>MDTG01344272.1_pt1 | contig 139529 bp, 130 predicted proteins | sample 811421 | NCBI WGS metagenome assembly MDTG01 (sample SAMN05326645, study PRJNA326480) | marine metagenome | isolation source: seawater | place: Pacific Ocean: South East | collected 2011
CTCCGCCGACGAGCCGACGAGCTCGGCGCAGCCGGCGGCAATGCCCTCGGGCCGCTCGGTGACGTCGCGCATGACGAGGACGGGCTTGCCGAGGCTCGGGGCTTCCTCCTGAACGCCGCCGGAGTCCGACAGGAGCAGGTGGGCCCGATCCATCAGGCGGATAAAGCGGCGGTATTCCTGAGGCTCCGTGAGGAGCACATTGGGATGCCCCTTCACGATCTCGAACACGGGCTTGCGCACACGCGGGTTGAGATGGACGGGGTAAAGAAAGCCGACCTCTGGATGCTCCCGGGCGAGGTTGGATATGGCACGGCAGATGTTCTTGAAGCCCTCGCCCAAGTTCTCCCGGCGGTGGCCGGTGATCAACACGAAGCGGGGGTGATGTGCCAGGAACTCCGTGATGTCGGGCGCCATCTCGGGCGGATCGGCCCGGACGCTCTCGGCCGTTCTCAGCAGGGCGTCGATGCCCGTGTTGCCCGTCACGACGATGTCATCTTCGGCGACGCCTTCCTTGCGCAGGTTGTCGGCGGCGCCCTGCGTAGGGGCGAAGTGCACTCCGGCAACAAGACCCGCGACACGCCGGTTCAGCTCTTCCGGGAAGGGGGCCTGAAGGTCATGGCTGCGCAAGCCGGCCTCGACATGGCCGACCGGAATGCCGAGATAGAACGCGCAAAGGGCCGCCACCATGACCGTGGTGGTGTCCCCCTGCACGAGGATCCAGTCCGGCTTCAGCCGCTTGAGCTCCGCCTCGACCTTGAGAAAGAGATTGCCGCTCAGGGTCGCCAGGGTCTGGTCCGGCTGCATCACCGCAAGATCGAGATCCGGCTTCAGCCCGAAGTCGGCAAGTGCGCGCTCGAGCATTTCCCGATGCTGGCCGGTCGACACCAGGGTGCAGGAAAACTCCTCATGCGCGCGAAGGGCATGCACAAGTGGGGCCATCTTCACGCCCTCCGGGCGCGTTCCGACGATTACAGCGACGTGGATCATCTTGTCGGTCAGGCTCCGTCCAGAGAGTGGATCGCCGGGGTGAGTATGTGCCTCATCGATGACGTGGATGTCTTCCATGTGCGCGATCGCGCATATTGCTGACCTGCCGCACCTAGCCGTACGCGCATCGCTTCGTCACTTGCAAGTCTTTCCATATGCAACGCAAGGACGTCAACGTCGCCCGGCGGTGTGAGAAGTGCATTTCCACGGTCGCCAACCAGTTCGGCCAACGCAGGCAGGTCGGACACGAGTACGGGCTTTCCTGCTGCCATTGCCTCCAGCGGTTTCAGCGCGGGCACCAGTCGGGTCAAGGGAATGTCGATGCGGGGATAAACGAAGACGTCACAAAGCCGGTAGTACTGCGGTACGTCGCCGAAGGGGATGCGGCCGATAAAACGTACGCGATGCACCAGGCCTAATTCGCCAACCAGATCGCCGAGGCGCCGGGCAACCGGCCCGTCGCCGACGAAAACGAGCCAGGCGTCATGCTTTGCCAAAACGAGTCGGGAAAACGCGACCAGGAGATCCTCAAGCCCTTCGTAAGCCTCCATGGAGCCAATAAAGCCGAATACGGTGCCGGTATCCGACAGATCCAGGGCCGCTCGAAGATCCTGCGCACCGCCCTGTTTCGCGAATTTTTCTGGATCGACACCATTGGGAAGCAGCGTGATCTTTTCCGCAGGCACGCCGCGGTTAAGCAGCTCTTCCTTTAGAGGCGTGGAAATCGCGAACACGCCGTCTGCCTCACTTGCGATCATTGCTTCCATCTGCCGCGCAAGATGGAAGCGCTCAGAGCGTTCCCAACCGTCCGTTTTGGACGCGCTGGTAAACTCCCACAGGCCGCGGATGTCGTAATGAAAGGGCAGACCGGTTCGTCGGGCTGCCATCAGCGCCGGGAGCGCGTTGACATGGTTTGAACCAGCAATCACGCACGACGGCCGTTCCCGCGCGATCACCTCGACCAAGGTATCGGAGGCGGCGGCGGCGAAGGATGGAAGGGGCGACTGGCTCGCAATGGGGCCCGGAACGTGAAGATATCGAATTCCATCGATTTCCTGCTCGGGAGATGCTTGCTCCATCGCCCGGCTGTCTTTCCGGTCCCAGGGATACCCGGGCCGCGTCACGCAGGTCACCTCGTGGCCACTTTCGTGCAGGGCTGACAGAATGCCGTGCGTCCGGGTGGCATAGCCTGAAGTGTGATGTGGCAGGCTGAGGTGGGAAACATAGAGAAGCCGCGGCTTGTCGATTTCCAGTGGAGCAATTGACTGAGGCGGTAAAGCAAAGCCTTCCGTGAGGATCTTGTGATCCTGAAGGACCTTTTCCCGCCACTTGGGTCGTTTACTGACCTGAATGGCACTCAGGATGCTTGCAGGTTCCGAGAGATTCCCTGCTTGATACAGGGTAAAAGCTGCCTTTTCCTGCGTCTCGAAGGTGTTGTCGGTTTCTATGGCCAGGCGAGCCAGCGTTGTGGCAATTGCGGGCCGGGAGGACGCTAGGAGGTGCGCGGCGCGGAGCAGGATATCCACACGATCGGGGGCCGCTAGGTCGCTTTGCGCGAGGCGGCTTCTAAGGGCCGCCAGATTTCCGGATTTCGCATCGATGAGATCGAGAGTGAGAAGAGCCTTCCGGCCGGAGCTTGGCAACTTCGACATGTCGGCATTTGAAATTCGTCCGTTTTGTCCCGTGCTGGCAATCCTGCGATCGAGGCGATGGAGTTGATAGAGGCGCCAGGGCAGTGCCAACGCGGCTTTCCATGAAGATCGTGCACTCACGATCAGTTCACCAACCTGATAGACGATCGTTGCCTCGAGTGCGCGAGCATATTGGGCGCGCGCGTCCGTGTCTTTCCTGTCGGGATTCATTGCCTTGCCAGTTGCGGAAATCGGGCCAAAACCTCGCACGCAACCCGCTTTAACCACCGGTGGCGTACCTCAATCACGGGCGCGAGCTCCCGTGCGCCATGGGCACAATAGAGGCGCGCCGCTAGCTTCCGCATGCGTCGAGATCTGAAGCGTTGATTCGCGGCGAAAATATACCCTTTCGCACGAGCGCGGGCATTGTTCGAAATACGGATGCTCTGTGTCTTGTTGAAGATAAAGTAATTCCGGTTGTCGAAGTGGATTGTGCGACTTTTCGCGAGTGCGCCGTCGTACATCAGCCAGTCCTGGGATGCCGCAGCTCGATGAAACGTGATTGCCTCCGCGGCCCGCCGGCTGAAGATCACGCCGCCCAAAGGTCCGATGCGATTGATGAACTGTTGATAGGCGAGCAAACGCGGAGTCGTTGTCGCCACTTCAGAGAGGCGACTGACGGGCCAGAACGTTGTTGCGCCATCCGGTTCGACAACCAAGCGGGAGGTCACAACAAGGTCCGGCGACGGGTGACGTTGAATTGCCTCCAGGGCGCGTTCCACCCACTGGTGGCCAAGCAGGTCGTCGGAATCGTGGAAGTGAATGAATTTGCCCCTGGCCTCTAAGAAGCCATACTCGCGCGCCGCCGGTGCACCGAGCCGTTGCTCGTGGCGGAGCAGTTTGATGCCTTTGGCGTTATCCACTATGAGTGCCGGATCGCTGCCATCATCGATCACGATCACCTCGACAATATTGTTATCGAGACCAGCCGTCTGGCTGATCAACTGACCGAGAAGTGTGTTGAGAACTTCCTGCCTGCCGTGGCAGGGAATGATTATCGAAAGCTGCATATTCGGTTCCACAGATTCCACGCTCTTATTGACCTGGTTCTCCTGATCGCTTGCCAAAAGAGGAATTGTACTACATATCGATGGGTGCTTCGCGACTTGTTCGTAGAAAACAAAACATTCTTATTTAAATTCAATTGCTTCCGTACCATGATGTCCGTAATGAGGGAAGTTCAAACTAGGCGAAACCTCGAAGTATCGTCGACGTATGGCGCGCCACCGGGACAATACACCGTTCTTTGGTTATGCGTGCAATCCGGGAACGGGAAACGACTGAAACAATATGCCATCCGTGGCAACATACTTTAGTTTTTGGTTAGTTGGGCAATCCGTAGCATGGGCGAAAAAACAGTGACCTCGACAGTGCGGGGAAGCGAGAATCCTCTTGTCATAAAGGCCCGAGTTGTCGCGTCTCTGGCGTTGCGCGAGACGCGTGTGACCTTTGGTGGCGTGAAACTCGGCTATTTCTGGGCGATCTTCGAGCCCGTGCTTGGGACAGCACTGCTTACGCTCGTTTTCTCGTTCGCGTTGAGACATCCGCCGATCGGAACGAGTTTTCCATTGTTCTTCGCGACTGGAATTCTTGTATTTAATCTATATCAGAAGCTTTCCGGATCTTTGATGATTGTTTTTCAGAACAATCGTGCGCTTCTTACGTATCCATTGGTCACTGAAACAGATGTTGTCTTTGCGCGTTTTATCGTAATCTTGATGACGTATTTGATGATATTCTTGATCTTCTTTTCCGGCCTGATCGCGCTGGATCTGGCGGATTTTCCCCACCGCCTTGATCTCGTTTTTCTCGCAATTGCTGCCATGGCGGCGCTCGGTCTCGGTGCTGGTTTGACCAATGCGGTCCTTTGTCTTCTCTGGCCGACTTGGCGTCGTATCGAGGCAGTTATTACCCGGCCACTATTTTTTATTTCAGGTGTGTTTTTCATCCCTTCAAACTTTACTCCGGGCATACGGTATTGGCTTTCGTGGAACCCGATGTTGCATGCCATTGATCTTTTTCGGGTGGGATACTACAGTAACTATTATAGCAATACCCTTGATCTGCCGTATCTTGGATTTTACATTATCGTATTGATTTTCATTGCGTTCGGGGCTGAGCGCCTATTCAGAAGGCGTCAGCATTAGAAACCGCCATGATCGGCTTTCGGAATATTTCGTTCCTTGAACAGAACGGGGCTGGCAAGTCGATCCTGATGAGGATGATTGCGGGGGCGAAACGTCCCGATCATCGCAGAATTCTTCGGAAGGGAACCGTTTCCTGGCCGCTCGGTTTGCTTGCCGATGAATCGGTCAATAAATGCCAAGAGGATCAAAGAAGCCCGCGAGGGCGCTCCGGAAGTTGCTCAATTGAGTAGGAACTGGATGGCCAACGCTGCCGGAAGGGCCTCAATCCTTCGTGCAGTTCCGCCACGCTTCACAGGTGAGCGACTGTGGCCTGCCTCGACTTTCACGGCGCTGACCGTAGGAAGCTAATCTTCACCGTGGATCTTATCGGCCACGTGGCTTTTGAATTGGCGGGCCAGATCGCCGCCTCGAAGTGGAAAAGAGAGATCGCAGTCGGTTCGCATTCGTTCATCCGCAGCGCGCAGAACGCTTGTAAAATCGAGCGGCCAATACCGTACCCAAATGCAGGACAAGGGTTGGAAAGTCTGATCTGAAAACGATTGTTTATCAATGGGGCGATTTTGGCATTCCAAGATGGTTTGGAAGCCCCAAGTCTCTGACTTGGCTAAGTTGTTCGGGCCTCATTCGGGCAACAATCCCCATTTCCTGAGCGTGAACGACATTCGCGAGATGGACGAGCGCGCCTGAAGACTGCGCCGGCGATGCTCCTGGCACATGACGTCGGGAGCGGGCCGCCGGTGCGACTTGTCCTCGCCCCTTCGCGGCAATGCTAGGCTTTCCTGACACTTGCTCAGGAGCGCCAGACATGGACCGGACTCAGTTTCTCGGCCTGCCCTACCTGCAGGCCGCTCAGGCCCAGAAGCACGTCACCCACAACGAGGCCCTGCGCCTGATCGACGCCAGCGTGCAACTCGCGGTAGAAAGCCGGAGCGGCCCGGCCGCGCCGCCATCAGCGCCACAGGAGGGCGAGCGGCACATCGTGCCGGTCGCGGCGACCGGTGCCTGGGCGGGGGAGGACGGTGCAGTCGCGACCTTTCTGGATGGCGCCTGGCAGTTCGTCCAGCCGGCGGCGGGCTGGATGGTGTGGGTTGGCGACGAGCAACGCCTCGTTGTCCACGACGGGGCTGGCTTCGTGCCGGCCCACGGGATGCGTCTGGACGATCTGGAACGCCTCGGGGTCAACGTCACCGCGGACATGACGAACCGTCTCGCAGTCGCGGGCGAGGGGAGTCTTTTCACTCATGACGGCACCGGGCACCGGATCGCCGTCAACAAGGCTGCATCGGGCGACACTGCCAGCCTTCTGTTGCAGACCGGCTATTCCGGCCGCGCGGAAATCGGGCTGGCCGGCGATGACGATCTCCGGGTGAAGACGAGCGCCGACGGCGCGGTCTGGCAGGACGCGCTGGTGCTGTCGCGCGACACCGGCGCGGCGCGCGTGCCCGCGGGGCTGCATCTGGGCGCCGGAAGCAGCCTGCTCCAGCACTATGAGGAGGGGGTATGGACGCCCGAGATTGCGGGCGCGAGCGTTGCCGGCACCCCGACTTATCACGCCAACGAGGGCTCCTTCGTGCGGATCGGCGCGCTGGTGTTCGTCACCGCCAACATCATATGGACCGAACTCGGCGGCCTGAGCGGAACAGCAAATATCGTAGGGCTGCCCTTCCCATGCCGCAGCGGCACCGTCAACCGCGCGCCGATGACCACCGCCTGGTACAACAGTGTGTCGATGGGGACGGATACGACGATGCTCGGCGGCTTCGTCGAGCCTGGCACAAGCCACATTCGCCTCTGGGGCGCCAATCAGGCCTATGAAGGGACGAACCTGTTCCTGACCGATGCGCATCTGACCGAAACGGGCGCGATCCACGCCGCGAGCACATATATGGCCGCATGAGGCATGCATCGCCAGATGCTCGACCTCAGGCCCGTGAAGGCACAAGACCTGTGAACCCTGCCGGCGCCGGGCCCGGTCAATCCAAAAGCGACAGACGCGGTCGACGGCATCCCGGGGCGAGCAAAAGCAATCTCGGACGCAACCTCAGGACGCCTCTCCTCCAAAGCGTTCGAGAATGCGATCAGCCGCGCGCGCCATCTCCGGATCACCTTCCAGCATGAATTGCGCGATCCGATCGGCACGAAAGGACGGAACACCCACACTGTCGTTGGTGACCGGACGCCAAGCGTAATCATTGAAGAAATTGACATCCGACGTTTCCATGTAGGCGATAAGACAGGCGGCTTTTCGCCTCGTCTCTTCGTCTGGCCGAGGCCAGCTCTTGCCTTCGATGAATGCAGCGTAATGTTCCCGATCCCGTGGATACAACAAGTCGACCGGATAGTCGTGACGTCCGAAGTAAGCGTTCATCATCACCGGCACACCCAAGGCGGACAACTCCAGTGCGGAGGAGCCGTTCCATAACAAAGCAAGGTCCAGATGGGGTGCTAGCTGGTGATTGTTGATCTCTCGATGACCCAGGAGGCGCACGTTCTTTGGCAGCGGTACGCGTATTAGGTCGAAGAATCCATCGACCAGATCGAGAGCGATCGACGGTTGAAGCTCGTGCGGATGTGGCTTTATGAGGAGCAGGATATCTTCTCGCCCGCGCACAGTCTCGATCGTATGGTTCAGCCAATCCCTCATGTCTTCATGAGCCGGGCCGCCGTCGTACGGAACGCCCAGATCGATCGGGATCTTTCCAAGGCAAGCCACAACCTTGCGCCCCTGGTCGCGCGCCTCCTTGAGGTCGGCAATCAATGCATGACTGGCAGCGTCGCCTTCCTGGTGAACCCGGTTGAAATTGATTAGTTCATCAGCGCGGCGGCGATAGATCGGATTGTCTTTCTCTTCACTATACCAGCGTTCGAACCGATCGGCTCTTGCAAGAAATGGCGCGCGATGCGTTGGGCATAGCGTCATGTCGGAAATGGTCGTTGTCGTCGAGAAGCGTCCGCCAAGATTTGTGAAGTAGTTCTCGTAGCCAATATTGACATTGACATAGGATAGATTCGGGTGTGATTTTGAAAGGCAAAAATCCCTAAATATTGAGAAGGGGGCTACATGCCCGTCACTGCTCAATATAATGGACGGAAGTCCCGATTTAACGACATCTTTGAAGATCCGATTGCATATATCCAAGCAATCGTCCATGCGGCTGAGACGGTAGAAAAAGTTCCGGCGGATGGCATCCTGGTTGATGTCGACGTCAAATACTCTGAAGAAGTTTGCAAGAGATTCATATATTCCCTGATAGTAATTTACATCGCCGCTGCTAACAATTTTCTGTTTCCAGTTAATAAGCCATTCATTGTGGTGTTCGTTTTTCCGAGTCACGACCGAAGTCGATATAGCCCCCATAAACTGATCAACGTTTGGCAGGCCAGTCGGACTCTGGCTCAACATGCCGTTGACGAGCGAGACGATCGCATAGCCGCGTTTACGTAGTTCGGGCAAGACCGGCGCAATCATCGCAACAGACTTGTAATCTGTAAGGGTTCCAAGAAAGACGACGCCTTTCGGAACCTGCGGCTGTGGCACGGAATTGAGGATTCGACTGGCTTCCAGCGAGAATTCCAGTTTTTCCTTCAGGTCGTAGAGAATGGACCGCTTTCGGCGCGAAAGCGTCGTAAGCGCTAGGTTCTCCCGGACCGTTTCCAGTGCTGAAAGAAATTCCCCCTCTTCTTTCTGAGCGCGGATAAGAAGGTCTTTCACTTCATACCGGGTTTTCAAATCTTCCGGCAAACTTGAGTATTTTCGATAGAACGCATCGATCTCTCGCCGCTCTACATGAAGGCGCAACCACTGCATTCGAACACGGTCATCGCTTTCATCGAGGTAGGACATCAACCGGTCGACCAGGTCGTGCTGGGATTGATTGGCGAGATACCTCACGAGCCTGATGACATGGGGCATGTGCTTCTTGTAATCGGCAAGAAGGTAGCTTGTGTCTTGGTTGGGTCCTTCGGCAAGTCTCTCCAGCAATTCTATGCAACTTGCCTGACAGGAATGAGGCCGATCCATCGCCATATCCGCGAGTGCCCGGACCAGAAGCGGGTTCTCGCCAAGCTCTGCCAACAGACGCGTGTGATAGAGGCGTCCGATGCGATCCAGCAACTGGGCGCGCTTGCCCGGATTGCGCTCGCTTCGCGCCGGCTTCTCCACCAGAAGTGCCGCGAACCCGCGCAGGAAAGTCGCGCCGTGGGGCAAAGACTCAGTCTTGCAAAAGAATTCAATGTTCGAAACAACCCGCTCTAAAATGTCGTACTGCAAGTTGTTGGCCAACGCCCTCGCATAGGCAAGCAAGAGATTGTCGGGGATGACGTAACCTGAGAAGGTGGGCGGCGAAATCCAGTCAGACAGATCAGGAAGCGTGATCGCGATGCGGCCACGGAGAACTTTCTGATTGTCAATGACTGTCTCCATGACCTGCGTCATCAATGTTTTGCTGTCTTTCAGAGCCTCCAAATCCTGCTCGAATTGGGCGATTATTTTTCCCAGATAGAGGGCAAGCGTGTCGAAACGGCATGCCTTGATCAAGAGTTCCGAAAACTGCGGAACATCCTCGTAGCGCAGGGGATCGCCCGCCAGCGCGACAACTTCCTCAGGCGCTTCCAGGCCGGTGCGGCCGAGTTCGAGGAGATAGAGAAACAGTATAGCCGGCGGCGAAAGGTATGCCTTGTTGGCTCTGAGTTCTTCCAAATCAAGAATATTTTCGGGAACACCTTCGAGGACGAGGTGTTTGAATTTCTCAACAATAAAGTAGCTGGCTAAATCAAAAAACGAAGTTTCCTCGTCGCTGACCGGATGAATATAGCGGGGATAGTCGAGATAAATGACAGAGAACAGTTCCGGGAGGCTCAATCTTGAAAAGCCGAGTTTCGGCCCTTGCAGATGTCGAATTTCCGGGCTCCCGGCGTAGAATGGCAGCCCCAGAGTGGTAACCGGTACCCCCCAGAGGGCGGCCTCGAACGCAGCGAGAGATGTGCCGGCATAGATGTGGCTCACATGTGGAAACACGGCCTGAAGAGGAGCCGTTGGCTCGATGACCGTACAGAGACGGGCAATCTTTTTCTCATGCCGTGATTTGCGGCCGTTGTAGTACGTATCCGGATGCGGCCTGTAAAGAATACAGGCGTCCTTGTGATCCTCTATTGCCTTTTGGACGACACGTAGATTTGAGAATCTTCGATTAACGAAGCCTCTGGAGTAACCTTGCAGAATTGCGGCATCATCTTCAACCTGGCCGATTACCAGAATGATCTTTCGACCTTGGGTGGGCGGCGGTGTCCAATCTTCATTGCCAATTCGCAAAGAAAAATACTTGGTCAAGCAGGCCGCGCGCATCAGGGCAATGCCGGCCTCGCCGGCTTGCCGCTTCTCTGCCTCCACACCCTCGAGTTGTCTGCGTTGAAGCAGATCCTGCAAATCCGTCTTTGCCCGGGTGGCGTAATAGGGGGCTTGGGAATCGATTGCCAGCGACCAAGGTTTTACATGCAGCGCACCGGGATGGAAGGAGCGCAGGAAACCATCTTCAACATAATGTACCGGGATGCTCCGCTTTTTTGCATAGCGGACGGCATAGGAGGGAAGTTTTAACCCCCAGCCGACAAAGCAAATAGACTTGTTTTTGGGAATATACTGTATGAACTTTTCCAAGTTCAGATAAAGCCGGGCGCCGCGAACGAACAACAGCTTGTGTTGCGGAAAATAGTGCTGAATGTGTGGGCGTTTCCATGGAGCGAAGCCCCACAAGATCGCGACAGGCAGATCCTCGGAACTGTACCAGTTCTCTCCGACGAGATCGAAAGGACCCAGCATTTCGGGCACGACGCCCGGTTGCCGTGGGTCTGGCAGCTTGTGAGTGGAAGAATAGGTTCCAATAGATTCTTTTGCGGCGTTTAGTACAAACTTAATTTCATCGGGTTTTATCGACCGAATTGAAGAGATGAAACGTTTCAATTCACTATCTCACAGTTCTTGTCAAGGTGAAGGCCTCGGCTGCTTCGACGCCGACACAAGCACCACGCCAGCGGGCGAGATGTTCCAGTGCGGCGATCGAGCGCGAATGAGGCCAAGGTCGCATCTCGTCCCGGTAAGCCGTCAGGGCGGCTTTTTTGGTGTCCCAGAAGGCGTTGATATCCACAAACCAGTTGGGAGTGAAGGCCGTTGCTGCGCCTGGCGTCTGCCATTCGGTGCTCGACATGACCTCGAAGCTCAAGATCGTTGGCCGAGCGGCGTGCGGTTGCGGACGCAATGCGGTCATGACGGCTTCATGCGTAATCCTGTGGTCAATGTTCAGATCATGCGCATGGTGGGTGTAGACGATGTCGGGGGTGGCACGCTTGAGTTCCGCCTCGATTGCCTGAACGATCCTGATGCGAGGAACGGTGTCCATCGCATTGTCGGGAAAATCAAACTGCACGGGAGGCTGGGCGCCGAGAATTTCTGCGGCGGCCTCACAAGCCGCCCGCCTGCGTTGCGAATCTGCAATGGCAGACCCGCGCGCTCCTTCACCGTCGGTCATGAACAGGATGCGTATGCGATCGCCGTTGCTTGCGTGTTTGGCCAGCGTGCCGCCACATCCCAAAGCTTCGTCATCCGCATGCGCGGCGACAACCAGAATATCTGCCAAGTCAGTTTCCCTGCTGTGCCAGCGCGTCTATTGCCAAGCTTGCCAAGTCTTTGTCCCGCGCGGCGAGGATGCCAAGCGGCTTTTCCATCGGTCCCTCAAAGGAAAACTCCATCCCGTTCGGCAGGCACAATACACCGCCGACAGTCGCCATGATCGGCGCGACAGGTGCAATGTCCCAATCGCGTACCACCACATCTTTGACGAACAGATCCGCTGTGCCGTCCGCCACCAGGCAACACTTGATCCCGAGTGAGCCGCTTTCCAGATATCCCGTACACGGCAGACGTCGATTCAGGATCCCGGCGGCTCGGCGCGGCTCCGGATAATTGTCGCACAAAAGCAGGCGATTTGACAGGACGAGTTGCTTGAGGATCACCCCGTTTAGCCAGGCGCAGCTTAGATCTTCAGCCCGGACGCCCTCCCAGGTCTTGCCCATGGCCGGTGCATGCACAATTCCGTAAACCGGGGTTCCGCGATGGATGAATGCGGCCTGGGTTGCAAATCCGACGAACCCCTCATACCAGCTCGCGGTTCCGTCAATGGGGTCGATCAGCCAATAGGTCTCGGGGCGCTCGTCATCCCAGGCTGCCTCCTCGGACAAGACCGGAACGCCTGGAAACAGGTCCTGCAAACCCGCAACGATGAGATCGTGAGCTTTTCGGTCGGCCACGGTCTTGTATTCGGCCGGGGCAAGAATGCGCCGCTGTTCCGGGTCGTCCCGCCACTCAAGAAGGGCATCTCCCACGCCGCGCATCAGGCCTGCGACGGGTGAAAAATCGCTGGATTTCATAAAGTCTCCTTCAAGAGGCTGAGGCAGGCTCCACGAAGGGATTGGTTCGGTGCGACACCGAGGGTCCGCGCGCGGGTGAGATCAAATGCAAAGTCGGGATGCTCGATGTGGTAGGTCGTTTTCTGGCCGGTCAGCTCTTCGAACAGGGTCACCAGGCGGGAAACCGAGTAGGTATCGCTATACCCGATATTGACGGGCTTGGACGTCTCGACCGGCACCTCGCAAAGTTGCGCGAGACTGAGCGCGGCATCGCGGACATCCATTGCGGCCCAAAGGAGGGGAGCGGGTGGAAGGACCGGTGCCTCGCCGCATTGAAGAGCACGCATCAGCCCCCAGACCAGCCCGCTCTTTCGGCCCCCTCCAAACAATCCCGGCAGCCGGACCGAGAAACCTGCCCGCCGGCTGGCGGCGAGAAGTTTCTCCCCCTCCCATTTTGCCTGTCCGTAATCACTCTCCGGCTGGCCTGCATCTTCTTCCCGGCGTTTTGGCGAACCGTGATCCGTTCCGTAGACCGTCATCGAGGAGACGTAAAGAATCGGGGCATCTGTCGCCATGAGAAGGTGATCCAACATGGCAAGACTGCGTTCTGACGCCGCTGTATTGTTGTATTCTGCAAGTGAACGGGGAGTTTCCCAAGCGCAATGGACGACTCTGTCCGGCTTTTCCTTCTCCAGGAGTTTGATCAAAGAAGATTTGTCCAGAAGGTCGCACACCTCAAACTGAGGCGTCTCGCTCCGGGCCACTCCCACGACGGGATGGCCGTGTTGGCGCAATGAGGCAACGACGTGCGACCCCAGATATCCGCCCGCTCCGGTCACCAGAACCTTGTTCACTTGTTACACCATCATATCCCAAGTGATCCATTCATCGGCCTTGATCCGCCGCCGCGCCTTCCGCCCGACGATATGGGGGGACAGAAAGGGGGGCAGCCCGAGTCCGGGGCGTTTGATAACCAGCATGTCCGCCGAGATGTCCTCTCCTTCTTCGATATCGCGCGCTGCGTGCAGTGAACGGCGGACCTTTTCCGCCATTTCGGCTTCTTCGTTGCGTGGACCATTCTTCACGCCATCGCCCAAAGCGCTCTCGATTTCGCGGATATCCGAGACCATTTTTGCAAACTCGGCCGGCTCCATGGCGAAACTGTGATCCGGTCCAGGCAAGCCGCGATCAAGGGTGAAATGCTTCTCGATGACGCACGCCCCCCGGGCTACGGCCCCCAGGGAGACCACACCGCCAAGCGTATGATCGGAATATCCGGTCAACACATTGAAGGCGGCGCGCATGCTGTCCATGGCCTTGAGATTTGAAAGCTCGGAAGGCGCGGGATACAGCGAAGTACATTGAAGCAGGACAATCTTTTCATTTCCGCAGGCCCGACACGTGTCGACGGCCCTTTGGATATCCATCCAATCGGCAAGGCCGGTGGAAAGGATGATCGGCTTCCTTGTCTTGGCGATGTAGGCGATGAGATCGGTATCTGGTAAATCGAACGACGCGACCTTGTGAGCGGGCGCGTCAATGGCCTCAAGGCTGTCGACCGCCTCAAAATCGCATGGAGACGAGAAGAATATCCCGCCCAGTGCTTCGGTATGCTCCTGCAGGCCCGCCTGCCATGCTCGGTTGAGTTCCAACGGACGAAGAAGGTTTTGGGTATTGCGCTCTTCGTAAAATGCAGGGGTCTCCGCCCATTTCGAGACGTGTTGTTCCGCCTTGAATGTCTGGAACTTTACGGCATCGGCGCCCGATTTAAGCGCAGATTCGATCATGCGCAGCGCGAGTTCGTAGTCCTGATTATGATTGGACCCGATTTCGGCGATGATAAATGCAGGGTGACCGTCTCCGACCGACTGATTCCGAATTCGGAAATTTTTGCTCATCAGTTTTCCCCTGTCTCACAATTTGCGATGTGGGTGTGCCAGCTTCGCTGTAGGGTCAAGTGTTTTTGGGGGATGAACGTAGCCTCAGCCGGTTCTCCCAGCGCCATTGGTATGGGATCAAACCCGGTGGCGATTGCCAGCACGAAGGTGGTGGAGATGCGCGGATTGACCTCGAATGGAAAAACGCGGCCATCATCGGTCAACATACATTGAATGTTGTAGCAACCGGACGGGCGGAAATGCGCCTGAAAGGCCTTGGCATAGGCCAGGATCGCCGGGTTGGCATCGGTCTGCGCCCGCACGGTGACGCCACGCTTCTCGAAGGCGCGTACCGGAATGATCGCGCGCGGTGTCGTGCCGCCATCGGCAGCCACGAAAACGGTGTATTCCGCCCCGCCGATCAATTCCTGAGAAATATATGCGTCCGCCGCTCCGCCCTGGAGGGCGAGATAGGCGGGCACCTGCTGCGGACAGTCAAGCCGCATCACGCCGCGCGAGCCACGTCCCGTGCGTGGCTTGGCGATTTGGGGAAAGCCGATTTCCTCCGCCTGCGCAAGCGGAATGGTTTTCGGAGCGTTCAATCCGGCAGAAGACAGCGCCTGGGCGCAGGTCAGTTTGTCCAGCATCATGGATACGAAATCAGCATCCGGCACAAGGATGTGCGGCCAGTCCTTGTCATTTTTCTTTTCGGCCAAACTGAGAAGTTCTTCATCAACCCCGGGAACTACAACGTCGATACTGTGCTTTTTGCATATTTCCAAAACATCAGTGCAAAAATTTGGGTCCCGCGCGAACGGGATCTGTAGCCGTCGGGATTCAGGAATGCTGGGTGGAAAATTGTTCGGGTTCGCGTCGGCGAACCAGAGATCATAGCGTTCGCCCCATTGGGCCTGAATTGATTGCGACGCGGAGCCTCCGCCGCCAGTAAACAAGAGCCTGGGGCGGGCGCGATATGTTTCTGAATTGCTTGCTATCTGCGGCATTTTCTCGAGCAGTTTTGGACGGAGGGCTTTCCATTCATCGGACAACATGGAAAATTCGTACACATCGTGCCATTGCCCGTCTTTGTGAATGTGCGCAAGGCGAACGCCTTCGTTCCGAAAGCCCAGACGCTGATGGAAGTGAAGGGATTTTGTATTGTCTGCCAGAACTTCCCCTTCCAGTTTTCGAACGCCCATGACGTCGAAAATCTGTTGCAAGGCAAGAAGCCCCAGCGCAGTTCCCGAGCCGCTCACACGTTTGTCGGGACGCAGATAGAATGTCCACTGAGCCCGGCCATGAGGAGATTTGAGACCGGAAAATCCAACAATGCCTGTTGGCTCTCCGGATATCTCAAAGACAAACCAAGCGTATGTCTCATCCGAAAGGATTTTCTCAAACCATTTTCGATGTTCCTCACCCTCGATGACATGGCCACTATACATCGCCTGGCGCACAGAAGGATGATTGCGCCAGGTAAGGAGCATTTCGCTGTCTTCGTGCCTGACAGGACGAAGGGAGAGCGCGCTTTGGGTCAGGTTTACGGACATGGGAACATTGCTTCGGGGGTTTTTCCTTGGACACAGGGGTTTTGAAGCCGATCAATGATCCGGAAAACGCCTTGACCGTCCACTCGAGATTGCCCGGTTCGGGAGGTTTTTTCTCGCCATGCCGTATCGCGAATTGCTTCCAAAATTGCAGAACGAAGATCCGCTTTGCTGATTTTCTCCGACCAGCCCAAGCTGCGCGCGCACCCCATTTTTTCCATTTTTGCCGCGAATTCGCGCTGGTTGTCCGCGATCACAAGGATGAGCGACGGAAGTCCCATGTAACAGCGCTCCCAGGAGGTCATGCCGCCGGCCCCCAAGCAAATGTCGGCTTTTGCCATCAGCTCCGCCATCCGGGGCGATTGAACGTGGACCGTAACGTTGGCCATCGCACGCGCTTTCGACATATGCGCTTCCAGCCTCGGGTTGGACACCCCCAGCGTCAGGTCTATCTGGACACTGGAAAATGCTGGATCGTCCAGGGCCTCGAGCGTTAGTCCCGTCGCATTGACCGGGTCGTTTCCCCCAAGGGTAACCAGGATCCGCCGAACCGCCCCGAAATCCCGTTCTGGGGGGGGCGTTTCGAAAAACTCGCGGCGGAGCAAGACATACTCGGATCCAAGCGCAAGCTGAGCATCAAGGGGAACAAGGTTTTCGTAGAGCCCGGCCTGTGAAGCGTCGTGCGAAGAATCAATGAGCAAATCCACGTCGTGGTGCCGGTCTGCCAGATCGTCAATTGCGGCGATACGAGAAGCGATACCGGCTGCCGCTCGCTCCCAATCAGCGTTGAGTTTGTAATGATCGACAAGAAGCCAATCGAACGGCCCGTCCAACGCCAACACCGAGCGCATGGCTGCGGCATCGGACTCAAGGCTCAGATCGGGAGCGATCACATGGACCCGGTACCCCTTGTCGATCAGAAGGTCGCGCAGGTGCCCGGGCGCTTCGGCACACACATAGACGATCTCCGATCCCATTCGGCGCATTTCATCGGTAAGCGCCAAGCAACGAAACACGTGGCCCGTTCCGATCGCGCTTGATGCATCTACCCGAACCGCTAGCCGGAAAGTAGACTTTGAACTCATGATGCTCTCACCAGAATAGGACCCGCTCAAGAACTTGAGTGAAACGCCTCGGAAACTTGATGTGAAAATACAGGGATGACGATAAAGTCGTAACCAGAAAAGGTTTGACATAATGCATTACATGATCTTTCGAGCTATATCCGGTTCGATTGGACACTGCAAATGTCAAAGACGCCTCTTCCACGCGGACGAGGGCTGTCGGCGGCCTCACTCTTCGCCGTCCTGCTGAAGCAGCTGGTAGAGCATTTCCGCGAAGGCCCAGTCGTCGGGCGTGTCGATGTCCTGCGCCCTTGCGCGGTCGACCGGATACATTGCGGCGGTCGGGCCCAGGAGCGGCCGTCCGGCCCGCAGCGCCTCCGGCCGGCACCAATAGAACTGGCCGGCGTCGTGATAGGCGGGTTCCAGGTCCTGCGAGCGGGTCCCGCTGTGTTCCGGATAGAAGAGTTCGACCCTGTCGCCGGTCTTCCTGAGCGCCCGCTGGATCGGGTAGGCGAACTCCACGCCGGCGAAGACATAATCCGCCCCGGTGTCGACAAGCTGATCCCAGGCTCTGTCGAGATCCTCCGGGCGGGCAAAGGGGGCGGTTGAATAGAGGCACAGAAGTGTGTCCACCTGCTCAGCGCTTTCCGCCTCGATCCGCTCAAGGGCGTCGACGAGGACGGGAAGCGTTCCAGTCATGTCGTCGGAGAGCTCGTCCGGGCGCATGAACGGCACTTCGGCACCGGCTGCGCGTGCGACCTCGGCGATCTGCTCGTCGTCGGTGGAGACGATCACGCGATCGACGTTGCTGCTCGCCAGCGCCGTTGCGATGGACCGCGCGATCATCGGCACGCCGTGAAACGCACGGATGTTCTTGCGCGGGATCCGCTTGGAGCCGCCCCTTGCGGGAATGACGCAGACCTTCATGCAAGCGCGTCCGCAAGCGCTGCGATAACCCGGTCCTGTTGGTCGAAGGTCATGGCGTGGAACATCGGGATCGAGATCGAGCGTGCGTAGTAGTCCTCGGCCTGCGGGCAGTGTCCGGGCTGAAAGCCGAGTTTCTCGTAATAGGGCTGCAGATAGATCGGAATATAGTGCAGGTTGACGCCGATCCCGCTGGCACGCAGCGCCTCGAAGATCTGCCGGTGCTTGGCCACGTGCCGGTCATCCCGCAGCTGAACGACATAGAGATGCAGCGCCGAGCGGGTTCGCGCCGACCGTTTCGGCAAAATGAGCGGCAGGGCGGACAGCTTTTCGTCGTAGCGGTCGGCAAGCTCGTGACGCCGGCTGACAAAGTCCTCGAGCCGCGCGAGTTGGGAGAGGCCTAGGGCCGCCTGCATGTCGGTGATGCGGTAATTGAAGCCGAGGTCGACCTGCTGGTAGTACCAGGGACCGTCCGGCGCCTTGGTCATCAGGGCCTCGTCACGGGTGATGCCGTGCGAGCGCAGCAAATTCAGCCGTTGCGCGAGTTCGGCGTCCTGTGTGGTGGCCGCGCCGCCTTCGCCTGTCGTGATGATCTTCACCGGATGGAACGAGAACACCGTGATGTCGGAATGGGCGCAGGCGCCCACCGGAGCATTGCCGTCATGCCCGCCGACGGCATGGCTTGCATCCTCGATCACCTTGAAGCCGTAGGTTCTGGCCAGCGCGCCGATTGCCGCCATGTCGCAGGGCAGGCCGCACAGATGCACCGGGATGACGACCTTGGGCAAACGCCCCTCCGCCTTCGCCTGTTCAAGCTTCGCCTCGAGCGCCGATGCGCTCATGTTGTAGGTCTCCGGGCAGATGTCGACGAAATCCACATCCGCACCGCAATAGAGTGCGGCGTTCGACGAGGCCACGAAGGAGACCGGCGATGTCCAGACGAGGTCGCCGGGGCCGACGTCGAGCGCAAGGCAGGCGATGTGGAGCGCAGCGGTTGCCGAACTGACCGCGATGCAGTGATCGGCGCCGACCGCCTTGCCGAGCGTCTGTTCGAAGCGGGGGATCGCAGGCCCCTGCGTCAGGAAATCGGAGCGCAGGACCTCGACAACGGCGTCGATGTCGGCCTGATCGATTGATTGGCGTCCGTAGGGAACGAATTCCATGGATGTGCGGGCCTCGTCGTCTTGGCGGGCGGCTTGCGGGACCACTCCGGTGTCAGCCTTCGAAAGAAGGCCAGATCCGGTGCACACTACACAACCGGGACTGGCAGGAGAACGCCCGCCGTTTCCGATTTGTGGACCGCTGCCCCGAACCACCTTGTTGCGTCGTTCGAGGTCGCAGAAACCCGCCGAAGAATCATGTTCCGGAAAGTGTTCCAAAATGCGGCCGGCGCGCAAGCCCGGACGGAAGACGGGGGACAATCGACAAGCTGCGGCGACTGCGACCGAGCCGACCCAGCCGCGTGGCCGGAACATCGAATCGCATGCGGGCGGGTCTGCCCGGGGGGAACTGTTCGGACAGGGCAGCATGGGCGCGTCGCCGCGCGACAGGGCTATCCGATGTCGCGCAGGATCCGGTCGGCCAATGAAACGCCGCTGTCGAACCCGCATTCGACGCGCGCGCCAAGACACCAGTCGCCGCCGGCCAGCAGCGTGCCGTCGGCGATATCCAGAAACGGCCGGCCGAGCGGGACTTGCGTCTTGGCGTAGCGCCAGCGATGGGCGGCAACATGGGAAACCGCGGGGAGGGGGCCTTTCGACAGATCCTTCAGGACGTCCAGCAGCAGGCTGGCGGCGTCCTCGGCCGGGAGTTCCAGGTTTTCGCGGCTCCACTCGGGGCTGGCATGAAGCACAAGGCGTGCCGGTCCCGCGTCGCGGGCCGGTTTAGTACCTTCCGTTGCGATCCACGCAATCGGGCCGCCGGCTTGTGGCCCGGCATTCGGGAGCGTGCCCGGGGACGGCAGGCCGTCAAAGGCGACCATCACCGCCCAGCACGGCGCAACCTCCACGCCAGAAAGCGCTGCGGCGGCCTGGGGAAAATCCTGCGTGAGTGCGGCGACCTGCGGTGCCGGCAGGCACAGCGCGACGCGCTCGGCCAGAACCTCCCGCTCGGTTTCGGCGAATGCGAGTTGCCAACCGTCCTGCGTGCGCTCGATCTTTGTCAGCGTGTGCTGCCCGCGGACCTCCAGCCCCTCGGCAAGCGGACGCACGAGCGACGACATGCCGGGCGTCCCGACATAGCGCCGGTCGTCCTGCGGCTCATCCTCGCCGTTCCAGCAGGCCGCGGCTCCCCGTTGGGCTGCGTCGGCAATATAGGCGGAAAACTCCGCCCCGCGTGCGGTCGCGAATTGCGCGCCGTGGTCGAAGGTCAGTCCGTCGGGCCCGCGCCGGGTCGCGATCCGCCCGCCGAGCCCCCGCGACTTGTCGAAAACGACCGGGGTCATGCCCGCCGCCGCGAGTGTGGAGGCGCAGGCAAGCCCGGCGATGCCGGCACCGATCACGGCGACAGTTGGCGCGGGAGTTGAAACCATGGAACGAAGTCCTTGCAAGTCGGTATGGTGGGTCTGAGCAGCAGGCGAGGTTCAATGGGGCTTACGGCTGGGCCGGTCCATCGGATCGCGACCGCTGGCCCGTCCGGATGCGGCGGGAGGTTGCCTTGCGGCGGGAAACCATTACGTCTATGCCGGACTTCGCGGCAAGTGCCGCGCTTGACCCGAGACCAAGACACTCTGGCTGGAGACGATCCATCGATGGAGCAGTTGAAACTCGCCGCGCTCGACCCGGACGATCTGGCGGTGATTTCCGCGCAGGTGCAGGATGCGGTGCTGAAGGTCGGGGATATCCGTTTCTTCCCGTCCGACCGGCACCTCGTCGTGACCATGAACCGCTTCGCCTGGGATGTGGAAGACGGCAAGCGCGGGCGAAAGCATGAGCGCCGGCGCGCGGCGCTGTCCTTCGCGCGCGTCAGCGATCTGAAGTCGCGCAACATCCGACAGGATGCCAAGGATGCCGTGCTGTCCCTGCTGGCGGTGGAGTTCGAGGAAGGGGAGGCTCCGGCGGGCCGGGTCAACCTGCTCTTTGCCGGCGGCGGCACCCTGTCCTTCGAGGTCGAATGCATCGAGGCGCAGCTTGCCGATCTGGGGGCGGCCTGGGCGACCGACAACAAGCCGCATCACGCGCTCGACTGACCCCAACTGACCCAAGACGCAACGCCCCCTTCGACAGTGAGTTCGGGAGATACCCTTGGCCCTTCGCCTCGCCACCGCCGATCCTGATTTTCAGGATCGTTTCCAGGCCCTTCTCGCCAGCAAGCGGGAGGCCTCCGCCGATGTCGATGCGGTCGTGCGCGACATCATCGAGGACGTGCGCGCCAAAGGCGATGCCGCGCTCCTGAGCTACACCGAGCGCTTCGACCGGCTGAAGGCCGCCTCGGTCGCTGAACTGACGGTGACGGCGGAGGAGATCGCCGCAGCCCTTGAGAAAATCGCGCCGGAAACGCTGGAGGCGCTGACGCTGGCGCGCGACCGGATCGCCTCGCATCACCAACGCCAGATGCCGAAGGACGACCGCTACACCGACGCGATCGGTGTGGAGCTCGGCTCGCGCTGGACGGCGATCCAGGCGGTTGGGCTTTATGTTCCGGGCGGCACGGCGAGCTATCCGTCTTCCGTTCTGATGAACGCGGTGCCCGCGAAGGTCGCGGGCGTGGAGCGGGTCGTCATGTGCGTGCCGAGCCCGGACGGCGTGCTCAATCCGCTGGTGCTGGCGGCAGCGCATCTCGCCGGCGTCAGCGAGATCTACCGCATCGGCGGCGCGCAGGCGATTGCGGCGCTCGCCCATGGAACGCAGTCGATTGCGCCCGTTTCCAAGATCGTCGGTCCCGGCAACGCCTATGTGGCGGCCGCCAAGCGGCGGGTGTTCGGCACCGTCGGCATCGACATGATCGCCGGTCCGTCCGAGATCCTCGTGGTGGCGGACGGCGAGAACGATCCGGACTGGATCGCCGCCGACCTCTTGAGCCAGGCGGAGCATGACGTCAGCGCGCAGTCGATCCTGATCACCGACGACGCCGACTTCGCGAGCGCCGTCGAACAGGCGGTGGAGCGCCAGCTGGCCGTCCTGCCGCGTAAGGATGTCGCGGAGCCGAGCTGGCGCGATTTCGGCGCGGTCATCTGCGTGTCGTCGCTGGACGAGGCGCCGCCGATCATCGACGCCATCGCGGCGGAGCATCTGGAACTTGCCGTCGCCGATCCCGATGCGCTGTTCGACCGCATCCGCAATGCCGGCGCGGTGTTTCTCGGCCGCTACACGCCGGAGGCCATCGGCGATTACGTCGGCGGCTCCAACCATGTTCTGCCGACGGCCCGCTCCGCGCGCTTTTCGTCAGGGTTGTCTGTGCTCGATTTCGTCAAACGCACGTCGATCCTGCGCTGCAACGCGGACAACCTGCGCCAGCTGGGCCCGGCGGCGATGGCGCTGGCGGAAGCCGAGGGCCTGTCGGCGCACGGTCGCTCCGTCGGCATCCGGCTCAATCTCTAGCCGGGCCGTGCGGGGCTTCGGCACTTGTCGAAAAGGCCCGGAGCGCGTTAGGTGTTGAGGCTATATCGCGCGCCGCTCGGGTGTCGCAGCTGACAGGATAACGGGATGACAGCACCGCAGAACGCGACAGGGGGGTCAACCGCGCGTCTTGTCGAGGTCGAACTCGATGAGGGCTCGATCTCGCGGTCGACCCCGGACATCGAGCACGAGCGGGCCGTCGCCATCTACGACCTTATCGAGGACAACGAGTTCGAGCCCGTCGCGGATGAAGCCGGTCCCTACCGCCTCAAGCTGTCCCTGGTCGAGAAACGCCTGATCTTCGCGGTGTCGCGCGAGGACGGCACGCCGGTGGTAACGCACATGCTGTCGCTGACGCCCTTGCGCAAGGTCGTGAAGGACTACTTCATGATCTGCGAGAGCTACTTCGAGGCGATCAAGACGGCGACGCCCAGCCAGATCGAGGCCATCGACATGGGCCGGCGCGGCGTTCACAACGAGGGCTCCCAGATCCTGATGGACCGGCTTGACGGCAAGATACGTGTGGACATGCAGACGGCCCGAAGGCTCTTCACCCTCGTCTGCGCCCTGCACTGGAAAGGGTAGCGGCGGTGACGAGCTCCGGGGCAATACCCGGTGCAGTGCTCTTTGCCTGCGGCATGAATTCCGTACGCTCCCCCATGGCCGCGGCCATCACGGAAAAGCTGTTTCCGCGGCGCATCTACGTGCGCTCCTGCGGCGTGCGCGAGGGCGAGCCCGACCCCTTCGTCGAGGCGGTGATGGCCGAAATCGGCTGCGACCTTGCCAGTCACCGGCCGAAAACCTTCGAGATGCTGGATGAATCGGGCTTCGACCTCGTCGTGACGCTCGCGCCGGAAGCCCATCACAAGGCGCTGGAGATGACACGCACGGAAGCGGTCGACGTGGAATACTGGCCGACCCCGGACCCGACGCTGGCAACGGGATCGCGCGAGCAGATCCTCGACAGCTACCGCAGCGTTCGCGACATGCTGATGCTGCGCATCAAGAAGCGTTTCGGCTGGGCGCCGACGCCGGGCGGGTGAACCTGCACGAGCGCATCTGCGAACCGCCCCGAATGTCGGTCAGACGATGCGCGCTTTGACGAACGAAAAATCGATCCCGAGCTTGGCCGCCTCGATCGCGTCATGAAGCGGGCCGCTCATGAAAAGTGCTGACTTCAATTTGGGATCAGCCCAAAGATCTGCCCCGTCCAATGCCGTTTCCTATACTGCGATATCACCATCCACCGCATCGGGAGGTCCACGCCAGATTTCGACACCCTTTTCGCTGTTTTTTGCGATAAGTCTCGCGCCTTTTGTTTCCTCGGGCAAAAAACAGTCCTTCTGCGAACCGAAATTGAGAAAATAGAATGGACCGGGCAGCCGCGTGGTCTTGTCCATTTCGTAGATCGGGAACTCCACCAGCTCGCCCTCGCCGAGATCGAATTCCTTGAGGAGTTCAGCCAACTTGCCCTTGACGCAGAAAAAACCATCAACGGCGAAAAAATCCTTCACCCGGGACCAGCGTTTCGGATCGAACACATAGGCCGCCTCAACGAACTCCTCCCGTCGCAACTTCTCTCCTCGAGCGTGACGACGATAGTTATTGGCATGTTGTTCGGACGGCGCATCCATTTCGAACTGCGGCGGCGCCCAGTCCTGACCGTAGAACTTTTCTCGAATCCCCTGCTTGTCGAAAAGCCGGGAATTGCTGCCAACGGTGCTGACCCAGATCTCGTCCGGCATGTCACTCTCCCCAAGGCGCACGTCGCGTGGCGTGCGGCGTTTGCACCCTCAGGTTTCATGGATCGCGCGTTTGCGCAACCGTGAGAAATGCCCTTTGCAGGAGCGATGCGAACCGCCGCGCGGGGCCGCGCGCGGCCCCTTTTTGTCGCGTGAAACTGCCTGTTTCCTTTCTGGATGCGATCCGCTAGGTTCGCCGCCACATCTGGCAGAATAATCAGGAACCCATATGGCCAAGGAAGAAGTCCTCGAATTTCCGGGGGTGGTTACGGAACTGCTCCCCAATGCGACCTTTCGCGTCAAGCTCGAGAACGAGCACGAGATCATTGCCCACACCGCTGGCCGCATGCGCAAGAACCGCATTCGCGTCCTCGCCGGCGACCGCGTTCTCGTGGAGATGACCCCTTACGACCTCACCAAGGGTCGCATTACCTACCGTTTCAAGTGATCGCATTCGTTGCGGCCGGGCGTGCCGGCCGCCCGGATCGAGAGACCGCGAGCCGATGACCGCCTCCGACACCTCCATCGTCACAGATCGCCCGACGCTGGTGCTGGCGTCCGGATCGCCGCGCCGGCTAGCGCTGCTCCAGCAGATCGGCATCGACCCGGATACGCTGCTTCCCGCCGATATCGACGAGACGCCGCGCCGCGCCGAGACCCCGCGCGCGCTCGCCCAGCGGCTTGCGCGCACCAAGGCCGAGGTGGCGCGCCGGGCGGCCGACCGGGTGGAGGCCAATGTCGACGGTCTCGTGCTGGCGGCGGATACGGTGGTCGCGGTCGGGCGGCGCGTCCTGCCCAAGGCGGAAACGCAGGACCAGGCCGAAGCCTGTCTTCAGCTCCTGTCGGGGCGCGGGCACCGCGTCTATACTGCGATCTGCGTGAGCGCGCCGAAGGATGTCATCCGCCAGCGGCTGGTGGAAACCCGCGTGCGGTTCAAGCGCCTGTCGCGCGCCGAAATCGCGGCCTATCTCGCAAGCGGCGAATGGCGCGGCAAGGCCGGCGGCTATGCAATCCAGGGTCTTGCCGGCGCCTTTGTCGTCAAGCTCACCGGCTCATACTCCAATGTCGTCGGCCTGCCGCTGCACGAGACCGCGAACCTGTTGAGCGGATTGAAATATCCGGTCCACGAGACCTGGCGCGACCCCGCCCGCATTCGCCCCTGACCCGTGAGCCCGGGCCCTCACGGTCCGGATTTCGGCTTGGCCTCGCGCGCCAATCCCTGCCATAAATCCTGAAAAGACATGCATGTCGCATGCGGAAAACTCGCGTGCGCTTGCGGGACTGTTCAGGGGGGCAGGCATGAACATGGCAGCGTGGCTTGCGCGGGCCGGGCGGGCGAGGGCCGACCTTCCGGCGCTGGCGCGCGAGGGAACGGTTGTTGCGACCTATTCCCGCTTTGCCGAAAACGCCGCGCGCCTTGCAAGCGCCCTGCGCGGCCCGCTTGGCCTTGCGCCCGGCGACCGCGTGGCGATTGTCGCCAAGAACTCGCCCCACTATCTGGAAGTGCTTTACGCGATCTGGTGGGCGGGGCTTGCCGCCGTCCCGGTGAACGCCAAGCTGCATGCGGCGGAAATCGGCTGGATCCTTGAGAACTGCGGCGCGCGGCTTGTATTTGCCGGCAGTGGGCTGGATGCGGAAGTCGGCGCCTATGCGCCCGACACCCTGCGCGAGATCGTGACGATCGACGGCCCGCTGTATCGCAGGATGCTGGAGGCGGAGCCCGTTCCGCCGGCGACTTGCGCGCCCGACGATCTCGCCTGGCTGTTCTACACCTCCGGCACGACGGGCCGTCCGAAGGGCGCGATGCTCAGTCACCGCAACCTGATGGCCATGAGCCTCGCCTATCTGAGCGATGTCGATCCGACCTCGCCCGGCGACACGCTGCTCCATGCCGCCCCGATGAGCCACGGATCGGGCCTTTACGCCATGGCCCATGTCGCCCGCTTCGGCGTCAACGCGGTCACCGCGTCGGGCGGCTTCGAGCCGGCCGAGGTTTTTGACGAGATCGCCCGCACGCCGGGGCTCTCGATGTTCGCCGCACCGACCATGATCAAGCGGCTGACCGACCATCCGGGCGAGACGCCGGTCGGCAACATCCGCACGATCATCTGGGGCGGTGCGCCGATGCATGTGGCGGATGCGATCCGCGCCATCGACCGCTTCGGCCCGCGCTTCGCCCAGATTTACGGCCAGGGCGAAACCCCGATGACCACCACCGTGCTGTCCAAAGCCGATATCGCCGACCGTGACAACCCGCGCTGGCGCGAAAGGCTCGGCTCGGCCGGGATCGCCAACAGTGCCGTGGAGGTGCGCATCGACGGGGCCGGTGATGCGCCGGGCGTCAGCGGCGAGATCCTGGTGCGCGGCGACACGGTGATGCGTGGCTACTGGAACAACCCGCAAGCCACTGCCGAGACGATCCGCGAGGGGTGGCTGCACACGGGCGATGTCGGGGCCTTCGACGCGGACGGCTATCTGACGCTGATGGACCGCTCCAAGGACGTGATCATCTCCGGCGGCACCAATGTCTATCCGCGCGAGGTGGAGGAGGTGCTCCTCGCCCATCCCCAGGTCCATGAGGTCTCGGTGATCGGCCGGCCGGATCCGGAATGGGGCGAGAGCATCGTCGCCTATTACGCGGGCGACGCGGAGCCGTCGGCGCTGGATGCCCTGTGTCTCGAGCGGATCGCCCGCTTCAAGCGGCCCAAGGCCTATGTTCGGGTGGAGGCGTTGCCGAAGAACAACTACGGCAAGATCCTGAAGACGGACCTGCGGGAGATGGACCGTCGGGCGCATGCCGATAGCGGGGAGGAGACGCAGCAATGACGAAACGTCTGGAGAACAAGGTCGCGCTGGTGATCGGTGCCGGTTCGAGCGGGCCCGGCTGGGGCAACGGCAAGGCGGCCGCCGTTCTCTTCGCCCGCGAGGGCGCGAAGGTCGTCTGCGCCGACATCAGCGAAAAGGCGGCACAGGAAACCCGTGACATCATCCTGTCGGAGGGCGGCGAGGCGGTTGCGACCGGCTGCGACGCCACCGTCTCCGCCGATGTTGCCAGGACCGTTGCCATGGCACGCGACACCTACGGCGGGCTCAATGTCCTCGACAACAACGTCGGCATTGCCGAGGTCGGCGGCGTGGTGGAACTGGCAGAGGAGGAATGGGACCGGGTCAACGCGGTCAATCTCAAGAGCGTGTTCCTGGCGATGAAACACGCCATCCCGGCGATGGAGGCAAGCGGCGGCGGCGCCATCGTCAACATTTCCTCCATCGCCTCGATCCGCTACACCGGCGTTGCCTATTCCACCTATTATGCGACCAAGGCGGCGGTGAATCATTTGACCAGCACCACGGCGGTGGAGTACGCCGCGCGGGGCATCCGCGTGAACGCGGTCCTGCCCGGCCTGATGAAGACGCCGATGGTGGAACATGCGACGAGGCTGGCGGACGTCTATTCCGACGGCGACGTCGAGGCGATGTGGAAGAAGCGCGATTCCCAGGTGCCGATGGGCCATATGGGCGACGCATGGGACGTGGCGCATGCCGCACTCTTCCTGGTCAGCGACGAGGCGCGCTATATCACCGGACATGCTCTCGTCGTCGACGGGGGCATCACCCTGAAGTACAGCTGAGGCGCGGACGCTCCGCGCCGGACGATAGCCGGAGTTTCAAGACGCATGACCGACAAGCGACCTTCTTCCGATACGCCGCGTCGGGCACGGCCCTGCCCGGAATGCAGCAAGCTGTCGGTGGAGCCGTTTTATCCGTTCTGTTCCAAGCGCTGCTCGGACGTCGACCTGAACCGCTGGCTGTCGGGCAGCTACAGCGTGCCGGTCGTCGAGCTGGAGCCGGAGGATCTCGCCGAGCTCGAGGCGCGCCAGAACGCGGAAGATCCCGACCGGATGTGATCCGCATCACCCCGGCGGGCGCGAGCAGGACCTAGACTACCCTTGCGTAATCGGCGAAGGTGCTTTCGCATCCAAGGCCAATTGCGAGCGTCAGGAGCGCCCGATCATGCCCAGTCTCAGTCATTGGTTTTGTCTTTTCGCCGGCATCGGCTTGGCCATCGGAACGGTTTCGAATGCCGGTGCACAGGACCGCGTCGGTGTGGCAAGTGCCGTGAACCAGAGTGCGCAGAGCCAGGTGGGCGGCGGTCCGCTGAAGACGATCCGCATCGGCAAGGACGTGGTCCGCAACGAGCGCATCCGCACCGGCGGCGAGGGACGGGTGCAGGTTCTCCTGGCGGACGGATCCAACTTCATGGTCGGTCCGAACTCGAGCCTGACCATCGACAGCTTCGTCTATCGGCCGCAGGACGGGCAGGGCGAGCTGATCGCCACCTTCGGGCGTGGCGTGGCGCGTTTCGTCGGCGGCAAGGTCTCCAAGGCGCGTGGCGGTGTGACCATCAACACCCGACAGGGCACCATCGGCATTCGCGGCGGCATGGCGGATCTCTTCGACCGCGACGGAACGACGGTCTATTCCTTCCTGTTCGGCAAGGGTCTGACCTTTCGCGCGGCAAACGGTGAGACCTACCGGGTCTACAGACCCGGTTTCGCGATCTTCCCGACCGGATCCGGTGCACGCACGGGAAGGATGCCGCAAACGATCGTCGCGGCCATCAACCGGCTTCTGACCGGTGAGGCGCGCGGTGGCAGCAGGCTGACACAGGCGCAGCGCAACCGGCTGCCCGGTCTCAACTCCGGCTTGCCGCCGGTGCCGGGTCAGCCGATTCCCGGACCGGTCATCGTGTCGGGCGCCGGCGAGGTTCCCGGCCGCCTGCTCGATCCCGGATTTGCAAACTCGGTGCTGCTGAAAACCAGCAATACGATCTGCTACTACGCCTGCTGATCTGCCTTTCGGCAATCGAGCATACGTCACGCGATCTTCGCCGCGGCTTTGTTGCCAAGGTCAAGGCGAGGTGGCAGTGTCATGGTTCCATGCGAAGGGCTTGGAAGTGTGATGGCTGCGCGCGATGCGGCGACCGGGAGTGGACGGCGATGACAAGACGTGTTTTGGGGTGGGGCGTTCTTGCGCTCGGTTTGGCGATCGTGCCGGCGCAGGCGGAGTATTCGCTGACGATCTTGCATATCAACGATCTGCATTCGCGTCTGGAGCCGATCAACAAATACGATTCCACCTGTTCGCCGGAGGACGACGCCAAGGGCGAATGCTTCGGCGGCGTCGCCCGCATCAAGGCCAAGATCGACGAGCGCCGCGCGGCGCTGTCAGAGGCCGGGCGCAATGTGATCACGCTCGATGCCGGCGACCAGTTCCAGGGATCGCTGTTCTACACCACCTACAAGGGGGCGGCCGCCGCGGAGTTCATGAACGCGATCGGCTTTGACGCCATGGCCGTCGGCAACCATGAGTTCGACGATGGTCCCGACGGATTGTCGGCTTTTCTCGACAAGGTGGATGTGCCCGTCATCTCCGGCAACATCGACGTCGAGAACGAGCCGGCGCTGAAGGGCAAGGTCTCCGGAACGCTGGTTCTGACTGTGGGCGACCAGCGGATCGGACTGGTGTCGACACTGGCGGAAGACACGGTCGACACCTCGTCTCCCGGCCCCAACGTCGGGTTCTTTTCGGCGGAAAGCTATCTCAAGGGCGCGGTGGAAGGACTTCAGGCCGCAGGCGTGAACAAGATCATCGCGGTGACGCACATGGGATTGCCGCGAGACATGCAGATCGCTTCGCGGGTGCCGGGCATCGACGTGATCGTCGGCGGTCACTCTCACACGCTGTTGTCCAACACCGACGACAAGGCCGCCGGTCCCTATCCGGTTCTCGTGCAGAATCCGGTCGGCCGGCAGGTGCCGATCGTCCAGGCCTATGCCTACGGCAAGTTCCTCGGCGAGATCGAGGTCGTGTTCGATGACGACGGCAATGTGGTCTCCGCAAACGGCAACCCGGTGCTTCTCGATGCGTCCGTGGCAGCCGACAAGGCGGTTGCCGCACGGGTGGCCGAACTCGGCAAGCCGCTCGAGGAGCTGAAGGCCAAGGTCATCGGCGACACCACTGCGGCGATCGACGGATCCCGCGACAGCTGCCGCTCCGGCGAATGCGCGATGGGCAATCTGGTCGCGGACGCCATGCTGGAGCGCGTCCGGGCGCAAGGCATCGACATCGCGATCCAGAACGGCGGCGGTTTGCGGGCCTCCATCGAGGCGGGCGAGGTGACGATGGGCGAGGTGCTGACGGTGCTGCCCTTCCAGAACACGCTCGCAACCTTCCAGCTGAAGGGACGCGACGTGATCGCCGCACTTGAAAACGGCGTTTCCCAGGTGGAAGACGGCGCCGGCCGCTTTCCGCAGGTGGCCGGACTGCGCTTCAGCTGGACCCGCGCCCGACCGGCCGGCGAGGGCCGCATCATCAACGCCGAGGTGTTCCAGGACGGAACCTGGGTGCCGCTCGATCCCGAGAAGACCTATGGCGTCGTATCCAACAACTACATGCGCGGCGGCGGTGACGGCTACCGTGTGTTCGCCGATGCGGGCATGAATGCCTATGACTACGGTCCGGGCCTGGAGGAGGTTGTCGCCGACTACATCAGCGACATCCAGGGCGGCTATGCCCCCTTCACCGACGGGCGCATCCGCGAGGTCGAATAGGATCGCGAGCGCAAGCGGGTCCCGCTTGTGGTGTTGCTGCAACAGAGGCCGGAAAATGCGGGTCCTGCACGTCGAGGTGCAGGACGTGACGCTGCGTCTCCCTTAGGTTTGGCAGTCGAGCGGGTCTGGCCCGCCCTGCAGGCAGGCCAGACCCGAAAAAGGAGGGGCGTGTTGTGCTGAGGCGCCATCTGTTGTCTGTCATTCCGGGTCTGGCGCCCGCCTGCAACGCTTTGCGGGCGGTGGTGCTGGTCGCCGCCGCGCTCACACTCGCACAGGCTGCCTCCGCCCAGGGAATGGACGAACGGGCGGCTTTGGAAGCCCGCCAGGAGGCCTTGCTGTCGGCGATGCTCGCCGATCCGCAGGATCTGGACACGGCCTTCGAGCATGCGGCCGTCTCGGTGCGTCTCGACGACTATGAGGCCGCGGTCGGAACGCTGGAGCGCATTCTGGTCATGGCGCCGGAGAGCCCCGCCGTGCTCCTGGAACTCGGCGTTCTCTATTACCGGCTCGGATCCTTCGAGACTGCCCGTATCTACCTTCAGCGTGCTGAAACCGCGCCGGGCGCCTCGCCCGATGTGGTGGAGGCGGCACGCCAGTTCCAGGCGGCCATCGTCACGGCCGAAGATCCCCTCAAGGTGTCGGGCATCGTCACCACGGGCGTGCGCTATCAAAGCAATGCCACCGCTGGTCCCGGCGAGCGCATCGTCCGGCTTGGGGGAAGCCTTGTCCTTTTGTCCGACACCGTGATCGGCAAGCCGGACTGGAATGCCTTTGTCGCCGGAAATGTGCATGTAAGCTACGATCTGGGAAATCAGGGCGACCTGCTGGAAGCCGACATCCTGTTTTACGGTGATCGCTACCTCGACACCGAGCGGCTGAACAGCGAGATGGCCGAGGTCACCTTCGGTCCCTCGTTCAACCTCGCGCGTTTCGATATCGATGATGCGCGCTTCGGTGTCTACGGCATCGTCGGCGGCGTGCGGCTGAACGGTGGCAACTACTCGGGAACGCTTGGCGCGGGCGCGCGCCTGGCGATCCAGCCGTCATCGCGTTCCACGGTCAATGCCAAGATCGAATACCGGCACAACTGGTTCCGCGACAGCGCCACCTATCAGACCGTCAGCAGCCGCAACGGCTACGAGATCTCCGGCCGCCTGTCACAGGTGCTTGCGCTTGATGACACATGGTCGCTGCGGGCCGCATTTCTGGGCGGTTTCGAAAATGCGAAGGCGTCCTTTGAAACCAACTGGCATGCCGGGGGCGCCCTTGGCGCGACCTACCGGTTCGCATCGCCCGTCGAGCGCCTGGAAACGCCCTGGATGATCGATCTTGATGTGGGCTACCTGCACCGCGCCTATGACGCGCCGGATCCCTCGATCAGCCCGACGCTGGCGCAAAGAGACAATGAGGGCTGGGTGCGCGGAGCGCTGGGCGTGCCGCTGCGCCCCGATATCCTCTTGTCCGTCTCCGCCGAATACCGCCGGGTCCAGTCCAACTACCAGACCCGCGATTATTCCAATACGACGGGGATGTTGAGCGTTTCCAAGGTCTTTTGAGGGGGCAGTGCGGCGGCGCGGCGCAGGAATTTTCAGCGGCGCCATAGATGCGCGAGAGAGGCTGACGGCGCCGGCCGATCACCGGGACCGCGGCTTTTGCGGGCGGCGAAACCGCCGCAAGATCTGCTTGTGCAAAACTTCGTGCTGGCAACTGGACACGCCCGTTTTCAGCCTCTATAAGACCGGCACTTCAAGGCGTTCGCCCATGGGCGATCCGCTTGGCCCAGGTAGCTCAGTTGGTAGAGCAGCGGATTGAAAATCCGCGTGTCGCTGGTTCGATTCCGGCCCTGGGCACCACTTTCCCCACATCTTCATTCGTGACCGCCGGTGCTGCAATGCCACGGCACGGTCGATCTGCGTCCGGTTCGAATTTGCCGGACCTGGCTCGGCTGTTCTTAGCCGGTGATGCCGGGCACAGGTCCTGAGGTCCCGAAGGGCGGTGTGGACTGCGCGCCGTTGCAGCGCTGTGGGCCAGCGCTGCGCAGCGTCAGGCCTGCGAGGTCTTGCCGTCGAGAAACTCGTGCCTTTCCAGTTCCCGTTGCACCCGGGCGATCTCGCTGTTGTAGCCGGAATGCTTTGCCATCTCGAGGCTGGCATAGAGCAGGCGCTCCGCCGGGAGCGCGCGCCCGCGGTGCAGGAGCGACAGGGCGTAGGTCGTCATCGCGTTGTTGAGCCGAAGCGACATGGCATTGCGCCGGGCGATCGCCATCGAGCGGATCAGCAGCTTGCCGGCGGTCGAGGCCTCGCCATTGTTCAAGAGGACTCTCGCGCGCAGATGCAAGGCCTCGCAGGCAAGCGACGGTGCCCCCATGAGGTCGGCGTAGTCTTCCACCTCGCGCAGCCTCTGCATGGCATCTTCCGCTGACAGCGGCGCCTCTGTCACGGTCAGCATGCGCGTGCGGATCTCCGACAGCACGATATGGCGACGGACGTCTTCATGTCCTCCCGTGTCGGCGAACTGCCGCGCCTCGCGAAGCAGCAGCAGGGCTTTTTCGGGATCTTTCGCCGCCTCCAGGCGGGCGCGATGATTGAGGAAGACCGCCGCGGCCCGCACATCGTCGTCTCGCCTGCTCCAGTCGATGGCTTTTTTATATTGACGCTCGGCCTTGTCGATATTGCCCATCAGGTGGTCGATCAGCCCCAGGTAGCCAACGGCGAGCTTGTAGACCCGGTCACCGCGGATCTTCTCGTCGTCACGGATGCGCCGCAACCGGCTGCGCGCGGCGGAAAGCCGTCCGCGTTCGATCTGCACGATCGCCAGATTGAGGGAGATACGATTGTGCTGGCGGCCAACGTCTTCCTGCCCCTCGATCCCGCGGTTGAACTCGATTGCCTGTCGCAGCAGGGCCACCGCGTCCGTAAGGTTGCCCTGCACGAGACAGGTGAGGCCGGCCTCATTGTAGAGCCAGACGATTTCGTCCCGGTGGAGCGCATTCATCTGCTTGAAGGTGAGGTCCGGCCGGTAGGCCCGAAAATCGGTCTCCAGATCGACTTTGGCGTCTGTCTTGCCGGTTTCAGATCCGATCGCGGCCCTAAGGTCCTCGACATCCAGCAGTTCCCAGGCCATGCGGATGATCCAGCGCAGGCGAACCTTGTACGTTTCGAAGTACCCGCGCTTGCGTTCGGCCCGGCTTGCCGGGTGGCTCTTGTAGTCCTCGAACCGCGAGACGACGGCGACGGAAAACGTCGACCGCACCATCGTCAGCGCAGCGCGCAGGGCCTCCACGCGGGTTGTCTTGTCGTCGGTCGAAAACAGCCAGGGTTCGAACCGCTGTTCCGAATGCGGAATATCGGGATATTGCGACAGGCCGACCAGAAGTCCGCGCAGGTATTCGTAGGCTTCATGGCTGAGCCGTGGCAGGCCCGAGGGCATCGAGGCATAGAGCGAGGGCGAGAAGCTGTTGATCGCGACCGGATCGGCCGTGCCGCTGCCCAGTTTGGAAATCCCGTAGCGCTGGACAATCCGGTGAAGCGCGAAGCGATACTCGAGGTTTGCGGGCCAGCGCCGGTTGTCGGCGTGGGAGGGGTCGTCGATGCGGTCCTTGACCTGCGGATGGGGGTGCAGCCGGAAGCACAGCCCCCGATGAGCCAATGTGTGGAGCGCCCGCGAGATCGTGCGCCTGCGGCTTATGTTGAACTCGGTCTTCGCATCACGGAAATAGGCGCGAATGTCGGGCAGGCGCACCAGAACATTGGCGCTGACGGGCGAGCCGATGACGGCAAGGCTGCGCAGCAGTTTCTGGTGGAGTTCGATGTCGTTTTCCGGATCGCCGATGACGTGGAAGCGGGCGTAGCTGTCGAGCGCCGCCCGCAGCACGGTCTGCTCGCGCTGCTCGACGCTGACGTTGCGGATCTCGTTGACCGTATTGAAGATCAGGGCCTCGGCTTTGCGGGCGCCTTCCAGCAGGGTTTTCTCGCGCAACACCACGCGTTGGGCCGCGGCGAGCAGCAAGGTCATGCAAAAGCGGTTGTTGCCAAGATGCCGGCGGATCTCGCGCCACTCGCCCTCGGATCCATCCTCCTCAGTCCGGTAGCGCAAGAGCATGGCCCGACGCATCAGCGGGACGCGTTTGTCTCGAGGTTGTTTTACTTTGGCTCTATCCTTGAGTGCGGCAATGACCTTTGTGGCAACGTCGATTTCCACTGTTTCCCAGTTGGCCACAAGGCGTTCCGCAAGGCCGGCCGGCTTGTCGGTCGCCCATAATTCGCTACGCAGTTCCTTGGCCTCTCGAAAGACGGTTCCGGCGGTAAGCCCTTCCAGAGTGCCACGAGAGCTGGCGAACTTCGATGAGCGGTGTCGATACATGACGAACAAGGCGGTCGCCAAAAGGAAGAAATTGTCGATGAGGAATTCGGTCGTCTTCATCGGCCGGGCGAAGTGGATGAGGTTGGTCTGCTCGTTCGTTGCGTTCGGGTCGCTTGACGAAAAGGGAATGCCGGAGGCCACGCTGCGGCGCAGCGTGCTTTCCAGACCGCGTGCGCCAATCCCGGGCCGATCGATGCGAAGGGGGTGCAGGGCAGGAAGCGGCGGTTTGTCGGGGCTTGCCCTCATACGGCCCGCCAGATCCGGTGCGGGCGTGCGCCAGAGATCGCCGAGGCCGGTTTCCGAGCCGGTGGCGATGATGTCGATTGGCAAGGAGCTTGCCTCGCCCGACATGAGAAAGGCGAGAACATCGTGGATCTCCGCGTTCTTCGCCCGCCGGTTTCGTTCGATCAGAAGCTCGACGCCATTGATATAGATGAGGACCCTTGGCTGCAGGGGCCCGACGCTCGGGCCGGCATTGGCGAAGTTGCGGCTTTGGGCGCCGAATGTCTCCAGCGCGTGGCGCAGGCGCAGCGTGCGCGGCAGTTCCTTGAGGTCTTTCGCCCTCTTCCGTCGTTCCCGTTCGTCTGAGTTTCGCTGTTTCGCTTCAAACGATCTCCGCGCGTCCGTGTCATGCAGTTCCGCGTTGAGTTGCCTGAAGAACGTCGTCCGATCCGGCGAGAAACCCGCGAGCCTTTCGCTTGTTCGCTGAACATCGAGTGCCAGTTCGTCGAGGGCGTCGATGAGCATGTCGTAGACGGAGGCAATCTCCGTCGAAAAGCTGAGGTTGATGAAGACGGCGCCGAAATAGACCGGCCTCATTGGCGCCTCTGGCGGCGAAGTCGGCAGCCCATCCTCCGGCCACGCAGCGCGCATATAGGCGGAAAGGCCGAGCCCCGTGTTCATCATCGACAGCAGGCAGCCCTTGCCCAGTCCGCGGTGGGCGGCAATCGTGTAGTACCGCCGCCCGGCATTGAGCCGGCCGTTCTTTTCGTCCCTGCAGCGCTGGAGGTATACGGCCCGCAGGAATGTGTCGGCAGCTCGCACACCCGTTTTGTTCAGGTATTTCGTCTCCCTTGCGATCCGGCCCTCGTCGAGCGCGGATACGGATGTCGGCCAGGCCTTCGCCACGCTTGTCTCGGCCTTGCTCAGGTCGGAGATCACACTGTCGATGCGATAACGGATGAAGCGTCTTGGCAGGACAATGCACTCTTGCGCAAAGGCGTCCCGGATTTTGGCATCCGCGTCGATCCGCTCGAACCGGGCAAGCCGGTGGGGCGGACTTTGCTGCCAGCGCTCCCACCAGGAGCGCCATTCCTTCTCCAGCCCGTCCAGCGAGGCATTGAGCGAGCCGGTCAGTAGTGCCCCGTAGATCCCGTCGAGCGCGATCTCCTGCGCCTTCAGGTCGCGCAGCGACGCGCCGAGACTGCATGTCTGTCCGGCGCCGGGGGACGTCAGAATTGTGCGGGCGATATGGGTGAGCAGCAGCAGATAGAAGTCGAGATAATCGGTGCCGTCGACCGTTTCGGAGCCATGCCGGTTCTTGGCATTGCTGGCGGCGCGCGATGCCTTGTGGCGGACCGGGGTGAACGTCGGGCAGACGAGACGACAGAAAGGCTCGCTCTCTGTGAGTGGCGCCAGAAGGAGTTCTGCCGACAGTTCCTCTTTCCCGAAAAGCGCGGCGAGTGCGCCGCGTTCCTGGCCGTTCCGCTCGAGGGTCCCGAGGCTTGTTTCCAGGCGCTGAAGGAGGTCTGCCGTATTGTATGGCGACTGGCCGTTTTCCGTTTTCAGCGCGGACGGATTGTATCTTTCGCTGAGAGCGGGTTGCGTTTCTCCGTCGCCGAGCTTTTTGAGGGCTGTCCGCCGGTCGTTCACGATACGCGTCAGTTCGCTGACGAGGGTCAGGATCTTGTGCAGCCAGTCGATATCCTGAGGGGTGTCGCCGACCGTGACCTGCCCGCCGCCGTAGAAGATCGTGTGCACGCCATAGCGCAGATAGAGGGCGGTGCTGGTCTTGGCGCGCGCCGCCTCGTCCTTTTCGGCCGGCAGCAGCACGATGGAGGTGTAGCCGACCTCGCGGTCGCGGTCGCTGATGAATTGGCGCAGCGGCCGCAACAGGTCCGCCTCTGTCATGCCGAGGCCGAGAAAAAGGGTGGGGGCGCCGGAAAAGGCAATGGAAATGCCTTCGTCGACCATTTCCCGCATGGCATCGCGGCGCAGATAGAGGTCCATGTAATCGGCCTCCGTCACCACAATGTCTTCGGTCTTGCTCGCCCGCCCGTGCAGGTGGAAAACGGAAGCGTCGACCCCCTCGTCGCTCAACGAGAAACTGACCAGATCCGAGGCCGTTTCGCGGCGAAACGTCAGATCGCGAAACACACCACCGAGGCTGTCAGCGCGGTGGCTGCGCAGATCCATATATCCACGCGGAAACGGACTGCCGTCGGCGGGGCCGCCTTGATTGTCGTGTTCGAACCGCCTGTAGCCGGCGTCCTGAAAATAGCGCTCGATCTCGAAGTCGTAATTGGTGGTCAGGAAACGGCTGATCTTGAGCTTGCGCGCCGTCTTGACCAGCGGATCGAGACGCTCCGACAGGATCGAGCGGCGCGAACGGAAGTCATCGGGCTTGACCTCATCGAAGATGGAGAGGTTGGGAAGTCCTGGCGCCGGCTCATCGCCGTCCTCCCGCTCCAGCTCCGTCATCGGGTCCTCGATCAGGGCGAGCAGCATGCCGGCAAGAAAGCGCGATGACGGCGTCAGGAAGGTCCGGTCGTGTTCCCGTCCCTTGTCGTCCTCGCCCGCCTGATCGTGGAGGCTTTCCGTCACGAATGCCGCGATCTCTTCCCATCCGCGCGCCGTCGCCGCGCCGGCTTTGATGATCTGCCGGATGTTTTTGCACCGAAACGGCGACAGGACGGTGTAGCGGTCCGGTTTCTGCCGGATACCCGGGATCCGGCGGCCGAGCTTTTCCGTGTCGAGCACATTGAGGGTGCGTCGCATCTGGTCGATGCGTTTTTCCCGGTCCCTGGTCGGGTCCTCACGCCCGGCGTCCCGGTCATAGGACAGTCCGGACAGCAGGATCTGTTCGGCATGCGCGGTTTCGTCGACCAGAAGCGCCTTCACCAGGTCGGAGAAGGGCATCTGCGTTTCGGCCTTGCGCGCCTGGCGGTAGTATTCGACCAGGCTGTCCGTGAAAGCGCCATAGGCGATTTTGCGTGCATTTCGCACAATGAGCCCGCTGTTGCTCAGATAGTTTGTCAGCTTTTCGATGCTCTCGAGTGGTGCCGCATTGTCGGTGTGGTGCAGGCACCCGAGGGCGTTGCGCGCCAGGATCTCTTTCTTGTCGTCGGGCGTGATGTCGCGCTTGTGCAGGAAGAGGCGGGATTGGCGCTGAAGCAGGTCATGGAGTTGCTGGGCGATCTCGAACAGGATCGGAAGGCTTTCTCCGCCGGGAAAATCTCCGCTGCCGCCGCGTGCCTGGTCGAAGGTTCGCCTTAGTCTGGTGACATCCGCGCGGGCATAGCCGATCTGCCGCTGGCGGCTCACGATCCAGCGCGCGATGTTTCGCGCGTCGCCGACTGTGAAACCGTCCACGAGCGTCGTTCGATCTTGCGTCTCGACGGCACCGTTTTCAAACACGCTTGAGCGCAGGGTTTCCGCTCTTTGGTTAAGAGCGCCGGTCGTGTTCGGGTGCACCGGGCCGGCGGCGATCGCATCCGCGTCCAGATCAGGATCGACGATGTAGAGACTTGTTGCCAACGCGACGTCCGCTTGCGCGATCAGCTTCAGGAAACTGTCCGCCATTTGCGAAACCACGTCGGTTTGCAGGGTCTTCCATTCCCGCCAGCTGAGGCGGCCGAAGCCGGCGGAAAAGCCCGAGCCGATGAAGGCCGTCAGGTTCCGGCTGTTGATGGCCTGAAACAGGAGTTGCTTGCCCTTGCCCTCGATCAGGCTCATGTCGAGCGTGTCGTCGATCTGGTGGATCGTATAGGGCCAGTAGCGCAGCTGTTCGCGTAGCTCCTCGAAGAAGTTTGCCTTCTCCTCGGCGGGCGTCACCGATGGCGACCCCTTCTTGTCATCCTCCGTCGAACTCTCTTCCATCCTTCCCCCCCCCGAGGCGCTGCTTTTATCGTCTCGCTCCGGATCAGCCTCCCAGAGCCAGTTTCTCGAACGCGCCGGCGTCGACATGCATGTCGAGTTGATCGGTCTCCGGCAGGTCCGATACGGCGTAGCGCGAGGCATGCGGCCCCAGCGTGCTCATCTGGATGATCTTCTCCATCGACCGCGCGCCATGCCGGAACTTCGGGACCTCCAGAAACGCGTTGAGAACGCCGTCGTCGACCGAAGCCTCGCCGGTTGTCGTCTTGATGATGGAGGAGGCGTGTTGTTCGAGCAGGCTGCGCAACAGGATCGCGCGGCGCAGGATGTGATCTTCGTCCAGTCCATTGCTTCCGTGATCCCGCGGATCCGGGCCGCGCACATCGATATGGCCGCTGAGGCGGGAGACGAAGTCCGTCAGTTTCAGTTCCGGCTTGTCTGGCGCCTTCGACGCCAAGTCGCGAAAGGTGTGGCTGGTTCCGCCGGCGAAGACGAACAGGCCGCGGCCGATGGGGTGAAGCCGCGCGCCTTCGCGGAATGTGCCGTCCTGCATCGGTGCAAGGAAATGCGGCACCAGAGAAAGCTCGTGTGAATCGAACTCGTCGAAGAAGCAGAGCGGGGTCCTGCCCTTGAGGTTCTCGTCCCGGATCTCGTGGAAAAAGCCCGGAAGGTCCTCGGCCGTAGCCTCGGACAGGTTGAAGACCTTCCCCGGCAGCTCGAGCGGCGCCACCATCTGGTTGATGCCGAACGACTTTCCGGCACCCGGCGGCCCGAATACCGCAATCGACAGCGGTTTTGTCGTCCCGCTGTCCTTCAGATAGCTCCGGATAAGCCGGTTGATGGCGCGGTATCCCTCGATCTCGGTCCGGTCGACCGTGAAGAATTTTCCGAAGCGGGCCGATGGCACGGCCGACAGGACACGCAGCCCCTCCCGGACGATGCTCCCTGCAAGCTCCCGGTTCGACGTCGACCTGGGGACTACGACCCGTGGCTTCGAACCGCGAAGCGTGAGATCTTTTTCGCAGCGGTAGCTGCCGAGTTGCGCTGCTGAAGGTTCAGGCATGGGAAACACGAGTTCATCGCCGCGCTCGGTAAGCCGGGATTGCGCGAAGGCGCGCTGCCAGGCGAGCGCACGCAGGACGGGCTCGCAAAGATCGCCCGGACCGGAGAGGTCCCCCGCCTCGGCGATGCCCCGCGCGAGTGCGGTCGTGAAGCTGTTCATCTTGCCGAACAGGTCGCCGGCCTGCTCCTTCTCGACATCGCCCTCCGCACGTGCGGGATCGAACAGGAGATCGAGGGTGAGGGTTGAGGCCTTGTTCCGGCTCAGGATCGCGGCTCCCTCGACATCGAAGAGCACCAGAAGATGGTCGCAGCCGGACAGGAGTTTCGGAAGGAGGCCTGTCGTTTCCCGCGCCTGTCGCAGCAGATCCTCGACGACGAGTTCCCACGAAAGTCCGCGGACCAGGCGCACGCCGCTTGCGCGCAGGTTGTTCGCATTGACGATCAGGATCCGCCTGGCCCCGTTCAGGGTCGCGATCCGGTCCCACAGCCGGCCCTCGCCGAGCGGCAGGTGCATTTTGTGGAGAATGGTCCGGTCCGCGACCTGCCTGTCGAAAAGCGGCGGCCCCCAGATGTCCTCGCGCTCGCGCAGTCCCCCGCTCGCATCGTTCAGGACAACGAGCGGCCACGAGCCGTCCGGGCAGGTTTCCGATATGCGCGATGGCAGCGCCGGCCGCGTGCTGGTGCGATAGCCGCCGAAGCTGGACACCCGTAGCTCCAGCGGCGTGTCGGGGCGGTGTTCCAGGAACTCGCCGGCGGCATCGACATAGCGGACATTGGCGAGCGATTCCACGTGGGTCTTGCTGCTGGAGGCCGCGTCCTCTCCGCCCTCGGGGGCGTCGATCTGGGTATGTTCCGGCCCGGCCATGGTCACATCGAGGCCATGGCTGATGAGCATCTCCCGGGTCATGTGGACGCCTCCGTGCAAGGTCCACATCTTCCAGGTTCCGTAATGGGCCCAGTCCGGGCTGGTCTGGCCTCCGACGGGGGGAAGGGTAACGATGAAGTGGTCGACCGCAGGGTCGCCGAGCAGAAGCACGCTGTGGTGGGGGGAACCGGACGTCGGCAAGAGGAGCACTCCGGATTATTCTTGTTCGTTCGGCGGCTTGCCGCTCGGTTGGCGAAAGTCTGAAATCGGCTTGCCGACGAGGGTCGGGGCACCTGCAATCAAATGCGACGCTACGTAATGTCGAGGCAGAGTGACACCGGAGGGCGGGAGTTGTAAAGCCGGCAGATGTATTACGCAGGGGTGTGCGCAGGCAGCACGCCTCGCACGTCTGCCGAAACGGCAAATGGCTGTCGCAAGAGAGAGGCGTGCCGGCCCGACTGCGCTAAGGCCGAGGCGAGCAACCGGCCCCGCTCGCGGCGGTGCTTGTTTGGGGCGCCACGATCCGTGTCGGGATCGGCAAAGTGGGTAGCGGCTGCAAGGGGGCGGGGCAAGGGCGCTGGACGTTTCCCTGCGCCGGCGCGCGCCGTGGTTCAGCGCGGCCGGCCGGGCGCCTTGTTCAGTCGATCACGCCTTGCGGCGAGAACCCGCATTGCTCGGCGAGCTTCAGATAGGCCGCCGTAAAGCCGCTGAGCGAGGCGGTGTAGAAAGGGCCGCCGGGGCCGATGATCTCGATGATGCCATTGGCCCGCATCGCTTGCAGCACCCGCTGCTTGTCCGACTCGGCAAATTGGCTCTGCGCGTAGGCATAGCCATCCGCGTCGAAACCGGCTGCCACGCTCGCCTGCGCGCTGTCGCCATCGTCGAAGACGAAATTCAGCATGTCCCCGTCATCGAGAACCGTCGCCTGGCCGCGAAAGGCCCGCTCCATCACGGAAACGCCCGGATAGACATCGGGGGGCAGGACATCGCCGTCGGACACTTCGATCTGGACGGTCGGATCGCCGTCTCCTCCGGTCCACATCTGGCAGGTGGTGCGCAGGTCCTCGCCCGTGTCCAGTTTTTCGATCAGGACCGTCCAGTCCTTGTAGGTGAAATACTCGCTGGAGGCAGTCGCCGGCACGCTGAAAAGGCCGGCGGCGAGTGCAACGGCAACACATGGCAAACGAAGCATTGAAGGTCTATCCCCTTGAAGTCGCGATTGATTCGTCTTTTTAGATCGCGGAATAAGATCACAGTTTCGACGGGGCGTCGCGCGCAACCTGCCGCTCGGTCAGCTACGGGAACGGCCCCGCGGCGGCGGTTTCGGTCCACCGCGCACAAAGCTGTTGTTGATTGTGGGTGCGCGGGCAGCAATCATGACGGTGCAACGCCAACGAGAAAGGGCGCCCACGCTCTCCCTGCCGGATTTCAGAGGAGGACGACATGCGACTGACCGATGCGCAGCTGGAGCAGTTCGAAACGGAAGGCTGGATCTTCATTCCCGAGTGTTTTTCACCGGAGGAAGTCGCCGTTCTGCGGGACGAGGGCGAGCGGATCTATGCGCAGGACCGAGAGGAAGTCTGGCGGGAGGCGTCGGGCGCGCCGCGCACGGCCTTTGCCGCCCATCTCTACAATGAGGCCTTCGCCATTCTCGGGCGACATCCGCGCCTGATCGAGCCGCTTGAACAGGTGTTCGGCGAAAAGGTCTACATGCATCAGTTCAAGGTGAACGCGAAGGCGAAGTTCACCGGCGATGTCTGGCAGTGGCATCAGGACTATGGCACCTGGCATCGCGATGACGGCATGCCCGAACCACGCGCGATGAACATCTCCGTGTTTCTCGACGAGGTCTTTCCCTTCAACGGTCCGTTGATGCTGATCCCGCGAAGCCACCGGCACGGGGTTCTGGACGCAAGCCACGACACCTCGACGACGAGCTATCCCTTGTGGACGCTCGACAATGACGCGGTGGAGAAGCTGGTGGAGGAGGGCGGTCTCGTTGCCCCCACAGGCAAACCGGGAGGTGTGTTGATGTTCCACGGCAATCTGGTGCATGGCTCTGCCGGCAACATCACGCCGTTTCCGCGCAAGATCGTCTATCTGACCCTCAATGCGGTCTCCAACCACATCCGCAAACCGACGCGCAAGGAGTGGATCGCGCATCGCGATTTCACGCCCATCGAGGCCTGTGACGACGATGCCTTGCTGCGTCATGCGCGCGGGCGAAGCGAGGCGGCGGAATAGGCCGCCCGGCGTCCAGGCCGCCAGCGGGCGGAAGACGGGCAGGGCGGGATCCCGCCTTGCCTTGTTCCTGCGTCTGGGACACAACGGGCGGTGGCCGATGCGGCCTTTCAACTGTCCTGACTGGCTGACGGCGCTTGCGTGATCCCGACATGACCCTGACCATCGTCACCGGCGCGGATGCGTCTTTCGCCCGGACGTTGGCGCAGTTCCTGATGAGCGTTCATCGCCGCCGCCTGCATCACGGTGCGCGCATCGCGGTCTATGATCTCGGACTGGGTGAGGCGTGGCGGGCGAAGATTGCCGCGCGGTACCCCTTCGCTGAGATCCTGCCGTTTTCCTTCGCCGACAAGCCGGCGCATGTAGCGGTCGAGGCCGGCGCATTTGCGTGGAAGCCCCTTGTGATCGCCGATGCGGCCGCCCGTTTCGGAGGCAGGCTTTTCTGGTTCGACAGCGCCACCCTGTTTCATGGCGATCTTTCCGAACCGCTCAGCGTCCTGGAAAAGGCCGGGGTCTACACGCTTGAAGGACAATCCAATCTGGCGCAGCGCTGCCGGAGCGAGGTGCGCGATTACCTGAAGGCGGATCCGGACGACTTGCACCGCAAGATCCGCATCGGTGGCGTGCTGGGGTTCGATTTCGACGCGCCAGCCGCGCGCGATCTTCTGGCAGAGTGGGCGAGGCTTGCGCTCGACCCTAACGCCTTTCGCCCGGCAGCGCCCGATCACAACGCCGATCAGGCGGTGTTGACGATCCTGCTCTTTCGTTTTGAGCGCGAAGGGCGATTGCGGCTGAATGCCGGCGACATCGATATCTCCTCCGCGCGCCCCGTGCGCTGGATGAGTTCGCGCAACAAGGTCGCCGCGCACCGGCCGCTGTGGATGGATCCCATGGTGCGCGCCGGTTACCGCGCCTACAAGATCGCAGACCGGATCAATCTGCGTTGGCAGGACTTCTACCGCCGTCGCGTGCTCGGGCTTCATCGCTGGCCGAAGGAGCACTTCCAGACCTATGTGATGCGCGCCGGCGATGCCGCACCGACACCGATCCCGGCGCCCGCGCTCAGCTATTACGCGGATCCGTTCCTGTGGCGCCGTGAGGGACGGCTGTGGCTCTTCGTCGAGGAGTTCGAGTATCCGGAACAGCTCGGGCGGCTGGTGGCGATGGAGCTGGACGACGATCTGCGGCCCGGCCCGGTACGGCCGGTGCTGCCGCTTCGCGAGCATGCCTCCTATCCGTTTCTCTTCGAGCATGATGGCCGGCTCTGCATGCTGCCGGAAACCTGCGCGCTCGGCGCGCTCGATCTCTATGTCTGCGAGCTGTTTCCCGATCGCTGGCGGCGGGTGCGCAGGCTGCTGGAGGGCGTCGATGCGGTCGACAGCGTGCTGTTTGAGCAGGGCGGCTGGTGGTGGCTTCTGACCAACGCCAAGCCGCTTGGCGCGGAGGGCGGACGGTCGCTGGCGCTCTACCGCATGCGCGATCCGGAAAGTGGCCCGCTGGAGCTGCATCCCGTCAACGCGCAAGGGGTTTTCGCGGACCGCGATCACGGATATGGCCGGGGTGCGGGCAGTCTGTTCCTTGACCCGGACGGACCGCTTCGCGTCCTGCAGAAGAACGACAACTACTACGGGCAGGCCGTGGAGGTGCGACGCATCATGGCGTTGAGTGAGGCCGACTACCGGGACGAGGCCGTCGATCCGGACCATCCCCTGGCCGCGCTTGCCACCCTCGTCTCGCCCCATCACATCAGCCTGCACGGCGATGCGGTCGCCTTCGACCTGCGCGACCGGTTGGGCTTTGTTTCCGGCCTTCCGTGGATCGGGCGAAAGCTCAATGCGATTGCGCCGGCTGCCAAGCGGTTTCTGGCGGGCGGGACCGGGATCGAGACGGCTGTTGCGCAGACCGTCAACCGTCTTGTGGCACTGGTCCGGCCAGCCGATGGCCGCCCACCGTCCAGCGATCGGCCAGGTGGCGAATGACGATCGTGTTGTTCCGGCTTTCGGGCGTGCCATCGCCGGAGTTGATCCGCCCGAGGCTCGTTGTCCGGTAGAGCGACTTCCGGCTCCATTGCTGAAAGCCGGCCCGACGCGCCGGGATGACGAATTTCGGCGCCGTGCAAAACCCGGAAATCCAGACATCGTCGACAAAGAAGGCAGCCTCCGGCGCGTCCCGGTGGGTCAGCATCGCGTCCATGTCGGGAAAGAAGCGCGGCCGGACCAGATAGCCGGAATAGCCTTGCAGGATGTCGATGGGGCGGGGGGCGCGAAGGCGCCGGGCCCGGATCGGCACCGGTGGCGTCATGTGGAGATTGGACCAGATCGTCGTCGGCCGGTCGATGAAGTCCGCCGGAACCACCCAGCCTGTCAGGCCGAAGGCGGCGTCCGGCATCGCCTGTGCGTGATGCGAGAGATCCGCCAGGAAGCTGCGGGGATAGATGCGGTCGTCGTCGACGACGACAATCGGCGTCTCCGCATCGACGGCGGTCAGCGTCGGGAACAGCTTGGTCGCGGGGCCGGCGTCGTCGCAGCGCACGATCCGGACCATCTTGAGCCCTTGGAGCCAGTCCGGGATCTCGTAGGCGCGGTTTTCGCGTCGGGAATGATGCGGAATGTTGAGGCGGATCTCGGCCGGCGGCAAGGTCTGGTCCAGCAGGCTTTTCAGCGTCATGCCCAGATTTGCGATGCGGCTCGGGATGGTGGAGAGCGTGACCACGATGTCGCTGCGAAGCTCCGTTTCGGCAGCCGTCGCATCCAGGTCGGCAAGGTTCAGTCGCGACAGCCGCCAGGTCCGCGCCAGATCCGGCAGCAGGGTTTCGCCCTCGAAGAAGTCGTGGACGAAAACGCCGGCGGCGGCCGTGGCGCCAAGGGCGGAAAGCGAGAGCGGAACGAGCAGCGACATGGGCGGGTGAAATGTCCGGACGGGTTGCGTGGGCGGACACTTGCCCTGACCCACCGTCGTGTCAAGGCTGGGCCGAGGCCGGGCCGAGGCTAAAGCGCCTGTTGCCAGTCGCGCACCGCCTCCAGCGGCCAGAGCAGCATCAGCACGTTGAGCGTGAGATTGTCGCGAATGACAATGGCGGCGATGATCTCCATCGCAAGCGCCAGTGCCACGGTCACCGCGACCGGCAGGCGCAGCGCGAGCCAGAAGCCGACGAGCATCCAGCCGATGTCGGCGACCGAATTGATGACGCTGTCGCCGGTGTATCCCACCGCGATCGTCGCTTCCCGGTAGCGGTCGATGATGATCGGGCTGTTTTCCAGGATCTCCCAGGCGGCCTCCAGAACCGTTGCGCCGACGGCGCGCCAGCCGATGCTCAGCCCGGGTGTCGCGACATGAAACAGCCAGTAGAAGAGGAAGCCGTGGATGATGTGCGAGGGCGTGTACCAGTCCGAGAGATGCTGGGAATTGTCCGAGGAAATCACGTCGCCGGTCCACAGCTTGATCTCGCCGCAGGTGCAGATCGGTACGCGCCCCATCGCCAGCAGGATGACGGCGGTGGCAATGACAACCACCAAAAGCGTGATCGTGGCGGGCCAGTGACGATACGGCGAGGACGGGGCAGGGGGCGACATGCGGGCAAAGGTTCCGAATCCAGACGGCAGGATCGCAACCCTAGCTGGTCGCGCAGGCTGAGCAATGCCCAAAGCGTACGTTCGCGCAATGCGACACTGGTATTTGGCGCGGCAAATGAATAGACCTGCGGGCAAAGGAAGGGCGCGCGCGACACGCGCCGCCATGCCCCAGGTTTCAAGGAGACGGCATGAGCCTCACCGAAAGTCAGCCCACCGCGACGCATGCCGGCGCGCAGGCGTCCTTCAAGACCCGCCGCACGTTTGCGATCATCTCGCATCCGGACGCCGGCAAGACCACACTGACGGAAAAGCTGCTCCTGTCGGGCGGCGCGATCCGGGCGGCCGGGCAGGTGCGTGCGCGCGGCGAGCGGCGGCGTGCGCGCTCCGACTGGATGAAGATCGAGCAGGAGCGCGGGATTTCGGTCTCGTCATCCGTGATGACCTTCGAGCGCGACGGCATCACCTTCAACCTGCTCGACACGCCGGGCCACGAAGACTTTTCCGAAGACACCTACCGCACGCTGACCGCCGTCGATGCGGCGGTCATGGTGATCGACGCGGCCAAGGGCATCGAGACCCAGACGCGCAAGCTCTTCGAGGTCTGCCGCCTGCGCGACATTCCGATCATCACCTTCATCAACAAGGTCGACCGCGAGGGCCGCCATCCGCTGGAGGCGCTCGACGAGATCCAGGAGGCGCTTGCCCTCGACGTGACGCCGATGACCTGGCCGGTGGGTATGGGGTCGGATTTCTTCGGCATCTACGACTGGAAGGCCAAGCGGTTCATGACGTCGGGCGAGGGTCGTGGCCAGCGCTGCGACACCGTGGTCGAAGTCGAGGGGCCGACGGATCCCAAGCTGGTCGACACCGTCTTCGAGAAGGTGTTGGACGAACTTGAGGAAAACGTCGAGCTGGGCGCGGAAGCCTATCCCGCGTTCGACCGCGAGGCGTTTCTGGAAGGGCATATGACGCCGGTCTTCTTCGGCTCGGCGCTGCGCGACTACGGCGTCGAGGAGATCATCCGCTTTATTGCCGAGTTCGGTCCCGCGCCGCATGCCCAGCCGGCAACGACCCGGATCATTCGTCCCGAGGAAGACAAGGTCACGGGCTTCGTCTTCAAGGTGCAGGCCAACATGGACCCCAAGCACCGCGACCGGATCGCCTTCGTGCGCCTGTGCTCCGGCACCTTCAAGCGCGGCATGAAGCTCAAGCATGTGCGCGCCGGCAAGACAATCGCCGTGTCGGCACCGATCTTCTTCTTTGCCGAGGAGCGCGAGCTCGCCGAAACGGCCTATCCCGGCGATGTCATCGGCGTGCCGAACCACGGCCAGTTGCGCGTCGGCGACACGCTGAGCGAGGGCGAGGAGATCCATGTCACCGGCCTGCCGGCCTTCGCGCCGGAAGTCCTGCGCCGCGTGCGCCTGTCCGACACCATGCGCGTCAAGCAGATGCGCCAGGGCCTTCAGGACCTCGCAGAAGAGGGGCTGGTGCAGATTTTCAGGCCGCAGATCGGCTCCAACTGGATCGTTGGCGTGGTCGGCGTGCTGCAGCTCGATGTCGTGGTGGAACGGCTGCGCACCGAATATGCGACCGAGATCGGTTTCGACGCGGTTCAATACAACACCGCGCGATGGGTTGAGTGCGATGACGATTCGATTCTGCGCAAGTTCATCGAAACAAACCCGTCAAGTATCGCCATGGATCGCGATGACCGGCCGGTTTTTCTGTTCAAGAATGCCTGGGAAGTGTCTTACGTTTCGGAGAAAAACCCGGATATCCGCTTCCGGGAAACCCGCGAAATTGTTCATACATCAATAGCTTGAGTCGCTTTCGTCGAATTGCCGCCAAGCGATTTCCTCGGTCGGGAGAACAAAAAAGCGCAGTGTGTGCGCTTTTTTGTTGAGCCCGCGCGCGTGATGCGCTATTTGTATGACAGCTAAGCTGCTGCAATTTCAACTTGAATCACCAGCCAGAAACCATAGTCCCTGGAGGCCTCACGATCGTGGCCCTGCTCGTTCCGTCTGTCCCGAAGCTGTCCTTGCGCATTTCCCATGCGCTTGAGGCCGCGCGTCTGTGGCTTGGGGGCAAGCCGCCGGCCGTGCAGGTCGCGGCATTGCCGTGGCGGCGGGTGTCTGGCGGTCGGATCGAGGTCCTGCTGGCGACAAGCCGGGACACCGGGCGTTGGGTCCTGCCGAAGGGCTGGCCGCAGAAGAAGCGCAGCCTCAGCGAGACGGCTGCCTGCGAGGCCTGGGAAGAGGCTGGCCTTCTGGGTCGGATCTCGCCCAACGCGGTTGGCAGTTTCTTCTATCGCAAGCGGCTGAACAGCGGGTTGCACCGTCGTGTGCGCGTGTCCGTGTTTCCGCTCGCGGTCTGCGGACAGGCTGAAACCTGGCCGGAATACGGCCAGCGCGAATTGCGCTGGTTTTCGCCGGAGGAGGCGGCCCGGCATGTGCATGAGCCGGAGCTGGCCGAGCTGTTGCGCAATGCGGATGTCATGAAGCGGCTGGCATGATCCGTTGATGAATCGCTCGATGACGCCCGAACAGAGACCGCACCGGCGAGCGGCTGGCCGGCGCCCGTACCACCGCGGGCCGCAGGCGTGAGCGAGCGTGGCGTCAGGACCGCCGTCACCACCATAGACAAGGACCTCGACAAGCTCGGCTTTGTCGAAGAGGCGGCGGGTCATCTGTCGCGCTCGATGATCGCGCTTGGCTTCGCGGTTCTCTTCCTGGTGATGACCGCCTGCATTGCGGCGCTGCTTCTGTCCGACAACCCGCATTGGCTCCTGCTCACGGCGGCCCTGGCGCTTGGCGGATATATGGCGCTCAACATCGGCGCCAATGATGTCGCCAACAATGTCGGACCGGCGGTGGGCGCCCGCGTGCTGACGATGACGAGCGCGCTGCTGCTTGCAGCGCTCTGCGAGAGTGCCGGGGCATTGCTCGCCGGCGGCGAGGTGGTAACGACCATCTCCACCCGCATCGTCGACGTGGGCGGTTTTTCCGAACAGGCGGATTTCCCGCTGGCAATGCTGGCCGCTCTTGTGGCGGCCGCCTTGTGGATCAATCTTGCGACGGTGCTGGGCGCGCCGGTTTCCACCACCCATGCGGTGGTCGGCGGCGTCGTGGGGGCTGCGATGATGTCGGCCGGCAGCAGCGTCGTCTCCTGGGGAACGGTCGGCGCGATCGCCGCAAGCTGGGTCGTCTCGCCCTTGCTCGGCGGGCTTGTCGCGGCGGCGCTGCTGGCATTGGTCAAGACCCTCATCATCTACCGGGACGACAAGATCGCCGCCGCAAGGCGCTGGCTCCCGGTCATGTTCTCCCTGATGGCGGGCACCTTCGCGCTGTATCTGGTGATTGTCGGGCTGTCGCGGTCTCTGCCCGTCGCGCCGGGCGTGGCGCTTGCGATCTCGCTCGCCGTTGCCCTTGGGGTCTATCTGCTGTCGGTGCCCCTGATCGCGCGGGCGGCGACGGGCCTTGAAAACCGGAACCAGTCGCTGCGGCGGCTGTTTCGCATTCCGCTGATCGCGGCGGCCGCCGTCCTGTCCTTTGCCCATGGGGCCAACGACGTTGCCAATGCCGTCGGCCCGGTCGCCGCGATCTTCTCGTCCTTCGGCGACGCCGAGGCCGCGATGTCGGCGGGAGGCTATCTGTTCCCGGTTCTGCTGATCGGCGCGTTGGGCATTTCGCTCGGCCTGTTGCTGTTCGGCCCGAGGCTCGTGCGCATGGTCGGCGAACGGATCACGCGGCTCAACCCGATCCGGGCCTTTTGCGTGGCGCTTGCAACCGGTGCAACGGTGCTGTTGGCGAGCGGCCTCGGCCTGCCGGTATCCTCCACGCATATTGCCGTCGGCGCGGTGTTCGGGGTCGGCTTCTACCGCGAATGGTTCATGAACCGTGCCCGGACCCTGAGGGTCGGCGAGATCCTGCCGCTTGCCGGAGGCCTGAGCGTCCGTCCGCGCCGCGAGCCGGCAGATCTGCGCCGCCGCAAGCTCGTGCGGCGGGCCCATGTGCTGACCATCGTCTCCGCCTGGGGCGTGACCGTGCCGGCCGCGGCAATGCTGGCTGCGGTCGTCTTCGCTGTCTTCGACTTGGTGCGATAGAAACCGCTTCGGGATTTCCGGTTCCCGCCATTGCTGCCGGCAAAAGACGATGAGATACGTCGCGGCGTCCCCATTTCCGGCATCATCGTGTAATCGTAGTGGCGGTGTTTCAAAGGAAAGTCCGCTGCATGTTGAGATCCCTGTACCGACGCCAGCTTGAGGCCGATCTCCCGCGCTGGGTCGAGGCCGGCTGGATCGCTCCGGAAGGGGCCGCGCAGATCCGGCGCGACCTCGGTGCCGACGGCGAGGGGCGGTTTCGCCTGCCCCTGCTGCTTGCCGGCATCGGCGCGATCTGCATCGCCCTGGCACTTGTCGCCTTCGTCGCGGCAAACTGGGAGGCGATCCCGCGCCCGGTCAAGCTTGCCGGCATCGCGGGGCTGCTTGTCGCGGCACATGGCGCCGCAGCCCTGTTCGCCGCGCGGGGCTGGCGCGCGGTTGCCGACATCGCGACGCTGTTCGCGGTGCTCGTCTTCGTCGCCGGCCTGTCGCTGGTCGGGCAGATGTACCATTTGCCGGTAGACTGGAAGGCCGGCAGCCTGATCGTGGTGGTCGGGGCGCTGGCTGCGGCCTGGCTCTGCGCCTCGAGGGGGGCGGCGCTGGTGGCAACGATTGCCGCGATGATCTGGCTGTTCTGGCGCGACGACACCTTGCATCTCGCAACGCCGGACGGCCTGCTCGCGCTCGTTCTCCTGGCGGCCACGGCCGGGCACGTCCTGCGCCACAGCTCGCTTGCCGGACGCCTCGCAGTGCTTGCGCAGGCGCTTGCGACCTATGCCGCTTTCGTCATTGGCGAGATGGACCGCATGGATATGTCCCGCGACGCCGAGGTCGTCTCGGCAGTGCTGCTTGGACTGGCGGCGCTGGCCGGCGCCTTCGCCGTCTGGGGCCTTCTTGCCGACCGGCTGCTGCGGGGCGGCACCGACGGCGTCGCGGCTCTGGCGGACACTGGCTTGCGCACTGCCCCGCTCTTGCTGGCGCTTGGCTGCGTGATCGGGCTCTTTCTCGGCCTCGACAGCTACGATTTCCTTAGCAATCGCGTGGATACAAGGGTGTTGCTGCTCTGGCCGGTGACTGTCGTCACACTTCTGGCGGCAGCCGGCGCGGGCCTCGCGATCACGCGGGGCGTCTGGGACGGGGCTTTCACTGCGGTTCTGGTCGCGTCGGCTTTGTCGTTCGCGCTGCCGCTGATGGTGGTGTGGTTTCCCGGTCAGATGGTCTGGATCGCGGTGATCGCGCTCGCCGGCGCCGTTGCGATCAGCGTGGCGGGCTCGGCGGCCCATCGCACCTCGTGGAGCGTTTTTGGAAATCTGGCGATCGCTGCTGTTCTGCTGATGTTGCTTGAACACACCGTCGGTTCGCTGATCGGTCAGTCGGTGTTCTTCCTGCTGGCGGGGCTCGCCCTGATCGTGGTCGCCCTTGTCAGCGGCTATATCCTGCGCAAGCGCCCGGGCAAGACGGAGGCGGCGTCATGAGGCTGGAAACACTCTCGCCCTGGGTGCGCTGGGGAGCGGTTGCGCTCCTGCAGCTGGTGCTGATCCTGTTGCCGCTTGCGGAACGCTGGTCGGTGCATGCGACGGGCCAGGAGGTGACGCTGGCGCTGCGGCCGATCGACCCGCGCGATCTCCTGCGCGGCGACTACGTGATCCTCAATCCCGAGATCGGGCGGATCTCCCGCGATCAGGTCGGCAGTGGAACGGATCTCGCGGCCTTTGGCCTCGGCGACACTGTCTGGACCGTGGTGGAGCGCGACGCGGAGGGCATCTTCAGGGCGGTGGATGTGCTGCCTGCGCCGCCGCAGGACGGACGTGTCGCCCTGAAGGGGCGGGCCGGATCGTCTGCGAACGGCGAGGAGCTGCGCGTCGACTACGGACTGAGCGCCTTCTTCGTCCCTCAGGGCAAGGGCAAGGAAATCGAGACGCTGCCGCGCGAGCAGGTCCGCCTGGTGGTGGCGGTCACCGGGAGCGGCCGCAGCGCGCCGCTGCGGCTGCTGGCAAACGGCAAGGTGCTGCTCGAGGACAGCGCGTTCTAGCGAGTATCAAAACAAGCATATTTGATGCATGTTTTCCTTGCATCGACTTTCATAAAGAGGTATCCAATATTCCTCTTTAGGGAAGATCGACATGAGACTGACGCTCCAGACCGACTACGCCTTGCGCATGCTGATGCATCTTGCGGTGCAGGATGGCGACCGCGCCACGATTAGCGATGTCGCGGACAGCTACCGGATCTCCAAGAACCACCTGATGAAGGTCGCCCAGGCGCTGGTCCGCGCGGGCGCGGTGGAGGCCGTGCGCGGACGCGGTGGCGGAGTGCGCCTCGCGCGCCCCGCCGAGCGCATCAGCGTCGGCGACGTCATTCGCAGGCTGGAGGAGGGCAGCGCGCTGGTGGAGTGCTTTCCAGGCGGAAACGGCACCTGCCGCATCACGCCGTCCTGCCAGCTCAAACATGCCCTGCACGAGGCGCGCGAGGCTTTCTTCCGCGTCCTCGACGGCTATTCGATCGGCGATCTGGTGGCGGGCAATTCCGGCCTGAGAGAGATCCTTGTCGGAGACGCGGCATGACGACCTTCCGGGTAAGAAGCGCTGCCGAGCGTCGGCAGGAAATCCAGGATGCGGCGGCAGCGCTTGGCATCGACGACGGCTATATCTCGACGCTGGTCGAGACCTTTTACGCTCGCATACGCGCGCATGACGCCCTGGGTCCGATCTTTGCCGCGGAAATCGGCGACGACTGGGCGCCGCATCTGGCCAAGATGAAGGACTTCTGGGCCTCGGTCGCCATGAATGCCGGGCGCTATTCCGGCAAGCCGGTGCCGGCGCACACAAAGCTCGTCGACCTTCAACCCTGGCATTTCAAGGCCTGGCTCGACCTGTTCGAACGGACGCTTGAGGACACCGCGCCGCATCCGGACGCGGTTCCCTATTTCATGGAGCGGGCGCAACGCATCGCCCGAAGCCTCGAGTACGCGATCTCCGGGCTGCCTCCTCTCAACACTGGAGAAAGACCATGAGCATTGCCGCGCTTGTCATTGTCGCGGAGGTCGGAACCGCGCTGTTCTTCGCGCTTTATCTGGGCGCGCTCACCATCGGACTGCGGGAGGATCGCGAAGAGGTTCGCGTGCCGGTGCTCGACGCCACCGGCCGGGCGATTTTTTCGGCGGCCAAATACGGCTTTGCCGCCGGTATCCTGGCGGTCGTCGTCCTGACTGTCCTGAACATTGCGGGGACCATCGCATGAGCCCGAACATCACACCGACGACCGGAAACGCCCGCTGGAGCGGGATCTGGCCCTGGCTGCTCCTGTGGGGTGCTGCGCCCCTGCCGCTCTATATCTGGCTGGTGGTGGGGATGCTGGTGTAGCCGGTCACCCGGCGTCTTCCTCCGCCAGGATTTCCAGTTCCAGCCAGGTTTCCTCGGCGCTGGCGAGTTTTTCCTGCGCCTTGGTCATATTCGCCATCAGCGTGTCGAAGCGCTTCGGGTTCTTCGCGAAAAGGTCGGGGTCGGCCAGCTCGCGCTGCATGTCCGCGATCTCCCGGCCGAGCTTTTCGATTTCCTTCGGCAGCGTCTTCAACTGATGCTGCTGGGTGAAGCTCAGACGGGATTTCTTCTTCGGTTTTTCCTCAGCCGGCGCCGTTTTGGCTTTCGGCTTGGTGGTCTCGCCGCCGCCGCCACGCGGAGCGCGCGCCGAGACGCCCGCGCCGCGCTGGGCGATCATGTCGGAATAGCCGCCGGCATATTCGCGCCAGACACCATCGCCTTCCGCGAAGACGATGGAGGTCGCGACCCGGTCGAGAAAGTCACGGTCGTGGCTGACGAGCACCACCGTCCCCGGATAGTCGGCAAGCATTTCCTGCAGAAGATCCAGCGTTTCCAGATCGAGATCATTGGTCGGCTCGTCGAGCACCAGAAGGTTCGACGGGCGGGCCAGCGCGCGGGCCAGCATCAGCCGTCCGCGCTCGCCACCCGACAGGGCGACCACGGGTGTGCGGGCCTGCTCGGGCGCGAACAGGAAGTCCTTCATGTAGGACACGACATGCCGCGCGCCTGACGACAGCACCACCTGGTCGCCGCCGCCGCCGGTGAGAACCTCCGTGACAGTGTCGTCGTCGCGCAAGGATTCGCGCGCCTGATCCATCGTCACCATGTCCAGCGCCGAGCCGAGCGTCACGCTGCCGCTGTCGGGGGCGAGCGTGCCGGTCAGGAGCTTCAGCAAGGTGGTCTTGCCGGCGCCGTTCGGTCCGACGAGCGCCACCCGGTCGCCGCGCAGGATGCGGATGGAAAAGTCCTTCACGATCGGACCTTCGCCATAGTCCTTGGAGATGCCCTTGGCCTCGATCACCCGCTTGCCGGACACCTCGGTGTCGCCAACCGTCAGCTTGACGCTTCCCTGCGGTCCGCGGTGCGCCTTCTTCTGGGCGCGGAGTTCGCCGAGTTCGCGCACGCGCCGCATGTTGCGCTTGCGCCTGGCGGTGACGCCATAGGTCATCCAGTGCTCTTCGCGCTTGATCTTCTGCGCCAGCTTCTGCTGGTCGCGCTCTTCCTGCTCGAACACCTCGTCGCGCCACGCCTCGAAATGCGCAAACCCCTTGTCGAGCCGCCGCGAGGTGCCCCGGTCGATCCACACGGTCGCGCGGGTGAGGTCGGCCAGAAAGCGCCTGTCGTGGCTGATCAGAACGATGGCCGATTTCATGGAGGCAAGCTCGCCCTCCAGCCATTCGATGGCCGGCAGGTCGAGGTGGTTGGTCGGCTCATCGAGAAGCAGGATGTCCGGTTCCGGCGCAAGGGTGCGCGCAAGCGCGGCGCGGCGCTTTTCGCCGCCAGAGAGCCGTGCGGGGTGTTCCTCGCCGGTGAGGCCCAGCACCTCGAGCAGATATTGCGCGCGGTAGGGATCGTCGCCCGGCGCCAGTCCGCTCGTCACATAGTCGAGCACTGAGGCGGCCGCACCGAAATCGGGTTCCTGCGGCAGGTAGCGGATTGTGCGGCCCGGCTGGACGAAGCGCTCGCCCGCATCCGGCTCGATCATGCCGGCGGCGATCTTCAGGAGCGTCGACTTGCCGGAGCCGTTGCGGCCGACGAGGCCGATGCGGTCTCCTTCCCCCACCTGGAGTTCGGCCGAGGTGAGCAGCGGCGTGCCGCCAAAGGTGAGCGCGATGTCGCGAAGGTGCAAGAGAGGTGGTGCCATCGTGTCTCAGTAGGCAAAGACGCGTGTCTCCGCAACCGCCATCGGCGGGTCGCGAACGCAATTCGCAATGGCGCGGTCAGGCGTCCGGCAGGGCCTTGGCGGCTTTCAGAATCTTGCGGGTCATGGACATGAGTTTCGCCATTTCCCGGCGGGCGGCCTCCGGGTCGCGGGCGACGATGGCGTCGAGCACCAGCCGGTGCTGGTCGAGCGCGATCGGATCGCTGACGCGCGGATCCGAGGTGATCGAGATCGAGGCCCTGAGCGCGTTCTCGATGCAGGCGCCGAGGCCCGACAACAGCGCGTTGCGGCTGGCGGCAAGCATCAGCCGATGGAAACGCACGTCGGCATTCAGGGTTTCGGGATTGCGCTCGCCGTCGGCGGCCCCCATGGCATCGAGCGCCTCGCGCATCGCGGCGATGGCCTCGTCATCCGCATGGCGCGCGGCAAGCGCCGCAGCTTCCGGCTCGACGAGGTCGCGAATGCCGACGAGCTCGGCGAGGATCTGGTGCTGCGGGACGACCTTGGCGCGCCAGGCCAGCATCTGCCCGTCGAGGAAATTCCAGTCGACCTCGGGGCGTACGCTGGTGCCGTGCTTGGGGCGGGAGGAAATCAGGCCCTTGCCGACAAGCGTCTGCAGCGCTTCGCGCAGACAGGTCCGGCTGACGCCAAGGTCCGCCAGCAGGTCGGCTTCCGTCGGCAAGGTGCTGCCGGGCGGATAGGAGCCGTCCAGGATCCGGAGGGCGATGATCTCCGCGACGGCGGATTTCAGGTTGCCCCGCAAGGGAGAAGCTGCGTCCTGCATCTGGCGTTTCTCGAGCCTGTCTATTGCGTCTGAGTGATTTGCGCACATGCCATCGGGCATCGTCGCGCGCAAATCAAGAAAAACACGCTGCGGCATCCGATCGCTGCCTCGGGCGCGGCCCGGCGCAACGTGCGGCAGCAGGAAATATACGGCATCAAAGCAGTGATTTCCGGGAGATTTTTTCGCTCCACGTCGGCGCGCCAGAACGTTCTCGGCTTTTTCTCTTCAGTGGGGAACAGCCGACGTTGCGGCATCTTGTCATTGAAGGCGATTGGTGGAAAGCTTCGCCCACAACCACTCCCTGTGCCCCGAGCATCCGGACCCCCAGGTCCCGAACAAGAGGTGCCGCATGGCATTCGGAGTGACAAGATTGGGAGAGAGTTATGACAATCAGTTTTGCAGCGGGCCTGCGCGCGAGCCTTTTCGCGGGCGCCCTCGTTGCCGGCACGGCATTCGGGGCGATGGCCGAAACCGTGTATCACCGCGGCAACGACGGCAATCCGGAAACGCTGGACCAGCACAAGACCTCCACAGTGGCAGAGGCGCATATCCTGCGCGATCTCTACGAAGGCCTGATGGTCTATGATGCCAACGCCAAGGTCGTGCCGGGCGTGGCCGAGAGCCACACTGTGTCCGAGGACGGGACCGTCTATACGTTCACCTTGCGCGGCGACGCCATGTGGTCGAACGGCGACCCGGTGACGGCGGGCGATTTCGTCTATTCGCTGCAGCGGATCATGACGCCCGAGACCGGCGCGAAATATGCCAATATCCTCTACCCGATCAAGAACGCGGAGAAGGTGAACAAGGGCGAGCTCGCGCCGGCGGAGCTTGGCGTCAAGGCGGTCGACGACAAGACCCTGGAGATCACCCTGGAGCAGGCGACCCCGTTCTTCCTGGAGCTCCTGACCCACCAGACCGGCTTGCCGGTGCATCCGGCGACCGTCGAGGCGCATGGCTCGGACTTTGTGAAGCCGGAGAACTTCGTCTCCAACGGCGCCTTCACGCTCGCGGAATTCACCCCCAACGACAAGCTCGTGGCGGTCAAGAACGCGAAGTACCATGGCGCCGACAGCGTCGCGATCGACAAGGTGATCTTCTATCCGATCGAGGATCGGGCCTCCTGCGTGCGTCGCTTCGAGGCCGGCGAGATCCATTCCTGCTCCGATCTTCCGACCGACCAGATCGCGGATCTGCGCGCCAAGTTCGGCGACCAGGTGCGCACGCCGCCCTATCTCGGCAACTACTATTATGCCGTGAACATGTCGAAGCCGCCTTTCGATGACGTCCGCGTCCGCCAGGCGCTGTCGATGACCATCGACCGCGAGTATGTGGCCGAGGAAATCTGGGGCGGAACCATGGTCCCGGCCTATTCGCTGGTGCCCCCGGGGATCAACAACTACGGCGAGCCGGCCTATGCCGACTACAAGGGCGAGGCGATGCTCGACCGCGAGGATAAGGCTCTGGCGCTGCTGCAGGAAGCCGGCTTCGGCCCGGACAAGCCGCTGAAGCTGGAGATCATGTACAACACCTCCGAGAACCACAAGAACACGGCAATCGCCATCGCCGACATGTGGAAGACCATCGGGGTGGAAACCACCATGATCAACCGCGACCTTGCCAGCCACTACGCGCATCTGCGCGACAAGGGCGACTTCGACATCGCCCGCGCCGGCTGGATCGGTGACTATTCGGATCCGCAGAACTTCCTGTTCCTCGTGGAATCCGACAATGACGGCTTCAATTATGCCAACTACAAGAATGTCGACTACGACGCGCTGATGGACAAGGCGGCGGCGGAGACGGATCTGGAAAAGCGGGCCGATATCCTGCGCGAGGCGGAAGCGATGTTCATGCGCGACCTGCCGTTCATCCCGATCCTCTATTACTCCTCGCACTCGCTGGTCTCGCCCAAGCTCAAGGGCTGGGAGGACAACCTCCAGAACGTGCATCCCACGCGTCTGATCTCGATCGAGGGCTGAGCGCAGGGTTCACGCGGGAGGCGGGCCGTCGTCCGCCTCCCGCATTTCTCCCGCTCGCCGCAATCGCGCAGGGTGCCTTGCGCTGGCATAAGCGCGCAAAGTCGCGCAGCCTGTCTCGGTCTTGCATCACTCGACGACAAGGACGCGGAGTCCGCTTTTCATGTTCGGTTATGTGACGCGCCGTCTGCTGACGGCGATCCCGACGCTCTTTTTGATTGTCACCGGTGCCTTCTTCCTGATCCGGGTCGCGCCGGGCGGACCGTTCAATCTGGAACGCCCGCTGGAAGCCAAGGTGATGGAGAACCTCAACAGGATCTATCACCTCGATAAGCCCTTGTGGGAACAGTATCTCTACTATCTCGGCAATCTCGCGCGCGGCGACTTCGGCCCGAGTTTCGTCTACCGGGATTTCTCGGTGGCCGAGCTTTTCGCCTCCGGCCTGCCGGTGTCGATCCAGATCGGCGCGGGGGCGCTGGTGCTGGCGCTGGTCGCCGGAACGCTGCTCGGGATCGCCTCGGCGCTGCGCCAGAACCGCCCGACCGACTATGGCATCGTCGGGCTTGCGACGCTTGGCATCACCATCCCCACCTTCGTGATCGCGCCGTTGCTGTCGCTGGTCTTCGGCGTCTGGCTCGGCTGGCTCCCCGCCGGCGGCTGGGGCGACGGGGCGTGGTCCTACAAGGTCCTTCCGATTGTCACGCTGGCCCTGCCGCAGATCGCCGTCGTCACCCGGCTGACGCGCGGCGCGATGATCGAGGCGATGCGCTCCCACCACATCCGGACGGCGCGCGCCTACGGGCTGAAGCCCTGGACGGTGGTCGTCGTGCATGCGCTGCGCTCGGCGATCCTGCCGGTGGTCTCCTATGCCGGCCCGGCAGCAGCCGCGCTCCTGACCGGCTCGGTCGTGGTGGAGACGATCTTCGGCATTCCCGGCGTCGGCCGCTATTTCGTCCAGGCCGCGCTCAACCGCGACTACACGCTGGTGATGGGAACGGTGATCGTGATCGCCATCTTCATCATCGTCTTCAATCTGGTGGTCGATCTGCTTTATGCGCTGATCGACCCGCGCGTGCGGCTGGGGTAGGCGATGACAGCGGTTGTTCAGCCCAGGCCCGTCGAGGGGCGCTCGCTCTGGCAGGACGGGCTGGCCCGCCTGCGCCGCAATCGCGCGGCGATGGCGAGCCTCGTCTTTCTGGTCCTGATGGCGCTGGCCTGTCTGGCGGGGCCCTATCTGACCGGCCATGCCTATGACCAGGTCTATCGCTCCTATGTGAAGGTGGGGCCCAGCCTGTCGCCCTATCCCAAGGCCGAGGCGATCGCCCCGGCCGCGCTCGACGCGCTGAAGCGCGCGCGTGTCGATGTCGGCGAGCCGGTCGAGATCGTCGGCGAGAGCGTTCGCATTCCCGTGTCGTCGTCGCGCGAGCTCGATCCGCGCATCGTGCGCTACGTCGACCGGGTGGACATCTTCTCCGGCGCCCGGCTGGAGGAGATCGCTGCGGACGGACGAAGCGGCGTCATCGTCGCCGACATCGAGCGGTTCACCTTTCTCTTCGGCACCGATGCGACCGGCCGCGACCTGCTGACGCGCACGCTGATCGCCGGGCGGATCTCGCTCACCATCGGCTTGCTGGCGACCGTGGTCGCCATCCTGATCGGCGTGACCTATGGCGCGGTGTCCGGGTATCTCGGCGGGCGGGTCGATCTGGTGATGATGCGGGTGGTGGATATCCTCTATTCGCTGCCCTTCATCTTCTTCGTGATCCTGCTCGTGGTCTTTTTCGGGCGAAACTTCGTGCTGATGTTCATCGCCGTCGGTGCGGTGGAATGGCTCGACATGGCGCGGATCGTGCGCGGGCAGACGCTCAGCCTGAAGCGCCAGGAGTTCATCCAGGCGGCCGAGGCGCTTGGCGTGGAAAACGTCGGCATCCTGCGCCGCCACATCATTCCGAACCTGACCGGCCCCGTGGTGATCTATATGACGCTGCTGGTTCCGCGCGTGATCCTCCTGGAGAGCTTCCTGTCCTTCCTGGGCCTTGGCGTGCAGGAGCCGATGACCAGCTGGGGCGTGCTGATCTCGGAAGGCGCGCGCGACATCGAGGGCAATCCGACGATGCTGCTGTTTCCAGCGATTTTCCTGACGACAACGCTGTTTGCGCTGAATTTCATCGGCGACGGCCTGCGCGATGCGCTCGACCCGAAGGATCGCTGAAATGGCGCAGGCAAAGACGACAGAAGACAGCGATCTGGTGCTGGACATTCGCGGGCTGGTGGTCAGCTTCGCGACCAACGACGGCGAGGTGCGCGCGGTTCGCGGCATCGACCTCGCCGTGCGCAAGGGCGAGACGGTTGCGGTCGTCGGCGAAAGCGGCTCGGGCAAGAGCCAGACGATGATGGCGGCCATGGGGCTTCTGGCCGACAACGGCCGCGCCACCGGCGAGGTGCTCTATCGCGGCCGCAACCTTCTGGCCTTGCGGCCGAAGGCGCTGAACGCGGTGCGCGGGGCGAAGATCACCATGATCTTCCAGGAACCGATGACCTCGCTCGATCCGCTCTACACGGTGGAACGGCAATTGAGCGAGCCGCTGGTCGAACATGGCGGCCTGTCCTGGAAGCAGGCTTCGGCCCGGGCGCTGGAGCTTCTGGAGCTGGTGCGCATTCCCGATCCGGCCGACAAGCTGCGGGCCTATCCGTATGAACTCTCCGGTGGCCAGCGCCAGCGCGTGATGATCGCCATGGCGCTGGCCAACGACCCGGACGTGCTGATTGCGGACGAACCGACGACCGCGCTCGACGTCACCACCCAGGCGCAGATCCTCGACCTCATCGCCGACCTGCAGAAACGCACCGGCGTTGCGGTGGTGTTCATCACCCACGACCTCGGCATCGTGCGGCGCATCGCCGACCGGGTGGTGGTGATGAAGGACGGCGAGGTGGTTGAAACCGGGGCAACCGATGCGCTCTTCGCCGCGCCGCGGGAGGCCTACACCCGCATGCTGCTCGACGCCGAGCCGGCGGGCCGCAAGGACCCGGTGCCCGAAAGCCGCCCGATCGTCGTCGGAGTGCAGAAGCTCGGTGTCTCCTTCCGCATCCAGCAGGGCTTCCTGAAGCCGCCGACGATCCTCAAGGCGGTCGACGATGTCTCGCTGACGGTGCGCGAGGGGCAGACGCTCGGCATTGTCGGTGAATCCGGGTCCGGCAAGTCGACGCTCGGGCGCGCGCTGCTGCAACTGCTGCCCCATTCCGGGCGGGTGCAGTTCGAGGGGCGGGACATCTCCAATGCCGACAAGGCGGCGATGCGCTCCATTCGCCGGCAGATGCAACTGGTGTTCCAGGACCCTTTCGGATCGCTTAGCCCGCGCATGACCGTCGGACAGATCGTGACCGAGGGGCTGCTGGTGCACGAGCCGTCGCTGTCGCGACGGGAACGCGACCTTCGCGCCTGTGCGGCCCTTGAGGAAGTGTCGCTCGACCCCTCGGTGCGCAACCGCTACCCGCATGAGTTCTCCGGCGGCCAGCGCCAGCGCATCGCGATTGCGCGCACGATGGTCCTGAAGCCGCGGCTTGTCGTGCTCGACGAGCCGACGTCGGCGCTGGACCGCACCATCCAGAAGCAGATCGTCGACCTGTTGCGGGATCTCCAGCGCGACCATGGCCTGACCTATCTGTTCATCAGCCACGATCTCGCCGTGGTGCGGGCGCTGGCCGATACGATCATCGTGATGAAGGGGGGGCGCGTGGTTGAGGCCGGACCAGCGGAGGCAGTTTTTGCCGCGCCCGCCGATCCTTACACGCGCGAGCTGATGGCGGCGGCGCTGGCGCCGGTTGCCGCCGGCTAGGGTGCATTTTGCGCGCTCGCATCCGGCCCCGCAATCGGGTACAAGATCGACGGTTGGAGCCTGGAACGTTTGGAGAAAGACATGGTGTCTAAGGGACCGGACAAGACGCAGCCCCAAGCGGGCACGTTGCTTTCGCGTCGGTCGTTCGTGATCGGTGCGCCGCTGGTTCTGGCGGCCTGCCAGTCGAGCGGCGTTGGCGGCGGGGTCGCGACGGTCGGGCTGCACAATCAGCCGGACCTGCCGGGCGAGGATTTCGACTATGCCTCCGCCTATGCGGCAACGACCGATTACGACTTCAAGATCCCTGCGATCCCCTATAAAAATTTCGACCGGAAGTACTGGCGCCAGGTGGTCGACTACGACACCCGAGAGCGGCCGGGCACGATCATCGTCGATCCCTATTCCAAGTTTCTCTACTGGACGCTGCCGGGCGGCAAGGCGCTGCGCTACGGCATCGGCGTTGGCCGCGCGGGTTTTGCCTGGAGCGGCGATGCCAAGGTGCGGGTGAAGCGCGTCTGGCCGATCTGGCGCCCTCCACGGGAAATGATCGCGCGCAACCCGGCGCTGGAAAAATACTGGAAGGACGGCTATCCGCGCGGTCCGCGCAATCCGCTCGGCGCCCGGGCGCTCGACCTGTGGCAGGGGAGCGTCGACACGCTCTACCGCATTCACGGCACCAAGCAGCCGGAGAGCATCGGCCGCAGCGTGTCGTCGGGCTGCATCCGCATGTGGAACCAGGATATTCTGGATCTGTTCAAGCGCGTGCCGACCCACACCAAGGTCGTCGTCCTGTCGAAGGCGCCGGAGACCAGCTGACGGGCTCTGCGTCCACCCTTATCCTTGCGCGCGGCGGGTCTTTTCCGCCGCCGCAAGAGACGCCACGAAATCGTTGAAGCGTTCGCCCTGAATAAGAATGTGCGAGCGCAGCACGCGGGCGGCCTCGTCGTCGTTGCCGGCCTGGATCGCATCGACGATCGCCTGATGCTCGGCCAGTGAATTCCCCACCCGGTTGCGCACGCGAAGCTGAAGCCGGCGGTAGGGCTTCAGCCGGTTCTTGAGCTCGCGCGCCTGTTCCGCCAGGAAACCGTTGCCGCTTCCCGCATAGATCGCATCGTGGAACGCCTCGTTCGCGATGTAATAGGCATCCGGATCGCCGGCTTTTGCGGCGTCGCTGCAGCGCTCGTGCGCCTCCATGAGCGCCGCGCGCTCTGCTGCATCCATGCGGCGCGAGGCCAGCCTTGCGCACATGGCCTCCAGTTCCGCCATCACCTCGAACATCTCGATCAGGCGCGGAATGCCGATCTCGCGCACGAAGGCGCCGCGGCGCGGGCGGATTTCGACAAGGCCCGAGGCGGACAGTTCGATCAGGGCTTCCCGGATCGGCGTGCGCGAGACGGAAAACCGTTTCGCCAGAGAAACTTCGTCAAGACGCGTGCCTGGCGGATACAGGCCGACGGCAATGTCGTCTTCCAGCGCCTCGCGCAGGGCATTCGCTGTTCGTCGGGCGGATCGGGGCGGTGTCGCGACGTCGGTCATGCCGCAATGATATTCAAGCCCTGCAGCCTTGTATACAAAAAGCGTTGACTTGGATGCAGCGCGGTGATTGCCTTGACCCATGGCGTGGCGGGCCCGGAGGAGGCTGGCGTCCGGTCGCGTTCAATCACAAGGGATCCGGCGGCCTCACCGAGTGTCGGCGGTGTTTGGGAGGAAGACATGTTCAAGACACTTGCAAGGGCCGCGCTCGGCCTGACGACGGCGATGGCGATTGCCATGCCGGCCGCTCATGCGGCGGATGTGGTTCTCAAGGCGTCGCACCAGTGGCCGGGCGGCAAGGGCGATGTGCGCGATGAAATGGTGCAGATCCTTGCCCGCGAGGTCGCCAAGGCGGACGTCGGGCTCGAGATCAAGGTCTATCCCGGCCAGTCGCTGTTCAAGGCGCGCGAGCAGTGGGGCGCGATGACCAAGGGTCAGCTCGACATCTCCGCCTTCCCGCTGGACTACGCGTCCGGCCGCCATCCGCAGTTTTCCGCGACCCTGATGCCGGGTCTGGTGCGCAACCACGACCGCGCGACGCGTCTCAACGATTCCCCGTTCATGCAGGACATCAAGAAGATCGTCAATGACGCCGGGGTCGTGGTGATCGCCGACGCCTGGCTTGCCGGCGGCTTCGCCTCGAAGAAGCAGTGCATCACCTCGCCGGAGACGATGCAGGGGCAGGTGACCCGTGCCGCCGGTCCGGCGTTTGAGCAGATGCTGGTTGGGGCGGGCGCCTCGATTGCGTCGATGCCCTCGTCGGAGATCTACACCGCGCTGCAGACCGGCGTGCTCGATGCGGCCAACACCTCGTCCGGGTCCTTCGTCTCCTATCGCATCTACGAGCAGGCGACCTGCCTGACGGCGCCCGGCGCCAATGCGTTGTGGTTCATGTATGAGCCGATCCTCATGTCCAAGCGCAGCTGGGACAAGCTTTCCGAGGCACAGCAGGATGCGCTGATGGCGGCCGGCAAGGTGGCCGAGGACTATTTCATCGGCGAGGCGAAGGGCCTCGATGCCAAGCTGATCGAGACCTACAAGAATGCCGGGGTCGAGGTCGTGGAGATGTCGCCCGAGAACTATGACGCCTGGCTCGCGATCGCCAAGGAGACCTCCTACAAGATGTTCTCCGAGAATGTCCCGGGTGGCGAGGAACTGATCGCCAAGGCACTCGCCGTCGAGTGATCCTTCGACGGTCCGCCCGCCGGTGCGAAGGCGCACGCTGGCGGGCGGACCGCTTGACGCATCGCGCCCTCGACCCGCGATACGCGTGTCCTGCAGTCACGTTCGGCCCGCGCGCCTAACGCGCGTTCGCCACCGGTCACGCTTCGCCGCTGGCCGGAAAACCTGGGAAAGCACAGGTGATGTCCCTTTATATTTCAGCGGTATCCGCCATGTCGCGGGTGCTCGGTGTCGTGGCAATGGTGCTCACCGGCGCGGCCGCCGTCGTGGTCTGCCACATGGTGTTCATCCGCTATTTCCTGAATGGCTCGACCATCTGGCAGACGGAATTCGTGACCTATGCCCTGGTGGCCGCGACCTTCCTCGGCTCGCCCTATGTCCTGCTGCACAAGGGGCATGTGAACGTCGATCTGCTGCAGCTGCGCGCCGCGCCGCCCGTGCGCCGTGCCATGCAGACGGTCGCCGGACTGTTCGGCATCGCCTTTTGCGCGCTGCTCGCCTGGTCCGGCTGGACCTACTTTCACGAAGCCTGGGCCTACAACTGGACGACGGATTCCGTCTGGCGCATTCCGCTCTGGATCCCGTTGTTGCCGCTTCCGGTCGGCATCGGTCTGCTGGTCCTGCAGTACATCGCTGAAATCATGAAGATTTATGGAGACGCCTCATGACGCCCATGATCTGGGGCGCGGGCGTGCTCGCCGTCCTTCTCGCTCTGCTGGCGCTCGGCATGCCGATCGCCTTCGCGCTCGGCTTCGTCTCCATCGCCGCCCTGATCCTGGCCGACGGTTGGGGATCGCTCGGCATTCTCGGCGAAACCTTCTTCGGCGGCCTGGCCTCCTTCGGCCTCGTGTCGATCCCGATGTTCATCCTAATGGGGGCGGCGGTTGCGTCCTCGCCCGCGGGCAAGGATCTCTACGAGGCGCTCGACCGCTGGCTGAACCGGGTGCCCGGCGGACTGGTGCTGTCGAACCTCGGCGCCTGTTCGATCTTCGCGGCCCTGTCCGGCTCCTCGCCGGCCACCTGCGCGGCCATCGGCAAGATGGGCATCCCGGAGATGACCAAGCGCGGCTATCCCAACGAGATCGCGGCCGGGTCCATCGCCGCCGGCGGAACGCTCGGCATTCTCATTCCCCCGTCGATCACCATGATCGTCTACGGCATTGCCACGGAGACCTCGATCGGCCGCCTGTTCCTGGCAGGGCTTCTACCCGGCGCGATGCTGACCGCGCTGTTCATGGCCTGGACGATCTACGATTGCCGCCGGCGCGGCATCGGCCTGGACATGCTTGGCCGGCGCTTCTCGATGCGCGAGCGCCTTGCCATCCTGCCGCGGGTCCTGCCGTTTCTCGGCATCATCGTCGGGATCCTGTTCGTGCTCTACGGCGGCATCGCCACGCCGTCGGAGGCCGCCGGCGTCGGCGCGGTGATGTGCCTGATCTTCGTCGCGGTGATCTACCGGCTGTGGAAACTCGCGCTCTACAGCCAGCTGTTTCGCGACACGCTGAAGGAAAGCGTGATGATCATGATGATCATCGGCGCCTCCGAGCTCTTCTCCTTTGCCCTGTCCTCGCTCTTCATCACCCAGACCATCGCGGAATGGATCGCCGCGCTCGACGTGAACCGCTGGGTGCTGATGGCGATCATCAACATGTTCCTGCTGTTCGCGGGCTTCTTCCTGCCGCCGGTCGCCGTCATCCTGATGACCGCGCCCATCCTTCTGCCCATCATAATCCAGGCCGGCTTCGATCCCTACTGGTTCGCGGTCGTCCTCACCATCAACATGGAAATCGGGTTGATAACGCCGCCCGTCGGTCTCAACTTGTATGTGATCAACGGCATCGCGCCGAACATCACGCTCGGTGAGATCTTGCGCGGGTCGTTGCCCTATGTCGGATGCATGGTCGTGGGCATTGTGCTGCTTTGCCTGATGCCCGAGATCGCGCTCTGGCTTCCCGACACGTTGATGGGACCTGGTAGATGAGCAGCAGCAGTTTTTTCAATGACCTGCTCGGATCGATTGCCGAGCAGGGGCGGCATTTGCTGGACCGCCGTCGCGAGCGCGTGTCAAGCGGGCGCGCGCTGGGAGACCTGTGCGAGGCGTTGCTGTCGGGCCGGGGCGAGGCCTCGGGCGTGGCGCTTGCCCGCGATCTGCTGACGAGCTACGCGACGCTGTCGCGGGACGAGCGCCTTGCCTTCTTTCGCGAGCTTCACGCCCGCTTCGGCGCCGACCGCGAGCGCGTCGCCAAGGCAGCGCAGGCGGTTCTGGAGGCGCCCGACGACGAGACGCTGCTGCAGGGGCTGCATGCGGCAACCGAGCCCCGGCGGCAGGAACTGGTGCGCCGGCTGAATCTGGCGCCGGGCGGCACCTCGGCGCTTGTCAGCATGCGCAAGGACCTGATCGCCTGCCTGCGCGACGATCCGGACCTGCGCGAGGTCGACCGGGATTTCCAGCACCTGTTTTCGTCCTGGTTCAATCGCGGCTTCCTTGTGATGCGGCGCATCGACTGGTCGACCCCGGCCGTGATCCTGGAGCGGATCATCCGCTATGAGGCGGTGCATGAAATCAGCGACTGGGACGATCTGCGCCGCCGCATCGACCTGCCGGACCGGCGGCTCTACGCCTTCTTTCATCCGGCGCTGGTGGATGATCCTCTGATTTTCGTCGAGGTGGCGCTGACCCGGGACATTCCCGAAGCCATTCCGCCGATTCTGGCGGAGGGACGCCAGGAGCTGGCGGCGGGCGAGGCGACCACCGCCGTGTTCTACTCCATCTCGAATTGCCAGAAGGGGCTGCGCGGCATTTCCTTCGGCAATTTCCTGATCAAGCAGGTGGTGGAGGAATTGCGCCGCGACCTCCCCAATCTCAAGACCTTCGTGACGCTGTCACCGGTGCCGGGGCTGCGCGCCTATGTGGAGGCGGCGGCCGGAGAGGCCGACAGTCCGGTCGCCGGCGTTCTTTCCGCGGACAAGGCGGACCTGCTGGAGCGCGTCGGCGAGGAGGAGCCGCCGGAAGAGCTCAAGGAGCCGCTCAGGGCGATCTGTGCGCATTACCTGATGCGGGAGAAGTCGAAGGGCACGCGTCCGCTCGACCCCGTCGCCCGGTTTCACCTGGGCAATGGCGCGCGCCTCGAGCGCATTAACTGGAACGCCAATCCGTCGCCCTCCGGCCGACGCCAGTCCTATGGCGTGATGGTCAATTACCTTTACAGCCTCGGCGATATCGAGAAAAACCATGAGGCCTTCGCGGCCACCGGTGCGGTTGCCGCTGCAAGCAGCGTGTCCCGCCTTTTGAAATCCGTCCCCGACACCAAGAAAAAACAGATACCGGACCCCGTCGCATGACCGAGACAAACCATCTTTTCTCCCAGATCCGAGCCGCGATCCGCGACGAGGAAGCGCCGTTCCTCAAGACGCCGGACGGACGCGTCGTCACCTATGGGGACATGCTCGCGCGTTCGGCCGCTTATGCCAATGTCCTGTCCGCCTCGGGCGTGAAGCCCGGCGACCGGGTCGCGGTACAGGTGGAAAAATCGGCCGATGCCCTGATGCTCTATCTCGGCACGGTGCGGGCGGGCGCGGTGTTCCTGCCGCTCAACACGGCCTATACGCCAGCCGAGGTCGATTATTTCGTGTCGGATGCGCAGCCGTCGGTTCTGGTGTGTGATCCGGATCGGTTCAACGCACTGGCGCAGATCGCCGACAAGGTGAAAAGCCATGTGCTGACCCTGGCGGCGGACGGCTCGGGCAGCCTCTCGACGGCCGTTGACGGGGCGTCGACGGCGTTCACGGATGTCGCGCGCGGCGCCGACGACCTCGCCGCGATCCTCTACACATCGGGCACCACGGGCCGCTCCAAGGGGGCGATGCTGAGCCACGAGAATCTCGCGTCAAACGCCCGCGTTCTGGTGGACTACTGGCGGTTCACCTCCGACGATGTGCTGCTGCACGCCTTGCCGATCTTCCACACGCACGGCCTCTTCGTTGCAAGCAACATCACGCTTCTTGCCGGCGGGTCGATGATCTTCCTGCCGAAATTCGACCTTGAGGAAATGCTTCGGCTGATGCCGCAGGCGACCACGATGATGGGCGTGCCGACGTTCTATTCGCGTCTCCTGTCCTCCGACGCCTTCACCCGCGAGCTTGTCGCGCACATGCGGCTCTTCGTCTCGGGCTCGGCGCCGCTGTCGGCGGAGGTTCACAAGGCCTTCAGCGCCCGCACGGGACACGCGATCCTCGAGCGCTACGGCATGACCGAGACCAATATGAACACCTCCAACCCCTACGACGGCGAGCGCCGTCCCGGAACGGTGGGCTTCCCGCTGCCGGGGGTGGAGCTTCGCATCGCCGACCCGGAAAGCGGACGCGTTCTGCCGGAAGGAGAGGTCGGCGTCATCGAGGTGCGCGGACCGAATGTCTTCAAGGGCTATTGGCAGATGCCGGAAAAGACGGCGTCGGAATTCCGCGCCGACGGCTTTTTCTTCACCGGCGACATGGGGCGGATCGACGACAGGGGCTACGTCAGTATCGTCGGCCGCGCCAAGGACCTGATCATTACCGGCGGCTTCAATGTCTATCCGGCCGAGGTCGAGGCGGTCATCGATGAGATCGAGGGAGTCGCCGAAAGCGCGGTGATCGGTGTGCCGCACGCCGATTTCGGGGAAGGGGTCGTGGCCGTCGTCGCCCCCCATGCGGGCGTGACACTCGATGCGCAGCGCATCGTCGCGCCTCTCGCCGAGACGCTGGCGAAGTTCAAGCAGCCGAAGAAGGTCTATGTCCTGCCGGAACTGCCGCGCAACACCATGGGCAAGATCCAGAAGAACGTCCTGCGCGAGCAGTACAAGGACACCTTCGGCGCCGCCTGAGCGGCGCCGAAACGCGGTTCGTCAGAACAGGTTCTCGACCGTGGTCAGGCCGAGAACCGTCCAGTCCTGCATGCCGCCGCGATAGTAGTGGATCTTTTCCGCCGGGAAGCCTTCGCGCACCATCGCCTTGATGGCAAGCGGGCTCTGGCCGCAGGCCGGTCCATTGCAGAAGGCGAAGACCGACAACGCATTGCTGCAAACCCACGCGCCGGCTCCCCCGGTGCAGCCCAGCTCGTCGAGGCGCATCGCGACCTCGGTGTAGGGAATGTGGATCGAGCCGGGGATGGTAGATTTGACGCGCCATTCCATCGTGCGCATGTCGACCACCAATGCCGTGTCGTCCTGAAGCGCCTCCAGCACCTCAAGCTCGCCCGCCGGCTGGACGCCGGGCACCGGAATGATCGGCTGCAGCACGCCGCCGATCAGCTGGGTGTCGTTCATGTGGCGGGTGATTTCCACCGGGCCGTCTTCCGTCTGGATGGTGACGGACGACGTATCCGGCCCGATCTTCAGCGCCTCTTCGGCCTGTACGGCAACACCGGAGAAGACCAACAGGGCGATCCCGGCAAGAGCTGAGGTGATATTCATGCGCATTCCTCCCGACCGGCCGGCTGCACCGGCGCTCACATTCGATTTCATATTAATGATTTCGAATGTGAGCGCAAAGCGCAAGTCCGCTTTTCTGCGAAGGTCGGGCGGGGGCTGCCGGATGCTCCGCGTCGCGGTTGCTCGGGCCTCTGGGCATGGCCGCTTGCGTGCCGGTCAGCCCTGCGGTCCGCGATCCTTGCGCATGATGCGGATCCCGCCGCGATTGCCGTCGGCCCAGACGGCCTCTCCGAGGATTTCGGTTCCGTTGTAGATCAGCCGCACGGCCTTGCCGACGTCCGCTTTCGACAGGCCCGAAACGCCGAAGCCGCTTTGCGACACGTCGGTGATCGTCACGGATTTGGACCCGGAGGCCATTTCCACCCTTGCGGTTTCCTGGCGGGACTTGTCGCGCAGCTCGCGCCGCCGGTCGCTGTCCTTCAGCTCGTTCTGCAAGGCATGCGACAGATCGTTCAGCGCATCGATGACCTGCTGGCTTGCCGTGTTCAGGTCGGTCAGGCGCGCCGAGGCGGTATTGGCATCGCCGGCGGCGTGTGCCTGCAGGGCCTCGTGTGCTGCGGCGTGAACGCGTGCGTGCGGGGCGGCAAGCGCCTTGTAGGCCGGATGCGCCCGGATGTTCGCGTTGTCGATGGCCTCGTACCATTTGCCGAGGCGGCATTGGTGATGGTCGGGGACATCGGCCGCGGACCATTTGTCATGACCGATGATGGTGTCGACGACACGCTTCTTGAACATCACGTGGTCGATCTTCGCCATCTCGCACAAGGAGCGGTTTGACTCGGCGTTGAACCAGTTTCTGGCGTCGCTCGAGAACCGGTCGTTGCTGGCCTGAAGCGCGTCGCTCATGTTCTTGAGCTGGGCCTCGTTTTCCACCGCAAGGTCGGCGACACCCGTGATGCTGCGGGCGATTTCCTGGCTCGCTTCCTTCTGCTGCTGAAGGATGGCCGAGATTTCCTGCATGCGGCTTGAAACGCCAGCGATCCGCGATCCGACCGACTGCATGCGCTCGTTGGCACTGGTGATGGTTTCCTGACCCCGGTCGACGGCCTTCCGCGAAACGGAGATCGAATCCTGCGTGGTGAGCATTCCCGCCTTCAGCGCGTCGATGCGCTGGGCGATGTCTTCGGTGGCCTTGGCCGCCTGGGTGGCGAGGCTCTTGACCTCATTGGCGACGACGGCAAATCCCTTGCCAGCCTCGCCGGCCCGCGCCGCCTCGATCGTGGCATTGAGCGCGAGCAGGTTGGTCTGATTGGCGATGCTCTCGATCACCGAGAGGAATTCGCCTATCTGTTCGGAGGCCTGATGCAGGTCGGCAAGGTTCTCCGCGCTTTGCTGCGAGGCATCGGCGATATCGCCCATCCGCTGCAGAACCTCGGACATGGCGTCAAGGCCTGCCGTTACCGCCGCATTGGTCGAATTCGCCTCATGCGCCGCGCCGTCGCTGGTCTGGGAGATCTGCTCCACGGAGGCAACCAGCTCCGATGCCGCAGAGGAAATCGCCTGGCCGTTCTTCGCGGCGCGGCGGGTGTTGTGCGACAGCGTCGCCATGCCAAGCGCCACTTCGTTGATGTCGGAGACGGTGTTGGCGAGACCGCGCAGGCTGGCGAGCTCGTTCTCGCGCTGGTGCTCCTCGCCCCGCTTGCGCACGACGCCGTTCTCATAGGCGTCATAGGACATGATCATGTCCAGAAACACGCGTCCGACCAGGGCCTGCAGGGCGCCGGGAAGCTTGCCCGGCGCAAACCGGTAGCGCTTGACCAGAGCGGGCAGCGCCTCGATCAGCAGGCGACCGTAGGACGCCAGATACCACTGTGCCTCGAGGTCGATGCGCACATGCGCTTCGCCGATCCGCACGGCCCTGGCTTCGAACTCCAGATCCGGGTCATGGGTGAAGATATAATCCCAGTGTTTCATCTGGGCGGACTTCAGATGAGGAATGCTCTTGTCGGGGTCGCCGAGCTTGTCCGCGATCTCCGGCGTTGCGCGGACACTGTCGTAAAAGCCGTCCATGATTTCCGTCATGGCCGGCTTCAGGTTGCCCCAGACCGCGCGGGTAACCGCGGTGTCGCGGCTGTCTCCACACATGAAGTCGGCAATGGCGTCCGGCAGGCGGCGGTTCGCGCCGGTGGATCGGGATGTGTTGCGCTGCACAGTCATGAAAAACCCTTGGGTTGTTTTCCCAACTACATTTTGTAAAAACATGAAAATTCACCTAATTGACGATGCGTAAGCGACCGAAAACAGGTCGATTTTCGCTCCAGGCGCTGCCTGTAGGGCCATTTGCGGCCACCTTCCGCAACGGCGGCGATCCTCCTTTGTGCCGCCCCGCGAATCGCCGATACTGCGTCCATCACACGATCGTCCGGCCGACGCGGCGACGCCCGTCGGTGCTGCCTCAGCTGCGCAGCCGCAATGGCCCGGGCACGGTCTTACCTATGCAATGGGACAAGCAATCCGCATGACTGTCAGCATTGACATGGGCCAGGTAAGTGCCGGGGGCGCGACCTCTTGCTGTTTCGATCTGGAGGAGCTGCTCGCGACCCGACTTCTGGTCCAGGGAAACTCGGGATCTGGAAAGTCGCACCTTTTGCGCCGGCTGCTGGAGCAAAGCGCTGCCTGGGTGCAGCAGGTGGTGGTCGACCCCGAAGGCGACTTCGTGACCCTGTCCGACCGCTTCGGTCATGTGGTCGTGGATGCTGCCGGCAGCGAGCGCGATCTTGCCGTGATTGCGGCCAGGGTGCGCGCGCATCGGGTCTCCGTCGTCCTCAATCTGGAGGGACTGGAGCCCGACCGGCAGATGAAGGCGGCGGCCGTCTTTTTGAACGCGCTGTTCGATGCGGAGCGCGACCACTGGTACCCGGTCCTGGTCGTCGTCGACGAGGCGCAACTGTTTGCACCCTCCGCGTCCGGCGACACCGGGGAAGAGGCGCGGCGCGTCGCGCTCGGCGCGATGACCAACCTGATGTGTCGCGGCCGCAAGCGCGGGCTTGCCGGCGTGATCGCCACGCAGCGCCTGGCGAAACTCGCCAAGAATGTCGCAGCCGAAGCCTCCAACTTTCTCATGGGTCGCACCTTTCTCGACATCGACATGGCCCGCGCCGCCGACCTGCTGGGCATGGAGAAGCGCCAGGCCGAGGCCTTCCGCAACCTCGAACGCGGACATTTCGTGGCGCTGGGGCCGGCGGTGTCGCGCCGGCCGATGACGGTGCGCATCGGTCCGGTGGAAACCGTCGGGCGCGGCGGCGGTCCCAAGCTGACGCCCCTGCCCGAAGGGCGCCCGGAGGAGCTTCAGGAGCTTCTGTTCCAGCCGGCCAGCGGATCGGAGCGTCGCGCGGCCGAAAAGCCGGTCGTCGCGCAGCCGGTCCCGGCAGCCGATGTGCTGGAGCGGTTGAACCGGCAGGCCGTGGCGCGGGAAACCGTCGAAGCGGAACCGATGGACCGCGAGGCCTGGGAGCAGGCCGTTGACGCGGTGATCGCCGAGCTGCTCGACGACAGCGAGGCGGCGTTCCAGCCGGTTGCCGCACTCTATCAGGATTTCCAGGTGCGCTGCCGCATCGCGCGGCTTCCGGGCCGTCCGCCCGATCTTGCGGCGTTTCGCCAGCGGGTCGCGCTGGCCCGCGCCGGGGTCAACGGCAGCGAGATCGATCCGCAAGTTTGGTCGTCGGCCGAAAACGTCGCGCAAAGCCTGCCGGAGGAGATGCGCGGGGTCTATCTGCTGCTTGCCAAATCCGCGCTGGAAGGCCGGCCCTGTCCAGACGACGCCGAGATCGCGACCGCCTATGGCACCCGGTCCAAGGGGCGTGCACGTTGGCTGCTCACCCATATGGAGGAGCAGGGCTTTATCGTCTGCGTCAACGACCTGCGCGGAAACCGTATCGTCACCCTGACGGATCTCGATTGCCAGACGGCCGCTCAGCCGGCGCGCGCGGCGATCTAGACGCGCGCTTTCGGCCCCGGTCCGGCTCTCAGTTGCGCGGCCGCACGACGCGCTCGCAGTAATAGGCGACAGGGCATTGCGCGGTGTCGCGCGTCGGCGCATAGCTCGGCCGCAGGATCTCGTAGTGGCCGCAATAGCGCCTGTCGGCGACGAAGCGCGAATAGGTGTATTGCCCCGTCGACAGCACGATGGCGCCCGAGCGCTTCACCAGATCCTGCGCCTGCGCGCAGGTCATGGTCCTTGTGTCGGGTCGGGCCTGAGCGGGCAAGCCGAACAGGGTGAGGACGGCGGCCGAGGCCACGACCGCGCGGATGGTTTTTGCTGAAGTCTTGAACATGGTGTCACCGCGATGCTGCGGCGCGACGTTCCGCGCCTGAGTCCCGAATATGGCGCATCCATGGTCCGCGTCGAGCGGAGCATGCGTCGGCGATACACCGCAGCCGGATTTTGTCCTAGCATCGGGGCATGTCGAAGACCGTTCTGCTCACCTTGGGGCGGATGCCCAAATCTCTGGATCTCGCGCGGGGGTTTCATGCGCTGGGCTGGCGCGTGGTCGTTGCCGAGCCCTTCGCCTGGCATTTGTGTCGGGCGTCGCGGATGGTTTCGAAATCGCTGCGCGTCAGGGCGCCGGCGCGCGATCCTGATGGCTACCTCGACGATCTGCGCAAGGTGATCGAGCGCGAGCGCATCGATTTGATCGTCCCGGTTTCCGAGGAAACCCTGCATGTGGCCGGTCTGGCGGAGGGGCTCGCTGCCGGCGTTCGTCTCTATGCTCCGCCTCGGGCCGCGTTGATCGAACTTCATGACAAGCTCACGTTTGCGCGCAAGATGCGGGCGCTCGGTCTGCCGGTGCCGGAGACGCATCCGGCTGACAGCGACGCGGGCGAGACGCTTGCGGCGGATCGTGCCTATGTCCTCAAGCCCGCCAATTCCTGTGCCGGATTGGGCGTTTCGATGCATGCGGCCGGGACGCCCCTGCCGGAGCGCGGCGCGCGTCGGGATCTGGTGGTGCAGGAGCGCCTCGACGGCAGGCTGCTGAGCAGTTTTTCGATGCTCCGCGCGGGGCGGGTGCTGGTCACCAGCGTCTACCGCGGCGTGGTCATGAGCGGCACGGTGGCGGTGTGTTTCGAGCGGCTGGGCGAGCATGCCGGCATTGCGGACTTCGTTGCAAGCTTCGCCCGGAAAACCGGATACAGCGGCTTCGCGTCCTTCGATTTCGTCGAGGACGATGCCGGTCGGGTGCGGGCGATCGAGTGCAATCCGCGGGTGACCAGCGGCATTCACTTTCCACTTTCTCGAAGCCGAGGATGTTGCGCGGGCGATCGCCGAGCCTGACGCCGGCGGGCCGGTTCGCTTTCGCCCGCAAACCTTGATGCAGCAATTCTATCCCTGCCTGATCGAATGGCAGGCCGCCATGTTCAACGGGCGGGAGCGGGGCAGGAAATGGCGCGCGATGCGCGAGGCCCGCGATGTCACCTGGGACCCGCGCGATCCCCTGGTCTTCCCGACGATGACCTTCACCTCCTACCCGATCCTCGTGCCGGCGGTTTTCAAGGGAAAGTCGATGGGCGAGACTGCGACCGAGGACATTCTCTGGTCCGGCGCCGGGACCTAGCCGCGTCGCGTGACCCGCACCATCACCTGATCGGCGGGACGGGTGGTGAGCCTTGCGGCCGGGCGAACTTTTTCGGGCGCAAGCGGCTCGAAGTCGAAACGGCGCAGGAGCCGGGCAAGGATCAGCGCGCTCTCCGTCTGCGCGAAGGCCGCCCCGACGCAGATGCGCGGGCCGAGGCCGAAGGGGAGATAGCTGCCGTAACGGATCTTTGCCTCGCGCTCCGGCGAAAACCGCTCGGGATCGAACGCGTCGGGCTTGTCCCAAAGCGCCTGGTGGCGGTGGATGACCCAGGGCGCGATCATGATCAGCGCGCCGCGCCTGATCCGGCACCCGCCAAGGCGCGTGTCGGCCATCGCGACGCGCGGCAGGAAGGTGATCGGCGGATAGAGCCGCAAGGTCTCGCGAAACACCTGGCGCGTGTAGGCAAGTCTCTTGGTGGCGTCGATGTCGATCGGCCCCGCGCCGGCGAAGGCCTCCACCTCCGCGCGCACCTTCGCGGCAATATCCGGGCGGATGGAGAGAATGAAGAACACCCAGGTAAGCACGCTGGCGGTCGTCTCGTGTCCGGCCAGAAAGAACACGCCGAGCTGGTCGATCAGTTCCTCGCGGGTAAAGCCGGTGCCGGTCCCGGCCTGCGGGCCGCGCGCGCCGATCACCGCCGAGGCGATGTCGTCGTAGGAGGCGCCGGCGGCCAGATGGGTGTCGATCATCTCGCCCAGATGCCAGCGGATGCGGGTGCAGGCGGCAAGCACCTCCGGCGGCTGGGCGACGGGGGCGAAGGCGGGGTCGAAGATCAGCCGCGACAGTTTCACATGCGCCACATGCCGCTCGAACGCGGCGAAATCGGAAAACACGTCATGGGCGACCTGTGACTGCAGCGGCGTCGAAAACACCGTCCGGGTGATGATATCCGCCGTCAGGTGGCTCATCGCGAGATCGAGGGAGATGGGGCTGCCTTCGCCCGCCACCTGGTCCAGATGGGCCTCATAGGCGTCGACGGCGGCCTGCATGGCGGTGAAGGCGCGGTTCAGCCGGATGTGGGAAAAGGCCGGATCGATCATCTCCCTTTGCCGCCGCCAGCGCGCGCCGGCGGACACGAAGATGGAATCGCCGACGAGCGGTTCCAGCGCGCCGACCATCAGGTCGCTTTTGGGAAAGATCTGCTCCGGGTCCTTCAGCACATGGAGGACGAGGTCCGGGTCGTTGACGATCACGGTGGAACGTCTCGAATAGCCGAGCGGCCCGATGGCCGTGCGATAGGCCGCGGCCGGAAGCAGGCCGAGCAGGTCGCCATCGCCCCGCCAGACGCAGCGCGCGAGCGCAAGGAGGGAGGGCAGGGAGCGGGTGCGGGGGGGCGCGTACAAGGGCGGCCTCGGGAACGATGCGGACGACCAATTCAAGCGTAGTCCATATTTCATGACGATCAAATATGTAATATGATCGTGACATGACTGGTGGCGGGGACTGCGATGATCTGGGTGTTCGAGGCTTTCGTGATTGCCCATATCGTGACCGGCGCCACCGGGCTCGTTGCCTTCTGGGTGCCTGTGGCGGGGCGCAAGGGCGGCGACACCCACCGGCGGTTCGGACGCATATTCACCTTTTCCATGCTCGCGACCGGAGCGGCTGCGGTCGGCATCAGCATCGCCACCCTGATCGCCCCTCTGGAAACCCATCCGCATTTGCCGGATGCGGCCTTCGTGCGCGGCATCTTCGGCTGGATGATGCTTTATCTGGCGGTTCTGACCGTCAATCTCGCCTGGTACGGCTGGCTCTGCATCACCTTGAAGCGCGACCGCGTCGCGATGCGAACGCCGGTTAACCTGCTTCTCCAGGGGCTCCTCGCGGCGCTGGCGATCAACTGCGTGGCGCAGGGAATTTTGATCGGCGAAGCGCTGATGATCGGGATTTCAGGCATCGGCTTTGCGACGGTGGCGACCAATCTCTTCTATCTTTATCGCGCCCGGCCGCACCCGCTCGGCTGGCTCAAGGAGCACGTCAAGGCCCTGGTGGGAGCCGGCATCTCCGTCTACACGGCGTTCTTCGCTTTCGGCGCCGTTCGCCTGATGCCCGAGATCGCTCTGAACCCGGTTCTTTGGAGCATCCCCTTGATCGTCGGCCTTTCAATCATCATCTATCAGTGGCGCGCAATCGCCCGCAAAGGCGGCGGACGGGGCGGCAAACGTCCGCTAACCGCTTGAAAACGAACGCTTGGGTTCCCGAGTACCGTTTCATCCCGATTGCGTGTTAGGATCACGAACGCGAGGGCAGAATGCTCGCGCGGCAAGGCTCATCGCAACCTCTCTGGAAGGATCCCATGACGCTGGCCATCATCGTGCTGCTCGTGTTTGCGACCGCTTCCAGCGGAGCGATCTTCAAGCCGGGAGACTGGTATGACAGCCTGGAGCGTCCTGACTGGACGCCGAAAAACTGGGTTTTTCCGGTCGTCTGGACAGTGCTCTACATCATGATTGCCTTTGCCGGCTGGCTGGTGTTTTCCGCCGAGGGCCTTGGCCTTGCAATGGTGATCTGGGGCGCCCAGCTCGTGCTCAATGCGGCGTGGTCGTGGCTTTTCTTCGGGATGCGCCGCATGGATTTCGCGCTGATGGACATCGGCGCGCTGCTCGCGTCGATCTTTGCCTTCATGGTCGCGGCAAGCATGGTTTCCGTTCTGGCGGCGGTTCTGTTCGTGCCCTATGCGCTCTGGGTTATGACGGCGGGCTATCTCAATTACCGAATGATCCGGCTCAATCCGGATCAAGTGCCGGCACGCGCCGGCTGAGCGCGCATCCCGTCCGCGGGATGCCAGAACCCGAACATGCCAGACACCGCCTCTGAATGCGGGCGGCATGTACACCCCATCCCTGTGGCGGTTCGGGCATGGCCTGACATCGGAACGGCGTCCGCGTTCGAGCGGACCCGGACGGAGGGTCGCACCACCCGGATCGCCGGCGATTGAAAGGAGCCAGACAGATGGCAGACAAAAACGCCTATATCGACAAGACCAAGGCGCAGCTCGACCAGTGGAATGCGGAGATCGACAAGCTGAGGGCGAAAGCCGATGAAGCCAACGCCGATGCCCGTATCCAGTATGAGCGCGAAATCGAAAAGCTCCGGGCGCATCAGGAGGAAGCGGAGGCCAAGCTCAAGGAGCTGCGCGCCGCCGGTGACGATGCGTGGAGCGACATGAAGGCCGGCTATGAAAAGGCCTGGAAGAATCTGGGCGATGCGGTGGATTCCGCCATGTCGCGGTTCAAGTAAGCGCCTTGACGCGTCTTGCGCATTTTCCAGCCCTCCTGATCGGGAAAGGATCTGACATGAAGGTGATGAAATCGCTTCGCGTTGTTGCCCTTGCCGGACTTGTCGCACTGCCTGCCGGCGTCGCTGCCGCGCAGGACCAGGACAAGAGCCTGACGACCTCGGAAGAGGTTCGCGCGAAGGTCTCGCAGGCAATGGACGCGATTGCCGACTACAGTGCGCAGGAACGCGACCAGGCTGTCGCCGCCGCGCGTGAGGCGATGACCGAGCTCGACGCCGAAATCGAGCGTCGGGCCGATGCCTTACGCGAGGGCTGGGACGAGATGAGCGAACAGGCACGCGAAACCGCCAAGGCTCAGCTCGCGGATCTGCGCGCGGCGCGCAACACGCTCGGCGAGCGGTTCGGTGCGCTTCAGGCGGGAACCGCGGACGCCTGGCAGGAGTTGAAGACCGGCTTCGCCAATGCCTATGACCGGTTGAACGCCGCCTGGTCGGAAGGCGAGGTTGGTAAACCCGCCGACAAGCCCATTGACGGGGCCACCGATCCATCGACCGAGAAGCCGTCGGCCAAGCCGGACGACCCGCCTGCGAACTGACACTGAGCGGCCTGCGGGCCATGACGGCAAGTCACTCGTGGATCGAGCCGGAACCGGCACGCGCCGGGCCCCTGTCGCGACAGGCGCCCGGCGCTGTTGCGTCAGCCGTCTTGCGAGGACCTCAGCCTCGCCGTCAGGTCGAAGAGATGCGCGGCGAGGCTCGCTGCCAGGCACAGAGCGATCGGCACGCCGCCCTTGCCTGTGAGCGCAAGATAGAGCGCCCCCATCAGGGCGATCCCCGAAAACCCGTTCAGCAGCAGGGAACGGCGCAGGGATGCCTTGCGAATGGCGATGGCGATCACGCCGAGTTCCAGAAGGAGGACGCCGAGCGCGATCAGGGCAATCGCGCCGCTTTGCGTCAGGCTGTCGAGAAGCTGGAGTGCCGCGGTCATCGCCGGCCTAGACGCGGGCCGGAATGCCGAGCAGCTGCCGGATATCCTTGATGGCGACCCGGAGGTGGGCCATCGGCTCGCGCCGCACCAGCTTCTTGTTCAGATAGCTCTCCCAGGTCAGGCGCTGCACGTCCGGATCGGCGCACATCTTCACGAATTGCTCGCGTCTCTTGTCGCTTCCGTACCAGATCGACTGCATGATCCCGAGCGTGAAGAACACCATGCCGTGCTCGCGCATGAAGCGCTTGCGCACGCTGGCGAGGGCTTTGGCCGAGTTGCTGGCGAACATCTGGCCGATGGCCTCCGCAGCGATCTGGCCGCTCAGCATGGCGTAATAGATGCCTTCCCCCGAACAGGGCGCGACAACGCCGGCGGCATCGCCGACCAATACGACGTTGCGGCCGTCGTCCCAGCGCCGCATCGGTTTGAGCGGCAGCGGGGCGCCTTCCTCGCGCACCGTGCGCGCCTCGCCAAGGCCGGCGGCCTCGCGCAAGGCGCGGGTCGCGGCTTTCAGGCTGTGGCCCTTGACCGCCGAGCCGCAGCCGATCGAGGTGTGTCGGCCATGGGGAAACACCCAGCCGTAGAAGTCAGGCGAGATCCGGCCGTCATAGATCACGTCGCAGCGGTCGGCGCGAAACAGCTCCGGGTCCGGCGCTTCGGGTGATTCCACGATCTCGTGATAGGCAAAGACGTAGGGCGGTTTGCGCTTGGGGCCGAAGACGCTCCGCCGCACGGCGGAATTCGCGCCATCCGCCCCGATCACGCAGCGTGTCGTAATGTGGCGCAACTCGCCGGCTTTCTCGCCGTGCGCGACGCTGACGGTCACCGTGCCGTCCCGATTGCGCGCCAGCGTCTTGAAGGTTCCGGTGAGCTGCACCGCGCCGGCCTCGACCGCGCGGGCCCGCAGGAAGGGGTCGAACAGATCGCGGTCGACCATGCCCACATATCCGATGTCGCCGATGTCCATTGCGACATTGTGGCCGCTCGGTGCGATGATGCGGGCCGAATGGACCTTCGCGGTCAGTTGCTCCATCGGCAGGTTGAAGTCGCGGATCGCCCGCGTCGGAATGGCGCCGCCGCAGGGCTTGATCCGGCCCTCCCGGTCGATCATCAGCACTGAGTGGCCTTCCAGCGCAAGAGCCTGCGCGGCGGTTGCGCCCGCCGGCCCGCCTCCCACCACAACGACGTCGAAGAAATCGCGGTTGTCCATTGTCTTACTCCGCTGCGGCGAGGGGAAGGGGCATGTCGGTGTCACCGGTGCCGGGGCGCGGGCGTTTGCTGCCGATCCTGAGGGCGAGCACGGCCGCGTTCAGGAAGAGGATCGCCTCACCGCCAAAGACCAGCGTGAAGGAAAGTGCCGTATCGCCGCTTACGGCGCGGGCGACATCCAGGGCGATGGTGCCGAGAACGCCGCCCAGTCCAAAGGCGATGGCCTGTGCCGCGCCCCATACGCCCATGCGAATGCCTTCGCGTTTCGGGCCGCCGGCGCCGGCGAGTGCCATCATCGTGCCGATGGCGGCGACGGCGAAGGCGCCATTGGCGGCCCCCAGCAAGAAGATGTTGGTCTTCAGCGGCCAGTCCGGCGCGACGGCCGACCCGAGCGCGAGCGCGGCAAGTGCCGCTGCCGATCCCAGGCAGCCGGAGACAATGAAGATCTTCAGGATCTGCGGCCGCCGGCGCGCAAGAAGCGACCCGGCAATGCCAACCAGCGCCATGCCGACAAAGACACCCGCATGCTGCACGCCGGAGAGTTTGGTGGTCTCGCCCGGCGTCATCGCGAACAAGAGCCCGCCGAAGGGCTCGAGTATGAGGTCCTGGGTGCTGTAGGCGAGCATCGACACGAAAACGAACACCGAAAACACGCGCGCCTCGCCGTCGCGCCAGGTTTCCGCAAGGCTGATGCGAAAGCTGCGCGTCGAGAACCCGGGCGTCTCGGGAGCGGACTTGGCAGCGGCGTGGTCAAGCGGGACCGCGGTGCGTTCCAGCCGCCAGAGCGCCAGTGCGGCGATTGCGAAGACGGTCGCGCCTGTTGCCGCCGTCACCAGGACGAGGCGGGCGTGGGAATAGGGATCGAGCACGCTGCCCGTCACGATGGCGGTGATGACGATGCCGGCGATCATCATCATCCAGACGATGGTCGCCGCCGCCGGGCGCCGCTCGGGCGCGGTGCGGCTTGCAAGAAGCGCCAGCAGCGAGGTGCCGCAGGCACCGATGCCGACCCCGATCAGGGCGTAGCAGACGAGCGCGGCCGCAAGTCCGTAGGCAAACCGGATTTCAAACAGGAAGGTGGTTGCCGCAGCACCCGTGCCGGAGAGGGCGAGTAACGCCAGCCCGCCGAGGATCCAGCCGGTCCGCGAGCCGCCGACGTCCGAGCCGTGGCCCCACACCGGCCGGGCGATCTGGACCGCATAATGCAGGCCGACCAGCAGCCCCGGAATGACCGCGGCGATGGCGAGCTCGACAACCATGACGCGGTTGAGCGTCGAGGTGGTGAGCACAACGACCGCCCCCAGCGCGGCCTGAACGAGACCGAGACGCGCGATTGCAATCCATCCAAGCCCGGCCGGTGTCATTCGATCTCTCCGTCAATTCCAGTGTCGAGCGGCCCCGTCAGGCGGAGACGAGCCCGCGCAGCGCGAAGGCCGCGATCACCATTCCCGTCACATAGAGGCCGACGCCGATGGCGCTGTACCAGACGGCGCGGGCGATCGGGTCCTTCAGGAAGCGGGCCATGCACACGAGCTGGACAAGCGTCAGTCCCGCGATCGCGGCGGCGAAGACGGGGCGCCCCCAGGCGAGCAGCGCGGCGACCACCGCAAGCTGCGCGAACGCCATGGTGAGACAGGCCAGTCTCGCCGCTGCCTGCGGGCCGTAGCGGGCGGGCAGCGAGCGGATGCCCATCTGCCGGTCGCCCTCGATCGCCTTGAAATCGTTGAGCGTCATGATGCCGTGCGCGCCAAGGCCGTAGAGCAGCGCGATCAGACCGGTGCGCCAGTCCGGCAGTCCGTTGGTCGCCGCGGCGACGGCGGTCAGCCAGGGCAGCGTTTCATACGAGAGGCCGACGGCCGCATTGCCCTGCCAGCCGTCCTGTTTCAGCCGCAACGGCGGCATGCTGTAGATCCAGGCGAAGACCAGGCCGATCACCGCCGCCACGAACACCCAGATGCCGAGAAGGGCGGCAAGCAGTAGCGACAGCAGCGATCCGGCGATGGCCACCCATAGCCCCCAGCGTCCGGGCATGCGGCCTGACGGAATGACCCGGTTCGGCTCGTTGATGGCATCGACATGGCGGTCGTACCAGTCGTTCACTGCCTGGCTGGTGCCGCAGATCATCGGCCCGGCGAGCAGGATGCCGCCGGCGACATAGGCCCAGCGGCTGCCGAGATCGGCGCCGCTGGCGATCATGCCGCAGCCATAGGCCCACATTGGCGGAAACCAGGTGATCGGCTTCAGAAGCTCAAGCACCGCCGCTGGTGTGGGCCATGTCGCCGCGCGCTGGCCCGTCTTTGGGAAGGATCGTGCAACCATGCAAAAATGCTAGGCTGGACACATGGGGTTGTCAATCTGAATTGACACTCGTCAAATGGAGTTGACAGACCCCCGTCCGCCGCCGCCGAAATCCTCGAGGCCGTGGCGGCGCAGCTTGATGTAGAGGCTTTGCCGGCTGAGCCCGAGCAGGTCCGCGGCCGAGGCGCGGTTGTTGTCGGTCTGGCGCAGGGCGGCCTCGATGCACATTTTCTCGATGACGTCGACGGCTTCCCGGATCAGCTCCTTGAGCGGCACGCGTCCGATCAGCTCGGAGAAGTCCGCGCCGTCGGGCGCCAGGCTGGCAGCCGACATGCCCAATGCGGAGTCCCGCTTGGCCGCGCCGCCGATCAGCAGGCAGACGCTCTCGTGTCCGCCATGGGCAAATCGCCCGGCGGAGACGGTCACCGGCTTGACCCCGCCCAGGTCGTCGCGGATGACCGTTGCAAACTGGCGCACCGATCCCTCGTCGCGAACCTTCGCGAGCAGAACATTGAGATCCACGGCGGAACCGCCGAGCCAGTTGTTGAGGTTGCGGCCGATCAGCCGCTCCTTGTTGAGCAGGCCGACCATGTCGAGGAAGGCATCGTTCAGGTTCTCGATCGTGCCCTTCATGCCGATGGTGACAAGGCTTTCCGGCAGCGTTTCGAAAACGTCTGTTGCGTCGCGGTTGACGGCGTCATCGTTCTCATGCGCGCCCGGCGGGGGCGACAGGCGCAGGAACAGGCTGTTGCGCCCGTTTTCGCGAAACGGCTCGAGCGCGACCGACTGCTCGACGTCGACCTCCGCCAGACGCGCCACCGCCGCCCGGGCCGTGCCGCTGTGCTGCGCCTCGCTCATCAGTTCCCCGAGCATGTCGCGATGACCGGATTCAAATAGGGAAATGATGTTTTCGCCGATCAGCTTGCCAACGGGGCGCAACAAGGTGCGCGATGCCGCAAGATTGGCGTCCACGATCTTCCGGTCCGTTCCGTCGACGATCAGGATCGGCTGGCCGAGTTTCTGGAAGATGGTGCGGTACCGCGTCTCCGCATCGCGGATCTTCCGATACTCGCGCTCAAGCTCCAGCTGCGCGTTGAGCAACTGGTTCTGGATCGACGCGATCTTGCGCAGGTCGTCGCCGAGCGCGACCCAGCAGTCCAGGCCCTCCACCGCCACAAGCCGGTAGTCGACGGGAAGGTCGGGCATGCTGGCCGCGGGTCCGGGATGGTTGACCTGCCGCCGCCGGGTGGCCGATGCGGTCTTGATGTCCGCCAGAAGGGAATCGACCTTTTCCGTCGATTCGACGGTGACCGTGTCCCGCCATTTGCTGCCGACCCAGGCTTCGACATTGTAGCTGGCAAGCGTGCTGTCGCCATAGGCGATGTCGACGACTGTTCCGTCCTGTGCAATCAACAGAGAAATGTCCGACCCGAGAGACGCAAGCTGGGCGGCCGTTTCAACGCTCACATTGTCGAAGCGGCTCGCGGATGCCTTGAAGAGGCGGGGGGTGGATCGGATGTTGTTGATTTGCATGGCGCAATCACGGCCGTGTGTCTTGTGGGGCGTGCCGCAAATCCGGGAGAGCCAGATCGGCCCGGAGTTCACGCAGGTGAATGTCGGCGATCTGCAGCGCGACATGGATGCTGTCGCAAACGTAGTCCACACCGAGGCGAACCAGCCATGCGGGATTTTGTCCCGCCGCATGTCCGCCGGAGATGATTGCGGGCCGTTGCGGCGCAGGGATTCTTTCGACAGCCTTCACACAGTCACCGGCAATTGAGGCAAGCGCAGCGTTTGTCCAAGAGAAACAAACGATATCGATTTGTGCCTTGTCTAACCTTTTTTCAAGAAAATCAATTGATTCAAACCGAAGGAGTTCGGTTTCCCACCCGATCGCCCGTAAAATTTCTTCCAGAATGCACACTCCAAAAGTGTGGTGTTCTTGCGTTGGCACCAGGAGTAGGCATCTGCCGCATGCTTTCTCCGGTCGTCCCGCGCTTTCCAATTGACAGATTCGGCGCATCACGCATTGCAGCCGACCCATCGCGATGGTCACGTCCAGGAAGGACGTGGCGTCGTCGGTCCAGTCGTCGCCGATCGCCCGGGCAACGGCTTCCAGGACCTCAAGCCGCCCTTGCGTGGTCAACGCGCTGTCCGCGATCAAGGTGAAAGCCGCGTCCGCGGCAACAGAGGAGGTCGGGTCGCAGACGCGGGCCTTGATCTGCTTGGCCAGATCGCAGGCCAGATTGCGGGCCGGGGTGCGGGCGTGTTCGGAGATCGATGCGTGGCGCGCCGCGACCTCGCGCAAAACGCGATGTGCCATACCGTGGAGGTCGCGCGTCGTTGTCGTGACCGGCGGCATGCCGATGCTCACGATGGCATGTCTTGCGCGCTCGTCATACGCGCCGCGCGTGTCCAATCCCGCTCTGTGCATGGTTCCAGACCGGTCCGTTTCTCGGCCCTGCAAGTGCCTGATGCGGGTCGGATCGCGGCGCGAGGGAGCCGCAAAATGTCGCAGCACTGTTGGGAACCTGGTCCTGTTGTCTTCCGCCGTCCGCTGTTCCATCGCCCGGACAGGCGGTGTTTGGAGTGGATTTTTTCCACTGGCGATACAATGTCACACTTTATTTTTTGTGTAAACGAAACATAACGTCAACAAAAGTTGACACTCGCGCAAAGTCGGGTTTACTGTTTCCGTACAGATCCTGAGGGAGGCGGGAATTGACACGCGACACCGACAAAAAGGCGCCAGACGGTTTCAGGGGACAGCATGGACCTGCGGTGCCGGCCGGGCTCTACACGCAGGCGCAGCGGGCCCGCCGCGACGCCTCGCCCTGGACGCTGGTTCAGGGTGTCCTGGCGCCGGTTCAGTTTCTGGTGTGTCTGGTGAGCGTGGCGCTGATTGCCCGTTTCCTGCTGACAGGCGAGGGGCTGGTCGCGGCCAATATCTCGATCATCGTCAAGACCTTCACGCTCTACACGATCATGATCACCGGCGCGATCTGGGAGAAGGAGGTCTTCGGACAGTATCTCCTTGCCCCTGCGTTTTTCTGGGAGGACGTGGTTTCCTTCGCCGTTCTGGCGCTCCACACCGCCTATCTTCTCGCCTATTTCTACGCTCTGCTGGCGCCGTCCGCGCTGATGGTGCTGGCGCTGGCCGCCTATGCGACCTATGCGGTCAATGCGGCCCAGTTTCTCTGGAAGCTGCGGCAGGCCCGGCTTCAGGCGTCCGCGCAAGGGAGAGGCGGCGAGGCCGCCGCCACATCGGCAGCCCCCGTTGCGGGAGGTGCCGCATGAGCGTCCTGGAGCGCCTTCCCCAAAGCACGGGCGCGGACTGCGCCACGCAGGCGGCACCGCTGCGCCAGCGCGGTCAGCACGAGGTGTTCTGCGGCCTGACGTCGATCATCTGGCTGCATCGCAAGGTGCAGGATGCCTTCTTCCTGATCGTCGGCTCGCGCACTTGTGCCCATTTGATGCAGTCGGCCGCCGGGGTGATGATCTTCGCCGAGCCGCGTTTCGCGACGGCCATCATCGACGAGCGCGATCTCGCCGGCATGGCCGATCTCAACGAGGAACTCGACCGGGTGGTGGAGCGTCTGCTGGCGCGGCGTCCCGACATCAGGATGCTGGTCCTGGTCGGCTCCTGCCCCTCCGAGGTGATCAAGCTCGACCTGCCGCGGGCCGCCGGGCGGCTGAACCGTCTGCATGCGCCCGACACGCGCGTCATCAGCTATTCCGGCAGCGGCATCGAGACGACGTTCACCCAAGGGGAAGACAATTTCCTCGCCTCGCTTGCCGCCGAGTTGCCGGAGGCGCCGGCTGCGGCCGCTCCGTCGCTCATGGTTGTCGGAACGCTCGCTGATGTGGTGGAGGATCAGTTCCGGCGCCTGTTTGAGGCGTTGGGCATTGGCGACGTCGCGTTCCTGCCCTCGCGCAAGGGCTCGGAGCTTCCCGCAATCGGTCCGAACACGCGGCTGCTGCTGGCCCAGACCTGGCTCGGCACGGCAACCAAGGCGCTGGAGGCGCGCGGCGCGACGCTGATCGAGGCGCCGTTTCCGCTCGGCGAACAGGGCACGACGGCCTGGCTCGGCGCCGCGGCAGACGCGTTCGGCGTCACCGGCGAGCGCTTCGAGAGCGTGACGCGGCCCGGTCGCGACCGGGCGCGGGCAGCCCTTGCCCATCACCGCGACGATCTGTGCGGACGCAGCGTGTTCTTCTTCCCCGACTCGCAGATGGAGCCGGCACTTGCCCGCTTCCTGCATGTGGAGGCGGGCGCGCGGATCCTGGAGGTCGGCACGCCCTATCTTCACCGCACCCACATGACCGCCGATCTCAGCCAACTCCCGTCGGACATCGTCCTGAGCGAGGGGCAGGACGTCGATCTGCAGATCGCGCGCTGCCGCGCGGCGGATCCGGACCTGATCGTTTGCGGCATGGGTCTCGGCAATCCGTTCGAGGCGGAAGGGCGGACCACCAAGTGGTCGATCGAGCTCGTCTTCGCCCCCATCCAGGGCTACGAGCAGGCCGGCGATCTCGCCGAGCTCTTCGCCCGTCCCCTGCGTCGGCGCGCGGCACTCAAGGTGGAGATCTAGACGATGCAGCTGGCCGTGTGGACATATGAGGGACCGCCGCATGTGGGTGCGATGCGCATTGCCGCGTCGATGAGCGGCTTGCACTATGTGCTGCACGCGCCCCAGGGCGACACCTACGCCGACCTTCTGTTCACGATGATCGAGCGGCGCAAGTCGCGTCCACCAGTGACTTATACGACCTTCCAGGCGCGTGATCTGGGCAAGGACACGGCCGAGGTGTTTAAGACCGCCTGCCAGCACGCGGTCGAACGGTTCCAGCCGCAGGCGATCCTGGTTGGCGCCTCCTGCACGGCGGAACTGATCCAGGACGATCCCGCAGGGCTTGCCAAGGCGCTCGGCCTGTCGATCCCGGTGATCCCGCTGGAGCTGCCGTCCTATCAGAAAAAGGAAAACTGGGGCGCGGCCGAAACCTTCTACCGGCTGGTGCGCGGGTTCTGCGGCGGCGTTGCCCCGCCCGACCGCTCGGGGCGGACCCGCAAGACCTGCAACATCCTCGGCTCCACCGCGCTCGGCTTTCGCAACCGCGACGACATCCGCGAGGTGAAGGGTATTCTTGACGCGCTGGGCGTGCCGGTGAACGTGATTGCGCCGCTCGGCGCGACGCCCGCCGACATCGCACGTCTTCCCGAGGCGGATTTCAACGTCGTGCTCTACCCCGAGATCGCCGATACGGCCGCACGCTGGCTGGAGCGCACCTTCAAGCAGCCGCGCAGCGCCACCATTCCGATCGGCGCGACGGCGACACGCGACTTCGTGCGCGAGATCGCGGCGCTTGCCGGTGTCGATCCGGAGCCGGCGCTGGAGGCGCTCGGCGAGCGCCTGTCCTGGTATGCGCGCTCCATCGATTCCAACTATCTGACCGGCAAGCGGGTGTTCATCTTCGGCGATGCTACCCATGCGGTCGCCGCCGCCCGGATCTGCCGGGACGAGCTCGGCTTCAAGGTCTGCGGGCTGGGCACCTACGCCCGCGAGTTCGCCCGGGATGTGCGGGCCGCCGCGGCGGACCACGGCGTCGAGGCATTGATCACCGACGACCACCTGGAGGTCGAGGACGCGATCGTCGCGGCGCAGCCCGAACTGGTGCTCGGTACCCAGATGGAGCGTCATGTCGCCAAGCGGCTGCGGCTTCCCTGCGCGGTGATTTCCTCGCCCGTTCATGTCCAGGATTTCCCCGCACGCTACTCGCCGCAGATGGGGTTTGAGGGCGCCAACGTGATCTTCGACAGCTGGGTGCACCCGCTGATGATGGGGCTGGAAGAGCACCTGCTCGGGATGTTCCGCGAGGATTTCGAATTCAACGACACAGCCGAGGCGTCGCATCTCGCGGCGCTGGGCGGCAAGGCGGACCGGCAAGACCAGACGGTTGCGGCGAACGCGGCGCACACGGGTGCGGTACCCCAAGGCGACATCCACGCGCCGGCGGCCGAAACGCTGCCCGTCGGCTGGACCAACGATGCGGAAAAGGAGCTTCGCAAGATCCCGTTTTTCGTCCGCGGCAAGGCAAGGCGCAACACCGAGCGTTTTGCTGCCGAGCGCGGAGTGGCGCCCATAACAGTAGAGACCCTGTACGATGCCAAAGCGTATTTCGGCCGATAGCCGCAGGTCGGGCGCGGTGCTCTCGCAGACACCGGTCCGCGTCGCGATCGTGACGCTCGACAGCCATATGGCGAGTGCCGTCGACCGTGCGCGCGTCATCCTGAAAAAGGAACTGCCGGGCCTCACGCTGTCGCTGCATGCGGTCGCCGAATGGGGCACCGACGCCTCCGCGCCCGAGCGCTGCCGGGCGGATATCGCGACTGCGGACATCGTCGTCGCCAGCATGATGTTCCTGGAAGAGCACATAAAGGTGGTCGAGCCCTGGCTTCTGGAACGCCGGGAGACCTGCGACGCGGTGGTCGGATGTCTGTCCGCCGCCGAAATCGTCAAGATGACGCGGATCGGCGATTTCCGGATGGACAAGCCGACGGGCGGGGCGCTGGGCTTTCTCAAGCGCCTGCGGGGCAAGTCCGGCAAAAGCGGCTCGGCGAGCCGGGGGCAGATGAAGATGCTGCGCCAGCTGCCGAAGATCCTGAAGTTCATTCCGGGCAAGGCGCAGGACCTGCGCGCCTATTTCCTGACCCTGCAGTATCTGCTCGCCGGCTCCGACGAGAATGTCGTCAACCTCGTGCGCTATCTGATCTCGCGCTATGCGACGGGCGAGCGGGCGCATCTGCGCGCGCTGGTCAGGCCGGAGCCGCCGATCCACTATCCGGACGTTGGTCTGTACCACCCGGAGCTTGCCGGACGGATCACGGACCGGGTCGAGAGTTTCCGCAAGGCAGTGCATTTCGATCCGGAAAATGGCACCGTCGGTGTGCTCGTGATGCGCTCCTATCTCCTCGCCGACAATGCCGACCACTATGACGCGGTGATCGCGGCGCTTGGGGCCAAGGGCCTGAACGTGATCACCGCCTTCGCCAGCGGTCTCGATGCGCGCCCGGCGATCGACAGCTATTTCCTCAAGGACGGCGCCGCCTGTGTCGATTGCGTCGTGTCGCTCACCGGCTTCTCGCTGGTGGGCGGGCCGGCCTACAACGATTCCCGCGCCGCGGAAGACGCGCTTGCCGTGCTGAACGTGCCCTATCTGTCCGCCTTCGCGACGGAGTTCCAGAGCCTCCAGCAGTGGGGACGGGGCGAGCAGGGGCTGACGCCGGTCGAAACCACCATCATGGTGGCGCTTCCCGAAATCGACGGGGCCACCGGGCCGATCCTCTATGGCGGCCGCACAGATGGCTCGGGACCGTGCGAGGGCTGCGCGCGTCGTTGCGACTTCGGCATCGCGGTCAACGGGCGCGACATGCACGCCTGCCCCGAGCGGTCGGAGATGCTGGCCGCGCGCATCGAGCGGATTGTGGCGATGCGCCGTCGCCGCAAGGACGAGCGCAAGCTCGCCATCGTTCTCTACAACTTCCCGCCGAATGGCGGCGCGACCGGCACCGCCGCCTATCTCGGCGTGTTCCGCTCGCTGTTCAACACGCTCACCGCGCTCAAGGCCGACGGCTATACGGTCGAGCTGCCGGATGATGCCGATGCGCTGCGCGACGCCTTGCTGCAGGGCAATGCCGAGCGCTATGGCACCGACGCGAATGTGCATGACTGGATCCCCGCCGACACGCATGTGCGGCGCGAGCCGTGGCTTGCCGAGATCGAGGCGCAATGGGGCCCCGCGCCCGGACGCCAGCAAAGCGATGGCGCCAACATCCTGGTCCTCGGCAAGGCCTTCGGCAACGTGCTGGTCGGCATCCAGCCCGCTTTCGGCTACGAGGGCGATCCGATGCGCCTGCTGTTTGAAAGCGGCTTCGCGCCGACGCATGCCTTTGCCGCTTTCTACCGCTATCTGCGCAAGGATTTCGGGGCGAATGCGGTGCTGCATTTCGGCACCCATGGCGCGCTGGAATTCATGCCCGGCAAACAGGCGGGCCTGTCGGCCGACTGCTGGCCCGACCGTCTGATCGGCGATCTGCCGAACATCTATCTCTATGCCGCGAACAATCCCTCGGAAGGGGCGATCGCCCGGCGCCGGTCCGCGGCGACGCTTGTCAGCTACATGACCCCGCCGATCACGGCGGCCGGTCTCTACAAGGGGCTTTCGGACCTCAAGGGCGCCATCGACCGCTGGCGCGGCCTGCCGCCCGGAGCGACGCAGGAGCTGACGGGGCTTGCCGAGACGATCCGCCAGCAGGCCGAGGCGCTGGACCTGATCACCGCCGATGCGCAATGGAGCGCGACGGGCGAGGGTGTGGTGCCGGCGCTTGCGGACCGCTTGCGGGAGTTCGAAACCTCGTTGATCCCGCACGGCCTGCATGTGGTGGGCGAGACCCCGGGCGATGCGGAGCGCGCCGACCTTCTGCGCTCGGTCAATGCCGCGGCCGGCGAGGCGGCCCTGTCCGACGCCGAACTCGCCGAAGTGCTCGACGCGCCTGCTTCCGCCAGATCCGGCAAGGAGACGTCCGAGGCCGCGGCACGACTGCGCCGTCTCGATGCCGACCTCAAGCGCGAGACCGAATTGCCGGCCCTCCTGGCCGCGCTCGATGCGCGCTATATCCGCCCGGTCAGCGGCGGCGATGTGCTGCGCTCGCCGGACATCGTGCCCACGGGCCGCAACCTTCACGGCTTCGATCCGTTCCGCCTGCCGAGCGCCTTTGCCCTTCGCGACGGCGCGGAGCAGGCCGACAAGCTGCTGGCGCGCTATGTGGCCGACAACGGCCGCCTGCCGCGCCGCGTTGCCATGGTGTTGTGGGGAACCGACAACCTGAAGTCGGAAGGCGCGCCCATTGCCCAGGCGCTGGCGCTGATCGGTGCAAGGCCCCGCTTCGACAGTTTCGGCCGGCTTGCCGGCGCGGACCTCGTGCCTCTCGAGCAGCTGGGCCGCGCCCGGGTCGACGTGGTCATGACGCTTTCGGGCATCTTCCGCGACCTGCTGCCGTTGCAGACCCGGCTTCTCGCCGATGCCAGCCTCAAGGCGGCGATGGCCGACGAGCCGGACGAGGCCAACCCGATCCGCGCGCAGGCCGTCTTCCACGCCGAGAGGCATGGTGTTCCTCTTGAAGAAGCAGCCCTCAGGGTGTTTTCCAATGCGGCCGGGGCCTATGGCTCCAACGTCAACCTGCTGATCGACAGCGGCGCCTGGGACGATGCGGAGGAAATCGGCGCGACCTATACGAGCCGCAAGAGCTTCGCCTATGGCGCGGACGGCAAGCCGGTGCAGCGCAGTCAACTCCTCGGCGAGATCCTGCAAGGCGTCGAGGCGGCCTATCAGAACATTGAATCCGTCGAGCTCGGCATCACGGCGATCGATCACTATTTCGATACACTCGGCGGCATCAGCTCGGCGGTGCGCACCTCCGGCGGCGGCTCGATCCCGGTCTATGTCGGCGACCAGACCACCGGCACCGGCAAGGTACGCACGCTGGAAGAACAGGTCGCGCTGGAGACCCGCACCCGGATGCTCAATCCGAAGTGGTACGAGGGCCTGCTCAAGCATGGCTACGAGGGCGTCCGCCAGATCGAAAGCCATGTCACCAACACGCTCGGCTGGTCGGCAACGACGGGCCAGGTGTCGCCCTGGGTCTACAAGCATCTCACGGAGACTTTCGTGCTCGACGCCGACATGCGGCGCCGGCTGGCGGAGCTCAATCCCAAGGCCAGCGTGAAACTCGCCAACCGTCTCATCGAGGCGGGCGAGCGGGAATTCTGGGAACCCGACGACGAGACCTGGGCGGCGCTGCGCGCGGCCGGGGAAGAACTGGAAGACCGGCTCGAGGGCCTGACAGTGGAGTTCGCGGCATGAACCTTTACACCCATCCCAAGACAGCCGAACGCGAGGCAAGGGCGCTCAAGAAAGCGGCCGGGCGCGGTGAGGACGGCGAGGGAAGCGTCCAGGTTCATCTGGATCCGTCGCTCGAGATCGAAGGCGCGAAGGTCTTTGCAATCTACGGCAAGGGCGGCATCGGCAAGTCCACCACCTCGTCGAACCTGTCGGTCGCCTTTTCCCTTCTCGGCAAGCGGGTCTTGCAGATCGGCTGCGACCCCAAGCACGATTCCACCTTCACGCTGACCAAGTCGCTGATCCCGACGGTGATCGACATTCTGGAAGGCGTCGACTTCCACACCGAGGAGTTGCGCGCCGAGGACTTCGTCTTCGAAGGCTACAACGGCGTGAAATGCGTCGAGGCCGGGGGTCCGCCGGCCGGTACCGGCTGCGGCGGCTATGTCGTCGGGCAGACCGTGAAGCTCCTCAAGGAGCATCACCTGCTGGAAGACACCGACGTCGTGCTCTTCGACGTGCTGGGCGATGTGGTGTGCGGCGGCTTTGCATCGCCGCTGCAGCATGCCGAGCGCGCGCTGGTCGTCGCTGCCAACGACTTCGACAGCATCTTCGCGATGAACCGCATCGTGGCGGCGATCAAGGCGAAGTCCAAGAACTACGACGTGCGTCTCGGTGGCGTGATCGCCAACCGATCGCGCGAAACCGACCAGATCGACCGTTTCAACGATGCCATCGGCCTCAAGCGGCTGGCGCATATCGCCGATTCCGACGCGGTGCGGATCAGCCGGCTGAAGAAATGCACCCTCTTCGAGATGGAGGAAACACCCGAGGTCAAGGCGATACAGCAGGAGTACCTGAAGCTCGCCGAATACCTGTTGAGCGGCTCCGACGAGCTGGACGCGACCCCGATGAAGGATCGCGAAATCTTCGATTTTCTCGGCTTCGAATAAGGACTGAGCGGGATGACACAGGCGATGCCCGATGCAAGCTACGTCCGCCGCAGAGGCGAGTTGCAGGTCTATTTCGACCGCACGGCGGTGGATGCCTGGAAGAAGTTCGCCAGCGACGAGCCGCTGGGACGGATCCGCGCCACCGTGCGGGCCGGCCGCGACCGGATGCGGGCGACGCTGCTCGCCGGCTTGCCCGATGATCTCGCCGGCTGGCGGGTTCTCGATGCCGGCTGCGGGGCGGGGCATTTGTCCCTGGAGCTTGCGCGGCGCGGCGCCGATGTCGTCGGCATCGATCTCTCGCCGGAGATGGTGCGCTTCGCCGAAGGCCAGGCGGAGGCTGCCGGCCTCGCGGCGCATATCCACTTCGCGGCCGGTGACATGCTCAGCGATGCGTATGGGCGTTTCGATGCCGTGGTGGCCATGGATTCGCTCATCCACTACCGGGCCGAGGATGTCGTGACGGCGGTGGCGCGCCTTGCCGGGCACACGGAAAACAGGATCCTGTTCACGCTCGCCCCGCGCACGCCGTTGCTTGCGACGATGCACACAATCGGGCGGCTGTTCCCGCGCGGCGACCGTGCGCCGGCGATCGAGCCGGCATCGCTTGAGCGCATGGCGCGCCGTCTCGAGCGCGATGCAAGGCTTGAAGGCTGGAAGACCGGACAGAGCACCCGCGTCTCCAGCGGCTTCTACATTTCCCAGTCGATGGAGGTGACACGGTCATGACCGTCGGCGGCCGGGCAATGCTGCGCATGATCGGGTTCTGGCAGCGGCTGGGCACACGGTTCCTGCCGTTTGCCGATGCCGCGTCTCCCGACCTGCCGCTCGCGCGGCTGCTGCGCCTGTCGCTGTTTCAGGTCTCCGTCGGCATGGCCGCGGTCCTGCTGACGGGCACGCTGAACCGGGTGATGATCCTGGAGCTCGGCGTCCCCACCAGCCTTGTCGCGGTGATGGTCGCCATTCCGGTGCTTGCAGCCCCCTTCCGCGTGCTCATGGGGCACCGGTCCGACACCTATGTCTCCGCGCTCGGCTGGCGTCGCGTGCCCTTCCTCTGGCTGGGAACGCTGATGCAGTTCGGCGGTCTCGCTTTCATGCCCTTTGCGCTCCTCTTGCTTCAGTCGCAAACGCTCGGACCCGAGTGGGCCGGGCCGGTGGCCGCCGCCTTCGCCTTCCTGCTGACCGGCATCGGCATGCATATGGCGCAGACGGCGGGCCTGGCGCTTGCGACCGACCTTGCCGCCGAAGAGACCCGTCCGCGCGTCGTCGCCCTGGTCTACGTCATGCTCCTCGTCGGCATGATCCTCGCGTCGCTCGCCTTCGGGCTGCTGCTCGCCGACTTTTCCGCGATGCGCCTCATCCAGGTGGTGCAGGGCGCCGCCGTCGTGACCGTGCTGATCAACGTGGTGGCTTTGTGGAAGCAGGAGCCGCGCCGGCCGCAGGCCACACGGGCAGGGCGGGAAGTGCAGGGTTTCAAGGACGCGCTTGCGGCCTATCGACAGAACCCGCATATGGCGCGTTTCCTGATCGGGGTCGGTCTCGGATCGGCGGCCTTCAGCATGCAGGATGTCCTGCTGGAGCCCTATGGCGGCGAGATTCTGGGCCTCAGCGTCAGCCAGACCACGCTTCTGACCGCCGTCTGGGCGGCCGGGACGCTTGCCGGCTTCGCATTGGCCGGTCGCTTGCTGCTCCGGGGCATGAACATGCACCGCCTGGCGGCTTGCGGTGCGCTGGTGGGCATTTTCGCCTTCGCGGCGGTCATCTTCTCCGGTCCCATCGGCTCCGCCGCCCTGTTCCGCTTCGGCACGCTGGCGATCGGCTTCGGCGGCGGACTGTTTGCTGTCGGCACCATGCTGGCGGCGATGGACCTGGCGGACCAGACCGACGCGGGCTTTGCCATCGGCGCCTTCAGCGCGGTGCAGGCCACCGCCATCGGCCTTGGTCTCGCCATCGGTGGCATCACTCGCGACGTGGTCAACATGCTGGCGCTGGACGGCAGCCTGGGCGCGGCCCTGACGACCGCATCCACCGGTTACAACGTCGTCTACAATATTGAAATCGTACTTCTTTTCATGAGTTTGGCCGTTCTCGGACCGCTTGCGGGCAAGCGGTTTGCGGGCGGGCGCGATGGGCTCAGGCAGTTCGGGTTGGCCGATCTTCCGGGATGAGCCGGGAATGACAAAGGGAGGTCCGTCATGGAAACCGGATCAATTGTTGGTAGCATCGATGTCGCTCAAGTCACGCTCTATGCGTTCTGGGTCTTTTTCGCGAGCCTGATCTGGTACATCCGCAAGGAAGACCGGCGCGAGGGCTACCCGCTGGAGAATGACACCACGCGCGCCTTCAACAAGGACCCATGGCTCTTCCTGGCCGAGCCCAAGACCTTCGTCCTGCCGCATGGCAATGGCACCGTCTCCTTTCCCAACAACGACCGGGACACGCGCCCGATCGCGGCGGAGCGCACGGCGCGCTTCCCCGGTGCGCCGCTCCAGCCCACGGGCGATCCGATGCTCAGTGGCGTCGGCCCCGGCTCCTGGGCGGAACGCGCGGACCGGGTGGACCAGACGCATGAGGGAACGCCGAAGATCGTTCCCATGCGGGTCGCCACCGACTATTCCGTCGCCACCCAGGACAGGGATCCGCGCGGCATGCGGGTGTTCGGTTGCGACAAGGCGCTGGCCGGCACGGTGACCGACATCTGGGTCGACCGCTCGGAACAGATGATCCGTTATCTCGAGGTCGAGATCGGGGCCGATGAGGCCAAGCGGACCGTGCTCCTGCCGATGACGTTCTGTGTCTACAAGGAGGCGCGCGGCGGTGTGAAGGTGGTCTATGTCCATGCGATCACCTCCGAGCAATTCGCGAATGTTCCGGGTCTTGCCGGCGCGGACCAGGTGACGCTGCTGGAAGAAGAGAAGGTGGTTGCCTACTACGGTGCCGGCCAGCTCTACGCCACGCCGCAGCGCGCGGAGCCGCTGGTATGAGCGGGCAGGTCAAATCTCCGGAACATGACTTCGAGCCGGTTCCGGGTCTCCCGGAAGAGCTGCCGGAGGGTGAATTCATCCTCTGGCAGGGCCGCCCCGAGATGCGTCATGTCGCAAGGCGCGTTCTGAAGACGCGCTGGATCGCCGCCTATTTCCTCGTGATCATCGCCTGGGCGCTGGTGGCGGGATATTATGACGGTCGGCCGGTCGGCTATGTGCTGTTTTCGGCCGGGGCTCTGACCACGATGGCCGCCATCGTGCTCCTGCTCGCCGAGGGCTTCGCCTGGGCGGTCAACCGCACGACGCTCTATACGATCACCAACGCCCGCGTGGTGTTTCGCATCGGCGTCGCGCTGTCGGTGACCTTCAATCTTCCCTTCGCCGAAATCGTCAGTGCCAGCGTCGACAAGCGCGGCGACGGCAGCGGTACGATCGCCTTGAAGCTCAAGCCCGACGTCCGTCTGTCCTGGCTGATCCTGTGGCCGCATGCGCGCGGATGGCGCTTCGCCCATCCCGAGCCGGCAATGATCTGCCTTCCCGACGTCGTCGCCGTCGCCAGCCTGCTGGCGAAGGAATTGCAGACGCAGCTTGGCGACACCGACCAGGCCGCGGCGGAAGCGCCCGCCGTTGCACAGCGCCGTCCGGCCCGTGTCGTGCGCGGCCTGCGCCAGCCTGCGTCCCTGACAGGATAGGAGACAGTCGTGACCGTTCACGCCAGACCCGAGGACATGCATTCGCAAGGACGGCGGCAGGCGCCGCAATCGTCCTGGTCGGCCTTTCCCCGGCTGCCGCTGTTCGGTGCCATCGGCCTGGTCGCCTTCGTCTTCGCGGCGGTGATCTTCGGTCAGAGCACGGAAATCGGCACGGTTCGCAATGTGATCGGAACCCCGGTCGACATGCGCGACATCGCATTCTCGGAGCGCGCCGACGGCATCATCGTGGTGGCCGATGCGGTCTCGGGCGAGGTCATCGCGCGGCTCGAGCCGGGCAAGGGCGGATTTGCCGGCGGGGCGCTGCCCGCACTGAAGCGGATCCGTCTGGTAGCGGAGGCCCGCCAGGACCTGCCCTATCGCGTGATCAGATGGAACAGCGGCGCGGTCTCGATTTCAGACACCGCGACCGGGGAGCGGATTTATCTCAATGCCTTTGGATCCGACATCGTCGCCCAGTTCGTCGGATTCCTGGACCGCGGTGTCCAGGGCAATAAAGGGGAGGAATGACCATGGCGAAACTGTCCCTCTTGTCGCGCAAGCGCGTCGAGGTGCCCTGCACCGTGGAGATCAACAACACCTTCGACCAGCTCGGCGCCCATGTGCGCTTCGACAATGGCGCGGTGGTCTATCCGGGTGACGAGGTCATGGTGCATGGCGCGCCGGTCGCCGTGCCCTATGGCGAGTGCCAGAGCTTCCGTCGCACCGCCACCATCACCCGGGCCAGCCGGCTGGAACGCGCCTGGACGCGCGCCACCGGCGATTTCGAATTCATGGAACTGTGCGAATTCTCCTTCTCCGAAAGGGCAACGCTATGAACACCCACGTCGACCCGAAAACCGGAAATCCTCAGGCGGTGTCCGTCAACGAGACGACCAAGGCGGCCCTTGAATCGACCATGCTCAATCCGCGGTTCTACACCACGGATTTCGACGAGCTCGACCGCATCGACGTCAGCAGCGTCCGGGGCGAGTGGGACGCGCTGATCGCGGAGCTGAAGTCCGATCCCAACAAGGGGCACTTCAAGCGCAATGCCGATTGGGACGACCTCGACATTGAGGGGCTTCCCGATGACCTGCGCAAGGAACTGGTGGACTTTTTGGTCAGTTCGCTGACGGCGGAGTTTTCCGGCTGCGTGCTCTACAAGGAAATGAAACGGCGCGGGTCGAACCCGGACATCTGCGAGCTCTTCGGCTACATGAGTCGCGACGAATCCCGCCACGCTGGCTTCATCAACGATGCGCTGAAGGAATTCGGCATCGGCGTGAACATGGGCTTCCTCGCCAAGGCGAAGAAATACACCTTCTTCAAGCCGAAGTTCATCTACTACGCGACCTATCTGTCGGAGAAGATCGGCTACGCCCGCTACATCACGATCTACCGGCATCTGGAGCAGCATCCGGAGCGCCGGTTCCACCCGATCTTCAAGTGGTTCCGCGAATGGTGCAATGACGAGTTCCGCCATGGCGAGGCCTTCTCGTTGCTGATGCGCAGCGATCCCAAGCTGCTTTCGGGCCGCAACAAATACTGGATCAAGTTCTTCCTGCTCGCCGTTTTCGCGACGATGTATGTGCGCGACCATGCAAGGCCCGCCTTCCACAAGGCGCTGGGCGTGGAGATCGAGGATTACGACATGCGGGTGTTCCGCATCACCTCGGAGATCACCCGCCAGGTGTTTCCGCTGGTGCTCGACCTCGACAATCCGGCGCTGCTCAGGGGCTTCCGCCGGCTGAACCGGATCAACACGCGCATGAATGCTGCGGTCGAGCGCGGCGGCATCGTCGGCGCGATCGGCAAGGCGGTCTGGGGAACGGCCGCCGCTGTGGCCTTCGCGGGGATCTATGTCATTCCGACCAAGTCCAACGCCATCCCGGATGTGAGCCGGCTTGAGCCCGTCTGGTAAGGAAAACCCGTGGTGGATCTCGCGATAGCAGGTCTGGTGGCGCTCTTCGTCTGGTGGCTTGCGACCGGAGTGGTCATGTTTGCCGCCTGGCAGAGCGATCGCTGGCAAAAGTGGCTGATGGTGGTCTTCACCCTCGGCGCGCTTGCGGGATGCGCCGGCCTTTATGCCAGCGCCGGCATGCAGAGCGTGACCGGCACCTATCTCGGCTTCGGCAGCGCCCTGGCGGTCTGGGCCTGGTTGGAGGCGACCTTCCTGTTCGGCTTGATCACCGGACCGCGCCACAGCCGCTGTCCAGGCGGAGCGCGCGGACTGCGGCGCTTCCGCCTGGCCTTTCTGGCCGTTCGCGATCACGAACTGGCTCTGCTGGCGGGGGGCGCGGTTGTCACCCTGCTCGTCGCCGGCGGCGACAATCATGCCGGCCTGTGGACCTATCTCCTGCTGTGGGGGATGCGCCTCAGCGCCAAGCTGAACATCTTCATGGGCGCGCCGCGCGCCGCAAGCGTCCTGATTCCGAAGCGACTGCGCTATCTCACGAGCTATTTTCGAACGGACCGGATCAGCTGGCTGCTGCCGGTCACGATCATCGTCTCGATTTATCCGCTCTGGGCGCTGATGTCGCTCGCTCTGGGCGAGGCCGACGCCCACCGCGCGGTGGCCTTCATGCTGCTCACGACCTTCATGGCGCTCGCCGTCCTGGAGCATATCTTTCTGGTGCTGCCTGTTTCCGACGAACAGCTCTGGCTCTGGGCGGCGCGTGACCGCGCCGCGCCGGAGCCTACTCGCGACACCGCCGATTGCGGCGGCGGCGAGGAGGGGCGCAGCCCGGCCCACATGACACCTGCCCGAACCGCCCCCGGCGAGACGCGCGCAAAGAACACACCACACAAGCGGGGGACCTCCTCATGGACATGAAAACCTATTTCGCTCGGGAACTCGACGGATTGCGCGATGCGGGCAACTATCGTGTCTTCGCCGATCTGGAGCGGATGTCGGGTGAGTTCCCGCGGGCGGTGCGCTACCGCGATGACGGCAGCCAGCACGATGTCACGGTGTGGTGTTCCAACGACTATCTCGGCATGGGCCAGCATCCGACCGTGACGGCCGCGATGAAGGACGCTATCGACCGCTGCGGCGCCGGGGCAGGGGGCACCCGCAACATTTCCGGCACGAACCACTATCACGTGGCGTTGGAGGCGGAGTTGGCGGAACTGCACGGCAAGGAGGCCGCGCTGATCTTCACCTCCGGCTATGTCTCGAACTGGGCAGCACTCGGCACGCTGGCCTCCCGCATTCCCGGCTGCATCGTCTATTCCGATGCGCTCAATCACGCCTCGATGATCGAGGGCATTCGCCATTCCCGGGCGGAAAAGCGCATCTGGAAGCACAATTCGCCGGAGGATCTGGACCGGCTCCTGTCGCTCGACGATCCGGCCCGGCCGAAGCTCGTCGCCTTTGAAAGCGTCTATTCGATGGATGGCGACATCGCGCCCATCGCCGAGATCTGCGAGGTCGCGGAGAAACACGGCGCGATGACCTATCTCGACGAGGTGCATGGCGTCGGGCTCTACGGGCCACGCGGCGGCGGCGTCGCCGAACGCGAAGGCCTGATGGATCGCATCACGGTGATCGAGGGCACGCTGGGCAAGGCATTCGGGGTGATGGGAGGCTATATCGCGGCCGACCGCGACCTGTGCGATTTCGTTCGCTCGTTCGCTTCCGGGTTCATCTTCACCACGGCGCTGCCGCCGGCGCTGGCTGCGGGCGCCACCGCCTCGATCCGGCACCTGAAGCAAAGCCGCGCGGAGCGCAAGCTCCAGGCCGACCGGGTGGCGCGCCTGCGCGCGCTGCTCGACCGCCATGGCATCCCGCATATGCCGAACCCGAGCCACATCGTTCCGGTGATGGTCGGCAGTGCCGCGAAGTGCAAATGGCTTTCGGACTTGCTGCTCGACGGCTATGGGATCTACGTTCAGCCGATCAACTACCCCACGGTGCCGGAAGGCACGGAGCGCCTTCGCTTCACGCCGTCGCCGCTGCACAGCGACGACGACATCGACCATCTGGTCCGGGCGTTGAACGATCTCTGGTCGCAATGCGCCCTGTCCCGCGCGGTCGCCTGACCGCAGCCGATCACCGTTTGCGCCAATGACGGCCTGAACACGACCGGGTCGCTCCGCGCGACCCGCCGCACTGGAGAGCGCGATGACCGCTTCGACCGACATCCTCATTCCCGGCATCGCCGGCGATGGATCGCTGTTTCCGATCGAAAAGCTGCAGGCGCACCGCGAGGCGGTGTTTCACCTGGCGATCTCGGTCTTCGTCTTCGACGGTCCCCACCTGCTGATCCAGCAGCGGGCCCTGTCGAAATACCACTGCGGCGGACTGTGGGCGAACTCCTGCTGCTCCCATCCGAACTGGAACGAGACGGTCGAGGCCTGCGCCCGGCGCCGGCTCGACGAGGAACTCGGGATTTCGGTTCCCCTGGAACGGCGGCGGACCGTGGAGTATTCCGCCGATGTCGGCGGCGGGCTGCACGAACACGAGCGGGTGAGCATGTTCGTCGCCAGCGTCGATCGCGCGACGCTTGCGCTCCACGCCAATCCGGATGAGGTGATGGCCACCCGCTGGATAACGCCGGCGGACCTGCGCGGCGAAATGCGCAGTCATCCCGAGCGCTTCACCCCCTGGTTCAAGCTCTATCTCCACCGCTATCCGGACCTGTCCTTCTCCAGTCTCTAGGACTGTCGCGTCCCGCGTCTGATCACAAGAACAGGGCGTCGGAGCGGGGCGGTTGCGACAACAGGTCTGCGAGGCGGGTGAGGCCGGTTTCGAGCCGGGCATCGCTCGCCTCGTGCCCGAGGCTGAGCCGCGCGGCCACCGGTGCATCGACGCCGGGGGCGGCGAAATCGCGCGCGTCCGACACCAGCACGCCGCGGGCCTCGGCGGCGGCTCGAAAGCTGCCCGCATTCCATCCCTCGGGCAGGCGCAGCCAGGCATGCAGACCTTGCGGATCCGCGTTGAGGTCGAAGCGCCCGAGGATTTGGCGCGCAAGGGTTTGCCGGCGCTGCGCCGTTGCCCGCTGGTCCTGGAGAAGGCGCCGGGCCATGCCGCTCTCGATCAGGCGCGCGGCGATCTCGCTCATCAGCGGGGGCGTCATCCACACGCTGAGCACGACGGCCCGACGCACCGCGTCCGCAAGCGCATCCGGCGCGTGGAGGAAGCCGATCCGCAGGCCCGGCGCTACGCTTTTCGACAGGCTGGTGGCATAGATCGTTCGTTCCGGCGCGAAACAGGCAATCGGCGGCGGCCGGTCGTCCTTCAGCGGACCGAAGACGTCGTCCTCGAGGATCAGCATGTCATGGCGCCGGGCGATCTCGGCGATGCGTCGCCTCCGCTCGTCCGACATCGTCGAGGTCGTCGGCGACTGCAGCGTCGCCGTCAGATAGAGCAGGCGGACCGGGCGGTCCCGGCACAGCCGCTCGAGGCTTTCCGGGCAGACCCCCTCCGCGTCGATCTCGACGGGGAGGGCGCGCAGCGCCAGGCGCTCGGCAATGACGCGCACCGGGGCATAGCCGAGCGCCTCGGTCAGCATGAGGTCGCCGGGCGACAGCAGCCCGGTCAAGGCGCAGAACAGCCCGTGCTGGGCACCGCAGGTGCCGATGACCTCGCCGGTGTCGGCGTCGAGACCGCACTCTTGCAGCCATCTGCGGGCCGCCGCCGCGTGGGTCGGGCCTTCTCCGTCCCCGCTTTGATAGTCGAGGAACCTGCGCAGATCCGCGGTGGCGCCGATTTCGCGCAGGATGTCGCGCAAGGGGCCGTCCGCCCGGCTTGGCGAGGGCAGGTTGCGCGACAGGTCGATCGGTCCCGACGTCTCGCGCGCCAGACTTGCCGGCGCCACGCTTGCCGCCTGCCGGGACGGGTCGATGACGAATGTGCCGCGGCCGGTCTCGCCGCGCAGGAATCCCCGCCGGGTCGCCTGTGCATAGGCGCGGCTGACGGTCTGTGCCGACATGCCCAGCCGATAGGCGAGCTCGCGATAGGGCGGAAGACGCGCTCCCGGTGGCAGGCGCCCCGAGGAAATATCTTCGGCAAGCGCCTCGACGAGTTGCTGGTATTTCGCGCCGCGTCGGCCTTCGAGCTTGGGCATCCAGATTGACATGAGATCAATATAGACCTTGAAGCATATCAATAACAGCGTCAGTTTCCGGATCAATCATATCAAATTGAGGTGATCATGAGGCGTCCCGATACGAAAACCGGAATCCTGCTGGCGCTGGTCTGTCTGGCATTGCTTGGCGTCATGCCGGTGCTGTCGAACGCGCGCGACCTGCGCGTGGACGCGCTTGTGTTCGCCTTTGCCCTGTCGGCGTGGCAAGTCGTTTTCGCTGTGCCGCTGTTTGCCGGGGAGATGGTCGGCGCCCGCCGCAAGGGGGTGTTTGCCGCGACCTGGGGGCCCGGACGCAAGCGCCGGGCGCTTGTCATCGCGCTTGCCACCGGCGCGATGTTCGGCCTGTCGACCTATCTCTATGTGCTTGGGGCAGAAAAGGCGGGGAGCGTGAACCTTGCAATCGCCATCCAGGCCTATCCGCTCTTTGCGATCGCATGGGAAACGATCTTTCTCGGCCGGCGCAAGACGCCGCCGGAACTGCTGATCACCGCGGTGCTTCTCGCGACACTGGTTTTCCTCGCCACCGGGGGGACCCTGCGCCCCTCCGGCCTGTCGCTCTGGTTTCTCGTCGCCCTCGGCGTGCCGTTCCTGTGGAGCGTGGCCCATGTGATCATTCGCGAGGAACTGATGCACACGCCGGTGACGCCGGCCCAGGTGACGTTCTTCCGGGTTGCGATCTCGACGGTCTTTCTCGCCCTGATGCTCGTTTTCGGCGGCGCCTTTGACGCCGGGGTCGTCCGCGCCATTTTCGTGCCGCACGCCATCGCACTCGGGCTGGTCTATTATCTGGAGCTCATCGTCTGGTTCCATGCCGTCCGTCACATCGACGTGTCCCTCGCCAGTTCGATCACCGCGCCCTGGCCGGCACTGACGATGGTGCTCGCCGCCGTCGTCCTCGGCGAGGCGGTCGCACCCTACCAGATCGTCTCCTTCGCGATCATCGTGGCCTGTATCTACGGGCTGACGCTTGCAAGCCTCAGGCGGGGGCCGCAATCGGCCGGGTGACGCTGCTTGGCGGCAGAGAAACGGAAACCGCCGGGCCCTGCGGGGCCCGGCGGTTTCTTGTGCGCGGTGCAAAGGCGGATGCCCGGCTACTGCCCGACCACCGCCGCCACGTTCCGCTCGCCGGTTGCGCCGGCCGGCGCAAGCGCCGGCGCGAGGCTCGATGTCGTGCCGGGTTCCGGGGCCGGCTCCAGCGTCAGCGTTTCGCCCGGGACATAGGTGCCGTAGTCGGGCACACCGGTCTGCGTCTTCTTCGACAGCGCGTCGACATAGTCCTCGATCATCGAGACGCCGTAGAGCGGTTTCTGCACGCCGTTGTGGCAGGTGGCGCAGCTGACCTTGTAGACGTCGCCGGCGGGTCCCTTGCGGCTGTCCGGGAACACGGGCGTCAGGCCGACGATATAGTCGTTGTTGATCGCCCGCGACATGCGGATGCCGTGCCAGGCGGTCACGCGTTGCGGCGGGCTCTGGTCCCAGTCGTTGAAGGCGCGCGAGTTGTGGCAGGTCGTGCAGTTTGCGCCGAGGCTTTCCGACATGTGCATCATCAGCGACCAGGTGTTCTCCGTTTCCTTGGTGCCATTGGGGTTGGTCCCCGTCGGCAAGGCGGTGGTGGAGTGGACGCGGATGTTCGTGTCGTTCAGCAGATAGTCCTCGAGCGCGTTTTGCGGCAGCGAGGAATTGCCGCCGAATTTCGCCACAACGTTCTGCCCGGCGCGGTAGCCGGCCATGCCGGGCTGCGGCTCGGGCGAGGTGTCGCGCGACCAGACGTTGGCCGGGATCGCCTGTCCGCGGTGGCATGTGTAGCAGGTCACGCCGACCTGTTGCACATGCGGCGTCCAGTCCTCGTTGATCGCCTGCGTCATCTGGATCATCCGCCTGGAAACGACCTTCTGATAGACGTCGTCCGTGGCGAAATTCTCGGCGTTGTGACAGTAGGTGCAGCCTTCTTCAGGGGCGATCCACTCGGTGATCGCTGCCATGAACTGGTTGAACTGGTCGTCGGACAGGTGACCGAGAACCTGGACGTTCTCGTAGATGTCACCGGCCCGGTCGCCTTCGGGATCGGCCTCCCAGGGGGCGGGCGGCACGACATTCGCCGCCTGAAGCGCCGCCTCGGTTTCACGGTCCCGGGAATTGTACATCCCGGTTCCGCGATAGCCGATCTGCTCGGTGTCGACAGGGGGGAGATCCCAGTCCGTGCCGACGAAGCTCGCCACGGCAAGCAAGGCGCCTGCCCCAGCGGCCATAGGTAGCCAGAGGTTCATTGTCCGCCTCCTGTCATTGCCGGGTCGACAACGCCCGGATAGATGTCGGGGAGCGGCGCGACGATGCCGTGCTTGATGCCCCAAAGGTACCAATTGTCGACGACCGTGCCGGTCAGCAGGATGCCGATTCCGCCGGTCAGCGGGGTCAGGACCGCGAACCACCAGGCCCAGCGGTGAACGGATTCCATCGTGGCGTTGAAGCCCATGGTCCAGCGCCAGAAGAGGGCGGCGCGTTCCGAGGCCGTTCCGCGGTCGCTGATCTGCTCCAGCTCGCGCTCGCCGCCGTAGCGGGTGACCGCCAGGATCGTCGCGCCATGCATGGCAAACAGCAGGACCGAGCCGTAGAGGAAGACGATCGAAAGCGCGTGGAACGGATTGTAGTAGAGGTTTCCGTAGCGGATCGAGAAGGACGCGGTCCAGTCGAGGTGCGGGAAGATGCCGAAGGGAACGGCTTCCGCCCAGCTGCCCATCAGCACGGGCCGGATGAAACCGAGCACCAGGAACAGCCAGATCGCGGCTGCGAAGGCCCAGCACACGTGGGTGCCCATTTCAAGCTGGCGCGCCCGTCTGTACATGCGCACCCACCACAAGAGCACCGACGTCGTCAGGAAGAAGCCGGCGATGATCCACCAGCCGCCCTCGCTGAGCGGCGGAATGATCTTGAGGCCGTATTTCGCCGGCGGCGGCTCGAGCGCCAGCCAGAACAGCTGGCGGACGAATTGCACCGGATCCCAGCCCACCGACGCCCACATGTTGAGGCCGATGATCAGGAAGGCGATCGCGCCGCAGGCGATCGAGACGGAGCCGAGAAAGCCCAGGTAGATCGGACCGATCTGCGCGTTGCCGAACAGGCCGGCGATCCAGAGGTGAAACGGCTTGCCGCTGCGCGGGCTGTCCCCGGCGGGCAGCGGGATCCCCTCCTCGAAGGGACCGCGCACCTGCGTCAGCGTGAAGATGTTTTGATACTGAGACATGGCGTGCTCCTCAGCTCCAGAAGGGAAGGTTGAGCCACCAGCTCCACCATTGCGGCCAGCCCTGGTTCCAGAACGGTCCGCTGATGACGATGCACACGGCGCTCCAGAAGCCGGCATTCAGCGCAAGCACCAGGCCGAGCCGGTGAATGCCGAGCGTGCCGATCGAATAGCCGATGGTATCGCGGAAGAAGGTGTCCTCGTATTCCGGCGTCTTCATCTCGGCCTGCCTGGACGGATCGGTCCGGTCGCGGCCGGGATTGGCCGCCGAAAGGATCAGGCCGCCATGCAGAGACAGGGCAAGTGTCGTGGTGAAGAAGAATGTCACCGCGATCATATGCGCCGGATTGTAATGGAAGTGCAGATACTGGTAGCCGACGTTCGACACCCAGTCGAGGTGGGAGAAAATCCCGTAGGGAAAGCCATGTCCCCAGGCGCCAAGCAGCAAGGGACGGATCACCACCAGCGTTACATAGGCGAAGATGGCGAAGGAGAAGGCGAAGGGCACATGGTAGCCCATGCCGAGCTTGCGGCAGATCTCGACCTCGCGCAGGGCCCAGGACACGAAGGACCCGATGGCGCAGACCGTGATGATCTGCCAGAGGCCGCCTTCCTTGAGCGGCGCCAGCGCCAGACCGTAGCTGAGGTCCGGGGGCGCGATCGAGATGCGCCAGATGTTCCAGGTCGGGCCGATCGCGGCGCCGTAGACGACGAGCGCGGTGCCCGTGATGATGAAGAAAAGCCCCAGAACTCCGAAGAATCCGACGTAGAACGGTCCGACCCAAAAGTCGAACAGATCGCCGCCGATGAGGGTGCCGCCGCGCACGCGGTATTTTCGTTCGAAACTGAGCAACGCCATCGTCGTTCCTCCTGATTGGTTTGATCCGTGCCAGCGGATAGCCCAGTGGATGTCAGGGAGTTTCGGCGGCGGGCAGCCCGGGTGTCGCCGGTGTCGCCCGCCACCTTGTCGCAAGCGCCGTTATCCGAGCATTCGCACCGGCTCCACGCCATCCGTGACGGATTGTTCAATCGAGCTGGTCGTCGTGGACGAGCCTTCCAGCCAGTTGAAGCGATCCGTGCTGAGCAGGATGAAGTGGATGAGAATGGCCAGCGAGAACAGGAAGACGGCCAGTCCGACCATCACGCGGCGAGGGTCGAACAGATACCAGATTCTCCACATAGCTTTTCTCCTATGCGAGGACGGGAAGGAGCGCGGTGACGGTTTCTGTCACGCCGTCAAGCGCGGCATAGCCGTCGGGTCCGGGGATCCAGGGGCGCCAAAGCCAGACCAAGAGATGCGCGACGATCGCAACCGCCGTGAATCCCAAGAAGCCTTGGATAAAGTACTTGTGGATCTCCTGAGCTTCGCTCTCGGTAAGACCCGAAAGTGAGACGTTGTCAGGGCTAGCCATGAACGTCACCTCCTAGTCATGTAAGCCACGAATCCCCCGCGGCTGGGGTGCCCGGGCGGGCGCAGACCCGCGTCAGGCGATTGCCGGTTTTGGACGCCGGCAGGTGAGTGCTTACGCGATGAACGCGTAGCCAACCGCGGCATGCGCTGCGGATTTCGCCTCTGCGAAAATGCTCTCGCGGAGGTAAGGGGGCTTGGCCGGACGCGGTGCCGCCAGGCGGAGGATCCGCTTGGCGAGGCCCGCGCCGAGGCACAGAACGAAAGCGAGGGCGACGAGTGCCTTGTATTCGAGGCGGTCCCAGGGGTCGGTCAGGCCCGAGCCGTCGCAGCGGCGCTGCTTTCTGGTGATCATGCTCTTGCTCCTCCACTGGCGCGCCGGGCACATGCCGACGCGCGACGGGTTTCCGGCTAGACCGCCGGTTCGACTTCGCGCGGCACTCTGGCGCCGGGCAGATGGGTTGTTTCGACAGTCTCGGCACCGGCCTTGCGCGCGGTCGCCTCGGCGGTGTCGCGCAGCCGCTTGGCCGCCGAAATCCGGATGAGAACGGGTTCGGCTTCCACCAGCTGGTCGAGGGCGGAACGCGCCGCGTCGCTCCAGGCCAGTTCGCCCGGACGACGGACCGGCGTCGCGTCGACTGCGTCGAGTTCGGTTGACAGGGGCAGGATGTTGAACAGCGCATCGAACAGCGCGTTGCACACTTCCTGGATGATCCAGCTTGCACCCGAAAAGCCCATCACCGGCGTTCCGGTATGACGGCGGATGATCGCCCCGGGGAAGGAGACCGGAATGTAGATCGCCTTCGCCCCGGCCTCGGCCAGATACATGCGCTCGTTGTAGGAGCCGAACATGATCAGGGGCGGCGAGGCGTGGATCTTCTCGCGGACGGCGGCATTGTCCGTCTTGGCGCCGGCGCGCCGCTGCACGGAGAAGACGCAGGGCAGGCCCATCTCGTCTTCCAGGAAATTGCGGATGCCGCGCTCGTAGGTCTCGCCGGCGACGACCGCGAAGCTGGCGGTGCCGAAGAAGTCCTGGGTGACCGAGCGCCACAGGTCCCACATCGGCTTCAGGGTCGTGTGCTTTTCGCGCGCGATGAAGGGCTGGGGGTCGAGCCCGAGCATCTCGCCGAGCGTTTCCAGGAAGGCGGTCGTCGAATGGATGCCGATCGGTGCCTGCAGGTAGGGGCGCTCCAGCGCCTCGCACAACAGACGCCCGAACTCGCGGTACATGCAGATGTTGACCTCCGCCTCGGCCAGCCGGCTGACGTCCGCCAGATGGCTGCCCAGCGGGAAGGTCATGTTGACCTCGGCACCGATGCCCTCGACCAGGCGGACGATCTCCGCGACATCCGACGGCAGGTTGAAGGTGCCATAGATCGGCCCGATGATGTTGACCTTGGGGCGCTCGCCCTCCTTGCGCGCCTTGGGCGGGCGCACGCGGCCCTTTTTCGGGCCGTATTCGGTCCACAGCCACTTCAGGGCGCGGTCCGCGCTTTGCCACTGGTCCTCGTCGATGGTGCGCGGCAGGAAGCGCTGGATGTTGCTGCCCTCAGGCGTCACCCCGCCGCCGATCATCTCGGCGATCGAGCCGGTGACGACGACCGCCGGAAGGTCGGGGTCGAGCACGGCGCGCGCCCGTTTCATCGCGCCTTCCGTGCCGTGCTGGCCAAGCTCGTCCTCGCCCAGCCCCGTGACGACGATGGGCAGTTCATGCGGCGGCAGGGCATCGGTGTAATGCAGCACCGAGGTCACCGGCAGGTTCTCGCAGCCGACGGGCCCGTCGATGATCACCTGCAGGCCCTTGATCGCCGTGAAGGCATAGACCGACCCCCAGTAGCCGCCGGCCCTGTCGTGATCGAGGATCAGCATCCCACCGCCTCCCCGGCGTCGACGGCATTCTTGGAGATGCGCGTCTTGGCCGCGTATTTCTTCCGGAAGGCCGGGCGTTCCACCGGCGTGTCGCGCCACACGCCTGCGGTATCGCCGGTGCCGACGCCCTCGAAGAAGGCGGACATCCGGTCGAAGCGCGGCTTGTTGGCAATCGCCGCATTGATCACCTGCGCGAGCGAGCCGGCGCCGGCCGGTCCCATCAGCGGACGCGCCGAGATCAGGTTGGTGAAATAGAGGGAGGGGATCGAGGCTTCCTTGGCCGCCTGCACCACCGGCGTCGTTCCGATGACAAGGTCCGGCTGAAACTCGTGAAACGCCGCCAGATCCTGTTCAAGCGAGGCGCGGAACTGGACGTGGACGCCCTTGTCGGCGAGCCATTGCGCATCCGCCGCCGACCAGGGCGTCTTGGGGCAGGCGGTGCCGACGTAACGCAGGTCCGCGCCGGATTCGATCAGCAGGCGGGCGACGATCAGCTCCGAGCCTTCATAACCCGACAGCGTGATGCGTCCTTTGATGCGGTTTTCTGACAGCGCGCCGGCAATGGCGCCGCGCATGGCGTTGCGCACGCCGTCGCGCGCCTCCGGCGCGACATTGAGCGTGTCGGCGATGGCCGACAGCCAGGCGTCCGTGCCGTCCAGTCCGACCGGGGCGGAGCCGACGATCGGCCGGCCGGCTTCCTGGAACTCGCGGATTGAGGCGGTGTAGAAGGGATGGATCGCGGCGACGACATCGCCGTCGAGCGCAGCATAGAGCTCGCGCCATTCGCGCACCGGAACGACCGGGCCGGCGGCAAGCCCCATCGGCGCGAGCATGCGGCCGATGATCACCGGATCGGCGGGGAAGACCTCGCCGAGCAGCGTGACCGTCGGGCGATCCTCCACGCCGGCGCGCGGCGCCTGGACGGGGCCGGACAGGACTTCCTGGCGCGCGTATTTCAGCATGGCGCCGGAGAGCACGTCCTTGGCTTCCGCATGGGTCGGAATGCCGAAGCCGGGCACGTCGATGCCGACGATGCGCACGCCGTCGATTTCCTTCGGCAGCATCTGCAAGGGAACGCCGGAGGCGGTGGGAACGCACAGGCTGGTGACGATGACGGCGTCATAGTCTTCCGGCTTTGCCACCTCGCGCACCGCGTCGCGGATGTCCTCGTAGAGCTTGCCCGTCACCAGCGTTTCCGAGGAGAAGGGCACATAGCCGACCGAGCGCTTGGCGCCGTAGAAATGCGAGGTGAAGGTCAGGCCGTAGACGCAGCAGGCGGATCCCGAAAGAAGCGTCGCCACGCGGCGCATCCGCAGGCCGACGCGCAGGGAGCCGAAGGCCGGGCACATCGATTGCGGCTGGTCGTGCGGCCCCTTGGGATAGTCGGTCGCGTATTGGTCAAGCGTTTCCGACTTTCCGGCTGCCCGCGCGGCGGCCTCAAGCGTCTCCGCGCCCGCGTGACATCCAAGGCCGGATGTATCGGCGGCGGGTCCGGGAGGCTCGGCGGTGTGAATGTCGTCGCTCATCTTGGCCTCACACCTTGTCGTAGATGACTTCGAGGGACCGCTTGTCGAGCGTCACGGCAGCGCACATGTCTTCCACCGTCGCCGGGATCAGCGTGAAGTCGCCGCCGGTCTGTTCCGTGTCGAAGAGTGCGATCAGGTCGTCCTGCGACAGGGGCGCCGGCTGGACCGGCGGCGCGTCGCGCAGGTTGTCGGCAAGCTCCTGGAAGAGCGGTCCCCATTCGCCGTCGGGATGGCCGATGATCTGGTAGTTGGCGCTCTTGCGGCGGATGTCCTCGTGCTGGGGAACGGAGGCGAGAACCGGAATGCCGACGGCTTTCGCGAAGGCAAGCGCCTCGCCGGTGCCGTCGTCCTTGTTCACCACCATGCCGGCCAGGCCGACGTTGCCGCCGAGCTTGCGGAAATACTCCACCGCCGAGCAGACGTTGTTGGCGACATAGAGCGACTGGAGATCGTTGGAGCCGACGACCACGACCTTCTGGCACATGTCGCGGGCAATCGGCAGCCCGAAGCCGCCGCAGACCACATCGCCCAGGAAGTCGAGCAGGACATAGTCGAAGTCCCATTCGTGGAAGCCCAGTTTCTCCAGCGTCTCGAAGCCGTGGATGATGCCGCGTCCGCCGCAGCCGCGCCCGACTTCCGGTCCACCGAGCTCCATCGCGAAGACGCCGTCGCGCTTGAAGCAGACGTCGCCGATGGTGACTTCCTCGCCGGCTTCCTTCTTCTGCGAGGCCGTGGCGATGATCGTCGGGCAGGCGCGGCCGCCGAACAGCAGCGATGTCGTGTCGCTCTTCGGGTCGCAGCCGATCAGCAGCACCTTCTTGCCGAGCTGCGCCAGCATGTAGGAGAGGTTGGCGAGCGTGAAGCTCTTGCCGATCCCGCCCTTGCCGTAGATCGCGATGATCTGGGTATCCTTGGTCGCCTCGCTGACCGGCAGGGGCAACGGGTCCTGCGCGGCTTCCGCGCGAAGACGGGCGTCGTAGCGTTCGTTGCTCTGCGGATCGGCGTCGATCCTCGGCTCCATGCCTTCGGTCATCCGTTCCTCCTCCAGTCCAGGATCATTTTCGTGCAGTGCGGGTCGCCGAAGGCCGTTGCATAGGCGTTCGGTGCATCGCCTGCGTCGGCGCGGTGACTGATCAGCCCGCCAAGCGACAGCCGTCCACTGTCGACAAGGCCCGTCACGGACGTCAGGTCCGCCGGGGTGAATTCCGCGGCGATGAGAAGCCGGGCCTCGCGCATGAAGGCCGGCGGAAACGAGAAGCTGAGCGGCGCGGCGTAGAAGCCGGCGAGCGTGATCGTGCCGCCCCTGGCAAGGCGCGCCACAAGCGTGTCGAGGATCGTCGCGTCGCCGCTCACGTCCATGATGGCGCCGTAGTCCTTGCGCGCGTCGTCCGCGCGATCGACCACCTCGACGGCCTCCGTAGTGTCGCGGCGGGCGGGATTGCGCTCCCACACCCGCGGTGCGGGATGTCCAAGGGCAATGGCGATGCGGGCGATGAGCCTGCCGAGCACGCCGAAGCCGACGATCAGCTCCGGCGGTGTGGCGTCGCGAAGGGTGAGGGCGTGATGGGCGGTCGCCGCAAGCGACAGGAGCACTGCATCCTGGCCGAGCGCATCGGCAACGCGAATGGCGCGGGCTCCGGGCAGAACGACCTTTGCCGCCGTTGCGCCGAACAGGCCACGTGCGCCCTGGTAGCAATTGGCCCCCGGGACGAAGACCGTGTCGCCGGCGGAAAACCCGCTGTCGGGGCCGGCCTCGACCACCTGGCCCACCGATTCATAGCCGGGAACCAGGGGATAGCCCATGCCGGGGAAGGGAGGCATCGTGCCGTCGAAGAACAGCTTCTCGGTGCCGGTGCTGATGCCGCTCCAGGCGACGTCGACCGTCACGTCGGCGGGTCCGGCTGGCGTCAGTTCGACGTCCCGAAGGCCGATGTCGTGCGGTTGGTCGAGCACAATTGCCGAGGTGAACATCTGTCGCATTGGCCTGATCGAAATTGGGTCGTCAGACTCTGCCTCCCTGAGTGTCATCTTAAAACTACAAATAAGAGTGTCAATTAGTTTTTACACACGCGATGGCGCTGTCACGCCCGTTAGACACGTGCGACCAGCAGGCCGGCGAACAGCGGCATGCCGGTGCGTCGTTCCGAGATCCGGGAAAACCCGGCCTGTCTCAGCAGGTCGCGCAAATGCGCGGGTGTTCTGCAGTGGCCGGAGCGCATCGCGAGAAAGTAAAATTCAAAATAGGCGGCCGCGAACCGCCGGTCGTCGTCGGTCCCTGCCATGGGTTCGGCGATCAGCAATGTGTCCTGCGGTCCCATCGCGGCGCGAATGGCGCGCAGCAGGGCAAGCACGGCGGCATCCTCATGGTCGCAGAGCACCCGCACGAGGCTCAGGCAATCGGCGCCGAGGGGAATCGGGTCGTCGAAGAAGCTGCCGCCGAAGCAGCGGGTGCGGGCCCCGAGGCCGCGCGCGTCCATTGCCTTTTCCGCCCGCTCGGCGACTGCGGGCAGGTCGAACAGCAGGAGGTCAAGCGCCGGATGGCGCGCCGCGACCGCGCTGAGAAACGTGCCGTCGCCCCCGCCGATGTCGAGCAGCCGGCGGTGGGGCGAAAAGTCATAGGCCCTCAGCACCTCGGTGGCGATCAGGTCCTGGCTGTGGTGCATGAGATCGGAGTAGGCGCCTGCCGTCCTGTCGTCCATTCGGTCCGGATGGTCCGCGCCGGCATAGGCCCAGAACCGGGAGGTCTCGGTTTCCCCCGTTGAGGTCAGGAGCGCGAGCGGGTCGCTCATGTCGCGGTAGACCATCGCATGATGCCGGATCATCGCCGCGATCCCGGGGTTCCCCGCGACCACCGCGCCGAGATCGTCGAGCCACCAGGTTCCGTCGCCGAGCCGGGTCACGAGCTTCAGGCCCTGCGCCGCGATCAGCAGCCGCTCCATCGGGGCCGGCGGAAGCCCGCATGCGGCGGCGAGCGCATCCGCGTTGCGGCCGCCGTCCCTGAGCCGTGTCAGCAGTCCGCTTTCGACGGCTGCAAAGAGCACCTGGGAATAGAGAAAACCGGCGTTGATGCGAAACAGGTCGCGGGCATTGCGCCTTGCGATCCGGCGCAGGCCGGGCAGGCTCGCCACCCGGTTCTGGAAGCTGGCGCTGGCGATCAGCCGGTTGCGCCAATGGCGAAGCCGCGCGACCAGCGATAGGCGCGCGGGCGGCGTCTGCCTTCGTGTCGCAGGAGCGGTCGCGTCCATTCGCTCATGCCGTCCGGTCAAGCGGCGACGACATGGGCGAGGTTCTTCGGCACCAGCCGCTTCGCCTCGCCGAGGATCAGTTTCTTGAGGCCGTCGGAGCCGGGACAGTCGGGCACAGCGTCGACGGCGGATTGCACCAGATCCTGCAGCTTCATCAACGTGCCGGAGACCCCGTCGGCAAGGGCTGCGTTCGGGCGCCCGTTGGCGATGTCCTGTCCGCAGGGTTTTCCGGTTTCGGCTTCCTCGGCCGCGATGTCGCGAAGGTCGTCGGCGGTCTGATAGGCGGCGCCAAGCGCTTCGCCCACCTGCATCCACGGCTGCGGATCGGCATTGGCGGAAATGGCCCCGGCCGCCGTTGCCCCGGTAAAGAGCGCCGTCGTCTTGGCGCGGTGATAGTCGGCGAGCGGAATGTCGCCCTCGCTCTCCCAGGCCTGGCCGGCGACAATGCCGTGCGGCGACCCGACGGCCCGTGCGATCGTGGCTGTAAGCGGTGCCAGCAGCGACGGGTTGAGCGCGCATTCGCGCGCCAGCGTCTCGAACGCCAGCACGATCAGCGCGTCGCCGGTCAGCAGCGAGAGCGGTTCGCCATGGACGACATGGGTCGCCGGCTTGCCGCGCCGCAGCGCCGCATTGTCGAAACAGGGCAGGTCGTCATGCACCAGCGAGGCGCAATGCAGCAGCTCGATCGCGGAGGCCGCCGCATCGGTTGCAGCCGGATTCGGATCGCCGCAGGCGCTCGCGACCGCAAGGCACAGGCGCGGGCGCACGCGTGCTCCGCCGGGAAACACGGAGTAGCGCAGCGCGGCCATCAGTTTCGGCGGCTGTCCGGTCGACGTGGCAAAGGCGATGGCCTGCTCCAGCCCGCGTTCGATGCGCTTGTGAATGTCCATCAACCTGCCTCCCGAAAGTCAATTTACAACGACAAACTTAAGTGTCAAATTAGATTGACACAAAATGAGGTGATGTCAATGCACGTGAGGGACCGATGACAGCCGGGGTCCGACGCGATCGTGTCGTCGTCGTGGGGGCCGGCATCGCGGGTCTTTCCGCGGCCGTGTCGCTGGCTTGCGCCGGTCATGACGTCCATGTGGTGGAACGGGCCGAAAGCCCCGGCGGCAAGATGCGACAGGTCGAGGTCGGCGGCACGCCTGTGGACGCCGGTCCGACCGTCTTCACGATGAAATGGGCTTTCGACCGCCTGCTGGCGCAAGCCGATACGACGCTGGAGGCGGAGGTCGGCTTGACGCGTGCCGGCACGCTTGCCCGTCACGCGTGGGGCGATGGCAGCCGTCTGGATCTTTTTGCCAGTCCCGAGGCCAGTGCTGCGGCGATCGAGCATTTCGCCGGGGCGCAGGAGGCGGCGGGCTTCCAGAGGTTCTGCCGGGACAGCGCCGGCGTCTTCGCGACGTTGAAGGACACCTATATCGCCGCCGAGCGTCCCGGACCGGTCGATCTCGCCCGTCGGGTCGGCATGGGAAACCTGCAGCAGATGCTGGCGCTTCGGCCGTTTTCCACGCTCTGGTCGGCGCTTGGGGGCTATTTCAAGGACCCGCGCCTGCGCCAGTTGTTCGGCCGCTACGCGACCTATTGCGGCTCCTCGCCGTTCCAGGCGCCGGCCACCTTGATGCTGGTCGCCCATGTCGAACAGGACGGTGTCTGGTTGATCGAGGGCGGCATGCATGCGCTTGCCCGCGCGCTCGCAACCGTTGCGCAGCGACACGGCGCGCGCATCGACTATGGCCGCTGCGTGACCCGTATTTCGGCCGGGACCGGCGGTGTCGATGCGGTCCATCTCGAGGACGGCGAGCGACTTGCGGCCGATGCGGTGATCTTCAATGGCGACTATTCCGCGCTCGCCTCCGGTCTGGTTGGCGGCGTGGATCTGGGACAGGCGCCGGTGAACCCGTCGGAGCGTTCGCTCTCCGCGATGACCTGGGCGGTGAAGGCAAAGGTGCGCGGCTTCCCGCTCGCCCGCCATACGGTGCTGTTTTCCGATGCCTACCGGCGGGAGTTCGACGAGATCTTCCGCAAGGGCCGGGTTCCGTCCGACCCCACCGTCTATCTCTGCGCACAGGGGCGCGAAGACGCGGGCGCAAGGATCGCGGACACGGATGCCGACCCGCGCGACGCCTTCCTGTGCCTGATCAATGCGCCGGCGCTTGGCGACCGTGCGCGCCACACAAGCAGCGAGATTGCGACATGTCTGGACGCGGCAATGGGACGGATGGCGCGCTGCGGCCTCACCCTCGACAGCACGACGATGGAGAGCGTGGCGACGACGCCGGCGGATTTCGAGCAGATGTTTCCCGGGAGCGGGGGCGCGCTCTACGGGAGAGCTTCGCACGGCTGGATGGCGTCCTTCCGCCGTGCGGGGGCGCGCACGCGCCTGCCGGGGCTTTATCTGGCAGGCGGCAGCGTTCATCCGGGGCCGGGGGTGCCGATGGCATCGCTTTCCGGGCAACTGGCGGCGGCGAGCCTGGTCGCGGACCGCGGTTCGACGCGCCGGTTCCACCGGGTGGCTATCTCTGGTGGTACTTCGACGGCGTGAGCGACTGCGGCCGGCACGCGGTCACGGTTATCGCCTTCGTCGGCTCCGTGTTTTCGCCCTATTACGCCTGGTCGGGACGGCAGGACCCGGAAAACCACGTCGCCATCAATGTCGCGCTCTATTCCGCCGGTCGTCCGCGCTGGGCGATGACGGAGCGCGGGCGCGCCGCGCTCAACCGCTCCGGGGCCTCGTTCCGGGTCGGTCCAAGCAGCCTGCGCTGGGACGACGCCGGCGGGCTGACACTCGACTTCGACGAGATCGCCTTGCCCTTTCCGGGCGCCGGCTGGCTGCCGGGCCGCATTCGCGGCACGATCCGTCTCGTGCCAAGGGGAGTGACGGGCACGGTCTTCGACATCGACGACCGGGGCGCGCATCGCTGGTGGCCGATCGCGCCGGCAGCCGGGATCGAGGTTGACCTGGCGCAGGGCGGCCCGTCCTGGCGCGGCCACGGCTATCTCGACAGCAACTGGGGCGTCGAGCCGCTCGAAACCGGGTTCCGTCGCTGGGACTGGGCGCGCGGGCGCCTGGCCGACGGGCGCACCGCGATCCTCTATGACGCGTCCTGTCGCTCCGGCACGCGCCGCGAGCTGGCGCTGTGCATCGGCTCCGACGGTACGATCGAACAACGCACGTTGCCCGTGGCGCGGACACTTGGGCGCGGGACATGGGGAGTGGAGCGCTTCATGCATGCCGACGGGAAAGGCGATGCCCGTGTGGTCCGCGCGCTGGAGGACGGCCCGTTCTACACCCGCGCCATTGTCGAGAGCCGGATCTGGGGCGAACCGGTGACGGCCATGCACGAGACCTTTTCCGGGGACCGGTTCGCCCGTCCGCTCGTCAAGGCGATGCTGCCGTTTCGCATGCCGCGCCGCAGCGGTCGGGCGTAGACACGCGTGCGCGCAATCAGCCGTCGTCGCGCTCCTGCCTGCGCGCCTCTTCGTCTTCGCGGGCCTTGCGCGCCTGCATGTCGCGTTTCAGGCTGCGCAATTGCCAGATGCCGAAGGCGCCGACCGCAAGCGCGGTGAGCACGAGCTCGATCAGGCCGAGGTAGCTGCCCATCAATCAGCCCCGCCCGCGCGCGGATGCCATCAGCGCCCGCTCGCGGCGTTCCGTTGTGGCGAGAAGATCGAGCACGCGCCCCAGTTTTTCATCGAAGCCCCGCGGCGCGGGGGCTGCATCCGGGGCGCTGCAGGCCTCGACCAGCTGCCGGACGCTGTCGTGCGGCGGCAGGGTCAGCGCGGTTGCGGAGGGAAAGGGCGTTGCCGCCGCAAGAAGCAGCAGACGGACCTTTGCCGCGCGACTGGTCACCGCGCGGCGGGTCACGCTGTCATGGCCGTTTTCGGCGATCGCGCGCCCGATGTCCCGGTAGATCAGGCCGGCGCTGCGGATCGCGGGCCGGCAGTCGAGCGGCAGGCCGCTGATCCCGGCGCCGGCACGCGCGTAGTGGGTGTCCGCCGCCGTGAGAAGCCGTTGCACGACGCGCGCCACCGCAGGCGACGGACGCGGGTCGCGGATAAGAGCGTCTGCCGAAACGCCTTCCTCCGCCAGCCAGTCGCGCGGCAGATAGACGCGACCGTTGCGGGCATCCTCGCCGACATCGCGGGCGATGTTGGTGAGCTGCATGGCGATCCCGAGGTCTGCGGCACGGGCCAGCACGTCGCGGTCGCGCACCCCCATGATCAGGGTCATCATCAGCCCGACCGTGGAGGCGACCCTGGCGGCATAGGCGCACAACTCGTCAAACGTCCGGTAGACGCGGCCGTCCTCGTCCCAGGCAAATCCCTCGATCAACGCGTCCGGCAGATGGCGCGGAATGCGATGGGCCGTGACGACGGAGGCGAAGGCACGGTCGCACATATGGTCCTGCGGCGCGCCGCGGTAGATTGCGTCGAGGCGCGATTTCAGCGTTTCGGTCGCCCGCGTTGCCGAGGTGCCGGCGTCGACCAGGTCGTCGGTGGAGCGGCAGAAGGCGTAGAGCGCGCGGGCCGGAAGGCGAACCCTTTGCGGCAGCAGCAGCGAGGCGGCGTGGAAGGACTTCGATCCGCATCGGATCGCCTTCTGGCAGGCGATGCGCTCGGCCGCGTCGAGACGGATCGGTTCAGGCGAATTCACGGGCATGCGGCACCACCTTGTCGAGAATTTTGGCGGAGGCGACGACGCCGGGAAGTCCGGCGCCGGGGTGCGTTCCCGCTCCGACCAGATAGAGATTGGCCACGGCCTCGCTTTCGTTGTGCGGACGAAACCACGCCAGTTGCGTCAGCCTCGGCTCCATCCCGAAGGCAGCCCCCTTGTGCGCCAGCAACCGTGACTGGAAATCGAGCGGGGTCATCACCCGCGAGGTGACGAGCGCGTCGCCGAGACCGGGAAGCAGCGTCTTTTCCAGATGCGCCGCGATCCGTTTCCGGTAGGGGTCTGCCGCCGTATGCCAGTCCGTTTCGCCGTCGAGATTGGGAACCGGCGCCAGGACGTAGAAGGCATCGCATCCCTTGGGCGCGACGCTCGGATCGGTCGCGCTCGGGCGGTGCAGGTAAAGGCTGAAGTCGTCGGCCAGAATCTTGCGGTCGAAGATGTCGGCGAGCAGCCCGTCGTAGCGCGGTCCCATCATCACCGTATGATGGCCGACGTCGGGATAGTGCCGGTTCGTGCCGAAGTACCAGACGAACAGGCTCATCGAATAGGCCATGCGCTCCAGCTTGCGAGCGCTCCAGCGCCCGCGCGCGGTCTCCGGCAGCAGCTTGCCGTAGGTCCATGCGGCATCCGCGTTGGAGACGACGACATCCGCCGCGATCCGCTCGCCGCCTGCCAGTCGCACCCCGGTGGCCCTGCCGTTGTCCACGAGGATTTCCGCGACATCCGCGTTCATGCGAAGCTGCACGCCCTGGCCTTCGGCGAGATCGGCCATTCCCTTGACCAGCGCGCCGGTGCCGCCCATCGCGTAGTGCACGCCATAGGTCTGCTCCAGATAGGAGATCAGGCTCATCACCGAGCTGGTGCGCATCGGGTTGCCGCCGATGAACAGCGGGTGAAAGCTCAGCGCCATGCGCAGTTTCTCGCTGTGCACATGTTTGGAGACCAGCTTGTGCACCGAGCGTTCGGCCCGGCGCAGGATCAGGTCGGGCAGCGCCCTGGCCATGCTCGCAAGCGAGGGGAAGGGCCGGTCGATCATCTTCTCGAAGCCGGTGTGAAAGCAGGCCTTGCTTTCCGCCAGGAACGCCTCGTAGCCGGCAAGATCGCCGGGGCTGAAGCGCTCGACCTCAGCGCGCATCGCCGCCGCATCGCCGTAGCAGCGGAAGGTGTCGCCGTCGTCGAAGCGGATCGTGTAACAGGGGTTCAGCTCGCGCAGGGTCACATGATCGCTCATGCGTTTGCCGCAGAGCGTCCAGAGCTCCTCGAACAGGAACGGCGCGGTCAGGATCGTCGGTCCGGCATCGAAGGTGAAGCCGTCCTGGCGAAACACGCTCGCCCGCCCGCCCGGGGCATCGAGCCGGTCGACGAGGGTGACGCGGTATCCGCGAACGCTCAACCGGATCGCCGCCGCCAGGCCGCCGACACCGGCGCCGACGACAACGGCATGCGGCCGTGGGTCGTCGCCTGTGAGTGTCGGAACCGGATTTGGGTGAATTGTCATCTTGTCCTGCCGGGGCAAACCGTTGAAGGGGCGGGGAGGGCGATTGCTCTAGGCACGGCGGCGATCCTGCGCATCCATCGCCGTTTCGCCGAGGCAGCGCGCCTCGATCAGCGCTGCGATTGTGTCCGGCTCGGCCTCATGCAGCAGATGGCCGCCGGTCGCGAAACGGATGCAGCTTGCCTGCGGTGCCCGGAGCGCGGCACGGGTCGAGACCGATGCCGGCACCATCGGATCGTCATCGGCGGCGATCAGGATCAGCTCCGGGGCAAGGGAGGGGAGGCCTGCCTGGAGCGGGGCGAGATCCCAATGCGCCATCATGCCGAGCGCCGCGCGCACGTGCCGCCGGCTGGCGAACAGGCGCGTGTAGCATCTGGCGCCATCGGCGCCGATTGTCGATCCCGTCGCCCGCTGGAGCATGGCGTCGGTTCCCCCAAACGTCGCGCGCCACGCGAGCAGTCTCGGGGTCAGCGGATTGAGGAACAGGAAGCGGGCCAGCGGCTGGAACAGCGCGTTGCCCTGGATCGGCTCAAGGGCGGCGTTCAGCCCGAAGATCTGCGTCGGCGCGACGCCGCCGAGCTGCGCCATTTGGATCAGCACGGCCGCACCGGCGGAATGTCCGGCGGCGGCGACCGGCAGGATGTCGAGATGGCGCAGCAGGTCGGAGACGGCCATGGCCATGCCCGTCGGCGTCAGGGACTGCGTGTCGCGGGCATCGGTGAAACCGTGGCCGGGAAGATCGATCGCGATAACGCGAAACCGGGCGCTCAGCCGGGGCATCAGATCGCGGAAGGAATGGGTCGAGGCCGCAGTGCCGTGCACCAGCAGGAGGGCGGGCGCGCGGGCGTCGCCCATTTCCTGAAGATGCCAGAGGATGCGCCGGGTCCGCACGAACCGGCTGGCATCGCTGTTCGGCCAGTCGCGGCCGTCGCGGCTCCAGTCGAGATCCTTGTTCTGCGCGAAACCGGTCATCGTCGTCACGCGCCCCGCATGTAGGTCGAGACGAGCGTGGAGACGGCGGCGGCATCGGCGCGCGGCAGCACCCTGTAGTCCGCGTTCATCGTTTCGGCGAGCGTGCGCGCACCGTCGCGCGAGCGTCGGCCGATGTCGATGACGAGGGTCTTGACCCCGAGTGCCGCGCCCTGTCTTGCCAGCCGCTCGGCTTCGTCCTGCGCCACGATGCGGTCCGCGCTGCCGTCGAGCGCGATATTTCCGCGCCCGTCGGTGAACAGCACGATGAGCGGCGTCTGTCCCTTGCGCCGGATCTGCACCGCCAGCTCAAGGCTGCGCCGCATCCCGTCGGCAAGCGGCGTCGGCCCACCGCCGGGCAGGCCGGTGAGGCTGCGTTTCGCCCGCACCAGCGAGCGGGTCGGCTCCAGCAGACACTCCGCCTCGCGTCCGCGAAAGGCGATCAGCGCGATCTGGTCACGGCGCACGTAGCAGTCGGCGAGCAGCAGCTCGATGGCGCCCTTCGCCTCGCCCAGACGGTCGAAGGCGGTCGATCCGGAGGCATCCACGGCGAAGATCGCCGTGGTTTCGGTGCGGTGACGACGACGCAGATAGCGGAAGTCGGAGGGCGTGACATGGATCGGGCGGGAGGATCCGCCGCCGGTTGCCGCATGCGCCCTGCGTCTCAGGTGCTGCCAGGGAGCGGCCGCGCGCAGTGTCGCGGCGACATTGGGCCGCAACGCGGCGCTCGCCGGACGGCTGCTGACGCCGATGGTGCGGCCGCGCTGGCTGCCGTTTTGCTCGGCGCCGGATTTGCCCGCACCGCCGCCGGCCTTCCTCTCGCCCGCGCTGATGGCAAGCAGCGACGGGTCGAGTTTCTGCGTCGCGAGAACGGCGATCAGCATGTCCTGCAAGGCTGCGGGATCGATCTCGCGTTCGCTCTCCGGCGGGTCGGCATCCGTGTCACGGGAATCGGGGGCATCGGCGCCGGCATCCTGCGGAGGCGGATCTGGCGCATCGCTCCGCTCTTCGCAGGACGGCTCCTCGGTTTCCGTCGCGTCGTCGTGGACGTCCTCGGCGCTGGGTGCAAGGCCGAACACCAGCCGCAGCGCGGTCGCCGCGTGGCGCGGTTCGGCCTGTGCCGAGCCCTCCAGGGCGGCAATGATCCGGGTGACCCGGACCAGAGCGAGTGCACGGCGCATCGAGCGGGTCGCGGTCGCGTCGGCCGCGCCAACCAGCGCGTCGAGCAACGCCTCGGGGACAACCACCTTGTGCCAGTCGATGTTGGGGTGGTGGCGTTCAATCGGGGTGTCGGCATCGTCGGTCTCGCCAAGGGAGACCGTCTCCAGCGGGAGGCGCAGGCAGAGCCGGTCGGCAATCGCCTCGGGCAGACCTTCGTCCGCATCCGCCCCTTCGTCGAGGGCGACGAGCGTGAAGCGTGCCGGCGCGCCGCAGCTGCTTGTGCCGGTGTCGAGCGTTCCGGCGAGGATGCCGGAAACGGTGGCTTGCGTGCGTTCGGCCATGGCAAGGAGCAGCAGGCCGCCGTCGGCCCGCGCCAGCACACCGGCGCTGCGCACCGGCCGTCCGAGCGTCAGGGTCTGCGACAGGTCGAGGCTGCCGTCTAGCGCGTCGGCCGTCACCGTTGCGGCGATGCGCTGGACCGCGGCCCCGGGGGGCTGCATGCGCTTGAGCGCCGCGAGCCAGCGATCCAGCACCGGTCCGCAGCGGGCACGCACGTGAATGCCGCCAAGGGCTGCACCGCCCACCGCCAAAACCTGAGCCGCAAGCAGGGCATCGGCCCAGCGTCCGGTCCGAGGACCGGAGGCCGGCGCGCGGCCGGACGGATCGGGCGCAGGCTCAGGCATGGCCGGCCACTCCGAAGGACACTTCGTCGACGGCGCGTTCCACCCGTGCGGCGGAGCCGGCCTCGTCGAGCGGATCGCGGCGCAGGCGGTGGCGGAGCGCCATCGGCGCCACGGCCACGATGTCGGCGGTGCCCGGTTCGCGCTTGCCGGCAAGTGCCGCGCGGGCGCGGGCGGCCCGGATCAGCGTCAGCTCGCCGCGCAAGCCGTCGACCCCGAGGCGAAGGCACAGGGTTGCGGCCAGCTCGAAGACGGGGGTCGGCGTTTCCATCGATGCCAGCATTGCCGCCGATTTCCGGATGCGGGCTGTGATCTTCGCATCGCGCGCCGCCCAGTCCGCGACGAACCCGTCCGGGTTCTTGTCGTAGGCCTCGCGGCGACGGATCACCGCGACCCGCTGCTGGATGTCGCGCGGAGCGGACACGTCGAGCGACAGGCCGAAGCGGTCGAGCAGTTGCGGACGCAATTCGCCCTCTTCCGGATTGCCGCTGCCGACCAGAACGAAGCGGGCGGGATGGCGGACGCTCAGGCCCTCGCGCTCGACGACATTCGTTCCCGAGGCCGCAACGTCGAGAAGCAGGTCGACCAGATGGTCCTCCAGAAGATTGACCTCGTCGATATAGAGAAAGCCGCGATGGGCCCGCGCCAGAAGGCCGGGCTCGAAGGCCTTTTCGCCGGTGGTCAGGGCCTTTTCCAGGTCGAGCGTGCCGCAGACGCGGTCTTCGGTCGCCCCGAGCGGCAGGTCGACGACGGGGGTGCGGCGTTTCACGATCGCCGGCCGGTTTGCCTTTGCGCCCTTTCGCGCCGCGTCGCCGCATGTCGGGCAGATGTCGGACGGCCGGGCCGGGTCGCAGTTGAAGGCACAGCCCTCGCGGGCCTTGATGTCCGGCAGCAGGGCAGCCAGAGCCCGCACGGCGGTGGATTTGCCGGTTCCGCGATCTCCGAACACCAGAACTCCGCCCAGGGACGGGTCGACGGCGGCGAGAAGCAGCGCGTCCTTCAACTCGTCCTGTCCAACGATGGCGGAGAAGGGAAATGGCGGAGACATGCGGTTTCTCCCGAGCAGTGTAAAAATATTGTTACGACGTACTGTCAATTAGACTAGACACTTTTCCGGCAATTGCAATCGGCTTGGCGGGGCTCCTGGCCGGCATGCCCCGCCCGCGTGTCCGGTGACGCGCGACGGGGCCTGACGGAAATGGCATGAATCCGGATGTGTAATTTCAAATGGACAGTTTGAGTGTAAAAATAAGTTTACAAGTTGGTGTGTGCGGTTGAAGATGGTGCCTGGCGACCGTCGTGCGTTCCCATCGCAGGGTTTGCGGCGGCGCCGCGAGACCGACGCCCGGGAGACGAGGCCGCACTGCGGTTCGGGCTGCAAGAGAGGGATCCATCATGGTCACCGGCACCGATATCAACGCACCGACACCGTTGCTGGACCGGGTCTCCTCGCCGGACGACCTCAAGAGCCTGAGCGATGCGGAGCTCGCCCTTCTGGCCCGGGAATTGCGCCGGGAGACCATCAACTCCGTTGCGCGCACGGGAGGGCATCTCGGTTCCAGCCTCGGTGTCGTCGAACTGACCGTGGCGATCCACGCCGTCTTCGACACCCCCCGCGACAAGCTGATCTGGGACGTCGGGCATCAATGCTATCCCCACAAGATCCTCACCGGGCGGCGGGACCGCATGCACACCCTGCGCCAGGAAGACGGCCTCAGCGGCTTCACCAAGCGCAGTGAAAGCGTCTACGATCCCTTCGGCGCGGCGCATTCATCCACCTCGATTTCCGCCGGGCTCGGCTTTGCCACGGCGCGCGATCTCGGCGCCGACGTGGGTGACGTGATCTGCGTGGTTGGCGATGGCGCCATGACCGCCGGGATGGCCTATGAGGCCATGAACAACGCCGGCGCCGCCGGCAAGCGCATGATCGTGATCCTGAACGATAACGACATGTCGATCGCGCCCCCGGTCGGGGCGCTGTCGACCTATCTGACGGGTCTGTGTGCCGGCCGGCCGGTGAAGGACTTCAAGGCGCTCGTGAAACAGGCGGCGTCGCAATTGCCGGCGCCCTTCCGCGAAGGTGCGGCGCGCGCGCGCCATCTCGCCAAGGGGCTGATGTCCGGTTACACGATGTTCGATCATCTCGGGTTCTGCTACGTCGGTCCGGTCGACGGACATGACGTGAGGGACCTGCTGCGCATTCTGCGCACGCTGCGCGACAATGCCGACGGGCCGGTGCTTCTGCATGCGGTCACCAAGAAGGGCGCCGGCTACCGGCCCGCCGAGATAGCCAGCGACAAGTATCACGGCGTCTCGAAATTCGACCCGGCGACCGGGAAGCAGGCCGCGGCGAAGCCGGCCCCGCCGAGCTACACCAGTGTGTTCGGCAAAAGCCTGGTGGCGGAGGCCGCGCGCGACGAGCGCATCGTCGGGATCACCGCCGCGATGCCCGGCGGGACCGGTATCGATCACTTCGCCAAGGTCTACCCGGACCGCGCCTTCGACGTCGGCATCGCCGAACAGCACGCCGTGACCTTCGCCGCCGGACTGGCCGCAAGCGGCCTGCGGCCGTTCTGCGCGATCTATTCCACCTTCCTGCAGCGCGGCTACGACCAGATCGTGCATGACGTCGCCTTGCAGGGACTGCCGGTCCGCTTCGCGATCGATCGCGCCGGTCTAGTGGGCGCGGATGGGCCGACCCATGCCGGCGCCTTCGATGTCGGCTATCTCGCCAATCTGCCAGGATTCACGGTGATGGCGGCGGCCGACGAGGCGGAACTGATGGACATGGTCGCGACTGCCGCACGCCATGACGACGGTCCGATCGCCTTCCGCTATCCGCGCGGTTCCGGGACGGGCGTTGCCTTGCCAAAGGCCGGGGTTCCGCTTGCCATCGGCAAGGGGCGGATCGTCCGGGAGGGTCGTACCGTTGCGCTGCTGTCCTTCGGCGCGCGGCTGGAACAATGTCTCATCGCGGCCGGGCGGCTGGACCAGCGCGGTCTGTCGACCACCGTGGCCGATGCCCGCTTCGCCAAGCCGCTGGACCTCGATCTCATCCGGGATCTCGTGGCCGAGCATGATGTGCTCGTCACCATCGAGGAGGGTGCCGGCGGCGGCTTTGGCGCCATGGTGCTGCAGGCTATGGCGGAAGAGGGCGCGCTCGACGGGCGCATCGCCGTTCGCTGCATGACCCTGCCGGACAGTTTCATCGCCCAGGCCTCCCCCGAGGCGATGTACGAGGCGGCGGGCCTGAACGCGCGCCACATCGTATGCAAGGCCCTGGATGCTGTCGCACGCGCGAGCGGTCCGGAATCCACACGCGATCATAGAGCCTATTCCGTCCTTTGAAGGAAAACCGCCGGAACAGGCACCCTTCCTCTTGGGAAACAAACAACGGGCATCTGTTCCGATTCCAAACTTGTGTGACCTGTCTTTTGCGCACAGGATTTGGGCTGGAGGATGTTTTTTTTAGCATTTGTCCTCCCTGGGAGGAGCAATGGCCGAGTACCCGAATTCTTCGGACGGCCGTGATGCAATTGCCTGTAAAACCATTGAGACGGGCGGAAAGTCTGCGGGTGGGGCGGCGGATCGTCGGAAGCAAGACAGTCGCAAAGACGTCCATGGCGACAATTCAAGGCTCCTGAAGCGAGCCATTCAAGGAACTGTGACGGCGGAAATGATCCGTCGCAACGCTGGCGCGGCGGACCCCTTGTCGGTGGTCGCAGCCTTGTCCGATCCCTCCAGCGGTGTGGATGCCAGCTGGGCCCCCATCGTCTCCGCACTGATCCGGGCGATCTTCTCGGAGGAGGAGATCCGGCTCGAGGCGATCATCAAGGATATCGTGGACCGCAACCGGCCTTTTCTGGAGGTCTACAGCCAGGTCCTGATGCCCCTGTGCGTTTGCGTGCGCGGTCGATGGTCGCGCGAGGAGGCGACCTTCGTCGAGATCACCCTCGCATCGGGACGGATTGCACTGGCGTTCAACAGCATTTCCCAGGCCTATGTCGAACGTCACCTCATGCAGGAAGAGGGCGACGCCCTGCATCCGGGCGATCTCGAGGCCCGCTTGCTGCTGGCGCGCATGCCGGGCGACAACCACGCGCTTGGCCTGCAGATCGTCGAGACGGTGTTCCGTCAATCGGGATGGCAGGTGAAACGCGGCGGCGATGGCGGCCATCTCGATAGCTGCTACAGGGAATTGCAGCGCGACCATTTCGATGTGTTCGGCCTCTCCGTCGGTATCACCTCGATCGTCGGCGACGTCGCGATCGCCATCGAACGTGCCCGCGCCGCATCGCGCAATTCCGGCCTGCATGTATGTATCGGCGGGGCCGGCGTGCTCGCTGCCCCCGAGGCCTTCACCGGCATCGGCGCCGACTTCTTCGCCACCGACGCGCTCGAAGGCGTGGCGCTCGCCAATGCGGCGGTCGGGTTCCACGGCTAAGCGCTGCCGACGGGGGTCCGCTGACCGGTTCCACTATTGCACCGACGGCGGGGAACCGCCCGCCCGGTCGTCCAGCGGGATGGTGACGACCGCCTCGATCGATGCCGTCAGCTTGTTCTTTTTCATGTAGTCTCCGATCAGACGCAAGGCGCCGTCAAGGTCGCCTTCGTAGATGTATCGGTTGACGTTGATCGAGAAGGTAACAAACGACGGGTCGGCGACGTTCATCCTGTTTCTCCCGGCAAGCGAAAGGAAAGGAGCATCTTCGGTTTTGCTCCAAGGGCATTTTTTTGAGCTTTTTCTATTCGATAAAATGAATAGCGGGACAAAACGCCAATGCACATCGCTCAAATTGACAATATGATTGCAAAACGCCATTTTTCTAGTCATGATTGCAGGAAGTGAGAGGATCAAATGAGTGATGCGGAGGCCGCCCACCGGACTCTTTCACACCTGGACCGGAAGCTTGTTCAACTGCTTACGCAGGATTCGCGCCGCTCCAATACCGAACTCGCAGGGCAGCTTGGCGTGTCGCGGATGACGGTCAAGAACCGGATTGACGGTCTGGTCCGGCGCGGGGTCGTCGAAAGGTTCACGATCCAGCTGGCCGAAGACGCGGGTGTCCGGGACAATGGCGAGGCCACCTTCTTTCACTTGAAGTTGAAGCGGCCGTTTTGCAAACGGATCTACGAAACGGTGCAGGACTGGCCCGAGCTGATCGGTGCCTGGTCGATCGCAGGCAGTACCGACATGACGCTTCTCGTTCAGGCTGCCGGGGTCGACCGGTTGGACGACCTGCGGGATCGTCTTGCACGGCACCCGGATATCGAGGCCGTGTGGACCGCGATGATCCTGCGGCAATGGGTCCACAAGTCGTCCCTCAATCCCGACTACGACCCGAGCAGGGCGCCGGACCGGCTGGACATCCGCTTGCGCGAGATAGCCGCGGAGCAGAGCGCCGGCAATATCTCATGTGAGAGTGACATGCCCCGCTGACGGCCGGGGTTGGCTTTGCCAGATGATCGGGCGATGCGGGCCGGCCGACCAACAATTGCGCGGACAAGCCGGGCGCGATCTCCGTGCCGCAGGCAACAGGCTTCGCGCATCGCGTGTCACGACGTCGCCTTCAGTCATCAAGCTCATTGGAAAGATTGGTCGGAGTGGCAGGATTTGAACCTGCGACCCCCTCGTCCCGAACGGGTGGTCGACCGAAAAAGCGGCGAAGAATGGCGGTTTTCTTTAGCCCGACCGGCGTCCGTGTTCTTCTGATGTTCCCGGGTTTCTGTCGGGTTTCTGTCGGGGTGGTTTTGAGGCGATTTTGTTCCGCGCCTGTTCCTGAAAGCCGGGCGCGTGGTGACGATAGACGCGCTCGAATGTCTCCACGCTCATGCCGACGTAGTCCGCGCCTTCGACAAACGGAACTCCGGAGCGTGCCAGCCACGTCGCCGCCGTGTGGCGCAGTGTGTGCGGGACAACATCTTCCTCAAAACCGGCTGCGGCTCGAACCGCACGAAACGCCTTGTTGATCTTCGTTACGGGCTTTCCATTCCATTCGACGACATGGGTTCCTGAAATACCGAGGCGCTCCCATCGTCGCAAATGTGCCAAGAGACGATCCGGAAGCGCGACAGGAGGCTGACGCTTCTTCGTTTCACGCTCTCCCGGAGGGCGACGGTGGAAGAGCCCGGCGTCCAGGTCAATGTATCTGCAGCCGATTGTCGGACGGATCGCGGCGCCGCAAACCGCGCCCGCGCGCGTGCCGGTGTAAAGCGCTACGAGAATGAAGCGGGCCACATGCTTGGCAATGGCCCGTTCGGTCGGGCGACCCTTGTACTTCTGACGAAGCCGCCATGCGGCCCAGATTAGTCTTGCCGCCTCGCTTCGTTCCAGCCACCTCTCGCGGCTGGACGGCTTTGGGGGGAGGACGACAGGGATCAGTCTGTCAACATGACCTTCCCTGAAGAAATGATGGAACGCAGCTCGCAAGTCCTCGAGCTCGCGGCGCGCAGAGCTTTCCACGCCTCGGGCGCGGACATAAGCCCGGCAGGCCGATCCATTGACGTCGGCCATGCATTGCTCGCCAAAGTGATCGAGAAGGTTTTGAAGCCGCGCGGCGGTCTCGGTCGGGCGGGCATGTGCCGGCGCAATTTCCTCGGAATAGGCAGCGATCGCGTCGGCAATCGGTATCAGGTCCGCGCGGTTATTGCGGTGATGGCTCGGGTCATGCTTTTCGGCGAGGTAGTCCGCGAGCTCTCTTTCAGCCTCTCCACGCTCCTCCTCGCGGAAGCCAGTGCTACGTTTCCGGCTGCCATCCCGGATGACCCAGACGCTGTGCTCCTCGATCTTCCCGTTTCGCGAGCGGCGGGCGGGCTGGAGCCACAGTCTGGCGCCTTTGCTTGGACGCGGCATCTTTGTCTCCATTCCCGGATATCGGCTGGCGTGACGGTGTAGCCCCGCCCAATGCGTTCGGCCGACAGTTTGCCGTCGCGGATTGCCGCACGCAACGTTGCAACCGCCACCAGTCCGCGCAAGAGGTACTCACTCGCTTCATGAAGCGTGAGCGGAGTGTCGTCTTGGAAGGTCATCCCCATCGGTCTTTCTCCGCGTTGGCGGGTTTGAGGAGAGCGTCTTGCCTTGCCGAGGCGCCTGCATCGCCGGTCGCGCGTCAGTCGGAAGGTCCCGCCATGCCTAGCGCATGCATGTAGAGGTCGAGGATTGCGTCTTCTTCCTCGCGCTCGTGCGGCTGTTTCCTACGCAGCGAAATGATCTTGCGCAGGATTTTGACGTCGAAGCCGGTGCCCTTGGCCTCGGCGTAGACATCCTTGATGTCGTCGGCGATGACCTTCTTTTCTTCCTCAAGCTTTTCGATGCGCTCGACGAAGGCGCGCAGCTGGTCGCCGGCGATGCCGTTGGTCTGTGTGTCGCTCATGCGTCGTCGTCCTTCTCTTCGGGTGGCATGTCCGGCCTGGCGGGGTCTGGCGCTCCGCTCCGGCCGGGCCGCACGTGTTGCGATGGGGCTGGCGCGGCGAGGTGTCGGCGGCGTCTGCGGGATGGGGCAGGAGCAGCATCGTCACAGGCCTCGCCCGTCGATGCCGTAGAGCCCGAGGCGAGCGGCGAATTCCTCCGCCGCCTTGTCCGCCCCCCACGGCTTGATGCGGGTGGTGAGCGGTGCGGCGAGCTGGCCCCATGTTTCCGGCCTGTGCGACGGCGTGAGCACGTCGCGGATCTCGGTTGCCATCACGCGGGCGTCGAGCGCGTGGATCAAGCGGCGATAAGTGTCGGCATGGGTGGCGTTGATGCCGGCGGCGGCGAAGATGGCGGCGTCGATCCGGCGCTTGGCGAAGTCGACCAGTCCCTTGGCGTCATCGCCTACGGCGCCGTCGAGACGCTGCAGAAGTGCGACGGTCGGCGTCGTGATGTCGCCGATCAACCCTTCGTGGGCGTCGTGCAGCAGCGCGAGCAGGCGGGCGGTCGGATCGTCGCCGGCGTGGTCATGGGCGATGCAGCAGTGCTGGGCTACGACGTAGAAACAGTTACCGGTGGCGCCGTCGAACCGCGCCAGCCGCGACAGGGCGGCAACGATGTCGGGCCAGTGGATGTCGTCGGCCGTCAGGTTCACCAGGTCGACGACGCGGCCCGAGGCCATGTGTTTCCAGACCGGGGCGGGGTGGGTGCTTGTGGCGGGGGCGGTGTCGAGTGCTGCGGCCATGATCGATCCTGCGGTGTTGAGAAAAACCGCCGGCGGGGCGGGAGGAAACCCCGCCGGCGGAGGTTTCGCACGCGGTGGGAGGAGGGATCCGCGCGCGAAGGGCGAGCGTCAGGGCAGGCCGTGACGCGCGAGGGTCGCGAGGAGCACGCCAAGGCCGGCGCCGCTCGACAGGGCGAGCGCGAGGCAGACCGCGAGGAGCGGTGTCGGCAGGAGCGGGGTGGTCGGGGTGTTGTCGCAGTTCATGGCGCGGCCTCCCATCGGGGTGATGGGGTAGAATATTACCCAAAATGGGGTTATTGACAATCCCAATTTGGGTAACATTAGATGAGTGCGAGGCAGGTGGCGCGCCTCGCAAGGACTGCCTGCATTCGTATTATTTTATTGAAATCGGCGTGAAAAGCGGAGCGGCGCTTGATAACATAGTCAATGATATCAAACGCTTGGTGTCGATATTTTAAAATATCTGAATTAAGGGGGGTGGTATGGCTGACGATAACAATCGGCGGCAGTTCGAGAGGGCTATCGCGCGTCTTCCGGCCTGGGCTTTTTCTCGGGCAGAGACTCTATTGCGTCGATTAGGTCCTCGATGTGACGAACCGCGATCTGCTGGACCGAAGGGGGGAGGCGATCATAAAGATCGAGGAGGTGCTCGCGGGACTCGTCGGACAAAGGCGACGCGTCGTCGATGATTTCGGCCATTCTAACGCCGTAGATCTTTGCCGCTTTGGCAATCCGGTCTGACGTCAGTTCGCGGTCGCCGCGCTCGATTTTAATGTAGCCGGACCGTGACAATCCGAACTCCGCCGCCGCCTGCTCTTGCGTCCAGCCGCGCTCGAGGCGCAATATTTTAAGGCGGTTACCCATGGTGGGGATAATGCCGCCGCAGGCTCGGTTTGTCGCAACCCAATTTGGGTTTGAATTATTACCCAATTTGGGTAATATGCCGGCATGACACTCTCTGACTACATTCATGTTCAGGGCCTCTCTGCTCACCAATTTGCGGAGCGACTCGGCGGTGTGACCGCATCGGGCGTGACCAAATGGGCGAGGGGGGATCGCGTTCCTCGCCCCGACCAGATGCGCCGCATCTACGAGGTGACTGGCGGCGTCGTGTCTCCGAACGATTTTTTTCTGATCGAACGAAGCTCAGCGCCCTGTTGCGAAGCGGAAGCCTCATGACGTCACCAGTTGCACGCCTCGCGAATAAAGGTCAGTCCCGCCTTGAACAGCGTCAGGTCAAACCGCGCCTCGACCGGCGACTCGTTGACAGGCGTCGTGCGCACCAGCAGTTCTTTCCCTTCCATGATCTCCTTGATGAGGGGTATCGATCGCCGTCCGTTCCACAAACCGAGCGCTTCATTGTCGCTGGATTCAGTGAAGTTGCGCATCTGAGCCTTTCGATCATCGACGCGGTAGGTGATTTCGCCGCCGTAGTGATCGCTGAGATATTTTCCGCCAAATATAAAGAATGCGGACGTTGTGTTCTCGCGGCATCGCACCGTGAATGTCGCGTGCGTGGGCTTGCCGTATTGCATCCTGAGTTGATTGGTGGAGCGTCCGCTCAGGAAAACGCTCTGGGTGTCGTCCATTGCGGAGACACCGCGGTCCAAGAGCCACCCCAGATCCACCAAGCGGGACTGCAAGGCTTCGAAGGTTTCCGCTTCGCCGGTGGGGCCAGCTACTGCGGGCGTTGGTTCGGTCGCGAAGGCCGCGTCGTAGCGCGCCAGACGAGCGTCATTGTCTTCCATGACAGCGCATTTCTCCGCCTCGCTGACCTGCGCGACCGCCATCGTCGGCGCGGCCAGCATCGCCGCCAGCGCAATCGTCACAACTCGCATCCCCATTCCCTCCCTGTAATTGCATCTCGCAATTCAGCACAACCGGCGCGCTCGCGTCTAGCGCCCGCGCGGCGGTCAACCTGCGCAGGGCGGCGCGCAAGCGGGCGCGTCGTTCGCTGTTTTCGCGCCAGGCGCGAGGGGCGGGTGTTTCGGGTCGGTCTTCTCTCATCATGGGGCGAGTGTGCCCCGGCTTTTCGCGCGCGTCTTTTCCGCGCGTCCGCGAATTTTGGGGAGATCCGTGCATGACGCTCGACCGTGCAACCAGCGATCACCAGCGCGCCGCGATCAAGGGGCTCGTGCGCCGGCAGGTCAAGGCCTGCCACGGGCAGGAATCCGCCGCCTCGATCACGCGTGTCGGGGCGAAGACCCTGTCGGACTACGGCAACGCGCATACAGCCAAATATGCCGACATCCACATGCCGCTCGACGTGCTGATGGATCTGACGCTGGACGGCGGTCCGGTGGCGCTGATCGGGTTGTGCCGTATGGCGGGCGGCGCCTTTGTGCCGCTGCCGCAGCCGGGCGAGGGCTCGGCCTGGGCGGTGGAGGTGGGCGAAGCCGTGCGCAAGGGCGGCGACGCCGCGGCCCGGATCTGCGCGGCACTTGCCGACGACGGCAAGGTCGACGCCTCCGAGATCGCCGAGCACGCCATCCTCGACCATCTGGCGGAGGCCATCGACGCGCTGGTGCGGCTGCACCGGCACGCCCAGGACGTTGCCAAGGAGGGGGCATGAGCGCGCTCAAGAAATTTAACGAGACGCGGCGGCTCGATGACTGCGACCGCCATCTGGCGGCGCTGCATTCCGCGCATCCGGACGGGCCACCGGAAGACCATCCGGAGGACCCGATGTCGGACGGGGACGTGCTGACCGCAGTGAAGCGGGCGCGGCGGTTCATCGAGCGGGCAGACCAGGGGGGCTTGTAATGAGCGATCGGGTTCTTCTGACGCAGCCCGCGCGGGCGCACATTCTCTGCGTGCTGCGGCTGTTCATTACGATCCGGCTGGCGACGCTGGAGCTCGCGCTTGCGGATGTGCCTGCGAGCGTGCGGGCCATCGCCGCCGGGCGGTTCGTCGCGACCGCCGACCTGTGGTCCGCCGGCCTGTGGTGCGGGCTGTCGGAGCGGGATTTGCGGCGCGCCGCCGATGTCGCGACCCGGCATGACGGGAGAGTGGCGGCATGAGCAGTGGTCTTGCACGCCTTGGAGACGGACTTTCGCGGGTGTTCCTGCGCGAAGTCATGCGCGAGTGGCGCATGTCGACGGCCGATCTCGCAGCATGGCTCGGGTGCGACGAGGGCGAAAACTGGAACCTCTTCGCCTGCACCGATGGTGAGGGCTCATGAACGCCGACTACGCCCATCTGCTTGGTCGCCCGCTGGCGCTCGACTGGGCGGTTTTCGGCGATGCGCTCAGGGCCGTGATGCGCATGCGCCGCGTGACGCTGGAGGCGGTCGGTCGCGAGACGCGACTTTCGCGCGCGACCATTTCGCGCGCTTCGACCGGCCATGCCGTTTCGCTCGAGGCGCTGATGAAGCTCTGCATATGGGCGGATCTCAACCCGTTCGAACTGCTGCGTCCGGCTGATCGCCGACCTGAGGAATACATCGACGATCGTGCGCAAAGGGGGTGTTTCACGTGACCACACCACTGAAACGCTTTGAAAACGTTCATGCTTTTTTCGAAGGCCGTTCGCTCGACGATCTGGCGCGGGATCTGGGCCGGGCGCGCGCGGCGCATGAACGGCGCCCGGACGATCAGCGTGCCTATGTCCGGTTTCTGGAGGCGTCGCTCGCGTTCGAGAAGGCGCGGGCCCGGGGTGAGGTCTCGGACCTCAGTGCGCGGAACGCGCGGCTGCAGCGCAGCCTTGCGCTCGCCAAATCCGAGCTGATGCGGAAGTGCGACCAGGTCGAGAAGTTCGGCGATGCGCTGCGTGCGTCGCGGACGCGGCGGCGGGCGGTGGCGCCTGTGGGCGCGGATCTCTTCGAGCGGGAGGCGGGGTGATGGGGAAGCGCAGCTGCTTCGAGCAGATCGACAAGGATCTCTATCGCACCACCGATCCCAAGCCGGTTGCGCGGCTTCTGCCATGGCTTGCGCCCGGCGCGTCCTTCGTCGAGCCCTGCGTCGGCTGGGGCGATCTCGTCGGGCCGCTGATGCGAGCCGGGCATCCCTGCCGGGGGCGCTATGACGTCAAGGCGCGGTATCCGGGCGTCGAGCGGCTGGACGCGCGAATGTTCGATGCGGAGGCCCTGCGCGGCGCGGACTACATCATCACCAATCCGCCCTGGACGCGCGAATTGCTGCACGAGCTGATCGACGTGCTGCCGCGCTACGCGCCGACCTGGCTTCTGTTCGACAGCGACTGGATGCACACGGGTTTTGCGGCAAGCCGAATGCGCCATTGTTCGGCCATCGTCAGCGTCGGTCGGGTCAAATGGTTCCGCCACTCGCGTCATGCCTCCACCGACAATTGCTGCTGGTACCTGTTCGACGCGCGCGCTGTTGCGACGACCGGGCCTGTGTTTTTGAGGGGGGCGGCGTGATGTCAAACTTCGTCTTGGAGCCAAGAACGTGTGTCGACCTCAATTTTCTGCGGATGGGTCGGTGCGTCATCGCCTTCAAACCGGAAGCGCACTTCAAAGGTCAGTTCGCCCCGGTAGACGTTGTTGCGATCCACGTTCCAAAAACTGATAGCGACAGTGTGCAGCTTTGGTCCGTTGGATTGGTCCATCCAGCCGTCGATATTGCTGTTAAAACGCACCGCGCAGGCAGGCACTTTATTGCCATCGTACTCAATATCTGCGACCCAATCTGCGTGCGCCAGATCCAAGTATACGATTTCTGGCTTCAATACTTTGATTTCGCCGCCGATAATACGTTTTCGGTTCAGGTTGCGAAGCCCAAACACAATGAAATCCTCCTCACCCGCGCTCTGCGCGGTAAACGTCGGGTCAAGGTCGCCGGAAAGCGTGCGGGTTTGGATGGACAGCTCTTTGAGCTGAATGAAAATGAAGTAAGCGGTCACGCCGGCCACGAGCACGGCAGCCCAGCCGCTCAGCGCGCCGATCCATTCACGGAAATTGTCCCAGTTGCCGATGCCCGTGCCGATCGCCACACCCAAAAGAAAGATTGTCGCGATCGCAGCGCTAAGGGCGAAGTCGTCCGTCGTGAGTTTCCGCATCCGAATATCTCCCGTGTGGAGCGCAAACGTAGCCCAAAGCTTCTAGGACTTCACGGTTGTGCAAGGTGCGCCTCCGGGAGAGCCGCGGCATGAGGGCGCTGCGTGTTCTGACCGGCTGCGGGAAGTTCGGGCGGATGCGCCTGGCTTTCGTGGTGGCGCTCATGGCGATGGTGGCATGAGCAAGGCCCACTCCCTCGGCAATCGATACCGGTGCCCATTCGCCGGTTGGTCTGGCGTCGTGGTCGACCTGTCCCCGCGTGGCGACGTGCTGATCGTGATCGACACCGACAATCCTGATCGCCCCGGAAGCGTTGGAAAAGAGGTCTGGCGGCGGCTGGACGTGGCCGGCGCATGGCTTTCCGAGGTGCGGGCATGAGCGAAAATGCGATGACGGACCGGGAGGCGTCCGACGTGTTCGATCGTTGGGTGAGGACGTTCCAGGTTTACCAGCTCGCGGCGGGCGAGCGCGGGATGGTTACGATCACCTACACCAGCGACGATGCGGGAGCGATGGCGCGGTCTCTCCGCGTTTGCGCGAATACTTCCAAGTGCGCCCGCCGTGTGCTTGCCGCGCGACAGGAGGTCGAAGCCGAGCGACGCGGGCTTGAAGTCACACGCGCGGTTTGGCGGGCGAAAGCTGACGAGGGGTTCCGTCGGGGCTGCTTCTACACCATCGCGGCCGGCGTCGCCGTCCGCGTGCTCCTCGACGCCCCTGCCGTGGTCGCGTGGTGGCTGTCATGAGTGGCGACGCGCTGGCGATCGGGCAGCTTGCGGCGAGCGTCGTGGATCGCGCTCGGGCCGCAATGGACGATTTTTACGAGATGGAGGCGGTGATGCGCGACAATCCTGAATTCGAGGCCTGGGTGGAAGACGCGCGGGCCGTCGATATCGCCGAGGAGGCTCGCGCGCGGGGTTTGGGCTTGCGCGGCACCGTCGAGATGGTCGGGCCATGTCCCGACTGCGGCGGGTCGGACCGCTTTGCCATCAACACGAGAAAGCAGGTGTTCAACTGCCGCGGCTGTGGCGAGAGCGGCGACGTGATCGCGCTGACCCGGCTGATCGACAAGAGCGACTTCCGTGCGGCTTGTGAGCATCTGACCGGCAAGCCCGCGCCGGATGGAAAGGCGGGTACGGTCGACCAGAAGGCCGCGCTTCAGGCCGCTGCGGATCGTGCTGCCAAGGCGGCGCAACGCGAGGCGGAACACAACACGTGGCGCGAAGGCGAGCGCCGGCGTGCCTATGAGATCTGGTGCGGCGGCGCGCCTGTCGCGGGATCCGAGACCGCCGATTATCTGGCCGCGCGCGGGCTTGGCGATGTTCTGCCGCTGCTGGCGACGCGGCGCC
>MDTG01030379.1_pt1 | contig 138981 bp, 131 predicted proteins | sample 811421 | NCBI WGS metagenome assembly MDTG01 (sample SAMN05326645, study PRJNA326480) | marine metagenome | isolation source: seawater | place: Pacific Ocean: South East | collected 2011
GCCTACGCCCTGACGCGGGGTGGAGCAGCCCGGTAGCTCGTCAGGCTCATAACCTGAAGGTCGCAGGTTCAAATCCTGCCCCCGCAACCAAGTTTCCAGCAAACGCCGCCCCGGCCATTCGCCGCGGGCGGCGTTGCTGCGTTTGGGCATCGCGCTTCCGTTGCGCCGGGCAGGCAGGGCAAGGGAGGGCGCGCTGCATCTCTGCCGTCTATTGCCGTTTGGCATCCAGGCTCCATATTATTGCCAGATGCAGGAGGCGCAGATGCAGCTACACCCGATCGCCCCAACCCCGTTCCATCAGCAGGACCCCGCGATCACCGACGCGGAAGCCGGCGCACTGGCGCGGGCCACGGTGAACCTGTTTCGGGCCTGGGGGCTGAGCGATGCCGAGGCCAGAAACCTTTTGGGCGGCATGGCGGCACGGACCTGGGCGCGGTGGAAGGATGGCGAGATCGGCCGGATCGACCGGGATCTGCGGATGCGCATGGCGCATCTGATGGGCATCCATAAGGGGCTGCGCTATCTGTTCAGGGAACGGGACCGCGGTTATGCCTGGGTGCGCAAGCCGAATGCGGCGTTTGCCGGCAAGTCCGCCCTCGACATCATGATGCGGGGCGAGTTGTCCGATCTGGCACTGATGCGGGACTGGCTCAACGCCGAGCGCGGCGCATGGTGAGCGGCGAGGCCGTGTTGCGGCGGGTATGCTGGGAGACGACCTGGCGAATCATCCGCTCAATCTGGCCGCCCATCGACCTGTTCGAGGACATCGCCGATCCGCATGATTGGGAGGCGCTGGTTGCCGTCGAGGCCAAGACCAATCCCCGTGTCCGCGACGAGGTCGGCGATCTGGGCAAGGTGCCTCCGGCGCGTCGGATCGGCGGGCCCGGAGCCAGTCTGGTGATGGCGCCGTTCGTTCACTGTTCGCCCGCCCGCCCGGGGCGTTTCACGAATGGCAGCTACGGCATTTATTATGCCGGCGATCGCGAGGAGGTCGCCCTGGCGGAGACCATTCATCATCACGGACAATTCATGGCGGCAACCGGCGAGGCTCCCGGCTGGACCTCGGATTTCCGCGCCCTGATCGGTGCGATCGATCGGGACCTGCATGACGTGAATGCCGTGCCGGAGGTTCTCCATCCCACCGATTACGCCGCATCGCAGGCGGAAGGTGCTGTACGTCGCGCTGCGGGCAGCGACGGCCTGGTGTGGAACAGCGTCCGGATGCCGGGCGGGCAGTGTATCGGGGTATTCTGGCCCGATGTGGTGACGATCCCGGTTCAGGGCGCGCATTTCTGCTATCACTGGAATGGTACACGGGTGGATTTCGTGAAGCGCTATGGAACCGGAGAGATTCTGGAAGTGAGGTGAGACGTGGAAGAGGGGGACCCGGATGCACCATCCTCTCCGGTCTGCTATGCCGCCGAGGCCGATGATGTCTATATGGGCTATGCCGTGCGGGACGAGATCCTGGTCCTGCTGACCGATCTTCTGCGTCGGGAAGATATGGTGGGGCGGGATGAGGCGGTGCGTGCGGTGCTGACCGAGGAAATCCGGCGGCTGGGCGGCACGCCGCCGGAACCGGGCGATCTTCGGGCAGCGAGGGCTGTGCCGGCGGCGGATGTTCTGCGCCGGCTGGCGGATCTGCTGCCCCGGCTGCGCGATGACGGCCTTCATGCGGTCTTGCGGCGGCTGGTCGATCGGTGATCGGGCAGGTTCGCGCTTGCCTTCGGCGCCGGGGAAGCGGAGGGTGCGGCGCTGATGCAGCACCTGAAGGAGACCGGACATGTCCGACCAGGGTGACGACTACGTGTATGACGAGGCCACCGGCGAATGGCTGCCGGCCTCGGAGTTGGCTGCCTCGCAACCCGAGGGCCAGGCCCCCGCGGGGGAGCGGGTGGTGAAGGATGCGGCCGGCAATGTGCTGGCGGACGGCGACCAGGTGACGCTGATCCGGGATCTGAAGGTGAAGGGCACCAGCCAGACGCTGAAACAGGGCACGGTGATCCGGTCGATCCGTCTGACGGCGAATGACGAGGAAATCGACTGCCGGCACGAGTCCATCAAGGGGCTGGTGCTGCGGACCGAGTTCGTGCGCAAGCGCTGATGATCCGGACCGGTACCGGTGGTTGCGGTGCATGCCGCGTCACCTGTACAGTCGGGTGGTCCCACAGCCCCGAGAGGCCATGTCCGAGATGATGCCGACCGTCTATCAGAGCGATCTGTTCATCCCCCGCTACCGGCCGATCAGCCGCGGGCGCTGGGAGCTGCGGGTGGTGCCGATGAACATGGCCCCGGGCTATTGGACGATGTCGGCGCTGGTCGAGAACATGGCCGTGCTGCTGCGCGACCGGCAGAGCTGGATGTCGACCACCCCGCTCGAGATCGAAAGCCAGGAGATCGGCGTGCATCTGGCACGCGGCCATGTGCTGATCTATGGCATGGGCATGGGCTGGTCGGCACTGGCGAGCGCGCTTCAGGATGCGGTCACCGCGGTGACGGTGGTCGAGTTCGACCCGGATGTGATCGCGCTGCATGAAGAGCTGGATCTGGCGGCACAGCTGCCCGAGGCGGCGCGGGTCAAGCTGAAGATCGTGCAGGGCGATGCCTATGCCTATGTGCCCGACCGGCCGGTCGACCTGCTGATGCCCGATATCTGGCTGCCGATGCTGAATGACGGCCGGGTGGACGAGGTGCGGCAGATGCAGGCGAATGTGCAGGCCGGCGCGATCTATTTCTGGGGCCAGGAGCTGGAGATCGCCCGCCATGCCGTGGCGGCCGGCCATGCGCTGGACGATGACGGCATCGCCGCCGCCATTGCCGGGATGGGCCTGCCGCTGGTCGGCCCCGAACACCCCGGCTATACCGAAAAGCTCGTCGCCGCTGCCCGGCGCTGGCTGCGCGACCGCTGGCTGCCGGGCTCCACGCCACCCTGGTAATGGCAATATGCGCCCCGGTCAGCCGTCCCCGCCGCATTCCAGGCGGAAAGCGGTGCGCAGATGGGCTTCGGCCCCTGCCGTGTCGAGACCTTCGGCGCCCGAGAGCAGCAGCCCGGCCAGGCCGTCATAAAGCGCACCCAGCCTGAGCGCCGTGGCGTCGGGATCGTCTGCCCGCCAGCAGCCTGCGGCGTGGCCGTCGCGCAGGATGGCGGCCAGACTGTCCTGCATGCGCTGCCGCGCGGTCGAAAGCGCGTCGGCGAGCGCTGTATCGGTGCCGGCAAGATCCGTCGCCTCGATCCAGAGCCGCCAGTAGATCCAGGCATCGGGCGCGAAGGCGGTGGCGAGATAGCGCTCCATCGCCACCGCCGGCGGCCGGCTGCCGTGGTTGATGTCCCCGGCCACGGCGTCGAAGATCGCCGACCAGGCCAGCGCCCGTAGTTCCGGCCAGCGGAAATAATGGTTGAGCAGCCCCGTGCCGACGCCGGCGCGGTCGGTCACCATCCGGGTGGTCGCCGCCTTCAGCCCCGCCGTCAGCAGCACCTCCGCCGCCGCGGCAAGGATGAGATCCCGCCGGCCGCGGGGCGCATCGTCATGCCGTGCCACATGTCCCTCCTTGACTCGTTGAGCGGTTGCTCAATAGATTGAGCACATGCTCAATGGCGGGAGGATATCATGCCGGGCCCATTCCGCACCACACCAGCGCGCAACACAGCCGTGGATACCATCCGCCTGGTCGGGCTGGTCGGGATCTGCGTGGTCAATCTGCCCTTCATCGCCCTGCCGGGTGCGGCCGGGCTGGTGCTGCCCGATGCCGGCCTCGACCGCCTGGCCATGCTGACGGTGGAGACATTGTTCCAGGCCAAGTTCTTCCTGCTGTTCTCCTTCGTGTTCGGCTGGAGCTTCCATCTTCAGGATCTGGCGGCACGGCGCGCCGGCGCCAGCCCCGCCCGCCGGCATCTGCGCCGCATGGCCGCGCTGGCGGTGATCGGCTGCCTGCACGGCATCCTGGTCTTTCCGGGCGATATTCTGGTGATCTATGCCCTGCTCGGCTGCGGGCTGGTGGCGGTGCGGCATCTGTCTGCGCCGGCGCTGGCCAGGCTTGCGCTGGCGATGCTGCCGCTGGCGGCGCTCTGTCTGACCGTGCTCTGGGTGTCGCTGCCGGAAGCGGCGTTCAGCCAGCCCCCGGCCGGCGACGCGCTGTCGCAGCGGATCGACGAGTGGCTGTCGACGCTGGGTTTTCTGCTGGTCTTTCAGGGCCCGCTCGCCTTCGGGGCGTTCTGCCTGGGGCTGGCGGCGGGCAAGAGCGGTTTCTTCGCCCCCGACCATCCGTGGCAGCACCGGCTGGACCGGGCGCTGCCCTGGCTGCTGGTGATCGGCCTGCCGCTCAACCTGTTTCATGCCGCAGCGACCGGCGGGCTGCTGCCGGCGGAATGGGTGTTCGCCACCCTGGCGGGGGTCTGGGCACTGGCGCCGGGGGCGCCGATCCTGGCGGCCGCCTGGTTGGCGCTGATCCTGCGGCTGACGCGGTTCCGGCCGCTACCCGAGATCCTGATCGCAGCCGGCCGCAACTCGCTGTCGATCTATGTGCTGCAGGGCATGCTGGCGGGGCTGACCTTCTGCGTGGTCGGCCATGGCAGCGTGGGGCAGGCGCGGCTGCTGGTCGTGGCCTTGCCGCTGGCCGGGGCCGCCATTCTGGCATTGGCCGCCTGGGCGGTGGTCGCCGGCCGCGGGCCGCTGGAGCGGCTGCTGCGGCGGATGTCGGGGGCCTGACCCGGCTTCAGCGTCGGTCAGTTGACCGGTCGCCAGAGGATCGGCGGGCCAGGAGCATCAGCACCGCCACCGCGAGCGCTGATTTCACCAGCCCGCCGGCGATGAAGGGCAGGACGCCGTGTTCGATGGCACGGTCGAGACCGATCTTCGTCGACAGCCAGGCAGCCCCCAGCGCCAGACAGATCGCGTGGGCAAGGATCATGGCCGCCAGCGCATGCACCGGCCGCTCCCCATTCCAGCCGCGTTCGGCAAGCAGGCCGGTCAGGGCCCCTGCGATCGGGAAGGCGATCAGATAGCCGCCGGTCGCCCCGGTGAAGCGGTCGATGCCCGAGGTGCCGTCGGCCAGCACCGGCAGGCCGGCGGCGCCGGCCGCCAGCCAGACCAGAATGGTGAGTCCGCCCAGCCGCCAGCCATAGAGCGCGCCGATCACGAAGACCGCGAAGGTCTGCATGGTCATCGGCACCGGCACCATCGGCACTTCGGCGAAAGACGAGGCGGCGAGCAGGGCGGCGCCGATCAGCACGGCGGCGCCGCGCCAGCCGATCGGGCGGGCCTCGGGGCGGAGCGGGCTGAAGCTGCGAAGGCTGGTCTCGGACATGGGATGCGGACCCCCTGGATGGCTGCGGCGGGCGATAAACCGGCCCAAAATGCAACCATAAGAAGGCAGGGCCGCGAAATCCATCTCTCAAGTTGATTGTTGTTCGGATTTCTGGTGGCCGATGACGCGGGGCTTGTTCTAAGATAGTCTAAGATATATCTTGAGACTGTCTGGAAGAGAGGAGTGACGCAGATGCGTTTCGTACACAGGCAGTGCGACCGTCGCGGTCGCGGGTTTCACGGCGAAGGCCGTCACGGGCATGAGAGTGACGGCCTCGATGGGAATTTTGGTCGCGCGTTTGGCAGTGGCCATGGCTGGGGCCGCGGCTTTGGCCGCGGTTTTGGCCGTGGCCGCTCTGGCGAGGACTGGATGTCGGAGCGGGGCGGCCGCCGGCGCTTCTTCGATGCGGGCCAGCTGCGGCTGGTGCTGCTGAAGCTGATCTCGATGCAGCCGCGCCATGGCTACGACCTGATCCGCGCGGTGGAAGAGCTGACGGGCGGGGCGTATGTGCCGAGCCCGGGCGTGGTCTATCCGGCGCTGTCGATGCTGGAAGACATGAACCAGGTGGCGGGCACCGAGGCCGAGGGCGGCCGCAAGGTCTTCGCGATCACCGCCGATGGCGAGGCGGAACTCGCCGCCAATGCGGCGATGGTGACCGAGCTGATGGCCCGGCTGGCGGCGATGGCCGAGATGCGCGAGCGGGTGGACACCACCCCGGTCGAACGCGCGATCGGCAATCTGAAGATGGCCCTGCGTGGCCGGCTGACGGCACCCGATGCCGATCGCAAGCTGGCGCTGGAGATCGCCCGGATCCTGGACGAGGCGACGCAGAAGATCGAGCGGTCATGACGAAGAATTCGAGGCTTGCGGTCCTCAGGCGGCGCCATGGTCTTGAGCCGCCGCTCCGCCCCGTTCCCGATCTTCCGACCGCGCCCCTGATGGAGACGACCCCTATGACGACCACCACAACCACCGTCACCAGCACCGCCGTGGTGCCGACGGCGCATGGCAGCCGCTATCTGCAGCAGCTGTGCAAGCATTGGAGCCACAACCTGACGGTTGAGTTCAGCCGCGAGCAGGGCTCGGTGATCTTCCCCCACGATGCCCGCGGTGCCGCATGGCCGGGCGATGCCCGGCTGCTGCTGGATGCCGGCGACGGCACCCTGACCTGCCGGATCGAGGCCAGCTCCGACGGGCAGCTGGAGGCGCTGAAGGGCGCGGTGGTGCGGCATCTGGACCGTTTCGCCTTCCGCGAGGCGCCGCTGCATGTCGACTGGCGGGACGGCGTCTGATCAGGCGGCGCCGGCCCGGCGCGGTGCCGTGGCCGAAAGGATGAGGCCGAGCAGGGCGAAGCTGCCGGTGAGGGCCGCGATCGCCGTCCAGCCGCCATGCTGCCAGAACCAGCCGCCGACCGAGCCGGTGATGCTGGAGCCCAGATAGTAGAACAGCAGATAGAGCGACGCGGCATGGCCCTTGGTGGCGCCGGCAAGGGGGCCGACCGAGCCGCTGACCACCGAATGGCAGACGAAGAAGCCGGTGGTGACCAGCACGATGCCGGCGATGATCGCGGGCAGGGCAGGCACCAGGGTGACCGCCACTCCGGCAAGCGTCAGCAGGAAACCCGCGATCAGCAGCGGCCGGCGGCCGAAGCGGTCGCCGAGGCCTCCTGCGATCGAGGACGAGACGATGCCGAAGCCGAAGGCGAGGAAGATCATCGCGACCCGGGTCTGGCTGAGATCGAAGGGGGCCGCGGTCAGCCGGAAGGTGGTGTAGTTGAACAGGGTCACGAAGATGCTGGTCAACGCAAAGCCGGTAGCATAGAGCCGGAGCAGCCCCGGATTGCGCAGATGCCCGGCCCAGGCCCGCAGATGGAAGCCGGGTGAGACGCCCCGTGCCGCCACGAAATTGCGCGAGCGCGGCAGCAGGATCAGGAAGCCGATCGCGGCCACCAGGCCGAGGCCGCCCATCACCGCCATCGCCATGCGCCACGAGGTGAATTCCGTCAGCAGCCCCATGCCGACCCGGCCCATCATCGCGCCGAAACCGGTGCCGGCAACATAAAGCCCCATGGCCTTGCCCAGATGGCGCGGCTCGATTTCTTCGGCCAGATAGGCCATGGCCACGGCCGGCACGCCGCCCAGCGCCAGGCCTTCGAGCGCCCGGGCGATCAGCAGCCCGTGCCAGTCGGGGCTGAGGGCGGCGGCGAGGTTCAGCGCCGCCGCCGCCGCCATCGAGCCGAACATCAGCCCGCGCCTGCCCAGCGCCTGAGAAAAGGCGCCGGCCAGCAGGATGGAGAGCGCGAGCAGGCTGGTGGTGACCGACAGCGCCAGCGAGGCGGAGGCGGCGCCCAGGCCGAAACTGGTGGCGAAGGCCGGCAGCAGCGGCTGCACACAATAAATCAGGGAAAAACTGGCGAAGCCCGCCAGGAACAGCGCGATGCCGGTCCGCCGCCAGGCCGTGGTGCCGCGGGTGATCCAGACCGGGCCGTTGATTCTGACGGCGGTCGGAGCCGGGTGGTGCCGGTGGCGGGCGGGAGCCATGGTCGATTGCAGGGTCATGGAGCAGGCGCTTTCGGGGCCGGGTCTGGTCTTTCGGATATAGCGCTGGCCCTTTCAATGCGTCCAATATATGGAAGAAGCAATCTTCATATCTTTGGTGTATGGCTGATGGAATTGCGGCACATCCGGTACTTCCTGGCGGTGGCCGAGGAGCGCAACTTCACCCGGGCGGCGGCCCGGCTGGGCATCGGCCAGCCGCCGCTCAGCCTGCAGATCCGGGATCTGGAGGCGGAGGTCGGCACGGCGCTGTTCCACCGCGTTCCCCATGGCGCCGAGCTGACGGAAGCGGGGGCCGCCTTTCTGGCGGCGGTGGAGGCGATCCCGGGCCAGGCGGCCGGGGCGGTGAAACTGGCGCAGCGCGCAGCCCGGGGCGAAACCGGTCGGCTCAGCCTGGGCTTCACCGGCACGGCCGCCCTCAACCCGCTGATTCCCGAAGCCATTCGCGCCTTCCGGCGGGCCTGTCCCGAGGTGGTGCTGACCCTGACCGAGGCCAATTCGGTGGCCCTGGTCGAAGGGCTGCTGGAGGGGCGCCTGCAGGTCGCGATCCTGCGTCCGGCCGCGACCGACCCGGCCGAGCTGGCGGTCCACAATCTGGCCGACGAACCCCTGGTGGCAGCGCTTCCGGCCACCCATGCCGCGGCGGCGCTAGCGGGGCCGATCGATCTGGCGCAGCTTGCCGCCGATCCGCTGATCCTGACCCCGCGGGCGATCGGCACCAGCCTGCACGATGTGGTGGTCGCAGCCTTCAGGGCGGCGGGGTTCGAGCCGGTGCTCGGCCAGCCGGCGCCGCAGATCGCCTCGATCCTGTCGCTGGTTTCGGCCGAACTCGGCGTGTCGCTGGTGCCGGTATCGATGTGCCAGCTGGGCATGCGCGGCGTGGTCTATCGCAGGCTTCGCGATCCGGAACCGACCGTGGGGCTGGCGGTGGCCTATCCCCGCCACCGACCACCCCAGGTCGTGCTGAATTTCGACCGGCTGATCCGGCAGGTGGCGCGGGCGGCATCGTGACCTCCGTCCCCTCGCTTGACGAGGTGATCGATATCCATATAGGTTGATATCAACAATATTCAGGAGGGGCCTGCCCATGACCACGACCGCGCAACCATCGGCGGCCGAACGTGCCGCGGCCTTCGGGCTCCATTCGCTGACCCCCCATCTGGTCTGCGCCGGTGCGGCTGCTGCCATCGATTTCTATAAAGCCGCCTTCGGCGCCGAAGAGCTGATGCGGCTGCCGGCCCCGGACGGATCGATCCTGCATGCCTGCATCCGGGTCAACGGCTCGTCGGTGATGCTGGTCGACGAAAACCGCGGCGGCGGCCTTTCCGGGCCGAAGGCGCTGGGCGGCACCGCCGTCACCCTGCATCTGGTGGTCGACGACGTCGATGCGGCGGTCGATCGCGCGATCGCCGCCGGGGCGGTGGTGGTGATGCCGGTCGCCGACCAGTTCTGGGGGGATCGCTATGGCGTGATCGCCGATCCCTTCGGCCATCAATGGTCGCTGGCGACGCCGGGCGATCCGAAATCGCCCGAAGACCTCGCAGAAGCGGCCGCCGCGGCCATGGGGGGTGTGTGATGACCATCGGCTATGTCGACGGGTTCGTCGCGGCGGTGCCGAACGCCGCCCGCGAGACATTTCGTGCCCATGCCGAAGCGGCAGCGGTGGTGTTCCGCGAGAACGGCGCGCTGGGCGTGACCGAATGCTGGGGCGACGACGTGCCCGAGGGTGAGGTGACCTCGTTCTCCATGGCCGTGCAGCGGCGCCCGGACGAGACGGTGGTGTTCTCGTGGATCCTGTGGCCGTCGAAAGAGGTGCGCGATGCGGGCATGGCGAAGGTCATGGCCGATCCGCGCCTTCAGCCCGAGGTGATGCCGATGCCCTTCGACGGCAAGCGGATGATCTTCGGCGGGTTCGTCCCCATTGTTCAGGCCTGAAGATGGCGTTCAGGCCTGAGGGGCCTGCGCGCCCAGCTGCTTGTACATGAAGGTCGTGGCACCCATGCCGCGACCGTCGGTGCGGATGCAGTAGTCGGGGATGGTGCCGACGGTGACATAGCCGAGTGCCGCATAGAGCGGCTCGGCCTTGTCGCCGGTGAGCGTGTCGAGGGTGAGCAGATGCCGGCCCATTGCGCCGGCGCGGGCTTCAAGATCGCGCATCAGCGCCCGGGCGATGCCCCGCCGGCGAAACGCCGGATGGACCAGCAGCTTGCGCACCTCGGCGCGGTGCGGCTGGTTGGGCGGGGTGTCGTGGTCGAGCTGGACCGTGCCGGCGATCCGGCCGTCCGCCTCTGCGATCAGCAGGATCAGCCCGTCGGTCATGAGCGGCGGCAGCACCTTCGCCTCCCAGAAGCGCCGGGCGGCTTCGGCCGTGAAGGGCAGCAGGAAGTTGACGCTGGCCCCGTCCTCCACGCAGGCGCGGAGCAGATCGGCCAGTTCGTCGAGCCGATCCCGGGTCTCTTCGGCGGAAAGCGCAGTGATCGCGACGGTCATCTCAAGGGCCTCAGAGGATGAAGAGGTGATAGCGGGCGCCCTCGGCCTCGGGCGTTTCGAAGCGGCTGACGCCATGCAGGCGGTAGCGCAGGCAGTCGCCGGGTTCGAGGTCATGGGGCGTGCCCTCGACCGTGACCCTGAGCCGGCCCGCGATCAGCAGCAGGTGATGTTCCAGCCCCGGACGCGGCGGCTGGTCGTACTCGATAGAGGTCGCCGGCGGCAGCTCGCAGCCCAGTACCTCGCCGCCGAGGGTTGATGCCGGGGTCGAGATCTGGCGGCGGCGAAAGCCGGTGGCGGGGTCGGTCCAGACCGGCTGATCGGCCGGCCGCAGCCGGGCGGTGAAATCCTCCTCGGCGAGCGCGATCAGCCGCGACATGGTGAGCCCATGGGCTGCGGCGAGCCGGCCGAGCACGGCCGCGGTGGCGCTGACCTCGGCATTCTCGATCCGCGACAGGCTGGCCCGGCTGACCCCGGCGCGGGCCGCCAGATCATCCAGCGACCAGTCGGCCGCCAGCCGCAGCCCTTTGAGCCGGCGGGCAAGACGATCATCGATGTCGGGGATGGTGGGTGTTTTTTCCATATTCGGGAGAATATTCCGAATATGAGAAATCGACAAGCCGCCTCAGGGGGCCGGATCGAGCCCGGCCAGAAAGTCACGCAGCAGGGTATTAAGGGCGGACTGTTCCGCCGCCGACAGATGGCCGACCAGCCGTTTCTGGGTGGCGACGTGATCGGCGACCGCGGCATCGATGACCCGCCGGCCCTGATCGGTGAGGGCGATCAGCACGCTGCGGCCATCCTGCGGATTGGGCCGGCGCTGCACCAGCCCGGATTTTTCCAGCTGGTCGATGCGATTGGTCATGGTGCCCGAGGCGACCATGGTGGTCGCCATCAGGTCGCCGGGGCTGAGCGCGTAAGGGGGGCCCGAGCGGCGCAGGGTCGCCAGCACGTCGAAGCTGGGATAGGCGAGGCCGTGGGCGGCGAAAGTCTTCTCCATCTCCCGCATCAGCTGGGTCATCAGGCGGGTGAGACGGCCGATCAGCCCCATCGGCCCGAGATCGAGATCGGGCCGTTCGCGGTGCCATTGATCGAGAATACGGTCGACGTGATCCATGGCCGGGATCATGGGGCCCGGCCGTCTTGCGGTCAAGGAGGTCTCTCGATATCGAGATAATTATCTTGACGTCGAGAGATATCGGCATAGCCTGAAAGGACAGTGCCAGGGAGGTTCCATGCACCCCGAGACCAGCCGCAACGGCGATGTGCTGCTGACCGCGATCGCCCCGGCGATCTGGGGCAGTACCTATCTGGTGACGACGGGGCTGCTGCCCCAGGGCTATCCGCTGACGGTGGCCATGCTGCGCGCCCTGCCGGCCGGGCTGATCCTGCTTCTGCTGGTCCGCCGCCTGCCCACGGGCGGCTGGTGGTGGCGGTCTTTCGTGCTGGGCGCGCTCAATTTCTCGATCTTCTGGGCGCTGCTCTTCGTCTCGGCCTATCGCCTGCCGGGCGGGGTGGCGGCGACGGTGGGCGCCATCCAGCCGCTGATCGTGCTGCTGCTGGCGCGCCTGGTGATCGGCACGCCGGTGAAGGTGGCGGCGGTGGCGGCGGCGCTGGCCGGCATTCTGGGCGTGGCGCTGATGGTGCTGTCGCCCGATGCGGCGCTGGACCCGATCGGCATCGCGGCAGGGCTCGGCGGGGCGGCGGCGATGGCGGCCGGGACGGTGTTCAGCCGCCACTGGCAGCCGCCGGTGTCGGCGCTGACGGTCACCGCCTGGCAGCTGACCGCGGGCGGGCTGCTGCTGCTGCCCGCGGCGCTGATCTTCGAGCCGGCGCTGCCGGTGCCGACCCTGCATCACCTGATCGGTTTCGTGCATCTGGGGGTGTTCGGGGCCGCCGTCAGTTACATGCTCTGGTTCCGCGGTCTGGGCCGGCTGGGACCGGGGGCGGTGGCGCCGCTGGCGCTGTTGAGCCCGGTGACCGCGGTGATCCTGGGGCTGTCGATCGCGGGCGAGCATCTGTCGATGGTCCAGGCCGTGGGCATCGCCCTGGTGCTGGGCAGCGTGCTCGCGGCACAATGGGTGCAACGGCCACGTCCGGTGAAGGCCCCCCTGGCCACCGGCTGAGCCCTTAAGGGAGGACAGATGACCGGGACTGCATCGAAGAACAGGCAGTGGGTGCTTGCCGCCCACCCCGACGGCAAGGCCACTGCCGACACCTGGCGGATGATCGACAGCCCGATGCCCGAGCCGGGCCCCGGGCAGATCCTGGTCCGCACGCTCTGGCTGTCGGTCGATCCCTATATGCGCGGGCGGATCGCGGCGGCCGGCAATTACACCAAAGGCGTGGCGCCGGGAGAGCTGATGCAGGGCGGCGGCGTGGGCGAGGTGGTCGTCTCCAACCATCCCGCCTGGGCGCCGGGCGATCTGGTCGAAAGCATGACCTTCGGCTGGCAGGAATATGCGGTGTTGAGCCCCGACCTGCCGGGGGCCGCCCGGGCCAACCGGGTGAACCCCGAGATCGCCCCGCCCGAGGCGGCGCTGTCCTGGCTGGGCATGCCGGGGCTGACCGCCTATGTCGGCATGATCGAGATCGCGCGGCCCAAGCCCGGCGATACGGTGCTGGTCTCGGCCGCATCGGGTGCCGTGGGGCAGATGGTCGGCCAGATCGCGAAGCTGCAGGGCGCGCGTGCGGTGGCGATCGCGGGCTCGGACGACAAGCTGGCCTGGTGCCGGGAGCTGGGCTTCGATGCCGGCATCAATTACCGCACCGCCGGCGACATGAAGGCGGCGATCGCCGCTTCCTGCCCGGGCGGCGTCGACGTCTTTTTCGACAACACCGGCGGCCCCATCCACGACGCGGCCCTGGCCAATCTGGCGACCCATGCCCGGGTGGTGATCTGTGGCCGGATCGCCGTGGTCGATCAGGCGCCGGAAGAGGATATCGGCCTGCGCGCCAGCGCCCGGCTGATCGTCACCCGATCGATGATCCAGGGCCTGGTGGTCTTCGACTGGTGGCATCTGCGCGACGAGGCCATGGCCCGCATCGCCGCCTGGCACCGCGAGGGCCGCTTCCGCTTCCGCCACGACGTGCTTGAAGGTTTCGAACGGATGCCCGAAGCCTTCCTGCGGATGATGGCCGGCGACAATTTCGGCAAGCAGGTGGTCAGGGTCGCCTGACCGGCACCCTGCCGGGCCTGCGGCGGAGGGCAGCGCGCAGCAGGCCCGGCAGCCGCCCGTCGATCAAAGCGAGGCCGACTGCGATCATCGCCATGCCGATCAGATGTTTCGGCTCCAGCCGTTCGCCCAGGAAGGTCGTCCCCAGCAGGATGGCGCTGACCGGCACCAGGAAGGTGACCAGCATCAGATTGGTGGCCCCCGCCGTCGCCAGCAGGCGGAAGAACAGCACATAGGCGAAGGCGGTGGAGATGAAGGCGATGGCCAGGATCGCGGCGACCGTCCCCCGGCCGGGGGCGGGCAGCGTCCAGGGCTGATCGACGATCAGGGCGAGCGGCACCAGCATCATCGCCGCCGTGGTCATCTGGCCGGTGGCGGTCGCCATGGGCGCCACCCCCAGTCGGGCGAAGCGGCGGCCGAAGACGCCGGCCAGCGCATAGGAGAAGGCGGCGCCCAGAATGGCGAGCTGGCCCGCGACATTGCCGCCCAGACCGTTCAGCGCCGCGGGGCCGATCATCGCCGCCACGCCGGCAAAACCGGCCAGCACCCCGGCGATGCGGTTGGGGCTCGCCTTCTCGTCGCTGGTCGCCAGATGCGCCACCAGCACCCCGAAAAGCGGGGTGGTGGCGTTCAGGATGGCGGCAAGTCCGCTCGGGATCTGGGTCTGGCCCCAGACGATCAGGCTGAACGGGATCAGGCTGTTCAGCAGCCCCATGCCGAAAAAGGCCGCCCAGACCTGGGGCGAGCGGGGCATGCTCAGCCCGCGCAGCCGCAGCACGACGTGCAGGGCGAGGGCGGCGAGCAGCACCCGCGCCGCCACGATGGTGAAGGGCGGCAGCTCTTTCACCGCGACGCCGATGAAGAAGAACGAGCCGCCCCAGGGAATGGAGAGCAGCACCAGCAGCCCCCATTCCCGCAGTGTCATGCTGCGCCCCGCGGCCATGCCGCACCTCCGGATTGCCTGAGTGTCGCCGGCCATGAAACCGGCGATGCCTACCGCCCGCAACCGAGCTTTCCCAGGTGGCAGGGTAAGTGCGGCTAAGCCTCAGCCTGCGGCGCTGGCGGCGATGTAATCCGCGATCATCAGGTCGAGATGGGCGCCGCCGCCATTCTTGTAGACCGTGATTTCATCGGCCGAGCGCCGCGCCGGTGCGGTCGCCGGCACCAGGTCGTAGAGATCGCCCAGGACATCCGCCTCGGTGATCACGCCGGCTTTGATCGGCATCGTCAGCTCGCCGATATGGTGCAGCGTGGTGGCGCGCGAATCCACGAACAGCCGGCTGCTGCCGATCAGGGCATCGTCGGCCTCGCGCATATCCGCCTTGAAGGCGCCGATCAGGTCGACATGGGTGCCGGGGCGGACCCGGTCGCCATGGATGACCGGGCTGCGCGCCATGGTGGCGCTGGAGATGATGTCGGCCGTGGCCAGCGCGGCTTCCAGATCAGGGACGGCTTCGATCCGGGCGGTGATGCCGGCGGCCTCGGCCCCGGGCCGGGCGGTATCGAGCAGATCCCGGGCCTGTTCCGGCCGCCGCGCCCAGACCGAGATCCGCTCCAGATCGGGGAAGATCGCGCCATAGGCCCGGATCAGGCTGGCGGCGACCACGCCCGCGCCCACAATCACCAGATGCCGGCTGTCGGGCCGGGCGAGCAGGCGGGCGCCCAGAACCGAATCCGCCGCGGTCTTGAACTCGGTGACCAGGCGGCTGTCGATCACCGCGCGCAGGCTGCCGGTCTCCGCATCATAGACCATCATCGCGCCCTGCACCGTGGGCAGGCCGCGCGCGGCATTGCCGTCCATCACCGTCACCGCCTTCACGCCATAGCCGAGACCGGGAATGAAGGCCGCACGGTTGAGCAGGGTGGCGGTGCGGGGGCCGAGGAAAATATCTGCAATCTCGGCCCGGGGCCGCAGATGGCCGCGCCGCAGCGCCTCGACGGCTCCCGCCCAGTCAAGGGCGCCTGCACAGGCCTCGTAGGTCAGCAGATCCGGCGTCACCATGTCTCCCCCGCATGTCTTCGGATGATCAGAGGCGGGGATGATACGGGTTTCGGCCGCCGGCGGACAGGCCGGCGATCCGGCGCTCGCGGCTGTGGGCAGGGCGGGCGGTCATGCTAGCATAAGGCTCGGCGTCTTGCCTTGATATCAACCCGATTGGCCATGTCAGATCCTGCAATCGTTCCCTTCGAAACCACGCTTCTGGTTCGCGACGCCTGCCTTTGCCTGCATGTGCAGCGGGCGGCGCGGGCGCTGGCCCGGCGCTTCGACGATGCGCTCCGTCCGGTCGGGCTGACGAATGGCCAGTTTTCGCTGATGATGTCGCTGAACCGGCCGGTGCCGCCGCGCAAGGGGGATGTGGCCAGCCTGCTGGCGATGGATCACAGCACGCTCACCGCCAATCTGAAGCCGCTGGAGCGCCGCGGTCTGATCGAAAGCGAGATCGACCCCGAGGACCGGCGCGGCCGGCTGCTGCGGCTGACGCCCGAGGGCATGGCCGTCCTGGCGCGGGCCGTCCCGATCTGGGAGCGTGCCCATGCCGCCACCGAGGCGCTGCTGACCGGGGGCGAGGTCGGGCGATTGCGCAACGATCTGATGGCTCTCTCGGCATCATCTCCAGAGGATCATCAACCATAAGTATTTTATTCCTCGCATAATGGGCCGTTCGACCTTATCATCAGGTGACCAACCAACCATAAAAACACCTGTAGACGGGGCGAGTCATGAAAGCTGGTGTCCATCCGAGCCGTGCGCTGTGCATGGCCCTTGCGTTCTGCGGCCTGGCAGCCGCATCCCTCCCTGCGGCCGCAGCCGACGGCCTGGTAATCCCGCAGCCGATGCCGGGCGGTTTCAACTTCCCCACCCCGGGTTACGTGATCGGGCAGTGGGTCGATGCAAACGATCAGACGGCCATCACCAGCCATGGCTGGGAGATCTGGCAGGCGATGACCCAGCCCGCCGGCCAGAACAACCTGCCGGTCTGGGACACCTGGGTGTCGGAGGCCCAGATTTTCGGCCAGACGAGCAAAACCGGTACCAAGGCCGCAGCGGAGACCGATGCGCTTGGCGCCGTTCAGGGCCAGCTGGAGCGCGGCGTCGCCCTGCCGCAGCTCAGGCCGCTCAGGATTCCGCGCCAGTTCTCTCACACCCCGCATGGCCGTAACGCGCTGGCGGCGACCGCGTCGCAGGGATCGGTGATCGTCGAGACCGAGCGCTTCAACGACGCCACGGCCATCTTCGTCTCCACACCGCAGGTCACCCCTTACGGGACCTTCAAGGTGAACAACGGCAGCAGCCTTCAGGCCTATGCCGCGGCTTTCCCGGCGAACACCTCGACGGCGGCCCGGGCCGTGCGCGACTTCCCCGAAACCGGGATGGAGACCAAACCGGTCTTCGGCTATGTGAAGGCATCGACACCCACTGCCGTGCCCTATTGGCAGGGAACCGGCGCGGTCAACACCGACAACGACCCTGCCCAGGGCTATTACGTCCAGAACTGGAACGACTGCGTGATCGTCGACCCCTCGAACACGGCGACGTCGGGCATGACCAAGCTTTCGGCGGCGCCGACCCCGGGCAGCTTCTTCCAGGATCCGCAGCTCAGCTGCAGCAGCTATTACACGGCGCCGATCGGCATGTTCTATGCCTTCGCGATGACGGCGGCCCAGGCGCAGGGCTTCGCCAATGCCAATGTCGCCGCCGGCGACATGGCGCTGCTGGTCGCCATGCATGTCAGCACCAAAGAGCAGGATCCCTGGACCTGGCAGACCTTCTACTGGCAGGGCACGTCTGAATTCGAGACCTCGGAAGGCCCCGGCTCCATGACCGGCCAGCCCGCCGCGCTGGCGGCGCCGTGGAACGCCTATGCCATGTGCACGGCCTATTCCCAGCAGGTCAACGGCCAGATGCTGGTCTGCTACAACCCGTATCTGGAAACCAATCCCGGCATCCCGTCGGGCATCACCTCGAACTGCATGACCTGCCATGGCATGGCCGCAGTCTATCCGGCCGGATCCCAGAGCCAGACGCCGAGCTACCCCGCCAATTACGACCAGCCGGTGGCCTTCGACGATCCGACGCTGTTCGGCAATGCCATGAAGACCGACTTCTCGTGGAGCATGGCGGATCAGGTGTTTGATTGAGGGAGGTGAGGGGAGAGGAGTCTTTTAGCCCCTCGGCCCAAGCGGGCGTTCCACGCCCTTGGCCGCCGCCTCAATGGCGGGAGGCTTTTAGCCCCTCGCCGGGCGGGCGCTGCCGCGCCCTTGGCCGCCGCCTCAATGGCGGCTTGCGCCGGCCACCTTCGGGTGGCCGGCGCTTGGCTTTGGTGGCAGGGGCGTCCTCGGATCTGCCGGGTTTCAGATGCCGAGGGCGGCTTTGGCGGGGGTGTCGAAGCCCAGGGCGATGACGCGGCCGTCTTCGTCGGTGAAGACCGGGCGCTTGATCAGGGTGGGTTCACGGGCGAGCAGGGCGGCCAGGGCGGCGCGGTCGCCGGTGCCCGCGATCGCCGCCTCGACCACGGCCCGGTCGGCCTCTCCCAGATTGCGCCAGGTGGTGGAGCGGCGGTTGACCAGCCGGTCGGCGCCGATCTGGTCCAGCCAGGCGCCGGCCTCTTCGGCCTTGAGCGCGTCGTCGCGCAGGTCGCGGACCCGGTGGGCGCGGCCTGCGGCTTCCAGCGTCTTGGCCGCCTTGCGGCAGGTGTCGCAGGTCTTGATGCCGTTCAGCGTGGGGAGCATCAGCGGGCGTATCCCGTCTTGAGGGTGGGGGCCATTTCGGCCAGAACGTCGAGGCAGGCGCCGGCCAGCCGCCGGCAGCCCGCGGGCGACCAGCCTTCGTCCGCATCCGGCGCCTCGACGCAATCCTTGAACGGCTGTTCCAGCGTCATCGCCAGCGCACCGAAGGTGTTGGCCACCCAGTTTGTGCACATCGACAGATCGCCGGTCTGCGGCCGGGCGGCCGGATAGCCGATCCGGGTCTGGAAATCGGGCGAGACCTCGTCCAGCCGGCCGCGATAGCGGGCCAGCAGGTCCAGCTGCCCCGGGCGCAGATCGGGGATGCCCTCGAAGCCGGCGATGAAATTATGCGGCAGCGCCTCGTCGCCATGAACGTCCAGGCAGAAGGCGACGCCGGTCTGCAGCATGGCCGCGCGCACCACCGCCACCTCGGGGCTGCGGGCCAGGCTGGGGGCCGCCCATTCCCGGTTCAGATTGGCACCGGCGGCATTGGCCCGCAGATGGCCGCGGAAGCTGCCATCGGGGTTCATGTTCGGCACCACCACCAGATCTGCCGCGGCACGCAAGCCCGCGGCCACCGGGTCGGCGGCATCGGTCAGCCGGTCGAGCGCGCCCTCCATCCACCAGCTGGCCATGGTCTCCCCCGGATGCTGGCGGCCGATGATCCAGCAGACCGGCCGGCTGCCGTCGAAGGTGCCCATCGCCAGCGCATCGAGCGGCCGGCCGTCGACGGTGCTGCCCAGGCGGATCCGCCGCACCCCTGGCCGGCTGCCGGCCCGTGCCACCAGATCGGCATGGGCCGACAGGTCGTAGGGCGCGAAATAGGCCAGTTCCACCTGATCGGCATCAAGGTCCAGATCCAGGCTCAGCACGCGGCCGTCGTAGCGGCCCGGCACCCGGGTCCAGCGGCTGCGATCGGTGGAGAGGACCGGACGATAGCCGTCGAAGCCCTTGGGATAGGTGCAGCTGCCGGCATTCAGCAGCCGCACCGTCACCGGCCGGCCGGCGATGCCCGACAGCCTGACGTCGAACCACTGGCGGAAGCTGCAGCCGGCATCGGTGCGGATGGCGAGGTCGACCACCGTCCGGCCGCCGGCCGTGCCGATGGCGACCAGATCGCCATTGCCGCCGTCGAAGCGGCTGTCGACGGCGATGCCGGATGGGGCGGGGAAGCCGGTGGCGGTCATGGGGCTGGCGCTCCTGAGAAGATGCCTTATGGCGGGATGCAGGTCTTGTCCGGCGCGGGATCGGGGCGACATATGATGTGTCGTCGGGTCTCTGCCCAGGCCGGACGCGCATTGTGAAAGGAGTGGCCGTGACCGACAAGACCGACACCGCGCGCCCGCTCGCGTCCGCGACCGTTGCCGCCCGGGCCACCGGGCGGGTCGATCCCGCGACCGGTGCGGTCGTGCCGCCGATCCACCCCGCCACGACCTATGAACGGGCGGCGGATCTGTCCTATCCGCGGGGGCGGGTCTACACCCGGACCGACAACCCCAATTACGACGCCCCCGAGGCGGTGCTGACCGAGCTGGAAGGCGGGGCGGAAAGCCTGGTCTTCGCCTCGGGCATGGCGGCTGCCGTGACCCTGTTCCAGGCGCTGCCCCAGGGCGCGCGGGTGGTGGCGCCCGAGATCATGTATTGGGGCCTGCGCAAATGGCTGATCGAGGTGGGCCGCCCCGCGGGGCTGGGTGTTGCCTTCGTCGACATGACCGATCAGCAGGCGCTGGCGGCGGCGCTGGATGAAGGGGCGGATCTGGTCTGGGTGGAAAGCCCCGCCAACCCGCTCTGGGGGATTACCGACATCGCGGCGGCAGCCCGGCTCGCCCATCGCGCCGGCGCCGTGCTGGCGGTGGATTCGACCGCCGCCACCCCGATCCTGACCCGGCCGATCGATCACGGCGCCGATATCGTGATGCATTCGGCGACCAAGTATCTGAACGGCCATTCCGACGTGCTTGCCGGCACGCTGACGGTGGCACCGGGTCTGGCCGGCGATCCGCTCTGGGCCCGGGTGCGGCAGCTCCGGTCGATGTCGGGCAATATTCCGGGGCCGTTCGAGGCCTGGCTGCTGCTGCGCGGCATGCGCACCCTGGCGCTGCGGGTGGAGCGCGCCTCGGCCAATGCGCTGGCCATCGCACAGCATTTCGCGCGCGACCCGCGGCTCGATGCCGTGCTCTATCCGGGCCTGCCCGATTTCCCCGGCCACGAGATCGCCCAACGCCAGATGACCGGCGGCTTCGGTGGCATGCTGTCGATCCGGGTGGCGGGCGGACGTGACCGCGCGATCGAGGTTGCGGCGCGGCTGCGCCTCTTCGCCCGTGCAACCTCGCTCGGCGGGGTCGAAAGCCTGGTCGAACACCGGGCGAGCATCGAGGGCACGGACAGCCCCGTGCCCGACGATCTGCTCAGGATTTCGGTCGGGATCGAGGCGGCGGCGGATCTGATTGCCGACCTGGATCAGGCGCTGGGCAAGGCTCCGGCGGGCGATGCGCAGTGATCGTTCCGCTTGTCGTTGACAAGCCGATGACGCACGGTTATCTAGACGCACGACCTGCCGTGGAGGGGTGGCCGAGTGGCTGAAGGCGGCGGTTTGCTAAACCGTTATAGGGTCTAAAGCCCTATCGAGGGTTCGAATCCCTTCTCCTCCGCCAGTTCCGAAGGCCCCGGCCGAGCGCTGCTCGGCCGGGGCCTTCGCGCATCCGGCATCTCCACGCAGGGCAGGCCCGGGTATTTCGCACTTGCGGCAGGTACCCGCGGGTGTTACTCAGGCAATCCGATCGGTGGCGGTCCCGCCCGCCACCCACAAAACTCCAAACGGGCATGTTCGGGCTTTACTGTTCCGCGACCTGCCACCCGCCGGGCGCCCCGGCCGCGTGACGAACCGCAAACGGTCTCCCCCTGGGATACCGGGTTCGCCGTCCTGGCGCCGATCTGCGGCGGACGCCCATGACTGGCCCAGGCACGCGGGGCACGTCCCTTACTTATCCGGCTGCCGGAAAATCCGCAGCCGGCGAGGCTTTTTTGCCCGCCGGTCGCGGCGGCGCCACCCGTTCGAAAGACCGACCCTTGATCAATTTCTCCGAGCTTGGCCTGTCCGAGACGCTGCTTCGCGCCCTGGACCAGGCGGGCTACGTGACGCCGACCCCCATCCAGGAACAGGCCATCCCGCATCTGGTGGCAGGCCGTGACCTTCTGGGCATCGCCCAGACCGGCACCGGCAAGACCGCGGCCTTCGCGCTGCCGATCCTGAACCGGATCGCCGCCGACCGGAACCGCGCCAACATGCCGGGCCGCACCCGCTGCCTGATCCTGGCGCCGACCCGCGAACTGGCCGCCCAGATCGCCGACAACATCAAGACCTATGCCCGCCACATGCGCGTTCATGTGGCCGTGGTGGTGGGCGGCGTCAGCGCCGGCCCGCAGATCCGCGCCATTGCCCGCGGCCTCGACATCCTGGTGGCGACGCCGGGCCGTCTGGTCGACCATCTGGACAGCGGCGTGCTGAAGCTGGACCGCACCGAGGTGGTGGTGCTGGACGAGGCCGACCACATGCTCGACCTCGGCTTCATCATCCCGATCCGCCGGATCCTGGCCAAGCTGCCGATCCGTCGGCAGAGCCTGTTCTTCTCGGCGACCATGCCGAAGGAGATCGGCGCCCTGGCCGGCGAGATGCTGCGTGACCCGATCGAAGTGTCGGTGACCCCGGTCGCCACCACTGCCGAGCGGGTCGAGCAGCGCGTGGTGCGCATCGAGCCCGCCCGCAAGCGCGGCGTGCTGATCGAGCTGCTTGAAACCGAAGGCGTTCACCGCGCCCTGGTCTTCACCCGCACCAAGCGCGGTGCCGACCGCGTGGCCCATGATCTTGAAGTCGCCGGCCTGCCGGCGGCTGCCATCCATGGCAACAAGAGCCAGAGCCAGCGCGAGCGGGCCCTCGGCGGTTTCCGTGACGGGCGGGTGCGGATCCTGGTCGCCACCGACATCGCGGCGCGCGGCATCGACGTCTCGGGCGTCAGCCATGTGTTCAACTACGAACTGCCCGACGTGCCCGAAAGCTATGTCCACCGCATCGGCCGCACCGCGCGTGCCGGCGCCGAGGGCATCGCCATCACGCTCTGTGCCGATGACGAGCTGGGCCTGCTGCGCGACATCGAGCGTCTGACCCGTCAGACCCTGCCGATCGACGAGCGGCGCACGGCCGAATCGATCGCCTCGGCACCCGAGCGCCTGCCCCAGCGTCAGCCGATGCGCAATGGCCGCCCGGCTTCCAAGGCGCGCCCCGGCGGCGGCGTCGGCCGGCCTGCCGGCCGCGGCCATGGCCGCCCGGGTGACCGCAGCGAGCGGAGCGAAGGTCCCGCCCGGCCCCAGCGCCCGCAGCGCCAGGGGCAGCGCGCCCACGGCGATCGCCCCAATGGCGACCGCCCCTACGGCGACCGGCCCCAGGGCGATGGCTACCGTGGCGACCGGCCCCAGGGCGACGGCTACCGTGGTGACCGGCCCCAGCGCTCATCGCGCCCGGCCCGCGGCGACCGGCCCCAGGGCCAGCAGGCCCGGAGCGGCGAAGGCCGTCCGCGCCGGCAGGGCCAGTACGCCGGTTGAGCCGTTACGCCGGCTGATCCCGGCCTCGGACATCGAAGCATAAACCAAAGGCGCGGTTCCGGAGACGGGACCGCGCCTTTGGTCTGCTCAGGCCTTCAGATGCTCAGGCGGTTCTGACGGTGCCGAGGAAGCCGTCGATCTGGCCCTTCAGGCCCCGGGCACGGGCGCCGAGATCGTCGGTCACCTGCTGCAATTCGGCGGCCTGATCGCCGGTGCGGCGCACGGCGCCGGTGACCCGACCGAGACCGGCCGAGACATCGCGGCTGCCGGCGGCCGCCTGATCCACCCGGCCGGCGATTTCGCGGGTGGCGGCGCCCTGGCGCTCCACCGCGGCCGCGACGGTGGCGGTGATGCCGTCGATCTCGCCGATGGTGGTGCCGATCCGGCCGATCACCGTCACCACCCGGCCGGTCTCGCTCTGGATGCCGCCGATCCGCTCGGCGATTTCGGCGGTGGCGCGGGCGGTCTGGTCGGCAAGCTGCTTCACTTCCGAGGCGACGACCGCGAAGCCCTTGCCGGCGTCGCCCGCGCGCGCCGCCTCGATCGTGGCGTTGAGCGCCAGAAGATTGGTCTGTTCGGCAATCTCTGAAATCAGGCCCACCACCTGGCCGATCCGGCTGGCGGCGTCGGCGAGCGTGGTGATCTGGGCATTGGCCTCGCGGGCCTGACGGGCGGCGTCGGCGGCAAGCCCGCCGCTGCGCGCGGTCTCGCGCCCGATATCGGCGATCGAGGCCGCCAGCGCCTCGGCCGCTTCGGCGACCGCCTTCACATTTGCCGCCGACACCTCGGACACGCGGCCGACCTCGCCCGCATCGCCGGTGGCGGCATCGGCCAGACCGCGCATCTCGCGCGCGGTTCCTTCCATGCCGGCGACCGCTGCGATCACCTGGCGCAGCGCCTCGGACACTTCGTGGTCGAAGCGCCGGCAGGCGGCCTCGATCTCGGCCGTGCGGCGTTCGCGACGCGCGGTCTCTTCGGCGCGTTCGGCGGTGAGCCGGTCGTTGCTGAGCGCGGTGTTGCGGAAGACCTCCACCGCCTGGGCCATGCGGCCGATCTCGTCGCGCCGGCCGGTGCCGGGCACCTCGGCGGCGGTATCGCCCGCCGCCAGCGCCGTCATGCGCTGCGCCATGCGGTCGATCGACCGGCCGGCATCGCGGCCGATGATCAGGCTGACCGACAGCACCAGCAGGGTGGCGAAGCCGGCGGTGACCAGCAGGATGGTCATCAGCCGGGCATTGTCGGCCTGGGCCTCGGCGGCGACGGTGCCGCTCACCGCCTCGATCTCGTCGCCGAGCGTGCCCATGCGGGTCTCGAGCGCGTCGAAGGCGTCGATGAAGGCGGGGAAGCCGGCTTCGGCCCGGGCGCGATCCCCGGCCGCCGCCGTCACGATGGCCTCTGCGGCCCGCACATAGGCATCCACCGCGGCGGTGACCGCCGGAAGCTGGGCCGCGATCCCGGGCGAGACGTTCAGATCGCGCAGGCTGGCCATCGCGGCGCGAAACTCTTGGGCATGCTCGGCCAGATCGGCCGACACCGCGGCCCGATCCGCCGCCGGGGCATCGGGGGCCAGGCGCAGGGCCATCAGCACATCGGCGCGCAGGGCATCATGCATCATGTCGCCCTGCATCTGCTGGCGCACCGCCGCGGTCACCCGGGTCACGGCCGAGAGCCCGTCGTCGGAGCGGATCAGTCCCAGAATGCCGGCGCCGCCTGCGGCGGCAATCAGCACGACGGACACAAGGCTCGACCAGGTGAGCCGGGCCCGGATTGACGAGGATCGTGACATCTCCCCTCCTTTCACATGCGGGGGCAGGATGCCGGCGGCATCCTCGTGTCGCGATCGTAACTGTCTGCAATTTAAGAAAGTGTTTAGAAAGACTTTAGATGGTGACACGCCCTGATACGAGCCAGTCCGCCCCTGCCGGATCGAGCCGCTGCACGCCGATCGATGTGGTCCCGGTCAGAATGCCTGGCCCCTGATCGATGACGGCCGCCTCAATCCGGCCCGTTCCCTGATGTTCCAGATCGAGCAGGGGGGCGGCGGCCGCGCCGCCGGTCGCCGGATCCTCGGCAATGCCGAGACCTGCGGGGAAATGGCGGGCGCGGATGCAGAGGCAGCCGGTCTCCGCCTGGCCGGAGAGGGCATAGAGGTAGAGGCCGGTGGCGCCGGTCCGCCCGGCCAGCCGGGCGACCGCGGCGGGATCGGGGACCGCCCGGCCCACCAGTGCCGGATCTTCCAGCCTGAGGACCAGCTTGGGCCGGGCGGCGCCGGCAAGCGTCGGCGGGAAGGCGTCGAGCCCCACGCAGAGCCCGGTTGCGGCGGCGATGTCGGGGCGGAGCGCTGCGCCGTCGGCGATCGGCCGGTGGTGATTGCCGGCAAGCCGGATCGCGGCCCCCGGCGGGCGATGATCCGCCGGCACCGGGCTGACCGTCTGCGGCCCGGCGGCGGTGGCGATGACCAGCGCCCGGTCCTGCGCCTCCCCGTCCTGCCAGAGCCGGACCGCACCTGCCAGCAGCCCGTGCAGGCAGAGCGTGATCTCAGACGCCGGCAGGAAGAACCGCGCCCGCCAGCCGGTGTCCGGATCGGGCTGAAGCCAGGTGACTTCGGCGCCGTGTCGCTGGGCCAGCGCGCGTGCCCGGGCTTCGGTGCCGCCCAGCTGCACCAGGGCCGGGTTGCCGCCGCTGCCGTCGGCGCGGCAGAAGGCCATGGCCGGCCGTTCGGATGCCGTGCCGGACATCATCTGCCTGCCGCCCGGCCGGCGACCGCGGCGCCGTCCACCCTGCGGGCGACATCGACCAGAAGCCAGCCGGCCAGCAGGCCGCCGGCCAGGAACAGCGCCGCCATCACCTGGGGCGGGACATGGCCGACCGCGGCGACACCGGCGGCCCCGGTCATCAGCGCCAGGCGGAAGCCCAGATTCATCACCGCCGCCGCCCGGCTGCGGCCGGCTTCGGGTGCAAGTGCGGCCATCAGTGCCAGTTTGGGTGGGGCGTAGAGCAGTTCGCCCACCGTGAACAGGGCGGTGAAGCCGATCAGCAGCCAGGCATCGGTCGACCAGCCCAACACCCAGAACCCGGCGGCGAAGAGCGCGAAGCCGATGGTCAGGCGGCTGGTATCCGACATGTTGCGCGCCAGAATCTGAACCAGCGGCGCCAGGGCCACCACCATCAGCCCGTTTTCGATCCGGAGCAGGCCGAACAGGCCGGGGCCATCGAGCGCCAGATGCAGGCCCGACCAGTCGATCAGCGTGACCGTTCCGGGCAGGCTGCCCAGCCGCACCGCCACGTAATGGGCGAGCTGGGCCGCCACCGCCAGCGAGAGCGCCACGCCTGCGGCATAGCGCAGGAACAGCCGGTCGCGCAGCACCTCGGCATAGCCGGCCAGCATCTCGGCCGGGCGGAAGGGGGCCGGCCGCTCCACCGGCCGGGTCTCGACCAGGGCGAGCGCCAGCGCGAGCGTCACGGCCGCCGCGAGCCCGGCGATGCCGGCGAGCAGCCAGCCGAACCACAGGCCATAGGCCGCCGCCCCGGCCAGCGTGCCGGTGGCGCGCGCGACATTGGTCACCCAGTAGACCGCGCCATAGATCTGCCGCCGCCGTTCGGGCGTTGCAAGGTCGATCACCGTCGCCTCGGCGGTGGGGGTGGAGATGCCGGCGGCGATGGCGAGGGCGAGGAAAGGCAGGGCGGCGATCCAGGCGGCGAGCACCGGGTCGGCGGCGCGGGTTTCGGGCAGCACCGCGAGTGCGAGTGCGGCGGCAGCCAGCGCCCGGCCGGCTTCGGCCGGTACCAGCACCCGGCGCCGGCCGCGGGTATCGGCCAGATGTCCGGCCCAGATGCCCGCCACCGTCGCGCCCGCGAAGGCCGCGAAGATCAGCAGCCCGGCCGTGCCGGTGCCGAGGCGTTCGGCGAACAGCAGCGCCATGAAGGGGAAGATGGCGGCCTCGGCGAATTTCTCGAGGAAGAGCACCGCCAGGCGGAGCCGGATCACCCGTTCCATGACGCATCCTCCAGCCGGTGGGTGGTGAAGGGGGTATCGCAGGCGGTGCCGAGGGCGACCTCCATCCGCCGGGCGGCCGGGTCCAGGATCACGCTTGCGACCGTGCGGCCCAGCCGCGGGCTGTTGCGGCCATGGGCGCAGATCGACAGCGGTGCATTGGCATGGTCGGCGAGCACGGCCCGCGCGTCATCGGCGCCGGCTGTACCCTCCGCCCAGGGGCTTTGGGCGAAGATCTCGTCCAGCCGCGCCGTCCGCAGACGGGTGGACGACCAGGCCGGCACCCGGTCGAGCGGCGCCAGATCGGGATGCAGGTAGTGATTGCAATGGGCAAGCCGCGCCTGGGGCAGGTCCGGATCGGGATCGAGCCGCCGGCAGCTGTCGATGGTGGTCTCGATCATCCGGTGGCCGGTGCCGTCGGCCAGGGTGTAGCAGCGCGAGGTGGCGCGCGGCAGGCGGGCGATGGCGGCTTCGGCCGCATCGGCATCGGCCAGGCCCAGCAGATGGCGAACGATCAGATAGGGCGGCGGTGCCACCTGCCAGCCGGGGGCGACGACCATGTTGATGCCGATGGCGAGCCCGGCCTGGTTGAGGCCCAGAAAGCCCAGCTGGCCAAGCGGCGCCCAGGCGAGCGACCGCCCGCCCGGCCCGTCGCCATCCAGGTCGAGCACGGTACCGAGCCCGTCCATATCGCCCGGCAGATCGGCGGTCTGGGCGATCAGCGAGCGGCCGTCCGCGCCGGTGAAGGCAAGTGTGGTGCAGCCTTCGAGCCCGCCCGACCGGTCTTCGGGCTGTGCGGCCCCTGCAACCACCGGCCCGGTGCCGGGGGCGGCAAGCTCGCGCCTCAACTGCAGGATCAGCGCATCGGCAAGCGGGATGCCGGCGCCCTCGGCCAGGCCCTCGATCTCTGCCATCACCTCGGGCAGCAGATCGGCGATCGGGGCTGCGAAGGTGAGCGCCAGCCGCCGCGCGGCCTCGCGGCCCAGCGGTTCCGGCCGCAGCCGGTCCAGATGGGCGACATCCTCGTCCAGAAAGGCGCGGATCGCCGGGCCGAGGGCCTGGCCGATGCTGCGGCCCCGCGCCCGCGCCGTCCCCCGGGCGCGGATCGGCCAGGCCAGGCCCGAAAGCAGCTCTGCCGCGGTCGGGCGGCGGGTGGGCTGAACCAGGCTCATGCCGCCTGCCTCCGCCGCAGGCCGTCGCCGGCCAGGCGGATCAGGCTCTGGGCCAGCAGGTCGACCGCCTGACGGGCCAGCGGCTCCAGCACCGGGCGGTTCGGCCCGGCAAGGGTCGCGGCGGTATAGATGCCGGGCGTCATATTGACCTCCAGGATCACCGGGCCGCGGCCCGGCACCTCGATCAGGTCGACACCGGCGAGCGGCGCATCGACCGCGCGCGCCGCCGCCGTGGCAAGGCGGGCGAGGGCGGGCGGGATGCTGGTCAGCGCTTCGGCCCTGCCGCCGGCATGCAGATTGGCGACGAAGGCCCCCGGGGCGGCGTGGCGGCGGAAGGCATAGACCGGCCGGTGATCGACGCATTGAATGCGCAGATCGCTGCCGTCATTGGGCAGGAATTCCTGAAGATAGAGCGGCAGCCGCGCGGCCCCGGCCTCGGCCAGACGGGCGATCAGCTCGGCGCGGTGGCCGAGCGGGCCGACCCCACCGCCCTTGGTGCCCAGGCAGGGTTTCACCACCATCGGCAGGCCAAGCCCGGCGATCAGCGCATCCGGGTCGGCATCGGCGCCCGCGATCAGGGTGCGGGCATGGGGCAGGCCGGCGGCGGCGAGGCGGAGCGACAGGGTGGGCTTCAGCTGGCCGGCATCGAGCACGGCCGCCCGGTTCATCACCGGTACCCCGGCCATTTCCAGCGCCTTGAGCAGCCAGAGCCCGGCATCGCGCGCCGCGAGCGATGTCCAGCCCAGGCAGGCATCGGGGGTGAGCGGGCTGCCGTCCGCTTCCAGGATCACCGGCCGGCGACCGTCGATGCGGATGGTGAGGGCTTCCGGGCGGCGGATGATCGGGCGGGCGCCGCGTGCCCGCAGCGCCTCGTCGAAGGCGGCGACATCGGCGGTCAGGTCGCGCACCAGGATCAGCACGGCCGGGGCCCGCCGGTCGAGCGGGCGCGCGGCGGCGGCGGGGGAGGGGTGCGATGAGGGGGAGGGCATCGCCGATCTCTCCGTGGTTGAGTAATCGGCGATTTATACGCTCTTAACTATGACGGGATCAAGCGACCTCGGGAAGTGCGCGGGGCGCGGGCGGGGTCCGCATCCCGGCGGCACCGGCGGGGACGAGCCCCAGCCGGTGGCGCCGGGTCCAGCGCGTCAGCATCAGCACCGCCACGGTGGCGAGGCCTGAGGCCAGGCCGATCCAGAGCCCGGTGCCGCCCATGTCCAGCCCGAAGGCGAGGCCAGAGCCCACCCCCAGCCCCACGCCCCAATAGCCGAAGCCGGCATAGATCATGGGAACGGCTGTGTCCTTGAGCCCGCGAAGCAGGCCCGCCCCCACCGCCTGGGCGCCGTCGGCCAGCTGGAAGATCGCCGCGATGCCCAGGAAGCCGACCGCGATCGCCGTGGTCTCGGCCACCGCCGGATCGTTGCCGTCCAGGAAGAAGCCGATCAGCGTGCGGGGCATGGTCAGCATCACCACCGCCGAGAGCGCCATGAAGCCGATGCCGAGCAGGATGGCGGCCCGGCCCGCTTCGCGGATCCGCCCGGCATCGCCCCGGCCGGCGGCGATGCCGACCCGCACGGTGCCCGCCTGGGCCACGCCCATCGGGACCATGAAGGTGACGGCGGCCAGCTGCAGCGCGATGGCGTGGGCGGCGAGCTGGTTGGTGCCGATCAGCCCCATCAGGAAGGCGGCGGCGTTGAAGACCGTCACCTCGAAACCCATGGTCAGGCTGATCGGCAGACCGATCTTCAGCATCTCGCGAAGCCGCGGCCAGTCCGCCCGCCACCAGCGGCCATAGAGCGCGAAGCGGTTGAAGCGGCGGTCGGCCAGGGTGACCAGCGCCAGCGCGCCGAACAGGAAGATGTTGGCGAGCGTGCTGGCGATGCCGGCCCCTTCCAGCCCCAGCGCCGGCAGGCCGAAATGCCCCAGCACCAGGCCCAGATCGAGCACGGCGTTGACCGCGACCGCCGCGATGGTGATCACCATCGCAGGCCGCGGCCGCCCGAGGGCCGAGATGAAGTTGCGCAGCACCACGAACCACAGCGCCGGCAGGATGCCCCAGCGCAGCGTGTCGACATAGACCGCCGCGGCGGCGGCCAGATCGGGCGCCTGGCCCATGGCCCGCAGGATGGTCTCCGTCTGGCCCAGCACCAGGATCCAGGCGGTGGAGACGGCAAGGCAGAGCCACAGCCCCTGACGCACGGTGCGCCTGAGATCGCGGACCATGCCCAGCCTGGCGCCCACCGCCTGGGCGAGCATCGGGGCGGTGGCCATGGCGAGGCCCATGCCGTAGATGAACAGCGCGAAATAGAGATTGGCGCCGAGGGTGGCAGCCGCCAGCGCCTCGGGGCCCAGCCGGCCGATCACCAGCACATCGGTGGTGGTGATCGCCATCTGGGCGAGGTTGGTCAGCACGATTGGCCAGGCGAGGGCGAAGGTCGCCCTTACCTCGCGCATGAACGGGGCCTCGCGCACGAACGGGTTCTGTGCGCCGGCCGCGGGGGAAGCGATGCCGGTCATGGTCTCTGGTGCCGAAATGGTGAATGCGCGCACGGTATCCGGCGACGGCGGCCGGCTGACCGGCGGGGGGGGGCTTGCATCTGCCCCGGAGGGGGATGCGGCCTGCCATGGTCATGGCCGTGTGACGGTCCGAGGATGGCGGGGCTGCGATGGCAGCCTGGGCTGTTGTCGCCATCCGGCGCCCGAGCCGCACAGAATATGCGCAGATCGTGACGCGACACCCGCGCGGGAATTGCGGGTCTGGCCCGCAGGATTCGCATGGTATACCAATATCCGGCGCAATGGTATACCAATGCCCATAACAACCGGATGAGGGCGGGGCAAGGGCATGGTCGAAACCTGGGTGGTGGTCACGGCGGCCGCGGCCGCGCTGCAGGCGTCGCGCACGGCGCTTCAGCAGCGGCTGCGCGGGCTGCTGAGCGTTCAGGGCGCAGGCTTCGTGCGCTATGCCTATGGTGCGCCGGTCTCGCTGGCAGCACTCGGGGTCGTTGCGGCCTCTCCCGCCGGTGTGCCGGATCTGACGCTCGCCCATGCCGGCTGGTGCGCGCTGGCCGGCATCGCCCAGATCCTGGGGACCAATCTGCTGATCATGTCCTTCGGTGCCCGCGGCTTCGCGGTCGGCACGGTCTATTCCAAGGCCGAAACCGTGATCGTGGCCCTGGTCGGCTGGGCGGTGCTGGGAGAGGCCCTGGCCGCCACGGCCTGGGCCGGCATTCTGGTCTGCATGGCCGGGGTGGTGGCGCTGGCCACCCGCGGCAACCGCGAGGGGCTGAAGGCGCTGGCCCGCGGCGCCGGCGACCGGGCGGCACTTTACGGGCTGGGGGCGGGGGCGATGTTCGCCGTCGCCTCGGTCTGCATCCGGGCGGGTGCGCTGGAGCTGGGGCAGGGCGACGCCTTTCCGCGGGCGATCGCGACACTGGCGGTGATGAACTCCATCCAGGCCGTGCTGATGGGCGTCTGGCTACTGGCCCGCGAGCCTGCAACCTTCACCGCCGTGTTCCGCACCTGGCGCAGTTCTTCGCTGGTGGGCCTGCTCAGCGTCACCGGCTCGGCCGGCTGGGCCTGGGCCATGACGCTGGAGACCGCGGCGCTGGTGCGCGCCTTCGGCCAGGTGGAACTGGTCTTCACCGTGATCATGGGCCGGCTGCTGCTGGGCGAAACGCCCAAGGCCGCCGACATCCCCGGAAGCCTGGCGGTGATCCTGGGTGTGCTGCTGGTGCTGCTCGCCTGAAGGCGCTAGTCTTTGGGCCCATGAGCGATGCGGACGACATCACCCGGCTGACCGCCTTTTCCCTGGGCGCCGACGGGCCGGCCATCCGGCCGGCACCGGTGGAGCGGGCATGGATGGACGCCACCCCCCAGGGCTTCGCCTATCGCTGCCTGCCGCTCGCCATCGCCAATGCCTGGGGCTGGGAGCTGCTGAACCCGGCCGGCTTCACCGCGGTCTGGACGGGGGACGAGGCGCCGGCGGGGGTGGTGGTGACACCCGACGACCCCGCGGCGGCCGTGCCCGCGGTCGGGCATTTCGGATCGGGCATCCTGACCTTCCATGTCCCCTGGCTGTTCCGCACTGCGCCCGAGGTGGCGCTGATGGTGCAGGGGCCGGTCAACCGGCCCAAGGATGCCATCGCCGGCCTGCAGGGGCTGGTGGAAACCGGCTGGTCGCCCTTCGGCTTCACCATGAACTGGCGCTTCACCCGCACGGACACGCCGGTGCGGTTCGAGGCGGGGGAGCCTTTCGCCGCGATCGTGCCGGTGCTGCCGGCCCTGGTGGAGGCGATGCGCCCCGAGATCCGCCCGATCGCGAGCGAGCCCGAGACCGAGCGCGCCCACGCCGCCTTCGTCGCCGGCCGCTCGGCCTTTATCGAGGCGCTGGACGACGAGGGAAGCCTGGAGCGCCGGGCCGGCTGGCAGAAGGACTATTTCCGCGGCCGCACGCCGGACGGCAATGCCGCCGGGGGCCCCCATCGCACGAAGCTGAAACTCGCGCCCTTCATCCGCCGCGACGGATGATGACGCGGTTCCGCTCCGCCCGTTCCGGGAGATCGATGCACTGCCGCTTCGTCTGAATGATCTTCGCAGCCGCGTGGCACTGCTTGCCGTGGTGCTGATCGCCGTGCTGGTGATCGGCCTGCAGACCCTGATCGGCCGGCGCGCCGCCGACCAGATGGCGGCCGAGATCGGTGCCGGGCTGGCGGAAGTGGCGCAGCAGGTCGCCGACCGTTTCGACCGCGAGATCTGGAGCCGGTCGAACGAGATCCGGCTGGCCGCCCGTAATCTGGCCCGCATCGATCTGGCGCGGATCGGTCGGGGCGACGAGGCGCGGATGGCCGGGATCGTCGGCGGCCTGCAATCGACTTTCCCCTCGGTGGTCTGGGTTGGCTATGTGGGGGCCGACGGGCGCTGCCTTGCCGCCAGCGGCCGTGGCCCGCAGATCGGCGACGCTTTTCCCGACCGGGACCTGCTGGCCGCGGCCGACCGGCCGCTGGTGATGGACACGCATCGCCGGACGGCGGGAGAAGACGGCAGCCCCGGCCCGCATCTGCTGGCGGTCGCAGCCCCTGCGGTTGCCCCCGACGGCAGGCAACGGGGGACGCTGGTCGCCTGGCTGGGCTGGGACTGGGGCCGCGACATTCAGCGCGATCTGGGCCGGGCGTTACGTCGCGACCGGCCGCTGGAGATCCTGGTCGCCGATGCGGCCGGGCAGGTGATCATCGGCCCGGAAGCGGCGATCGGGCAGCCGGTGCCCCGGGGCTCGGCGATGCCGGCGGCGACCGGCCGCAACGGCTGGATGGTGGCCGACTGGCCCGACCTGCCCGATGCGCGGCAGCTGACCGGTCATGCCGCGGTGATCGGCCGCGGGGACCTGGGCGTGGTGGGCTGGACGGTGCATGTCCGCCTGCCCGAGCGTGTGGCGCTGGCGCCGGTGGACGGGCTGCGCCGGACCGTGCTGATCTGGGGCCTGGGTGGCGGGCTGATCATGGCGCTGGCCGGCTGGGTGGCCGCCGGCTGGATCGCCCGGCCGTTGCGGCGCATCGCCCAGGCGGCCGACCGGATCAGGTCGGGTGACGACGGGGTGGAAATCCCCGAGGTCGGCGGCGCGACCGAGGTGGAGCTGCTGTCGCGGTCGCTGCGCGCGCTGATCGACCGGCTGACCCACAGCCGCAGCGAACTGGACCATGCCCTGTCGGCGGCCGGGCGCGATGCACTGACCGGCCTGCCCAACCGCCGCTTCTTCGACGAGGTGCTGCATCTGCTGACCGACCGGATCGCGGCACATGACGGCACGCTGGGCGTGATCTTCATGGATCTGGACGGGTTCAAGGCGGTCAACGACGTTCACGGCCATGCGGCGGGCGATCAGCTGCTGATCGCGGTGGCCGGCCGGCTGGCGCATGCGGTGCGCGAGCGTGACGTCGCCATCCGTCTGGGCGGTGACGAATTCGTCGTGCTGCTGGATCTGGAAGGCGAGGATCCGGCGGGCCAGGCCAGGCGGACCGCCGAACGGCTGATCGCCCTGGTCGGTCTGCCGGTGCCGCTGGGCGAGGGGGCCGCCGTCACCGTCGGCGGCAGTGCGGGCGTCGCCCTCTGGCCGGCGGATCATGCCGATCCGCGCGAGGTGCTGGAGCTGGCGGACGCCGCCCTCTACGCGGTCAAGCGCGGCGGGCGCGGCCATGTCCGGCTGCATGACGGGGCGGTCCAGGGTTTCGTCTCCCGGAATAACTAGGACAAGAAAGTTGCCCTAGTTATTGCAAATCCGACATAAACGTTCGATTTTGCATATTTGCCGCTGGACAGCCGGCATGACATCCGCATAAGGTCCATGACACTGTTATCGATACGGTCGAAGGCCGGGCGATGACGGTTCAGCCGGAATACCCGGTCGACAAGCGTCGCGATGTCGGCCATCATGCGGTCAGATGTGGTCCATAAGATGCCACCAGCCGTATGAGCCTTACGCGACGGCGGTGACACACCGTCGGGACCAGACACCCACCAGGACCAGAGACCCGGGAACCCGGAAGCAGATGTACGACGATCCGCGCCACACCGCCATTGCCGCACGCCGCCGCGCTTCCGCGCGGGCCGCGGTGATTGCACGTGCCGAGGCGCGGCGCGCGGAACTGTTCCTGATGGCCTCCGGTGGCGTGATCGTCATCCTCCTTGGCCTTGCCCTCTCGCTTCGACTTATCGGCCCCTGAGCGCCGCACGGTCACCTGCGTAAACCACGGGTGACACACGCTCAGGGGACAAGAGACAGACCCGCATGCCCGGCGCAGGATGCCGGTGCGTGCCGACCCCGTCCGGGCCCTTCCCAACCGCATCGCCCGCGGCCCCGGCCCGTCTCTCTTCGAAGCAAGGCAGTTTCAGATGACCACCGAGACCAATCCCGCCCGTCAGCCGGTCGACACCACCCGTGCCGCCGAGGTCAATGCCGGCGACCGCGTCGTGATCTTCGACACCACGCTGCGTGACGGCGAGCAGTGCCCCGGCGCCTCGATGACGCTGGACGAGAAGCTGCGCGTCGCCGAGATGCTGGAGCGCCTGGGCGTCGACGTGATCGAGGCCGGCTTCGCCATCGCCTCCAACGGCGATTTCGAATCGGTCTACAAGATCGCCGAGCGATCGCGTGAGGCGGTGATCTGCAGTCTGGCGCGTGCGAAGCATGCCGATATCGAGCGCGCGGCCGAGGCGCTGAAGCCGGCCCGCCGCCGCCGCATCCACACCTTCATCTCCACCAGCCCGCTGCATCGCAAGTTCAAGCTGAACATGGACGAGGCGCAGGTGCTGGAGGCGATCGCCGACAGCGTCTCCTTCGCCCGCCGCTTCACCGACGACGTGGAATGGTCCTGCGAGGACGGCACCCGCACCGAGCCGGAGTTCCTGTACCGGGCCATCGAGGTGGCGATCGCCAATGGCGCCACCACCATCAACGTGCCCGACACCGTCGGCTATACCATGCCCGAGGAATATATCGGCCTGATCCGGGCGATCCGGAACAATGTGCCGAACATCGACAAGGCGATCCTGTCGGCGCATTGCCACAATGATCTGGGCCTGGCGGTAGCGAACTCTCTGGCCGCGGTCTCGGCCGGTGCGCGCCAGGTGGAATGCACCATCAACGGCATCGGCGAGCGCGCGGGCAATGCGGCGCTGGAAGAGATCGTGATGGCGATGCGCACCCGCGCCGATCTGATGGGTGTGGGCACCGGCATCGACACCACCCTGATCACCCAGGCTTCGCAGCTGGTCTCGTCGGTCACCGGCTTCCCGATCCAGTACAACAAGTCGATCGTGGGCCGGAACGCCTTCGCGCATGAAAGCGGCATCCATCAGGACGGCATGCTGAAGAATGCCCAGACCTACGAGATCATGACGCCGGAATCGGTGGGCGTGAACAAGTCGTCGCTGGTGATGGGCAAGCATTCCGGCCGCCATGCCTTCAAGACCAAGCTGAAGGAACTGGGCTTCGAGCTGGGCGACAACGCCCTGGAAGATGCCTTCCGCCGCTTCAAGGATCTGGCCGACCGCAAGAAGACCGTGTTCGACGACGACCTGGTCGCCCTGGTGTCGGACGGTGCCGGCCACGAGGGTGAAAGCCTGAAGCTGACGGCGCTGTCGGTTGCCTGCGGCATCGGCGTCGACCATGTCGCCACCGTCACCATCGAGCGCGAGGGCACGGCCCACAGCGCCAGCGCCAGCGGCAACGGCCCGGTGGATGCCGCCTTCAACGCCATCGGCCAGGCGATCCCGCACGAAGCGGTGCTGCAGCTCTATCAGGTCCATGCCGTGACCGAGGGCACCGATGCCCAGGCGCGGGTGACCGTACGTCTGGGCGCCCGCGGCCGCAGCCATGGCGGCATCGGCGCCGATCCCGATACCGTGGTCGCCTCGGCCAGCGCCTATGTGAACGCGCTCGCCAAGCTGCTCGAAAAGGCGGCGGATGCGCCGGAAGAGGCGGCGGATCCGTCGATCCGCAGCGCCGCCATCTGATCACGCCCGGCTTGCCTGTTTCGGCGCCCCCGCCGGACACGACGCCCGCCCGGGAACGGCCCCCGCCCGTTCCCCGCGCGGGCGTCGTCGCGTTCGATGCGCTGACACCGAATTGACGGTTTCAATGCGGTGCGGTTTGTGGCGTAATCTCGCCGCGTTCGCCCCCGACCGTCCCAGAGCGCGCAGACCCTTGCGCGCAGCCCGGACGGTAACCGGGGCGCAGGCTTCGACGCCGCCGGCGCACCCCCGGTCCGGGCACTGACAGTCAGATCCAGCGAGCAAAGCCAGCTACATGTTCTCGAGCCTCCTCGGCATTCTCTCGGCCGACATGGCCATCGACCTCGGCACCGCCAACACGCTCGTCTACGTGAAGGGCCGGGGTATCGTGCTCAACGAGCCGTCGGTGGTTGCGATCATGAACGTCAAGGGCAAGAAGCAGGTCCTCGCCGTGGGCGAAGAGGCCAAGCTGATGCTCGGCCGCACACCCGGCAATATCGAGGCGATCCGCCCGCTGCGTGACGGCGTCATCGCGGATTTCGAAGTCGCCGAAGAGATGATCAAGCACTTCATCCGCAAGGTGCACAACCGGCGTACCTTTGCGAGCCCGCAGATCATCGTCTGCGTGCCCTCGGGCTCGACCGCGGTGGAACGCCGGGCCATCCAGGAATCGGCCGAAAGCGCCGGCGCGCGCCGGGTGTTCCTGATCGAGGAGCCGATGGCGGCCGCGATCGGTGCCGGCCTGCCGGTCACCGAGCCGACGGGCTCGATGGTGGTCGATATCGGCGGCGGCACCACCGAGGTGGCGGTGCTGTCGCTGGGCGGCATCGTCTATTCGCGCTCGGTGCGCGTGGGCGGCGACAAGATGGACGAGGCGATCATCGCCTATATCCGCCGCAATCATAACCTGCTGATCGGCGAGTCGAGCGCCGAGCGGATCAAGACCGAGGTCGGCTCCGCCTGTCCGCCCGCCGATGGCGACGGCAAGGTGCTGCAGATCAAGGGCCGCGACCTGATGCACGGCGTGCCGCGCGAGATCGTGATCACCGAACGCCAGATCGCCGAAAGCCTGGCCGAACCGGTGGGGCAGATCGTCGAGTCGGTGAAGGTCGCGCTGGAGCACACCGCCCCGGAACTCGCCGCCGACATCGTCGACAAGGGCATCGTGCTGACCGGCGGCGGGGCGCTGCTGGGCAATCTGGATCTGGTGCTGCGCAATGCGACCGGCCTGCCGGTCTCGATCGCCGATGATCCGCTCTCCTGCGTGGCGCTGGGCACCGGCCGGGCGCTGGAAGAGATGAAGAAGCTGAAGCACGTCCTCTACGAACAGTACTGACTCTTCAAGCAGTGCTGGCCGGCGATCGGATCGTCGGTAAAGAAATCCTTAAGGTCTTTCCGGAAGCCGGCAGTTGACGCCCGCCATCCGGGAAGACCTGTCCTGCAGACACAATGATGTCCGGACCATGGTCTTGCGGCCGTCATTATGCCATGCTTGAAGATCAGTCGAGCCCCTCAGCCTCGGGGAGAACGCTCCGGTGAAGCCGCTCGGATACGGCCGCGCCGTGGCTCAGCCACTCAGACAGCTCGCCCATCGCTTCGCCTTCGGAGCGCTGGTGGTGGGCTCCGTCGGTCTGATGATCGCGACGCGCTTCGACGTCGTGCCCGTCACCGATCTGCGCACCGCCATCGCCGACGCGTCCACGCCGGCGCTGGAACTGTTCTCGCGCCCGGTCGCCAGCCTGACCGGGCTGACCGACCGGATCGGCACGCTGACCGATCTTGCCGCCGAGAACGCCCGTCTGACCGAACAGAACGAGCGCCTGCGCCATTGGGAGCAGGTGGCACTCAGGCTTGCGGCCGAGAACACGGCGCTGCGCCGGCAGCTGGGCGTGGTGCCCGATCCCGAACAGCGCTTCCTGTCGGCGCGGATTCTGGCCGATACCGGCGGGCCCTTCGTGCGCACCCTGTTGATTTCGGCCGGCGCCCGCGACGGCATGGCCCGCGACGGGATTGCCGTCACCTCGGCCGGTCTGGTCGGCCGCGTGATCCAGGTGGGCGAAACCTCGTCGCGCCTGCTGCTGCTCTCGGATCTGAACAGCCGCGTGCCGGTGACGGTGGAAACCCCGGACGGGGCCGCCCAGCGGGCCATACTGGCCGGCGACAATTCGCCGCGTCCGGCGCTCGCCTATCTGCCGCCCCATGTGATGCCCGAGGTGGGCGCGCGGGTGGTGACATCGGGCGAGGGCGGCATCTTCCCGCCCGGCCTGGCCGTCGGCCGGGTGATCTCGGTCGAAGAGGGCCAGATCCGGGTCGAACCCTTCGTGGACTGGCGGCGGCTGGATTTCGTGCGCATCCTGCTCGGCACCGAGCTGCATCCGGAAGGGGCGCCCGAGGTTTCGCCGGCCCTGCCGGTGGCACCGGCGCCGGCCCGCAGCCAGTGACGGCCGGCGGAGGGGCATGAACGACACCCTGTTGCAGAAGCTCGACCGTCAGGTGCGGGCTTCGGTGCCCTTCCTGGTGAGCCTGGCCTTCGTGCTGGTCGCCGCAGCCCCCTGGTCGCGCCTGGGCGGCACCGCCATGGTGCCCTGGCCGGTGCTGATCGCGGTGACCTATTGGAGCATCTACCGCCCGGACCGGCTGCCCTACTGGTCGGTCTTCATCCTGGGGCTGGTGGAGGATGCGATCGGCTGGGGACCGTTCGGCCAGACGGCACTGGTGCTGCTGGTGGTCCGGGCGATCCTGGTCAGCCAGCGGAAAGTCTTCCGCGGCAAGTCGTTCCTGCTGATCTGGGCGGCTTTTGCGGCGGTGGCACTGGTTGCCTGCAGCCTGGTGTGGGTCACCACCATGATCTATGCCTGGTCGGCGCTGTCGCCGGCCCCGGCGGTGGCGCAGTGGATGGCGAGCGTTGCGGCCTATCCGCCGGCTGCATGGCTGCTGGGCCAGATCCACGCGCTGGCGCTGCGCCGGCAGTGATCCTATCTTCACGGGGGCCGGCCCGGACCGGCCCCCGGCGGCGCAGCGCCCTTCCTCTGCGCGTCGACTTTCGGTGCCCTGCTCCATGCGTGACGAACAGAACCGCCACCGGCTCATCACCCGCCGCACCCTGCTGCTGGGCGGCGCCCAGCTGGCGCTGACCGGCGTGCTGGGCGCGCGCATGTGGTATCTGCAGGTGGCCGAAGCCGACCGCTACAAGACGCTGGCCGACGACAACCGGATCAGCCTGCGCCTGCTGGCGCCGCCGCGCGGCCGGATCTTCGATCGTGACGGCCGGCCGCTGGCGCTCAACCGCGAGAATTACCGCCTGCTGGTCGTGCCCGAACAGGCGGTGGATCTGGAGCAGGTCCTCTCCCAGCTCTCCCGGCTCGTGACACTGCCCGAGGACGTTCAGGCCCGGGTGGTGCGCGAGGCGGAACGGCGGCGGCGGTTCTCGGCCCTGCCGGTGCGCGACAACCTGACCTGGGACGAGGTCGCCAAGGTCGAGGTCAACGGGCCGGATCTGGCCGGCGTGATGATCGATGTCGGCCTTGCCCGCGAATATCCGATGGGCGCCACCATGGCCCATATCATCGGCTATGTCGGCGCCCCGGCCGAGAAGGATCTGGACGGCGACCCGCTGCTGGAACTGCCCGATTTCCGGATCGGCAAATCGGGGATCGAGCGCGCGGCGGAGCCGCGGCTGCGCGGCCGTGCCGGCACCATCCGGGTGGAGGTCAATGCCTATGGCCGCGAGATCCGCGAACTGGACCGGGCCGAAGGTGTGCCGGGCGACGATGTCCAGCTGACCATCGATGCCGATCTGCAGACCTTCACCACTGCCCGGCTCGCCTTCGACAGCGCGGCCGCGGTGGTGATGGACATCCATTCGGGCGACATTCTGGCCGCGGCCTCGGTGCCGACCTTCGACCCGATGCTCTTCGACCGCGGCATCTCCATGGCCGAGTGGACGGAGCTGACCTCCAACCCGCGAGCGCCGCTGATCAACAAGGCGCTGGGCGGCCAGTACCCGCCCGGCTCCACCTTCAAGATGGTGGTGGCGCTGGCGGCGCTGGAAGCGGGCGTGATCCCGCGCGACCACACCGTCTTCTGCCCCGGCCATCTGGACATGGGCGACAACCGCTTCCATTGCTGGCGGCGCGGCGGCCATGGCGAGGTCGGCGTGGTGGAAGCCATCGCCCAGTCCTGCGACGTGTTCTTCTACGACATCGCCCGCCGGGTGGGCATCGATGCCATCGCCGCCATGGGCCAGCGCTTCGGCCTGGGCCACCGGCTGCAGATCGGCCTGCCGGGGGAACGCCCGGGACTGATGCCGACCAAGGACTGGAAGATGGCCGCCCGTGGCCGTGGCTGGACCCAGGGCGAGACCCTGATCGCCGGCATCGGCCAGGGCTATGTCCTGTCGACCCCGCTTCAGCTGGCGGTGATGACGGCGCGGCTGGCCAATGGCGGCCGGGCGGTGGTGCCGCGGCTTTATCGCGAGATCGACGATGCCCGTGCGGCCGGCGCGCAGCTCTGGAACGTGGCGGCCCCCGCTGCCGGCACCGGGCTGGATCCGGCGGTGCCGCTGCCCGAAAGCGGCATTCAGCTGGCCGATAGCATGGGCATCGACCGCAGCCATATGGAACTGGTGCTGGAAGGCATGCGCCGGGTGGTGAACAACCGCCGCGGCACTGCGCACAAGGCGGCGATCGAGGATCCGGCCTATGCCTATGCCGGCAAGACCGGCACCGCCCAGGTGCGGCGCATCAGCCGGGCGGAGCGCGAAAGCGGCCGCTACAAGGCGGCCGACGTGCCCTGGCTTGAACGCGATCATGCGCTGTTTGTGGGCTATGCGCCGCTCGGCGCCCCGCGCTATGCCTGTTCCTGCATCATCGAACATGGCGGCAGCGGCAGCGGCGTCGCGGCGCCGGTGGTGGCCGACATCCTGCGGGCGACGATTGCGCTGGGGGCCGAGCGCGAGCGTCGCGGCAACCGGCCGCCGGCACCGCAGCCGCAGCCGGCAGGAGCCGGGCGCCCCGATCGCATCGTCCGGGGCCCCGGACGTCCGGGCCAAGGGGAGGCGACATGAGCCTGCACGATCATTCCGCCCCGGCCAGCCTGGGCCTGGCCCAGCGCATCCGGTCGTTCGGCTGGGGGCTTCTGGCCCTGCTGACCATGGTGGCCGGCACCGGCTTTCTGGTGCTCTATTCCGCCGCCAATGGCAGTTTTTCCCCCTGGGCCGATGCGCAGATGATCCGTTTCGCCATCGGCGTGGTGCTGATGGTGGTGATCGGGCTGACCCATCTGAAGCTCTGGTTACGGCTTGCCTATCCGCTCTATGGCGTGGCCCTGCTGCTGCTGGTGGCGGTGGAGATCATGGGCGATATCGGCATGGGCGCCCAGCGCTGGATCGATCTCGGCTTCTTTCAGCTTCAGCCGTCGGAGGTGATGAAGATCGCCATCGTGCTGGCGCTGGCCCGCTATTTCCACGGCTGCACGGCCGAGGATATCCGCCGGCCGGTCACCCTGCTGCTGCCGCTGGCGATGGTGGCGGCACCGGCGCTGCTGGTGCTGCGCCAGCCCGATCTCGGCACCACCGGCATGCTGATCCTGGGGGCGGGCGCGACCTTCTTCGTGGCGGGGGTACGGGCCTGGAAGTTCCTGGTGGTGCTGGCGCTGTTCGGCGCCTCGCTGCCGGTCGGCTGGTCGATGCTGCACGAATACCAGCGCCAGCGCGTGCTGACCTTCATGGACCCGTCGCGTGATCCGCTGGGCGCCGGCTATCACATCACCCAGTCCAAGATCGCGCTGGGTTCCGGGGGCGTCACCGGCAAGGGCTTCATGCAGGGCACCCAAAGCCATCTGAGCTTTCTGCCCGAAAAGCAGACCGACTTCATCTTCACCATGTATGCCGAGGAATTCGGCCTGATCGGGGGCATCCTGCTGCTGCTGCTGTTCGTGTCGGTGGTGCTCTATGCGCTCTCGGTCTCGCTCAGGGCCCGCACGGTGTTCGGGCGGCTGGTCGCGGCGGGTGTGGGGACGACCTTCTTCTTCTACTACTTCATCAACATCGCGATGGTGATGGGGTTGATCCCGGTGGTGGGCGTGCCGCTGCCGATGGTGTCATACGGTGGCACGCAGATGATGACCCTGATGATCGCCTTCGGCCTGCTCGCCTGCGTGAACACCCACCGCGACGTCCAGCTGCGCCGCCAGCCCGGGCTGGAGGGCTATTGAAAACAGGGGCGAAATTCGGGGCGTCGGAAAAAATTCATGGGACATAGAAAAACCCTCTTGGCAGACCCCGCTTTCCCTTGTTATAAGCCGCGCACCGCACGATGCGGGCGCATAGCTCAGTTGGTAGAGCAGCTGACTCTTAATCAGCGGGTCCAAGGTTCGAGTCCTTGTGCGCCCACCAAATTCGAAAAGAGCGTCATCAGAAATGATGGCGCTCTTTTTTTATGCGTCCAGGGCTGATTTGATGCCCTCAGGGCTGACGTGCACTGCGGCCCAGTGGCCCTGACGCCGATACTGGCACTGACCAGCCTTTACATACCTGCGATCTTGTGGCCGAGGGTGACGTTTCCCCCTCTTGTCGGGCAACGCATGTCCGTGAAACGTCACATCGGCCGGTTTCCTGGTGACATATCATCTGCCACGTGCCAACAATAAAACCTGTTGGTTGTGGAGTCGGATTATTGCCGGCACCGATGGTCGGGTGGTGGTTATGGCGCGCGGCACTGAGATTCTTGCACGGTTTCAGACGACGACACCGATGTTCCCCGGTGAGGCCGGCGGGTCGGACGGGATAATGGGGGCGGAGATCCGACCGACGGCGATCAAGGCGGCGCTGCGGTTCTGGTGGCGCAGTCTGGCCTATGCCCGGCTCGGGAACGATACGGCCGCCCTCAAACGGGAAGAGGACGCGCTGTTCGGTGCCCCTGCCGACGACGAGGGCGGCAGGCAGAGACGCGGCGGCACCGCGCGTGGACAGGCTGCGTTCATGCTGCGGCTCACCTCTGCGCCGGCGGCGGAGACCGATCTGTTTCCGCAGGGCTTGCCCGCGCCTGCGGAAATCGATGGTGCTGCCATCCCGGGTGGCGTGGCCTATCTGGGGTACGGCCCGATTCTCTACAGCAGGGATCTGGGGGGACCGGCCTTTCATCGCCGGGGAATCAAGCCGGGCACGATCTTCTCGGTAGCTCTTCGCTGCCGGGCGGATAGCGATGTCGATGGGCTGATCGCGGCGCTGAAGCTGTTCGGTCTGCTTGGCGGCATGGGGGCACGCAGCCGCCGCGGTTTCGGCAGTGTGGCCCTGCTCGACCTCGTGCGGGACGGCGAGGTGATCTTCAATCAGCCCGAGACTTTGCGCGACTATGTCCAGCAACTGAAAGCGGTGCTGCCGGGGACTTACGTCGCCTCCGCCGGGGCCCGCCCCGACTGGTCCGCCTTCGCGCCGGGCCGCGACGGGATGCGTGGCAGCGTCTGCGCCATCGTCGCGGCCGGCAAGGCGGTGCCTCTGGCCGGTCAGGCCCCGACTGCACGACGGCCGCAGCGGCAGGGGCAGCGCGGTTCCGGGGGACCTGTATCGTTACAGGCCGCTCTGGAATTCATGCCTCCCTCATGGTTGCAAACGCTGAACATGCTCGGTGTCGGCATGATGCTTTATCGCAGCTCTGGCCGGAATGGAAAGATCGCCTACCGGGACAAACCGGCATGGCGGCAGTTCCACGAGGATCACGACTGGTTCTATGAAATTGCTGGAGGGCGAAGGGCGGAGCGTGTGCCCGAGCGCGTGGCATTCGGTGTGCCTCTGCCCTTTTACAGCTCAACAACCAGGGGGAAGGTGACGGTTGGCGCCGCTGCTGCCACCCGCGACCGCCGGGCGAGCCCGGTGTTGATGCATGTTCACCGTGTCGGGCAGGATTATCTGGGCGTCGTCACCATCCTGCCGGGGCGCTATCTGCCCGACGGCGACAGCTTCGGCGTGAAGCGCGGGGAGCAACCGGCCGGGACGGTCACGGCGCTTCCGCCGGAGGGTTTCGATTTCGATCCGCTGTTCGACCTGATCGACGGTCATGGTCGTCCTCCCCACCGCCAATCCCCGTTTCGGGTGGTGGATGGCGGCTGGATCCTGACCGGACGGCCGGCGTCATGACCGGGGTGGCCATGCGGCGGTTGATGGTGTCGATCGGGCCGGTGCAGGGCTTCGTGGCCCAGGCGCGGCGGACGCGGGACCTTTGGGCAGGATCCTTTCTGCTCTCGTGGCTGACCGGCAAGGCCATGGCGGCGGTAACCGCTGCAGGGGGGCGGATTCTGGTCCCGGCAGTGGACGAGGATCCGCTGTTTCTGGCGATCACCGGAGCACCCTCGGGTCTGGCGGCGGCGCCCTTCATCGGGTCGCTGACCAATCAGTTCTCGGCCGATCTGCCCGAAGGGGTGGATCCGGCGATCTGTCGCAAGGCGGTGCAGGATGCCTGGTGCGGGCTGGGCCAGGCGGTCCGCGACACCTTCGTCACCAAGGCCGTAGCGGATACGGCGAAAGGCGGCCGGCCTGGTCTGGATGCGCTCTGGGACCGGCAGATGGCCGGCTTCTGGGAGGTGATCTGGGTGGCCGGGCCGCAGCTGCCACCAGCAGAAACGGGGCACTGGCTTGCCATGCGCAAGAACTGGCGTGCCCATCTCCGCAGTGGCCCCACCGGTGCCGATGGAGGCGACAACTGTCTGCTGATGGGGGACTGGCCGGAACTGTCGGGCTGGCTGCGTTCGGTGCGATCCGAACGGGCGAAGCAGGATGCGTTCTGGGCGGCGCTGCGCCGGGCGGTGCGGGAAAAGCCGACCGATGTCGACACGCTGGAACTTGCCGAGGGGGAACGCCTGTCGGCGATCGCCCTTGTGAAGCGGCTGTTTCCGGTGCTGCCCGAACCGGTGCTGAAGCGTGCGATCGGCTGGGTACCGGGGGGCAGCCGCGACCGGCTGAGATCCTGGCCGTCCACCCGCTATATGGCGGCTCTGCCCTGGATGCAGCGGTTGCAGGCCGATCAGGCCGGCAAGGCACTGGCCCGGACCTATGCGGACGAAATCGGCCGGGAGACGGAGCTTGCCGGTTATCGTGTGGCCGAACGGCACGCCTATCGTCATCTCGGTCTGCCCGAGCAGGCAGGCTTCATGGCGCTGGACGGCAATCTGTTTTTCGACGCTGCTCTGGCCAATCCGCGGGAATTCAAAGTTTCCGACGTCACCCGGAAGAGGTTACGGACCCGGTTGGCGAAGCTGATCGACGAGGGCGGCATCGGGGCCCCTTCGCCCTATTACGCCGTGCTGCTGATGGATGGCGACAATGTCGGTGCGTTGATCCGCAGCGCCGGGGTTGATCCCGTGACTGCGCTGTTTTCGGGCTTTACCGCCCAGGTCGACACCCGGGTCCGATCGGCGCGCGGGGCCACCATCTATGCCGGCGGCGACGATGTGATGGCGCTGCTGCCTCTGCCGGATGCGATCGCCTGTGCCCGGGACCTGCAGCGGGCCTATCGGGATGCTGCCCACAAGGCAGCCGCAGCCTCCGGACTGGCGCCAACGGCAGCGGCCGCGTTCGTCGCCGCGGCCACGATTTCCGCCGGCATCGTCTTCGCCGAAGCGGCCGTCCCGCTCCGGCTGGTGCTGGAGCGGGCGCGGACGCTGCTCAAGGATCTGGCCAAGACCGCCAATGGCCGCAACAGTCTGGCACTCGCCATACTGAAGCCGGGCGGCAAGGATCGCGAGTGGGTTTCCGCCTGGGATGGCCCCGCTGTCGACGCGCTGGTTCGCATGGTCGACGGCATGGTCAATCCGCGGGAGGTCAGGGTCTCGTCGGGCTTCATTCATGCGCTCGCCGGCCCGTTCGGCACAATGCTGGCCGGGCTTCATGCGGCAGACGACCTGCCGGATTTCGATGACGACCGCCTGCTGGATCTGCTGATCGAGACCTTTCGGGGCGATCCGTCGACACGCACATTGAGCGAGGCGCAGCTCCGCACCGTCATGGTCGACTACCGCAACCTCTGCTGCCGCATGCGGGGCGATGGAGGCAAGACCGCCGCCTTCGATCCCGGGGCCGGGCTGGTTCTGCGCTTTCTGGCCGAGAACATGCCCGCCGCGACGAAGCCCGAGCCCGAACCGGAGCAGGGGCCCGAACCGGATCAGAGGCCCGAACCGGATCAGAGGCCCGAACCGGATCAGAAGTCCGAGACAGGGGAGGCGAAGGATGGCTGAACCTTCGGCCCTGCTGTTCGTTTTCGAACCGCTGGATACGCTGTTCTTCCGCACCGGCCGGCCCTTCAACCAGGACGATCCGGGGGCCGCCCTTGCGGAAAGCCTGTTCCCGCCCAACCCGCCCACCCTGGTGGGGGCGCTGCGGGCCGCCCTTGCGCGTCTTCTGGGCTGGAGCGGGCAGAATGACTGGCCGGCCGACGTCAAGGCCGCGCTGGGCGATGGCGACCGGCTGGCCGCAGGCCTGCGTTTTCACGGGCCATGGTTGATGCGCAGAGAACCGGACGGGGGGTGGCACCGCCTTTATCCGGCCCCGGCCTCGGTGGTGGAAATGCCGGCGGGCACGCCGGCCGGGCGGCGGTTCCGGCGCCTCCAGCCCTCGGTGACCGTTCTGGAGACGGATCTGGGGCCCGATCCGATCCGTTTGCCGGCACCTGCCACCGACGAGCGCGACGCCGCATTCTGCCGGCGGCCGAATGGCCTGTGGTTGACCGCCGACGGTCTGTCGGCGGTTCTGAAGGGGAAGGTGCCGGGGCAGGCGCCGCCCGGTGCACCGCGCTGCTGGTACGATGAGGCGGAGCTTTGGGCCGTGGAACAACGGGTGGGTATCGGCCGCGATAACGCCACCCGCCGGGTGGAAGACGGCCATTTCTACATCGCCTCCCACATCCGCCCTGCCCGGGGCGTTGCCCTGGCGCTGCAGGTCTCGGGCCTGTCGGCAGAGCTGAGGGCGAAGGTCGAGGCGCACCGGGGGGAGCTGGGGGTGGTGTCGCTGGGCGGCGAGCATCGTGCCGCCTGGCTGAGCTGCGTCGCGCCGCCCCGGCCCATGTTCGAGCGCACGGCCGATGCGGCACGGCGCGTTGCCATTGCGCTGACCCCGGTCCGGGCGACCGCCGCCATGCTGGAACCGCAGGCATCGTTTGCGGGGCATGACGGGCTGAAGATCACCATGGTCAGCGCCCTGCGTGCCGACATCGCCGGCGGATGGGATTCGGTCGGAAGCCGCCCGATGGCGCAGCATCCGCTGCTCGCCCCCGGCACGACCTGGCACATCACCTGCGATCGGGACCTGCGGGATGAAGACCTCCCCCGCAGCCTGGGCGGCATGACCGACTGGGGATATGGCGAACTGATCTGGGGGCGTGACGCCTCGTCGGGGGGGACATGACACATCTGATGCTTGGCATGCTGGCCGAAACCTTTCTGCACCCGGGCACCGGCCAGACGGACGGAGCCATCGACCTTCGTGTGGCGCGTGAAAGCGTGACCCGCCACCCTTTCATTCCGGGATCGGGCATGAAGGGCGCGCTGAAGGCGCATTTTCGCGACCGGCCGCCGGCCGCCTGGCAGCCCGACGACCTCGCAAATGTCTTCGGCCTGGAGGATCGCGCGGGTGGTGTGCTGATATCGGATGCCCGCCTGCTGCTGCTGCCGGTGCGTTCGCTGTCGGCGCCCTATCTGTGGCTGACCTGCCCGCTGATCCTGGAACGCCTGGTGCGCGATCGGAGCCGCAGCGGTTTCGAAGCGCGGCCTCTGTCCGTGGCCCGGCAAGCGCTGGCGGCCCCCGGGCCCGGAGAGGTTCTGATGAACGACGTGGCCAGACACGACCGGATTTTTCTGGAGGACCGGCTGTTCAGCGTTGCCGGTGCCGTTCCCCCGGACGTCGTCAGCACCTTTGAGGCGCTGTTTCACGACGATGCCGCGCTGACCGCCGGCCGTCTGTTCCGCCAGCTTTGTATCGTGTCGGACGACGATTTCGCCTGGGCGGCCGACAATGCCCTGCCCGTGGCGGCGCACAATGTTCTGGCGGAAGGAACCAAGGCGAGCAGGAACCTGTGGTACGAGGAAAACCTGCCGCCGGACACCCTGCTCTATGCCACACTCAGCGCCCGCGGCGGCGGCGATGCCGGGTTCAAAACCCTGCATCGGGCAGTTGTGGACGACGCGGCCTGCGCCTGGCTGCGCATCGGCGCGAACGAGACCACCGGCCTTGGCTGGGTGGGTTGCCGCTGGCTTGCGCAGGGGGCGACGGCATGAGCGATCTGGAGCGGCTGAGGGCCGGGGCAGCCCATCAGGCGGTGATGGAGATCCGGGCCATGACGTCGGCCCGGGCCTATCGTCAGCGCATCCGCAGCCTGCCAGCCGAAATTGTGATCAACGGGCTGGGCCAGGCGCTGGCGATGCTTGTCCGGGACGGGGCATCGGACCGTCTGGAAGATGCGGCGGCGGCCAGAACCCTGATGGAGCATCTGCAGGCCTGGCTGTGCAGGGGGTTCCCGGCCAGCCCGCTCGCGGCTCGGAAGGGGCCGCTGGTGGAGAGGATCACGACCTGTAGCGACGCCACCTATGTCTGGGCAGGGGTGGAGGCGCAGGCCTATCTGCGCTGGCTGAAGAAGTTCGCCGAGGCCTATCTCGCCGATGCCGATGATGGGGGAAGACGTGGGTAAGCATAAATCAAAGGGCAGGGGAAGAGACCGGCGGCGACCGCCGGATCGGGTACGGGAAGAGGCGGCCTCGACACGCCAGCCGGGCCCTCTGCATATTCCGCGCACCTCCGCCTCGGCCCCGGCCGGGGGCGCCCTGATCATGCATGGGCGCCGGCTGCTTTCCGATGCCGGGCCTGCCCTGTCGGCAGCCGTCGACGGGCAAAGCGTGATGCCGCTGCCGGCCGCGATCGCCAGGGATGTACGCCAGTCCCGGAACAGCCCCGGCAATGACGGGCTGCGCTTCGATCGTTTCTGCGATACCTGGAAACCCGACTGGACCGGACTGAGAGAGCCCGACGCGCCGGGGGGGATCAGGGCGGGTGCGGCCGACTGGGCGGCGCGTTTCGATCGCATACTCGGCGACGGAGACCTGCTGGCAGAGGCAGATGGCCGCCGCCGCCGGTGGCTCGATGCCTGTCAGGCCCGCCACCGGCTGTTTGCCACCGACTGGCGGTTCGTGAGCGGCCTGGGCCGCGACCATCCGGTCGAGAACGGCTTCGCCTGGCATCACACGCTTGGGGTGCCCTATCTGCCCGGCAGCTCGGTGAAGGGCATGGTGAAATCCTGGTGCCGGGACTGGTTGCCCGGCGAGGAACTGCCGATGCCGATCGAGACCATCTTCGGCACGGCCCTCGAAGGTGCCGGGGACGAGGCGGCCAGCGTCGGTGCCTTCATCTTTCTGGATGCCATCCCCACCGACAGGATACGCTGTCAGGCCGATGTGATGACGCCGCATTATCAGCCCTATTATCAGTCCACGGGCCAGGTGCCGGTACCGGGCGACTGGTTCAGCCCCAACCCGATCTCTTTTCTGACGGTGGCGCCGGGGCAGGCCTTCCGTTTCGCGATCATGCCCCGAACCGACCGGGCCGCGGGCGAGATGGACTGGATGTTCCAGGCCCTGATCGATGCGCTGGAATGGATCGGCGCCGGCGCGAAGACCGCCACCGGCTATGGCCGTTTTGCACCGGCATCCGGCACGGGTGACTGATGTGGCGGGCGCGAAGGGTCAGCGTGGCGACCGCGGCAACAGCCTGCGCCCCTTGCGCATCAGCTTTTTCGGGAAATGCCAGTTGCGGAACAGGCCGCGGCGGCTCAACGGTTCGAAGATCGCCTCGGGGCCGTCGGGGTCCAGGATCTCGTTGTCGGCCAGCCATTTTTCGGTGGGGCTGAGTTCGGGCAGTTCATAGGGCACCAGCGTGCGGCCCTGGCCGCGCAGATCCTCGATCACCTTGATCATCGAGCCACAGGCGGCGTAGCGATCGGCGATGTCTTCGGGCGTGGTGTCCAGATGTTCGGCCAGCAGATCGTCGCGGATATGGGCGATGCGGGCCCCGAGTGCGGCATTGGCCGGCAGGCTGGTGTCGATCACCACGTCGCATTCGGTGTCCAGCCGCATTGACCGGTTGTTGAAATTCGACGAGCCCACCCTGAGCCAGCGATCGTCGATCACCGTCACCTTGGCGTGGACATAGATCGGCGTGCCCTTTGCCGTCAGCGGATGATAGATCCGGAAGCGGCCATGGCGGTCCAGGCGGCGCAGTGCCTCGAACAGCCGGGCGCGGGCGGTGTCCATGGCGATCGGCTCCAGCCAGCCGTCGGCGATCACCGGGTTGACCACCACTACCTCGGGCCCGTCCTCTTCCAGCAGGCGGGCGGCGATGGCGCGGGCCACCCGGCGCGAGGCGAAATACTGGCTTTCGGCATAGATCAGCCGCCGGGCGCCGGCGATCAGATCCAGATAGAGCGCCTCGATCTCGTGGATCGGCTCCACCCCGTCCATGCGCGGCTGGGTGCGGGCGATGGCGATCTCCACATCGCGTAGCCAGGGCTCCAGGATCGCGGGCCAGCAGTCGCCGGCGCCGGTCACCGCCGGCAGCGTCTCGCCCGAGGCGGCAAGCCAGCGCGCCCGGGCCAGATCGGCGATCGCCCGGGCGGCCGCGCCGTCGAAGGCGCTGGTCGCATCATGCCAGGGGGGCGAGGGCCGGCCGTCGGGCAGGGTGCGCTCGGGGTCGTCATCGGCATGGGCGCGGCGGTCCCAGCGCTGGCCGGTCATGTCGATGCCGCCGCAGAAGGCGAGCCCGTCGTCGATGACCACGATCTTCTGATGGTGCGAACTCATGAAGGGATGGGCGCCGTCGAGCCGGAGCGTGATCCGCGGATGGGCCTTCCAGCGCAGCACGCTCCACAGCGTGTCGCCGCGGAACAGGGCCTTGAAGGCGCCGGTATCCCAGCGCAGCAGCCGGATTTCCAGCGAGGGCGTGCGCCGCGCCAGCCAGAGAATGAAATCGCCCAGCTTCTCCGGCCCCTCCTGCGGGCCGGCCGGGCGGCCGAAGCGGATGCGGGCATCGAAATCCCAGCCGATCAGCAGGATGCTGTGGCGCGCCTTCAGCATCGCGGCGCGCGCGGCATTGAAATAGGCATCGGCATCGATGATCAGCGAGAACCGCTCCGCCCGGGCGGTCCGCCAGCAGTTCCGGCCATGCGCAAGCAGCGCCGTCGACGGACGGTGCTCCGGAAGGGTCTGGGTCATGGGCGGGCTGCGGGCTCCTGGTTGCGGCGATCACGATGGCGATGCCGGTATCGCACCAGATCCCGCGGGCGGGGCCAAGTGATCAGACGGTGTCCGGTTGCGGCCCTGCCCTGTCAGTCGATGGGCGCGAGGCCGGCGAAGCAGCCGTCGTGATAGACCAGGGCGGTTGCGGCGTCGCGGGCGCGGACCTCGGCCACCCGGCCGATCATCAGCGTGTGGCTTTCGAAGGTCACCGTGTCGGCCAGCCGGCAATCCAGGCTGGCGGCGGCGGGCGCCAGCAGCGGCGCGCCGGTCTTGCCGGTGGTCCAGAGGGCGTCCTCGAACCGGGCCTCGCCGGCGCGCGCCGGGTCACCGCCGGCGAACAGCCGGGCAAGCGGCCCGTGATCGGCGGCAAGCAGATTGATCGAGAAGCGGCGCTCGGCCAGGATCCGGTCATGGGCCTGGGCGGAGCGGTTGATCGCCACGGCCACCCGCGGCGGTTCCGCCGTCAGCGACATCACCGCCGTGGCGGTCAGCCCCGCCCGGTCGCCGCGATCGCCCGTCGCCACGATGGTGACACCCCCGGCAAGCCGGCGCAGCCCGGCGCGGAAGGCCGCCGGCGGCACGACATGCGCTTCGGCATCGGCAGTGCCGGCAGCCGGCAGGGTGATGGTTCCATCGGTCATGTCCGGAGACCTTTCCGTCCAGGGATCGCTGATGCCAGAGGCCATATATGCGAGTGACTATCAATTGCGCGGATCATGCCTCATCCGCTGCCCAGAAGATATGGCCGTGATGCGGCGCTGTCGATGTTGCCGCCATCATATCCCGCAAGCTAGGGTCGCCGGGAACGAGCCGGGAGAAATCGGATGGCAGGGCAGGGCGAAAGCGGTGATCGGGCAGCGGCGGGCGGCGGGCGGATGTCCCGGCGCAGCGGCGCCATGCGCGACGAGGTGATCGCCTTCAAGCGCGAACGGATTCTGGAAGAGGCCGCCGCCGCCTTTTACGAACATGGCTATCAGGGCACCACGCTGGAGGCGGTCGCCACCCGGCTGGGGGTGACCAAGCCCTTCATTTATTATCATTTCCGCAACAAGGCCGAGATCCTGTCCGAGATCTGCCGCCGCGGCATCACCGAGGCGGTGGCGGCGCTGGATGCGGCGCAGGCGGCCGAGGGCACCCCCGATCAGCGGCTGGCGGCGGCGATCGAGGCGATCACCCGCACCGTGCTGGAACAGCAGGCCTATACCGCAATCTATTTTCGCGAAGAGAAGAATTATCCCGCCGATGATGCGGTGGAGCTGAACCGCCGGCGCAAGGCCTTCGACCACAAGCTGTCGGCGCTGCTGGAGGAAGGGGTGGCGGCCGGCGTGTTCGAGATCGAGGATGTGCGCCTCACGGCGCTCGCCATCGGCGGCATGATTTCCTGGGCCTTCACCTGGTACAACCCGCAGGGCCGGCTGTCGACCGCCGAGATCTGCCGGCGCATGGCCGGGCTGGTGCTGCGGATGGTCCGGCGCCCCGAATAGGCGGGGCGCCGGTTCCACCCGTCAGGCGGCGCTTTCCAGAATGCCGCGCACGGCCGCAGGCCCGTCCACGGTGCGCGGATTGGTGCGGATCCAGATGTCGTGCATGGTCGCCTCGGCGATGCGGTCGAAATCGGCCGCCGTCACGCCCACCGCCGACAGGCTGCGCGGCATGCCGAGCGCCGCGATGAAGCGGTCGGCCGCATCGGCCGCAGTTTCGCCCGCTGCGGCGCCCAGGCTCCGGGCGATCCGGGCCTGGCGGTCGGCATTGACCGGCGCGTTGAAGCGCAGCACCGCCGGCGCCATCACGCAGGAGGTGTGGCCATGGGCCACGCCGGCCACGCCGCCCAGCATGTGGCCGATGGCGTGGCTTGCCCCCATCGGCACGCCCGCGACGATCGGGATCATGCTCTGCCAGACGCCGATCTGGCATTTCAGCCGGGCCTCCAGATCCCGGGGGTCGGCCTTCACCCGCGGCAGGCCTTCGGCCAGCAGCTCCAGCGCGCAGGCGGCGATGCCGTCGCAATAATCGTTGGAGAGCAGGGAGCCCAGCGTCTCCATGGCATGATCCAGCGCGCGCACCCCGGTCGACAGCCACAGCCATTCGGGGGTATGGCGGGTGATGGCCGGATCCAGCACCACCACGCGCGGGCCCATGCCGCGGCTGAGATAGCCCTGTTTCAGCCCGGTCACCTCGTCGGTGCTGCCGCCCAGCGGGTAGAACTCGCCACCGGACAGAGAGGTCGGCACGGCGATCTGCGGGATGTCGGGATCGGGCACCGGCGGCACCACGATGCCGCCGTCTTCCGACGGATACATGTGGTGCGGCTCCATCTCCGCCGGGTCGGTCCAGCCCATCTTCGCCGCCAGCCGGGCGACCTTGCCGCCATCGGTGATCGATCCGCCACCCACCGTCACCAGCAGATCCGCGCCGCTTTCGCGCAGGGTCTGGCCCAGGGCGATCACCCGTGCGCGGGGGCTGTGCGGCGGCATGTCGGCGCTGCTGCCGACCAGCCGGTCGCCCAGGCCGGCGCGGATGCGGGCGATCTCGTCGGTCTCGCGGTCCAGCGTGCCCGAATGCAGCAGGAACACCCGGCTGGCCCCGATCCGCGCCGCTTCCGCGGCCACCGCCTCGGCGGCAGGCGTTCCGTACACCACCTGCTCCATCGGTGCGCAGGCGATCACACCCTGTTTCATGGCCCGGTCTCTCCTCCCTGGGCGGGCGCCGGCTCGTTGCGGCTGCGTCCCGTCGTTGACGATCATATACTGATCATCATTTGAATATACTGATGAGTAGGAAGCGGACAAGAGGGCGCGCGGCCGCAAGTGGCCGCATCCCCGGCCATGCATCGCCGGCCCCCGATCTGCATGCTGTCGGATGACGGATCGCCCCGGTGCCCTCAGCGGGCCGCCCCGCGATCCCCTCATCCGACAGGACCTTTGATCCGATGCACGACCTTCTCCAGGGCCTGTGGTCGGCGATGCGTGAAACCGCCGACCTTCTGGGCCTGACCGTGATTGCCGCCTATCTGGGCCGGCTGCTCGTCCATGTGGGCGAAGTGCAGCGCGGCCGGCGGCGCTTTTTCAGCACGCACCTGCTGTGGGAACTGGTGACGGCGATCGCGATCGGCATCGTCGCCGACGGCATTGCCCATCAGCTGGGTCTGGCCGGCCCGCCCCGCACCGCGGCCATCGTGGCCATCGCCTATCTCGGGCCCCGCGGGCTCGAGGAAGTCATCGTGCGGCTCATCGCCGTGCGCCGCAGCTGAGGGAGACCGATCCCATGGACATGTCTCTGCCCGATGCCGCCCCCCGGTCGCCGCTGTTCGAGGCGAGCCTGCAGGTCGTGCTGGCCTGGGAGGGCGGCGAGACCGTCACCGACGATCCGCTCGATCCCGGTGGTATCACCCGCTGGGGGATAAGCCTGGCCTTTCTGCGCCGGATCGACCCCGGCGCCGGGCCCGACCGGATCCGGACCCTGGATCGCGACGAGGCGGCGGTGATCTATGCCCGCAACTTCTGGCGCCCGATCCGCGGCGACCAGCTGCCGCCGCCGCTCGCTCTCTTCACCTTCGACAGCGCGGTCAATCTGGGCGTGCCGCGCGCGGTGCGCCTGCTGCAGCAGGCGGTGGGCGCCGATGTCGACGGCATCATGGGGCCGCGCACCGTCAATGCCGCCCGGGCCGCCGCCCAGCGGCCGCAGCGCCTGACCCACGCCCTGGCCGACATGGCCGCAGGCCGTCTGCAGATCTATGCCACCCGCCCCGGCTTTCCGCGCTTCGGGCGCGGCTGGACCCGCCGGGTGCTCGATGTACACGGGCGAGCCGTGGCGCTCGCCGTCGAAGAAGGAGCAGCCGCATGACCGGGATCGACGATATCCTGATCGACCGTCTGGGCGGTGTCGTGGCCGAACTGGCCGGGGCCGGGGTGATGATCGCCGGCGCCTGGGCTTTGGGCCGCATCGCCGGCTGGGCGGGCGTCGCCCGTGACGACCGGGTCCGGGCCTATCTGGAAGCGGCGCTCGACCGCGCGGTCGACCGGGCACTTGGCCATGCGCCTGCGGGCGAGCTGGTGCCGGCCGCCACGGCCTATCTGCGCGAGACCGTGCCCCAGGCGCTCAAGACCCTGTCGATCGCCCCCGAGACGCTCGACCGCATGGTCGAAGCACGGCTCGCCGCCCGCAATGCTGCACCGGAACCGCAGAAGCCTGTGGCTCAGCCGTAATCGCTGGCACCGACGATCCGGTGGATGCTCAGCACCTGGCCCAGCTCGTGTTCCAGCTCGCCGCGCGGGTTGAACTGGCGCAGATGCAGCCGGGTCGCGGTGCGCCGGACGAACTGCTTGATCAGCCCGCGGGTCGGCACATGCGGGTCGCCGGTGCGGATCTGGACCACCACGAAACAACCGGGCGTGATCGGCCGGTTGGGGTTCACATGGACCAGCTCGCCGGCGAAATAGCGCGGCTCCATGCTCTCCCCCTGAACATAGACCGCATAGCCGTTGGCCACTCCGGCCAAAATCGGCGGCCGGGCGACGTATTCGTTGACCGTGCCGTTGAAATCGAACGCCCCGTCATCGCCGCCCATGGCCGCACCATAGACCGGAAGGTCACGTGGTGTGGCGCCGGGCGGCGTTGCCGTTTCATGCGCCGGCTCGCCGACGAAGCCGGTGGGCTGCGTCGGTGCGGGAAGGGTTGCGGGGGACAGGGGGGCGGCCGGGTGGGGCGCCAGCGGCGGCAGACCGGCCGTTTCGCCCAGCTCTCCGCCGGCTGTCGGCAGATGGTCGGGGACCAGCAGATCGGCCGGCGCGCAGTCCAGCGCCCGCGCAAGGCGGCCCATCCACTCGGCGGTCAGCCGACGGGAGCCCTTTTCCAGCTTGTTGATCTGTGACGCCTCGGTTCCTACGCGCTGCCCCAGCTCATGCATGGTCAGCCCGCGCCGTTCGCGCCACTCGCGGATGCGGTTCTGCATGGCCATAAAATGGTCGATGTGGCCGCAAAGTGCAATGGCCAAAACGGACATATTTTGCTTGATCAGAGGGGTGGCCATGGTCAATCTTGGGGGACGCAACCGAAACGGGAGGCAATACGATGGCACGCAGCCCTGAAGCCCTGGATTCCCTTGACGAGATGGAGGGGGGTATGTTCAGCGCGCCCCGCGCGCAGGACCTTCTGGCGCCGGTGAAGGCGCTGTTCGACGAGGCGGCGCAGACGCTGCGCCGGCTGCCGCCGGCCGAGCGGCCGCAGCGGGCACGGATCTCGTGGGATGATCTGGGGGTCGGCAGCGGCCGCCCCATGGGCGGGCGGCGAGAGGCCGAGGGCCGCGGGCTTGCCCCCGATGCGGGGCAGATCTCGCGGCTGGATCTGGCGCTGGAAATCAGCCTCCGGCTGGAGCCGGTGCACCGGCGGATCATCTGGGCGCGGGCGGAAGGCCGGCTGTGGAAAGTGATCGCCGGCGATCTGGGGCTGGACCGCACCACCTGCTGGCGCCACTGGCAGCGGGCGCTGGGCCAGGCGGCGCTGATCCACGCCCTGCTGGTGACCGAACACCGCAGCCGGGCACGCATGTAAGCGGGTGCGCCCCGCCGCCGCCGGCTCAGTCGACGGCGTTGTTCAGGATATCGACGATCACGCCGGTCGCCGCTGCAATCAGCAGGATGTCGCGGCCGGCCTGGATCCATTCATAGCCCTCGCGCCGGGGCAGACGATCGTAGAGGGGGCCCGGCAGGCGCTTCTTCGCGATTCCCGGCGGCAGCGGCTTGCCCCGCGCCAGATTGCGCGCGATGCCCGGCGGCAGCGGCTCATAGCCGAACAGGCCGCGGTGATCGCCGATATAGTCGGTGATGATCCGGCGTTCGTCGCCAGTGATGATGTTCACATTGATCAGGGCCGGTCCGCGATCGTCATGGCGATGATCCTGCCGGCCGGGGCCGCGGTCGTCATGGCGGTCGTCCCGATCATGCTTCCCATGTTTCGGCCCGCCGCCACCCTTTGCATGCGGGGGCGGGTCGGCCAATGCGGAATTGAAGACGCCGGGCCCGGCCACGATACCGGGCAGGGCGATCAGGGATATGGCCAGAACGGCCAGATGGCGCCGCACCGATGGGTGCGAGGCAGACAGGTGCTCAGACATCGGCTTCGTCCCATTCCGACCACAGCTCGGTTTCGGCGCCCCGGGGGCTGTCGAAACCGCCGCCATAGCGATCATCGTAACGGCCGATGGCGCGGCGATGCCCCGGGGCTGACGGCACCTCGAGGGCGACTTCCAGCCCTGGCACGGCTGCGATCACCCGCCTGCCGCCGTCGCCGGCGATGGCGGGCGTGCCCAGCATCGCGGCAAGGGCGGTGCCGGCGGCGACGCTGACGACGATCCGCCGGTTTCTGCGGGGGAGGTGGGGCCTGGCGCGGTTGCGCATCGGGACATCTGCTCCATCGGGTCGAGGCAGGGGCGCTGTCCCACGGAACAAGACCACACCCCATATTGATCCGATGATGCCGCAGTTTGTGGCCGCGCGGGCGTGATCAGCCGATGTGCGAACTGTGACCGGCGGGGGCCCGCCCGTGACATCGCCGGCCCCCCCCGCCCGCGGTGGGCTCAGCCGCCGGCCTTCTGCCAGCCGGCCGCGCGGGCATCGGCCTCGGAACAGAACCAGCGTTCGCCCTGGCCCTCGTCGATGCGGGTGCGCTCGTAAGACCGGCTGCCGGGCACATGATACAGCCGCCGGCCGTCTTTGGAGATGTTGCCCTTGATGTCGCAGCCCTTGGGATGGCCGCCGCTGCCGGTCGCCGGGGTGGCCGGTGCGCGCTCGGGCGTGGCCGGGGCCAGTGCCCCCGGCGGCGGGTTCAGCTTCATGCCCTTGCGATGGTCCCAGGGCATCACGAAGCGGCCCGACCACAGCCCCCGTTTCGCAGCCTTCGCCTCGGCTTCGGCCGGCACATAGTCGCGGCCGTAATTGACGTAGGCCACCGCCAGGCCTTCCGAAACCATGCGCCGGTTGATGTCTTCGCCATTCACCGCGCAGCGCCCGACCACCCGGCCATAGCGGTCGCGATCGACGATCTCGCAGGCGACGGTGCGTCCCGAGGTCAGCCGGTCGAGCAGCTGTGTCGCGTCGCGGCCGCAGCGCCAGGCGCGATTATTGGCGTCGGCGCAGATCTGCGAACTTTCCGGCGCATCGATGCCGAACATGCGGATGCGGGTGCCGTGGATGTCGAGCGTGTCGCCGTCGATCACGCTGGCACGGCCGGTGACGTCGGCGGCAAGGGCCGGTGTGATCGCGGCCGGCAGGGCCAGAAGGGCAAGCAGGGCGGCAGCCGCGGAAGCGAGGCGGGGGAACATCGGGCTCCTGGTCGGTCGGAGGGAGGGACAACAACTCGACCGGGAGCTTAATCATCATTTCGAACTTATGGTAGTAACTGTCCCGCGAAAACGCGCGGCCGCATGCAGCCGCAGCGCGCAGGCGCAGGTATGCGTGCCCTGCACTGCTGCCACAAGTATCGGGTTCGCTTGAAAAGATGTCGGGGTGTTGCGACATCTGCGGTCCTTGACCATGGCCCCTGGCGGGCCCTATACCCCTTTCTCGGAAAGGCGCGTTCATGGCCCACCCGTGTCGTATGCGGGTGCGGGTGGCGCGCCTCGCAGATGAGGACATGACCCATGGCGAGCGAGATCGCGCCGGACGTCTATGCAATGCGCCATTCCTGTGCGCATCTGATGGCAGCGGCGATCCGTGAACTCTATCCCGAAGCCAAATTCGGCGTGGGGCCGCCGACCGCGACCGGTTTCTATTACGACATCGATCTGCCCGAGCCGCTGAAGCTCGACGATCTGCAGAAGATCGAGCAGATGATGCGTAAGCTGCGCAAGAAGAAGCTGCGGTTCGACCGCCGCGAACTGCCGATCGAGGATGCGATCGGCTTCATGCGCGAGCATCACCAGGATTACAAGGTCGAGCTGCTCCAGCTGCTGCGGGATCGCGGCACCACCGCCATCGCCAAGGAGACCGGCGACGACACCGCCGTCGATGGCGACCAGTCGGGCGTGGACAGCGTTTCGTTCTACACCACGGGCAATTTCGTCGACCTCTGCCGGGGTCCGCATGTCGAGAACACCGGCCAGTGCGGCGAGTTCAAGCTGATCAACATCGCCGGCGCCTATTGGCGCGGCAACAGCGACGGCCCGCAGCTGCAGCGCATCTATGGTCTCTGCTTCCCCACCAAGGAGGAGCTGGAGCACTGCATGTGGCAGATGGAGCAGGCCAAGCTGCGCGATCATCGCAAGATCGGCCGCGAGCTGAAGATCTACCGCTTCTCGCCCGAGGTGGGCGCGGGCCTGCCGCTCTGGCTGCCCCGCGGCACGGCGCTGCGCGACGAGCTGGAATTCCTGGCCCAGAAGGAAGAGCGGCGCGACGGCTATCTGCGTGTCGTTACCCCGCAGATCACCAAGGAAGAGCTGTACTACCGGTCCCGGCATCTGCCCTATTATGCCGAGGATATGTACAAGCCCTTCGAGATCGACGGCGAGCGCTTCTATCTGCGGCCGATGAACTGCCCGCATCACCACCAGGTCTATCTGGCGGAGAAGCACAGCTATCGTGATCTGCCGGTGCGCCTGTCGGAATACGGCCAGGTCTATCGCTACGAGGCGAGCGGTGCGCTGTCGGGCCTGATGCGGGTGCGCGGCTTCTGCCAGAACGACGCCCATATCTATTGCCGGTACGATCAGGCCAAGGACGAGTTCCTGAAGGTCATGCGGCTTCATGCCCGCTATTACGACCTGTTCGGGATCAAGGACTACTATATGCGCCTGTCGCTGCCCGATCTCGACAAGCTCGACAAATATGTCGACGAGCCCGAGAAGTGGCTGGCGGCGCTGAAGATCATCCGCGAGGCGATGATCGAATCGGGCTATCCCTTCCGCGAGGTGGAAGGCGAGGCGGCGTTCTACGGGCCCAAGGTCGACTTCATGATCAAGTCGGTCATCGGCACCGAATACGCCATTTCGACCAATCAGCTCGACTTCCTGGCCACCCAGACCTTCGACCTCACCTATATCGGCGAGGACGGCAAGGAGCACCCGGTCTACGTCATCCACCGGGCGCCGCTGGGCAGTCACGAACGGTTCGTGGCCTTCCTGATCGAGCATTATGCCGGCAACTTCCCCACCTGGCTCGCCCCGGTGCAGGCCATGGTGGTGCCGATCGCCGACCGGCATAACGACTATGCCGAAGAGGTCCGCAACCTGCTGTTCGATGCCGACGTGCCCACCGGCACCGGCGGCCTTCGGGTGGAGGTGGATACCAGCACCGAGCGGATGCAGAAGAAGATCCGCAACGCCCAGCTGGAGAAGATCCCCTACATCCTGGTGGTCGGCGACAAGGAGGCCGAGACCCGGACCGTGGCCGTGCGCCTGCGCAACGGTACCGATCTGGGGGCCATGCCGATCGCAGAGGTCATCGCCCGCATGCGCGACGAGGTGGTCAACCGCCGCGACATCGAGCTGCCGGTGATCGAGACCGCCGGAGATGCCACCGCTCATTGAGCGATGCAGCCTGCGTGGTAACCGCATCTGCACAGAAGCCGCCGGGCAGTACTGCCCGGCGGTTTTTTCGTTCTGTGGTAAACCCTTGGCGACAAGGCGCGGACACGTCGTTGCATTAACCATATCCCCGGCATAACCTTCGCGCGTTTTCAGGACCTGACATCTCTTGAAGGAGGCGCGCGTGAGGCGGATGAGGATTGGGATCGCCGGGATCGCGCTGATGGCCGGGCTGGCCATGGCACTCGGTGGCTGTGCGACGCAGGGGCAGAGCCGTTACAGCTATAAAGACGTCGGCCGGGCAAGCGAGGTGGCCTTCGGCACCGTGCTGTCGTCGCGCCAGGTGGACATCACCGGCCAGAATACCGGCGCCGGCGCCGTGGTCGGTGGCACCGCCGGCGGACTTGCGATGTCGAATGTGGGGCAGGGCACCGGCAATGTCGCCGCTATTCTGGGCGGTGCGCTGGTCGGGGCGGTCGCAGGTGCCGTGATCGAACAGGCGGCGGCCGACCGGGTCGGCATCGAATACGTGCTGATCCTGGCCAACGGCAAAACCATCACCGTGGTCCAGGAACAGGATGAGGGCGACGAGATCTTCGCGCCCGGCGCCCCGGTGATGATCCAGACCAATGGCAGCTATCAGCGCGTGCTCTCCACCGCCAACCTGCCGTCGGAAGTGTCGCGCCCCAAGGAAGTAAAGATCGTCGACTGACGGCCCCGACGGCCCGCCGACGTCCAGAAGAAAGCCGGACCCGCCCATGAAGAAGCTCATCACCGTGGCCCTCGGGCTGCTGATGCTGTCTGCCTGCGCCTTCACCGAGGATTCGATCCCCGTTCACTACACCGCCCCGGCCAATCTGGAGCTGGTGCAGGGGGCATCGGACGTGACGCTGGAGGTCGTGGGCCAGGATGGCCGCGTCGCCAATCGCGACCGCATCTCCAGCAAGAAGAACGGCTACGGCATGGAGACCGCCCGCATCCTTGCGGCCAATGACGTGGTCGCCGAGGTTGCGAACGCGGTGCGCACCGAGTTGCAGTCGCTGGGCTTCACCATCGGCGAGGGCGGCATCCATGTCGTCATCGAGACCCAGACCTTCTACAACGACTTCAAGACCGGCTTCTGGAGCGGCGAGGCCGTGGCCGAGGTCGCCTTCATGCTGACCGCGACGAAGCCCGACGGCACGCTGGTCTACAGCCGCGCCTATCGCGCGGTCGGCATGAACAAGGACGTCATGATCTTCTCGGGCGACAATGCCGCCCCGGCATTGGAAGAGGCATTGCGTGAGGCGGTCCGCCAGGTCGTCCAGGACAAGGCGCTCCATGCGGCCCTGCTCGCCGCGAAATAAGGTCGGCCCACCCGCCGATCCACCCCGCCGCCGGGCAGCGATGCCCGGCGGTTTTTCGTTGGGCGCGCTGCCGCCGCTCCGCTCCTGCATCCCCGGCGCGACCGTAGCCGTGTCGTTTCTCTTCATGGTATAGTTATCGCCATAAGAAAAGCGCGGGATGCGCGCATCTGATGGCATGCAGTCAAATCATGCCCGGATGATCGCTCCGGCCCCGCGTCCAGGGAGGAGACAAGGATCATGGCCCTCGAACCCGCGGCGCGGTCTGCGCTGGCAGAGATGATCGACGCCATCGACGGGCGCGGCTTCCGGTCGCCCGAACTGATGGTGATCGGCGACAACGCGCTCAACGGGATGAGTTCCGCCACCCTCGATGGCCGCCGCGCGGCGGCGGCGCCGCCGGTGCTGGCCGCTGCGGCTGCCGGGCTGCCGATCCGGCCGGTGACGCTGCCCCGGGCGGTGCTGGCCGATATGGAGCAGGCCTGCCGCGACCTGGCGGCGGGTGCCCTGAACGTCGCCGGTTTCCGCGAGCGGATCCTGGGCGATCTGGCGCTGTGGGAGGCGGATCTGGCCGGCCCGAAGGCCGAGGGTCCGGCCTGGTTCGACGTGCTCGCGATTTCCGGCGCGGCGGTGGCCGACCTCACCGATGCGGCCTCGGGCAGTGCCGGCGGCGCGCGGCGGATGCTGGCGGGGGCCGCGAAGCGCTTCCGGGCCGCCGCGGGCCTGCCGGGTGACGAACTGGTCGAGATCCATATGGGGGTGGAAACCGTCCATACCCTCAACCCGCGCGGCCTCGCGGAACTCGACGGGCTGACCCAGGTCGACCATGTCGATCTGCGCCGGCCCAAGCGGCTGGTGATCGGTGTCGGCCAGAATGATGGGCTGGTGAGCGCGATCATGGCCGGCAAGCGGATCGACGTCTTCGACCGCCGTCTCGCCCGCCTGCCCGAGGCGATGCGCCGGCTGGGCGAGGCCCTGGCGCCGGGGCTGGAAGAGACGCAGCGCGTGGTTCTGCTGGGCCTCCCCCGGCCCGGCCTGGTCGCCAATCTTCGTCCGAAGACCCTGCACCCGGACGAGCAGGACCCCGGCCGCGACCCCAAGGCGCGCGACCACTGGCGGCGCTATGTCGGCTTCCTGGCCATGCGCGGCGACATGACCGGCCGCGAGGTGGTGGAATTCGATGCCCACGCCGCCGAAACCTGGCGCAAGGCGGTGGAGTCCTTCCGCGGTGCCATCGGCCGCACGGCCGACCGGGTGATCGAGGTCGATCCGGCTGCGGTGCTGGCACCTTACGACCAGAAGCATGGCGGCGAGGGCCTGCCGGTGGATGTCGGCGGCCGCCGTCTCGCCCTCGGCAATCTGATCCTCGATCCCGAAACCCCCGGCCTTTACGGCATTGACAACCTCAATCTCAACGGCGCCGGCCAGGCCCTGATCGCCCGCGCGCTGGCCGACGCCCTGGTCCCCGGCACGGGAGACGCGGTCGATATCGCCGCCGCCGCCCGCGCCGAACCGCTGCTCCACGATGCCCCGCCGCTGCTCAACCCGGCCGCGTTCCTGATCTCGCTGCTCTCCCCCTTCGTGACGTTCGAGCGGATCTGAGGGGGAACATATCCCGACGCCCTTGACCTCCGGCCGCGACAGGCCGATAGACGGAGACCCTCCCTCTCCGCTGCGAGCATGCCGATGGCCTTTGCCGGCTCCGCCTTCGACCAGCCGGTCCGCCGATGACCTGGCTCACCCTCGCCATCTTCCTGGCGGTCTATGCCGGCATGGCGGCCGGGCGCTGGCCGGGGCTGGCGGTGGACCGGACGGGGATCGCCGTGATCGGCGGGCTGGCCATGGTCATCAGCGGGGCGGTGACGCCCGAGGCGGCGCTGGCGGCGATCGACTGGCCGACGCTGATCCTGCTGTTCGCGCTGATGATCCTGTCGGCGCAGTTCGCACTCGCCGGCTTCTACGACCGGGTGGCGGCGCGGCTGGCGGCGGGCAGGGTGGGGCCGGCCCTGCTGCTGGGGCTGGTGGTGGCGGTCTCAGGGCTTACCTCGGCCGTGCTGTCGAACGATGTCGTGGTCTTCGCGCTTGCCCTGCCGCTGGCCCGCGGGGTGTGGGGGCGGGGGCTCGATCCCCGGCCCTTCGTGCTGGGGCTGGCGGGCGGGGCGAATGCCGGATCGGCCCTGACCCTGATCGGCAATCCGCAGAACATCCTGATCGGCCAGCTGGGCGGGCTCGATTTCTGGAGCTATGCCGCGGCGGCGGCCGTGCCCTCGCTCGCGGCCCTTCTGGCCGTGCATCTCGCCATCGTCCTGGTCTGGCGGCGGCGCTGGCATCTGGCGGCGGACAGCTTGTCCGGAACTGCCCCCGACATGGGGAGGGCGGCGGCCGTCGACCGCCCGGCGCTGATCAAGGCGGTGGTGGCACTCGTTGCGGTGCTGGTCGCCTTCTCGACCCCCGTGCCCCATGTCGAGGCCGCGGTCGCCATCGCCGCTGCGCTGATGATCAGCCGGCGGATCGAAACCCGCCGCCTGCTGGCCGAGGTCGACTGGTCGCTGCTGCTGCTCTTCGCCGGCCTGTTCGTGGTGACCGGCGCCTTCGCCGCCACCGGTCTGCCGGGGCAGGCGCTGGCCTGGCTCGCGGAGGCCGGCATCGCGCCGGACCGGCTGGCGGTGATGGCCCCGCTGACGCTTGCCGGTTCCAACACCATCGGCAATGTGCCGCTGGTGATGCTGCTGCTGGCCATCCAGCCCGACTGGTCGCCGGCGGCGCTGACCGCGCTTGCCGTGCTTTCGACGCTCGCCGGGAACTTTCTGGTGGTCGGCAGCCTTGCCAATATCATCGCGGTCGAACGCGTCCGCAGCCTGGGGCTGGTGGTGGATTTCGCGACCCATGCCCGATCGGGCGTGCCGATGACCCTGGCCGGCATGGGGCTGGCGCTGCTTTGGTTCGTCGTTTGACGCCCCTGGACAGGCACCGGCCAGTCCAGGCAGGGTGGGTGCAGTCGGCGCCCCCCCGGGGCTGCCATCTTCAGCGAGGACCCGACGTCATGACGGCTCTCACCTGGCGGTTCGACAACAGCTATGCGCGTCTGCCCGGGGCCTTTTACACCCGGCAGGGGCCGACACCGGTGGAGGCGCCGGTGATGGTGATGTTCAATCAGGGGCTTGCCGATGCGCTGGGGCTGGTGCCGCCGGGCGGGATCGACGACCGGTCTCCGGAGCTTGCGGCGCTCTTTGCCGGCAACCGCCTGCCCGATGGTGCCGAACCCCTGGCCCAGGCCTATGCCGGCCATCAGTTCGGCGGCTTCACCATGCTGGGCGACGGCCGCGCGATCGTGCTGGGGGAGCATCTGACCCCCGACGGCCACCGGGTCGACATCCAGTTCAAGGGATCGGGGCCCACCCCCTATTCGCGGATGGGCGACGGCCGCGCGGCACTCGGGCCCATGCTGCGCGAATATCTGATCAGCGAGGCGATGCACGGGCTCGGCATCCCCACCACCCGCAGCCTGGCGGTGGTGGCGACGGGGGAGCCGGTCTATCGCGAAGAGGTGCTGGCCGGCGCGATCCTGACCCGCGTCGCCGCCAGCCATCTGCGGGTCGGCACTTTCCAGTATGCCGCTGCCCGCCACGACGTCGCCGGGCTGAAGGCGCTGCTCGACTATGCCATCGCCCGCCATGATCCGGATGCCGCGCTCGACCGGGTGCCGGCGCTGGCGCTGCTCGATCACGTGATCCGGCGCCAGGCGGCGCTGATCGTGGACTGGATGCGGGTCGGCTTCGTCCACGGCGTGATGAACACCGACAACATGACCATTTCGGGCGAGACGATCGATTACGGCCCCTGCGCCTTCATCGACGCCCACGACCCGGCGATGGTGTTCAGCTCCATCGATCGCGGCGGTCGCTATGCCTATGGCAACCAGCCGGCCATCGCCCAGTGGAACCTGGCCCGCCTGGCCGGTGCCCTGCTGCCGCTGATCGACGACGACCAGGAGGCGGCGGTGGCCGTGGCGCAGGAGCGGATCCAGGGGTTCGAGGCGCTTTATACCACCGCCTGGCAGGCGATGATGCGCCGCAAGCTGGGCCTGGTGTCGGAACAGCCGGGCGATGCCGCGCTGATCGGCGATCTGGTCGCCTGGATGGTCGATCGTGGCGCCGACCACACGCTGACCTTCCGCCACCTGACCACTGGCACCCTGCCGGAAGACGGCGTCTGGGCCGATGAAGGCTTCCGCAGCTGGCATGCGCGCTGGTGCAGCCGCCGCGCGGCCGATGACGCGCCCGAGGCCGAGCAGCAGGCCGCCATGGCGGCAGCCAACCCGGTCTATATCCCCCGCAACCACCAGGTGGAAATGGCGCTGGCCGCCGTGACGGAAGAGGGCAATCTCGCCCCGTTCCGTCGCCTGCTGGAGGTGGTGTCCCGCCCCTACGAGGTGCGGGACGGCCTTGAAGCCTATGAGGCACCGCCGCCCGCGGGCAGCGGCCGCTATCGGACCTTCTGCGGCACGTAAGGGCGGCGGCTGTCGTTCAGTCGCCGTCGGACGTGGTCGAGGCCAGGGGCGTGGGCGGCACGAGCTCGGTCTGGCGGATCAGCACCTCGGCCGGGATCTCCAGCGCCTCGTGCAGCTTGCGGATCATCTCGATCGAAAGCGGGCGGCGCCGGTTCAGGATCTCGGCGACCCGGCCGCGGGTGCCGATCATGGGCTCCAGATCCTTGCGTTTCAGCCCCAGGGCGTTCATGCGGAACAGGATGGCATCGATCGGATCGGGATGGTTCCGCGCGAAATGCTGCGCCTCGTAGGCCTCGATCAGGATGGTCAGAACCTCAAGCCGGTCGCCTTCGGGGCTGCCGGCCGGGGCGCCCCACAGCTGCTCCAGTTCGGCGAGCGCCGCCGCGTGGTCCGATCCGGTGCGGATGGGCTTCAGGCTCGCGGACATGGTTCACCTCCATGACGTCGATTTTATCAAAGGCGCGGTGCCGGCCCGCCCAGCGGATCCAGACGATGCCCCTGTCGAAGTCGACGGCCGTGACCAGGCGATAGCCGCCATCCCTGATGCCGAACACCACCCGGTCGACACCGGTCAGGCTTGCGGTCGGGTATTGCCGGGTCAATGCGGCGGCATCCGGCCACGCAGCCGCCGACACCTCGGCGACCCAGAGGTCGAGCGCGGTTCTGACCGCCCGTCGGTCCCTGTGGCCCTTCAGGTCGGTGATCAGATCGTGAAGTGTGCTGCGGGCGATGATCCTCATGGATCAGACTATACGAGGGAACCCGCTTTGGGATCAATGGTCCACCGGCGGGCAGCCGTGGGGCGTCGCCCTCCGGCTGTCATGGACTCATGTCGCGGCTGCGCTATCCTTCGACGGGAACCGACAAGGGGGAGACGGGCATGGCCGGAACGGCGGCAGGCGTGCAGGTGGTCTGGTTCCGGCGCGATCTGCGCCCGGCCGACCATGCGCCGCTGACGGCGGCCGCAGAGGCGGCGCGGGCGGCGGGTGCCGGGCTGCTGCCGCTCTATGTCTTCGATCCCGATCTCTGGCGGCGGGCCGATCTGGCCGGCCGCCACTGGGCCTTCCTGCGCGAGGCGCTGGTCGATCTGAGGCGCGATCTGGCGGCGCTGGGCCAGCCGCTGGTGCTGCGCACCGGGGCCGCCGTGCCGGTGCTGGCGGCGCTGCATCGCAGCCACGGCATCGCCGGGCTCTGGGCCCATGCCGATGACGGCACGCCCGGCACTCGCGACCGCGATGCCGCCGTGGCCGCCTGGGCGGCGGGGGAGGGCATTCCCTGGCGGGTGACGACGCCCGGCCCGGCCGCCAGGGCGCCGCTGCCGGCCCCCGAAGCGCTGCCGCCGGTTGCCGGTATCGAGCCGGGCGCCATCCCCGAGACGATCGACCGGGTGATGGGCGATCGTGTGCCGGGCTGGCTGCCCGATACCTGCCCCGGCCGCCCGGCCGGGGGCAGGCGCGCCGGGCTTGCCGCCACCACCCGATTTCTGGAGCGGCGGCTGCCGCGCTATCTGCGCGACCAGGCGATCCCGGCGGTTGCGGGAGAGGCGGTGTCGCGGCTGGGGCCGCATCTGGCCTGGGGCACGCTGTCGGCAGGCGAGGTGCGGGCGGCCGCCGCCCGGCGCCGCGACGAGCTGCGCGACCTGCCCGAGGCGATCACCGGCGCCCGGCCGCGGGCGCTGGAGGTCTTCGGCGAACGGCTGAACCTGCGCGGCGCGGCCCTTGCCGATCCGCCGCCGGATCTGCCCGGCGAGTTGATGCCCCAGGCGGCCGGCACCCCGCTGTTCGAGGCCTGGAGCCGGGGGGAGACCGGCTGGCCGATCGTCGATGCGGCGATGAAGGCGCTTGCCCGCGACGGCTGGCTGCCTTTCACTTTACGGGCGCTGGTCATGCAGGTGGCGGTGCTGCATCTGGAGCTGGATCCGGTGCGGGCGGGCCTGACGCTGGCCCGCGGCCTGGTCGATTACGAACCGGCGATCCACTGGCGCCGGCTGCGCGATCAGACCATCGGTGCCCCCGGGGGCCCCCTGCCGCGGCCGGGCAGCCCGGTGCGCTTTTCGGAACGCCACGACCCGGACGGCCGCTTCATCCGCACCCATCTGCCGGCACTCGCCCGCCTGCCGGCCGCCTGGCTGCATGCCCCCTGGACGGCACCGGCCGAGGTGATGGCCGCGGCCGGCATCACGCCCGGCCGCGACTATGCCCGGCCGGTCGCCGACCCTGCGGCCACGCTGCGTGCCGCACGGCTCCGCCTCCAGATCGCCGCCGCCGCGGCACCCGCCGATGCCGCCATACCCCCGCCACCCCCGCGCCGCGGCCGCCGCAAGCCGGTCGATCCGCGGCAGCTGGGCTTCGATTTCTAGATTCGCCGGAAACAGACCGGGCAAAGGGGCGCCGATGCTGATCGCGCAGATATCCGACCCGCATATCCGCCCGCGCGGACGGCTTTATCAGGGGGTGGTCGATTCCAACGCGCAGCTGGCGGCGGCGGTGCGCCAGCTGAACGCGCTTTCGCCGGCGCCGGATCTGGTGCTGCTGTCGGGCGATGTGGTCGACGAGGGCCGGGCGGAGGAATACGCCATGGCGCGGGAGATCCTGGGCGGGTTGCAGGCGCCCCTGGTCGCGCTGCCCGGCAATCACGACGACCGCGACGCATTCCGTGCGGCCTTCGCTGCGGACGGCTTCCTGCCGGCCGAAGGGCCGCTACATCTGGTGGTGGAGGACAAGGGACCGGTCCGTGTGGTCGGGCTGGACGTGACCGTGCCCGGGGCTCATCACGGCATGGTCGATGACGCGGCCGCGTCCTGGCTGGAGGCCACCCTTGCCGCTTCCCCCCACCGGCCGACGCTGGTGATGATGCACCATCCGCCGATCGAAAGCGGCATCCCCTATATCGACATTTATCGCTGCCTCGGCGCCGACCGGCTGGCGGCGGTGATCGCCCGTCATCCGCAGGTGGAGCGGATCACCTGCGGGCATATCCACCGTCATATGAAGATGCGCTTTGCCGGCACGCTGCTGGTTACCGCCCCCAGCACCGCCACCGCCATCGCGCTCCGCCCGGAGCCCGGGGCAGAGCCCGCCTCGTTTCTGGAACCGCCGGCCCTGTTGCTGCATCACTGGCGCCCAGGCACCGGCCTGATCACCCACCTGCTGCCAGTGGGGATATTTCCCGGCCCCTGGCCCTTTGCCTGATCTGGCCCTTCTTCACCTGAATGCGGCGTTTCAGGACAGTCGCGCCGTCCGACGCACCGATTGCGGCGGATGTCCGAAGGCGCGGAGGAAGGCGCGGCGCATGCGTTCGGCATCGCCGAAACCGGTCGTCTCGGCGACCCGTTCGATCGATTCGCCCGAGGACTGGACCCGTTCACGCGCAACCTCCAGCCGCAGCCGCTCGATCGCCTTCGACGGTGTCGAGCCGGTCTCTGCGGTGAAGCTGCGGGCGAAATGGCGCGGGCTCAACCCCGCCCGTTCGGCCAGGCTTTCCACCGTCAGCGGCTTGTCGAGGTTCTCGCGCACCCAGGACAGCAGCGGGCCGAAGCGGCCATCCGGCGTCTTCAGCTCCAGCAATGACGAGAATTGTGACTGCCCGCCGCCGCGGCGGTGATAGAGCACCAGCTGCCGGGCGATGTCTTTCGCCACCGCATCGCCATGATCCTCGGCCATCAGGGCGAGGGCCAGATCGATGCCGGCGGTGATGCCGGCGGAGGTCCAGATATTGCCGTCGCGCAGGAAGATGCGGTCGGGATCCAGCCTGACCTCGGGATAGCGGGCGACGAAATCCTGGGTGCGGCACCAATGCGTCGTCGCCTTGCGGCCGTTCAGCAGCCCGGCCGCCGCCAGGACATAGGCGCCGGAGCAGACGCTGGCGATCCTCACCCCCCGCCGGGCCAGATCGCGCACCAGGGCGAGGGTGGTGCGGCATCCGGTGGCCTGATCGACCCCGAGGCCCCCGGCCACGACCAGGGTGGTGACGGCCTCGGCCGATCGCAGCCCCGCCGCCAGAACCTCCACCCCCGACGAACTGCGCACCGCACCCGGCTCAACCGCGATCATCCGGGAGGTGGCGGCGGTCGGCACCAGGCGCTGCGCGATCTCGAAGACCGATGCCGGCCCGGTCGCGTCCAGAAGCTGGAAGTCGGGAAAGATCAGGATGCCGATCACGGTTCTGTCCGTTTATGAGGGAACTACGGCATTTCGGATTTAATCCGAACATGGCACCGTCATCTCGTCAAGTCGTTTCGAGGTGTTCGATGTCAAAGAATCTGCGGTTCGGTCTTCTGGTCTTTCCGAATATCACCCAGCTGGATATGACCGGGCCACTCCAGGTCTTCTCGTTTCTACCCGGGGCAGAGGTTCATCTGCTCTGGAAAAACACAGATGCAGTCCAGAGCGACGGCGTTCTGTCGATCACGCCTACGACCACCTTCGCTGATTGCCCGCAGCTCGACGTGATCTGCGTGCCCGGCGGCTATGGCACCGATGCGCTGATGACCGATCCCGAGGTGCTGGACTTCCTGCGCCGCCAGGCGCCGGGCGCGCGCTATGTCACCTCGGTCTGCACGGGATCGCTGGTCCTGGCCGCGGCCGGGCTGCTCGACGGCTATCGGGCGGCGACCCATTGGAGCGCGGTCGAGGCCCTGGCCCTGTTCGACGTGACGGTCTCGCGGGAGCGGGTCTGCATCGATCGCAACCGGATGACCGGCGGCGGGGTCACCGCCGGCATCGACCTCGGCCTCACCATCATCGCGGAGTTGGCTGACCGTCAGGCTGCCGAGACGATCCAGCTGCGCATGGAATACAACCCGGCGCCGCCCTTCGATGCCGGGTCTCCGGAAACCGCGCCGGCGGAGGTTCTGGCGGTGATGGAAGACCGCTTCCGGCTGGCCCGGCAGCAGCGGATGGATCTGGTACGGCAGATCCGGGCGGGGAGGCCTCCCCGCCCGGACTGACGAGGCCCGGCCGTCACTTGCCGGCAGCGGTCACCAGGCTGCAATCGCTCTCGCTGAGCGGGCGATAGGCATAGGCGGCCGGGATCGTCTCCAGCACGTTGTAATAGGCCCAGGGCTTCTCCAGCGCGCCCGGCTGCTTCACCTGGACGAGATAGAAGTCGTGGACGAGCTTGTTGTCCGCGCGCAGCCGGGCGCCGGGGGCGTAGATGTCGTCGACCGGCGTTGCGCGCATATGGGCGACGACCCGCCCGGTCTCGTCGGTGCCGGTTGCCGCCACCGCCTTCAGATAGTGCAGCACCGCCGAATAGACCGAGGCCTGGGGTGCCGTGGGCATGGCGCCGTGGCGGTCGAAAAAGCGCTTCGCAAAGGCCCGTGTCCCGTCGTTCAGATCCCAGTACCAGGCGGTGACGCCCGTCAGGCCCTGGGCGGTTTCCAGCCCCATGCCATGGATGTCGGTCAGGAACATCAGCTCGGCCACCGCCCGCTGGGGACCGGTGCTCATCCCGAACTCGTTCCACTGCTTCATCGAGGTGACGAGCTGGGCGCCGGCATTGGCGAAGGCGACCACATCCGCCCCCGAACTCTGCGCCTGGAGCAGGAAAGAGGCGTAGTCGGTGGTGCCGAGCGGGTGGAACACCGCGCCCATCGAGGTGCCGCCGGCGGCCTTCAGCGCGCTTTCGGACTCCTTCACCATGTTCTGCCCGAAGGCATAATCGGCGGCGATGAAGAACCATTTGTCCTGGCCCTGCGCCACCAGCCGGCGGATCGGGCCGCTGACCAGGTTGTAATTGTCATGCAGCCAGGCAAGGCCGGTGGGGGAACACTGGCTGCCGGTGATGTCGGTGGTGCCGACCGCGGCATAGATCACCAGCTTGTTCCGCTCGCGGGCGATGGACTGCACGGCCAGCGCGACCGCCGAATTGCCGACATCGACCACCATGTCGACGCCCTCGGCTTCGTACCATTTGCGCACGACCTCGACGCCGATATCGGCCTTATTCTGGTGATCGGCCGCGACGATCTCGACCTTGAGCGACGGCGCCAGCGCCTTGAAATCCTCAAGTGCCAGCCCGGCCGCGACCACCGATCCGGCGCCGGCCAGATCCGACAGCGGCCCCGACTGGTCGTTGACCACGCCGATCCTGACCACATTGTCCGAAATCCCGGCGCCCGAAGTCCCGGCGGCTTCTGCCGGCAGCGGCGCCAATGCTGCGGCCGATAGGGTTATGGCGGCGGCCGTCAGCAGCCGACCGGCCAGGCCGCGTCTTGTCGACGCGGGCCTGTCGTCCGTCTTCGTCATCATGTCGTGGTCCCCCTGTGACGTCCGTTTCCGCAGTCTTCCCCTGCGTATGCGGCCCGATCGGCAAGTTGATCCTGCATCTTCTGATCGGGCCGTCTTATACAATCGAGGCTAAGGGGGCGGGATTATGTCCACAAGGGCGGATTTCCGGCGTTTTCGGCCATCAAAGGACATGCGCCGGGGTGTTTCTGGACTTAAGGGGCGGCGGGCAGGGGGGTCAGCCCTGGCCATGCCCCCAGCCCTGGGTCAGCTGCGGCACGCCGCCGGCCGACCAGCCGCCATCGACCGGCAGGACCACGCCGCTGACATAGGATGCGGCATCCGAGGCCAGGAACAGGGCGACGCGGGCGACGTCTTCGGGGCTGCCCTGGCGGCGGAGCGGCACGCTGCGGTCGACCATGGCGTTGGCCTCGGGCGTGGGGGCAAGCCGTGCCATGCCCTCGGTGCCGGCAATCGGGCCGGGGACCAGGCTGTTGACGCGGATGCCTTCAGGCCCCCATTCCTGGGCCAGCACCCGGGTGATCATGTCGACGCCGGCCTTGGCGGCGCAGACATGGACCTGCAGTTCCATCGCCTGAAAGGCCTGCGGGGCCGAGATGTTGACGATCGCGGCCCCCGGTTTGCGCAGATGCGGATGGGCTTCGCGCATCACATGGAAGGTGCCGATCAGGTCGATATCGACCACGCTCCGGAAGCCGTTGGGCGAGATGCCGAGGGCAGGGGCCGGGAAGTTGCCGGCAGCGCCCGAGATCAGCACGTCGATCGGGCCCAGCGCCTTGGCTGTCGCCTCGAAGGCTGCGCGGACCTGGGCCACGTCGCGCACATCGCATTGATAGCCCTCGACCGCGCCGCCATGGGTGGCGAGCTCGGCAACGGCGGCCTGAACCTTTTCGGGCTTGCGGCTGGCCACCGCCACCGCGGCACCGGCCCGGGCGAAGCCATGGGCGATGCCCAGATTGATGCCCGAGGTGCCGCCCATCACGAAGACGGTCTTGCCGGTGAAATCGAAACTGAAGCCGGTCATCTGCCGGGTCTCCTCTCCTGTCCGTCCCTGCGGATGCCCCGCGGGTGTGCGCCGGTTGGGCCCGGTGTTTGATGGGGCCGGCGTCTTATGGGGCAGGGTGTTCAGCATAAGCGGGCAGGCGGGCGGCCGGAAGCGGGGCCGCATGCCCAACCCGGTTTCAAGTCGCGTTGGCATGGCGGTCGGCGGCCGGCTCCTGCATGATTTCATCCGCAACCGGACAGTCCGTGTCCGGACGATCATCCGGGAGAGGAGATGCGCCTGATGACTGACCAACCCCTGAGCGGCCAGGTCGTCTGGGTGACCGGTGCCGGCAGCGGCATCGGCGAGGCCGGGGCCGTGGCGCTGGCCGAAGCCGGTGCGGTGGTCTATCTGAGCGGAAGGCGGGCCGAGCCGCTGGAGGCCGTGGCCGGGCGGATCCGCGATGCCGGGGGCCAGGCTCTCATCGCCCTGCTCGACGTCGCCGACAAGGCCGAGGTGAAGCGGGTGGCGGACGAGATCCTGGCTGCCCAGGGCCGGATCGACATCCTGATCAACAGCGCCGGGCTGAACGTGCCGGAACGCGCCTGGAATGTGGTCTCGCCCGAGGGCTGGGATCAGGTGATCAGGGTCGATCTGGACGGCGCCTTCTACTGCACCCATGCGGTGCTGCCGGCGATGCGCAAGGCCGGCGGCGGGCTGATCATCAACGTCTCGTCCTGGGCCGGGCGCTACGACACGCGCCTGACCGGGCCCGCCTACAACTCGGCCAAGCATGCCATGCTGGCGATGAATGCCAGCCTGAACATCGAGGAAGGCCAGAATGGCATCCGCGCCTGCGCGATCTGCCCGGGCGAGGTCAACACCCCGATCCTGGACCGCCGGCCGGTGCCGGTTTCCGCCGAAGACAAGGCGCGCATGCTCCAGTCGGAAGATCTGGGCGCGACCATCCGCTTCGTCGCCACCATGCCGGCCCATGTCTGCCTGAACGAGATCCTGATCAGCCCGACCTGGAACCGGCTGAACGTGATCTGATCGGGGGCGGGTCGAAAGCCGGGCGGGTCGCCACCATTGACAGCGGCGGCCCGATCGCCGACATGCAGGGGCGCCGGATGCCTGCCGGCGCCCCGGTCCCGCCCTCTTCGCGGGCCCCGCAGAGGAGAGACGAGACTTGCGCATGCAGCACGATCCCCGCATGGCCGAGCAGCTGCGCCGCCGGCAGCCGATGTTCAACCTGCCGCGGGCGACGCAGATCCTGATCGCCATCAACGTGATCGTGCATCTGGTGCGCCAGATCCTGCCCCAGGGCACGGATTGGGAGCTGATCGCGAACGCCGCGGTCATTCCCGCCCGCTATACCTATGGTCCCGGTTTCGACCTGCCTTCGATCATCGCGCCGCTGACCTTTCAGTTCCTGCATGGCGGCTTTCTGCACCTGCTGTTGAACATGGCGCTGCTCGCGGCCTGGGGTGCGGGTGTCGAACGGGTGATCGGCCCGCTGCGCATGGTGGTGTTCTATCTGGTCTGCGGCGGGGCCGGCGCGCTGGCCCATGTGCTGCTTTACCCTGAGAGCATGGTGCCGATGATCGGCGCCTCGGCCGGCATCAGCGGGCTGTTCGCGGGCGTGCTGATCATCATGCGTCGCCACCGCGCCAGCGGCGGCGCCATTCTGCCGCTGGCCCTGCTGTGGATCGCGACCGCGGTGATCACCGGCATCTGGGGCACGCCGGGGGCAGAGGGCGAATCGGTCGCCTGGGTCGCCCATATCGGCGGCTTCCTGGCCGGTCTGGCGCTTTTCCCCTTCGCGATGCCCAGGCGCTGACCCCTCAGAGGGGGTGGGCCTTCAGCACCGCCCGCCAATGGGCGGCGCGGGCCTTCAGCCAGTCGGTGACGACATAGGGCGCCGGGGTTTCCTCGCCCGGATCCATCACCTCCAGCACCTCGAATCCCAGCCCCGCCTCGCCGTCGCCGGCCCAGGCGGCCTGAAGATCGCGCGCCCGGTGGCTGCCATGGCGCAGCGTGAACAGGATCCGGTTGCGGATCGTCCGCACATCCGGCGCCGCCCCCACCCAGACCGCACCGGTGGTGGCGGAGCGCAGGGCATAGATGCCCGCAGCGCTCCTACGCTCTTTCCAGGCGCTGATCGCCGCCTTGCGATCCTGCCGGTTCATCACATCGTCCTTTCCGTTATTTTTTACCCGGGTAAAAAATGCGATACCATCCGGCGCGTGGTTTGCCAAGGGAATAATACCCGGGTATAAAACCGGTCTCGCTCACCGAAAGGCCCGGCCGATGCCCGTCACCGCCTCCACCCCCGTCACCGCCTCCACCCCCTGCACCGCCTTCGACGGCCCGCGCCGCATAGCCGCCGGTCCTCTCGCCCGCGTCGCCGCGGCCGTGACGGTCGCGATCGAGGCCGGGGCGGGCGGTCCTGTGCTGGTCTTCGACGACCGGAGCGGCGCGGTGATCGATCTGGATCTGCGCGGCTCGGCCGAAGAGGTGGTGGCACGCCTTGCCCCCGACCCGGTGCCGGACGAGGTACCGCGCGGCCGCGGCCGGCCGAAGCTGGGCGTGGTCGCGCGCGAAGTGACCCTGCTGCCGCGGCACTGGGACTGGCTGGCCGACCAGCCGGGCGGTGCCTCGGTCGCCCTGCGCCGGCTGGTGGAAGAGGCGCGCCGCCGCGATGCCGGCCCGGCGCGCATCCGCGCGGCCCAGGCCGCCGCGCACCGCTTCATGACCGCCATGGCCGGCGACCTGCCGGGGTACGAGGCGGCGCTCAGGGCGCTGCATGCCGCCGATCGCGCGGGCTTCGATGCGGCGATGACCGCCTGGCCCGCCGATATCGCCGGCCATGCGCGCCGGCTGGCCGCCGCTGCCTTCGGCGAGGGCACGTCGGAAAAGGGTCAATCCTCCTGACCCTCACCCCGAGAAAGCCTCGTTTGCGGGGGCAGGCGGCGTGCAGGAAGATCGGGCCGTTCCAGGTGATCGGAACGCCCGTCATCCCCAGGCCGGCGGCCCCTGCCGGCAGAGGGGCGTTCCCGGCGTGCAGTCGTCCCCTCCGGCGGCTGCACGCCATTTTTTTAGGTGATACTGGTCCAGGTGCTCAACAGCATTTGCCTTTGTTGATGAAGCGTGGACTATATGGTTCATGCTGCTTTTGATCAGTCATGTGGGCGATTGTATATTCCAAGACCGCAATGGCCTGTTTGTGCCGATTGCGATTATTCGAATTAAAAAAGCCTACAATATAAAATAGGCAGAAGATGATCATGGGTGTCCATAAGACAATATTGGATTCATATTTGATCAAGGTGCTTGCTACCACAGATGCAGCCATGAGTGCAGGGAGAAGGCCGATCTTTGGGAGGTCGCCTATTCTAAGTGCAACACGCTTATCTATGCACTCCCAATGATGACGATAATGCAGTAGGTACCATTCAAGTGTAGGCTTCGTGAATCTGCTCAATTTTTGAAGATATTCGATATTATTTGATGCGTCGCTATTAATTGCCGCGAAGGTGTGAGAAGAATGATGTCGATGGAGTTGTACTATAATAATAGTGGCCGATACAATGTAGGAAATAGAAGAAAACGTGTATGTCAGATGCCCAAAAATGACAATCGCGCGCATAAAAAATGAATTGTCTGACGAAATATATATGTAAAAAGCTGACAAAATTGTCAATAATGTAGAAAATATAACAGTATAAACAGATTTTTGTTCAATTAAACGCAATGAATGTGACCATTTGAATGTATATTCATCATATTTTATAGATATCATATTAGTTATGATTGAACTAATATGCTCCATTTCTTCCTGAGAAAAGCGCAATTTTTTGTTTGTCTGAGGGGGCATATTGCATCCCGAAGTACTGAAGTGATGCGTTAAATCCGCGGGGCTGGCCATCGTTCACATGGCAACGGCTATCAGCATAACCCGAGCGGGTCGACGTTGTCCGATTCTCCTATATTGCACAGTGATTGATCAATCCCCCGTGTCCCAAGGGTAAACGGATAGAGACGGCGGTGTCGCTGCGTCAGCCACAGGCCCGCCATCGTCATTTTCTCCGAAGGCTTGCAGCGATGCTTGTCGGATGGTCCGACAATCCGTCGTGCCAGTGTGCAGGTATGCAGACTATACAGCGATATTTTCGCAGACAGCGCCCCGTCGGATCCAAGGCGGGCTGCGGCTTTCAGCCTGCGTTCAAGAATGCTGCACCTGCACAGAAGGTCCATATAACGGATCATCCGACCTGATCCATTGACCCGCCCTGTCTCAGGCTCCTAAGATGACCAGGCAATATCCTTACAAAAAGAGCGGCCGAGTCGACATCCGAACACTGTTTGAGGCGCCATCCGGGAGGTAACCGGAATGTGGCGCCTTGGGACATGGGATGACGGGATCGGCGGCCGATGCATCGAACGGACGCTTGTTCGAACAATGGCAGGGCCGGCGGGGGCTCCCGGACGGCGCCTGAAGGGAGGAACCACCAATGACCATGCGCACGCGCCTGGGCCGCCTCGTCTGCGGTCTGGCCGGCGGCGTCGCCGCCGCGGCCCTTGCCCTCGGGGCGGTTCCCGCCTCGGCCGAGACCTTCAAGCTCGGCATCGTCACCTTCCTGTCCGGCCAGGCCGCGGAAGCCTTCGGCGTGCCGGCGGCGAACGGTGCCAAGACCATGATCGCCGGGCTGAATGCCGGCCAGCTGCCGGCCCCCTATGCGACCAAGGGCTTCGGCGGGCTCGAGATCCAGCCGGTGATCATCGACGAGGCCGGCGGGGCCACCAAGCAGGTGCAGGAACTGCGCAACCTGATCCAGCGTGAGCAGGTGGACGCGGTCGTCGGCTATATCAGCTCGGGCGATTGCCTGGCGGTCGGGCCGGTGGCGGAAGAACTGAAGGCGCTGCTGATCCTGTTCGACTGCGGCACGCCCCGCATCTTCGAAGACAACAAGTTCAGCTACGTCTTCCGCACCGCCGCTCATGCCACCATGGACAATGTCGGTCTGGTCCGCTACCTGAAGGACCACGACGTCAAGGTCGGCACCTACAGCGCCATCAACCAGGACTATGCCTGGGGTCATGACAGCCGCAACGACTTCGTTGCGTCCATGGGGCAGCTCTATCCCGAAGCGAAGTTTGAGGCTGATCTGCTGCCGAAGTTCGGCGCCGGCCAGTACGGCACCGAAATCTCGGCGCTGCTCCGTCAGGGCTCGGATCTGGTCTATTCCAGCGCCTGGGGCGGCGACCTTCAGGCGCTGATCCTGCAGGCCGGCCCGCGCGGCCTGTTCAAGCGCAGCCAGGTGGTGTTCTCGGCCGCCGACCACGTGCTCCCGGCGCTGGGCGACAAGATGCCCGACGGCACCATCATCGGCGCCCGCGGCGCCTATGGCCTGATGAGCCAGCCCAGCCCGCTCAACGACTGGTGGCAGAAGACCTACACCGCCGAGCACGGCGTCTATCCGGTTCAGGCGCCCTACCGCATGGCCCAGGCGCTGCTTGGCCTGAAGACCGCGGTCGAGAAGGCGATGGCATCGAACGGCGGCAAGAAGCCGACCCCGGACGAGATCGCGGCCGCGCTCAAGGGCTCCAGCTGGGAAAGCCCGGCCGGCACCATCACCATGGCCAATGGCGACGGCCATCAGGCGATCCAGGACATCGCTTTCGGCCGCACCCGCTATGACGCCGACAAGAAGATGGTGGTGATCGAGGATGTCGGCCGCTATCCGGCGAAGTGCGTCAACCCGCCCGCCGACATGAAGGCGATCGACTGGATCAAGGCCGGCTTCCCCGGCGCAGAGTGCAACTGACCTGATCCTTCCTCCGCGGCCGGTCCGGCCGGTGGGCAATCCGCCCCGCCGCCCGGACCGGCCGTTCCGTCTCGGGCGCAAGCCCCACCCGTCGTCTTCCCGGAGACCTCTCCGATGGAGCTTCTGCTCACCGTCCTCGTGGACGGGCTGATCTATGCAGCCTGGCTGTTCATCGTGGCGCTGGGGCTGACCCTGGTCTTCGGCGTGCTGAAGATCCTGAACATCGCCCATGGCAGCTTCTACGCGATCGGCGCCTATGCCGCCGCCTCGACCGTCGGCTGGTTCGCGAGCCTGGGGCTCGCGCCCGAATGGTCGCTGTTCGCCATGCTGCTGGCGGCGGCCGGTGTCGCGGCGCTGCTGGGGCCGCTGCTGGAACGCGGCCTGCTCCGGCTGTTCTACGGCCGGGACGAGGTGCTTCTGGTGCTGGTCACCTATGCGCTGTTCCTGATGCTCGAAGACCTGGTCAAGCTGGTCTGGGGCGTCGATCCCTATTATGTGTCGGAGCCCTATATGCTGTTCGGCAATATCGAGGCCGGGCCGCTGTTCTATGTCGGCTACGACATCGCGCTGATCGGGCTGGCCGTGCTCTGCGGCCTGGCGGTCTGGTTCGGGCTCAATCGCACCACCATCGGAAAGATCGTCCTCGCCGTCATCCACAACCCCGAGATGTCGGCTTCGATGGGCGTGAACATCAACCGGGTCTATGTCGGCGCCTTCGTCTGCGGCGTGTTCCTGGCAGCACTCGGCGGTGCCTTCACCTCGCCGCAGATCTCGGTCCAGCCGGGGCTCAGCGTCGGCGTGATCATTCTGAGCTTCGCGGTGGTGATCATCGGCGGGCTGGGCTCGATCGAGGGGGCCGCGGTGGGTGCCCTGATCGTCGGGATCGCCCGCGCCGGTGCGGTGCATCTGGTGCCCGATGCCGAGCTGTTCATCATCTATCTCGTGATGGCCGCGGTGCTGGTCTTCCGTCCGGAAGGCCTGTTCGCCCGCGCCCAGGCGCGCAAGATCTGACGGGGGTGCCTCTGATGTCGACCCGATCCGCCGTCCTGCGCCCGCTTGCTGTCGCCGCCCTGGTGGTGGCGGCGCTGGCCGCGGCCGGCCTGGCGCTGCCGTCCTGGCTGCTGTTTCTTTCGACCATGGCCATCGCCCATGCGGTGGTGGCGCTTGGTCTCGTCTTCATGATGCGCGGCGGCCTGGTCTCCTTCGGCCAGGGCCTGCCCTTTTGCCTCGGCGCCTATGCCGCCGGTCTGGCCGGGCCGTGGCTGGGCCTTGCCGATGCGGTCTGGCTGCTGATCCTGGGCGGTATCACCGCCGGTGTGGTCGCGGCCGTCTTCGGCCCGCTGCTCTCCCGCTATCGCGGCATCTTCTTCGCCATGCTGACGCTGGCGCTGTCGATGGTGCTTTACGGCCTGCTGGTCAAGGCCACGCCGCTCGGCGGCTCCGACGGCCTCAACATCGCCCGCCCGGCCATTCTGGGCGTCGAGCCCACGGCCGAGACCGCCGATTACGCGCTGTTCCTGCTCGCCATCGTCACCGCCGGCATTCTGTCGGCAATCGCGGCTGCGCATTTCAATTCCGTGCGCGGGCTGATGTCGCTGGCGGTCAAGGAGAACGAACTCCGCGTTGAATATATGGGCGCCTCGGTGCGCTCGATGATGGCGGTCAACTTCGTCGTCGCCGCGGTCTATGGCGGCATCGGCGGCGCCCTCGCCGCCATCGCGCTCGGCCATATCGAGCCGACCTTCGCCTACTGGACCACCTCGGGCGAAATCGTGTTCCTGGCGATCCTGTCGGGCCAGGTGAGCGTGGTGGCGGTGTTCGTCGCCTCGCTGATCCTGGAACTGGTGCGTTCCTTCGCCAATCTCTATTTCCCCGAGACATGGCAGCTGGCGCTGGGCGCCTTCCTGCTGGCGGTGATCCTGTTCCTGCCCAAGGGCATCGGGTCGATCTGGCATCGCGGCCCCGCGAGCCGCCGCGGCCCCGCCGCCGACGGGTCTGTCGCCGATGGGCCAGTCACCGATGGGCCAGTCACCGATGGGCCTCTTGCCAAGGAGAGTGGCCGATGAACAAGGCGACCCCGGTGCTGGAGACCCGCAATCTCCAGAAATCCTTCGGTGCCGTTACCGCCGCGCGCGACATCTCGGTCGCGGTGGAGGCGGGCACGCGGCTCAGCGTCATCGGCTCCAACGGCGCCGGCAAGACCACCTTCGTCAACATGGTCACCGGCTATCTGAAGCCCGACGAAGGATCCATCCTGCTGGCGGGGGAAGACGTCACCCGGCTGGACCCGCGGCGGCTGACCCGCCGCGGCATCGCCCGGTCCTTCCAGATCCCCCAGCTCTGCGCCGAGCTGACGGCGCTCGAGAACATGCTGGTGGCGCGGGCGGCGGCCGAGGGCGGGCTGCCCTTCTTCCGTCCGGCGCGGTCGGCCGAAGCGCGTGATGCGGCCCTCGCGGTGCTGGAGCGTTTCGGCCTGGCGGCGATCGCCGACCGGCCGGTGCTGGAACTGGCCGGTGGTACCCGCAAGCTGCTCGACATCGCCCTCGCCATGACCGGCCGGCCAAAGCTGCTGATGCTGGACGAGCCGACCAGCGGTGTGTCGGCGGAAGAGAAATTCCCGTTCATGGACCGGATCATGGCGGCGCTGGATCGGGACGGGGTGACCGTGCTGTTCGTCGAACACGACATGGACATCGTCGGTGCCTATGCCGACCGGGTGCTGGCCTTCTATGCCGGCCAGATCATCGCCGATGGCGCCCCGGACATGGTGATGGCCGACGAGGGCGTGCGCCGGCACGTCACCGGCCACTGACGGCGGAGGAGGGATCCCCATGCTCCAGATCGATCACGTCTCCACCGCCATCGCCTCGGTCCGGGTGCTGCGCGATGTGAACCTCACCGTCGGCACCGGCCATATGGTCGGGCTGGTCGGGCGCAACGGCGCCGGCAAGACCAGCCTGATGCGCACGGTGATGGGCCATCTGCCGGTGACCGGCGGCCGGATCACCTTCGAGGACATCGACCTGTCCACCCGGCCCAAACACGCCCGGGCGGCGCTCGGCATCGGCTTCATGCAGGAAGATCGCGGTCTCGTCCCCGAACTGACGGTGGAAGAGAACATCCTGCTGCCGGTCTGGGTGTCGAAGAGCCTGAAGCCGAGGCCCCGGCTGGATCTGGTCTACGGCTACATGCCCGAGCTGACCGAGATGCGCGACCGCCGGGCCTTGCAGCTGTCGGGCGGTCAGCAGAAACTGGTGGCGCTGGCGCGCGCTCTGGCCGTCGGCACGAAACTTCTGCTGCTGGACGAGCCTTTCGAGGGCGTCGCCCCGGCGCTGGCCCAGCGCCTGGCCGATGTCATCGGCCGGCTGCGTGCCGAGAAGCAGTCGATCCTGATCTCGCATTCCGACATGAACCACGACAAATCGCTCTACGACGACGTGACCGTCATCGAACGCGGCGCCAATGCCGCGGCCGGTGCCGCGGCGCATTGAGCTGCCGCCCTCCGCTCCCCAGTCAGATGCGAAGCCAGACCGATGTCCCAGACTGATCAGACCTCTCCCGCCCCCATGCTCCGGCGCGAACTCCATTTCGGCGACCGCGTCCTGCCCTGTTACGCCGATCGCCCCGCCGATCTGGGCGCGCTGGTCCGCGCCACCTTCTTCCGCATGGCCGAGGCCGAGGCGGTGATCGACGGCGACCGGCGGATGACCTATGCCGGGCTCGAAGCCGCCTCGGACCGGGTGGCGGGCGCCCTGGCGGCGGCGGGCGTGGCCCAGGGGGACCGGGTCGGCCTGCTGCTCGGCAATCGGGCCGAGATCGTGACCGCCTGGCTGGCCTGCATCCGGCTGGGGGCGATCGCGGTGCCGCTCAACACCCGCGAGCAGAAGCCCGAACTCACCTATGTTCTGGGCAATTGCGGCGCGAAGGCGGTGATCTTCGAAGACGAGCTGGCCGACCGCCTGCCCGATGCGGCGGATGTCCCGACGCTGGCCCTGCGGATCGCCGTGGGCGATGGTGACGGCCCGGCGCCCGCGGGCGCGCTGCCCTGGTCGGAGATCGAGGCCGGTCAGCCCTTCGGCGGCTGGGCATCGGTCGCCGAGGACGACACCGCCGTCATCCTTTACACCTCAGGCACCACCGGCAAGCCCAAGGGCGCCGAGCTGTCGCACATCAACATCGTCCATTCCTGCGAGCATTACGTCGACCACATGGCGCTCACCATGGACGGGCGCGAGCGCTCGGTGCTGGCGGTGCCTGCCACCCATGTCACCGGGCTGGTGGCGGTGGTCGCGCTGATGATCCGGGTCGGCGGTGCGACGGTGATGATGCGCGCCTTCAAGGCGCCCGCCTTTCTGAAGCTCGCCGAAGCCGAGCGCATGACCTATGGGATCATGGTGCCGGCGATGTACAATCTCTGTCTGCTCCAGCCCGATTTCGCCGGCTACGACCTCGCCGCCTGGCGGATCGGCGGCTATGGCGGCGCGCCGATGCCGATGGCGACCATCAACCGTCTGGCGGAACTGCTGCCCGGGCTGATCCTGGTCAATGCCTATGGCGCGACCGAGACCACCTCGCCCAGCACGATCATGCCGCTGGGTGAAGGGGCCACCCGGGGCGACACCGTCGGCCGGCCGGTGCGCTGCGCTGAAATCCGGATCATGGACGAAGCCGGCCGCGAGGTGGGCCCCGGCGAAGCGGGCGAGCTGTGGATCCGCGGGCCGATGGTGGTGAAGGGCTATTGGGCACGGCCGGATGCCAATGCCGAGAATTTCGTCTCGGGCTTCTGGCGCTCGGGCGATATCGGCTCGATGGACGAGGCCGGCTATGTGAAGGTCTTCGACCGCCGCAAGGACATGATCAATCGCGGCGGCTATAAGATCTTCTCGGCCGAGGTCGAAAGCGAACTCTCCTTCCATCCCTGGGTATCTGAAAGCGCCATCGTCTCGCGGCCCTGCCCGGTGCTGGGAGAGCGCACCCATTGCTTCGTGATGCTGAAGGGCGAGGGGCTGGAGAAAACCGAGGACGAGGTGGCCGCCACCCTGAAATCCTTCCTCGCCACCCGGCTGTCGGACTACAAGGTGCCCGACTATTTCACCTTCGGCGCCGACCCGCTGCCGCGCAATGCCAACGGCAAGCTGCTGAAGCGCGATCTGCGCGACCGGGCGCTCGCCGAAGCGGCCGCCTGATCCCGACCGGTATTGCAGACAGCCACGGAACACCGTCCTCGTGACCCGACCTCTCCCCGATCTGGCCGCGGCGCTTGCCGCCGCGGCCGCCTCTGTCGAACATCCGGGCCCCTTGATCCCCGAGGGCGCGCTCGGCCCCGACTTTCCGGCCGCCCGCCGCGCCGATGTCGAACTGGTGCTGAGCCTGCCCTTTCAGCGGCTGATGGGGTTCGAACTGGTACGCATCACCCGCGACGGTGCCGAATCGCGCCTGCGCCTGGATGCCCGCCATGCCACCCCCGCCGGCACGGTCCATGGCGGCGTGCTCTACGGTCTGCTGGATCCTGCCGCCTATCTGGCCCTGCTGCCCCATCTGCCCGAGGGCGCCAACGCCTCCACCCACGACATCTTCGTCAGCGTGATGCGCCCGGCCCCCATCGGCGCCGATCTGCGCTTCCACGCCCGCGTCATCCGCAGCGGCCGTCGCGTCGCCTTCCTCGACGCCGAGGCCCGGCTGGGCGACACGGTCTACGCCGCGGCACGGATCACCAAGACGGTGTTTGGGGCGTAAGGCTGCTCTGGCGTCTTGCAGGCGGTGCATGCCACAGTTGCCGCATGCCCTGACGTTTCGGCTCTTCCCTCAAACCGACAGATGCGCATGACCCAGGTGCCGAGCCTTTATGATCCGGCAGAAGACCTGCTTTCCGAGGACGGTATCGCGCTGTTCGTGGCGGAGGCGCTGGAAACGGGCGATGCGGCCTATATCGCCAATGCCCGGTGTGTCGCTGCCCGCGCGAGGCGCCTGCTCATGACGAGAGATGGGCCGGCTGAGGAAGTGGGTATGCAGGCTCCGGGGTATGAAGAGGGCAGGGCCTGACCTCGTGGCCAGGCCCCACGCCGGCTGACGGCTCAGAAGCGGTACGAAATCCCCCCATAGATCGCGGCGCCGTTGCCCGGATAGAACAGGGCGGCGTTGGCATCCGCGGTGGGGGCGACGCTGGTGGTGGCGATGTAGTTCTCGTCGGTCAGGTTGCGGCCGTCCAGGAACAGGGTCACCCCGGCGACCGGTTCCCAGCCGGCGCGGATGCCGAGCAGGGTATAGCCGGGGGCGTCCAGGCTTTCGGCATTATCGACGGCATAGTCGACCGGCACCCATTCGACATTGGGCGCGATCCAGGCGCCCTGGACCGGCTGCCAGCGCAGTTCGGCATAGATCCGGTGCGGCGGCACGCCCGGCAGAGCGTTGTCGCCATAGGTCGGGTCGCCGTCGAAGCGGAAATCCGACCAGGTGTAGGAGGCCTTAAGCGCCAGCGCCTCGGTCAGCGTCAGGTCGAAACCGGCTTCCAGCCCGCGATGGATCGTGCGGTCGGCATTGATGGTGGTGGTGCCGCCGGTGATCGTGCCGAAGGTCTGAAGTTCGTCGCGGATGCGCGATTCGAACACGGCCACATCGAAGCCCAGCCGGCCGATGTGGCCGCGGCTGCCGATTTCCAGCGTCCAGGCGGTCTGGGCGTCGATATCGGCGAAGCCCGGGGCCGTGCTCGGGTTCACCTCCGACAGGGTCGGGGGCTCGGCACTGCGTGACAGATTGCCATAGAGCTGCCAGTCCGGCGCCGCCTGCCAGATCAGCCCCAGGCGCGGGTTGAGTTCGTCATAGCGCGCCTCGCCCGAATCGTCGCCATCCGACAGGAAGGCATCGTCATAGCCGCGGGTCGCATGCATCGCCTGCAGGCCCAGCACCAGGGTGAGGGCGGGGGTCAGGCCGATCGCGTCTTCCGCCCAGGCCTCGTAGGTGCGGCCGCGCTCGGTGCCTTCGGCGGTGAGTGCGCCGCGACTGCCGCCGATGTTCACATAGCGTCGGGCATCGGTCTCGCCGCCGGCCAGCCGTACGCCGAAGGTGAGACCGTGCGACATGCCGGCAAGCTGGGTGGCGGTGGAAAGCTTCGCCTGCACGCCGCCATCCAGATAGTCGTGGTCGAGCACCTGGAAGATCGGGTGGTAGAGCGATTTGTCGAGCACCCAGCCGCCGAGTTCCAGTTCCGTCGCCTCGCCCAGCGAGATCGACCAGCGATTGGCCAGCCGGACCGAACTGATGTCGCGGCGCTGGTCGCCGGTGATGTTGCCGGCCGCTGTGCTCCGCGGCCGGTTCAGCGCCTGATCCAGGGTGAGCGCGCTCGGCAGTTCCTGCCAGAGATCATCATACCCCAGATAGAGCCGGGTCTCGACCGTATCGCTCACCCGCCAGCCGAGATTGCCGGCGAAGGTCTTGTTGTCGTGGGCCGAATGCGCGCGAAACCCGTCCTCACGATTGAGCGTCGCCGAAAGATGGGCATCCATCCGGCCTTCGGCCACGCCGAAACCCGCATGGGTGCGCACGAAGCCGAAGCTGCCGGTCTCGGCCCGGGCGGTGACGCCGGGATCGCTCAACCCCGTCCGGCTTTCCATCCGGACCTCGCCGCCCAGCATCGACACGCCGTCCGACATGGCGTTGGCGCCCTTCAGCACCTCTACCTGGCGCAGGGTCAGCGGGTCGATCTGCTGAAAATCGCCGGCACCGTCATTGGTGTTGATCGGCAGGCCATCCAGGCTGAGCTTCACGCCGCGCATGTGGAAATTGCGGCTGAGGCCGGATCCCCGGATCGACAGCTTGGTCTCGGACTGGCCGAAGCGCGACTGGGCATAGACGCCGGGCACGGTCGCGATCATGTCGCCCAGGGTGAAGGCGCGGCTGTTCTCGAACGCGGCGGCCGGCAGCACGGCGAAGCTGCCGGGCAGGCGGGCCTCCAGCTCGGCCGTGCGGGTTGCGGCATCGGGCGCCGTGCGCGAGGCCGTGGCCGGTGCCTCGACCTGAAGCCGGGGCAAAGTGGTTGCGGCATCCTCGGCCTGGGCTGCAAGCGGGGCGAGGGTGGTGACGGCCGTGGCCGACAGCAGGCGGCGCACGGCCGGCCGGGTACGGCCGCCGCGGGGCGGAAAGCGGGTGATCATCTTGTCTTTATGTCCTGATCCTGGAAACCGGAAAGGCCTCAACCGGAAAGGCCTGGCGGATCAGGAGGCGGGCGGTGCGCGCGGACGGCGGCGGCGGGCCGGCCGGTGGCGACAGGCGGGGCGCGCCGGTCGCGGGGCCCGGACATGGGCCTCTCCTGGCCGCGGCACCCATGGCGACGGGGCCGGCGTGACGGCGGTGCACAGCGCGCAGTGATGGCCGCCGGCGCCGTCATGGGCGGGCGCGGCCGGATCGCCTGAGGCATCGGGCACATGGCAGATCGAGGCCGGGTCGAACAGCCCGTCGGGCAGGCCGGCGGCGCGGGCGACCGCCGGGCCGGCTTCCGCCATGGTCATGCCGGCCAGCATGGCCGGCTGGGTCAGCAGCAGGGCAAGCAGCGCCAGCCAGCCGGCTGCGCGGCGCAGAAAGCGCCGTGCCGGCTGGTGAACATGCCTGCCCTGGTCTGCGGTCCGCCGTCCGTGCCCCGTCATCGGTGCAGTGTAGGGATGCGGGGCGCCGCTCAGATCTGCGGCATTACGTCGCAGTACCTGCCCGGGCGGCATCGATCCGTCGGATGAACTCCTTCAGCACGATGCGGTACAACTCGTCCTTCAGCACCGCATCCTCGACCCCGGCATCGATATTGGGGTTGTCGTTGACCTCGATCACGAACACGCCCTCGGCATTCTGCTTCAGATCGACGCCATAGAGCCCGTCGCCGATCGGGGCGGCGGCGCGCAGGGCGGCATCGATCACCTCGGCCGGGGCCTCGTCGACGCCGAAGGTGCGGAAGCGCCCCTCGTCGATCCGGCCGTCGCCGCCATGCTTCACGATCTGCCAGTGGTTGCGCGACATGAAATACTGGCAGGCATAGATCGGCTGCCGGTTCAGAATGCCCACCCGCCAGTCGAAGGCGGTGTAGACGAAGGACTGCGCCAGCGCCAGCTCGCTGCGGGCGAAGACCCGGGCGCCCAGCGCCACCAGCTGTTCGCGATTTTCGGCCTTGAAGACGCCGTCGGAGAAGGCCCCGTCGGGGATCTTCAGCACGATCGGATAACCCAGCGTCTCGGCCTCCAGCAGCCGGTCGCGGTGCAGGATCATGGTGCGCGGCGCCGGCAGGTTGTGGGTGCGCAGCAGCTCGGCCAGATAGATCTTGTTGGTGCAGCGGACGATCGACTGCGGATCGTCGATCACCGGCATGCCTTCCTGCTGCGCCCTGGTCGCGAAGCGGAAGGTGTGGTGGTCGATCCGGGTGGTCTCGCGGATGAACAGCGCATCGTATTCCGCCAGCCGCGGATAGTCGCGCCGGGTGATCAGCTCCACCTCCATGCCGAGGCTCCGGCCGATCTTGCGGAACCGTTCCAGCGCCTTGGGGTTCGACGGCGGCAGCGGGTCGGCGGGGTCGTGCAGGATCGCCAGGCTGTAGCGGCTGCTGGCCCGGGGTTTCGGGTCGCGCCAGCGATCGGTGGTGAAACGGTCGAGCGCGGTGTCGAACCGGCCGCGTTCGGCCACATCCAGCCCGCGCAGGCTGCGGCTGCGCATGGAGCGCACCGTCCAGCCCAGCCGGCCGCCGGCCGCCGGTTCCGATGCGCCATAGGTCAGGTGCAGCGCCATCAGCGGCAGGCGGAACAGCTCGAAGGCCCGTCGGCCCAGCGCCGCGGTCTCGGCCTCGCAGGTCTCGCCGAAGATCACCGTGACCGTGCGGGTGACCGCGCCGCCGTCTGCCGGCGCCAGCAGATGCCGCCGGGCGATCGCCGTCAGCTCGGGCAGCGCATGGGCGTAGATGCGCTTCGAGGAAATCTCGGTCAGGGCATGGGGGGTGGGGATGACCTTCTCGCCCCGGCCTTCCGCCAGCAGAGAGGCGTAATAGCCGAGCGAGAGATAGTGATGATCCCTGACCAGGTTCACCACCTTGGCGCCGGGCTTCTCGGGCGGCGGCGCCTCGACGAATTCGCGCGCCGTCAGCACCACGCGGCCCGTGGCGGCAGGTACCGATGCCCGATCCTCGGGGCGGTCGACGATGACGATATGCCGGTGCATTGGCTCAGGAACCCGGTGTGGGAAGGGAGGAGATGAAGAGCGTGGCACGCAGCCCCGCGCGGCCGTAGCGCGACATGCGCTCGAAATCGCGGCGGGGGACGGGGATGCGGATGCAGTCGATGGGGGCGCGGCCTTCGTCGCGGTCGACGAAGGGATCATGAATGTGGACGCAGGCGTCGTCCACCGCGACCACCACCACCCAATGCGGCGCCTTCTGCCGGTCGAAGCGCCAGGAACTGACCAGCTGCAGCGGGATCTCGCCCTGGCCTAAGGCCGTGGCGATGTCGTCGAGCGTGGCCGGGCGCTCGTCGAGGGTGATCAGCGGCTCGCCCGCGATCTCGCGCGCGAATTCGGCCTGGACCATCTCGATCACCCGCTTCTTTTCCGGGCTCCGCACGCCGTCGACGAAGGGCACGCCCTGGCCGGTGACGTGCAGGCGGACGCCGAAGCCGCGGGCGGCGGCCGCCAGCGCCAGACCATGGGGCGAGCAGCCGCCATGGCCGGAGGTCATGAAGATCGTGGTGGATTCGCGCCAGATCCTGAGTTCCTCCTCAGGGCCGGTGGCGCGTTCGGGGTCGAGCGCATGCATCGCCATGATCAGCGCCGCCGGCCCGCAGGTGAAGGGCAGGCTCTGTTCCACATAGGGCACGCGGTCGCGCGACGGATCCAGGCGCCGGGCCAGCGACTTCTCCATGCGGATCGCATCTACCGCATCTTCGTAATAGGCGACATAGCGGCCGAAGCGGCGATAGCCGGCATGTTCATAGATCGCCGCCACATCGGGCGCGTCGGCACGGACTTCCAGGCGGATGGTGGTGGCCTCGGCCGCCCGCGAGCGGGCCTCCACCTCGGCCAGCAGCCGGCCGCCGATCCCCGCCCCGCGCCAGCCTGGGGCGGTTGCGATGGAATAGAGCCGGGCGAGCCGGGTGCCGGTGTTGTAGAGCACCATCGCATAACCGGCGACGACCATCCGCCCGTCGGCACCCGCCGTTTCGGCGATCACCGTATCGGCATGGGCGCGGGTCAGCAGATGGCGGAAGCTGCGGCGGCTGATCCGGTCGTGGACGAAGGAGGCGTTTTCGATCGCGAGCAGCGCGTCGATATCGGCAAGGGTCGCGTCGCGGATGGCGATGGCGGGGCGCCGTGCCGCCGGGGCACCGGGTGCCGCCACCGCCGCACCCGCCGCATATCTGCCTGCCCCACCGTCATCCATGCCACCCGGGCTCCGTTCCGGCTCTGCCGTCACCGGATGGCAGAGATCTGTCTTGCCCAGACATGTTCACCGTCGACGGCGCCGGTTCAAGTGGCAAGATCGGGATGGCCGCCCTGCGGATTCCGCCGCGACCTTGTCAGAGGTGCAGCAGCGCACCGCCGTCCAGCAGGGCGAGCACGCCCAGCACGATCAGCAGGGCGGCCGCCGCCTTGCGGACCAGGCCCAGCGGGATGACCCGGGTGATGCGGTCGCCCAGGAACACGACCGGCAGGTTGGCGATCATCATGCCGATGGTGGTGCCGATGACCACCGCGATCAGCGGCGCATAATCGGCGGCGAGGGCCACGGTCGCGACCTGGGTTTTGTCGCCGATCTCGACCACGAAGAAGGCGAGGGTGGTGGCCAGGAAGGCGCCGCGGGCGGTGCTGCGGGGGGCTTCGTCCTCGTCCAGCCTGTCCGGCACCAGAACCCACAGGCCCATGGCGATGAACGAGGCGCCCAGGATCCAGCGCATCCATTGCGGATCGACATGGGCGGCGACGGCGGCACCCACCGCGCCCGCCACGGCGTGGTTGGCGAGCGTTGCGACCAGAATGCCGGCCGCCACCGGCCAGGGGCTGCGATAGCGCAGCGTGAGCGCGAGTGCGAGCAGCTGTGTCTTGTCGCCGATTTCCGCCAGGGCCACGACGAGCGTGGAGACCGCGAGCGCTTCCATGATGTGATCTGCCTCCGAGGGTGGACGGCCGGACCTGAATTCCTGGCGCGCAAGCAGCGAGCACGATCGGACACGACACGCATCGGCCGGTCCGGCCGTCCCGTCGCGCTGGTGTCGACGGTCGATGCGATCGCGTCCGAAGGTCTCGCCGGCGCCGGGATGGTCCCCGTCGCTCGCACGCCATGCCGGATGCCGGGCCACAACCCTCGCGGGCCAACCCTGCGGGCAAGTCTGTTGACGTGCGATCCGTCCTGTCAGGCCGTCTGGCCTGCGCGCGGTCGGCTACTCCCCCTCGGAAGTGGGTGGAGCATGCCCCGGAGGCGGCTCGGGTGTCAATGTTTGCGGGGGATCATGAGCGGTCCGAGAGGGGGCGGAGGCGGTGCGCGCATTTTTTTTCGAGGGGGCGGATATGGCATTTTCATTACAGGTCAATGGTTTGGATTCAGGCATGCCCCGGCCCCCTCAGAAATGTTGCGTCCCCATGAAAAAGACCTCTTGCGCTCCTCCCGGAGTATTGGCTATAAGACCGCCACGACGACGACGCCCGATGCGACCGTGGCGGAATTGGTAGACGCGCTAGTTTCAGGTACTAGTGTCTGTACGGACGTGTAGGTTCAAGTCCTACCGGTCGCACCACTCTCCAAAAGGAGGGTGACCATCGGGAAGCGTCATCGTCAACGAAACGCCCGCCTAGGTTCGGCGGGTTTTTTGTTGGCAAAGCCGAAATACCGGATCTTGTGTCGTTTTTCTGACGACGATGCTTGCATCCGGGGCGGTTTTGCGTATAACCACGGACCACACGACACCGCTGCGACCATGGCGGAATTGGTAGACGCGCTAGCTTGAGGGGCTAGTGCCCGAAAGGGCGTGCAGGTTCAAGTCCTGCTGGTCGCACCACTCTCCCGAAGCAGGGCGAGCTGAAGATTCGGATCAAGCCGGCACCGTTCATGGTGGCCGGATTTTGTCGTTTTTAATCCCTGTCCTGGCGCACAGAGTTCCGGCGCAGCCGCTACCCAAAGCGGGCAAAACCGGGTACGGTCGGCGAAACGGCCGTGTGCGCCCCTGCCGCCGGCCCATTTTCCCTGATCTCATGCCGGTCGGAGCCCCATGCAGACCATCTTCGTCCTTATCAAATGCGAACTCGGCAAGGCCTATGACGTCGCCCATCAGGCGGTGGCGACGATCGAGGAGATTTCCGAGGTGCATTCGATCTCGGGTCAGTACGACCTGCTGATGAAGTGCTATCTGGCGCCCGGCCGCGACATCGGGCATTTCGTGAACGAGAAGCTCCACGCCATTTCTGGCGTCAAGGACACCTTCACGATGATCACCTTCAAGGCCTTCACCTGATCCCGGGCCACCGGGACGGGCAGGCGGGTCCGCGGGGAGCGCGGGGTCGCCGGCAAAGGCTTGGCCACACCTCGCAGGGACGGGACGGGAGATGACGACGAACAAGGCGGCCTCGCGGATGATCGCGGCGGCGACGGGTATCGTGATGGGCTTCGGGCTGGCGGCGGCCCAGGCGGCCGATCCGGTGAAGATCGGCCTGCTCACCACCTTGAGCGGTGATGGCGCGGGGCTGGGGGTCGACACCCGCGACGGCTTTATGCTGGCGGTGACGGAAGCCGGCGGCAAGCTGGGCGGCGTGCCGGTGGAGGTGCTGACCGTCGACGACGCCCGCAAGCCCGAAACCGCCGTGCAGGCGGCCGACCGGCTGGTGAAGGAAGACGGCGTCAGCCTGATGACCGGCATCGTGTTCTCGAACCTGGCGCTGGCCGTGGTGCCCAAGGTCACCCGCGACGACGTGATCTATGTCAGCTCCAATGCCGGCCCCTCGCAGCTGGCCGGTGCCGGCTGCAGCCCGAACTATTTCAACGCCGCCTATCAGAACGACAATCTGCACGAGGCGACCGGTGCGGCCGTGGAACAGGCCGGGCTGAAGCGCATGTTCCTGATTGCCCCCAACTATCCGGCGGGCAAGGATTCGCTGACCGGCTTCAAGCGCTATTACAAGGGGGAAGTGGTCCAGGAGGTCTACACCAAGCTGGGCCAGCTGGATTACGCGGCGGAAATCGCCAGCATCCGCGCGGCCGACCCCGAGGGCGTCTTCATCTTCCTGCCCGGCGGCATGGGCATCAACTTCGTGAAGCAGTTCGATCAGGCCGGTCTGAAGGGCAAGATCAAGCTCTACGGCCCCGCCTTCTCGTTCTCGCAGGACATCCTGCCGGCGGTCGGCGATGCGGCGCTGGGCGTGATCAACGGCGCCCAGTGGTCGACCGATCTCGACAACCCCGCCAACAAGGCCTTCGTTGCGGGCTTCGAGAAGGCCTATGGCCGTCTGCCCTCGGTCTATGCCATGCAGGGCTATGAAGCGGCGCATATCATGGGCGCGGGTCTGGAAGCGGTCGGCGGCGACGTCGCCAATCGCGACGGGCTGCGGGCCGGGATGAAGGCCGCGAAGTTCGACAGCGTCCGCGGCGAATTCCGCTTCGGCAACAACCAGCATCCGATCCAGGACCTCTACGCCCGCGAAGTGGTGAAGGACGATCAGGGCCGGCTGGTCAACCGCATCGTCGCGAAGGTGTTCGACGACCACGTCGACGCCTACGCGGCCGATTGCAAGATGTGATACCGGACCGGCCGGCCGCGGGCGGCGGGGGCAACCCCGGTCCGCGCCCCGCGGCCGCCGGCGGTGTTCCTGCATCCGCTGATGTCTTCCCTTGTCCTTGAGCAGGTCCTGAACGGCCTGCAGCTCGGCGTCATGCTGTTCATGATCGCTGCCGGCCTGACGCTGGTTTTCGGCGTGATGGGCGTGCTGAACCTTGCCCATGGCGCGCTCTATATGTGCGGCGCCTTCGCGGCCGCTTTCGTTGCGGCGGAGACGGGCTCGGTCCCGCTCGGCATCCTGGCGGCGCTGCCGGTGGCGGCCCTGCTCGGCTTCGTCATCGAACGGCTGGTCATCTCCCGGCTCTATGCCCGCGACCATCTGGACCAGGTGCTCGCCACCTTCGGCATCGTGCTGTTCGCCAATGAAATGGTGCGGATCCTGTTCGGGCCGCGGCCGCTGTTCCTCGACGTGCCGGCCTTTGCCGCCGGCACGGTGGAGGTGCTGCCCGGCACGCCCTATCCGGCCTGGCGGCTGGCGATCATCCTGGCCGGCCTGGTGGTGGCCGGGGGCCTCGCTTTGCTGATCGAGCGTACCCGCCTCGGCATGCTGATCCGCGCCGGTGCCCAGAACCGGCGGATGGTCGCGGCCTTGGGCGTCGATATCGGCCGGCTCTATGCCGTGCTTTTCGCGCTGGGCGGGCTGCTGGCCGGCCTTGCCGGCGCCATGGCCGGGCCGGTGCTGGCGGTACAGGTCGGCATGGGCGAGCCGGTGTTGATCCTGGCCTTCGTGGTGATCGTGATCGGCGGCATCGGTTCGGTGAAGGGCGCCTTTGCCGGCGCGATCATCGTCGGCCTTGCCGACACGCTCGGGCGGGCCTATCTGCCGCAGCTGGCGCGCGAGCTGCTGCCGCCGGCCGCGGCCGACCAGATCGGCGCCGCACTTGCATCGATGACGATCTATCTGCTGATGGCGGTGGTGCTGGCCATCCGTCCGAAGGGGGTGTTCGGTGGCCGGGACTGAGCGTGAGCCCGAAACTGCATCGACGTCGATGCATCCGGCCGGGGCGGGTGTTGCAGATGCATCCACATCGATGCATATCGGCGCACCCGGGCGCGGCGGTCGTGCCGCTCTGGTCCTGATCGTCCTTCTGGCCCTGGCACCGCTGGTGGCCGAGGCGGCCGGGGCCGGATATCTCGTCTCGCTCACCACCCGGATCGCGATCTGGGGGCTGGCGGCCGCCAGCCTGCAATTGCTGATCGGCGGCGCCGGGCTGCCCTCGCTCGGCCATGGCGCTTTCGTCGGCATCGGCGCCTATGCGGTGGGCGTCGCCTTTCACCATGCCCAGGGCATGGACGGCGCGCTGGGCTTTCTGGCCGGCGCCGGCGCCGACAGCCTGCTGGTCACCCTGCCGGCGGCGGCGGTCGCGGCGGCGCTGATCGCGCTGCCGATCGGGGCGGTCAGTCTGCGCACCGGCGGCGCCTATTTCATCATGATCACGCTCGCCTTCTCGCAGATGCTCTATTTCGTCACCATCGCCTTCGCCGATTATGGCGGCGAGGACGGGCTGTCGATGTGGAGCCGCAACACCGCGGCCATCGGCGGGCTGGGCCTGGATACCGGCGACGATCTCGTCTTCCACTGGATCTGCGTCGCCCTGCTCGGGCTCTGGCTCGGCATTGCCCACCGGATATCGGGCAGCCGCTACGGGCTGGTGCTGGCGGCGGCGCGCGATGACGAACGCCGGCTGAGGGCGCTGGGCCGCAGCCCCTATGGCCTGAGGCTGGCGGCCTTCGTGACGGCGGCCGCGGTGGCGGGGGTGGCGGGTGCGCTCAACGCCAATCTGATCGGCTTCGTGAGCCCGACGCCGCTGGCCTGGACGACATCGGGCGAACTGATGGTGATGGTGGTGCTGGGCGGGGCGGCGACGCCCGCCGGTGCCGTGGCCGGTGCCGCGATCATGGTGGTTCTGGAAGAGATGCTCGGCCGCTGGACCGAACATTGGGCGGCGATCCTGGGGCCGATGCTGGTGCTGGCGGCGATCTTCAACCGGGGCGGGGTCACGGGCACCTTCGCCCGGGCCTGGAGCCGGATCCGGCGGCGGGGGCGGCCATGACCGCGGCCCTGCTGGAACTTGCCGGCGTCACCCGCCGGTTCGGGGCGCTGGCCGCCGCCGACGACCTGTCGCTTCAGGTGATGCCCGGGCAGATCCATGCCCTGATCGGCCCCAACGGTGCCGGCAAGACCACGGCCTGCGCGCTGATTTCGGGCGAAATCATGGCCGATGCCGGGCGGATCCGCTTCGACGGCCGCGATGTCGGTGCCCTGGGCGTGGTCTCCCGCGCCCGGCGCGGGCTGGTGCGCGCCTATCAGATCGTGGCGCTGTTCCCCAGCCTGACGGCGGTGGAAACCATCGAGGTCGGGCTGCTGGCGCCGACCCGCGCCGTCTGGCGGCCCTTCGCCGCGCGGGCGCGGGACCGGGATCTGACGGCGCGGGCGGCGGCGGTGCTGGCGCGCTTCGGGCTGGACCCGGCCGACCGGCGGCCGGCGGCGGTGCTGTCCCACGGCGAGCGGCGGCGCCTGGAAATCGCGCTCGCCGTGGCGCAGCGCCCGCGGCTTCTGCTGCTGGACGAGCCGCTGGCAGGCCTTGGCCCCGACGAGAGCGCCGCCATGGTCGAAACGATCCGCGCGCTTGGCCGCGAGACCACCATTCTGATGGTCGAGCACGACATGGAGGCGGTGTTCGCGCTCGCCGATCGGGTGACGGTGCTGGTCGCGGGCCGGGCGATCGCCGCGGGCAGCCCGGACGAGATCCGTGCCGATCCGAAGGTCATCGCGGCCTATCTGGGCGAGGACGAGGCATGACCGCGGTTCTGGAGATGGCCGGCGTCACCGGCGGCTACGGGCCGGCGCAGGTGCTGTTCGGCATCGATCTGGCCGTGCATGCGGGCGAGGTGGTGGCGCTGATCGGCCGCAACGGCATGGGCAAATCGTCGACCATCGGCGCGGCGCTGGGGCTGGTGACGGTGACGGGTGGCCGGGTCAGGGTGGACGGCACCGATGTCACCGGGGCCGCGCCGCATCGCATCGCCCGCGCCGGGCTGGGCCTGGTGCCCGAAGGCCGGCAGGTTTTCCCCGGCCTCAGCGTGCACGAGAACCTGGTCGCCACCGCACGCCCCGGCCCCTGGACCGAGGCCCGGGTGCACGAGCTGTTCCCGCGCCTGGCCGAGCGCACCGGCCAGCGCGCCCGGCTGCTGTCGGGCGGCGAGCAGCAGATGCTGGCGATCGGCCGCGCCCTGCTCACCAATCCCCGCCTGCTGATCCTGGACGAGGCGACCGAGGGGCTGGCGCCGCTGATCCGCCGCGACATCTGGGCGGCGCTCGCCCGGCTGAAGGCCGAAGGGCTGGCGATCCTGGTGGTCGACAAGGATCTGAAGGCGCTGGCGCATCTGGCGGATCGTGCCGTCGGCCTGGAACGCGGCCGTGTCGCCTGGGCGGGGCCGGGGGCGGCGCTTGCCGATGCCGGGGGCGAAGCGCGGCGGCTGGTCGGGGTCTGACGGTCAACGACCGGCGACCTCGGGCCCGATCGGGGCTGGCGGCGCGTGGCTGAACCGGCCATGCTGGTCGCCATCGGATTCAGGAGTTGCCGACATGACCACCGAAAAATCCCCCGACATCGCCGCCAATCAGCCCGCCACCGACGACGCCCTGCCCGACGAGGCGCTGGATCAGGCCGGTGGTGTGACTTACACGATCAATTTCAACAATCAAAGCAGCAATCAGAACGGCTTCTTCATCTTCCAGAAGCCGGCGACGCCGGATTCGGGCTATATCCCGATTGCATGGCAGGTGATCCACCGCGGATCGTAAGGGCCATTACCCCACGATCATCACCGCCGCCCCGGCGATGAGCGGCAGGGCGGCCAGGCCGAGCAGGGCCGGGGCGGCCCTGCGGGCGAGGGCCGGGCGGCGGCGCAGCACCGCCTGGCCACCCAGGCCCACGGCCGATAGGGCGGGCACGGTGCCGAGGCCGAAGGCGATCATGGCGAGCGCACCGGCCAGCGGCCGGCCCGAGGCGAGCGCCGCCGCCAGCGCCGCATAGACCAGACCGCAAGGCAGGAAGCCCAGCACCAGCCCCGTGCCGACGCCGCGGCAGCCGCCGCCGGCGAGCCAGGGCCGCACCCGGGTGAGCATGCGGGCGGCGAAGCCGGCGATGCCGCCGGCTGCCGGAGGGCGCTGGCCGCCCGTGATCGCAGGCTGCGGCCTGACATGCAGCCGGCCGAACAGGCCGAGCCGCGCTGCGGCCGAGGCGAGCAGCACCAGCCCCGCCAGCCCCAGCGGCACCGCCGCCCAGTCGCGCAGCCGGCCCACCATCGCCAGCCCGTCCCCCAGGCCCTGGCCGACCAGCCCCGCCACGGCACCCAGCCCGGCATAGGTCGCGATCCGCCCCAGATGATAGCCGGGCAGCAGCCCGGCACGCAGCCGGCTTGTTTCCGACATGGCCGCGACCGGCACCCGGGCGAGCCGGGCATCGACCTGGGCCAGCACAAAAATCCCGCACATCGGCGCACAGTGCATCAGCCCGCCGGCAAGGCCGGCGAGGGCGAGCGCACCCATGAGCGTCGCAAGCCCGCCCCAGCCTGCGGCATCGCCGCTGAAGGCCGGGCGGCACAGCGCCGCAAGCGTGTCGAGATCGACGAAATCGAACATGGGGACCGGCCATTCGGGTGATCGCAGGGCGCGGGCGGCGGTCGTGCGACCATCCGCCGCGGTCCTGAACGCCATCCTGACCGATCCTCACCAGCCCTGTCACGATCCGCCTTGACCTGTGTCAAGGCTGTGAGCTTCCGGCCGGAATAGGGTCGCGGTCATGGAGACGGGCAGGGGCGACGTGTGCCCCGGGTTCCGTCGAAAGCCGGCGGGGCGAAGCGGGCCCTTGACGCCGCCGCACCCGCAAATGGGCCAAGACTCGAGGATACGGGCATGAGCAACAGCGACAAGGGCGAGAAGAGGCCGATCGGCGCCGACGGCGTCTCGATCGTGATCGGCGCACTGCTGACGGTGGCCGGTGTGGTCGGCCTGTTCATGGCGGGGCACGCCATGGACATGGGCATCCGCATCTTCGGCCTGGGCCTGGGCGTGCTGGCGATCGTCTACATCGTCGGCGAGATCAACCGGCACTACGCAGCGGTCGAGACCGATGGCGAGGGGCATCTCCCCGCCGACGGTCCCGATCTGTGATGCGCGCCCTCTGACACCGGAGCGGTGACCAAATGACGATGACCGCAACTTATGGCGACGGCACGACGCGCGCATCCGCGCCCGTGCGCAGCGCCGCCCGCTACGACGAAGAGACGGTGCGTCTGTTCGTGATCGCCGCGATGTTCTGGGGCGTCGCGGCCTTTCTGGCGGGCACCTATATTGCCTTCCAGCTGGCCTTCCCCTCGCTGAACCTCGGCCTGGAATACACCTCGTTCGGGCGCCTGCGGCCGCTGCACACCTCGGCCGCGATCTTCGCCTTCGGCGGCAACGTGCTGATCGGCACCTCGTTCCACGTGGTGCAGCGCACCTGCCGCGCGCCGCTCTTCGGCGGCCCGGCGCTCGCCCGCTTCATCTTCTGGGGCTACAACTTCTTCATCGTCCAGGCCGCCCTCAGCTACCTGCTGGGCTTCAGCCAGGGCAAGGAATACGCCGAGCCGGAATGGTATATCGACCTGTGGCTGACCATCGTCTGGGTCTGCTATTTCGTGGCCTTCATCGGCACGGTCGTGCGCCGGCGCGAGCCCCATATCTATGTGGCGAACTGGTTCTACATCGCCTTCATCGTGACCATCGCGATGCTGCACATCGTGAACAACCTCGCCATCCCGGCGAGCCTGGTCGGCTCGAAGAGCTATGTGGTGTTCTCGGGCGTGCAGGACGCGCTGGTGCAGTGGTGGTACGGCCATAATGCGGTGGGCTTCTTCCTGACCGCCGGCTTCCTGGCCATCATGTACTATTTCATCCCCAAGCGCGCCGAGCGGCCGGTCTATTCCTACCGTCTGTCGATCGTCCACTTCTGGTCGCTGATCTTCCTCTATATCTGGGCCGGCCCGCATCACCTGCACTACACCGCGCTGCCCGACTGGGCGCAGACGCTGGGCATGGTGTTCTCGATCATGCTGTGGATGCCGTCCTGGGGTGGGATGATCAACGGTCTGATGACGCTTTCGGGCGCCTGGGACAAGCTGCGCACCGACCCGGTCATCCGCTTCCTGGTCACCTCGGTCGCCTTCTACGGCATGTCGACCTTCGAAGGCCCGGTCATGTCGATCCGCGCGGTCAACGCGCTCAGCCACTACACCGACTGGACCATCGGCCATGTGCATTCCGGTGCGCTGGGCTGGGTCGCCTTCGTCTCCTTCGGCGCGATCTACATGCTGGTGCCGACGCTGTGGAAGAAGAAGGAGCTGTATTCGCTGCCGCTGGTCTCGTGGCACTACTGGATTTCGACCCTGGGCATCCTGCTCTACATCACCTCGATGTGGGTGTCGGGCATCATGCAGGGCCTGATGTGGCGCGCCTATGACGAGCTGGGCTTCCTGCAGTACAGCTTCATCGAGACCGTCATGGCCATGCATCCCTTCTACATCATCCGCGGTCTGGGCGGCGTGCTGTTCCTCGTGGGCGCCCTGATCATGGTCTACAACCTGATCATGACGGTGCGTGCCGGCCAGCCGGTCGCTGCCCGCAAGCCCGCGGCCGCCGCAGCGGTGGAGGCCTGATCCGATGGCGCTCACGCATGACAAGATCGAGAAGCGCACCGGGCTTCTGGTCATCCTCACCCTCGGCACCGTCGCCATCGGCGGCATGGTCGAGATCATCCCCCTCTTCACCATCGAGACCACGGTCGAAGCGGTGGACGGGGTGCGCCCCTACACCCCGCTGGAGCTGGCCGGGCGCGACATCTACATCCGCGAAGGCTGCTACACCTGCCACAGCCAGCAGGTGCGGCCCTTCCGGGACGAGGCGGAACGCTATGGCCATTACAGCCTGGCGGCCGAAAGCAAGTACGACCATCCCTTCCAGTGGGGGTCGAAGCGCACCGGTCCCGATCTGGCGCGCGTCGGCGGCAAGTACTCCAACGAATGGCATGTGGGCCATCTGATCGACCCGCGCGCCCTGGTGCCGGGCTCGGTGATGCCGACCTACGCCTTCCTGGCGGAGCGGCCGCTGGAGACCAACAGCCTGAAGGGCCGGCTGGAAGCCAATGCCACCGTGGGCGTGCCCTATACGGCGGAGATGATCGACAGCGTGAAGGCCGATCTCGCCGCCCAGGCCGACCCGATGAGCGATGCCGAAGGCCTGCTCGCCCGCTATCCCGGCGCACGTGTCGACAACTTCGACGGTGATACCGCGAAGCTGACCGAGATGGACGCCCTCGTCGCCTATCTGCAGGTCCTTGGCACCATGGTGCGGTTCAACGACCTGACGGAAGACGAACTGCAGCAGTGAGGAGGCCACATCCATGCCTGGCTATGAGGAACTGGTCGCTGTCTATCAGTTCGTCCGCTCGTGGTGGATCGTCGCCGTCATGATCCTGCTCGTCGTGATCGGTGTGAGGGCCTTCCTTCCCGGCCAGAAGGCCGCGATGGACAGCGCCTCCCGCATCCCGCTTCGCGACGACGACGCCTGAAGGACTGGCGCCATGCCGACCAAGATCGAAAAGGATACGGCCACGGGCCGTATGACCACCGGCCACGAATGGGACGGGATCAAGGAGCTGAACACGCCGCTGCCCAAATGGTGGCTCTACGTGTTCTATGCCTGCATCGCCTTCTCGGCGGTCTGGGTGGTGCTCTATCCCGGCATCCCGCTTGGGACCACCTATTTCAAGGGGCTGCTCGGGTATTCCACCCGCGTGGAGCACGCCCAGAACCTGGCGGCCGTCGAGGCGGGCCGGGCCGACATCCTGGCCAAGATCCGCGGTACCGACGTTGCCGACATCCTGAAGGATCCCGAGACCGCCACCTATGCGGTGGCGGGCGGCCGGGTCGCCTTCGCCGAGAACTGCGCCGCCTGCCATGCCGCCGGCGGTGCCGGTCAGGCGGGCTATCCGGCGCTGGGTGACGACGACTGGCTGTGGGGTGGCGACATCCACGCCATCCGCCAGACCCTGCTCCACGGCATCCGCTCGGCCACCGATGCGGATACCCGGACGTCGCAGATGCCGGCTTTTGGTGAGATTCTTGACAGGAATCAAATCCAGACCGTCGCGACCTATGTATTGTCGCTGTCAGGCGCAGCGGATCCGGCCCCGGCGGTGAAGACCGAAGGTGCCCAGATCTTCGCAGACAACTGCGCCTCCTGCCACGGCGAGACCGGGCATGGTGGCCGCGACTTCGGCGCGCCGAACCTTGCGGACCAGGTCTGGCTCTATGGCGGCAGCCTGGATCAGGTCATGGCCCAGGTGACGCAGCCCCGCCACGGCGTCATGCCCAACTGGGGCGGCCGCCTGGACGACGCCACCATCAACATGCTCGCAGTCTACGTCCACAGCCTGGGCGGCGGCGAATAACCGCTTCCCCCGTCCGGCCGGTCCCATCAGAAGGGCCGGCCGGGCCGACCTCTTCCCCGAGGAGCCAGGACCATGTCCACCTCCGGCATCGATATGGGCGGTCACGACGACACCACCGCCCCGCCAGCCTTGTTCGCCAACCGCCTGAAGGTCTATGCCAAGGCGGTTCAGGGTCCGGTCCGCCGGATCAAATGGGCCCTGCTGGTCGTGATGCTCGGCATCTATTACGTTCTGCCCTGGATCCGCTGGGATCGCGGGCCGGGACGTCCGGACCAGGCCCTGCTCCTCGACCTCGAAGGCCGGCGCGGCTATTTCTTCAATCTGGAGATCTGGCCCGACGAGATCTACTACCTGGCCGGCCTGCTGATTTTCGGCGCCGTGCTGCTGTTCCTGGTGACCAGCCTCTACGGCCGCCTCTGGTGCGGTTATGCCTGCCCGCAGACGGTCTGGACCGACCTGTTCATGTGGGTGGAGCGCCAGATCGAAGGCGATCGTGCCGAGCGCATCCGCCGCGACAAGGCGGCCCTCAGCTTCGACAAGGCCTGGCGCAAGGTCGCCAAGCATGGCGCCTGGGTGCTGATCGCGGCCGCCACCGGCGGCGCCTGGATCATGTACTACCGCGACGCGCCGACCGTGACCGTGGAGATCCTGACCGGCCAGGCCTCGGCCACGGTCTATTCCATGTTCGCGCTGTTCACCATCACCACCTATACGCTGGCGGGCTGGGCGCGCGAACAGGTCTGCACCTATATGTGCCCCTGGCCGCGTTTCCAGGCGGCGATGCTCGACGACCAGACAGTCACCGTCACCTATCAGGCCTGGCGGGGCGAGCCGCGCGGCAAGTACCGCAAGGGTGAAAGCTTCGATCTGCGCGGCGATTGCGTCGACTGCACCCAGTGCGTCCAGGTCTGCCCGACCGGCATCGACATCCGCGACGGCATCCAGCTGGAATGCATCAATTGCGGCCTCTGCGTCGACGCCTGCAACAATGTGATGGACAAGCTGCACCGGCCCAGTGCCCTGATCACCTGGGACACCTTCGCCAATCAGACGGCGCTGGCCAAGGGTGAACAGCCGCGGCACATGAAGATCATCCGCCCGCGCACCCTGATCTATGCCGGCCTGATCGTGGTGCTGGGGGCGGTGATGATGACCGCGATGCTGACCCGCACCCGGGTCGACGCCACCGTCATCCGCGACCGGGCGCCGCTGTTCGTCACCCTGTCCGACGGCTCCATCCGCAACGGCTATACGCTCAAGATCACCAACCGCCGCCCCGAAGGGTCTGAATTCGCGGTGACCGTCGACGGCCCCGAAGGCCTGGTCGCCAGCGTCCACACCCCCGACGGCCGCGAGCTGCCGGCCGACAATGTCGAGGTGCGCGGCGACACCCAGGGCGCGCTCCGGATGTTCATCGCCATGCCGCGCAAGGTGATCCCGGAAGAGCAGACCCCGATCGACGTGCATATCCGCAACCTCACCACGGGTGAGGAGGCGAGTGTGGCCACCGTCTTCGTGGCCCCGCCATCGGGCGGCGACCGCACCCAGCGCGTGAACAGCGTGGCGCCGGTCCAGGTGCCCTGATCACCGGAACACCCTCCGATATCCCTCCAGGTGCCCCCGGGCACCTGGAGCTTCTTTCAGAGCCAGGAGACGAGCCCATGGCCCGCAGTCTTCCGATGCAGCCCCGCACCAAGGCTTCCGGCCGCAAGAGCGCCTGGATCCCCTGGGTTTTCGTTGGCGGCTTCCTGGTGGTGCTGGCGGTGAACACCACACTGATCGTCAAGGCGCTGGACGGCTTCACCGGCGTGGTGGTGGACAAGCCCTTCGAACGCGGCCTGGATTACGACCGGCTGGTCGCCGCGGTCGAGGCTCAGGACCGGCTGGGCTGGACGGTGACCACCGCCGTCGAGCCGGGCACGCCCGCGGGCGAGAGCGATTTCGCCCTGACCCTTGCCGGCCCCGACGGGCCGCTGGCCGGTGCCACGGTCGATGCCCGCCTGCAACGGCCGCTGGATGGCGAGCGGGTGGCCCTGATGGCCATGCCGCGCCCGGGCGGGCCGGCGGGCGCCTGGCGGCTGGTCGGCCCCGGCGTGCGGCCGGGGCAGTGGGATCTGCACGTCATTGTCACCAGGGGCAAGGATCGCCACATTTCGACCCACAGGCTCTGGATCGCGCCCGCCACGGGCGAGGCCGGGGCGAAGTCGGGCGAGACGGAGTGACCTGAACCATGAGCATACCCTTGACCGGTGCCGGCCGCGAGGACGCGGCCGCGGTCGCCTGCGCCCATTGCGGGCAGCCGGTGATCGGGCGGGGAACCGCGGATGCGGCCGGGAAACGGTATTGCTGCACCGGCTGCGCCGCCGCGGCCGATCTGGTCCGCGAACTGGGCCTCGACGGGCTTTACGCCCGCCGCACGCTGGACCCGACCGCCCGGCCGCCCAGGCCGGACGAGGAACTGCCCGAGCTTGCCTCTCATGTCCGCACCGACGACCGGGGCCGCAACACCATCGATCTGATGGTCGACGGGCTGCAATGCGCGGCCTGCGTCCAGCTGATCGAGCGGGCGATCGCCGCCGACGACCGGGTGGCGGATGCGCGCATGAACATGACCACCCGGCGGCTGCGAGTCGCCTGGCAGGGCGCGCCGGAGCTGGCCGACCGGCTGGTCAACCCGGCCGTGCGCCTGGGCTATCGCCTTCTGCCCTACGATGCCGAGCGCATGGCGGCCGCCGATGACGCCCAGGGCCGCGAACTGATCCGCGCCATGGCGGTGGCGGGTTTCGCCGCCGGCAATGTGATGCTGCTGTCGATCGGCATCTGGGCGGCCGGTGACGCGGGCATGGGCGAGGCGACCCGCAGCCTGCTGCACTGGGCCTCGGCCCTGATCGCCCTGCCGGCCATCGCCTATGCCGGCCGGCCCTTCTTCAAATCGGCCTGGTCGGCGCTGTCGCGCGGGCGGACCAACATGGATGTGCCGATCTCGATCGGCGTGATCCTGACTGCCGCGGCTTCTCTGGCCCATACCTGGCGCGGCGAGCTGCATGCCTATTTCGACAGCGCGACCATGCTGCTGTTCTTCCTGCTGATCGGCCGGGTGCTGGATGCCCGTGCCCGCGGCCAGGCCCGCCGCACGGTGGCGGAGCTGATCGCGCTGGCGCGCCAGCCGGTTTCGATCCTGGACGAGGCGACGGGCGCGCTGCGCCGGCTGGCGGCATCCGATGTGCGGCCGGGCATGATCGCCCGGGTGGCGGCGGGCGAACGGATCGGCGTCGACGGCGTGGTGCTGCGCGGCCAGGGGGAGATCGACCAGAGCCTGGTGACCGGCGAAAGCCTGCCGCGGATGGTGGTGCCGGGCGACCGGGTCACCGGCGGCGCCGTGGTGCTGGGGGCGCCGCTCGACATCCGGGTCGATGCCGCGGGCGAGGACGGCCAGCTGGCCGAAATGGCCCGGCTGATCGAGGCGGCCGAGCAGCGCCGCGCCGGCCGGGTCGCCTTTGCCGACCGGGTGTCGCGGGCCTATGCGCCGACCGTGCATCTGGCGGCCTTGCTCACCTTCTTCGGCTGGTGGGCGCTGGTCGGGATCAATTGGTACGATGCGCTGTCGCATGCGGTGGCGGTGCTGATCATCACCTGCCCCTGCGCGCTGGCGCTGGCGGTGCCGGCCACTCAGGTCGCCGCTGCCTCGGCCCTTGCCCGCCGCGGCGTGCTGCTGCAAAGCCCGCTGGCGCTGGAACGGCTGGGCCAGGTGAATCATGTCGTGCTCGACAAGACCGGCACGCTGACCCTCGGCCGGCCGCGGCCGGTGGGGCTGGAGGCCCTGCTCGGCGATGCGGATGCCCGTGCGCGCCTCGGCCGGGCGGCGGCGCTGGCGGCGATGAGCCGCCATCCGCTCTCCCAGGCGCTGGCGCAGGCGGTGCCGGCCGATCTTCTGCCCGTGGCACCGGCGGGGGAGGGCGGGGAGACCGCCGTGGAACATGCCGGCCATGGCATGGCGCTGGGGGCAGTGCGCCTGGGCAAGGCGGCGTTCTGCGGGCTGAGTGACGAGACGGCGGCGGCGATCCGAGCCGCGACACCGCTTGCCGGCGACGACATTCCGGGGCCCGAACTCTGGTATGTCGAGCCGGGCGTCCGGCCGCTGCTGATCCGCTTCGCCGACCCGCTGAGGCCCGCCGCGGCAGAAACCGTGGCGGCGCTGAAGGCGCGGGGCATGGGTGTGGAACTGGTGTCAGGCGACCGGCCCGAGGCGGTGGCGGCGATCGCCCGCGCGGTCGGCATCGAGCGCTGGACGGCCGAGGCCCTGCCGGCCGACAAGGCCCGGCGCATCCGCGATCTGGCGGGCGAGGGCCACAAGGTGCTGATGGTCGGCGACGGGCTGAACGATGCCCCGGCGCTGGCCGAGGCCGCCGCCTCCATCGCCCCGGCCGGCGGTGCCGATCTTGCCCAGGGCGCCGCCGATGCGGTGTTCCGGGGCGAGCGGCTGGATGCCGTGATCACCACACTCGCCATGGCGCGGGCCGCCGAACGCACCGCGCGTCAGAATGTCGCGGCGGCCATCGTGTACAATATGATTGCGGTACCGGCGGCGGTGGCCGGTTTCGTCACGCCGCTGATCGCCGCCCTCGCCATGAGCGGCTCGTCGCTGATCGTGATCCTGAACGCGGTCCGGCTGGGCCGCGGCGTGCGGTCCTGACGTCCCCCTCCGGAAGGCCATCGTCCCATGGACGTTCTCATCTATCTGATCCCGGCCAGCCTGCTGCTTGCAGGCGGTGCGCTCGCCGCCTTCCTGTGGTCGCTGAAAAGCGGCCAGTACGACGATATCGAAGGCGCCGCCCATCGCATCCTGATGGATGACGATGATCAGCCCGCCGACGAACCGCCGGCGGAGAGACGGCGGCGGGGCTGATCCACCGCCGGTTCCGCTGACGGGACCGATGGTCCGTCATATGGTCCGGAGACCGCGGCAACGGCTGATCTTCAAGATTTCATGGGGGCCCGGGTCCATTTGGCGGACCCGGGCCTCTGCGTATGCAGGCCGGGGCTGTTAGGCTGACCCTTCACGGCCATGGCGATCGACGACCGGACAAGAAGCGGGTCGCGCACCATGGCAACCGGCGCAGGGAGGAAAGCCCGGATGCTCAGGACCATGATCGGTCGCGGCCTCGCGACCTGTGCGACCGTGCTCGGTATCGCACTTGCAACCACCGGTGTCGCGCGCGCCGAGGATATTGTCCTCAAGATGGCGCATGTCTATACCCCCGGCAACATCTGGTACGAAACCGCCGAAGCCTACAAGAAGGCGGTCGAAGACCGCACCCAGGGCAAGGTGAAGATCCAGATCGCCGATTCCGGATCGACCGGCGACTGGCCGCAGTCGATCGAAGGTCTGGCGATCGGCACCAACGACATCGTGCTGCAGTCGATCGGCACGCTCGACCGCTATGGCATCGTGGCCGGCGTCGAGGCCTTCCCCTATCTGATCCGCGATCTCGATCATTTCCGGAAAGTCTATAACGGCCCGATCGGTGCCGAGCTGGCCGATGCGATCGCCGCCCAGACCCGCTTCCGCATCGTCGGCGCCGGCTATCGCGGTGCCCGCCATCTGACCGCCAACCGCGCCGTGCCGACGCTGGAGGATCTGAAAGGTCTGAAGCTGCGCGTGCCGCCGCTCAAGATGTATTCGATGACCTGGGCCAAGCTGGGTGCGAGCCCGGTGCCGATGGGCGTGGCCGAACTCTTCACCTCGATGCAGCAGAAGGTGGTCGACGGGCAGGAGAACCCGCTCGAGATCATCGAGAGCATGCGCTATGACGAGGTGCAGAGCCATGTCATGGAGACCGCCCATGTCATCGGCGCCATGACCTTCATCTTCTACGACGCGCGGATGAAGCGCCTGCCGGAAGACGTGCGCACCGTGCTGATCGAAGAGGGCCGCAAGGCCATGGACGATGCCAGCACCCGCATGGCGGCCATGGAAGCCGAGATCAAGAAGCGGCTTCAGGACAAGGGCATGACCTTCGTCGCCGTCGACCGCGACGCCTTTGCGGCAAAGCTCGCCGACATGCCGGATGCCTTCCCCGATCTGAAGCCCTGGGTCGAAAAGATCCGCGCGGTCAAGTAAGCGCATGACCCCGAAGCGCACGTCCGGCCCCGGCGGCGTCGCCGCAGGGGCCGGACGTCTGGGGCGCCTCGTCGAGCGTGTGCTCGACGGGGTGCTCGCCCTCATGATCGCGGCCATGACCGGGGCGATCGTCTGGCAGGTTTTCGCCCGCTATGTGCTGGATGCAGCCCCCTATTGGAGCGAGGAACTGGCGCGGTTCCTGATGCCCTGGATCGCCATGGTCGGATCGGCCGCGGTGCTGCGCGGCGGCGGCCATGTCGCGGTCACCGCGCTGATCGAACGGCTGGGGTCCGGCCCGGCGGCGGTGCTGCGGATCGTCCGCGACCTGGTGATGCTGGGCGTGGCGGCGGTGCTGGTGATCCACGGCCTGGCCTTTGCCGATCTCAATTCCTTCCAGGACAGCCCCGCTTTCGAGGTGCCGATGTCGGTGCCCTATATGGCGATGCCGGTGGGCGGCGTGCTGATCGCGATCATGGTGGTGATCGCGCGGCTGTCGCGGCCGGGCGCCGACTGGGCGCTGCCCGATCCGGATGCCCCGGTGGAAGACGAGGGCGAGGGCTTCGTGCCGGTGGCGATGCGTGCCGCCGAAGCGGCGCGTGACGGAGAGGTCCGCCGATGACCCTGGTCGAAATCCTGCTGATCCTGATCCTGGGGCTGATGGCGATCGCGGTGCCGATCGGCTTTGCGGTGATCGCGGGCGTGGTCGGCGTGCTGCTCTGGGTCGGCGACATCAATCTGATGGTGGTGCCGCAATCGATCTTCGGCGGCATCGACGGCTTCACCCTGCTCGCCATTCCCTTCTTCCTGCTTGCGGGCTCGCTGATGACCGCGGGCGGCATGACCCGGCGGCTGCTGGAACTGGCCGATGCCATGCTCGGCCACAAGCCGGGTGGGCTCGCCATGAGCGGCGTGGTCGCCTCCACCCTCTTCGCCGGCATTTCGGGATCGGCCGTGGCCGATACCTCGGCGCTCGGCCGGATCATGATCCCGGCCATGGTCAAGGTCGGCCACAGACCCGCTTTCGCCGCCTCGCTGATCGCGGCTGCCAATGTGGTGGCACCGGTCATCCCGCCCTCCATCCCGTTCATCGTGATGGGGGTGCTGACCAATCAGTCGATCACCAATCTGTTTCTGGCCGGCGTGATCCCGGGCCTGCTCTACACCGTCGCCATGCTCTGGATCGCGCGGCGGCTGGCGATCCGCGATGCGCCGGCCGTGCGCACCGGCAAGCGGCCGCCCGGCACCGTCCGCCGGGCGCTGGCCCGCGCCGCCTTTGCGCTGCTGATGCCGGTCTTCATCCTGGTCGGCATCCGGATGGGCGTGTTCAACATCACCGAATGTTCCGGCGTGGCGGTGGTCTATGCCCTCTTCGTGGGGGGCGTGGTGCATCGGGAACTGGATCTGAAGCGGATCTATGCCGCCCTGGTCTCGGCCGGCCGCTCGACCGCGGTGATCATGATCGTGGTCGGTGCCGCCAAGCTGTTTTCGTGGCTGCTCGCCTATACCGGGGTGCCGCAGGCGGTCTCGGCCTTCGTGCTTGCCAATGTCTCCGATGCGCTGGTCTTCCTGCTGGTCGTGAACGTGCTGCTGCTGATCATCGGCATGTTCCTGGAAGCCAATGCCGCCCTGGTGATGCTGGTGCCGGTGCTCTACCCGATCGCGCTCGCGCTGGGCGTCGACCCGGTGCATTTCGGCGTGGTGGTGGTGCTGAACCTGTGCATCGGCCTGATCACGCCGCCCGTCGGGCTCTGTCTGAACATCGCCTGCATGATTGCGCGGTCGCCGCTGGAACGCGGCTCGGTCGCCATCCTGCCCTTCCTGGCGGCGGCGCTGGCCGTGCTGCTGCTCGTCACCCTGGTGCCCCAGGCCTCGCTGCTGCTGCCGGGCCTTGCCGCCGGCTGAGGCCGCGGGCCCGAAAAACTGGAGCTTTCCGATGACCAAGCGTCTGGAGAACAAGACCGCCCTCGTCTTCGGTGCCGGATCGAGCGGCCCGGGCTGGGGCAACGGCAAGGCCACCGCCGTGCTCTTCGCCCGCGAGGGCGCGCGGGTGGTCTGCGTCGACCGCGTCGCCGAGGCGGCCGAAGAAACCGCCGGCATCATCCGCGATGAAGGCTTCGAGGCGATCGCGGTCACGGCCGACGTCACCTCTTCGGCCGAGATCGCAGCGGCGGTGGCGAAGACGGTCGAGACCTTCGGCCGGCTCGACGTGCTGCACAACAATGTCGGCATCACCGAGATGGGCGGGCCGGTGGAACTGGACGAGGCGCGCTGGCGGCGGGCCATCGACGTCAACGCCACCTCGGTCTTTCTGGCCTGCAAGCATGCCATCCCGGAAATGCTGAAGGCCGGCGGCGGCGCCATCGTCAACGTGTCGTCGCTGGCGGCGATCCGCTGGACCAACTATCCCTATCTCGCCTATTACGCGGCCAAGGCGGCGGTGAACCAGATGACCGTCGCCATCGCGCTCGAATATGCAAAGCAGGGCATCCGCTGCAACGCCATCATGCCCGGCATGATGGACACGCCGCTGATCCGCACCCAGATCGTCGGCCAGTATGCCGATGCCGAGGACATGATCGCGAAGCGCCACGCCGCCTGCCCGACCGGGCGGATGGGCGATGGCTGGGACATCGCCAAGGCGGCGGTGTTCCTCGCCTCCGACGATGCCGGCTACATCACCGGCCACTGCCTGCCGGTCGATGGCGGGCTGTCCTGCCGCGCGGCCTGACGGCGATCCCGGACAAGGAGACGATCATGACCGGAGAACGCGACGAACATGGCTTTCATGACGGCCGCGTCGCGGTCGTAACCGGGGCCGCAAGCGGGATCGGCCTCGCGACCGCCCGGGCCCTGGCCGAGGCGGGCGCCATGGTCGTGGCGGCCGACCGCGATGCCGAGGGTGCCGCCCGGGTGGTAGCAGAGCTGGAGGCGCAGGGGCTGCGTGCGACCCCTGCCGCCTTCGACGTCTCAGACCCCGAGGCGGTGGCCTGGGCGATGGCGGCCATCGCCAGCGATCACGGCCTGGTCCGGGTGCTGGTCAACAGCGCCGGAATCGGCGTCGACGTGCCGTTTCTCGACACCGATCCGGCGCTGCTCGACCGGATCATCGGCATCAATCTGCGCGGCACGATGATGCTGGGCCAGATCGTCGCTCGCGGGCTGATCGCGGCGGGCCGGCCGGGCGCGATCGTCAATGTCGGTTCGGTCTCGGGACTGCGCGGCAATCGCGGCCGGGCCGCCTATGGCGCGTCCAAGGGGGCCGTGCATCTGCTGACCCAGGTGATGGCGCTGGAACTGGCGCCTTACGGCATCCGGGTCAACTGCGTCGCGCCGGGCCCGATCGACACGCCGCTGACCCGTGCCGTCCATCGCCCCGAGGTCCGCGCCTCGTGGGAAGAGCGCGTGGCGCTCGGCCGCTATGGCACGCCCGAAGAGATGGCCAGCGTGATCCGCTTCCTGGCCGGCGATGCCGCGGGTTACGTCACCGGCCAGATCGTCGCGGCCGATGGCGGGGTTCAGGCGGTCGGGATCAGGGATTGATGATGCCCGGCCTTCATCTCTCTTGAATTGATTTTCATGCCGCGGCATGATCTCGCCACGTTGGCGGGGTAAGGGGTGTCCCAACTGCATGAGGGCCTGAGACCGATGAACATGATCTTCGACGCCATCATGCCCTACGTGCTGGTCCTGGGACTTCTTGGCCTGTTCTCCTGCTTCTGGATGGCGGAGCAGACCCGCCGCAGCCTGGCGGCCAAGGGGGGAGAAGACGGCGTGATCAATGCGCTCAGCTGGCCGTGGCGGCTGATGCTGCGTGCGGCCGGGCGGGCCTGAGCCGGGGCGCGTCGTGGATGACGTCCTGACCGCCGGCACGGTGCTGGCGGCCGGGCATGGTCATGATTGCCGGGCATCGTCATGATTGCCGGGCATCGTCATGATTGTTTTGGTCCTGCTCACGGCATATATCGTGGACATGAGGATCGCTGTCTCGGAAAGCGGGGAGGACGTCATGCAGCCTGACCTGATCAGCTTCCTGCTTGTCGTATCGGGGGCGCCGGTCATCTTCCGGATGGCGGAGCAAACCCGCCGCAGTCTGGCCGCCAAGGGGGGAGAAGACGGCGTGATCAATGCGCTCAGCTGGCCCTGGCGGCTGATGCTGCGCGCGACCGGCCGGGCCTGAGCCGGGGCGCGTCGTGGATGACATCCTGACCGCCGGCACGGTGCTGGCGGCACTCGATCTGATCGGCACCTTCGTCTTCGCCCTGTCGGGGGCCGTGGTCGCGGTGCGCCGGGGGCTGGACCTGTTCGGTGTGCTGGTGCTGTCCTTTGCGGCCGCGAGTGCCGGCGGCATTCTGCGCGATCTGCTGATCGGCGCGGTGCCGCCGGCGGCGATCAGCCAGCCGCGCTATGTGCTCACCGCCTGTGTGGCGGGGATCTTCACCTTCTATCGTCATGCCCTGATCGAACGCTTCCGCAACCCGGTGCAGGTGAGCGATGCGGCAGGGCTTGCGCTGTTCGCGGTCTCGGGCGCGCAGAAGGCGCTGGGGGCCGGGCTGGAGCCGGCGATGGCGGCGCTGCTCGGCATGCTGACGGGCATCGGCGGCGGCATCGTGCGCGACGTTCTGGTCGCCCAGGTGCCGGCCGTGCTGAAGGCTGATCTTTATGCGGTGGCGGCCCTTGCCGGTGCCGGGGTGGTGGTCACTGCCCATGCGCTGGGCCTGCCGGCGGCTCCGTCCATGCTGGCGGGTGCGGCGCTCTGTTTCGGATTGCGGGTCATGGCCATCCGGCATGGCTGGCAGCTGCCGGTGCCCCGGCAGCCGGATCGGGAGGACCGGAGCTGACGACAGAACGGAGCAATGGGCTTGCCGTATCGGATTTCCGACACAGATCCGTATGGCAGGGTGCCCCTGCCCTGAGACCGTCTGCCGGAGATCCACCCCGATGACGGACAAGCCCATCAGCCGCCGACAGTTCCTGTGCAGTACCGCTGCCGGACTGGCGGCGTTCACCCTGTCGCCCGGTCCTGCCGGTGCCGCCGGATCGCTGTCCGGCGTATCGGTGCCCGGTGCCGGCACGCCGCTGCTGCGGGCCATTCCCTCGACCGGTCGCGCCGTCCCGGCGGTCGGGCTCGGCACCTGGATCACCTTCAATGTCGGCCGCGACGCGCAAGCCATCGCCGGCTGTACCGAGGTGATGCGCGCCTTCTTCGACGCCGGCGGCCGGGTGATCGACAGCTCGCCCATGTATGGCTCGTCGCAGATGGTGGTGGGCCAGGGGCTCGCGACACTGGATGCCCGCGACCGCGTGTTCTCGGCCGAGAAGGTCTGGACCTCGTCGGGCCGCGACGGACCCGGGCAGATCGAGGAGACGCGCCGGTTCTGGGGCGTGAAACGGTTCAGCCTGATGCAGGTCCACAACCTCCTCGCCTGGCAGGATCATCTGGAGACCCTGTTCGCGATGAAGGCCGAGGGCCGCCTGGACCATGTCGGCATCACCACTTCGGAAGGCCGGCGCCACGACGGCTTCGAGCAGGTGATGGCGACGCAGCCGCTGGACAGCGTGCAGGTCACCTACAACCCGCTCGATCGCGAGGTCGAGGCGCGGATCCTGCCGCTCGCGGCCGATCACGGCCAGGCGGTGATCGTGAACCGGCCCTTCCGTCAGGGCGCGCTGACCCGGCGGCTGGCGGGGGTGCCGCTGCCCGGCTGGTCGCGCGAGCTGGAGGTGTCGAGCTGGGCGCAGGCGCTGCTGAAATTCATCCTGGCCCATCCGGCGGTGACCTGCGTCATTCCGGCCACGACCCGCGTCGACCATGTCCGCGAGAATCTGGCGGCGGCATCGGGCCCGCTGCCGGACCGCGCCTTGCGGGAGCGGATCGCCGCGGATGTCGAGGCGGCAGTCTGATGCCCTGGACCGACTACACCCTGAACGACTTCCTGCTGTTTGCCCCCGAAACCTATCAGCGCCTGTTCATCCGCTATCACGAGGCGATCTGGCCGCTGCAGATCCCGGTGGTCATCGCCATGCTGGTGATCCCCTGGCTGATCCTGCGCCGCGGCGGGGTGGAGCCGCGGATGATGCGCATCGCCCTGCCGATCCTGGCGGTGGTCTGGGTGTGGATCGGCACCGATTTCCTTTATCAGCGCTATGGCGAGATCAACTGGGCGGCGGTCTGGCCGGCCGCCGGCTTCATGCTGCAGGGCGTGCTGCTGCTGGCGACGGCCTTCGCCGAGCCGGAACAGCCCCCGGATGTCCGCGTCCCGCCCGCCGCCCGCGATGCCGGCCTGCTGGTCATGGCCGCAGCCGTGATCCTGCTGCCGCTCGCCGCGCCGCTTTCGGGCCGGCCCTGGCTCTCGGCCGAACTTGTGGGCGTGACCCCGGATGCCACCGCGCTCTTCACCCTGGGCCTGCTTGCCCTGAAACCGCTCCGCCTGCGCCTGCTGCTTTTGCCGGTGCCGCTGCTCTGGTGTCTGCTCTCGACCCTCACCCAGATCGCCATGGACTGGCCCGACGCCTGGATCCTGCCGGCCCTCGCCGCGGCCGCGGTGGCGGCAACGCTGTTGCCGCGGGAGAAGGGTATCGGTCGTTAGCCCTTCGTCTCCGCCCCCACCGGCAGCAGCTCGACCAGGGCGGCGGCGATGATGCGGGTGGCGCGGCGGAGGTCGTCGAGGGTGATGCGTTCATCGGCGCGGTGGCCGTGGGCGTCCTCGGGGTCGCGGGGGCCGGCGCCATAGGTGACGGTGGGGATGCCGGCGGCGGCGTAGTGGCGGGCATCCGAATAGAGGGCCGAGCTGCTCTCGCCCACCTCTTCGCCCATTTCCCGCGTGGCGGCGCGGCGGATCGCGGCCGACAGCCGGGCGACCTCGCCCACGGGGGTGAGGGGGCGGGCGAGCAGCAGGCGCGTGCAGTGGGTCTTGAGCGCACCGGCCCCGGCGCCGGTCCGTTCGACCAGGCGGATCAGCTCGGCCTCCACCGCTTCGGGATCTTCATCGGGGGTGATACGGCGGTCGATCACGAAGCGGGCGCGGTCGGCGACCATGTTGGGGTTGGTGCTGGCGGCAAGGCTGCCGATCACCAGCGGCGGACCGCCGTCGGCGGCGAGCCGGTCGCGCAACTCGTAGACCGCCTGCATGATCCGCAGCGCCGCCTCGATCGCATCTGCGCCGCTTTCGGGCCGGGCGGCATGGGCGGAGCGGCCCTCCACCGTCACCTCCAGATGCAGACAGCCGTTCTGCCGGGTGCCGACGGCGTAGGAGCCGCCCGAGCAGATCGCGAAATCGGGCCGGGTTTTCCGCCGCTCCAGGATCAGCGGCGGCCCGACATCGCCGCCGCTTTCCTCGTCCCAGGTCAGATGCAGCTCGATCGTGCCGCCGAGGCTGAGGCCGGCTTGTCTGATCGCCCTGAGCGCCAGCGCATAGGCGACGATGTCGGATTTGGCGACCGCGGCGCCCCGACCATGCATCCGCCCGTCGCGGACCACGGCCGCATAGGGTTCGACCGACCAGCCATGGCCCGGCGGCGGGACGTCGCCATGGGACGCGAGCGCGATGGTGGGGCCGGGGCCGAATTCCGCGCGCACGATCAGGTTGGGCGCAGCGGCGACGCCAGCCACCCCGAAGGCCGCTTCGGGCACGGGCACGCGCTCCACCTCGAAGCCCAGCGTCTCCAGCCAGCCGGCGGTGACCTCGGCGATGGCGGTGCAGTCGCCGGGCGGCGCGTCGGAGGGCGTGCGCACCAGTTCGGAGAGGAAGTCGATCGCGGTCTCGTGGTTGCGGTCGACGATCCCGGCGAGGCGGGCGGTATCGGTGCTGGGACTGGCTGGCACGCTCACGGCTGGGGGCTCCTTGAAGATGGCCTGCCCCTTCAACGCCGGCGCAGCCTGAGCCGTTCCCCGAAAGCGAGATAGAGCCCGGCCGCGACCACGATCGCGGCCCCGGTCAGCGTCCACTGATCGGGCAGATGGCCGAAGATCACGAAGCCGACCGCGGTCGCCCAGATCAGCTGGGTATAGCTGAAGGGCGAGATCAGCGAGGCAGGGGCGAGGCGGAGCGCCGAGATCAGTGCCAGATGCCCCAGGGCGCCGAACAGGCCGAGCAGCGCCATCATCACCCAGGTGCGGGCATCGACCGGCGCCCAATAGAACGGCACCGCGATCGAGGTGAGCGTGAAGCCGAACAGGGCGGCGTAGAACAGCCCGACCAGCGGCCCGTCATAGGGCGAGATCTGGCGGGTGATGATCTGATAGACCGCGAAGCTGAGCGCCATGGCGAAGGCATAGAGAATGCCGGGGTCGAGATTGCCCGGATCGGGGCGCACGGCGATGAGCGCGCCCCCCAGCCCGAGCAGCACCGCCGCCCAGCGCTTCGGGCCGATCGCTTCGCCGAGGAGCGGCCCCGACATCAGGGTCACCATCAGCGGCGCCGTGAAATTCACCGCATAGAGCTGGGTGAGCGGCAGGCGGTGCACGGCCAGATAGGCGAAGACGGTTGACGAGATCAGCAGGGCCGAACGGGCGAGCTGACGGCCGGGCACGCGGGTGGAGATCATCCGCCTGAGCCCGAAAACCGGGATCAGCGGCAGCATCCACAGCAGATGGAAGCCATAGCGCGCCCAGACCAGCTGCGGCACCGGCTGGGTTTCCGAGAGCAGCTTGGCGATGGTGTCCATGGCCACGAACTGGCCCACCGCCACGATCATCAGGCCGATGCCCTTCAGACGGTCAAGCGACGGGTTGGGGGCGAGCGACGGGTTGGAGGCCCCAAGCGACTGCGTTCCGACCGGCTCCGGGCCGGCGGGCGGGGTGGGGGTCGTGGTCATTGTCGGAACCGATCTGGCGCAGGGTCCGCAGTGCGGAGAAAGATGGTCCGCCAAGCTTGCCGGGGATCGGCGGCCAGGTACAGCGCTTCGTCCGCAAGGGTCCATGATCCGGCACCGGACCGGCATCCACCGGTGTTTACGCAGGATCTTCAATCCACGCGCCGACAAAGCCGGACTGGTGCATACTGCATCCCAACCGGTCGCACGGGACGACGACGGCCGGAGAGGGGATGTGATGGGTGATGTGATGGCACATGTGACGAGACGCGTGCGGGCGGGTGTCGCGGCGATCGCCGTGGCGCTGGCTCTGGTGAGCCTGCCGCCGGTGGCGGCCAGGCTGAATGCCGCCGAGGTGCCGGCGGTGAGCTTCACGATCGAGGGCCGGGCGTTTTCGCTGGATCGCGAGGCCCTGCTGAAGCGGCCCGATCTGACCGTGATCGATGTGCCGGACGACGTCTCCTATCACCGGCCCATGCGCTATAAGGCGGTGCCGCTGGCGCCGATCCTGGCCGATCACGGCCTGGCGGCCGACGACCATCTGGAGGTGGCGGCGCTGGACGGTTTCGTGGCCCAGCTGCCGGCGGCCCTGGTGCTGGAAACCCGCCCCGACCGCGCCCGGGCCTGGCTGGCGCTGTCCACGGCGGATGGCCCCACGGCGGATGGCCCCACGGCGGGTGGTGATTGGCCGACCCTGCCCGACAAGGATGCCGATCCGGGCCCGTTCTATGTGGTGTGGACCAATGCGGCGGCGAGCGGGGTGACCCAGGAGCAATGGCCCTATCAGGTGGCGAGCTTCACCGCTACCGTGCCGCTGCTGGACCGCTTCCCGCCGATGCGGGTGGCGGAGACGCTGCCGGCCGATGCGCCGGAGCGGAAGGGCGAGCAGGTCTTCGCGGTGCAGTGCGCCGCCTGCCACAAGATCAACGGTGCCGGCCCGGCCGAGCTGGGCCCCGATCTGAACCTGCCGATGAACCCGACCGAATACTTCCAGCCGGCAGCGCTGAAGAAATTGATCCGCAATACGAAATCGGTGCGCAGCTGGCCGGGATCGGTGATGCCGGCCTTTTCTGCCGACGAGCTGAGCGATGCCGATATCGACCATATCGTGGCCTATCTGACCCATATGGCCGGCCGCAAGGCCGGGCCCGCGAAGTGACCATGGCGGCCGAGGGGCGTGGCGCGCCTGCGCCAACAGGCGTAGGCTGACCCGGCGCGCGGGCGACAGGGACGGCGCCGGAATAACAGTCAGGGGCGGTTGAGGGAATGCAGCTTCGGAACGCAATGCGGGCCCGTCGGATGGTGGCCGGAGCCGCGGTGGCGGCGGCTCTGGTGACGATGGCAACCCTTGCGGCGGCACAGACCGGGCTGCCGCCCCTTTCTGCGGGTGGGGCGTCTTCGGGTGGGGGCGAAACCACGGCCGCGCCCCGCCAGCTGCCGCCGATCCTGTCGGCCGCCCCGGTGCCGGGGCCGGTGAAGACCGGGCCGGATGCGCCGTCGCCCGAAGCCGCGCGCGGCGTGCTGGAGCCGGCGGCGGAGGCGGTGATTTCGGCCGAGATCGCCGGGCGGATCGTCGATCTGCCGGTGACCGAAGGCGCGGACTTTGCCAAAGGCGCCCTGCTGGTGCGGTTCGACTGCACGCTCTACGAGGCCCAGCTGGCCCAGGCCCGTGCCCAGGCGGCGGGGGCCAAGGCCGCACTCGACAACGCCCGCAGCCTGGCGAAGCTTCAGTCGATCGGCGTGCTGGACGTGCAGCTGGCCGAGGCGAAGCTGGCCGAGGCATCGGCCGCCATCCGGCTGAGTTCCGCCACGGTGGAGCGCTGCCGGATCGAGGCGCCCTATGCCGGCCGGGTGGTGCGCCGCCTGGCACAGCCGGCCGAAGGCGTCGCTGCCGGTGACGATCTGCTGGCGATCGTCTCGGACGGGCTGCCACGCATCCGGCTGATCGTACCGTCGACCTGGCTGGCCTGGCTGGTGCCCGACATGCCGTTCGATTTCGCGGTCGATGAGACCGGCGGCACGGTCAAGGCGCAGGTCACCGCCATCGGCGCCCGGGTCGATCAGGTGTCGCAGACCGTGCCGGTGCTGGCGGCGATCCAGGGCCGGCCCGGTGATCTGCTGCCGGGCATGAGCGGCACCGCCCGCTTCGACCCTGCCGCACGGCCTGCGGGCCCCGCCGAACCCGTGCCGCAGGCTAAACCGCAAGGGACGCCGAAATGAACGCCGACCCCCGGCCGCAGCCACCCAAGATCGATCTGCAGAAGCTGGCTGCCGCGGCGGCGAAGCCTGGGGCATCCTCAGCCGGGGCATCCTCGGCGGGGGCGGCAGCGGATCCGGCGCGTGGCCGGTCGGCGATCCTGTTCTCGATCATGCTGTCGCTGGAACGTGCTGCCCGGCGCGCGCCGGATGTGCAGAGCCTGCGCTATGTGATCGTCAACGAAACCCGCCGTCTGCTGCCCTATCGCCAGGCGGCGCTTGCCGAGGGCGCGATCCGCCCGAAACCCGTCGCCCTGTCGGATGTGCCGGGGGTGGAGCGCACGGCGCCCTATGTCACCTGGCTGGAACGGGTGCTGGGCCATCTGGCCGCCGCCCATCGCGACCAGGTGAAGGCGCTGAAGGCGGCGCCGGCGCCTGTACCGGCAGCACAGCCGCTGGCCGGAGCCGCACCGGCGCCGGCACCCGAGGCCGAGCTGCTGAAGCCGCGGCTGGTGACGCCCGCCGATCTGCCGCAGGAACTGGCCGAGGCCTGGCCGGAGCTGGCCGCCCCCCATGCGCTGCTCTGCCCGCTGGCCGATCGCGAGGGCCAGGTGCGCGGCTGGCTGTGGCTGGCCCGCGATACCGGTTTCGCCCCCGCCGATCAGGTGCTGGCTGCCCAGCTGGCCGATGCCTATGCCCATGCCTGGCTGGCGCTGGCCGGCCGCGGTGCCGGTCGGCGGCGGCTGCCGCGGCCGCGCTGGCTGGTGCTGGGGCTGGTGGCGGCCGCCGTTGCCGCCGGCTTCATTCCGGTGCCGCAAAGCGTGCTGGCGCCGGCCGAGGTGTCGGCCAGCGATCCGGCGACCGTCGCCTCGCCGCTGGACGGGGTGGTGCAGGCGATCGAGGTGCAGCCCAACCAGCGGGTCGAGGCCGGCGACCTGCTGCTGACGCTTGATCCGACCAATCTTCAGGCCGAGGTGGCGGTGGCCCGGCGTACGCTGGAAATCGCCGAGGCCGAACTGCGCCGCGCGCGCCAGGGCGCCTTCAACGACCGCGATGCCGGCGCACAGATCGCCCTGCTGGAAGCCCGCGCCCGGCTGCGCCAGGCGGAGCTGGAGTATGCCGAACAGCGCCTGGCCCGGGTGGAGGTGCGTGCCGAACGCCCGGGCATCGTGCTGTTCACCCGTGCCGACGACTGGATCGGTCGGCCGGTGCAGACCGGCCAGCGGATCATGACCATCGCCGATCCGTCCCGGGCCGAGATCCGCGTGGAACTGCCGGTGGGCGAGGCGATCCGGCTGGAGCCGGGCGCGCCGGTGCAGCTGTTCCTGGATGCCCGGCCGCTGGAGCCGGTGGCCGGGCGGATGACCAGCCTGAGCTATACGGCTGAGCAGACCCCGGGCGGCATTCTGGCCTATGAGCTGAAGGCCCGGCTGGACCAGAAGGCGGGGGAGGCCCTGCCCAGGGTGGGGCTGCGCGGCACCGCCAAGGTCTATGGCGCGGATGTGCCGCTCGCCTTCTATCTGTTCCGCAGGCCGCTGGCGGCGCTGCGCCAGCATACCGGGTTCTAGGCCATGGTCGCATCCGTGCAGGGCAGCGCGCCGGGGGGGCCGACCATCTCGTTCGGGGGCGGCGCGGGCGGCCAGCAGCAGGCCAAGCCGGTGCCGCGGCTGCGCGAGGATCTGAAACTGCTGCCGGGCCCCACCGATCTGGACGGCAGCCCCAGCTGGACGATTCTGGATCCGGCACGCGGGCGCTATTACAGCCTGTCGCCCCAGGCGGTGGCGCTGCTGGGCGCCTGGGATCAGGGCATGCCCGACAGGGTTCTGGCCCGGGCCATGGCCGCCTCTCGCCTGCCGCTGGAGCTGAGCGATGTGGACGAGCTGGCCCGTTTCCTGATCGCCAACAATCTGGTCGCGGGCGACGAGCCGGGGATGAGCGGCAGCTATCTTCGCCAGCGCAAGGCCGCGAAGCGCAGCGCCTTTTCCTGGATGCTGCACAATTATCTGTTCGTGCGCGTGCCGCTGGTCCGCCCCGATATGTGGCTGGACGGGCTGACGCCGCTTGGCCGGATGATGTTCTCCAAAGGGGCGGGGCTTACCCTGCTCACTTTGGTCGCCGTCGCGCTTTATCTGGTCGGGCGGCAGTGGGATGTGTTCCTGCACACCTTCACCAGCTTCCTGACGCTTGAAGGGGCGGTGTGGTTCGGCCTGGCGATGGTCGTGGCCAAGGTGCTGCACGAGATGGGCCACGCCCTGGCCGCCAAGCGCTTCGGCTGCCGGGTGCATTCCATGGGCGTCGCCCTGCTGGTGATGATGCCGGTGCTTTATACCGATGTCAGCGACGCCTGGCGGCTGCCGGAACGCCACCGGCGGCTGATCATCGGTGCCGCCGGCATGGCGGTGGAGCTGGGCATCGCCGCAATCGCCACCATTCTTTGGACGATGATGCCCGACGGGCCGGCACGCTCGGCGGTGTTCTTTCTGGCGGCGGTGTCGTGGTTCATGACCCTGCTGGTCAATCTGAATCCGCTGATGCGCTTCGACGGCTATTACCTGCTGTCGGATCTGATCGGCGTGCGCAACCTGCAGGGCCGCGGCTTCGCGCTGGCCCGCTGGCATCTGCGCGAAACCCTGTTCGGCCTGGGGCGCGAGCCGCCGGAAGTGCTGCCGCCGCGCACCCGCCACGCCGTGCTGCTTTATGCCTATGGCGCCTGGATCTGGCGGTTCTTCCTGTTCCTGGGCATCGCCGTGCTGGTCTATCACGCTTTCTTCAAGGTGCTGGGCATCATGCTGGCGGCGGTGGAGGTGTGCTGGTTCCTGGCGATGCCGGCGCTGCGCGAAATCGGCGAATGGTGGAAGGCGAGGGACGAGATGCGGATGAACCGGGCCATGGCCCGCAGCCTGGCGGTGCTGGCGCTGCTGATCGGGCTCGCCTTCGTGCCCTGGCAGGGCGATATCGGCCTGCCGGCGATGCTGGAGGCATCGGCCAGCCCGCGGCTGCATCCGCCGGCGCCGGCACGGGTGGTGGAGGTGCCGGTGGCGGCAGGGGCGCGCGTGACCGCCGGCCAGCCGGTGGTGGTGCTCGACAACCCCGATCTGGACCGGAAGATCGAGATGATCCGCCTGGAGCTGGACGTGACCCAGAGGCTGATCCAGCGCCAGGCCGCCAGCGCCGCCACCGCCGCCGAGGTGGGCGTGCTGGAAGGGCGGCTGGCCGCCCGGCTGGCGGAGCTGGACGGGCTGATGGCAGAGCGCGCCCGGCTGGTGGTGCGCGCGCCGCAGGACGGCATCTTCCGCGACCCGCCGGCCGATCTGATGCCGGGATTGTGGGTGTCCCCCGCACGGGTGCTGGGGCTGGTGGTCGCCGCCGAGGGCGGGCGGATCGAGGCCTATGTCCGGGGCGAGGATCTGCCGCGGCTGCAGGTCGGCGCCCGCGGCCGGTTCGTGACCGACGACCCCGCGCGCGACCCGCTGCCGGTGGTGGTGACGGCCGTGTCCGAAACGGCCGTCGATGCCCTGGATCAGCCGGCCCTGGCCAGCCAGAATGGCGGGCCGATCGCGACCGAGCTGGACCACGAGCGCCGCCCCGTGCCGCGCGGCGCGGTCTATCGGGTGTGGCTGGAACCCGATGCCGGCGCCGGGCTGCCCGCCGGCCAGACGCTGGCCCTGCGGGGCATGGTGCGGATCGACGCACCGGCGGAAAGCTTCGCCGCCAGCCTGTGGCGCCGGGTGATCGCCGTCGCCATCCGCGAAAGCGGCTTCTGATCCGCATATCCGAGGGGCGACGAAAAAAGCGCGGCAGGACGCATGTCCGCCGCGCTCAAGTCGGTGTCGCATCTACACCACACAAGTTCGGGTAAACCTGTACGGTGGGGCCGGCGGCATCGCGTCATGCCCTCCGTCCCATACATCCCCCCGCGCCATCGCACGACCGGGCTGCGACCCCGACTATAGGGTGCCTGCCCGGAGATGTCCATCGCGTTTCGATGGTGTGGGTGATGATGTTCGCGCCCAGGGTGGGGCATGGCGATCCGGGCGGGAGAACCCCGGCGAACCCTGACCGAAAGGGTGGGGCGGGGACGGGTGAATATTGCACCGCATTCACCGGAAGCCGGGCCCGTCCGGCCCTGTCCGGGCGATCGCCCCGGCATTCTGCACCGGTCGGATCGTCGCTTGCGGATGCGGCGTTAACCATGATGTGACGCCGTCCTTTTCCGGATATGTTCCCGTTTTATACGGATCGACTACAACCCTAAGGAGAGTAATTACAACCAGAATTGGAACATATCGGGGATATATCAGGAAAATCAGGCCGGTCGGGGGCTTGCAGCCTGCGGCTGTCGATCACAGTGCGATGATATGTCACTCAGCATCCGGCCGGTTGCGGTGCGGGCGTTTACCTTTTGGAAATGCTGCAATGCAGCATGGCGCCGCGACATGTTTCTTGTTCTTGTGAATTGTGCAGTTTCATGTGAGGTATAGCACACGGGATGTCCGGCGCTTTAAGGAAATTTAAATAAAATGTTCAATGCTTGCCCCCGCTCCGATGCCGATTGCCCCGGAAACACGCCGAAAACGTGTATGATTCTGTGCCTGTACGCGCCTTGTTCCGATGGTTTTGCGGCGCAAGACGAAACCGTTATGTTCTCGTCGGGCAGAGCAGGGCAGGCGGGCGCGCGGCCTGTGACCGCGCGCCCGCAGGGGCCGGGGGTGACGGTCGGGCAGCGGGTCAGAGGGTGGCGCGGATGATCGCGGTGGCCGCCAGCCAGGGCGCACCCAGCGGCACCGGCACCCCGCCGCCGGCCGGCAGAACCGCCAGCCCGCCCTCGATCGCCGGGGCCAGGAAACGGCCATCGGCGCGGCTGGCATCGGCATAGGCCTGGACCGGAACGGAGACTTCGACGCCCTGATTATCAAAGATCGTGTGGCCATCGCCCGGGATCAGCCCGGTGGCCGGGGTGGTGAACGTCGCCTGCGCGCCGGCGGCCGGCAGCTGAAGCCCGATCTCGCGCAGCGTGATGTCGTGGTCATGGGCGGGCAGCTGGTCGGCGGTCAGCACCAGGGCCTCGGCACCGCCGCTGTCGGCGGGGGCGTAGGCCGCCGTGTCGGGGCCCTGGCCGGCCCCCAGAAACTGCCGGCCGCGGAGGTCGGGCAGGGCGAAATCGGTGACGCCGTCACCGCCGAAACGGCTGCCGATGGCGGCGAACAGCTCGGCCCGAATAAAAGGGGCACGCGGATCGTCTCCGCGTGCCCCCCTGATGCGTCGTCGACGGTGTGGCGCCCGGTCAGCCCCGCGGCGGATAAATGCCATAGAGCGGGGTGATGTATTGCAGCACCGCGAAGGGCTGCATGATCTGGACCGGGACGTTCATGCCCGACGAGCCGACGGCGACCTGGCCGTTCATCTGCACCGGCAGGGTTGCTTCCGGGTCCTGTTTGGCGACGAACAGATTGGCGGGCCGGGTGGGGGAGCCGGGCGCATTGGTCTGCACGAAATTGCCGTTGCTCAGGATGACGTTATTGGCCGGCTCGGACTCGGTCGCGTCGGTGGTGGCGACCGGAATCGCGGCCTGCAGTTCTGCCGTAACGGTATGGGTGTGATGGGCCAGATTGTTGCCGGTCAGCGTAATGGTCTCGGTGCCGCCGGTCTGGCCCAGGGCATAGTTCGACAGGCCGGGCCCCTGGCCCGCACCCAGGGGGGTGCGGCCGATCAGGTTGGGCAGGGCAAAGGTGGTCTGGCCGTCGCCGCCGAAGGTGGTGCCGATCAGGGCGAACAGGGCGTCGTTCTGTGCGATCGACAGCAACTGGCCGGCGCAGAAGGCATAGCCGCGCGGTGCAAAGCTCGGCGCCCAGAGGAACACGGCCCCCAGATAAACTCCGTCCATCGGTTCTCTCCTGTTTTCGCGTCGGGGGCCGGTCAGCTGCGCGGCGGGAAAATGCCGTACATGGCGATGATGATGTTCAGGCCCAGATAAGGCTGGGTGATCGGGGTCTGGGCCGTGTGGCCGGTCACCCCGAAGGTGACGGTGCCGCCGGCCGCCCCCGTCGCCGAGGTGACATCGGCCGGGCCGGCTGCGTAGGCGTTGACCGGGGCAGAAACTTCGACGCCACTATCCTCGTAAGTGGTATGCGCCATGCCGAAGGCGAGCCCTGTGGCCGGCCCGTTGGTGTCGGCCTGGGTGGCGGTGGCCGGCAGGGTGCCGGTGACCGGGCTGACCGCATGGGTATGGGCCGGCATATTGGTCGTCAGCAGGGTGGTCTGGTCGGTGCCGGCGACTTCGCCTTCGACATATCGGGTGCCGGTGGTCGAGCTGCCGGCGGCCAGGCCGGCGCGGCCACGCAGATCGGGCAGGGCGAAGGTCTGGATGCCGTTACCGCCATAGGTGGTGCCGATCAGCGAAAACAGCGCGGTGTTCTGGCTGATCGCGATCAGCTGATTGGCGCAATAGGCCCAGTTGCGGGGGGCGAAATCCGGCGCCCAATGCATGCAGAGTCCGATGAAGGGGGTCATCTTTCCGAAACCTTATGGATGGTGGAAACCATGTGGATGGCGACCGGGCCCCTGGATGGCGACCGGGGCGGTGCCGGCCCGGCGGCGCGGCGGAAACCGGTCAGCTGCGCGGCGGAAAGATGCCCTGCATCGCAAAGATGAAGTTGAGCGCCGTATAGGGCTGCATGATCGAAAAGGGTTGGGAGTTGCCGGTGGGGGTAGCGGTCAGATCCCCCGGCATGGTGACCGGCAGCACGGCATTGGCCTGGGCGGTGGTGAAATTCGACACCGGGTAGGTCCGGGCGGAGGGGCCGCTGCCGATGCGGACCGACCCGGTGGCGAGCACGCCGGTGGCCGGATCGGGCGCCGTGGCCGGGGCGGTCGACAGCGGCAGCACCGGGTGCAGCTGGGGGACGGTGAAATGGGTATGGGCCGGCAGGGTCTGATCGGTCATGGTCTGGGTTTCGCTGCCGGCCGCCTGGCCCAGAGAGACCGGTGACAGGCCCGGGCCGTCGCCGGCACCGACGGGGATGCGGCTGCGCAGGTCGGGCAGGGCGAAGGTGGTGCTGCCGTTGCCGCCATAGGTGGTGCCGATCAGCGCGAACACCGCCTGATTCTGGGCGATCGAGAGGATCTGGCCCTGGCAGAAGGCCCATCCCTTGGGCGCGAAATCCGGCATCCAGGTCACGATGCTGGCGATGAAGGGTGAATCCATATCCGGTCTCCGTCCTCGTCCTGTTCCGTCTTGTTGTCGACATGGCTGTCGTCGCGACGTGGTGATGCGGTCGCCCGGCCGGGCCGCAGCCGGTGGTTTCGGCAGGCGTTGGTATCAGCAGGCCTTGGTATCAGTGGGGGGCGTCAATTGAAGATCGCTTCGTAGTGATTGCCCGGCACCGGCCGCCCGGTCGACGGATCGACCGGTGCGATCACCGGGCAGATGAACATCATCTTCAGCAGCCCCAGCCGGGGATGGGCGATGTCGTAGCTGTTGGCCGGCAGATAGATCTGGGGGGGGCCGCGGAAGATCAGGCTGAAGCCCAGGCGGCGCTGGCCGGTCAACATGGCCTGGATACCGGGCTGGGCGGACACCAGGGTCAGCGGCAGATTGCCCTGGGGCAGGCGCACATGGAATTCGGTGCCGACATGCGGCGCGAAGGTTTCAAAGGTGAAGTTCTCGAACATCCCACATCCCGATGGTTGACCGGCGGCAGACCCGGCGGGATGCAGTCCCACACCAGCCTGGATTGCATGCATCTGCGGCGCATTCCCGCCGTTTCGCTTGGCGGTTGCCGTGCGTGATTAATGTCGCATGGTTTGCGACAGGAGTCTTGCCCGTCATGTGAGGGCGAGGTTAATGGCCGTTGATATAGCTCAAATGCTTGGGATCGTTGAAAAACGCGCCGAATCAATCTTCTGGAGCACTGCTTTGCCGGGCGCACGCCCCGAAAGCCGCTTTTCGGGTCAGTAAGGTTCAGCTAGGTTAACCAAAACCCGACGAAGGTACGCTGCGTCCGGCCGGACGGGTGTATCGTTGCGATATGCGGCACTTCGTGACGAAGAACCGCCGGCGCCGCGGGAATGACAGTCAGACCGGGTGCGGAGATCACGTCGCCCGGTCGTCACGGGGTTTCGGGGGACGGGTATCATGCGCCGCTTTCGTCGTCGGGGAGATCATGCCAGCCGTCACATCACCGGGCCGCGCCGCCCGGGCCGGCGGGGGGCGCTGGCCCAGGCGCTTGAACCACGGATGATGTTCGATGCCGCCGGTGTCGCCACCGCGGCAGAGGCGCTGCAGGATCAGGCGGCCCAGGATGCCGCGCAGGAACTGCACCCCGATACCGCCGGCGACGGCAGTGCGGCCGATACCGGCCATCAGGCCGATGCCCATGACGGTGCCGCCCTGGTGGAAACCGCTGCCCAGGGCGGCGATGACGGATCGGATGTGACAGCGGCCCCCGCCGCGGCGGGTGACCGGCGCGAGGTCGCCTTCATCGACACCCGCGTCACCGACTGGCAGACCCTGGCCGCCGGCCTGGCCCAGGATGTCGAAATCGTGGTGCTGGATGCCGGCCGCGACGGGCTGGAACAGATCGCCGACTGGATGGCCGAACAGTCGGGGGCAGTGGATGCCATCCACATCATTTCGGAAGGCAGCGTCGGCGAAATCTGGCTGGGATCTTCCACCCTTTCGGACAGGAATATCGACGACCGGGCCGGCGACCTGGCGGTGATCGGCGCCGGCCTGGCCGAGGATGGCGACATCCTGCTTTATGGCTGCGACGTGGCCGGCGGCAGCGACGGCCTGGCCTTTCTGGGCCGGCTGGCAGAGCTGACCGGCGCCGATGTCGCCGCCTCGGACGATGCCACCGGCAGCGTCGCCGCCAATGGCGGTGGCCGTTTCGGCGACTGGGATCTGGAAGTGTCGATCGGCCAGGTCGACACCATGATCGCGGTGACGGAAGACACCCGCGCCGGCTATGACGGCCTAATGGCGACCTTCACCGCCGGTACGGCGGCCCAGCTGGAAACCGCGATCACCAATGCCAATGCCGCGGCCGGCACCGATCAGATCGACATCACGGCCAATCTCACGGTCTCCGCCAGCTTCAGCGCCATCACCGACAATGTGCTGATCCGGTCGAACGACACCACCACCCGGGTGCTGGATGCGAGCAGCCTGACCAATGGCAGCGTGTTCACCGTCACGGATGCCACGGTCACCTTTGCGCGGCTGCAGATCGAGAATGCGACCAGGACCTCGGGAGGCGGCGCCGGCATCAATTTCACCGCCTCCGGCTCGGACACGCTGACGCTGACCGACATCACCATGAACAATCTGACGGCTACGGCGGGCGGTGCCGTCTATATGGCCGGCGGCCAGCTGGCGATGACCGGCACCAACAGCTTCGTCGACAACCAGGCGACCAGCGGCGCCGGTGGCGCGATCTATATTTCCGGCGGCAATTTCATCCACACGGTCACCGGCCAGTTCACCACCAACACCGCCACTACGGAAGGTGGCGCGGTCTATCAGACCAGTGCGGCCGGCGCCACGCTGAACGTCACCGACAGCAGTTTCGATCAGAACAGTGCGACGAATGCCGGTGGTGCAATCCGGATTGAGGGAAATACTTCCGGAAATATTACCTTCTCGGTGACCGATAGCAGTTTTACCAACAATACGGCTGCGTCGGGCGGCGCTATCTCTTCGCGAACGGGTGGAGGGGCTACGACGGTTACACGGGCGACCTTCACGAGCAATAGTTCGACCAGCAGCTCTCCCTCTGCCGGAGGTGGGGCTATCGCGCTCGCGGATACGGCGACGGCGTCTGATGCCACTATAAATGACAGTACATTCACGCAGAATACAACCAATAGCAACGCAAACGGCGGCGCTGTCTTCGCAAATGATGGTACAAGAATTTCTCTGGATATCGCCCGCTCGACCTTTGATCGGAACACCGCTGGGATAGGCGGTGCGATCGCGATGCTGGGTACCGACAGCACCACCTCGGTGGTGAACTCTACCTTTTCGGGTAATTCGGCAACTTATGGTGGTGCGATCGAGAATTCCTCGGCGCTCACCGTGGCGCACAGCACCTTCTCGGGCAACAGCGCGAGCGGTGCCCCCTATAACGGCACGATCGATTCCTATGGCGGCTCGGTCAGTGTCAGCCATACGATTCTGGCCAACAACACCGGCAGCGGGGTGAACGTCACCGGCGGCAGTGCGACCAATGTCGGCTGGAACATCTATTTCGGCAACAGCCTTGCTAATAACGGCTGGGATGCGGGTCCCGGTACCGATCTGACCACTGATCCCAATCTGGGGGCGCTGGCGGATAATGGCGGCTATACCCAGACGATGAAGCCGGGCACCGGCAGCTCGGCGATCGATGCCGGCAATGCCTCGATCACCGGCCAGCCCGCCACCGACCAGACCGGCGCCACCCGCATTTCCGGCAGCGCCATCGATATCGGTGCGGTCGAAGCTGTGAACGACACCACCCCGGTGCTGGGCGGCCCGCGGACCGTGAGCTGGACCGAAGGCGACGCGCCGGTCATCCTGCTGCCCGATATCACGGTCGCCGATGACGACGGCGACCTGATCACCTCGGCGCGGGTCTGGATCTCCAACCCGCATGATGGCGATGTGCTCGCGATCACCTCGCCCGGGCCCTACAGTGCCAGCGTGGCGATGGAAGGCGGCCTTCTCGTCCTGACGCTGACCGGCAGCGGCACGGCGGCGCAGATGCAGGCGGCGCTGCGGACGGTCACCTATTCGTCCACCTCCGACGCCCCCACCTGGGGCAATACCGGATCGGCCTATACCCCCGATGCCGCCGGCTCGCGCATCCTCCGCGTCACCGTCACCGATGCCGACGGCGCCACCTCGGACGAGTTGGTCGGCAGCGGCGTCCAGGTTACCAGTGTGGACGACGATCCGCCGGCGATTTCGGCCGACACCTTCGTCTATACCCCGGGTGCCTATGGGACAGACAGCTATGCGTACTTCGCGCCGGACCTGTTCCTCATCGACGACACGACGATGATGAAATCGGTGACGGTGGAGCTGGTCAATCGCCCGGACAGTTCCGCGGAGCGCCCGCGCATTCAGGGAACCTATGCTGGTGTCAGCGTCTCGTATAATAACTACAAGCTTACCTTCACCGGCACCGCATCGCTCAATACGTACCAGAATATTCTCCGCAACATCGAGTACAAGAACACGTCGTCGGGGGCCACTGTCGATACGACCGACCGTATCATCCGCTATACGGTCACCGATGCCAATGATCAGGTCGGCACCTTCGATCTGACGATCGAGATCGACAAGACCCCGACGGTCGCCACCAATACCGGCACCACGGTTGCCGAGGGCGGATCGGGCAGCATCACCACCGCGATGCTGGAAGCCTCCGACGATTACGCCACCGGGGCGGATCTGATCTATACGGTGGCGGCGCTCAGTCATCTGACCGTGTCGCTCAACGGCAGCACGCTGTCGACCAACGGGACCTTTACCCAGCAGGATATCGACGACGGGCTCGTCACCTTCCAGCATGACGGCGGGGAAACTGCCGGCACCCTGACCTTCACGCTGAAGCAGTCGTCCGGAAACTATTCGGACTCGGTGCAGCATACCTTCACCGTCAACACGACGCCGGTGAACGATGCGCCGGTGGTGAACGACACCTCGGCGTCGCCGCTCTTCAGTGCCGGCGGCTCGCCGGTGGCGGTGGCCGAATCCGCAACGATCGTCGACGTCGACTCCGGCAATCTGACCAGCGTGGTCCTGACCCTGACCACCCGCCCGGGCGGGACGTCGGATCGTATCGCCATGTCGACCACGGGGGCGGACGATGCAAGTAACTACGGCATCAACGTCGCCTACAACAACGCCACGGGCACGCTGACCCTTTCGGGCACGGCCTCGGTCGCCCAATATCAGACCGTGCTGCGGGGCGTGGTCTATGCCTATACCGGCGCCACTGCCTCCATGCCCGGCGGCGACCGTGTGGTTTCGATCGTCGCGACGGATGACAGCGGCGACAGTGCGACCCAGGCCAGTGCCGCCTTCGAACGCACGGTCGAGGTCGATGCCCCGCCGAAGGTCGACACCAATACCGGTACGACGCTGGACGAGGGCGGCTCCACCACCATCACCTCGGCGATGCTGTCGTCGTCGGATATGGAAGACGCCGATCCGGCCGATGTCACCTATACCCTGACCACGGCGCCGGCCGCGGGCACGCTGAAGCTCAACGGTACCGCCCTGTCGGTGAATGACACCTTTACCCAGAAGGACATCGACGACGGGTTGCTGACCTACGAGCATGACGGCTCGGAAACCACGTCGGGCAGCTTCGGCTTCTCGGTGAAGGATACGACCAACCACACCGTCAGCAGTCAGACCTTCGCGATCACCGTAACGGCCGTGAACGACGCGCCCGAGATTACGGCGCCCGGGTCGATCGCCGTGACCGAAGACACCGAGACTGCGCTCACCGGCATTTCGATTTCGGATGCCGATGCCGGCACCAGCGATGTGACGGTGACCTTCACGGTGGGTGAGGGGGAGCTGGCCGCGACCAGCACCGCCGATGTCACGGTGGGCGGGACGGCGACCGCGCTGACGCTGACCGGCACGGTGGCCGACATCAATGCGTTCATCGCGGCCAGTGCGCTGACCTTCACGCCCGCCGCCGACGCCACCGGCAACGTGACCCTGACCGTCGATGTCGACGACGGCGGCAATACCGGCTCCGGCGGGGCAAAGACCGACACGGCCACGGTGACGCTGGCGGTCTCTGCGGTGAACGACGCGCCGACCATCGACGGATCGCAGGTCGCGCTGACGACCACCAATGAAAACACCATGTCGACGACCTATTCGGTCAGCGACTGGCTGACCGATGTGAATTATGCCGATCCCGACAGCGGCGCGGTTTCGGGCATCGCGATCACCGGTATCGTCGGCAACGGCGCCTGGCAGTACACGACCGACGGCAACAACTGGTACGGGCTGGGCACGGCGGCATCCGACAGTGCGGCCCTGCTGTTCGCAGCGACCACCCAGTTCCGTTTCGTGCCCGACAACAACCGCGGCGGCCCGGCATCGCTGACCTTCCGGGGCTGGGACCAGACCTCGGGCACGGCCACCAGCGGGTCCACGCTCCAGACGGGGGATGCGTCCAGCACGGGCGGCAGCACCGCCTATTCCGTGGAAGATTCCCGCGCGGCGATGGTCGTCACCCAGATCAACGACGCGCCGACGCTGTCGACCACCGACATCACGCTGGATCCGGTGGATCGCAATGACGTGTCGCCCCCCATCACCGTCAGCGACCTGCTCACCGATGGCGGCTATGGCGATGTCGATGCCAACCCCGAATCGGGTATCGCGATCACCGCGCTGACCGGCACCGGCCGCTGGGAATATTCGACCGACGGCACCAACTGGTATGCGGTCGGCACCGTGTCGGTGAATGCCTCGCTTCTGCTGGCGGCGGATGCCCAGCTCCGCTACGACCCGGCCGGCAACACGGCCGAGACCGCGACCATCTCGTTCCGCGCCTGGGACCAGACGATCGGTACCGCCACCAGCGGTTCCATCCGCGGCACCGCGGACACCACCATCACCGGCAGCTCCAGCGCCTATTCCTCGGCGCTCGCCACCGGCAGCATGGAGGTGACGGTCGTGAACGAGGCACCGGTGCTGACCGTGCCGGGCTCGCTGACCGTGAACGAGGACACCGATCTTCAGATCACCGGCATTTCGATCGCCGACACCGACGATCTCGGCCAGGATTACGTGCTGACGATCACCGCCCCGGGCGGTTCGTTCACCGCCACCGGCACCGCCGACGTCACCGTTGCCGCCGGCGGCCAGACCCTGATCCTCACCGGCAGCCGGGCCGATATCAACGCCTTCATTTCCGGCGGCAATGTGACCTACCGGCCGGGGGTGAACGTCACCGGTACGGTCGATCTCTCGGTCAGCGTCAGCGACCAGGACGCGGCCCTGCCGGGCACCGATGCCGACACGGTGACCGTGACCGTCGATCCGGTCAACGACGCGCCGGATGTCTACACCATCAATGACGGCGTCGATGTGGTTGCCGCGCCCGAGCCGCTTTCCACCCCGACCTGGATGCTGGATGCGCCCGGCGGCGGCCATTATGTGGTCAGCAGCCGCACCACCGGTGGGGATGCGTACCAGAATGTGCTGGTCTATCGCTACAACGCCGATGGCAGCATCGATACCAGCTATGGCACGGATGGTGCGGCCTATTTCGCCGGCACGGTTCCGAACGCGGTGAAGGTGCTGGCCTCGGGTGAACTGATCATTGCCGGCCGTGCGGTTTCCGACAGCTCGCTGGTGGTGACGCGTCTTGCGACCGATGGCAGCGTGGTGTCGGGCTTCCCGATCACCGTCATCCAGGCCTCATCGAGCTTCGGCCCGGTCGATATCGAAATCGACGGCAGCGACCGGATCTATGTCACGGCGACGCTGACGCCCATCTCGGGCGATACCAGCACCGTCGTGTTCCGCTTCACCGCCGACGGCACCGCGGATGGCGTGTTCAATGTCGGCGCCAGCATTCCGGGCAGCGAGCAGGCCCTCGATTCGGTCATCCAGCCCGACGGCAAGGTCGTGACGCTGGCGGCCCAGGGCCGCGATCTGATCGTCTATCGCCACAATGCCGATCGCACGCTGGATACCAGCTTCGGAACCGGCGGTTATCTGATCATCGATACCGATCTCCTCGGCGGCGCTGGCGCCCAGGGGGTCAGCGTGCAGGCCGATGGCAGCATTCTGGTGGCCTCGGCGACCGAGGATTCCGGCTTCCCCGGCCAGCAGGTGCCGGTGATCTGGCGGCTGACCGCCGATGGCGCGCTGGATACCGGCTTTGGTGTGAACGGTGCCGTGACGGGCGAAGCGGCGCACACCGTCTCCTTCGCCTTCGCCCCGGATGGCGGCATCATCGTCGTCGGCACCATCTCCTTCGCCGCGGATATTTCGACGACGGTTCAGCGCTTTACAGCCGATGGCGTGCTCGATGCCGGTTTCGGCCGGGATGGCGGGTTCACGATCGGCGGCACCGAATTCCCGCTCAATCACACCTCGGTCCGGATCGACGCCGACACCGGCGAAATCCTGCTGGGCGGCATCCATTACGACCAGGCATTGCAGCCGGCCGATATCTACTTCGCCCGCTATGACGCGACCGGCCAGCCGGTATTCGATGCCGATCCGGCGGCCTATACCGAAAACGGCGCGCCGGTGGTGATTGCACCGACGATTGCGGTCGACGATGTCGATCTGGGCGATGCCGACACGCTCGACGGTTTCACCGTCAGCCTGACGCGCGACGGCGGTGCCGACGGCCAGGATCAGTTCTCGGCGGCCGATGGCGGCACGCTCGATGCCCTGACCGAGGGCCAGGCCCTGGTCGTCTCGGGCACCACCATCGGCACGGTGGTGACCAACTCGGCCGGCGCGCTGGTGCTGTCGCTCAATGCCGCGGCGACCCGTGCGCTGGTGAACGAGGCGCTGCGCCAGATCGCCTATGCCAATTCCAGCGACGCGCCGCCGGCCTCGGTCGATCTCGTCTGGACGGTGAATGACGGCAATAGCGGCACGCAGGGGACCGGCGGTGCGGCCGAGGGCACGCTGACGACCACCGTCGCCATCACCACCGTCAACGACGCGCCGGTGATCACCGTGCCGGCTGGTGCCACGATCACGGTCACCGAAGACACGGCCACGGCGATCACCGGCATTTCCTTTGCCGACGCCGACGCCGGCAGTGGCACGGTCGAGGTGACGCTGAGCGTCGACAAGGGCACGATCACCGCCACCAGCGGGTCGGGGGTGACGGTCACCGACGGCACCAAGGCAATCATGCTGTCCGGCACGATCGCCGACATCAACGCCTTCATCGCGGCCCAGGGCGTCACCTTCCAGACCGATACCGACGATACCGGCGATGTCACCCTGACCGTCGATATCGACGATCTGGGCAACAGCGGCGGCGCCTCTGAAACCGCCAGCGAGACGGTGACCATCACGGTCGACCCCGTCAATGATGCGCCCGACATCACCACCATGCCCGATGGCATCGTCACCGATGACGGGCCGTCGGATATGGACAGCATCGGCGGGATCGTGGCCCTGCCTGGCGGCGGCTATTATCAGGTCGGTGCCGATACCGATCCCACCTCGGACCTGATCGTGGTTGCGCGTTACGATGCGGATGGCCGGCTCGATACCAGTTTCGGTACGGACGGTATCGTCACCATTGACAGCGGCGGCGAATACACGCCCTCCACGGCCCTGCTGCAGAGCGACGGCAAGCTGCTGATCTCGGGTACGGTCGATACGTCCGGCATCCACGTGGGCGCGATTCTGCGTCTGAATGCCGACGGCACGATGGACAGCAGCTTCGGGGTGGAAGGCGTCGCCCTCCTGAATGACCCCGGTGTGGCGTTCTCGCTGACCAGGATGGCGCTGGACGACACCGGCCGCATCCTGGTGGCGGGCATGAATTTCACCGGCGCCGCCGGCACCACCGATGGCCTGCTGTACCGGCTGCTTGCCGATGGCAGCATCGACACCGCGTTCAACGGCGGTGCGCCGGTTGCGATCGATCTGGGCGGCAACGAGACGCTGCTGAGCGTCGCGGTCCAGGACGACGGCAAGATCGTCGTTGCCGGCGCCAATGACGATGGTGCCATCCTTCAGCGCTACAACGCCGATGGCACGCTGGATACCGGCTTCGGCAGCAGCGGCACCGTCACGATCGACGATCCCGATATCCTGGAGAGCAGCCAGATCGTCCTGCCCCAGTCCACCGGCGGCATGATCGTCGTGAACATGCATGTCGATGCGGATACCGGCCTGCCGGTCACCACGCTTGTGCGCCTGACTGATGACGGGTCGGTGGATGGCAGCTTCGGCAGCGGCGGCAGCCTGGTCTTCACCGGCAATCTGACCACCGATGCGACCCTGCTGGCCGATGGCAGCATGGTCTTCGTCGGCACCCATATGACGATCGACGGGGGCACCCCGTCCGCTACGGCTTCGATCATCAAGATCGGCGCCGACGGACAGCTGGACACCAGCTTCGGGACCAATGGCGAAGTCACCTTCGGCGACGATCTGCGCAGCTTCACGATTTCGTCGCTCACCATCGACGACAATGGTGATCTGCTGCTGGGCGGCAGCTATCTGGGCTGCGGCTGCGGCGGCGACGAGATCTTCGCGGCGCGCTTCACCACCGATGGTACGCCCGTCACCGGCTTCAACATGGATCCGACCCATGTCGAGGATGGCGGCTTCACCGCCATCGATCCCGAGATCGACATTTACGATCCCGAGCTGTGGCTGGTCGACAATCATGATGGCATGGTCATCACCATCACCCGCGATGGCGGGGCCGATGCCGACGATCTGTTCGGGGCGATCAGCGGCGGCACGCTGGGTGATCTGACCGAGGGCGGGGATCTGACGGTCGGTGGCACCGTGATCGGGACCGTCACGACCAATGCCGGCGGGACACTGGTCCTGACGCTCAATGCCAACGCCACCTATGATCTGGTGAACGAAGCGGCGAAGCAGATCGGCTATGCCACGGCGAGCGACACGCCGCCGGCTTCGGTCGATCTGCTCTGGTCGGTCGATGACGGCAATACCGGCGCCCAGGGCTCGGGCGGTGCGCTGACCGGCACGCATGTCACCACCGTGAACATCCAGGCCACGAACGACGCGCCGGTCGTGACCGACCTGTCTGACTCGTCGGTCTATACGGCGGGCGGTGCGGCTGTGGCGGTTGTCGGCTCTGCGGCGCTGAGCGACGTCGATTCGGCCAATCTGACCAGTGTCGTGGTGACCTTCACCACCCGTCCTGGTGGTACGTCTGACTATATGGGCCTGTTCGTGGACGCGGCGAATTACGCCAACGACCACGGCATCAGCTACACCTTCAATGGGGCTGCGGGCACGTACACGCTCTCGGGCACGGCCTCGGTTGCCGACTACCAGACGGTGCTTCAGGGGCTCGCCTTCCTCTATACCGGCGCGTCGTCGACGATGCCGGGCGGCGACCGCGTGGTGTCGATCGTTGCCACCGACGACAGCGGCGATACGGATACGCAGACGAGTGTGGCGTTCGAGCGCACGATCGAGGTCAACGCCGCGCCGAAGGTCGACACGAACACCGGCACGACGGTGGACGAGGGCGGGTCGACCACGATCACCGCGGCGATGCTGTCGTCTTCCGACAGCGAGGATACGGATCCGGCGGACGTCACCTACACGCTGACCACGGCGCCGGCGTCGGGCACGCTGAAGCTGGATGGCACCGC
>MDTG01416185.1_pt1 | contig 138383 bp, 114 predicted proteins | sample 811421 | NCBI WGS metagenome assembly MDTG01 (sample SAMN05326645, study PRJNA326480) | marine metagenome | isolation source: seawater | place: Pacific Ocean: South East | collected 2011
AGGCCGCATCAGTATAACGGCGGTTTAACACCAAATGAGTCAGAGAAAAGATACTGGCTTTACTATAAAACCGTGGCCAATTTTACTTGACCACTACAAAGTTACCCATTGTATTAACCAGAACCGAAATACAGCAACTTCTATTAGTAATAGATCCTAAATATAAACTGATTGCCCAACTTTTGTATGGTAGCGGTTTACGTCTGATGGAAGCGGTTCGATTGCGGGTGCAAGACATTGATTTTGACTATCTGTCAGTAATGGTGTGGCAGGGAAAAGGTAATAAGAACCGTCGGGTGACGCTCGCAGCAGAGCTGATTCCTGACTTACATATACAAATTCATCACGTTGAACAGTACTTTCAGGCTGACTTCTATAACCCACACTATGCCGGCGTATGGTTGCCATATGCTCTCGCCCGAAAATACCCGGCAGCGCCTAAAGAAATGGGCTGGCAGTATTTATTTCCATCCGGCAAGTTAAGTGTTGATCCAGAATCTAAACTGCTGCGGCGTCATCATATAGATGAAACAACTGTCCGGCGAGCAGTTAAATTGGCGGCTCGACAGGCTAAAATTAAGAAAAATGTAACTTGCCATACTTTGCGCCATAGTTTTGCCACGCATTTACTGGAAGCAGGTGCCGATATTCGCACGGTTCAAGAGCAACTTGGCCATACCGACGTTAAAACTACTCAGATTTATACGCATGTTTTAAAACAAGGTGCCAGTGGCGTGAGAAACCCGTTATCGCAGTTGCTATAAAAAAGGGCGCCGCAGCGCCCTATTCATGAGTTAATCTCTGATTAGAAGCAATCACCTGGCACTCTCACGGTGCCTTCCATTAACACCCGCGCGCTGCGGCTCATAATGGCTTTGGTTACGGTCCACTCGCCATCAATTTTTTCAGCAGCAGCACCAACTTTTAACGTGCCCGACGGGTGGCCAAAGCGCACTGCTTCGCGAGCAGTACCACCTGCCGCCAGGTTAACTAACGTACCGGGAATAGCAGCAGCAGTGCCAATGGCCACCGCGGCAGTGCCCATCATGGCGTGGTGCAATTTACCCATGGATAACGCCCGAACCAGCAGGTCGATATCTGTCGCCCCCACTTCTTTACCACTTGACGATACATACTGCTGAGGTGGCGCAACAAAGGCGACTTTAGGCGTGTGCTGACGTACCGTAGCTTGCTCTACTTCGTTAATTAAGCCCATTTTCAGTGCACCGTAGGCGCGAATGGTTTCAAAACGTTGTAAGGCTGCCGCATCACTGTTAATAGCATCCTGTAATTCAGTGCCGGTGTAGCCAATATCTGCCGCATTAACAAAGATGGTTGGAATGCCGGCATTTATCAGAGTGGCTTTAATGCTGCCAATACCGGGGACCTCCAGCTCGTCGACCACGTTACCGGTGGGGAACATGGCACCACCCCCCTCGCCTGCGTCTGCCGCCGGATTTACAAATTCAATTTCTACTTCTGCCGCGGCAAAGGTAACACCGTCCAGCACAAAGTCGCCGGTTTCCTGCACTTCGCCATTAGTAACAGGCACGTGGGCAATAATGGTTTTACCAATATTGCCCTGCCAGATCCGCACGGTACAAATACCATTTTGTGGAATGCGATCTTTGGCAACCAGGCCGTTGCTAATAGCAAATGAGCCCACCGCAGCACTTAAATTACCGCAGTTACCACTCCAGTCGATAAAGGGTTTATCGATTGCTATCTGGCCGAAAATATAATGCACATCGTGATCGGCCTTACTGCTCTTACTTAAAATAACCGCTTTGCTGGTGCTAGATGTGGCGCCGCCCATACCATCGGTATGTTTGCCGTAAGGATCGGGACTGCCGATAACCCGCAACAATAGTTTGTCGCGGGCTGAGCCCGGCTTCTGCGCCGCTTCTGGTAAATCGTCGAGTTTAAAAAATACACCTTTACTGGTGCCGCCACGCATGTAGGTGGCTGGAATTTTAATTTGTGGTCTGGTCATAGTTGTTACCCCAAAAATAAATCAAAAAATTTGTGTGGAGTACGAGCCGACAATCTCTTTCTGCACTATTAGTTAATCTGTTAAGTCCGAGCCGACAACCCTATTTTGCTTGCCGCAGCAACTCCCGAACGCTTGCGCGTTCGTTCAGACACTCTGCGGCAACAAAACAGGCCATCGACTCTCCCTTGTCAAATTCGAAGTTTGCATCTCTCGACATTGTTGCTGTTACAAGTAGATATCAGCTCAACTTCACGGCAAAGATTAGAACCTCTGAAATGTTGTCACAGAGTGTCTGAGTCCTGCCGTAGGCAAAGGACGACAAATTCGTCAGGAACGAATTTGAACAGCCTTCGGCTGGCCTCTGGCGCAGGACAGGAAAGTCCTGCGTACTTGCTGTGACAAGCAGTTCAGAGCGTTGTAATCGCAGCCATTACTGCATACTTTTTTGAAACGCCAGTTAAACTGCACCTTGCAAAAAGTCCTGCGCGAAGCGCTGCAACACACCGCCTGCTTCATATATCGACAGCTCTTCTGCGGTATCCAGCCTACACGTCATCGGCACTTCAAGCGTTTCGCCGTTTTTACGGTGAATAACCAAAGTGAGCTCGGCCCGGGGCTTGCGCTCACCCTTAACATCGTAGGTTTCAGTGCCATCCAGGCCCAGCGTTTGCCGGGTGGTGCCGGGTTTAAACTCCAGCGGCAATACGCCCATACCAATTAAATTAGTACGGTGAATGCGCTCGAAGCCCTCAGCAGCAATCGCTTCAACGCCCGCCAACCGAACGCCTTTGGCCGCCCAATCGCGTGACGATCCCTGACCATAATCGGCACCGGCCACGATAATTAGCGGTTGCTTGCGCTTCATGTACGTTTCAATGGCTTCCCACATCCGTACCACGTTACCTTCAGGCTCTAACCGGGTTAACGAGCCTTGTTTTACCTTGCCATCGACCACTGCCATTTCATTTATCAGCTTCGGGTTAGCGAAGGTGGCCCGCTGCGCGGTTAAGTGATCCCCGCGGTGGGTGGCATAAGAGTTAAAGTCTTCTTCCGGTAAGCCCATTTTATGCAGGTATTCACCCGCTGCACTGTCCAGCATAATGGCGTTAGACGGCGATAAATGGTCGGTAGTAATGTTATCACCAAGTACCGCTAAAGGCCGCATACCGGTTAAGCTGCGCTCGCCGGCAATGGCACCCTCGCCTTCGGTTTCCCAGTATGGTGGCCGGCGAATGTAGGTGCTTTGTGGCCGCCAGTCGTACAACGGGCTTATTTGCTCACCGAAATCGACTGCGACATTAAACATTGGCTCATATACCCGTCTGAATTGCTCAGGTTTAACGCTTTTAGCCACCATGGCGTCGATTTCTGCATCATCCGGCCAGATATCTTTTAAGGTAATGCCATTACCTTTGTCGTCATAACCCAGAATATCTTTCTCGATATCAAACCGAATAGTACCAGCAATGGCATAGGCCACCACTAATGCCGGTGAGGCTAAAAACGCCTGCTTGGCATAAGGGTGAATGCGCCCATCGAAGTTACGGTTACCCGATAGCACGGCGGTGGCGTATAAATCACGCTCAATCACTTCCTGCTGAATAACCGGGTCGAGCGCGCCGCTCATACCGTTACAGGTTGTACAGGCAAAGCCAACGATACCAAAACCCAGTTGCTCCAGTTCAGGCAAAAGCGCCCCTTCTTCCAGATACAACTGCACCGCTTTAGACCCGGGCGCCAGTGAGGTTTTCACCCATGGTTTGCGCGTTAAGCCTTTGGCATTGGCGTTACGGGCTAACAAACCGGCAGCAATAACATTGCGCGGGTTTGAGGTGTTGGTACAGCTGGTAATGGCGGCGATAATAACCGCGCCATCGGGCATTTTGCCCTCTTCCAACTCGTATTTACCGGCAATTCCCCGCGCTGCTAAATCACTGGTTGCCAGGCGCGCATGCGGGTTAGATGGCCCGGCCATGGTGCGGCCAACGCTGGATAAATCGAACTTAAGCACCCGCTCGTATTGCGCAGTCTCTAAACTATCTGCCCATAAACCGGCAGTTTTGGCGTAGGTTTCAACCAGCTGTACTTGTTTGGCGTCACGGCCGGTCAGGGTTAAATAATCCAGCGTTTGCTGGTCGATGTAAAACATCGCCGCAGTAGCGCCGTATTCTGGTGTCATGTTAGAGAGGGTCGCCCGATCGCCTAAACTTAAGCTGTTAGCACCCTCGCCATAAAACTCCAGATAACTGGATACCACTTTTTGCTTGCGCAAAAACTCGGTGAGTGCCAGCACAATATCGGTTGCCATAATGCCGGGTTGGGCTTTGCCGGTAAGCTCTACGCCAATAATATCTGGCAGGCGCATCCAGCTGGCACGCCCGAGCATCACGCTTTCAGCTTCTAAACCACCCACCCCAATGGCAATAACACCCAATGCATCAACATGCGGGGTATGGCTGTCGGTTCCCACTAAGGTATCAGGGAAGGCGACACCGTCGAGGGCGTGCACTACCGGCGACATCCGCTCTAAGTTAATCTGGTGCATAATGCCGTTACCCGGCGGTATTACATCAACATTTTTAAAGGCTTTTTTAGTCCAGTTAATAAAGTGAAACCGATCGTCGTTGCGCCGATCTTCAATACTGCGGTTTTTTTCAAACGCGTCTTTCTCAAAACCAGCATGCTCTACCGCTAAGGAGTGGTCGACAATAAGCTGGGTTGGTACCACCGGGTTTACCTTGGCCGGATCGCCGCCTTGCTCGGCAATTGCATCGCGCAGGCCTGCTAAATCTACCAAAGCAGTCTGGCCTAAAATATCGTGGCAGACGACTCGCGCCGGATACCACGGGAAATCCAGATCGTTTTTGCGATAAATAAACTGCTTTAACGAGTCCGTTAACATCGCAGGATCGCAGCGGCGTACCAGGTTTTCGGCAAATACCCGCGAGGTATAGGGCAATTTGGCATAGGCGCCGGGTTCAATGGCATCTACCGCAGCCTGAGTATCAAAATACTCAAGCGTTGTGCCAGGCAATTTTTTACGAAAGTCGTTATTCATTGCTATTACCGTTCATTAATTGGTTTAACGCTGCGCGGCTCTGCGCCAACATAGTCGGCACTTGGCCGGATGATGCGGTTATCCGCGCGCTGTTCCATGACGTGTGCGGCCCAGCCAGTTAAGCGGCTGCAAACAAAAATTGGTGTAAACAGCTTGGTGGGAATACCCATATAGTTGTATGCAGAGGCATGGAAAAAATCGGCATTACAAAACAGTTTTTTCTCGCGCCACATTACCGCTTCACAACGCTCAGATACGTCATATAAACGGGTATCACCATTGGCCTTGGCTAATTTTTCTGACCAGGCTTTGATCACTGCATTACGTGGATCAGACTCGGAATACACCGCATGCCCAAACCCCATAATTTTTTCTTTGCGCTGTAGCATGCCAAGCAGTTTTTGTTCGGCATCATCGGCGCTTTGCATATTTTCAATCAGTTCCATTGCGGCTTCGTTGGCGCCACCATGCAGCGGCCCCCGCAAAGAACCAATCGCGCCGGTCACACACGAATGCATATCACTAAGGGTAGAGGCACAAACCCTGGCGGTAAAGGTAGAAGCGCTAAACTCGTGCTCTGCATATAAAATCAGTGACGACTCGATCACCTGAGTGTGCAACGCCGTTGGTTTTTCGCCATGCAAGGTCCATAAAAACTGCTCTGCGGTTGAATTAGCGTCGGTTTCCACTTCAATTTTTTTGTTATGGTGACTGTAGTTGTACCAGTAGTTCACCATGCCCGGAAACACCGCCAGCATCCGATCAGTTACATCATCTTGCTCGCCAAAATTCTGCTCTGTCTCCAGATTACCCAGCATAGAGCAGCCGGTGCGCATCACGTCCATCGGGTGAGCCGATGCCGGAATGCGCTCTAGCACGTCTTTTAGTGCTTGTGGCAGCGCACGCATTTTTTTAAGCTTAGTTTTGTACTGCGCCAGCTCACTTTTATTAGGCAGCTCGCCTTTTAAAATTAAAAACGCCACTTCGTCAAACTCACAGTTTGCCGCTAAATCTTTTACATCATAACCGCGATAGGTTAGACCTGAACCGGTTTTACCCACGGTTGATAACGCCGTTTTACCGGCAACCTGGCCGCGCAAACCTGCGCCTGATAACTGTTTTGCATTTGGCATTTTCTACTCCAATTCTTTGCTAATTAATCTGTTAACGCGCTACTGCTGGCTTACTTGTTTTTGCCGTCGGTAAACAGCGCATCAAGTTTTTGCTCAAAGCTGTGATAATTTAAAAAGTCATATAATTCAGCACGGGTTTGCATGGTTTCTACCACTGCTTTCTGATCGCCATTGTCCAGAATAGACTGATAGACATTTAACGCCGCTTTATTCATAGCCCGAAACGCACTTAGCGGGTACAGCACCATAGCTACGCCAACGCTGGCTAACTCGGCTTTATTAAACAGCGGGGTCTGGCCGAACTCGGTAATATTTGCCAGTACCGGTATTTTTAATGCCTTGGTAAATGCCTGATATTGTTCCAGGGTATGCACGGCTTCTGCAAATATGGCATCCGCTCCGGCGGCCTCACAAGCCAGGGCTCGTTCCAGCGCCGCATCAATACCTTGTTGGGCTAAGGCGTCAGTGCGGGCCATGATAAAAAAGTTTTCGTCATCACTGGCATCGACACTGGCTTTAACCCGGTCGACCATTTCATTCAGACTGACAATTTCTTTATTCGGACGGTGACCGCAACGCTTTTGTGCGACCTGATCTTCTATATGAAAACCTGCTGCGCCCGCCCGGCTCATTTCCTTAACGGTGCGGGCTATGTTAAAGGCACCGCCCCACCCCGTATCGGCATCTACTAATAACGGTACACTGGTGGCTGAGGTGATCCGTCTGATGTCTTCACATACATCGTTTAACGATGTCATCCCTAAGTCTGGCAAACCAAAGGAGGCGTTGGCCACCCCTGCCCCAGAGAGGTAAATAGCCTGATGACCAGTACGCTCGGCCATCATTGCGGTATAGGCGTTAATGGTGCCGACAATTTGTAACGGTTGATTAGCAGTAATAGCCGCGCGAAACTTAGCGCCGGCAGAAAGTGTGTTAGCCATATCAGGTTCCCATTTGTTCAAGTTGTTGTTCAATGTTACGCCGCGATGCTGCAATATGGCGGCGCATTAGTAAGTCAGCCAGCTCACCGTCACGGTTGGCAATGGCATTAATAATAGCTTTATGTTCATCAAAAGCACGGGACACCCGTGGCCCGTTCATACCAAGTTGTACCCGGTACATTCTGACAAGGTAGTACAGCTCGTCACATAAAATATTAATTAAATAACTGTTTTTGCTTCCCAGGATCACCCGGTAATGAAAATCCAGATCACCGGCTTCCTGATAATAACTTTCGCCTTCCCGTACCCGCTGCGATGATAAATGCTGATCCAGCAATTGGCGCACTTCGGTTATCTCCGCGTCGGTCATGTGCTCAGCCGCCAGCTTGCACGCCAGCCCTTCCAGGTTTTCGCGTAACTGATAAAGCGCCAATAAACCGTTTGTCGACAATCTCACCACTCTGGCACCGGCATTAGGAATGCGTTCAATTAAATGACAACGCTCCAGCCGCGCCAGTGCTTCGCGCAGCGGTGCCCGGCTTAAATCAAAGCGACGGGCCAGCTCGGGTTCACTTATTTTGCTGCCAGGCGCAATATCACCCTCGACTATGGCACGCTGTATTTCCAGTAAAACCCGGTCGGCTGCAGTAACAGGTTGTCGCAAAGCAGGATGAGGTTGATGCATAAATTGTCGACACAAATAATTAATAGTGTCTTTTTAAGCTTGTTATGCGGCTATGTCAAGACGAAACGAGATAGATTGTCGACAATGTACGCCTAAAGTCGTAGAGACCACGGAGCTGTGGATTAAGGGGGAATTTAAATTGGCTGGATTCGGTTACGACTTTATAAATTATTTTTTAGACTTTATTTTCATTAAATAAATAACCTTTATGCCAAGCGCTTATAACGAAAGTCTGCACCCATTTAAGGACAAAGGCTGCCACGGTGCGATGCAGCGGATAAAGTCGGGGGATAAGCTGGGCATAACCTGAGCACAAACGGTGGGTAACTTTGCGGACAGTAGCAAATAATCGGCAATGGCTAACAGGAAAAAGTGAATTAGCTTTACTACACTTTGCCTTACCTTATTTGCAACAGTTTTTCGATAGCGCACGGCTCATTCCCTATGAGCCATTCCCCTAGGCCCAGAACAATTCGGATTGGTTCTGGGCTTCTTTTATCTGCAATACTTGCTGCTTATCAGGCCAAACAATTCAGAAAACCCATTAAATAACAAAGACATATTTAAACGCAACAGGCGCCGTCACGCGGCCCTGTTGCATAACGTAAACAAGCGATAAAAGTTCTCGGTGGTTTGCTCAGCCAGACTATCGACACTGATCCCGCGCAACTCGCTAATTGCTTCTGCCACCGCGGTGACATAAGCTGGCTGGTTGGTTTTGCCACGAAACGGTACCGGTGCCAGATAAGGCGAGTCGGTTTCAATTAGCAGCCGGTCAAGTGGCAGCTTTTTAACCACAGAGCGAAGCTCATCCGCATTACGAAATGTCATGATGCCGGAAATAGAAATGTAAAAACCCAGGTCCAGAGCGGCTCTGGCCATCTCGTAGCTTTCAGTAAAGCAATGTAACACCCCACCGGCCTGATCGCCCTGGTGCGACTTTAATAAGGCAATGGTGTCGCTGCGGGCATCCCGGGTATGAATGATCAGCGGCTTTTTCACCTCGCGGGCAACCTCGATATGACTTACAAACGCCTGTTGCTGCGCCAGTTTTGACTCGGGCGCATAAAAGTAGTCTAGGCCGGTTTCACCGACAGCAACCACCTTAGCTGACTGACATAACGTCAGTAACTGCTCGGGGTCAACTGTCCCGGTCTGATGCAACGGATGCTCACCGCAAGATACCGATACCTGCGGATAGGCGGCTACTGTAGCGGCCATCTCAGAAAATTCTGCAAGACTGACCGACACACACAGCATATGCTCAATGCGTTGCGCCAGCGCAGCATCAATAACCTGCTCCAGGCTCATGCCAAGTTTATCCAGCTCTAACCTGTCCAGGTGACAATGTGAATCTACAAACAAAACAACCTCTTACAAAATAATTACATGGTATACGTAGGGTCGGTGCTGTTTTGCATACCGCCGATCAGCTTCTCAATTTTACCGGATAAGTTAGATTTATCATCGATAAAAGCCACGCCGATCCCGGCAGGATTAGCGCTTTGCGAACCATGTGGCGCCACCCAGGCCACCTTGCCGGTAACCACCATCGGCTCCAGTGCATCAGGCAACGTGACACTGAGTGCCAATGACTGGCCCATTTTGTATTGCCGGGCCGAGCGAACAAATAACCCACCATTTTTAAAAAAGGGCATGTAGCAGCGGTATAACTCTTTGTTATCGCTAAAGCCCAGGGTCAGCTCTTCCATTTCATCTCCTGATGTTGCAACAAGGGTTTTAATTCAGTCAGTAAGCCGGATAAGGCTAAGGCGCTATTTTGCCCTATTATCCGGGTGGCGTCACGACACCAACGCTGATAAGCCGTCAATACCGCTTGCTGGCGCAAAAAGTCTGCCGGCCGAGCCAGCCGTTGCCGCAAATAAAACCCCAGCAACCCGCTTAACTCTGCTTTGCCATCAAGCTGTTTTACCAGAGCAGTCAGCTGTAGCTTGCCACTAAAATAGTCTTCCAGCAATGCCAGCACCTCGGTAAGACTAGTGGCCTGCTCGCTTTTCAGCATGCTAAGTGCTTTTAGCGGAGCGCCCTGACAATAGTCGAGCAAAAACGGCGGCATTGGCGTGTTACTTTGCGCATTAAGCCATTGGCTCAGCGTAGCTTTGCTGCCTGCATGTAATTGCCATTGCTGGCAACGGCTGCGAATAGTAGCCGATAACTGCGGATAATTACTGCTTACCAGAATAATAAAACAACCCGCAGGGGGTTCCTCTAATGTCTTTAACAAGGCATTAGCAGCCGCTTCGGTCATCGTATCTGCCGCAGGTATAATAACTACCTTGTAACCCTGCTGCTGCGCTGCACCGTAGGTAAATTGATTAAGCTGGCGTATGGCGTCAACCCCGATATGCTGTGTTTCCGTTTGCAACACCAATAAATCTGCATGATTACCCGCCAGACGCAGCAAGCAACTTTTACAGGTATCACAAGCACCGTCAGGCTGGCGGTTTTTGCATAACAGTAAGGCGGCCAGTGCCCTGGCCAGGGCGTCTTTGCCTATACCGGCTGCCCCGGTTAGCACCAGCGCATGAGCCAGCTGCCCTTTGCTGGTCAGCGCCTGCATTTGGTTAAACTGGGGTAACAACCAGGGATACAGCTCAGTCATCTGAGTGGCCGGCAAAATGGCTTTGTAATGCCTCAGTTATCGCTTGCTGCACTTGCGCCAGCGGTTGACTGGCATCAATGGTAATAATGTCCGGTTCGGTGGCGGCTATTTGCCGGTATTTTTGCCGGGTTCTGACAAAAAAAGTCAGTTGCTCCTGCTCTATCCGGTCCAGTTCACCACGGGCCGCAGCGCGGCTTAACCCCACTGCCGGATCGATATCCAGGTACAGGGTCAGATCCGGCCGGGTATTACCTAAAACTGTACTTCGCAGATTATTAATAAGCTGCTCATCTAACTGCCGCCCCCCGCCCTGATAGGCACGGGACGACATATCATGCCGGTCTGCCAGCACCCAGTCACCGCGGCTAAGCGCCGGTCGGATAACATTGCTAAGCAGTTGCACCCGGGCCGCGTACATTAGCAGCAATTCGGTTTGTGGCGCGAGTATCTCAGTGTTATCAACCTGTTTGACCAGGGTACGAAGCTTTTCAGCCAGCGGCGTACCACCGGGTTCGCGGGTGCAGACTACGGTTAGCTGACGTTGCTGCAACCAACGGCGGATCGTTGCTATCGCGCTACTTTTACCTGCGCCTTCCAACCCCTCCACTACAATAAACCTGCCGGGCTTAGTCATCATTTTTCCCCAAAATATACTTCCTTACTGCCGCATTGTGTTGCTCCAGGGTTACTGAAAACACATGAGAGCCATCACCACGACTGACAAAATAAAAATAGTCACTGTTATCAGGTTGTGCTGCCGCCTGTAACGCGCTGGCACCGACCAGCGAAATAGGCCCTGGTGGTAAGCCATGATGACGGTAGGTATTATACGGGTGTGGATTACGCAAATCAGCATAGGTAATACGGCCACTGTAGTTAGTTAAACCATAAATTACCGTGGGATCGGTTTGCAGCCGCATATTGCGGTGTAACCGATTAACAAATACGGAACTTACCAGTGATTTTTCAGCCAGCAAACCGCTTTCTTTTTCGATTAACGACGCCATGATCAGTAACTGATAGCGATTTTGCAGCGGCAGCTCGCCCTGTCGCTGCTGCCAGGCGTCATCAAGCTGGCGCAGCAATGCTTGCTGTGCCCGTTTAACCAGTGCACTGGCCGCGCTGTTTGCCGTGTAAAAATAGGTGTCAGCAAACAACAGGCCTTCAGGATGCTGTGGGGGGGCTCCCCAGTCGGCTGGCCAGCTTATTAACTCAAGCATTTGCTCTGTGCTGTTAAGATCCTGCTGCAAATACTCTGCGCCTTGCAACCGCAGCAGCGCCTGTTGCGCCGTCTCACCCTCGATAAATGTCAAACTGAACTGAGCTACTTCGCCACTGGCAAATAAACGCAACAACGATAATAACGTGGCGCTCTTAGGGTTACGGTAGGTGCCCTGACGTAACTGAGCCAGCTCAGGCTGCCATTTTAAGTACAAGCGCAACAAGTAACAATCGTAGGGTTTCAGCTGGCCTTCTGCCAGCCATTGTTGGCACAGGCCGCGGGCACTGCTGCCCGCTTGCAGGTTAAAGTAAGGTTCAGCCAGTGCAACAGGCCGTTGCTGCAGCTGGCTAACCCCCAGGCGTAGCAACAATGCCAACGCCACTGTGGCGATTAACAACAGCAATAATAATTTTTTCAACATAACAGCTCACTACACCAGGTTTTGGCCAGCACCAGGTCAAGCGGCTGATTATTGTATGATTGCACCGGCACGCCCCCCATCAGCGCATTAGTGAGCACCATAGCATCAACGTTTTTCAGCTCACTGAGCCGCCAGTTGACTTGTTCAATGTCGGGATGGCGGCTTAGCAGGTGGCTACGCATGACACCGGCAACACCGGCCCGGCTAAGCTCTGGCGTATACCAGCGGCCGGCTCGATGCAAAAATAAGTTTGCCGCAATCGCCTCTGTGACATATCCCTGCTGATCGCAGACCAGCAAATCGTCAACACCACGGCTAATGGCTTGTTGCTTTAATAATACCTGTTCCAGACGGTTACAATGTTTCAGTCCGGCTAGCAGCGGCTGCACAGCAAGCTGCAGTTCTGCCAGTGCCAGCGTTACGCCCTGTTGCTGCCAGCGGCTGTAATCCGGCAAATTACTGATACTAATGTAGACACTGGCCGGCGCAATGCCAGCCGGGCTGTAGCCGCGCTGACCCGAGCCACGTGAGAGTTGAATTTTTAATACCGCGTTATTTGCTTGCGCTGTCGCGATAGCGTCAATAACCGCATTGCTGATAAGGTTCCAGTCTGCAATGTCAATCGCCAACTGCGCCGCAGTGTGTTGTAAGCGAGCCAGATGTAATGGCCATAGCTCTGGCACCCCGCCGGTCACCCGCACGGTACTGAAAAAGCCATCACCGTATAAAAAGCAGCGATCGTCAGGGCTGATGTCAGAGCTGGTGTTTGGACTGATAATGTTGGTCACGTAGCGATATAACAACCGGTAAATAAAGCGGAGTATGCCTTAATTTGCAGATAAAACAAAGGCTGCCGCGGCAGCCTTTGATGTCGGTAGGTTGCGGTTATATCCGTTTAAACAAGATAGAACCGTTGGTTCCACCAAAACCAAAAGAGTTGCAAAGTGCATACTCCAGCTTAGCCTGGCGGGCCGTATGCGGTACGTAATCCAGATCACAACCGTCACTGGGGTTATCCAGATTAATGGTTGGCGTGACCAACTGATCCTGTAACGACATCACGGTAATAATTGACTCAACCGAGCCGGCTGCGCCTAACAGATGGCCCATCATCGATTTTGATGAGCTGACCATCAGATTTTCCGGTTTAGCACCAAAAATAGATTTAATGGCCATGGTCTCAGCAATATCGCCTGCTGGCGTTGAGGTACCATGTGCATTGATATATTGCACCTGCTCAGGGTTAACCCCGGCATCGTTCAGGGCGTTCTTCATTGACAGCGCAGCACCGGTGCCGCTTTCTGGTGGTGAGGTCATATGATACGCATCGCCACTCATGCCAAAACCCACCAACTCGGCATAAATTTTGGCGCCACGGGCTTTAGCGTGTTCGTATTCTTCGACCACCATTACCCCGGCTCCATCACCCAGCACAAAGCCATCACGGTCTTTATCCCAGGGACGGCTGGCCTGTTCAGGGGCATCGTTACGGGTAGATAAAGCCCTTGCTGCACCAAAGCCACCCATACCCAGTGGTGTAGAAGCTTTTTCTGCACCATCGGCTATCATGGCATCGGCATCGCCGTAAGCAATCATCCGGGCTGCCTGACCAATATTGTGTACGCCAGTGGTACAGGCAGTGACAATACTGATATTCGGTCCCTGCAACCCGAGGTTGATCGACAGATGACCTGCAATCATATTAATAATGGTCGAGGGAACAAAAAACGGTGACAAACGTTTAGGGCCGCTGTTAAGCAGTTTGGTATGGTTTTCTTCAATTAATCCCAGGCCGCCAATGCCAGAACCAATAGCCGCACCAATTCGTGGGGCATTTTGCTCGGTTATTTCCAGTCCTGAGTCACGAAACGCCTGAATCCCCGCCGCTACGCCATATTGAATAAATAAGTCCATTTTCTTGGCATCTTTAGCCGGAAAATAAGGCTCAATATCGAAATTTTTAACCAAACCTGCAAATTTTGTAGTGTATGCACTGGTATCGAAATGATCAATAAAACCAATACCACTCTTGGCTTGCTGCATAGCCTGCCAGCTACTGGTTACGTCATTGCCCAGTGGCGTTAACATTCCCAGGCCGGTCACTACCACACGACGTTTTGCCATCGTGTCCTCCGTCTTAGCAAATTATATCTGTCTTGAAACGAAAACGGGTAGCTAAGCTACCCGTTTTACAAGCTTTTCGCTTACTCAGCGTGGGCTTTAATGTAGTCAATCGCCGACTGAACAGTAGTGATTTTCTCAGCTTCTTCGTCAGGGATTTCAGTATCGAATTCTTCTTCCAGCGCCATTACCAGCTCAACAGTATCCAGTGAGTCAGCACCTAAATCGTCCACAAAAGACGCTTCGTTTTTCACTTCGTCTTCTTTAACGCCCAGTTGCTCGATGATAATTTTCTTAACGCGATCTTCGATGTTGCTCATCTTTTCTTCCTTTTTCTCATATAAATCGCAACAATTCGTGCAATTTTGTGTGGCGCTAGTTTATGCGTAAGCTGCAATTGTTGCAAGCATGCTTACCAGCATTTTTTGCTGGTCAAACCTGCTCTGCTTACAGCATATACATCCCGCCGTTAACGTGAATTGTTTCACCGGTAATATAGGCTGCCGGCGCTGAAACTAAAAAAGCCACTGTCGCGGCAATCTCTTCTGGCTGGCCCAGCCGATTGGCAGGCACCTGTGAAAAAATCGCTTCTTTTTGCTCGTCCGACAGCTCTTTCGTCATGTCTGTGTCAATAAAACCCGGCGAAACGGCATTAACCGTAATACCGCGTGATGCCACTTCCCGTGCCAGTGACTTGGTAAAGCCCAGCACCCCGGCTTTCGCCGCAGCATAATTCGTTTGGCCGGCGTTACCCATTGAACCCACAACCGAGCCGATAGTAACAATGCGACCATAACGCTTTTTCATCATGCTACGCAATACCGCTTTGCTTAAACGGAATACCGATGTCAGATTAGTCTGAATAATGTCAAACCACTCGTCATCTTTCATCCGCATTAATAAGTTGTCGCGGGTAATACCTGCATTATTAATCAAAATATCAATTTCGCCAAACTGGTTTTTAATTTCAGATAAACATTGTTCGATAGAGTCGGTGTCAGTCACGTTTAACACCATGCCCTGGCCTTTATCTGCCAGATAAGCTGAAATCGCAGCCGCCCCTTTTTCGGTAGTGGCGGTACCGACAACTTTTGCACCTAACGCGGCTAAGTGTTCAGCAATAGCTTTGCCAATACCCCGGCTGGCACCGGTTACCAGGGCCACTTTGCCCTCTAATGAAAGTAAATTTGTCATAATTATTCCTGTGTAAGCTGAGTTAATGCTGACTGCAGCGACGCCTGATCATACACTGAACTGGTTGTAAGATTTTTATCGATACGTTTTATCAGGCCACTTAGCACCTTACCCGCACCGAGCTCAAGCACAGCCGTAACGCCCTGACTGGCCAACCACTCAATGGTTTCGGTCCAACGTACCGGGCTGTACAGCGGACGTATCAGCGCCTCTTTTACAGCGGCACTGTCGCTAGCAATACTGACATCAACATTATTAATAACAGGTAGTTGCGGGGTGTTAAAATTCAGTGCGGCTAAATCGCTGGCCAACTTTTCTGCAGCAGGGCGCATCAGGGCGCAGTGTGACGGAACACTGACCGGTAATGGTAAAGCACGTTTCGCACCTGCAGCTTTACACAGCTCACCGGCCCGCTCTACCGCAGCTTTATGTCCCGCGATAACCACCTGGCCCGGCGAATTATAATTTACCGGTGCCACTATTTCACCCTGTGCGGCTTCGGCGCAGGCTTTCGTTATGGCCGCATCGTCCAGACCAATAATGGCAGACATACCACCAACGCCGGCCGGCACAGCCTGTTGCATATAGTGCCCACGTTGTTCAACCAGCTTTACTGCCTGGCCAAGACTTAACACGTCAGCACAAACCAGCGCCGAGTATTCACCCAGCGAATGTCCCGCCAGATAAAGCGGTGTATCACCGCCCTGCTGTTGCCATAAACGCCAGATAGCCACGGAGGCTGTTAGTAACGCGGGTTGCGTGCGATGTGTTTCATTTAAATCTGCTTCTGGACCATTAGCCACCAGTGCCCATAAGTCATAACCGAGCGCAGCAGAGGCCTCGGTGAAGGTGTCTTTAACACTGTCGTGCTGATAAAGATCGCCGAGCATACCGACACTTTGTGAACCCTGCCCGGGAAATACGATTGCAAGTTTTTGAGTCATTTTTTGTCCTGCATGTTAAAACGGTAACGATAAACCAGTAACGAAGATCAGTAACGAACCAGCGCAGATGCCCAGGCAAACCCGCCGCCAAAGGCTTCTAACAGTAAGGTCTGGCCACGTTTAATCCGGCCATCCCGAATGGCTTCATCCAGCGCAGTGGGCACCGTCGCCGCAGAGGTATTGCCATAACGATCCAGGTTTATCACAACCTGATCCATCGACATGTCCAGTTTGCGGGCCACCGCCGAGATAATTCGCAGGTTTGCCTGATGCGGTACCAGCCAGTCTATTTCTGATTTATCCATATTATTGGCAGATAGCGTTTGCTCAACCACCTGCGATAACTTGGTCACAGCCACTTTAAACACGTCATTGCCCTTCATGCTGCCCCACGAGGAATGGACTGAGCTTTCGTCACCGCGGATAGGGTTATCGACATATAATAATTCTGAATATTTGCCATCGGCGTGAATATGGGTCGACAGAATACCCGGCTGCTCTGACGCTTCGAGCAATACCGCGCCCGCCGCATCGCCAAATAAAATGACCATTGAACGGTCTTCCGGGCTGATAAGCTGCGATAAACAATCAGAACCGATGACCATAATGCGTTTCGCTATACCGGTTTTAATATACTGATCAGCGACACTTAAGCCATAGCAAAAGCCGGCACAAGCTGCGGCAATATCAAAGGCGGGAATAGCAGGAATGGCTAATTCCCGTTGAATTTCGCAGGCAGCACTGGGTAAAGCTCGCGACGCACTGGTAGTAGCACAGATAATCATATCTATGCTGTTTTTATCTACCCCTGCCGCTTCTATCGCTTTTAACGCAGCCTGCGCGCCCATGGTAGCGACAGACTCATCCGCGCCGATTATCCGCCGCTCTTTTATCCCCGTTCGCTCGATAATCCATTCATCGGTGGTTTCCACCATGGTTTCTAAATCTGAGTTGGTGCGAACTTGTGACGGGAAGTAACTCCCGGTGCCAATAATGCGTGAGTACATGCGAACCTATGCTTTATCAATTAATACGTGTTCCAGCCGATCTTTAATTTTAGCAGGCACCTGGCGTTCAACCTCGCGCACTGCTTGTCGGATGGCACTTAAAAATGCGTCTTTTGTCGCATTTCCGTGACTTTTCACTACAATTCCGCGCAATCCTATCAGACTTGCACCATTATAGTGGTCGGGGTTCACCCCCTGATAAAGACTTTTTATAAAAGGTTTAAACAGCCAGCTTAAAAATTGGGCACTAACCCGTTGCCGTAAACTGGTTTCAAAGCGGCGTAATATCAACTTGGCGACACCTTCACAGGTTTTTAAGGCCACATTACCGACAAAGCCATCACAGACAATAACATCGGCTTTTCCGGAAAAAATATCATCGCCTTCAATATAACCAATGTAGTTAATATCATTGCACTGGGTCAGTAATTGCGATGCCCGCTTAATTTGATCCGAGCCTTTAATCTCTTCTTCACCCATGTTCAGCAGCGCCACTTTCGGATGGTGGATCCCCACCACCTCTTCGGCCATGACTGCGCCCATCACCGCAAATTGAAATAAGGTATCAGCGTCACAATTCACCGTTGCACCTAAATCCAGCATATAAACCGGATTACCCTTACAACTTGGCAGGCCACTGATTAATGCCGGGCGCTCGACACCGTTTAGCATTTTAAGAACATAGTGAGCCATGGCAATCAGTGCGCCGGTATTGCCGGCACTGACGCATGCTTGTACTTCGCCCTGTTCGACTAGATCGAGCGCTCTGCGCATCGAGGATTGGCGTTTGCTGCGCAGAGCAACCGACGGCTTATCGGCCATGCCAACGTCATCGTTACTGGCAACCAGACTCAGTTGAGGGTGAGGAAAACTGTTATGAAAAGCGAGTTGTTGTTGCAACATATCAATGTCGCCACACAACACTAATTGTAACTGGGGGAATTCAGAAATCGCTGCCAGGGCGGCAGCAATAGTAGTATGGGGGCCATGATCGCCCCCCATCATATCTAAAGCAAGTTTAATCTTTAATGGCTGCACCAGGTGCATCCAGACTTACTTTACTTTACGGCCTTTGTAAAAACCATCGGCAGTAATGTGGTGACGACGGTGCGTTTCACCGGTAGTTGAGTCAACTGACAGCGTAGGGCCAGTTAACGCATCGTGTGAACGACGCATGTCACGACGTGCACGAGATTTTTTGTTTTGCTGAACAGCCATGGTATTTCTCCTAAATCACTTTTTTTTCAGTTCTTGCAGTATGGCAAAGGGGTTTGGTTTTTCTGGTTCTGGCCCTATATCTCCGAAACTCATCGCATCAGCGCTGATATTGCAATCTGCTGCATCATGCATCGGAAACAGTGGTAATGCCAGAATAAGTTCATCCTCAACCAACTGCCGTAAATTTATTTCGCCATGCTCGTTGCGAACAATAACATCGTAACGCTCTGGTATTAATGCCAGAGCCGCGTCATCATCACCTTTCACCGGGGTATAAGCAAATTCGCTGTCTAACGCCAGTGTCATGGGCTCGCCACAACGTTCACAACATACGGCAACCTGACATGCCGCCTCGCCGTGTAATACAGCCAGACCCTGCTCATCGGTACCGCATTCAATTCTTACTGCCACTTCACCTTGTTTTTCAACCAGGCTCTCTGTTAACCGGGTTAAGGTTTGCAGCAGCACTATGCCGTCAAACACCGACCGTTTCTGGGCAGCTTTAACCGGATCAAGCGTAACAGGTATTTTCACTTTTTGCATAAGGCGCGCATCATATAGAACCCAACCCCTGCTGTCAAAGGGTTAGCGCAGTTTTTTCAGCTTTTTATTAGCCGTATAAAAACCGCACTTTGAACAACATGCGAGGAGGAGGCATAATAACGTTTTATTGGCCTGCTTTGAGGGTTTTATGAATCACTCTGCGCTTCCCGCGCTGTATCTGGCATCCACCTCGGTGTATCGGCGGCAATTACTGACGAAGTTAACCCCACACTTTACCGCAGTTAAACCCCAAACCGATGAAACGCCCCTTCCTGACGAAGATGCAACGGCACTGGTTCGCCGTCTGGCCAGAGCCAAGGCGCAGGCCGTTGCCGCCACGCTCAGCGAAGGACTGGTAATTGGTTCTGATCAGGTGGCCGTATTCAATGGCCAGATAATTGGCAAGCCACATACCGTGGACAATGCCATCGCCCAGTTAAGCCAGTTCAGTGGCCACAGTGTGACGTTTTTAACCGGCCTGGCCCTGCTCAATGCGGCAACCGGTAAGTGTCAGCTTGTGGTCGAGCCGTTTGCGGTGTGTTTTCGTACCCTTAGCCAGCAGGAGATTGTGTCGTATGTTGAGCGGGAGCAACCGCTGGATTGTGCCGGAAGTTTTAAGAGTGAAGGTTTAGGTATCAGTTTATTCAGTGCGCTACGCGGCGAAGACCCTAACAGCCTGATTGGTCTGCCGCTGATAAAGCTGCTGCAACTGCTGCGCAATGAAGGTGTAAACCTATTAACTGCTGGCTACTAAGCAGCCAGCAATTGAAGCGCAGTACTATATTAATCACAACTATATATGTGAAAACTATATATGTGACAGCAATGAAGGCAAATCGTCAATTATCGCTTTGGGCTGAAACTGGCTCAACACATCAGCGCCATGCACACCATGGGTTACCCCGACTCTTGGCATCGCAATGGCCTGCGCCATTTTCATATCATGGCTGGTGTCTCCGACCATAATAGCATTGGCAGGTTTAATCCCCAGCTGCTGGCTTATTTGCAATAACATATCCGGATGCGGTTTCGACTGTGCCTCATCAGCGCAACGGCTGGTAGCAAAGTAATGGCCAAGACCGGATTCGGCAAACATTCTGTCCAGCCCTTTTCTGGCCTTGCCCGTTGCCACCGCCAGCAACACATTTTGTTCAGCCAGGGTTTTCAGCACCTGCTCAGCACCCTTAAATAACGGGGTCGGAGTAGTGTCGTAAATTGTGTAGTGATCACGGTAATGCTCAAATAGCTGAGTACGCTGCGTGGTATCCGTGTCGGGGAAAAGCACGGCAAATGCCGGGTCCAGGCTTAAACCAATAATTTGCTTAACGGCGTAACTGCTTGGCACGACTAACCCGGTTAAACCGGCAGCAGCCTGCATGGATGATACAATACGGCCAATCGAGTCCATGACGGTGCCGTCCCAGTCAAAAATGACTAAATTGACGTCTGTCATGCTACTTTCTAAGTTACTGCTCTGTACCATATTACTTTCTCGTTAATCTGCTCATGGCGCTTTCCAGCTGCACATCAAGTGGCGCTTCAATCCGCATGGTGGTTAAACTGTTCGGGTGGGTAAAACTCAGGCTTTTGGCGTGCAGAAATAAGCGGTTCAGCCCCAGTTGCTGCATCTGACTACTAAAGGCGTTGTCGCCGTATTTATCATCACAGGCAATAGGATGTCCCTTGCAGGCAGTATGGACCCGTATTTGATGGGTACGACCGGTAACCGGAAATGCCTCCACCAGGGTGCCTTCCTGATAGCGTTGTAAAATTCTGAAACGGGTTTCTGATGGTTTACCATTAACCTCGTCAACTTTAACCACACGCTCTCCTGATTGCAGAGTATTTTTACGCAGTGGATCAGTGACTTTACGCACCTTATTATCCCAGTCACCGCTGACCAGTGCCCAGTATTTTTTCTCAACGGTTTTATCGCGAAGCTGGGCATGCAAGTGCGTCAGTACCGAGCGTTTTTTAGCAATCAGTAAACATCCTGAGGTATCGCGGTCAAGCCGGTGCACCAGTTCCAGCAGTTTTGCCTGTGGCCGCAATGCACGCATCGCTTCAATGACCCCGAACTGCAAACCACTGCCGCCATGCACGGCCATGCCCGATGGCTTGTTCAACACAATCAGGTCATTGTCTTCAAATAAGATATGGCTTTCCAGTTCGCTGACCAGACTTAACTTTACGGACACTCTATCCGGCTCAGCGGCAACCGTTAACGGCGGCACCCGGACGATATCGGCCTGCTGTAGCTTATACTCAGGTTTGACGCGTTTTTTATTAACTCGTACCTCACCTTTTCGCAAAACCCGGTAAATAACACTTTTGGGCACCCCCCTAAGGCGTGCCAGCAAAAAATTGTCTATTCGCTGACCGATAAAATCATCTTCGATTTCAATCATTTATATCGGTAATTTGATTTCATCTGCCATGTGTTTTAAATACTCTGCTAAAATTACTTTTAAGTTGCTATCCGGTGCATATTAGTGGGATAATCACCCGGCTAATTATGCCAAAATGTGGCAATTAGGGCGCTCAAAGTGACATAAGAGAAATTGTGCGGCACCGTCAGGGGATGTGATCATACCGAAATCGTGGTGAAAACCAACGTTTTTATAGCCCCGGCGTTTAAATAAGCCATTTGCCTGAGGTGATGTTGCGTAATCTGTTACCAATAACGGCAAAACACAATTTCCAGTTACCTGAGCAACAAGAATAATTTGCTATAACGCAACGCCGAACGGCGGTGTGTTTCAGATTCAAACGAAAACAGATAACTATACTGTAAATAGTGACAATTTGGTTCCCTCAGGTATCCCAGTCGGGAGATTGCATTAATTGATGCCTGATAACATCTGAACACCCAGGTGCCCAGTAAGGTTGCGTTGTGGCTGCATAACAGAGTCACCCAACAATGAAAAGAATGTTAATAAATGCCACGCAGGAAGAAGAAATCCGCGTTGCTTTGGTCGATGGCCAAAAACTGTATGACCTGGACATAGAAAGCCCGGGCCATGAACAAAAAAAAGCGAATATTTACAAAGGCAAAATTACCCGGGTTGAACCCAGTCTGGAAGCTGCATTTGTTGATTACGGTGCTGACCGCCATGGTTTTTTACCGTTAAAAGAAATTTCCCGCGAGTATTTCCCTAAAGGTTATAGCTTTGATGGCCGCCCCAATATTAAAGAGGTGGTTAAAGAAGGCCAGGAAGTTATTATTCAGATTGATAAAGAAGAACGTGGCCAGAAAGGGGCGGCGTTAACGACCTTTATTAGTCTGGCAGGTTCTTACCTGGTATTAATGCCGAACAATCCTCGGGCTGGCGGCATCTCCCGCAGAATAGAAGGTGATGAACGTCAGGATCTGAAAGACTCACTGGGTCAGTTGGAAATGCCTGATGGCATGGGATTAATTGTCCGTACTGCCGGCGTAGGTAAATCGTATGAAGAGCTGGATTACGATTTAAAAGCGCTGTTAAAGCATTGGTCAGCGATCACCGAAGAAGCCGCTAAACGCCCTTCACCATTTCTTATTCACCAGGAAAGCAACGTGGTTTTTCGCGCTATCCGCGATTATCTGCGCCGCGACGTTGGTGAGATACTAATCGACAACCCGAAAATCTTTGAAGAAGCCAAAGTTTATATTCAGCAATTCCGGCCAGACTTTGCCCATCGGGTAAAAATGTATGACGGCGAAGTACCGCTGTTTATGCATTACCAGATTGAAACCCAGATAGAAACCGCATTTCGCCGCGAAGTGCGCTTACCATCAGGTGGCTCTATTGTTATCGACGGCACCGAAGCGCTTACTGCAATTGATATCAACTCGTCAAAGGCAACTAAAGGCGGTGATATTGAAGAAACGGCATTTAATACTAATTTAGAAGCGGCAGATGAAATTGCCCGTCAGTTACGCTTGCGCGATTTAGGTGGTTTAATTGTTATCGACTTTATCGATATGACGCCGGTACGGCATCAGCGTGAAGTGGAAAACCGCTTAAAAGATGCAGTTAAGCACGACCGCGCCCGGGTACAGATTGGCCGGATCTCCCGCTTCGGCTTACTGGAAATGTCACGTCAGCGCTTACGCCCATCACTGGGTGAATCTGCCGGTCATGTTTGCCCCCGCTGTCATGGCCGCGGCACCATTCGTGGTACGGAAAGCTCTGCTCTATCCATTTTGCGTTTAATCGAAGAAGAAGCGATTAAAGACAATACCAGTCAGATCCATGCTCAGGTCCCGATATCGGTTGCTACCTATTTAATGAATGAGAAACGGGAATCAGTGCGTCGGATTGAAAAACGCAATGGTATTCAGATCTTCATTATTCCTAATGAGCATCTGGAAACACCGAACTACGAAGTATCGCGCATCCGGATTGATGAAGAGCTTGATGACGTAAGCTATAACATGGTTAAAGCACCTGAAGTTATCAGCAAGCCTTACCAACCTGCTGTTGAAGTGGTAAAAGAAAAGCCAGCAGTGTCGGCAATTAATATTGCCCAGTCAGCCCCTGCCCGCACCGCGCCTGCGCCAGCATCGGGTATTCCGGTGGCAGAGCCGAAACCTGATTTATTCAGCAAACTGAGTAAGTGGTTTAAAGGGTTAATTACCGGTAGCGAACCTAAAACCGAACACAGCAAAACACCGAGCCAGCAGCATACTGCCCGTAAAGAAGATGTCAGAACCAGCCGCAACAACCGCGATGGCGCGCGGGATGCTGGTCGGGATAATAATCGTGATTCTGGTCGTGATACCGGTCGTGATAGTAGCCGTGCTGATGGTAAAAATGACAATAATCGTCGTCGCAATAACAAGCGCCGTCGCCCTGATCAGGCTGACCGTGCTGTGGATAAAGACGAAACCGTTACTAACACTGCTGCACCGGTAAAACAGGAACGTGCCCCACGCCCTGCGCAGGAACGTACCCGTCAGCCAGACGCTCGGAAGCCACAAGCTGAACGTGCTGAAGTAACCGCAGCTGAAAACGCTGATGAGCCGAAAGAGCGCAGTGTTGCAGCAGAGCGCCGGCAACGTCGTAATGTGCGTAAATCAGTTCGGCTGAATCAACCTGCTGAAACGACAGCGGTTACCTCTGCAGCACCAGCTGAAACAGCAGTGGCAACGGAGCAAAGCACTGTAACGGCAGCAACAACGGTTGAAGATGCTAAAACAACTGCTACTGAACACCAGACTTCAGTGGTAAGTGCTACTCAAGCAGACGATGGTACTAAAGACAACGGTACTAAAGACGCAGCAACAGCAACGACGGCCAGTTCAGCTGAGCAAGCCGTAACGGCTAGTGCTGACAGCGATACAAGCACTGTCGAGCCTGCAGCACACGATACCGCTGAGCAGGAAGAAGCTGAAAGTGCTGAACCTCGCAGCCGCAATCGTCGCTCACCCCGGCATTTACGTGCTGCTGGTCAGAAACGCAAGAAAGATCAGCAGGAACTCGCTGCAGGCACGGAAGCAACCGCCGCAGAAAGCCAGGACATTGCAGCTGATACCCCGGCTGATGTTGAAGCGACTGCAGCTGTTGCAGCAACGCCAGAAGCGCCGGCAGCAGTTACAAAAGATGACGCAGCTTCCGCTGATGTTAAAGCGTCCGATGATGTTGATGCATCGGCTGCTACGCCAGCTGATGCTGTGGCACAAGCTACAACCGCAGAGGTTGCAGCAACCGGTGATAGCAAACCTAAAGCTGCGACTAAAGCCAGAGCCAAACCTGGCAGGCCACGTGGCAAACGTAAAACAGCTGAAACCACCGCAGACTCTGCGTTAGAAACAGCAGATAAAGACAACGTAGAAAACGCGCCAAAAGCACAATCTGCTGCGCCAGAGGCCAAACAGAAAGCTGACACTCCAGCACAATCTGAACTAAACCTGGCGCCAGTGGAAGCGACTGCGACAACCTCAGCCGTGGCTGCGGTTGCTACAGAACCAAAGACAGAGCCAAAAGCGGAACCTAAAGCTGCTGCGCCTAAAGCATTGGCAACTAAAGCTGCGCCAGCAAAATCTGGCAGCCGGTTTGGTAATATGGTTGTTGCCGATATGGCTAAGCCTGTTTCCAGCGCTCCTGAGTCAGCCTCGGTCAGTACTAGTGATGATGCAGCGAAGCCAGCAACTCCGGTTGCGGAGCGTCCTGCGGTCAGCAGTTCAAACCGGCCAGCCGGCTCTGCTTTTGCCAGACAGGCCGTTACTGCGCCCATGACTAAGCCAGAAAAAGCAGAATAGAAAAAGCCCCCTTAGTTGGGGGCCTTTTACTGCACACTGTTAAGAAAAACCAGCTTAATCGCTGGTTTTTTTATTAAAAATCGTACTGGGCACTAAACTGCAGACGATTCATATCGCCTTCTAAACCCGACTCTACCTCGCGGTTAGCAAATTTGTATTCAATACCGAACATCAGCTTTTTCGCTGCCTGGTAAATCAGGTTGGTGGTCCAGCTGCTGGTGGTTTTAGTCACGCCGGCGCCGGTCAGCGCAATGTCGTTATCCACACTTAATATGGAATACACCAGATTACTGCGCCACTGACTATTCCAGTTGTGGCGGTAGGCAATAGCAAACGCGCTGGAATCAATCGCTTCAAGCTCGTTGCCTGCATCGAGCACACCGCCATTAGCCGTATTTAAACCGATATAACGGCCCACACCCGAACCTGTTGTCGCTGTGATCCGAATATCATTATTATTGGCCAGCATAATTTTAGCGGTCGCACTTAAACCAAATGCGGAGGTCGTGGTGTCAATAGTGGCGGTCTCATAAGCGAGTTGGCGCAATAAAGCCGATACCGACCAGTTACCCCACTCAGTTTTCTGGCCGTATTTAAACACCAGATCAGGGGTGGCATTGTCATCCGTGGTAATGCGACCGCCACCACCAAAAGGCGTTACCGTGGTTTCAGGGTTCTCGATAGCGACTTGAAAATTACCACTGGTATAACGAATTTGTGCCTGACGGGCAAACGGCATTGCATCCGTATTGCCGATAAAATCCAGGGTGTCCGGCAAAGCACTTAAGTCCATAAAGGTGGACCAGGTCTGGCCAAATAACCAGCCATCATAGGTGATAAAAGCCTGCCTTAACCGTGGCGAATAACTGTTGGTAATTCGCTCATCCCCACCTGCGGTTGCCAGAAAGTCCAGCTCAATATGGCCACCCAGTGTTTTACCATTTTCCAGCTGAGTGCTGGTTTTAAAGAAGAAACGCGACTGACGAGCATGAAAATCAAAGGTGCCACCTTCATTAGCACCACCGACCGGGGTCAGACTTGGAATGTAAAAATCGCGACCAATCCCGGTTGCTATCTGGCCATCGGAGCTGTCGGTATACATCGCATCAAGTTTAACGTAGCCACCGAAGGTAACATCGGTATCACCAATATTAAAACCATTCGCCTGCACGCTACCCGCTGACAACGCCAGGATAATGGCTGTAGTCAGGGTGCTTAGGGTGTTTCTTTGTCTCATCTGAAGTTCTCCATCTTTATTATTGTAATAACATCTGGTTTGCGTTATTTGGATTTAGACGGTACAACTTTGGGTGACAGTCTGTAACTTCGCAATTAGCCTTTAGTCGCAGTTAGCGCAATAACCAATGCTTGGCTAGACTATGGTCTAATTTCATTTACCGCCTCATTTCGTTAGAAAGTAAGTTGTTATAAATTATTGTATAAATACTGCAGATCCACAGGGGAAACTATGTCACATCCAAGCCTTTATCCGGTAAGTGCCAAGGCCAAGGCCAACACCCATATTACCGATGACATTTATCAGGAAATGTACCGTCAGTCGGTTGAGCAACCTGAGCAGTTCTGGGCTGAGCAAGGTAAACGACTGGATTGGATCACGCCCTACAGCAAGATAAAAGACACCAGTTTTGAACTCGGTAAAGTAAAAGTAAACTGGTACAGCGACGGCACCTTGAATGCCAGTTATAACTGTTTAGACCGTCACCTGGCTGACAGAGCCGATCAGGTTGCATTTTACTGGGAAGGCGACGAGCCTGGCGTACAGAAGACAGTAACCTATCAGCAACTTTACGATCAGGTGTGCGCACTGGCAAATGGCATGAAAGCGCTGGGAATTAATAAAGGTGATCGGGTAACAATATATTTGCCGATGATCCCGGAAGCGGCCATCGCGTTATTAGCCTGCGCCCGCATTGGCGCGGTACACTCGGTGGTGTTTGCGGGGTTTTCACCCGATGCGCTGGGCAGCCGGGTCATTGATTGTGATTCAAAGTTGGTCATTACTTCTGATCAGGCGCTGCGCGGTAACCGCGCGACCCATTTAAAAGATAATACCGATGCGGCACTGGCCCACCTGGGCAATGACAGCCCGGTACAGCATGTTATCGTGGTAAAACACGTCGGCAAAAATATCGATTTTCACCCCAACCGGGATGTCTGGTACCACGAGCTGGTTGCCAGCCAAAGCAAAGTTTGTGAGCCAGAGCCGATGAACGCCGAAGATCCGCTGTTTATTCTTTACACGTCAGGTTCTACCGGCAAGCCAAAGGGCGTATTACATACCACCGGCGGCTATCTGGTGTATGCAGCGATGACCCATCAGTATGTCTTTGATTATCACGACGGTGACATTTATTGGTGTGCGGCGGATGTTGGCTGGGTTACCGGCCACAGTTACATTATTTATGGTCCCTTAGCCAATGGTGCCAGCAGTGTAATGTTCGAAGGGGTGCCAACCTACCCCAGTGTGAAACGCATAGCGCAAATTGTTGATAAATATCAGGTCAATATTCTGTACACCGCCCCTACCGCAATCCGGGCGCTAATGGCCCATGGCGACAGTCCGGTTGAAGGCGCTAACTTAAGTTCGCTGAAAATTCTCGGTAGCGTCGGCGAGCCAATAAACCCGGAAGCCTGGAACTGGTATTACGAAAAAGTGGGTAGCAGTAACTGCCCTATCGTTGATACCTGGTGGCAAACCGAAACCGGCGGCATTTTAATTACACCACTACCTGGTGCAACGGCACTGAAACCGGGTTCTGCCACCCGACCGTTTTTTGGGGTAAAACCGGCAATTCTTGATAACGAAGGCAAACCACTTGACGGTGTCGGCGCAGGTAACCTGGTGATCCTGGACAGTTGGCCCGGCCAGATGCGTACCTTGTATGGCGATCATGATCGTTTTGAGCAAACCTATTTCAGTACTTATGCCGGAGTGTATTTTACCGGTGATGGCGCCAGACGGGACGAAGATGGCTACTACTGGCTCACCGGCCGGGTAGACGATGTGTTGAATATTTCCGGCCATCGGCTGGGTACCGCTGAGATTGAAAGCTGCCTGGTAGCGCATGAGGCAATAGCCGAAGCGGCGGTAGTCGGTTATCCGCACCCGATTAAAGGTCAGGGAATTTATGTGTATGTTACGCCACGGGTTGGCGTTGAACCGAGCGATGATCTGACGAAAGCCATCCGGGCCTGGGTGCGGGAAGAAATTTCTCCTATTGCCACGCCAGATCTGGTGCAATGGGCGCCAGCAGGTTTACCAAAAACCCGATCAGGCAAGATTATGCGGCGTATCCTGCGCAAAATTGCTGCCAACGAGCATGATCAGTTAGGTGATATTTCGACTCTGGCTGATCCATCAGTAGTTGAAATTTTAGTAAATAACCGTTTAAATCGATCGTAGGGCAAAATCAGCGTACACTCAACGTTGTTTCAGTTGCAGCAAAAAAGGCCGCTATTGCGGCCTTTATAATAATTACAATTCTGGATCTTACCGGAGAATTTATATGGCAAAGCTTATTGTTGCAGACGACCATCCGTTATTTCGTAATGCGCTGATTAACGCGATAAGCAGTACCTTTGTCACAAAGGCGACCATCGAGACAGACAGTTTCGACAGTACCTGCATTGCCTTAGAGCAACATCCAGATACCGATCTGCTGCTGCTGGATTTACATATGCCCGGTAATTGCGGTTTTCTGGGGTTAATTCAGTTACGTAAAAATTATCCAAGCTTACCCATTGTGGTTATTTCTGCCAGTGAAGAGTTAGATGTTATTCGCCGGGTTATTGCTTTTGGTGCCTCAGCTTATATTCCCAAGTCTGCCAACCCTGTTGATATTAGCACCGCCCTTAATGCGGTACTGGCCGGTGAGCTCTGGGTACCGGCGCATTTGCAAAAAACAGTGTTTGAACAACAAAGTGCCGGCGAAGATTTAGACTTAGCGGCTAAAGTGGCACAGCTTACCCAGCAACAATATAAAGTACTGTATTACCTGACCGAAGGCTGGCTGAATAAACAAATTGCTTATGACTTGCATATTTCAGAAGCCACGGTTAAAGCCCATATTACCGCCATTTTTCGCAAACTGGGTTGTACCAATCGCACCCAGGTTGTGATTCAGGCACAGCGGCTAACTCTGGAGCCACCGGTAGACCGGGCAATGGCGCAGCAGCACTGAGTCCACGTTCATTACCTCTGTCTGAATAGATCAGGGTGTCTGTCTGGCACGCTTGAGCATTTTAAAATGATTCAGACTGGCTCTGAGTGCCCCGGGCTTAATCGGCTTTGCCAGATACATCAATCCAGCGGCTTTTGCCTGAGCTGCTAAATCTGCCTGGGGTGATGCCGACACCAGAATTCCGCCAACCTCGCCCCAGTACGCTTTAATTTGCTGATACACCTCCAGACCATTGGCGTGCTGTCCCAGCTGATAATCTATTAACATCACATCCGGTGGCGGCGCATGGCTGGCATAATCCAGTAGCTCAGCTTCGTCATAAAAACAGCTTACCGTTGCAATTTGCCATTGCTCCAGCAATATTTTTAAAGCCGCCAGATTTGCCACATCATCATCAATGCAGACAACGGTTAACCCAGGTAAAGGTCGCTGCGCGTGCTGACCCGGCAACGGTAACAGGGTACGTTGGCGCTGTTCAGTCAGCGGCAAACTTATGCTAAACAGCGTACCCTTGCCCGGCCAGGAGCGAACGTGCAACGGGTGCCCCAATAACTTTGCCATGCGGTGGACCACACCTAACCCCAGGCCAACACCCTGCTGGCCTTTGGCTGTCGCATCGATCCGGTAAAAATCTTCAAAAATACGTTCTAAATCATGCGGCGCAATACCCGGACCGGTATCCCAAACCTGCACCACCACCTTGTCGGCCCGCTTTCTACAGCCAACTAAAATTCGCCCTTTTGCCGTGTACTTCAGTGCATTTGACAGCATATTTTGTAGAATTCGTCGCAAATATGTGGTGTCTGTTAACACATATTGCTCCGTTTTGCGCACGGTCAACCCCAGGCCTTTCTGACTGGCAATTAAACTGTATTCATCTGCCAACTGTGACAGCAACTCTTGCAAAGCCACCGGCTGCACATCCGGCTTTAACTTACCATCATCAAGCTTAGCAATTTCCAGCAAGGTTGAGATTAACTCTTCTGAAGCTTTTAACGAGTTATCAAGCTGGCTTAAAATAAGCTGTTGTTGCTCTTTCTCCCGGGCGCCACTGAGCGCCGCAGTAAACAACCTGGCTGCGTTCAGCGGTTGCAGAATATCGTGACTGGCCAGTGCCAGAAAGCGGGTTTTAGACGCGTTAGCTGCTTCAGCTTCGGCTTTAGCCTGCAGCAATTGTAATTCGGTTTCCCGGCGTCTCCCCACTTCGGCCAGCAGTTCGTGATTAATATCGGAGATGGTCTGCGTGCGCTCCTGCACCCTGTCTTCCAGGTGTTGCTTAGCTTCAGCCAAAGCCTGCACCGCTTTAACATGCTCAGAAATATCGGTAAAACTGGTAACGAAGCCACCGCCGGGAATAGGGTTACCGCGCATTTCAATCACCCGGCCATCAGGCCTGACCCGCTGGAATACATGAGCAGTGCCTTTTTGCATATGGGCAATCCGTTTTTCAACATGCTCATCCGGATTGCCGGCGCCACAAAGCCCCCGCTCAGCATTTAACCGGACAATATCTGCCACCGGCCGGCCTACCCGAACCATGCCCTCAGGGTAGCTGAACATTTCAAGGTAAGCTTTGTTCCAGGCCACCAGCTTAAGATCCCGGTCGACCACACTGACCCCCTGGCTTAAGTGCTCAAGGGTGGAGAACAATATTTTGCGTGAGAATTGAATAGCCTGAGTGGTATCGTCAAACAGGGTGACCACATCTTCGAAGCCGAGCTGGCGCCCTTCCAGTACCGCGTTTACCATAGCCGAAGCTGATGACGCGCCGATAACCCCGGATAACTCGCGTTCAACATGCTCGACCAGGCCCACACTTGGCAGATCATCCAGTTGCAGGCTGAGTTTATGCTTACGGCCAAATTCTGCCAGACACTCAATAGCCCGGTTGCTGCCGACAAACCTTTCCAGCAATATTTTTAAATCGGCATTATGAATACGGATCCGCCGTGCCGGTGTATCCTGATGATCGATGGGTAAGTTGGGTTTTACAAACGCCACAGCTTGCAAACGGTCTTGCAGATTGACATTAGTGAGCAGCGAAACAATCACATAGGCCAGAATATTAAAGCCCAGCGACAATAATACGCCATGGCTCAGGCCATCGAGGCTGATGCCAAACATGCCGGTAGGCGACAACCAGGTTACGCCGAATAACCCCTGCTGCATAATATCGCTGTTAATGACGCCGGCATTAACCAGTTGCGGTAACATCAGGGTGTAAAACCACAGCACCAGCCCAAGACTCAGGCCGGCATAAACCCCCCACGCATTGCCACGACGCCAGTACAGACCGCCCAGAACTGCCGGTGCCAGTTGAATAGCCAGGGCAAACGCCAGCAAACCGGTTTCGGCCAGTTCGTAATTGCGGGCAAATACCTGATAGTAAAAATACGATAAGCCCATCACCAGCAGGATCATCGCCCGACGCACCAGAATAATCAGTAAACTGTAGTCATGGGGTATGCTTTTGCGCCGACTGGAGTGCAGTAAGCTGGGCATTACCACGTCGTTACTGCTCATGGTACTGAGCGCCAGTGTGGCGATAATGATCATGGAGGTGCCGGCGGAAAAGCCGCCAATAAAAACCAGTGCACTTAAACTGTTCCAGCCTGACTGAGCCGGGATCAGCAACACGAAACTATCAGCCTGTTGCGCCATACCAGGAAACATTTGCATGCCAGCAACGGCCAATGGCACCACCACCAGAGTAACCAGCAGCAGATAACCGGAAAACCAACGCCTGGCATGACGTAAATGATGGTGCGAGACATTTTCAACAAAGGCGACGTGGAATTGCCGGGGTAACAAAAAAACAGCAGCCATCGCCAGAATGGTTTTGGTAATAAACTCAATAACGCCTGAGGTACTATGCTGGGCCTGCTGACTGGCAGCATGTTCGGCGAAGGCTCGCAGTACATTCTGATCCTTGTCCAGAATAAACACATACACCGCAATGGCCAGGGTGAGCAACGCAAACAGTTTAACCACCGATTCAAAGGCAATGGCGACCATAACGCCGCGATTCTGTTCAGTTAAATGTAATTTTCGGGTGCCGAATAAAATAGCAAAAAAAGCCATAGCGATGGCGCTGAGTAAAGCACTGTCCTGATACCAGTGGCTTACTGTGGCGCTAAAGTCGCCTCCCAGCAGTACCTGGTAAGAACTTGCCACGGCTTTTAATTGCAGTGAAATATACGGCACCACCACAATCAGGCAAATAATGGCCGCGAACATGGCAATATTTTTGCGCTTGCCGTAACGGGCAGAGATAAAGTCGGCAATCGAAGTCACATTTTGTTTTTTTGACACATACAAAAGTTTGAATAAAAACGGCTGGCCAAAAATAAACAGCAATACAGGCCCCAGATAAATAGGAATATAATCCCAGCCTCGGGTGACCGCAGTGCCTACTGCGCCATAATAAGTCCAGGAGGTGCAATACACTGCCAGAGCCAGGCTATAAATAAGCCCGCCATACTTTCGTATAACCCGGTCATCGGCATGACGCTCGCCCCAGTTGGCAACCCAGAACAAACCCCCGACATAAATCAGCGCCAGTAAGGCGACAGTCCATGCTGTCACAGCATTCTCCTTCGTATTTTATAGCGCTACTTTGGGCTGCAATAACCCTTGCTGTCAATCTCTGGCTGCCAGGCTTCGACTAAAGTCGGGCTGGCGCCACCGGTAACTGCTGCTAGATTAACAATGCTCGATAAAAATAACTAAAGGAGAAATATGATGGCGGACCATAAAAGTAACGCCCAGGCATACTGGCAAGCGAATCTTCGCTTGATCATTATCAGCCTGGCGATATGGGCGTTGGTGTCCTATGGCTTTGGCATTTTGCTGCGGCCAATGTTAGCAGGTATCCCGGTTGGAGGCACAGACCTGGGTTTTTGGTTTGCGCAGCAGGGTTCAATTTTAACGTTTATCGTTTTGATCTTTTTCTATGCCTGGAGAATGAACAAACTCGATAAAGAATTCGGCGTGGACGAGGAGTAAGCAGGATGAGTCAATTTGCAATAAACCTGATATTTGTCGGCGGCTCCTTCGCCCTCTATATCGCAATCGCAATCTGGGCCCGTGCCGGCACCACCAAAGAGTTCTATGTCGCTGGTGGCGGCGTACACCCGGTTATGAACGGTATGGCGACCGCCGCCGACTGGATGTCAGCAGCGTCATTTATTTCAATGGCCGGCTTAATTGCCGTGGGTGGCTATGCCAATTCAACATTTTTAATGGGTTGGACCGGCGGCTATGTATTGCTGGCGATGTTACTGGCCCCTTATTTACGTAAGTTTGGCAAATTTACCGTACCCGATTTTATCGGTGATCGCTTTTACAGCACCGGAGCCCGTCTGGTTGCAGTAGCCTGTTTAATTATTGCCTCGGTTACCTATGTTATCGGCCAGATGACCGGTGCCGGTGTGGCATTTTCACGCTTCCTTGAGGTCAGCAGTGACATGGGGCTGATTATCGCCGCGGTGATTGTCTTCCTTTACGCTGTTATGGGTGGGATGAAAGGCATTACTTACACTCAGGTAGCGCAGTATGTGGTGTTAATTATTGCCTATACCATTCCTGCGGTATTTATCTCCTTGCAGCTGACCGACACCTTTTTACCGCCACTAGGTTTATTTTCTGAACACACCGAGTCAGGAATGCCACTGCTGGCGAAGCTTGATCAGGTGGTTAGTGAACTGGGTTTCAGAGACTATACTGCTGATGTAGATAACAAACTGAACATGGTGCTGTTTACCCTATCACTGATGATTGGTACCGCTGGCTTACCGCACGTTATTATCCGTTTTTTCACCGTGCCTAAAGTTGCCGATGCCCGCTGGTCTGCCGGCTGGGCCCTGGTATTTATTGCCTTGCTGTATTTAACAGCACCTGCTGTTGCTTCAATGGCACGGTTAAATCTGATGAATACCATATATCCTTCAGGTCCGACCGCCGATGCCATTCAGTACGCTGAAAGGCCAGACTGGATGAAGACCTGGGAAACTACCGGTTTAATTAAGTTTGATGATAAAAATGCGGATGGTCGTATTCAGTTGTATAACGAAACGCCCGCCTTCGCAGCAACCGCCACAGAGCGAGGCTGGAACGGCAACGAATTAGTGGTTAATAATGACATTCTGGTGCTGGCCAACCCTGAAATTGCCAACTTACCAAGCTGGGTTATCGGTTTAATTGCCGCGGGTGGTTTAGCAGCGGCACTGTCAACTGCTGCCGGTTTGCTACTGGCAATATCCTCAGCGATTAGTCATGACTTAATTAAAGGCTCTATTAAACCGGATATCAGTGAAAAAGGAGAATTACTGGCTGCGCGGATTTCCATGGGCGTGGCGATTGTGGTGGCTACCTGGCTGGGGATGAACCCGCCTGGCTTCGCAGCACAAACGGTAGCGCTTGCCTTTGGTATCGCTGCAGCGTCTATTTTCCCGGCGCTAATGATGGGGATCTTCTCTAAGCGGGTAAATAATGTCGGTGCTATTGCCGGTATGCTGGCCGGTTTAATCTCAACCTGTGTTTATATCTTTTTGTACCTGGGTTGGTTCTTTATTCCCGGCACTGCAACCTTTGAGAATATTCCACAAAACTGGTTGTTTGGCGGCACAGGCTACGGTATCTCTCCCCTGTCATTCGGCGCGGTGGGTGCCATGATAAACTTTGCGGTCGCGTTCATTGTGTCAGCCCTGACTGCACCGCCACCGGTGCGTATTCAGGAACTGGTCGAGAGCGTTCGTTTCCCGCGGGGCGCTGGTCAGGCAACAGACCATTAAGCTATATCCACTAAGCTATAGTAAATAGCCAGTGGCAACATAAGCAGCTGTTATCTGCGACATGTTAAGGTAATAGCGGGCTTTCAGTTGAAAGCCCGCCTTTTTAAAAATCTTTTAGCAGGAAGACGTTATGTTGTGGGAATTGATTGCAACCCTTGTTGCCGGTTTAGGTGCCGCAGGCATTGCCCTGGCCATCCGTTTTATTAGTCGTAAAAAAGCGCCACGCTGGCTTATCCCTGTGTTTGCCGGGCTGGGTATGCTAAGTTTTCAGGTGCAAAGTGAATATAACTGGTATTCACATCAGGCTGGTTTGTTGCCAGAGGGCTTGGAAGTAGTGCGCACCGTTGAACAACAAACATTCTGGCGTCCATGGAGCTACCTGTACCCGCAAACCTTACGCTTTATTGCCGCAGATATTGCCAATGCGGCCCCTAATCAGCGAAACGAAGCAATCTGGCTGGTCGATCTGTATTTCTTTGAACGGCGGCTTTCGGCAAAAAAAGTGGTGCAGGTTGTTCATTGTCAGCAACATGCCAGAGCAGATTTTACGACACAATTAGCCATTCCGGCCCCCGGTGAGGCCATAAGCGCTGACTGGTATCAGCTGGAGCAAAATGATCCCTTACTCCTGGCGTTATGCCAACGTCAGAAAGTGTAATGTATTTGATGGTCTGAGGTTTTATGGAAGTCGCTGAAGTTTCAAACTTTTTAGCTGAGACAACCCCATTTGACCAGCTTGATGCTGGCCAGCTGACCAGTCTGGCCAGTAATATCAGCGTTTATTACTGTCAGAATGGTGAAACGGTGCAACTGAGTACCGAGCGCTTAATGATTGTTCGTACCGGTATCTTTGCGCTGTACAGCGACCAACAGACGCTGTTAACCAAGCTGGAACAAGGTGACTTTTATGGCTATCAGTTACTGTTAACCGGGCTTAACGACAACGACAATCTGGTATGTGAAGAAGATGGCCTGGTGTACTGGTTAGCTGCAGATGCCTTTCATCAATTACGTTATCAATATAAAAATATCGACATTTTCTTTCAACGTTTATTCAGCCGGCGCTTGCACCAATATAAAGATCAGCAGCAGAACTCCCGGTTCACCCTTAAAGTCAGTGATATTGTCCAGGCCCGCAAGATTGCCATTGGCGCAGCCCAAAGCGTCCAGCAAGCTGCAGCGTTAATGACCCAAAAGCGGGTTTCCTCCTTGCTGGTGGAGCAAGACGAAAAACTGATTGGCATTATCACAGATCGCGATTTGCGCAGCCGGGTGCTGGCAGCGGGGTTAGCGGCAGACACCCCGGTTCAGCAGGTAATGACGGCCAAACCGCATACCATAGACAAACATGCCTACCTGTTTGAAGCGGTGCAACTGATGAGCCGGCATAACGTACACCACTTGCCGGTGCTGGATAAACAGCAAAGCTACTCGATGCTTACCGCCACCGATATTATTCGCTCGCAGCAAGATCATCCGGTGTATCTTATTGGCGAAATTCATCGCCAGATGAGTGTCGATGGCCTGGAACACTGTGCCAGTCAGATCAGCAGCCTTGCCATTACCATGGGTAAACAACAGGTGCCGGCGCATGAGGCCGGGCATATTATCACCACCATTACCGATGCACTGACCCAACGTTTAATTGCGCTGGCGCAGATAGAGCTTGGCCCGCCGCCCTGTGTGTTTAGCTGGCTGGCGTTTGGCTCTCAAGGCCGGATGGATCAAAGCTTAAACGCCGATCAGGACAATGCGTTATTACTGGAGAAAGAGCCGGTGGCTGAGATAGGCGTTTATTTTGCCGCTCTGGCTGACTTTGTCTGTCAGGGTTTGGCACGCTGCGGTATTATTTTATGCCCGGGCAATATTATGGCCTCTAACAGTGCGCTGCGTTTAAGCCTAAAAGGCTGGTCGGGACAATTTGCCAAATGGGTCAGCACCCCAACGCCCGAGGCGCTACTTAAATCCAGTATCTTTTTTGACTTGCGGGTTATCGAAGGCAGCAGAGGTTTATTTAATGCCCTGCAACAGGATATTCTGGCAAAAACCAGCGACAACCCGCTATTTTTATATCATTTAGCCCAAACCACGCTGCAACGCAGTGCTCCGCTCAGTTTTCTGAGAAATTTTATTCTGGAACACGACGGCAAACAAAAAAAAGGACTGGATCTGAAAAAACGCGGTATCAGTTTAATCACCGATATTGTCAGAGTGTATGCGCTGTCGGCCGGGATCAGTGAAATTAATACCCGCCAGCGGCTGGTCCAGCTGGCCAATGCTGGAGTGCTGGATAACAAAGACACCCAGAATTTATCTGATGCCTTCGATGTCCTGGCGCAACTTCGCTGGGACAAACATCAGCATGACCTGATCCAGGGCCACGATGTCAGTAATTTACTCGACCCCAATGTACTATCTGGCTTGCAGCGCCATCAGCTCAAAGACAGCCTCACGGTAATTAATGATGCCCAGTCGTCGCTTAAACAGCGTTTTTGCCGGGATTTATAACGATGCTCAGCTGGCTTGCCAATAGAACCACGCCGCTCAGTCATATTGTGCAGGAGTTTAATCAGTCGGCTGCGCCTGGTGGCGCTGTCAGAGCAGCTGATTGCCCCTTTTTAGTCATTGATTTAGAGCTGACCGGTTTAAATGCCAAACAGGATCATATTGTCAGCGTGGGCTGGGTGCCGGTTCGACAGTATGAAGTTGTACTGAATGACGCCAGGCATTATCTGGTTCACAGTCCGGTTGGTGTTGGCCAGAGTGCGATATATCACGGCCTGCATGACAAAGATTTTACCGGGGCACGGGATCTGACCGAGGTATTAACCGAGTTACTGCAGGCATATGCCGGCTATGTTTTTGTGGCGCATCACTGTCAGCTGGATTTACGTTTTCTGGAAGTTGCCTGTCAGCGGATCTTTGGCAAAGCCGCAAAATTCAGTTTTATCGACACGCTGAATATTGAGCTGTACCGGTTGCATAAACAGGGCATTGTAATGAAGCAAGACGCTTTACGCCTGCACCACTGTTTAACGCGGCATAAATTGCCACAAAGTGGCCAGCACCATGCCTTGGCAGATGCCTACAGTTGTGCCTTACTGCTGTTAAGCCAGCTTAAGCATAGCCATCCGGATATTACGCTGGCGGATTTACAACTTCAAAGCCGCTAATATGCATTGCTGTGGTCACAACACTGATGTTATGGAGACTTACATCCAGGCTTTTTTGCTACGCTGCATCTGCAACAGGCCCTGCTCCAGTAATGCCCTGCCATCAGCCTCTTTAACAAAGGGAATTTCCAGCGCGCCAGAAGCCGTGATCAGCTTAATAGTGCATAGCCCTGGCCGGCGCATCAGCCAACTTTGTTTGTACTGTACCTGCTGCAATTTATATTTGGCGAAACAGTAGTAGTCCACCCCAAAGTAACCGCGACGAAGATAATAATAAGTATCATCCTGCGCATAACCATAGCGATACCAGCGCATCACAATCAGTAGCGCCCAGAATGCCAGGGGTATTACGCTAAGTGCAGCCAGTTGCGGCTGTTGTTGCAGCCACAGCGATACCGGACCAATAATTGCTGCAGGTAGCCAGAACAAAACGACATTGCGCCAGATAAAACGCCGGCTAATGCTATTGAAGTCAATACTACTCAGTTGATTATCAGGGTAAGCATTGCTTAATAAGGCGCTCGCCTCACCCGGGGTGACTGAAGGCACCATAATTTTTTGTTCAGTGGCGAATTGTTGCTGACCATTAATTTGCTCGAAACTCAGGTTGACCCTGCCCAGCAGCATATCAAGCCAATCACGCTTCATAGCAACCCGTTGCAATCTTGATAGCCGCATGCTCACTTCATGCCGGGTAAGCAAGCCACTGCGCCGGATATAGTTGTCCTGCTTTTTATGCAGGGTATAGCCATAGAATGACAGTACCGAACCGAATACTGAAAACAACGTCAGCAGTAACATAATAAACATGGTAAGTGACAACGCGTACAAGCCAATGACCATCCAGGATTGCTGAGCAGGATCAAATAAGGCAGGTAAATCAATACCCACCTGCAATAAAAAGCCAAGTATCTGATCTGCAAGCTGGTTATAAAACGGGGCAGCCAGGCCTAAAAACAGCCAGATCCGATTATTGCTGATGCCATGAATAATTAAATCGCGCACACTGCGCTGATTCAATAGCTGTTCTGTTTCTGCAACAACGGCGGGCTTTGTGTCATCACTGTTGTCACTGTCAGCGGGTTTTGCAACGGTCGCGGTTAACTCATGAACTACCAGAATATGTTTTTTTAGTGTTTCAGCAAACGGTCGGCTCAGCGCAACCAGCCTGGCTTCCTGTTGCACCGAGCCCGCAGTGTCCAGCTGCAAACAAACATAATCTGCCGGCCGGTAGAAAATCGGTTGCTCCAGTTTAATATTCTGGATCCGGTTAAACGGCAAATTCAGATACTTTTTACTGATAACACCAGAGCGGATCTCTACCGTACCGGCCGAAAGCCGGTATTGGAAGTAATAAAACTTAAGGATGGCCGAAACGACAATAAGCAGCAATAACCCACTGAGCAGGCCAGCAGCAAAACCAGGGTTATCTTTAATCCGGTTAAACAGCAGAATAAAAGGCGGAATAAGATAAACAAACTGACCAATAAAAAACCGCAGCACAGCCACCGCAAAATACAAAATGGCAATGGGTGACACCCGCTGCCATTGTCCCTGACCGTCTGCGTGTTCCAGCTCGGATATGCCAGACACTTTTTCTGGAAGATGTTCAGACATTTCTTCAGGCATTTGTTCAGTTCTGGGTTCCGACGGGATCGCTACCCCCGGCTCATTGCTGTTGTTCATCTTGCAATGCATCCTTATGCTGCAATACGAACTGACGAATTTGCTGTGCCTGCTCTAAATGCAGCCCAGGGATCTCAAAGGTGTGCATAGCGCCACCAGCACTGAACAGTTGTAAACGAGCCAGTGCCGTTTTGCGTTCCAGCGGCCCTTGTTTAAGTTCAATATGCTGGATCCTGACAACGGGCTGCGTGATCATTTTCTGAAAAAAAATACCTGATTTATAACTAATATCATGTTCGCGCAGCGCAAACAGCTTATGTTTGTCACTCTGCCAGCAATACAGTGCCCGCAGCAAACCCAGAAAGGGAATTACCCAGAGGCCATGAAACACGGTATCGGATAAGTCGACTGGCAATGGCCACCAGGGTTGCAGGTAACAGCACAGCAGCACGAACCACAGAACGGTGAAGAACACCGCATTTACGCCCTGTCGCAGCAGCCGGTAGCGTCTGGCTACGCTCTCCAACTGCACAGCATGCAGTGGAGTCAGTTGCTCAGTGCTCAGTTGCAGATTGCTGAAGCTGTCGCCGCCTTGCATACCGTTACTCCTGCGCTTGAGTATCAGGGCGGAACTTCAGTTGCAAGCCTTTAATAAAGTTGCGCAGCACCTGGTCCTGACATACCCGGAAATGTTTATGGTCGGCCCGACGGAAAAATGCGCTTAACTCCGGCTTACTTAATCTGAAATCAGCCAGTGCCATCACGGCCATAATATCGTCGTCTTTAAAATCCAACGCAATTTTAAGCTTTCGGAAAATAATATTATTGTTCATCCGCTGCTCTGGCTCAGGCTGTGGCCCTTCTTTACGGCCACGCTTATGAACAATAAGACCATTTAAAAACCGGGCAAGATCGACATCAGCCATGGCGCCAAAGTCGCTTTCATCATCTTTACTTATCCAGCCAATCATTTGTTCACGGCTTGGGGTCTGGCCGCCAAGTGCCATAATTTCGCTCATGGTGTTGTTGTTGTATTCGAAGGCATACCGCAAGCGGCGTAACACGTCATTATTGGTCACAATGCAATCCTGTTATAGGCTATAAAACAACAAAAGGCGCAGAACGCGCCCTTTGTTATTGTTCACGTGCGAAATTACTTCGCGCGGCTACGGTATTCATCGGTACGGGTGTCAATTTCGATTTTGTCACCAATTTCGACAAACGCCGGTACCATCAATTCAAAACCGGTATCCAGTTTAGCGGGCTTCATTACTTTACCAGAGGTATCGCCTTTCGCAGCCGGTTCGGTGTAAACCACTTCACGTACCACAACGGTAGGTAAATCTACAGAAATAGCACGCTCGTTGTAGAATACCACTGAACACTCCATACCATCGGTCAGGTATTTCAGCGCTTCAGTCATGTTTTCGGCTTCAATTTCATACTGGTTGTACTCAGAATCCATAAATACATACATGGGATCAGAGAAATAAGAGTAAGTAACTTCTTTAGTTTCCAGCAGAACCTGCTCAAACTTGTCATCAGCACGGTAAACCGTTTCCATGCCCTGAGCGTTAAGCAGGTTTTTCATTTTCATTTTAACCACGGCAGAGTTACGGCCGCATTTATTAAATTCGGCTTTCAAAATTACCATCGGTTCAGTGCCAACCATAATTACCTGGCCAGCGCGCAGTTCTTGGGCTGTTTTCATCATTATTGAAATATCTTCATTGTTGGGAAAAATTGGGCGTTATTATAAATTTTTTTTTTGGCAAAGTGCACGAGGTTGCTGGCAAGATCTCCATTTGCCAGCAATTGTTGGCGCCATTGCTGATTATAATCGGTAATTTCTCTGAGCAGCGGATAGAATTGCTGCCAACTGTTGGTTAAATTGCGATCAATATTCCAGTCCAGATACCACTGCTGCACCGGCGCGGCAAGGCCAGCTGGCATTTGCCGGCAGTAGTGATCAAGAAAGGCCTGCAGCTTTAGCAGATGAGCATTTTCCTGCTGCCGGTAAATTTGCCATACAAAAGGCTTACCCGCCCAGTGCGCCCGGATAATCGAGTCCTCACCCCTGACAAAATTAACATCGCAAGCTGCCAGCAATAAATCATAATCGGGCTGTGCCAGAAAAGAGAAAACCTTTATATGCAGATTATCCAATTGCACAATATCGCCAGTTAACAACCCCGGACAGTCGGGGTACTGCGCAGCAAGCGCATTAGCAAGATCGCCTTGCGGAATAACGCACAATACCTTAGCGGGATGCTGCTGCCATTGCTGTATAAGCTCAGAAATATGGGCATGGCTGTAAGCAAACATCGACACTTTTAACTGATAATCAGTATGTTTAATGGCTAGTTTTTGCCAGAATGCGGTTTGGTCCTGCTTTGATTCAATAAAAGTGGCAAGTTGCTGGGCCAGGCCCTGCTCATACAGCAGGCCGCCGGTAAGTTTGGTAAAGCCCGGGAAGAAAAAATATTTATTCACGGCCAGCGCTGCTTGTGGCGAACTCAGGCCATGACAACCTTCTACCCAGGGTTCAGCCGATAAATATTCCAGATTTATCCAAAGCGGTGCAGGTTGCTGACTTGCCATTTGCTGCTTATATGCCGCAGGAATAGTGCAGGCTAATGCTTCTATTACCACAGCGGCGGCGGGTAACTGCTGCCAGTTAACGACAGATTCTTGCGCAGCCGGCCAATAGCATACCTCGACCCCCAACACCGACTGAGTAACGCATTTGGGATTAATTTGCGGGCAAATGCGTTGAAAACTAGCTAAATCATCTACCCAGAGCTGCACTTTCAGGCCATGCTCAGCCACGAGCTGGCGACTGATGCGCCAACAAATACCAATATCACCGAAATTATCCACTACCGAGCAGAAGATACGCCATATTCCGTTATAAACGGATTGATTTGAATGTTGCAACAATCGCCCTGCCAACTGGTTTAAGAAAGTAATGGCACCATTATACCCAGTGCGATACGCAGAAACAGCCATACAATAAGCAGAAATAGCACGCTAACCAGGCAGCCAAGCAGATATCGGCCAGCATAACGCAGGCGGTTTAGCAGCCGGCTCCAGAAATCGGTGGCAGGGCCATCTGTAGCCGGCTCCGCAAACAGTAAGGTTAGCAGCATGACATTAAGCGAAAACGCGAAACAAACCGTTGCGGTCAACTGCCAGCGCTGGCTTAGTGCCACCGGCGCCAGCAACAATAAATAACCGAGCCACACCAGACTAGCCAGCGCCAGCAGTAACCATAACGGTTGTAATGGTTTAAGTTTACGGGCCAGAGCATGATAAAAATTTAGCATTGTTGCTCCTCTTGCTGACGTAGCGCAGCCGGATAAAGCGGCAGTATACCCGACTCTCCTGCCATATCGCCCACCAGCCAGATTTGCTTAAACGGGTGAGACTTAGGCATACATAATTTATCGCAGTGTGACAGCATGTCCTCCCGAGTCCATAATGGATTAGCATTGCGGATCACCAGCCAGACATTGTCGCTCTGATAATGCTTCTGTGCCTTACTGCTGATAATCCGGTTCAGGGCAGTCAGCAAGCGATGCTCTGGTGGCGTTCGCAGCAGCGCCATCAGCTCACGATGCGTTTCTGCGCTAATTGCCCTGCCCAGAATATGCATGGCTTCTACTTCGCTGCCATACAGGTGGGCAATTTCTAAATCCAGCTTAGTGTTTTCGTAGTAGCAGGACACATCGGGTCTGGCGGGTTCATTGTGCCAGATATGGCGCATCTTAATGCCAAAGCGCTGCTGATACCGGCGCATAAAAATCCGGGCGGCCTCATGCTCCAGTTTTATTTTCTCTTCAGACCCGTTCATTACCGTTACCTTAACAGCCTTAACTTGCCGCTGTGAAGTAATAGCGCCAGATTTGTGCAATAACCGGCAACACAGAAAGCAATAATATGGATCCCATAAAGATATTAAAAATTCGCTGAAACAGCGGCTTTGTTAGCACTTTGCGCAAACCGGCACCAAATACCAGCCAAACGCCAACGCATGGAAACGCCATCATTAAAAATGCCAGGGTAATCATGGCTACCTGCCACCAGTAAACGCCAGAGACTGACGTGAACGCGGCGACGGCACCTGAGGCCATCACCCAGGCCTTACCGTTAACCCATTGAAACAACGCAGCTTGCACAAAAGTAAATGGCTTACTTTTGCCAGTGGCAATAGTTTCAGGTCTGGCACTGGCAATACGCCAGGCAAGCCAGATTAAGTATAAGGTACCGGCGATTTTGATTAACTGGTGCAACTGCGGATAGCGGTCAAATATCACACCAAAGCCTAAACCGACCAAAAGCACCATCAGCGGGAAGCCAAAACAAATTCCCAGCCAGTGAGGCACGCTTTGTTTGATGCCGTAATTTACTCCGGATGACATTATCATCACATTATTAGGACCAGGAGTAATAGTGGTGGAAAATGCAAAAAAAAGTACTGCCAGAAATAACTCCATATATAGCCTCAGTTTAGCGATTCGGCGTCTGTGCTTATGATATCAGACTCAGCGCGGCAATAACCCAGTTTATCAAGGATAAGTTTGCAGGAAAAAATCGTTAAATATCAAGCTAGCCCAGCCGCAACCGTAGAGGGAGAACCTTTATTTTCTGTTTTATTCACTTTAATAACATACTGATTTGCTTTCATTAAATTATTAGCTAGACTGGTGTGGATAACAAAGGAGAACGATATGAATAAAATTATTGGTTTAGCGTTATTAGTTGTGGGTGCAGTGCTGCTTTATTTCGGTTACAACGCGTATAACTCGGCGGCTTCAGAGGTCACCGAGTTTGTTACCGGTAGCCCGACCGATAACGCGGTCTGGTATCTGGTTGCCGGTGGCCTGGCTGCTATTATTGGAATTGGTGTATTACTGAAAAAATAAACATTTACTCTGGGTTGCCAACATCTCGCTCTAAATAATAAAGGCCACAATTGTGGCCTTTATTATGTCAGCAGCACTATTTTAGCGCTTATTCTTCAGCGTTACCCCAACTGTCCCGCAGACCAACAGTGCGGTTGAAAATTAACGTATTTGCAGAAGATGCACGATCAGCACAGTAGTAACCTTCCCTTTCAAACTGATACGCTTGCTCTGCCTTAGCAGTCTGCAAAGAGGGTTCCACATAACCTTGCTTAATCAATAACGATGCCGGGTTAATCACTGTCAGAAAATCTTCTTCTGCTGCCGGGTTAGCGACACTGAACAGCCGGTCATAAACCCGGAATTCAGCAGGCAGCGCATGGGTTGCCTCTACCCAGTGAATTACCCCGCGCACTTTGCGACCATCAGCCGGGTTTTCGCCCAGCGTTTCCGGTAAATAACTGCATTTTAATTCAACAATATTGCCGTCGGTGTCTTTAATCACCTCATCCGCGTGAATAACATAAGCATTGCGAAGCCGGACATCACTGTTCAATACCAGCCGCTTATACTTTTTGTTCGCCTCTTCCCTGAAATCTGCCCGATCAATATAGACCACGGCACCAAAAGGCAGTTTACGACTGCCCATGCTGTCATCTTTGGGATGGTTTGGCCCATCAAGCCACTCAATGCCATCAGCCGGGTAATTAGTGATCGTTACCTTAAGCGGGTCGAGCACCGCCATTGCCCTTGGCGCCGCCGCATCTAAATCTTCGCGGATACAGGCTTCCAGCGCGCTCATTTCAATGACATTGTCTTGTTTGGTAACACCAATACGTTTGGCAAATTCACGAATAGAGGCTGGCGTGTAACCGCGCCGGCGCAGGCCAGCTATCGTTGGCATCCGTGGGTCATCCCAACCGCTGACCACCTGTTTTTCAACCAGGGTTTGCAGTTTACGCTTACTCATTACCGCGAATTCCAGATTAAGCCTGGAAAACTCAATTTGCTGTGGGTGGCATTTGATCGAGATGTTATCCAGGATCCAATCATATAAACGGCGGTTATCCTGGAACTCCAGGGTACACAGCGAATGGGTGATCCCTTCAAGCGCATCCGAAATACAATGGGTAAAGTCGTACATTGGGTAAATGCACCACTTATCGCCGGTTTGATGGTGATGAGCAAATTTCACCCGGTAAATCACCGGGTCGCGCATACACATAAAACTGGATGCCATATCAATTTTGGCGCGCAAAGAACATTCACCCTCTTTAAAGCCGCCGGCCCGCATTTTTGCAAACAGTGCCAGGTTCTCATCTATTGAGGTGTCACGGGTTGGACTATTTTTACCGGGCTGGGTTAAGTTGCCACGATACTCACGCATCTGTTCATTGTTAAGAAAACACACATAAGCCAGGCCTTTGCTGATTAACTCAACGGCGAAATCATGCAGGGCATCAAAGTAATCTGATGAATACCGGACCTTGCCACTCCAATCGAAGCCTAACCAGTTAACGTCTTGCTGAATTGAGTTAACGAAATCGATATTCTCTTTTTCAGGGTTAGTATCGTCAAAGCGTAAATTACACTGCCCCTGATAATCTTTGGCAATACCAAAGTTTAAGCAAATAGACTTAGCATGGCCAATATGTAAAAAACCGTTGGGCTCGGGCGGAAAACGCGTTTGGACCGCGCTATGTTTGCCACTGGCCAAATCGGCATCGATAATTTGCCGGATAAAATTGCTGGGGCGATGTTCAACGTCCGCCATAATGAAAATTGTCCTTGTAAAACAAATAAAGAGAATAGTAATGGCCGGCATTATAACACCGCTATTGGCAGTAGCTATTGTATGTTTGGCAAAAAACCGACCAGGACCCACATGGTCAGCGGTCTAGCCTGCTACACCCAGCCTTTTGGTCGGCAGACAGTCGGATATTCTGGCATTGCCAATACCCGGTTTAACCAGATAGCATGCGGTGGCAGTTTTTGCCGGGCCATTTGTAAACGTTGAATAATAGCAGGATGTACGCCGGTAGCCGGCAAATCTGGGCCGTAGCGCTGCCGGCATTCGTCTTCAAGAAAGCCCATACCATATAAAATACACTCGTAGCTTTCGTGATTCCATAAACCGCCGGTATCAATCGCTGCCCGGTTATCCGCGGTTGCAGCACCACTATTTATCGTCGTGGCCATGCCGGGGTACCATTGATCCTGAAAATCATGGGCACTGGGCGGTTTAATTCGCCAGTACGCCAGCTTGGCTTTTAACCGTTCCGTGATCCGCTCTGGTTTTTGTACTTCACGCCAAAACTCGGTATCCGTGCGCTTGGTCATACAATAATGCATATTAATAAAATCAAGAATTTCATAAAAACGGTTGGCCATTAACCGGTTATACCGGCCCGCTAATACGGCCATATCCTGCTCATCATGCGGAAAATGCTCTGCCAGTAATACTGCGCCTAAATCACTCAAATATAAACCGGTAGATTCCAATGGCTCAATAAAGCCGCCCGACAAACCGATGGCTACACAGTTGCCACGCCAGTTGCCCTGACGACGGCCAACTTTAAAATCCACTACTCTGGCTTTCAGTTGTTCGGTACCTGGCCCCTGATACGCCCGCATTTCCCGCTCGGCTTGTTCAGCACTGATAAATTTGCTGGAATGGACATAGCCGACTGAACGCTGGTTCTGCATCGGGATATCCCAAATCCAACCTGCAGATAATGCTGTGGCCGTGGTATATGGTCTGACCATTCCCGGATAAAACTTATCATAAGGTAGATGCATGGTGATGGCGCGATCGCACAATAACCATTGCGAGCAATCTTCAAAACCCACGCCAAGCTGCTCTTCAATTAACTTGGCTTTAAAGCCAGTGCAATCAACAAATAAATCTGCCGTTAACCGCTGTTGTTGATCGGTTGTTACTGCAACAATCTTATCCGGGCCTTGCATTTCAACACCCGCTAAATTCGCCAGGGTATGAACGACACCACGTGCGGTAGAAAAATCGCGCAGGTAATCAGCAAATTTCTGGGCGTTCATATGGTAGGCATAGTTTAAGCGGGAGCCCATATCCCATTTACCCAGCATCAGCGGCGCCAGGCCCATTTCACATATAATGGGTTGTGCCGAGCACGTTTCCATAAAAGGTATACTGCGATCGCTTTTCAGCCAGTCACTGCCGGCGCGGTCGATAGGCTGTACCCGCATACTGGTAAACGGATGATGGTAAAAACTGTTGTCATTATGTACCCAGTTACAATATTTGATGGATTGTTTAAAGGTCGCATCGGTGGCTTTCATAAACTCCAGCTCGTCCACCCCGACTACTGCCAGCAAATGGCGCATAGAGGGTATGGTCGCTTCGCCTACCGAAATTCTTGGAATATCGGGTGATTCCAGCAATTCAATCAAGACATTCTGTTCGGTACCCTGCTTATTCAGGGCACCGTTAAGATAGGCGGCGGTCATCCAGCCAGCTGAACCACCACCGACGATCAGTACTTTACGTTGTTGCATTAGGCTTCCACCACTTATTGCTTATTATTTTTTTAATAGTAACCCAGTAGACGGCGCAACCCCGGCGCGGCATATTCAACCAATTGCTTTTGCATATCGGGCAATACCGCAGGTAACTCCACTTTTTGTCCGGCCAGGTTTTCGCGGTAGGTGCCGCTTTGTTCTTTATCGGCGCCGGCTAACACCCGCTCACGCCAATCTGCCGGTAACTCAGCTAAACCCAGTGGTTGCAATAAATCTGTAAAAAAGGCTTCGGCCTGTGGCGTATCCAGTTTTTTCAAATATGAAATAACGTCTTCGAAGCGCACTAACTTACTACCGGTTCCGAGCCAGGCCACCGCATTATGAGTATAAATTTCGTTTAAGGTTGGCGCTTTCTGGTAAATACCAAAAATCATCATATTCAGCATTTGCTCAATAGATACTTTGCCACCTTTTAAGTGATCCATAGACCCCTGAAAAGTATCAGACAGGAAAAATCGGGCACGAGCCAGTACCCAGTCATACGGATCACGCACAATAACCAGCTGCCGGACATTTTTCAGGGCAATGGCTGAGCTGTCGGAGAACAATAAATGGCCCCAGCTAAGCTGAGGCTGGACAGAACTGAACGCGGCCAGATGCTGGTGCAAAATCGGGATCTGAATAAATTGCTTATCATACTGCTGCGCTACCGGCACAAACATTCTGAAAATATTTTTCAATAAATGCGTGCCGCATTTTGGCACAGAGTTTAAAAATACCGGCTGTTGTAGCGCGGTTTGCTGATAATTAGCATTAATGCTGTTTAACGTGTCGGGTTTAGCGTGGATCGTTGGCATGTTAATCTCTTTTCTATATTTTTACTTTTAACCGCAACTCTTTCACGGGTAAAGCCAGGCTATGTTTTTAACCTGTTTTAGCTTGCTAAGTAAATAAAAATGCCGACTTTCGCCGGCATTTATTTAACTGCTAATAACTAAACTCAGAACGAGTATGACGCGTTTAAGAACAAGCGACGGCCTAACCAGTCATACTGACTGTAGAAAGCAGAGGTGCCTAAACGGCTAACCCGCGCGCTAGAACTTACTTTAGGCGGCTCTTTATCAAAGGCATTTGCCACACCAAACGTTACATCAAGCCCGGCATCGCGGAACTCTTTGGTCACTGAGAAGGCATGATAAACAACCGCATCAGCATCTACAACGATCCGTACATCTTCACCACGATAGGTCGTTGTAATGTTGTCACCATTTGATACAGCAGCTATATAGCGAGCTGTCCAATTAAACGTCCAGTCATCATAGTCTAAGGCTACCATTAGATTACCGACATCTTTTGGACTACCTATTTCACCGGTTCTGTCCAATGGCTCACTGGTAGCAAATAACTTCTGTGATGCCTCTAGCTGACGAGTATGCTGGTAGGTGGCGCTTAACTCACCCACAGGTGTATCAATCCTGTATCCTAGTTGCATATCAATACCACGATTAACCTGAGTTGAAATATTCAGGTAACCACCACGTACATCGGTGATCCGTAAATCAGTTGGGTCACGATCAAATTGGCTGCAAAGTGGTTCAGTACCAAAAGTTTCAGAAATATAACAATTACCAACAATTTGACCTGCAGTTAAACTCGTTACTTCACCAGTAATTTCAATATTGAAATAGTCAATTGACGCGCTGAAATTATCGATAAACTCAGGGATCCAGACTAAGCCAACTGTTTTTGCAACTGAGGTTTCTGCCTCCAACTGACCCGCACCACCACCAGTGGTAACAGTTGCAGAAATCGCACCACCACCAAAATCAGCCGGGATGCCATCAGCCGCACAGTTATCCGCCACTATTTCAAGGGTAGTGCCCGCTGCTACGCCGTCACCCCAGTTAATACAAGGGTCGATAGCCCGCTGACCAACAAAACTGGTCTGATTATTCAGATACAATTCATACAATGCTGGCGAGCGGAATGAAGTACCACGGGAAGCTCGCAGGCGGAAGCCCTGGCCAATCTGCCAGTTAACACCCGCTTTGTAGGTGTAATCGCTACCGTAAGATGATACGTCGGTATATCGCCCAGACAGATTAAAGTCCACTGACTCAGCAAACGGCATATCACGCAGTACTGGGATTTGTAGTTCAGTAAATACTGCCTTGGTATTGTGTTTACCTTCGGTGATGCCGGCAGAAGTCTGACCCCAGGTATTGGCGCGTAGGGTTTCTGATCCGGGGGTATCTTTAATAGAATCGCGCTGATAACTGGCACCCACTACCACACCAATTGGGCCTGCCGGTAATTCCAATAAATCACCGGTAATATAACCTTCCAGCGTTTGCTGTTTATAAACTGTATTACCTATCTGCTCGCCAAACAGGAAGTCACGTACCTCACCGGTGATATTACCCGCCAGGAATTGCGGATCTAACCAGGGAACATCCACACAAGGTACACCACGAATTGGGGTAACTTCACCAGCGCATGAACCTGAGGCAAAGTTATACGGCGATATCGCATCTTCATAAATTAACTTAGACTGATACTCACCGTCATTATGAGTATCCTGATAAGACACATCCCAGAACCAGTTGCCAAAATCACCATTTAAACCGAGTACAAAACGACGGTAATCTACCGTGATTTTCTCACCTGAATGGTCGGTAATAGCGGTAGGGCTTAACCACTGGGCACCAGTCCAACCAGCGCTTAACGGGTCACCGGCAAAAAAGTCTTCATTGTATTTATAACTCCAGAACTGACGGTATCCGTTACTGGTCGTAGTCCGGCGGTTAAGTAAAGCTTCACCATAAAGCATGACGCTATCACTTAGCTCATAATCACCCTGAGCATAGGCAGTAATTAATTCATTTTCCGGAATTAATGTTTCGCGATCTTGAAACGGATGGTCAGCGTTCGCTACCGCATCTGAAGCGCGGTCATACGCTACCGGGAACCAACCAGGAGGTGCAACCAGAAAATCCGGGTTGCTTGGATCTGTCGCAAAACCAGGAATATAGTTGGCTAAGTCACCATCGTAATCAAACTGTGCCTTGGCGCCAGCCGGCACGTTGCCGCCATCGCCCTGATAGTCATATAACCAGATATGGCCCCATAATAAATCATTACAATGAGCCTTACCGGTTCTCGGATCAATCGGGTCAACCCGCTCACCACTTACTGGATCAAAAATATAACGCTCGGCACAATTGAAGAAACTACGCTGGCCCTGTGCCAGCTCTTCATGCATTTTATAATCGCCAACAACTCGGAATGAGCCCCGGCCAAAAGTTTTACCGTAAGTGGCGTTTAACTGATAATTTTCACCACCGCTTTCGGTGGGTTGTGAAGTATTAAAGTTTACCGAAGCGTCATCACCTTTTTTGGTAATAATATTAATTACACCAGCAACGGCGTCAGAGCCGTACAGCGATGAAGCGCCATCTTTTAAGATTTCAATGCGGTCGATTGCGGATAATGGCAATACGTTCGGATCAAAAGAAGATACCTGACCACGGGTACCGGCAGGGCCTGCGCGGCGTCCATTTAATAAAACAAGAGTACGGTTAGCGCCTAAACCACGCAATGAAATGCTTTCTGAACCAGAGCCACCTTCAGTAACAAAAGCGGTAGATGCCGCCGCAGTGATCTGGTTTGAACCGGCTGCAATGGTAGAGTTACGTAATAATTCGCCCAAATTGCTGATACCCTGGCTGGCCGCTGCACTGGCACTGATTATTTCAATAGGCGCAGCCTGATCCAGACCGTCGGTTCGGATCCGCGAACCAACGACCTGAATCCGTTCGGTTTTCTCTTCGGCTTTTTCTGTTTCAACACTTTGGTCTTGCGCTTGCAGGCTAAACATGGATGACGCCAGCACACAGCTGACTGCCAACGACAGCGGCTTCTTCCTGATAATTGGAGCAACGTTTTTCATAAAAGCTTCCTGAATAGATTTTTATTATGTTTTAAGGCGGCGAGTGACAACACAACATTGTCAAAGTTCACCGACATCTGAATCTATACTAGTGGCTCAAAAATGAAATGCAATCAAAAATGTACGTTCACTCTAATTTTAACACCCTGTGCCGAGCTTTATTTGCATAAAAAAAACCGCCAACTGGCGGTTTTTTTTTGTTCTTTTAGCTACAGCTTACCAGCCAGTAACTTCTTTTAACGCCTGACCAATATCGGCCAAACTTTTTACCGTCTTAACACCAGCATCTTCAAGTGCAGCAAACTTTTCATCTGCAGTGCCTTTACCACCAGAGATGATAGCGCCAGCATGGCCCATCCGCTTACCGGCAGGTGCAGTAACACCAGCGATGTAAGATACTACAGGCTTAGTTACGTGCTCTTTAATATAAGCTGCTGCTTCTTCTTCTGCAGAACCGCCGATTTCACCAATCATCACGATAGCTTCGGTTTTTGGATCTTCCTGGAACAACTTCAGAATGTCGATAAAGTTAGAACCTGGAATTGGATCACCACCGATACCAACACAGGTAGACTGGCCGAAACCGTGATCAGTGGTTTGCTTAACTGCTTCATACGTCAGGGTGCCTGACCGTGAAACGATACCGACCCGGCCTGGTTTATGAATGTGGCCTGGCATAATACCAATTTTACATTCACCCGGCGTGATAACACCCGGACAGTTAGGGCCAATCAGGATTACGCCTAATTCATCACATTTTACTTTAGCATCTAACATATCAAGTGTTGGGATGCCTTCAGTAATACAGACGATTAACTGAATGCCGCTGTTTGCCGCTTCCAGAATAGAGTCTTTACAAAATGCTGCCGGTACATAAATAACAGATGCAGTAGCGCCTGTTGCATCTACGGCTTCCTGAACTGTGTTAAAAACAGGCAAACCTAAATGAGTCTGACCGCCTTTACCTGGTGTTACGCCACCAACCATCTTGGTACCGTATGCGATAGCTTGTTCAGAGTGAAAGGTACCCTGAGCACCGGTGAAACCCTGACAAATTACTTTGGTATCTTTATTAATTAATACGCTCATTCGTTACCCCTTATGCCTTAGCCGCTGCTGCAACCACTTGCTTGGCAGCACTGGTCAGGTCTGTGTCAGCGATGATATTCAGGCCGCTTTCAGACAGCACTTTAGCACCAACTTCTGCATTGTTGCCCTGCAGACGCACCACTACCGGTACTTTAACGCCAACTTCTTTCACCGCGCCAATAACACCTTCAGCAATCATATCGCAACGCACGATACCGCCGAAAATGTTAATAAATACTGCTTTAACAGCATCATCAGACAGGATAATTTTAAAGGCTTCAACAACGCGCTCTTTGGTGGCACCACCACCAACGTCCAGGAAGTTAGCCGGCTTACCACCATGCAGCTTAACGATGTCCATAGTGCCCATTGCCAGGCCTGCACCGTTAACCATACAACCGATATCACCACCTAACGCCACGTAGTTCAGTTCCCACGACGCGGCATGCGCTTCACGAGGATCTTCCTGTGAAGGATCTTGCATCGCTTTTAATTCAGGGTGACGGTACAGCGCATTGCCATCAATCACTAACTTGGCATCTAAACAGTGCAAATCACCGGCTGGGGTAATAACCAGCGGGTTAACTTCAAGCAATGCCAGGTCTTTTTCCTGGAACAGTTTCGCTAAACCCATAAAGATTTTGACGAACTGGTTAACTTGCTTGCCTTCAAGGCCCAGTTTAAACGCCAGGTCACGGCCCTGGTACGGCTGCGCGCCAACCAACGGGTCGATAGCCGCTTTTAAGATTTTTTCCGGGGTTTCATGGGCAACCGTTTCAATTTCAACGCCGCCTTCAGTAGAGGCCATAAACACGATACGACGTGAAGCGCGATCAACCACAGCGCCCAGATACAATTCCTGAGCAATATCTGTACAAGGTTCAACCAAAATACGGCTAACAGGCTGACCTTTTTCGTCTGTCTGATACGTAACCAGGTTTTTACCAAGCCACTTTTCCGCGAATGCTTTGATGTCTTCTTTGCTTTTAACCAGTTTAACGCCGCCCGCTTTACCGCGACCGCCAGCGTGAACCTGTGCTTTGACAACAAACATATCGCCGCCGATTTTATCTGCAGCTGCTACCGCTTCTTCTACCGTAGCTGCGGCGATGCCTTTAGATACAGGCAAACCATATTGGGCAAACAGTTGCTTACCCTGATACTCGTGCAAATTCATGGCTATTTTCCGTTCATTTGAATATGGAAGCTGCCCGTTATGGTGCAGCCTGATGTTTCGATCGGCGCATATTATAGTGCCAACCGGCGAAATACAAAATGCTGTTGTCCTAAAACAACAGCATTTTCTTGCACTTTTTCTGAATAATCAGATATCCAGTAAAATACGGGTTGGATCTTCCAGCAATTCTTTAATGGTTACCAGGAAACCTACCGACTCTTTACCATCGATAATCCGGTGATCGTAAGACAATGCCAGATACATCATTGGCAGAATTTCCATCTTGCCATCAACCACCATTACCCGGTCCTGAATTTTATGCATTCCCAGAATAGCCGACTGTGGCGGGTTAATAATGGGGGTCGACATTAGCGAGCCAAATACACCACCGTTAGTAATAGTAAAATTACCACCGGTTAAATCGTCCATCGCTAACTTGCCATCACGTCCTTTTAACGCTAAGTCTTTGATGGCTTTTTCAATTTCAGCCAGGTTCATTTTGTCGCAGTCACGTAATACCGGCGTTACCAGACCACGTGGCGTTGATACCGCAATACTGACATCAAAATAGTTGTGGTACACAATGTCATCGCCATCAATTGCTGCATTAACTTCAGGGAAGCGCTTCAGCGCTTCAGTCACTGCTTTAACGTAGAACGACATAAAGCCCAGACGAATACCATGGCGCTTTTCAAACACGTCCTGATATTGCTTACGCAGGTCCATTATAGGCTTCATGTTCACTTCGTTAAAGGTCGTTAACATTGCCGTGGAGTTTTTCGCTTGCAACAGACGGTTGGCAATCGTTTTCCGTAAACGAGTCATTGGTACGCGTTTCTGACTGCGATCGCCGGCAACGGCTGACGTAGTTGAACTGCTGCCTGAAGGCTTTTTGCTGCTGTCAGCAACAAATTTCTCAACATCTTCCTTGGTTACGCGGCCGTTTTTGCCTGAGCCTTTAATTTTACTGGCGTCTAAACCTTTTTCTGAAATCATCCGACGCACTGACGGGCTTAATGCATCGTCGTTGCTGTCATCTGCTTTGTCATCAGACTTTGCTTCTGATTTTGCTGATGACTGTGCATCTTTGCTGTCTGTAGCCGATTTTTTCTTGTCGCCAGCGTCGTCTTTCTTATCTGACGAATCGTCTTTTTTCTCTGCGGAGCCACCGGCTTCCATTTTACCGATCACTTCTTCTGCAGAAACGGTCGCACCGGTATCATGAATAATTTCACCCATGACGCCATCGGCCTGGGCAGCCACTTCAAGTACCACTTTGTCGGTTTCAATATCAACTAATACCTGATCGCGTGTTACGGCTTCGCCTGCTTTAACGTGCCAGGTGGCGATGGTTGCATCAGCAACAGATTCTGGAAGTACGGGTACTTTAATTTCCACTTTTTCACCTTTTACCGGTTAGTCTTTTTTCGTTTAACCAGCCCGCTAGCCGGGCCGGTCATTGTATTATTTAATGCTCAGTGCGTCGTTAACCAAAGCCTGCTGCTGCTTATTATGTACCGACAGATATCCTACAGCTGGTGACGATGATGCTTCACGCCCGGCATAGCTCAAATAGCCATCTTTAGGAATAGCAGAGCGGAAATGGTGCTGACTGCAGTACCAGGCGCCCTGATTTTGTGGTTCTTCCTGACACCAGACAAAATCGGTTACATGCTGATACTGACTAAGCACGTCCATCAACTCTTCCCGGGGGAACGGGTACAACTGCTCTACCCGAACAATGGCAACGTCAGTCTGCTCACGTTTGCGACGTTCTTCAAGCAGTTCGTAGTACACCTTGCCACTACAGAATACAACGCGTTTTACCGCGTCTGGTTTAATGTCATCAATCTCACCAATAACATTAAGGAACTTGCCTGATGCCAGCTCTTCGAGCGATGAGGTCGCCTGAGGGTGACGCAGCAGGGATTTTGGTGACATCACAATTAACGGCCGGCGCATCGGCCGAACCATTTGCCGGCGCAGCATATTAAATACCTGAGCTGGCGTGGTCGGCACACAAACCTGCATGTTGTGATCTGCACATAACTGCAGGAAGCGCTCTAACCGTGCGGATGAGTGCTCCGGGCCTTGCCCTTCATAACCGTGTGGCAATAATAAGGTTAAACCACACAAACGGCCCCATTTCTGTTCACCAGAACTTAAGAACTGATCGATAACCACCTGAGCACCGTTGGCAAAATCACCAAACTGCGCTTCCCAGATCACCATCGCCCGCGGCTCAGCTGTTGCATAGCCGTATTCGATAGCCAGTACGGCTTCTTCTGATAACGCAGAATCAAAAATCTGAAATGGTCCCTGCTCATCGCTGATTTTAGTCAACGGTGTATAAGCACTGCCATCATCCTGATTATGTAATACTGCATGACGATGAAAGAAGGTACCTCGACCGGAATCCTGGCCGACAAAGCGGATCCGGTTACCATCGGCAACTGTTGCAGCATAGGCAAGTATTTCAGCCATGCCCCAATCGATCTTCTTCTCGCCGGTTAACATTAATGCCCGGTCTTCATAAACACGGTTTACCTGGCGCTGTAACGTAACATTATCAGGTACATGGATCGCTTTTTCACCCAGCGCCACCAGCTTTTCTACTGCCATGCTGGCATCGTAGGTTGCATCCCAGTCGTGGCCCAGAAATGGCGTCCAGTCAACCGACGGCTCGCTCATTGGCTGCCACTCGTCAACCACGCAATCGCCTTTATCCAGCGCATCACGATAATCGTTAATTAACGCCTTAATATCATCTTCGGTGCAAACGCCTTCATTCACTAATTTCTTAGCGTAAATCTCGCGTGGCGTCGGATGCTTCTTAATTTTCTGATACATCAATGGCTGAGTCGCGTTTGGCTCGTCAGACTCATTGTGACCATTACGCCGATAACAAAATAAATCGATAACGACGTCACGTTTAAATGTATTACGGTAATCTACTGCTAATTGCGCCACAAATATGACAGCTTCCGGATCATCACCGTTAACATGAAAAATAGGCGCCAGCACCATCTTGGCAATATCAGTACAATATGGTGTAGAGCGGGTATCTTCCGGGTTAGAGGTGGTAAAGCCCACCTGGTTATTAATGACCACCCGCACCGTGCCACCCACTTTGAAAGCTCGGGTTTGCGAAATATTAAAGGTTTCAGCCACTACACCCTGACCGGCAAAAGCAGAATCACCGTGAATGGTAATAGGTAATGCCAGAGAACCGTCAGTACAACCCCGACGATCCAGTCTGGCGCGCACTGAACCAATCACCACCGGATTAACGATTTCCAGATGTGAAGGATTAAACGCTAAGGCCAAATGGACATTGCCGCCTTTGGTCGCAAAATCGGATGAAAAACCCATATGGTATTTAACATCACCGGCGCCAACCACTTCATATTTACCGGCAAATTCGTCGAACAAGGTAGACGGGTTTTTACCCAGGACGTTAATTAAGGTATTCAGGCGGCCACGGTGGGCCATACCAATAACAGAATCTTTCGCTCCCTGCTCACCAGCACGATGTATCATGGCTTTTAGCATCGGGATCATGGCGTCGCCACCTTCCAGGCCAAAACGTTTGGCTCCCGGGAACTTAGAGCCTAAATATTTTTCCAGGCCATCTGCTGCCACCAGGCCTTTTAAAATGCCGAGTCGGGTTTCTTTATCAAATACCGAAGTAGATTGGGTGCCTTCAAGTCGTTGCTGGATCCAGCGTTTCTCGTCGGTCGAGACGATATGCATATACTCAGCGCCGATAGAACCGCAGTAGGTTTTTTCCAGTGCTTTATGCAAATCGCCTAATTTCATGGTTTCCTGACCACTGGCGAATGATCCAACATTGAACTCGGTATCGTAATCAGCTTCAGACAAATCATGAAACGACAGTTCAAGGTCACGAACTCTTGGTTGTTTCCATAAATTTAACGGGTCAAGGTTTGCATGCTGATGACCGCGGAAACGATAAGAATTGATAAGTTGCAGCACTTTGACCTGACGGGTGTAAGTAGCGCTACCACTGTTAACAACCACCACTTCACGGTGCTTGTTACGGGCTAAATCGGCAAACTGCTGACGTACGTCAGCGTGTCGAGTTTCAAGATCGACCCCATCGATTTTTGGCAAACCGGCGAAAAACTCACGCCATTCGTCACCAACACTGGTGGGCTCTGCTAGGTAGGATTCATAGAGTTCATCCACATAGGCCATGTTACCACCGCCAAGATGTGAAGACTCTAACCACGCCTTCATTACACCTTCGTGCATTTAGTTTCCCTTATTTCTGAGCACCTGGAAAAAAGTAGCAAAAAAACCGTCACTTCGCTGGCGAAATGGCCGGTTTTTCAAATATTAACTAAAATAAGGGCGCATTACAGCGCCCGGTTTAACAACATCGATTTTATCTGGCCAATGGCTTTAGTTGGGTTTAAGCCCTTCGGACAAACGTTTACACAATTCATAATGCCATGACAGCGGAATACACTAAAGGCATCGTCTAAGTCATTTAATCGCTGCTCAGTAGCCGTGTCACGACTGTCTGCCAAGAAACGATAAGCGTGTAACAAACCTGCCGGGCCAATGAATTTATCTGGATTCCACCAGAACGACGGGCAAGAACTGGAACAACACGCACACAAAATACATTCGTATAAGCCATCAAGCTTAGCGCGCTCTTCCGGACTTTGCAAAAACTCACCGGCGGGCGGTAACTTATCATCGTTGATCAAGTAAGGTTTTACTTTCTCGTACTGGGTGTAGAACTGACTCATGTCAACCACCAAATCCCGTACTACCGGTAAACCCGGCAAAGGGCGAACGACAATTTTGCCGCCCTTACCTTTACCTACCTCAGACAAGGGTGTAATACAGGCCAGACCGTTTTTGCCGTTCATATTCAAGCCGTCAGAACCACAAACCCCTTCCCGGCAACTGCGCCGGAAAGACAACGTCGGATCCTGTTCTTTCAGCTTAATCAGCGCATCCAGCACCATCGTGTCACGGCCTTCCGGATTTTCCAGGGTGTAATCCTGCATCCGGGGCGCGGTATCAACGTCAGGGTTGTACCGATAAATTGAAAAGGTCAATGTAGTCATTTTTACTGCGCCTCTTAATACGTACGTGCTTTTGGCGGAAAGGATTCCCGGAACTTAGGTTCCAGATTAACCTTGCGCTTGAACATCGACTCAGTGTCAGGGGTATAAACACTGTGACACAACCAGTTTTCATCGTCGCGATCCGGGAAGTCGAAGCGGGCATGCGCGCCGCGGCTTTCGGTGCGGAAGTTGGCCGCAACGGCAGTTGAATATGCCGTTTCCATCAGGTTGTCCAGCTCTAAGCACTCAATACGCATGGTGTTAAAGTCAGAGCTTTTATCATCCAGACGGGCAAATTGTAAGCGTTCACGGATCTCTTTCAGCTCTGCAAGACCCTCTGCCATTGCTTCACCTTCACGAAACACAGAGAAGTTAAGCTGCATGCATTTTTGCAAATCTTTCTTAATTTGCACCGGGTCTTCACCCTGACCCGCTTTACTGCTTTCCCAGCGCTGGGTCCGGCTTAACGCGGCATCTAAGTCAGACTGTGATGCTGAGCGCGCTTCTGCGGTCGCCGCAAGTGCTTCGCCAAGGTGTAAACCGGTTGCACGGCCAAACACCACTAAGTCCAGCAACGAGTTACCACCTAAACGGTTGGCACCATGCACTGACACACACGCAATTTCACCACAGGCAAATAAGCCTGCTACTACGGATTCAGAACCATCGGCTTTAGGGCTGATGACCTGGCCATTCACATTAGTCGGGATACCGCCCATCATGTAGTGGCAGGTAGGAATAACCGGAATCGGTTCTTTTACCGGATCAACGTGCGCAAAAGTACGTGATAATTCGCAGATACCAGGTAAGCGACTTTCCAGTACTTCTTCACCCAGGTGGTCCAATTTTAATTTAAGGTGAACACCCCATGGACCGTCGCAGCCACGACCTTCCCGAATTTCAGTCATCATTGAGCGGGCAACGACATCGCGACCGGCCAAATCTTTGGCATTTGGCGCATAACGTTCCATAAAGCGCTCACCGTCTTTATTCAGCAGGTAACCACCTTCACCACGACAGCCTTCAGTAACCAAGGTGCCTGCGCCGGCAATACCCGTCGGGTGGAACTGCCACATTTCCATATCCTGTAATGGAACACCGGCCCGCAGCGCCATACCCACACCGTCACCGGTATTAATATGCGCATTGGTGGTAGAGGCATAGATGCGCCCTGCACCACCGGTTGCTAAAACTGTGGCCTTGGCTTTAAAGTAAACGACTTCGCCGCTCTCGATATCGATGGCGGTACAGCCGACAATGGCACCGTCCTGATTTTTTACTAAATCAAGTGCATACCATTCAGAAAACACCTGAGTTTTGTTTTTTACGTTTTGCTGATACAGCAAATGCAACAAGGCATGGCCTGTACGGTCTGCGGCTGCTGCCGTACGGGCAGCTTGCTCGCCGCCGAAGTTTTTAGACTGACCACCGAAAGGACGCTGATATACCCGGCCATTCTCAAAGCGTGAGAAGGGCAAGCCCATATTTTCAAGCTCGGTAATCGCTTCCGGGCCCGTTTTACACATGTATTCGATTGCGTCCTGGTCGCCGATATAATCAGAACCTTTAACGGTGTCAAACATATGCCATTCCCAGTTATCTTCATGGGAATTACCAAGCGCTACGGTAATACCGCCCTGGGCAGATACCGTATGCGAACGGGTTGGAAAAACCTTTGATAATAATGCGCAGGTTAACCCTGACTGGGTGATCTGCAGCGCCGCGCGCATACCTGCACCACCGGCACCAATTACTATGGCATCAAACTCTCTTACTGGAATATTCACTTAAGCACCCCACAACACAAATAAGCCGACCGCGACATAACCAAAGGCCAGTGCGTAAAGGAAGAATTGCAAAATTGCACGTAACCGGGCTGATTTTACATAATCAGTCAGTACCTGCCACAAGCCTATACGGGTATGCACGGCAATCGAGATCAGCGCCAGCAAGGTAAAGACTTTCATCGCCATATTGGCAAATAAGCCCTGCCACACTTCAAAAGTAATTTGTGGAGTCACTAAGAAGAAACCAAGAATAAAAAAGGTATACAACGCCAGCACGACGGCGGTAGCACGTAATGACACGTAATCCTGAATACCATTACGTTTTAAGCTTGCCTGATTCAGAACCATAACCATACTCCTGCCAGAACTGACAACACAATCCATAAACCCATAACGACATTAGCGCTTAAGGTGCCTGATTTAAGCTCTTCCCAATGCCCCATATCCATGACCAGGTGTCTTAACCCTGCCAACAGGTGGTAAATAAGCACTGAAATAGTACCCAGGGCGATAAACTTCGCCAGATGCGAGGTCATCAGAGACTGCACATAATCAAAGCCGGCCTGGCTTTGCAATGAATAAGCCCATGCCCAGATAACGAACACAAGTGCGAAGAACATTGCTACACCGGTAACACGATGCAAAATCGACGCTTTGGCTGCAGCAGGTAGAGAGATCGTTGATAAATCTAGATTTACTGGTCTTTGCTTTTTCACAGTTTCTTGCCTATCGATGCTCGTACAGAGCCTTAGTTGTTGTTTTAGGTGCTGTAGAAACAGCCACCCGCCCTTACCGATATACTTATTTTTGTTCAAGCTGGTTCAACAAAAACTATCTGACTGGTGAACTGTTTTTACGCCGGCAATAGTATATATTTCATAGCCGCTCATTACAATTTTTGTTTGATTTTAGTCGGAAAATTCCGCATACGAAACATTACACACTTGGGGGGTGGTTACAATACTACTAGAGTCGAATACTTATTAAGCAAATACGCATTAAAATTGACTTATAGGGGCAGTTTGCGAGTAGAATAGCGGCAATACCCTTAGAATCCGAAACTACAACAATTAGGAGATATCCAATGGCAGATAAAAAGGCCGTCGTGCAGATTGATGGTAAGTCATTTGAATTACCGATTTATTCTGGCACGGCTGGTACTGACGTAATTGACGTTCGTACGCTCGGGCAGCAAGGTTATTTCACATTTGATCCGGGCTTTATGGCAACAGGCTCCTGCGAATCTAAAATCACCTATATTGACGGCGATAACGGCGTATTACTGCACCGTGGTTACCCTATAGAGCAACTTGCTGAACATTCAGACTATCTTGAATTATGTTATTTGTTACTTGAAGGCGAATTGCCGAAAAAAGAACAATATACAGATTTCGTCACCACTATTCCCCGCCATACCATGGTACATGAGAAAATTGCGTCATTTTTTCAAGGTTTCCGGGTAGATGCGCATCCTATGGCCATGCTGTGTGGCGTCGTCGGCGCGCTGTCGTCTTTCTATCATTCAGATTTAGATATCAATGACCCAGAGCAGCGCAAACGCAGTGCGCACCGCTTAATTGCCAAGTTACCGACTATCTCAGCAATGGCTTACAAATATACCGTTGGCCAGCCGTTTGTGCATCCGCGCAACGACCTTAGCTACTCTGAAAACTTCCTGCACATGATGTTTTCTGTGCCTGCCGAAGAGTATAAGGTTAGCCCTATCCTGGCTAAAGCCATGGACCGGATTTTTATGCTGCATGCGGACCATGAACAAAACGCTTCAACATCAACAGTAAGGTTGGCGGGTTCTTCAGGTGCCAATCCTTATGCCTGTATTGCTGCTGGTGTTGCATCGCTGTGGGGCCCAGCGCATGGCGGCGCTAACGAAGCCTGCCTGAAGATGTTACAGCAAATCGGCTCAGTAGATCGCATTCCGGAATTTGTTGCCCGGGCGAAAGATAAAAACGACAGCTTCCGCCTGATGGGCTTTGGCCACCGGGTTTACAAGAACTTTGACCCACGGGCAAGAGTTATGCGCGATACCTGTCATGAAGTATTGAAAGAGCTTAATATTAAAGATCCATTATTAGATGTTGCCATGGAACTTGAACGTATTGCTCTGGAAGATTCTTACTTTATCGAGAAAAAACTGTACCCTAATGTCGACTTCTATAGCGGTATTATTTTAAAAGCTATTGGTATTCCTACCAGTATGTTTACGGTGATTTTTGCGATGTCACGAACCGTAGGCTGGATTTCTCACTGGGATGAGATGCTGGGTGAAAAAGGCCATAAAATCGGTCGTCCACGCCAGCTTTACACCGGTTATGCCAGCCGTGATTTTAAAAAGCTGGATAAGCGTTAAGCCTTTAAATAACGCTTAGCAATAAAAAAGCGGCGATTATCGCCGCTTTTTTTATCCGCAATAACAGCGCAGGACAGCTTGCTATCCAGTGCTTAACCATCGACAATCTTGCTATCGTCCAGGCTAACCGAGACACTATGCTCCCTTTTGATCCTGTAAACTTTCGCGGCCAGTTTGAGTTTTTTCAGCACAACCCTGATTGGGTATATCTGGATAACGCGGCCACCATGCATAAACCAAATGCTGTAATCGACGCGATAACCGCGTTCTATCAGCGCAATAACAGTAACGTGCACCGCGGAGCCCATAGCTTAAGCCAGAACGCGACCCGGGCATTTGAGCAAGCACGTGATGACATTGCTACGTTTGTGAATGCCCGCGAGAGACAACAAATTGTCTTTTGCAGTGGCGCTACCGCAGCGTTAAACCAGATTGCTTTTGGCCTGATGCATACCGTGCTTAAAGCAGGAGACCGCGTGCTGATCACGGCACTTGAGCACCATGCCAATATCGTTCCCTGGCAGATGCACTGTGCCCGCTTCGGGGTGACACTGGATGTGGTTCCTCTCGATAACCAGCATCAGGTCGATCAACAGGCGTTTAGCGAAATGTTGCAGCGTAAACCGAAAGTGGTGAGTTTAAGCCATATTTCCAATGTGCTGGGTCATATTCAGCCGGTAGTGCAAATGATCAACCAGGCAAAAGCTGCTGGGGCTCTTACGGTAGTTGATGGCGCTCAGGGTATCGTGCACGACAGTATTGATATGCAGGCACTGGATGCTGATTTTTATGTCTGGTCCGGGCATAAGCTGTTCGGTCCCACAGGCATAGGGGTGTTGTATGGAAAAACAGCAGCTCTGGAACTACTTACGCCAATTTTTGGCGGTGGTGAAATGATTAGTGAAGTTCAATTTAGTCACAGCTTATTCAACATTCTGCCATTCCGGCTGGAAGCCGGCACCCCAGATATCGCGGGGGCTATCGGCCTGGCAGCCGCCACCAACTGGTTACAAAAAGTTAACCGAAATGAAATTAAAAATTATAAGGCAATGTTATTAAACCAGTTTTTTGAAGGCCTTAAGAGGATTGACGGGCTGGATATTTTATCATCGCCTGTGCATAATGCAGGGATCGTAGCGCTAAATGTACAAGGTGAACATCCTGCCGATGTAGCAGAGTTACTGAACCAGCAAAAGGTAGCGGTCAGAGGCGGCCAGCACTGTGCCATGCCTTTTTTCAGCCAACTGGGATTAGCTGGTGCGGTCAGATTTTCATTTGCGCCCTATAATAACGAAGCAGATGTGACAACCAGCCTGCAAGCATTAACGCAGGCCGTGGAGATATTAACGGCATGACCTTAGACCAATTACTGACAGACACTAAACCTGCGCTGAGTCATATCTATAACGAAGACTTGCCTGAGCTGAGCCAGGCCAAAGACTGGCAAAGCAAATATCGGATTCTGATGCATCTGGGCCGTAAACTTCCTCCAATTCCGGAAAAAATGAAACAACCCTCGTTGCTAGTCAAGGGCTGTGAAAGTCGTGCCTGGTTAATGCATTATTATAATAAACATCAGGATCAGCACTTTTTTGTATTAGATAGTGAAGCGCGGATTGTCAAAGGACTGATGGCAATAATGTTATGTCTGGTCAATGGCATGAGTAACACCGAGCTGAAAAAATTTGATCTGGCCCATGCTTTTGACAAACTAAATTTAAAGCCCTATCTCAGTCAGTCGCGTGGCAGTGGTCTCAATGCCATGATGGTACGAATTAAAGATTGCTGTCATTAACTTTTGGCCGCGTCATTGGCTTTAGCTGCTATTTTCAGTAATACCCTCGACACTGCTGCTAAACCAAAACTGGCGGTCACTACGGTGGTCGCACCAAAACCTGCACTGCAATCTAAACGCATACTGCTGGTGCCACCGTCTGGCGCTAGCTGAGACGCCTTTTGCTGACAGACAGTACCATCTGGCTGCGGATATTTTAACTGTTCTGTTGAATACACACAGTCTATGCCAAAACGGCGTTGCGGATTGCGACTGTAATTGTAGTCACGGCGCAAGGTGTTGCGCACTTTTGCCAGCAGCGGGTCATTAATGGTCTGGGTTAAGTCGCTTATCTGAATTTGGGTCGGATCCGTCTGCCCTCCGGCACCACCTGTGCTGATCACCTTAATTTTGTTACGTTTACAATGCGCCAGTAAGGCGACTTTTGCTTTAATAGAATCAATCGCGTCAATGACATAATCCAGTTCTGACGTAATCAGCTGCTGCAGGTTATCAACGCTGATAAAGTCTTCAATCTGATGAACAATACACTCAGGATTAATCGCTTTAATACGCTGCGCCATCACAGCGACTTTATCCTGACCGATGGTGTCCGATATGGCATGAAGCTGGCGATTAATATTGCTGATACACACATCATCCAGATCGATCAGGGTAATTTCACTAATCCCCGAACGCGCCAGCGCTTCCGCTGCCCAGCTACCAACTCCTCCTATACCGATAACACAAACATGGGCCTTAGAAAACGCCTGCAGCGCGTCGGCACCATACAGCCGGCCGATACCGGCAAAACGAAGTAAATAATCAGACATCTTGGTTGGTGATCCGTTGCGGTTGTTTATAATCCGGCCAGTTTAGCTGCCAAGGCTCAGCCCAGTCTTGCCATAAGCGCTGCTCGTTGCCCTGCAAAAAAAACTGGCCCGTGGTCGGGGCCTGAACATACTGATAGCAGGTGCCTGCTAAACTGAACATCAGTGCGTAAGCGTGCAGATAAACCCGATCCGCAGCCGCGCCCTGGTACAGGGTATCGCCGGCAATGGCCGCACTGACGCTTTTTAACGCTACCCGAATTTGGTGGGTCTTACCACTAAATGGTTTAATCAGAAATGCCCGCCACGGCAGCCCGGCAAACCCCTGGCTGATAAAGTAACTTACCGCCGGATTGTGCTGGGTGTTCAGTAGTTTCCAGGCTCCCCGGCGTGCAGGAACCATATCTCCTTTAACCCAGCCCTGTTTTTTGGCCGGTTTAGCCAGGCTTATTGCCAGGTAGTACTTTTGTACCTGATGCCTGGTAAACTGTGAAGTCAGTTCGGCTGCGGTTTCACTGCTTCGGGCCAATAAAATTAGCCCAGAAGTGACTTTATCCAAACGATGAACCGGGTACAGCTTAACACCAAGCGCTTGCTCGGCCTGTACCACCAGACCTGGGCCCTGCTCAGAGTGAAAACTCACCCCGGGCGCTTTGTTCAGGACCACAAACTCTGCAGTTTGCGCCACCAGCTCAAACGGCCAATTCATTGACAATAACTCATCGACAATAGCTCATTGCTGCCAGCTCACTTGCGCAAACTAAGCGCATACTGGCGCGCATGTTCCAGATCGGATGGCGTATCAACCCCTACCGCCGGGGTTTCCAGCGCGGTGTCAACATGAATGGCCTCACCGTGCCATAACACCCGCAACTGCTCCAGGCTTTCAATCTGCTCCAGGGCAGACGCCGGCCAGTCAACATAACGTTGAATAAAACTGGCGCGATAGGCGTAAATACCAATATGCCGGCGGTAATGGCGAGCTAAATCGTCAGCGATAATGCCATCACGGTCATAGGGAATGGGGCTGCGGCTAAAATACAGGGCATAGCCTTGTTTATCACTGACCACCTTTACAATATTCGGGTTACGAATTTCTGCGCTATGGCTTAGCGGCACCGCTAAAGTTGCCATCCGTGCCTTTTGCTGGCCGGCCAGATTCTCAGCAACCTGACGGATAATCAGTGGCGGGATAAAGGGTTCATCGCCCTGTACATTGACGACAATGGTATCTGCTGGCAGTTGCAGTTTACTGATCACCTCCGCCAGCCGCTCGGTACCCGAATGGTGGTCGGCCCGGGTCATACAAACTTCCCCGCTAAAGGCATCGACAACATCCGCTACCCGCCGGTCATCCGTAGCGACCACAACCCGGCTGGCACCGCTTTGCAGCGCCTGCTGATACACCCATTCGATCATTGGCTTACCCGCAATATCGGCCAGTGGTTTACCGGGTAAACGACTGCTGGCGTAGCGCGCCGGGATAACCACTACGAACGCCATTGTTTAACCTCATCGCTGTCAAGCTGCCCTGCTTCGTCAGCAATCAGCACCGGAATATTGTTTCGTACCGGATACGCCAGCGCATCAGCCAGACAAATTAAGCGTTGGCCTGTTTTATCGTATTTTAATTTCCCTTTGCATAACGGGCAGGCAAGTATTTCGGTCAGAGCAACATTAATGGCCATTATTTTTCCAGTAATCGTGTAATGTGATTAATAATTTCATTGTTTTGATCGCCACAAAAACTGGCGTCTACCGGCAAAGAATACCAGTTGTCCCGTGCAAAGCGCTGACATTTGACCGCATCTTTCTCGGTCATCAGCACCGGGCCGGTAATACCGCTGAAATCTGCTGCGCAAAACTGATGATGATCGGCAAAAAATCGCTGGTCGACAATGGTAAAGCCCGCTTGCTGAGCGGTGATCAGAAACCGTTGTGGGTTACCAATCCCCGCCACCAACGTCACCTCACAGGGTGATAGCACTGTGTCAGCCAACAGGCTTTTCGCATTGCCACTGCTAAGCTGCATCTGGTAATTCGCCTCTGCAATGTTACCTGAATTAGCAATAATCAGGTCAACGCTGCTTAACCTCGAGCGCGGTTCACGCAGTGGCCCGGCAGGCAACAATAAGCCATTACCAAAACCGCGTCGTCCGTCTATCAGTACTATTTCAAACTGGCGTGCCAGTCGGTAATGCTGTAAACCATCATCACAAATTATTATATCAACAGGGTGCCGGGCTAACAGCGCCCTGCCAGCCGCTACCCGGTCAGGACATACCACCACCGGACAATGGCTACGTCTTGCCAGCAACAAAGGCTCATCACCCACCTCACTGGCGGTACTTGTTACCGTGACGGTTAATGGCTTGCTGACATTCGCGCCATAACCCCGGCTGATAATGCCAGGCTTAATGCCTTTGGCCAGTAACTGCTGACACAGCCATAGCGTAAAAGGTGTTTTGCCGGTACCACCAACACTGATATTGCCGACGATAACCACCGGTACGGCCAGTTGATGCTGAGATTTCATACCGAGCCGGAATAAGCCGCGTCTGGCGCTGCTAAGCAGCCAATAAAGGGCAGCCAGGGGCAACAGTAACAGCGATAACCAATGGCCTTTCTGATACCAGCTTTGTTCCAGCAGATTCATTGCTCTGCGCCAAACTGTAACTTATATAACTGCGCATAGGTTCCATTGGCCTGAAGTAGCTCAGAATGAGAGCCTTGCTCAATAATCCGGCCCTGCTCCATTACAATAATTTTATCCGCTTTTTCAATAGTCGACAGGCGATGCGCAATCACGATATTAGTACGCCCTATCAGTAATTCATCCAGTGCAGCCTGAATTTTCCGCTCGGATTCTGTATCCAGCGCCGAGGTAGCCTCATCCAGCACCAGGATCGGCGCTTGGCGCAATAACGCCCGGGCAATAGCAATTCGCTGGCGCTGACCACCCGATAAACTCACGCCGTTTTCACCTATAACCGTATCCAGGCCATCAGGTAATTGCTTGGCAAACTCCAGGACATGTGCTTTTTCAGCAACATCAAGTAACGTTGCCCGCGCTACCGGTTCACTGAGGCCGTAGCAAATATTGTTGGCAATAGTGTCATTAAATAGGGTGACATGTTGCGACACTATCGCCATTTTGCTGCGAAGCGAAGGGAGGGTGCATTGCCGGATATTCTGACCATCAATGCTAATTGCACCACTGCTCAGCTCATAAAACCGGGGCAATAGGCTGGAAATAGTGGTTTTACCGCTGCCTGAACGTCCCACCAGTGCGATAGTCTGCCCTGCTTTGGCGCTAAAACTAATATCGAATAACACCTGCTTGTCATGGCCGGGGTACGTGAAGTTTACCTGCTCAAATGTTATATCGCCTTTAACATCGTTTAGTTGCATTGTACCGGTGTCTTGCTCTACCGGCTGATCCAATACTTCAAATACACTTTTCGCCGCGGCCAGACCGCGCTGGAATTCACTGTTTACCGTAGTTAATTGCTTTAAGGGCCGCAGCATTATCATCATCGAAGCGACTATGGTGGTAAAGGTACCGGCGGACAGGCTTTCCAGCATTTCAGGAAAACTGGCCATATACACCACAAACGCCAGGGCAAAAGAAGCAATTACCTGAATGGTCGAGACACTGATCGCCCGGGTGGCTTCTAATTTGACGTCTTGCTGGCGAGTCAAATTATTAATTTTGAAAAAACGATGCTTCTCTACCTGCTGACCACCAAAAGATAATATCACTTTATGGCCATTCAGCATTTGCTCTGAGCAAGTAGTGACATTGCCCATGGCATTTTGAATATTGCGGCTGAGCAGCCGGAAACGTTTGGATACAAAACTGACTACAATGGCAATGATTGGTGCGATCAGTAAAAAGATGGCTGACAATTGCCAGCTCATCATAAACATCATCACCAGCAAACCAATGACAAAAACCCCTTCGCGCAACACTACTGATAACGAGCGTGAGGTGGTTTGCTTAATTTGTTCGGTGTTGTAAGTCACTTTCGAAATAAGCTCGCCGGTGGAATGTTGATCATGAAAGCTAACCGGCAAACGCATGTAATGTTCAAACAATTGCTGGCGCAGCGTTTTAACAACATGAGTGCCAACCCAGTTCAGGCAGTAACTGGCAACAAAATTGAATGCACCGCGTACAATAAATATTAATACAATAAATACCGGTGCATAGCGCAGGTAATCGGTATTTTTGTCGTTAATGCCTTTATCAATAAACTGTGGCAGCTTTGAGATAAAATAGACATCAATCAGAGCATAACCGAGCATACCGATCGCAGCTGCCAGGAAGCCGAACTTATAAGGAATCACATATCGCAGTAACCGCCGGGCGGTTCCAGCTTGTTTTATTTCAGACACTGACAATGGATAATCCTGCCATTTAAATTTTGCTTATTCTAGCGCGTTGTTGCCAAGGTTTCAGCAATTGCGGCTGGCTTTTCCAGCCAAAAAGGTAATCTTTGCTGCCGCCAGCTGGTTAATCGCAGTTTTTGGTCGCTAAATTCAACGGTAATGGCACCATACTCTGCGGTATTAAGCAAAGGGACTTGCAGTAACGCCAGTCGCTGTTGCACCGCTGCAGCAGGATGCTGATAACCATTCATAAAGGCAGCGGCATTCAACGCAACGGCCGGGCGCACCTGTTGCAACATTGCCAGGCTGTTAACTGCACCACTACCATTATTGGCAAGAATAATGATATCAGCAGCCAAATTCTCATTGTTATCAACCAACGCCTGCTCTGTAATCTGGTCTAGTTTACCGGGAATAAGTATCCGCCACGCACCTATCGTGATACGAACAATACAGCTGTCGCCTGCTTCGGCGCTCAGTATTTCAAGCCGGATATCCTGATATGTAGCAGGTAATTCAGCACAGGAACCTGCGCCAGGCTGCTGACTCAAACCAGTGAGGTTATGCTGGTCTACCTGGTAGTTGTGCTGCAACGCCCAGAACCGGCTACGTTCGGTGCGCAGCTGTCGAAAAAGGACATAATCGAGCTGTTGCACCCCAAGCTGCCGCAACACAGGTGCTAACTGACTGGCAGCAATGTCCTGAGTGGCCAGCGCGGGTGCCACGTCATACAACAAAGCTTGACGCCCCTTTTGCAGCAATACTGATTGTCGCTGACCGCTATCGAGTAAATGTAATTGCCAGGGCGGCGACTGCAGCGTGCTGCCGGTAAGCAACAACAGGCTAAGGGGCAATAGCAGCACGGCGGCTTTTCTGGCAAAAATCAGCGAAATAAGCAAAATTATCGCCGAGAGTGCCACAGCCGTGCCCGAAACCTCTGTCACCGACCACCATACGGGCAACTGAGCGCTGTACTCTAACCACCACAATAACGGCAATAAAGCACTGTCGGCTAGCAGCCATAAGCCACTGGCATTGATACCCACAGCAGTGAGCACTAAACTGAGCAGCAATAATGGAATTGCAACCAGGCTGCACCAGGGCACAAATAGCAGATTGGAGAGCAGCATTAAAGGGCTGAAGCCTCCAAACAGGATGACGCCAAGCAGGGTCATTGCCAGGGTTAATATCAGGTGGAAGGTCAGAAACCAGCGCAACCGGCACCGCCAGTGATAGTGGGTTAGCGGATAACGCCACATCACAAGAAATATGATAGCGACCGCCAGCACCGACAGCCAGAAACTGACACTAAGCCCCCAGAACGGCCAGATCAGCAGTAATAAGGCGACTAAGAGCAACCAGAAGCGACTTAAGGATACTTTTAGCAACTGACTTCGGCACATAACCAGAATGGCAAGACCAATGCTCGCCCGCAAGGTGGGAATAGCAAAACTGGCAAGCCAGGCATAAAGTAGCGCTACGGCCAACGCCAGTATTAAGGCCAGTTGCTGCTGTCGCGTCACCGCAAGCAAGCCTTTGCTCCAGCTGCCAAGCCACAGCATCCAGCCAAATACCAGCCCGATATGTAAACCAGAAATAGCCAGTAAGTGGCCTAAGCCTGCCTGCTGAGCGCCCTGCCATAGCCAGGGTGGAAAATCACGCTCACCCACTGCCAGTGCTCTGAGTAAGGGTGCGGTACGATACGGCGCAATAGCCTGCTCTACCCGGGCAACAATACGCTGGCGTAAAGAGTATTGTTGCTTAAGCAGAATGTGCCGGCCAGCGACAACGTGGCCGCTTGCGACCACGCTTTCTACCAGCGCATAGGTTTCGGTGTTAAAGCCACCCGGGTTAGCATAGCCCTGGACCGGTTTAAGTTGCAGCCTCAAGCGCCATTGCTGGCCAACGCTGAGCGTTGGTGGCTGTTGCCAGCGTAATGATAGTTTAAATCCCGATGCTGGCCCACTTAGCACAGTTGCGCTAAGCTGGGTGTAGTCTGGATATACTTTAGGTGGCGTATCGATAATCACTAACACCGCATCGTCTGTGGTACTTAGCACGGCATCGCGGGCCATCTGATGCTGCTGATACTGCCAGCTCAGGCTGGCCAAAAAGCAGCCAGCGCCTAACATAAACGTTATTAACAGTGGCCGGCGCCAGACAAAAACCAGCAAAAGCAGTATTCCAAAAAAAATACTGAAAAAAGGTGGCACTATCGGCAAAAATAATGACAATAGGCTGGCTGTAATAACTCCGATGCAAAATCCTAACATGGCCTCTTTCTATACAGGTTGGAATGCCCAAAAAACTATTTAAGAAATATCTACCATCAGCTGAAAAAATCAAGCAACAAAAACTTATAAATTTATTTGGAAGTTTGCTACACGATGGTAACCTTTGGCATTTAAACCGACGCTCGGCGCGCGGTGCTTTTGCTGTGGGGCTGTTTTGGGCTTGGATCCCCATGCCATTTCAGATGCTGGCAGCCGCCGCTACGGCAATTCCATTGCGAGTAAATATGCCGTTAACGATGGCATTAGTATGGACATCAAACCCGCTTACCATGCCGATTATGTTTTATTTAAGTTATCTGATTGGCGCTGTGGTGCTGGCGCAACCGCTGGAGCCATTTGCATTTGAGGCGAGTCTGGAATGGCTTAGTCATAGCTTACATACTATTGGTAAGCCGTTTTTACTGGGATCGGTATTAATGGCGATAACCGCCAGTATCAGCGGTTATTTTATGATTGACTGGCTATGGCGATTGTCTGTTAAGAAAGCCCAGCTTGCTAAATTGCTGAAAAACCGTAAGCGTTAACCGGGCTTAGTGCTGGCCAAGAATGGTCGCAGGTTCAACTTTACTGGCGCGCCAGGCGGGGTATAGCGTCGCCAGCAAACTGAGTAACAACGCTATGCTCAGGGTCAGTAGCACATCCTGCCAGCGCAGCACTGAAGGCACAAAGTCGATAAAATAAATGCTTGGATCCAGTAAGGTGCTGCCCACCACCCGGGTTATGGTGGCAAAAACTGATTCAATTGTACTGGCGAGCAGCACACCAAACGCTACCCCCAGCAGCGAACCAATAAGTCCGTTTAGCCAACCAAGCAATACAAAGGTTTTAATCAGCTGGCCGGGCGCCATCCCCATGGTCAGCAAGATCGCAATGTCCGCTTCTTTCTCACGTACCGCCATAACCAGGGTTGCCACAATATTAAAACAGGCCACAGTAATAACCAGGGTTAGTACCGGATACAAAATAGCCCTTACCATCTGAATATCGTTGTAAACATGCCCCTGACTACGATACCAATCCAGCGTGTAGACGTACTCGTCAGATAGCCGGCCGAGCACCCGCGCCAACTGCGGCGCCGCGAATACGTCATCTACCCTAAACGCCAACCCATGTACCTCACCCTCTGACATTCCTAACCAGAGTGCTAATGCCGGCATATCAACCCATACCTGGCTGTAGTCAAGCTGGCCACCGAGCGCCACAATGCCGCTGACCGTTAAACTGACGGTGCGATGACTGGCCAGACTGCCATCGGCAGCAAACCGGGGCAGCATCAGTTGCAAACTTTGCCCCACCGTAATGTCTAAGGCATCAGCAATACCCTGGCCCAGGATAATTTGCGTGTCATCCAGCATAGCCATACTACCTTGGGTAACAAACTCAGTAACCGCACTGATCTGCTGCTCGTGTTGCAGGCTTACGCCCCGCACCTGAGCCGCTTTTACCGCACTGCCATGGCGCAGCATGCCGTTGGCTTTAATAAAAGGCGCGCCGGCACTCACACCATCCACCCCAGACATGGTTGCAAGCTGGCGTGGCCAGTCGGTCAGCGAATAATCTACCGCTTCAAGCTCAATATGGGGGATCACTGCCAGCAAGCGATCTTTTAACGCTTGCTCAAAGCCGTTCATTACCGACAGCGCCAGAATAAGAATAGCGACGCCAAGGGCAATACCCGAGGTAGAGGACGCCGAGATAAAACGGATAAAGCCACTGGTGTGACGGGTGGATCGGTAGCGCTTTGCCAGTTGCCAGGCCAGACTAGCCATGCATCACCTCAAGCTTTCCTTCACGCATCAGATACTGGGTATCCAGCCTTCCTGCCAGTTCTGTATCGTGGGTTACAACTACAAAACTGGTCGCCATACTGGTATTTAACTCGCGCAATAACTGGTAGATAGACTCGGCAGTATGCTGATCCAGATTACCGGTCGGCTCATCAGCGAGCACCAGAGCAGGTTGGGTAACCAGGGCTCTGGCAATGGCTACCCGTTGCCGCTCGCCGCCACTCAGTTCTGAGGGCTTGTGATGGCCCCGGTGGCTCAGGCCTACCCGGGTAAGCAGCGCCGCTGCTTTTTCCAGAGCATTCTGCTTATTGTCGCCCCGGATTAACAGCGGCATTGCCACATTTTCCAGCGCAGTAAAATCCATTAACAAATGATGAAACTGGTAAATAAAACCCAGCTGCTGATTACGTAACCTGGCCTTTTTAGCTGAACTTACCCCTGCAAGAGATTCGCCGGCAATGTCGACCGAGCCGCTGTCAGCCAGATCCAGCGCACCTAAAATATGCAGCAAGGTACTTTTACCCGAACCGGAACTTCCGACTATTGCCACCATTTCCCCGGCGGCGACACTCAGGCTCACGTTATCTAATACCTGAGTAACCGCGCTGCCATCGCGGTAGCTTTTACTGATCTGGTGAGCTTCTAATACTTTATTCATAGCGCAAAATTTCCGCCGGATTAACTTTAACAGCCCGCCAGGCTGGATACAGCACTGCCAGCAGGGTTAACCCTACTGCACAGGCGAAGATAGTGATAATTTGTAATGGGTTAATGTCGATGGGTAAGGCAATGCCGCTGGCCAGCTGCAAGCCGAATACATTCAGTACTTCGTTAAGCTGCAAGCTTAATACTACCCCGCCGAACACCCCGAGCAGCGCGCCAACCATGCCGTTGACGACGCCCTGAAACGCAAACACCATAAACAATTGACTATCCGTCATGCCCAGTGTCTTTAAAATTGCCACTTCCGCTTGTTTTTCCGTCACCATCATCACCAACGCCGAGACAATGTTAAAGGCGGCCACGGCGACAATCAGGAGTAACATCAACCACATCATGGCCTTTTCCATCGCCACCGCAGCAAACAATTTACCCTGACTCTGGCGCCAGTCTGTGACACTGCGTAATTGGGCATTTTTGCTTAAGCGCTCTGCCAGCAATGGGGCACTGAACGGTTCTGCCAGGCTTAAGCGCCACGCGGGTTCGCGACTGGAAACAGGCAGCAACCGGGCCAGATCATCCAGCCGGGTGACCGCAAGTAAACCATCAACTTCAGAGCCGGTGTCGACAATGCCCACAACTTCAAACAGCCGCTGTCGGGGTAGCCAGCCTACCGGAGTATAACTGCCCCCCTGCGCCAGCATAAAACGTAATTGCTGGCCACGGCTAACCTCCAACTGCTCTGCCAGGCCTCGACCTAACACTACACCATAACGGGTATCGGCGAAGTTTTGCCAGCTACCGACCACCAGCGCCTGCTCTAGAAATTGCGGTAACTGCTGCGGATTAATGCCCTGCAACATCACCGCATTCAGTTGCCTGGGTGCCTGAACCAGGGCTTCGGTTTGTAAAAATGGGCTGATATCCTGCACACCATCGTGCTCGGTTAACGCCGCTTGCCAGGCATTGTCAGCAGTTAAGGGCTGCACCACAACGTGGGGAATTACTCCCAGGATGCGTTTTTTAAGTTCAGCTTCAAAGCCATTCATTACCGAGCTAACCAGTGTTAAGGCCATTACACCCAGCAAAATACCTGCTACTGAAAAAAAAGTAATAAATGAGATAAAGGCATTGCCCTTGCGGCTTTGGCTATAACGTAAACCAAGCAAAATGCTGACAGGTAATTGCATGTTAATATTCAGGACTTCGCCTCGGTTAGATGGTAAATTAGCTGCAAAAATCGCTGCTGATAATAGTGATTATTAGCCATAATGACAAGCAACCTTACTCGAGGCCTGCTATGGACCCAATATTACAGTCGTTAACCGACGCGTATAACGACTACTTTAATGTCGAGCACGACATTACTGTCAATTGCAAAGAGATTAACGGCAGTTTGCCTTCTGAGCAGGAATTTTTAGCCAGTATTCCGGAACCGTTTTTACTGGCTGGTGAAATGGGTGGCTTAAACATGTCGGCCTTGCGCTCACTTAACCGGATTGGCGAACTGGCTGATGAGTTAGCTAATTATCTGCAGCAGCAAGCACGCAAGATCGACTTGTTGCTGCATTACGTACTTCGACAGCAAGACAGCTCAGAGCATCGTCAGTATACGTTAAGTTATGGTGGTGCAGGATTATGCTTGCAAAGCAGCCAACCGGTTGCGCTGCTGGCACTGGTTGAATTAAAAGTTTTTCTGGCTGAAAACGAAGGGGCGGTATATTGCCTGGGCCAGGTAATCAGTTCTGAGCAGACAAGCGATGGCTGGCAAATAAAAGTTGTGTTCAGGCGGATTAGAGATCAAGATCGCGAACTTATTGTTCGGGCCAGTTTGCATCAGCAATCGCGCCAGTTAAAACAAAAAGCCGCGCAGCGCCAGTTACCAGATTAACCATCTGCAGTAAAAGTTGGCGCTGCTGCCAGCATTAATAACAGTGACATTATTTGTATAGGGCTTCAGGTTTTAATGAGTTTTATTAAGTTTTTACCACGGATTAAACGTCAGCAGGATCAGATTAGCTGGGGCCAGCTGCATGGCGCCGCCTTACCTTATGCTATTGCGCAACTGATACAGGCCGAACCCGGGGTATATTTACTGATCGTGCCCGACACCCCCAGTGCGCTCAGGCTGGAACAGGAACTGGCAGTTTTTTTTAATGACAGCAGCTGCCCCGTGCTCACCCTGCCCGATTGGGAAACGCTGCCTTATGACGTATTTTCACCGCATCAGGATATTATTTCCCAACGTCTGAAGACGCTTTATCAGTTGCCAAGGCTAACGCAGGGACTGGTTATTGTGCCGGTCAGTACCTTGCTGCTTAAAATCAGCCAGCGTAATTATCTGGAACAGTCCAGTTTTCTGATTGAGCAGGGCCAGCAGGTTGATTTAACCGAGCTGAAGTTGCAACTGACTGCGGTCGGTTACCGGGCAGTGGACCAGGTAATGGAGCATGGCGAGTTTTCAGCCCGTGGCTCGTTACTCGATCTATTTCCAATGGGTTGCAGCTCGCCTTTTCGCATCGACTTTTTTGATAATGAAGTGGATGGCATTCGTACTTTTGATCCCGATAATCAGCGCAGTTTAAGCCAGGTCAAGGCCATTGAGTTATTGCCTGCCCATGAGTTTCCGACTGATAAAGCCGCGATCGAGCGGTTCCGGCTGCGCTATCGTGAGCGTTTTGCGGCCCGTAATGAAAAAGAGTCATTATATCAGCAAGTCACACAAGGCATTTTCCCGGCGGGTATTGAATACTACTTGCCCTTGTTTGCTGAGCACACAGCCAGCTTGTTCAGTTTTTTACCGCCAGGCTGTATTGCCTTAAGTTATGGTGACATTGAACACAATGCCAATCAGTTCTGGCTTGAGCTAAAGCGCCGCTATCATGATCGCGCTATCGACACCATGCGGCCGATTTTGCCACCGCAGGAACTCTACCTGCAAACCGATGAGCTGTTCAGTGAACTTAATAATTTCAGCCGGTTAAAACTAAGCCGTGCCACCTTACCAGCCAAAGCTGGCCAGGAAAATGCACCGGTTACCGAGTTACCAGATCTGAATATCCAGCATCAGTTAAAGCAGCCACTTAGCTTGCTTAGCCAGTTTTTAGTAAGCTTAAAGCAGCAAAATGGCCGGGCAATTTTCTTTGTGGAAAGTGAAGGCCGGCGGGAAAGCCTGCATCAGCTGTTTAACAAAGCCGGGATCCGGGCACCTGAAATTACCCGGCTGGCTGATTTTGCCAACAGCGACGCTGATTTAGTCATACTGGTAGGCGCCCTGGAGCAAGGTGCCTTTATTACCAGCAGCCCGCCACTGGCCCTTATCAGTGAAAACGAGCTGTTTGGTCAGAAAATAAGCCAGCGCCGGCGCCGAAAAAAAAGTCAGCAGGTTTCCTCCGATACGATTATCCGCAATCTGGCCGAGCTGACCGAAGGTCAGCCCGTGGTTCATTTACAGCATGGCGTTGGCCGCTACCAGGGGCTACAGGTGCTGGATGCGGCAGGGATCAGCGCAGAATTTGTTACCATTGAATATGCCGGTAGCAGTAAGTTATACGTGCCGGTTTCTTCGTTACACCTGCTAAGCCGCTATTCCGGTAGCGATCAGGAACATGCACCGTTACATAAATTGGGCAACGACACCTGGGAAAAAGCCCGGCGTAAAGCCGCTGAAAAAATTCGTGATGTTGCCGCAGAGCTACTGGATGTCTATGCCCAGCGTGCCGCCCACCAGGGTTATGCCTTTAAAGTCGATCTGGAGCAATATGCGGCGTTTGCCGATAGCTTCCCGTTTGAGGAAACTGCCGATCAACAAGACGCTATTACTGCTGTTTTAAATGATATGCAAACCCCGCAACCCATGGATCGGCTGGTCTGCGGTGATGTTGGCTTTGGTAAAACCGAAGTGGCAATGCGTGCAGCCTTTATTGCGGTTAATGATGGCAAACAAGTGGCGATTCTGGTGCCCACCACCCTGTTGGCACAACAACACTTTGAGAACTTTAAAGACCGTTTCGCTAACTGGCCGGTACGGGTTGAAGTGTTATCCCGCTTTGTCAGCCAGAAGCAGCAAAAAGCGGTATTAGAAGATGTTGCCAACGGCAAAGTCGATATTTTAATTGGTACCCATAAATTATTGCAGGACGATATTAAACTGCACGATTTGGGTCTGCTGATTGTTGACGAGGAACACCGCTTCGGGGTGCGCCAGAAAGAAAAAATTAAAGCACTGCGGGCCAATATTGATATTTTAACCATGACCGCCACGCCGATTCCGCGTACTTTAAATATGTCTATGTCCGGCATGCGGGATCTCTCCATTATCGCTACGCCGCCGGCTCGCAGGCTGGCAGTGAAAACCTTTGTCAGGGAATTTGAGGCCGGCTTATTGCGTGAAGCCGTCATGCGGGAAATCCTGCGCGGTGGCCAGGTCTATTTTTTACATAACGACGTGGCGACCATTGAAAAAATGGCGAGTGATCTGACCGAGCTGGTACCAGAAGCCAATATTGCTATTGCCCATGGTCAGCTGCGTGAGCGTGACTTAGAACGGATCATGGCAGATTTCTATCATCAGCGTTTTAACCTGCTATTGTGCTCTACCATTATCGAAACGGGTATTGATGTACCCACCGCCAACACCATTATCATTAACCGGGCTGATAACTTTGGTCTCGCACAGCTGCATCAGCTGCGGGGTCGGGTTGGCCGTTCTCATCATCAGGCTTACGCTTATTTGCTGACACCGCCACCCAAACGGCTTAGCAAAGATGCTGAAAAACGGTTGGAAGCCATTTCGTCACTGGAAGACTTAGGTGCCGGTTTTGCGCTGGCAACGCATGATTTAGAAATCCGCGGAGCCGGTGAACTGTTAGGCGATGAGCAAAGCGGCCAGATTGAAACTATCGGTTTCACCCTGTACATGGACATGCTGGATGAAGCCGTTACCGCACTGAAAGAAGGCCGTCAGCCCAGCCTGGATATGATGCTAAGCCAGCAAAGCGAAATTGATTTAAAACTGCCAGCGCTGCTACCCGACAGCTATATCCCTGATGTAAACTTACGGCTATCTTTCTATAAAAAGCTGGCCAGTGCCAAAGATGACAGCGAGTTGGATGATGTGCAAGTGGAGTTGATTGACCGGTTCGGCCTGCTACCTGATGCGGCAAAAAATCTGGTTAAGCTTACTGAATTTAAGCAGCAAGCCCAGCAGCTTGGCATTAAACGAATTGAAGCTAATGCCAAAGGCGGATTAATTGAGTTTGCAGAAAAAACTCGGGTTGCCCCTGCCTATATTATTGGGCTTATCCAGCAACAAAGCCGGATATTTAAACTGGAAAGCGGTCAGAAACTACGGTTTACTATCGCCAGCCCTGATGCCAAAGACCGGTTAAACCTGGTAGCCAATATGCTGGCTGATTTCAGTCAGCATCAGCTGGAGAAAGCATGAAAGTATCTGTTGTAAAAACTATCGCTGTTGCTGCTACTGCCCTTATCGGTGGCGTGCTGCTTTTTATCAGTCACGATGCCAGCGCGTCAGGCCTCCCGGCAGAGCGCTGGTTTGAAATTGAGCTTATTGTGTTCAGCCCTGGCCAGAGCACTGAGCTGAAAGAGCAATTTGACCGCGAGGTTAAACCCATTCGCCTGGGCACAAGTGTTGACCTGGTGTCAGCCAAATATCAGCCTGAAATCAGGTCTTTGCTGCTGGCACTATCACACTGCGATGCGAACGCTGACGCCGGGCGTGGTTTTTTACCCGCCACGTTGCGTAACTGGCAACAATGGCAGCCGCCTTATGCTGCTCTATTTTGTATCAGTGAGACTGAGCCAGCAGCCTGGCAGCGTACAACGCTTTTTCCGGAAAAATTAGTAAATACAGCGCTGCCTATGCCAGATAGTCTGCCGGTTGTATTGGCTGGCGAGTCTGAACAACATCAACCCGTGCCTTATCTGGCACCTAAAAACGCTTTTGCATTAACAGAGCTTGCCAGCAAAATAAACCGTCAGTCAAATCAGAGTCTGTTATTACATACGGTGTGGCGCCAGGCACCGGTTACTGAGAAATTAGCCGTGCCAAGCCGCTGGTTTGCCGGTACAAATTACTCAGAAAAGATCGATTACTGGGGCCAGATCCGGCAACAGAGCGTGACAGAGTACGACGCTGCTCTACCGGGGATACCAGTTAACAGCGAGCCACAGGATAATTTGTTCAATGCCATCGATACCGTGCTGGGCCAGCTTCAGGCTGCCGGCAAACTGGAGGACATGGCCAGCCCCGACCAACAGCTGCCAAAGATTAGCGACAGTCTGTCTAATCTGCCGGATCACGTCTGGCAACTTGATGGTTTATTTAAACTGCATTTAGATCACTATCTGTTTATTAATACTGAGTTTAACCTGCGCCGCCCTTTGCCTGAAGGCGCTATGCAAAGTATTAATGTTACGCAAAGCCGGCGGGTAATAAGCGGCGAGCTGCATTATCTTGATCACCCCTATCTTGGCATAATTGTTCAGATCAGGCGGTTTGAACCACCCCAGCCGGAGCCGGTTAATGAAGCAACCAGTCCTGACATCGCTTCACCTGAGCCAGTCCCCCGCACACCCAACAGATGATCTAAATTTGTTGCTTATATAACAGCTTAAATAGTAAAGGCTGCTGATTGAGGCTTGCTTTATTTAAAAAAGGTACTAAACTAGCGCCCTCGTTACATATTTATACAAATAACAACGGGTAAGTAACATGGTTTTTTCTTACAGTAGTCTTACCCATTAACCACAGCCAGAGATCAATGGACGATTTTAATTTAAATCCCGAATTTACTCCCGCGCATTATGTGCTGTTGCTGTTGTTGCTGGTTTTTGCCAGTGCAGGCAGTAGCCTGTTAGCCTGGCTGATGCCACATGCCGCTCACAGCCTTTGGTTGGATGTATTGCCGCCGCTGTTGGGATTGTATAGCTTGCTGTTACTGTTTAAAGGTCTGGGTATTATCCGTTTGCCCTCTGCCGCCGTTTACTCCGCCATACTTACCCCGATCACCCTGATTAGCTTTTATCAATTTTTGCTGTAGCCCTTTATCACAATAGAGTATGATGCGGCCCTGATCGCTATTGAGGATAACTGATGTCAATTAACTGGTTTCCGGGCCATATGCACAAGGCCCGTAAAGAAATTGCTGAGGTAATGCCCCAGGTTGATATCATTATCGAAATGCTTGATGCCCGTATCCCCTTTTCCAGCGAAAATCCCTTAGTGCCGCAGCTTCGTGGTAATACACCCTGCATTAAGGTACTCAATAAAGCCGATTTAGCCGATCCTGCGCTTACTGCAGTGTGGGTAGCCCATTTTGAGCAGCAAACTGGCGTGCGGGCGATTCCGATCAGTCAGCAACACCCGGAGCAAATAAAAGCCCTGTTAAAACTGTGTAATGACATGCTGCCAGAGCGCAACCTGGAAATTCGTCCCGCCCGCGCCATGATCATGGGCATTCCTAACGTAGGCAAGTCGACCTTAATTAACACCCTGGCCGGCCGTACCATTGCTAAAACCGGTAACGAAGCCGGGGTGACCAAGGCGCAGCAACGAATTAAGCTGGAAAATAACGTTATATTGACCGACACCCCGGGGTTTTTATGGCCCAAGCTAAGTCCGCCAACCTGTGGTTATCGCCTTGCGGTAACGGGTGCCATTAAAGATACCGTATTTGAATATGCCGACATCGCGATGTTTGCCGCAGATTACTTACTGCAAGTGTATCCACAGGAAGTGATGCAGCGCTTTGATTTAACCGAGCAACCAGAAAACGATCTGGCGCTGCTTGATGCCATTGGCGTGCGCCGCGGTTGTATGCGCAAAGGTGGTATTGTTGATTTGGAAAAGGCAGGCACAATTCTGATAACAGAACTACGTGCCGGCAACCTGGGCCCGATTACCCTGGAAACCCCGGACATGGTCAGTCAGGAGCAAATTGATGCCAAGGCCGAAGAAGCGGCCAAATCAAAAGATAAAGCCGAGCGCGAGGCAGAGCGTAAGCGCCGTGCCCAGCGTAAATATCGCTAATAATAATTACTCCTCTTGGTTTTCATATAACTGGCGTTCGTCACGACAATTTTCTTGGGTTAATTCCAGTTCTATTGTGGTGTGCGCTAAATCAAATGGCGCCAAAGCATTGGCAATGCGTTGTTTAATCCCTGCATAAACAGTGGCATTAAAATCACTGCCAACGTCTGTTACCAGATGCGCTGTCAGCACATGATGTTCGCCATCCAGTGACCACAAATGCAGATGATGGATGCTTTGCAGTGCATCGATATCCAGTAAGGTGCGTTCGATTTTTTGCTGTAGTGCCTTATCCGGGACAGCCTGCAGAAACAAACGCGCAGTTGCCGTTAAGTTTCGCAGTACATTAATCAGAATAAATAAAGTAAAGCCAATTGACAGTAGCGGGTCGAGAATAGGCCAGTCGACAAACTGTAAGATTATGGCGACGATAAGCACCGCTACCCAGCCCAGCACATCTTCCAGTAAATGCCAGTTCAATACTTTCTCGTTAAGGCTTTTACCTTTACTGAGTCGATAAGCAGCAAAACCATTCACTGCCACACCTAAGACTGCCAGCACCAGCATTCCTTCAGTAAGCGGCATCACAGGGTTTGCCAACCTCGGGATCGCTTCAGATAATACCCATAGCGAGCCACCTACCAGCACCAGACTGTTAATTAAAGCACCAAATAACGATAAGCGGCGATAGCCATAAGTGAATTCATGGTTAGCTGACTTACGGCCTAGTCTGTTTAATAACCAGGCACTGCCAATTGACAGGCTATCACCCAAATCATGCACCGCATCAGCCATAATAGCCGTACTATTGGTTAACCAGCCGCCGATAAATTCAATGATTGTAAAACTGACATTCAGAAAAAACGCCAAAGCAAGGCGATTGTCGCTGTCATCCTGATGGAGAGACGGATGATGGTGCTGATGATGATGCATTTAATGCTCCTGCAGATGCACTGCTAGTGATGATGACTTCAGCAATGCGACTTGTCGTATAGCTGCAATAACGCTAACATGGCACAGTGTTAACGAGGGCTTTATGACAGGTCGAACTACAGGCTTATTACTATTATTACTGATAATGCTCAATCATGCTGTGATGGCATGTGATGGCATGTGATGCATTAGTGGTACATATGCCTGAACATGACCATTCCTTAACCAGCCTGATCGATAGCCACAGTGAAAGCAGTGTCACAGATAACGCTGAGTACCACAATGAGCATGCACATGTTACCTGCCATATCGCATTTTTTTACGGCATTGAACTGCTGAACTTTGGCGAGACCGCCATAGCCAACAGCCCCTGCCAATTTAACGTTATCAGCTACAGCCCGCCCGTACCGCCTCCCAACACCTGATCCTGCTTGTTTATCACTTTTACTACTGATTAACTAACAGGAGCATACCTATGCGTATGACATTTGTGCTGCCGGCTTTGCTGGCGGCAACAAGCTATTCGGTTGCGCTTGCAGCAGAACAACCGCAAACACTAGCGCTGCCTCAGGCCTTACAACGCACTTTGCAGCATGACGCCACGCTGCAAGCGTTTCCGTATCAATTACGAATGGCTGAAGCTCAGCAATTGCAAGCCACCATTAAACCTAACCCTGAGTTGGATATCTCGCTTGAAAATGTGCTGGGCACCGGTGATAACCGGGGCCTGAACGCTGCAGAGCTTACCCTGAGCCTGAGTCAGCATATTGAGCTGGGAGAAAAACGCGAGCGCCGGGTAGAACTGGCACAACGGCAAAGCCAGCTGCAACGTGATAATTATGAACTGGCCAGACTGGATGCGCTGGCAGCGACAACGTTGCAATATGTAGAGTTATTACGTCTGCAACATTTGCAGCAATGGGCCGTTGAAAAACTTAGCCGTGAACAAGCGCTGCTGGCCACGGCAGAATTGCGCAGTCAAGCTGGTAACCTGCTGGATGCCGATATCAGTCGGATTAAACTGCGGCTGCTGCGCAGCCAGATTAACCTTGCAGATATCCAGCAAACCATGGAGAGCCGTCGATATCGCCTGGCAGCAAGATGGAATGCCGAACCTGATTTTTCTGTGGTAACTGGCGATCTGGCCATATTGCCGCAACTGCCCGCGTTATCATCATTGCAGCAACAACTGCAGCAAAGCGCTGCCTTGCAGCGTTATATTACTCTGCACCAAGTTGCAGATAGTCAGCTGCGTTTAACCGAGGCCAACAGTCAGGCCGATATCCGTATTTCTGCCGGGTTAAGACGTAACCAGGCTAATAACGACAATGCCCTGGTGTTTGGCTTTAGTATACCGCTAACGCTTACTGATCCAAACGAAGGGCGTCGCCTCGCCCAAGCCGAAGATCAAGTACTGCTGGCCAGGCAGCAGCAACTCGCCGCCAGCGAACTCGCCCTGCTGGTGAAGCAGCAGTGGTTAAATTTGCAGCACCTGCGTGACACAATCCAAGCGATCAATACTCTGCTTTTGCCAGAAGCAAAAAAACTGCGGCAAACCAGTTTGAACAGTTATCAGCAAGGTCAGCTTGACTTGTTAAGCCTGTTATCAGCAGAAGAAGAGTTGGCACAGGCAGAACATGACCTAATCCAAAGCCAAAGCCGCTTTCATTTGACTCTGCTGGAGTTGGAGCGCCTTACCGGCCTACCTATGACATTGACTACCACAGTGCCTGGCGCTGCATTGGAGCAAAGCTATGAATAAGACACCGACCATACTGACCAGCTTGCTGGCAGCGCTATTACTGTTTTTTATCGCCACGGCACAAGCCGCAGGCGGACATGACGATCATAGCGACGCACATGCAAGCGAACAGGCTGAGGGCCCGCATGGCGGCAGATTGTTAACTGATGCTGATTTTGCGGTGGAAGTAACCATTTTCGAAACAGGCATACCGCCGGAAATGCGTTTGTATGCCTATGCCAATGGTGAGCCGGTTTCAGCCACTGCGCTGGAAGCTAAAGTGACACTGCACCGGCTGGATGGCCAGCAGGATGACATCCGGTTTAGCCCGGAGCAGCAGTACCTGGTCGGCGATATCAGCATCAGTGAGCCTCACTCGTATCGCGTTGATATTAGCGTCAGCTATCAGGGCCAGCAATACCACTGGCATTACGATAGCTTTGAAGGAAGGGTTGAACTGAATGACAGAATTTTTGCCTTAGCGGGTATTGGCACTGATATCGCCCAAGCGCAGGTACTGACCCAGAAAACCCATTTATTTGGCGTGATCAGTAGCCCGCCTACCGCCCGTTATAGCGTAAAAGCGCCCTATTCCGGCACGCTGACAGAGGTATTGGTACAACAAGGCGATACGGTCACTAAGGGCCAGCGAATAGCCCGTATTAGTAACGCCGCAACCTTAAATATCTACGATATTGTATCGCCGGCAAACGGCATCATTACCGACCGTTTCTTTAACAACAATGAGCTGATCCGCGACGAGGTGCTGTTTAACATCGTTGATTTCAGCAGCGTCTATGTCGAGCTATCTGCTTTTCCTAACGATATCGACCAATTGCGTGTCGGTATGCCGGTGTCCGTATTCAGCTTGCATCACGGTGAAAGCGCTGACAGCAACATAAGTTACATTGCCCCGCAGATGACTGAAGGCCATATAGCGCGGGCACGCGCCGTGATGGACAACAGTAATGGTTACTGGCGGCCAGGTATGCATATCAAAGCTGAGGTACTGACGGCAACCATACCGGTTGCGTTGGCCGTGCAGAAACGCGCTATTCAGCGCTTTCGGGATATGCCGGTGGTATTTGCCCGCTACGGCAATACCTTTGAAGTGCGGATGCTGCAGTTTGGCCGTGAAGACGATAACTATATAGAAGTCACCTCAGGCCTTAAACCCGGTACTGAATACGCCACTGACAACAGCTTTGTGCTTAAAGCCGACATATTGAAATCAGGCGCTAGCCATGATCATTAGGAGTGCGCCATGATTGACATGCTATTAAAGTTTGCCCTTAGCCGCCGTTATCTGGTGCTGGGGCTAACCCTGCTGCTTATTGTCGCTGGCATATACAATGCTCAGCGCCTGCCCATGGATGCTGTGCCTGATATTACCAACGTCCAAGTACAAATTAACACGGAGGCGTCTGGCTATTCGCCACTTGAAGCAGAACAAAGGCTTACGGTGATCATTGAAAATGCCATGGCCGGTTTGCCAAAGCTGCAATACAGCCGATCACTGTCGCGCTATGGTATGTCACAGGTAACCGTTGTTTTTAATGACGGTACCGATATTTACTGGGCACGACAGCAGGTCGCTGAACGCTTACAGGCCGTTCGGGCCAAATTGCCTGCAGAGACAAATCCAACACTGGGACCTGTTGCCACCGGGCTGGGTGAGATTTTTATGTATACCGTCAGCGCTGCCCCTGACGCACTAAAAGACGATGGTACAGCTTATAGCGCAGAAGATTTACGCACCCTGCAGGACTGGGTGATAAAACCGCAGCTGGTTAACGTCAAAGGGGTGACAGAGGTAAACACCATTGGTGGCTATCAACGTCAGTACCAGGTGGCGCCCGATCCGGCAAGGCTGTTAGCGTTTAAACTGACCCTGGATGATATCGCCAACGCGCTTGAGCGCAACAACAGCAATGTTGGCGCCGGTTATATAGAGCAACGAGGCGAGCAATGGCTGGTGCGCTCACCGGGTCAACTGCGTAACCTTGATGACATCAGCTCGCTGATTATCGCAAAACGTGATGATGAGCCGGTGCGGCTGCGCGATGTGGCCGACGTCTATTTCGGTAAGGAGCTGCGCACCGGTGCGGCCAGCCTTAATGGCGAAGAAACGGTATTGGGCACCGTGTTTATGCTGATGGGTGAAAACAGTCGCACCGTTTCTCAGGCAGTGGCAGAAAAACTTATAGGAGTTAACCGCTCATTGCCCGACGGCGTCAGCGCCAATGCGGTTTACAACCGCACGACCCTGGTAGACAAAACCATTGCTACGGTACAGAAAAACCTGTTTGAAGGGGCGGTACTGGTTATCGTGGTGCTGTTTGTCTTTCTGGGCAATATTCGCGCCGCGCTGATTACCGCCCTGGTTATTCCGCTAAGCATGCTATTTGCCATTAGCGGTATGGCCATCAATAAGGTCAGTGGCAATCTGATGAGTTTAGGCGCTATCGACTTTGGTTTAATGGTCGATGGTGCAGTGATCGTGGTGGAAAATTGTCTGCGAAGACTGGGGCTGGCCCAACACAGAACAGGACGGCTGTTAACGCTTGAAGAGCGCTTAAGCGAAGTGTATCAGGCTACCCGTGAGGTGTTTACCCCGGCCGTATTTGGTGTACTGATTATTATGTTGGTATTCCTGCCTATTTTTGCGCTAAGCGGGGTCGAGGGCAAAATGTTTCATCCGATGGCCTTTACCGTTATTGCCGCATTGGCCGGTGCTGTGCTACTGGCGATTACCTTTGTTCCGGCAGCGGTGGCCATTTTTGTCCGTGGCAAAGTGAAAGAGCAGGACTCGGCGCTAATGCACACCTTAAAACGTGGTTACTCGGTATTACTCAGGCAGAGCTTGCGCCATTCAGTACTGTTTATCGGCGGCGCCGTACTTGTTATGGTGGCAATATTCTGGCAAGGCAGCAAACTCGGTAGCGAGTTTATGCCACAGCTGGATGAAGGCGATATTGCCTTGCATGCGCTGCGTATACCTGGAACCGGCTTAAACCAGTCGCTTCAAATGCAACTGTTACTGGAGCGTGAAATAGCCGCCCTGCCTCAGGTAGAGCGGGTATTTAGTAAACTGGGTACCGCAGAAATTGCCACTGACCCCATGCCGCCGAATGTGGCTGATACCTTTGTCATACTGAAGCCAAAAACACAGTGGCCAGATCCCAGCATGAGCAAAGCTGATTTCGTGGCGTTACTACGCCAAATCGTTGAAGCCGTGCCGGGTAATAACTACGAGTTTACCCAGCCTATTGAAATGCGCTTTAATGAGCTGATTGCCGGGGTTCGCAGCGATGTTGCACTGCGCATTTACGGTGATGACTTAACCGAGCTCGCCAGACTGGCTGAACAGGCGTCTGCGTTACTAGCCACAATACCGGGTGCTGTTGATGTCAGAATGGAGCAGACAACCGGCTTACCAATGTTATCAATTGAGGCTGATCGGGAACATCTGGCATTACTGGGTATTGATGTGGCAACTGTGCAACAGACAATAAAGACTATGATTGGCGGTACGCAGGCCGGCCTGATTTACCAGGGTGATAAAACTTTTGAGCTTATCATCAGAGCAGATGAAAGCTTAAGAGTTGATCCACAGCAATTAATGCGTCTGCCGGTAGCATTGTCTGGCATGTCGGATAACCACACTGAGTTAACCTATGTACCACTTGGCGAAGTCGCCCATTTTAATGAGATTAGTGCCCCTAATCAGATAAATCGGGAAAGCGCTAAGCGCAATATCGTGGTCAGCGCCAATGTGTCCGGGCGTGATCTTGGCAGTTTTATTAGTAAAACTAAGCAGTTAATGGTTGATCAGCTTGCCCTGCCACCCGGTTACTGGCTGGGTTATGGCGGTACCTTTGAGCAACTGCAGTCGGCGTCTAATCGTTTAATGTGGGTGGTACCGCTAACGTTGCTAATGATTTTTGGACTGCTGTTTAGCGCGCTTAATTCAGCAAAGGATGCCTTAGTGGTATTTAGTGGTGTGCCGCTGGCATTAACCGGTGGTTTTGCCGCCTTGATGCTACGCGATATGCCACTGTCAATTTCTGCTGCGGTAGGCTTTATTGCCTTGTCAGGTATTGCGGTACTTAACGGCGTGGTGATGTTGGCAATGATAAAACAACTTCGACAGCAGGGCCTTAATTTGCGCGAAGCGATTGAGCAAGGCGCGGTACAACGGTTAAGGCCGGTATTAATGACCGCACTGGTCGCCAGTCTGGGGTTTGTGCCGATGGCGTTTAACAGTGGTACCGGCGCCGAAGTACAACGTCCACTGGCAACCGTGGTCATTGGCGGTATTATTTCCGCTACACTGCTGACCCTGTTATTGCTGCCCGCGCTTTATAAGTGGGTACATAAGCAAGAAAAGTAGTACCGGTTTTTCCCGGACATGTTTGTGCGTATTGCTGCCAGCATAAATGCTGGCAGCTTAGGTTAAAACAGATTGCAGTTGCTGTTGATAGTGCTCAAATAGGGTGTGTTGCTCACTCTGCAGCTCAGCATACGACAACTGTTGCCTGATGTTTTTTGCCAAAGCAGTGCAGCCTTCATCTAAAGGCGCCTGACTTTGCATCGCCACCAGCACTTTGAGGATATTCAACGCCACGTTCATATTATTCGGGGTAAGTGAGTAGGCTTGCTCTAATGAATTTAATGCGGCCTTAAATTTATTACGCTTAAAAAATTCTACTGCCATCCTGTTTAACTGCTGCGGGGTAAAATGCACTGCGGTGCGCTCGGCGGCTTCCTGCTCAATATATTTGCCGACTACCTGATTGGTCAGGCCGGTACCAGCGATTTGCCGCTTAATGGCATCAATCAGGGTGACCGCTTCTTCCCGCCGGCCCAGCTCGTGCAGCGCTTTAACCTTATCCAGATTATCTTCCACCGAGGTAGTCGGTCGCAAACTCAAATGATTATCAACGATGCCCTCGGCTTTAGGCCGCTCTTCTCTGGCAGTATGTAACCGCGCCCTTACCACCAGCAACTGCTCTTTCAGCTGAGCTGCCAGCGGTAACTGTTTTTCCAGCTCAGTTAACAATAATTCTGCCTGATTCAGTACTTTTAACGAATCGGCTTTATCCAGAGTAGTGGCATAATCGATGGCTGAGCGCACCACATTCAGGCGCAGTAATGGCGAATCATGGATAGAATTTTTGGCAAACTTCGCCATAGCAATAGTGGCATGATACTGACCGGCATGATCATGATTCAGCCTGGCTAAATCGAGTACGCGTTTGTTGCGTTCGATATTGCGCGGCGCCAGCCGGCTGGCTTTTTTTATCTCAGTGTACGCTTGCTGATAGTCTTCTTTACCAATGTAGTAATGCGCCAGCATGTCATAAGTGGCAAAACGGGTGTCGGTTTTATCAGTAAGTTGCTGTAACAGTTCCTGAATATCAGCAAGCTTATCTTGTTGCAGCAAGGCTTTAATGTAACCCAGATACACCCAAGAGACCTTGTGCTGCGGTTTTAGCAAATTGTCGTAGTACCTAGCAGCCTCGGCAAACTCACGTAAATTAAGTAAACACTCGCCTTTTAACCGCTTCATTTGCAGATGATATTTTGTTAAACCCGTGTTCAGTAAATGACGCTCGGCAAAGTAAATGGCTTTACTGTAATCCTGGCGGTCTATCGCCTGGTACACATTAAACAAGGTGCGTTTAACTTCCAGGGTTACTGGCAGGCGGTTTTGGACATGTTTACTGCTTAGCGGTTTTACCCAGAAATCGTCGGGCTGAAGTTCAACAATGCTGTTGACTAAGTCTTCACTGGTTTCGGCACTTAAAAAAATTAACACCGTACATTTGGTGACATGGCGTTTAAATTTCAGCTCTTCGAGTAAATGAAAACCATCTTTATCGCTTTGCACGTTAAAGGCACAAATTACCACGTGAAAGGTGGTTTGTTCACATAACCGCAGCGCATAATAAGCATTTTCGGCACATTTAACCTGCTCTATACCCAGCTCAAATAAAGCGGATTTAATAACATTTTGCACCAGTATCTGATCATCGATAATGAGAACATTAAGCTTATTTAAGGCAGTAAGTTCTTCCTGTTCCATGGATTGACGTCTTATCCCCAAAGTTGATATTCATCATACTAACCGCTCACTCGCTATATTAGCAAAAAATAAAAATATAAAATCTCCGCTAACGTTGCTGAAAATATAATCACCTTTGGCCATTGTTCTATGAGCGGAACACCCCAAACTCCACCTCAGTACTTTCTATTAACCAAGCCAGAGGGCCTGACCATGTTTTACGATTTGAGCGTAGTGCAAAATAGCAAAATGTTGAAAAATTTAAGCGCGATTCTGGATAAAGGAGCCGCGTATGCTGAACAGAAAAAATTTGATGTCACGGTATTGTTAAACGCACGGCTGGCACCCGATCAGTTTAACCTTATTCGTCAGGTACAAATTGCCTGCGACAGCGCTAAACTTGGGGCAGCGCGCTTAACCGGCCAGGTAGACAGTGCGCCAAAGCATGCAGATGATGAGATTAATTTAGCGCAATTGCAGCAACGCATTAATGATACGATTGATTATCTTGCCAGCTTTAAAAAGGCAGACTTTGATAATGCCGCCACGCAGCATGTTAGCCAGCCGCGCTGGGAAGGAAAATATTTAGACGGATACGAGTTTTTAATTCAGCATATTATGCCAAATGTATACTTTCATATCACCACCAGCTACGCCATATTGCGCCACAATGGCGTCGATGTTGGTAAAAAAGATTACTTAGGTGCTATGCCTTACAAATCTTAATTTTCTGAAATTTACCTATGAAACGCCGGGTAATTTACCCGGCGTTTTTATTATAAGCCTAACGCTCCAGCACAATACGGTAGCGGGCTTTACCACTTCCCAGGTGCGCCAGCGCTTCATTAATCTGACTGAACTTAAAGGTTTCCACAACCGGCTTAATGTCATGCTGCACCGCAAACTCCAGCATTTTCGCTATGGTGGCCGGGCTGCCCACCGGCGAGCCTGATACGCTGCGCTGCGCCATAATTAAATTAAACACGCCAATATCTAATGGCTCCAACGTGGCACCAACAAAATGCAGCCGTCCTTTGGCTTTAAGCGTCGACAAATATAAATTCCAGTCCAGTTTCACATTAACGGTGGAGATAATAAAATCAAACCGGCCCGCCGCTTGTTCAATATCATCTTCACTGCGGGAATTAATACAATGATGAGCCCCCAACTCTTTCGCTTCTGCCATTTTACTATCACTGGAGGTAAAGGCGGTTACTTCACAGCCCCAGGCCCGCAGAAACTGCAGACCAAGGTGCCCCAAGCCACCAATGCCTATTACCGCCACTTTATCAGTGGGTTTTACGTCAAACTGCACCATCGGGTTAAACACGGTAATACCACCGCAAAACAGCGGGCCGGCAGTTTTTGCGTCCATTCCTTCGGGTAGCGGGATGACCGCGCTGGCATTAGCCCGTACTTTGTCGGCAAAACCGCCATGACGGCCAACAATGGTACTCTCGGCACTGCTGCACAGATTATGATCACCGCTGCCACAGGTGCTACACACATTACAGTAATCCGATTGCCAGCCAAGCCCAACCACCTGCCCTTCTTTTAAATGGGTGACATCAGAGCCGACAGCAGCAATTCTGCCCACCACTTCATGTCCTGCCACCAGCGGATACGAAGACATTCCCCATTCGTTATGCAACATTGAAATATCTGAGTGACAGATCCCGCAGTAATCGACCGCAATTTCCACCTCTTGCCGGCCGAGTTTGCCCGGATCATACTGCCAGGGTTCAAGTTTGCCTTTCGCTGCCATTGCCGCATATGCATTAATCATAATATCTCCGTGTGGTTTATTTTTTCTGTCACTAATGGCTATACAGTTAACAGTATTAACCAGATCTGCTGAAGTGCACGGAAATAAGCCGGCAATGGCTATAATTTGACCAGTAGCACCTGTTTCTTAGCGTACTTTCAGGTATAATCCGCCGACTTTTTTCAGGCTGCGCCTTAATACAGAGACACTATGACAGTTCAAACCTTCGACCCAAGCCAAACCACCACCCTGGATACTTCTGCCAAAGCGCTGGCACAGCAGGCAAAAACCGCTGCCAGCAATGGCAATACCATCGGATTTGTGTCCCTGGGCTGTCCTAAAAACCTGGTCGACTCTGAGCGTATTCTGACCCAGCTAAAAAGCGAAGGTTACAATATCGTCCCCAGCTACGATGATGCACAGCTGGTTATCGTTAACACCTGTGGTTTTATTGACAGCGCAGTGCAGGAGTCATTGGATACCATTGGCGAAGCACTGGCTGAAAACGGTAAGGTTATTGTGACTGGCTGTCTGGGCGCACGCGAAGATGAAATTCGTCAGGTGCACCCGAATGTGCTCGGTATTACCGGCCCGCACAGCTATGAAAACGTGTTAAAGCAGGTACATGAGTTTGTGCCTAAGCCAAAGTACGACCCTTTCACCATGCTGGTGCCAGACCATGGCGTCAAATTAACGCCCAAGCATTATGCGTACTTAAAAATATCGGAAGGCTGCAACCATCGCTGTACTTTTTGTATTATCCCGTCAATGCGTGGCGATTTAGTTAGCCGGCCAGTGGGTGAAGTTTTAGATGAGGCGCAGCGTTTAAAAAATGCTGGCGTTAAAGAGCTATTGGTGATTTCGCAGGACACCAGTGCCTATGGCGTTGATGTGAAACACCGCACTGGTTTCTGGAATGGTGCGCCGGTGAAAACCTCTATGCAGTCCTTATGTGAAGCCTTAGGCGAGATGGGTATCTGGGTAAGGCTGCACTACGTTTATCCTTACCCGCACGTCGATGACATTATTCCGTTAATGGCCGCTGGCAAAGTACTGCCCTATTTAGATATTCCGTTTCAACATGCCAGCCCACGCATTTTAAAACTGATGAAGCGCCCCGGTCAGGCCGAGCGGGTATTAGAGCGAATTAAAAAATGGCGCGAAATCTGCCCTGAGCTGACCATCCGCTCTACCTTTATTGTTGGCTTTCCGGGCGAGACCGAAGAAGATTTCCAGATGTTGCTCGACTGGTTAGATGAAGCGCAGCTCGATCGCGTTGGCTGTTTTAAATACAGCCCGGTGGTGGGTGCTAAAGCCAACGAGCTGGCCGATCCGGTGCCGGACGATGTGATGGAAGAGCGCTACCACCGCTTTATGCAAAAACAGCAGGCAATAAGTGCGGCTCGGTTACAAAACAAAATTGGTAAAACCATTAAAGTGTTAATTGACGAAGTCGATGAAGAAGGTGCCATTGGCCGAAGCTTTGCTGACGCCCCGGAAATTGACGGCGCGGTGTACTTAAACGGCTTAACCACTGTTAAACCGGGCGACATCATCGATGCCGTTGTCGAAGAAGCCGACGAATATGACTTATGGGCGTCAATCGCTGAATAAGCGTTTATCAAAAAAAACGTGAAACAGGCAGCTTCGGCTGCCTGTTTATTTAGCGTGAGATGAATCTGATTCAGGATTAATATTCCACCTTTATCATGTCACTTTGCGCCAGCACAGATCGTACTGCAAGCATGGTTGTGCCATCAGACGACAGTTCAAAGTTCAGACGAAACCGATTTTTGGCAATTAACTGCTTATCAGTATTTGCTGTCGTCATGTCAGTGCGATACAAATAAGCCAGATTCTCTTCATGTCCGGTGTAATAAAGTGCGCCTTGATAAACCTGCCAACGGTTTGGGCTGATACTAGGCAGTCGGGTAAGTAACACCGGCTCACTGTTGGCCTGTTCAAGCCAGGCATTGGCCTCGCTATCGATTACCAACGTTTGATTATCTGTCAGCTGCTGCTTCGCAAATACCTGGTGCTGCGCTCTAACCTTAATGTCAGCATCAAGCTCATAACGGTACAGTGCCGGCTGACCATGTTCAATTCTGGCGAAGTGCAGCTGCTCTGCTGCTGTCCATTGCACAGATGCTACCTTTTCCAGCTCAGTCGTCAGATAACGAAATTGCTGATCTTGTAACGCCAATATAAAGACTCTGCCGTTGGCAATACCGGCCAGATGCGTTTCCTCCTGATTCACCTGTAAAGCAGTAAATTCGATGTCTACCGGCAAAGACGCCAGTACGTATTTTACGTTATCGCGAATAACGGCAATCTGGCTTTGTTTATGAAGTTTATTAATAAGATAAATATGGCCGCTGCGCTTGCCGGTAACGGGAAAGTCTTCAGCACCGGAAAACTCTAAGTAGTTGTGGTTCAGGCCACTATACGATAGAGGAGTCTGCGCCAGAAAAGGGTTAGGTTGGCTTACCAGATCGAGATAATTGCCATTGTGCTGACGAGCGAACAAACAACGATCACCGCAGCTGTAAAAAACATTATTAATATTATTAATATCAACTGGCAGCAGAGCAAACTGACGGCTGGTCAAATCATACTGAGCAAACTCGCCATAAAAGCTGGAAAGCGTTATCACCTGATCATCTGCGCTCCATATCAGGTGCTGGTAACTTCCGGGAAGTTTGCTTACATGAACCAGCTCGCCACTTGGTAAATGCTGAATAAGCAGCTCGTTGTCGTCAGCGCCTGTATTGCGAAGTATCGCCAGAAATCTGCCATCAAAGGATTCTCGGGCAAAATAATCACCACTGCCATGCCCCGCCGACGATGTCACGCTGGATAATTTTTGGCTGGCCAGTTCGTAATACCAAATGCCCTGGGTCCGAGTTGGTTGCTTAAAATCACTAAGGTACAGCCCGGAACCGTCAGAACTCCATGCTTGAAAATAACGTTGCCCTGCAACAACATCGGGTAAAGCAAAGATGTTACTTAAACCCTGCTGAGCAGAGAAATCGGCGATAAAAGTGTTGGTTTGCCCCGGTGTACTTCGGGTATACGCTAGCTTATCACCATTAGCAGATAACTGGCCGTTGGCGTAGTTTGCATCGTCATAAGTAAGCCGGGTTATCCGCCCGCTATCCAACGCTTTGGCGTAAAGTTGCAGGTAATCATCTTTATTGGCACGGTGCGAGAAAATCAATTGGTTTTGCGGAGCATTATAAAAAGGGCTGACTTCTGAACCATCCATACTGGTAAGCGACGTTAGCGTAACTGCCGCTGGTTGCGACAGCACACTATACCCAGCCCAGCTAATGACACCGAACAACAATCCACAGGCAACCAGCCAGCGAGCAGCGGTTCGCATAACTAATTTTGGCTTATCGTCAGTTACTGCACCAGCAACAGCGGTAACCTCAGCAATCAGTATATAGCCTTTTAACGGTATGGTTCGAACATAACGTGAGTCACGGGCGCTGTCGTGCAGACTTTTACGTAGTTTTTTTATCACGGCCCGAAAGGCATCGTCGGTAATCACCCGATCTGACCACAAGGTTTTTTTTATGGTGTCTTTCGTTACCAGTTCGCTGACATTATCGACTAGAAGTTTCAATAATTCATTGATCTGAGGCTCTATTTTCACTACCTGGTTGTTCTTGATTAGCTCAGCACGGCTATAATTAAAAACAAAATCACCTACTTTGAACACGTTATTTCACCTGTTTATTGATGTGACCTTTTGTGACTATTTACCCTTGCCGTAAAATCACAATAAGTCCTTTGCCACTGCCGGCCTTCCATTTCATATTGACAACGACCGTCACTAATTGGAAGAAAAAAAATGATAAAAATTATTATCTTGTGGTTGGGGGTGTTTATAATCGCCGCCAGTGGCCACACCCACGCTAACGCTCCGGCAGAGGCTTCAGCAACATTCAAACAGCTGCTAGATTCCGTCAGACAGAAAAGCGGCGTGCAAGGTATTGCCGTCAGTTTTATTGAAGGCGGTAAAGAACCAACGTTCATTACCTCCGGCTTTGCCGATATCGAGCAGAGAACACCCATTACCGAACGCACCCAGTTTCGTTTTGGCTCGGTATCCAAAATTCTGGTTGCGATGTCAGTAATGAAGCTTATAGAACAACACCAGTTGACATTAAATACCCCGTTGCAGCAACTGATACCCGAAATTCACTTCGATAACCCATATGAAGCAGCTTTTCCGCTAACTGTGCACCATCTGTTAAATCACACTACTGGTTGGGACGCCATGCGTTTTGCCGAAAATGTACCGACCTCTGCCTCTCCGGTTACTATTAAGCAGGCACTGGATATTCACCCTGATAGCCGGCAATCACGCTGGCCACCCGGCTCACGTTTCGCCTACAATAATACCGGGCCACTGGTTGCGGCTTATATTGTCGAAAAACTCAGTGGTGTCAGTTTTGAATCTTTTGTTAAAAGCCACTTTTTAACGCCGCTAGGTATGACTCACACCGATTATTTTTATACCGACCACTATCGCCAGCACGCTGCTACCCTGTATCTGGGAAACACGCCGTTAGCTTTTGAGCATCTGAATAATCGCCCGGCTGGTGGCTTAAACAGCGATATGGCCGATATGATTGCCTTAGTCAGGTTTTTATTAGCTCAGGGAAAAGAGCCATCGCAGCAGGTGTTATCAGCAACATCGTTTCAGACGCTGCAAACGCCGGCTGGCTCGCTCTCTGCTAACGCTGGTATTGAGCTGACCTATGCTCAGGGCGTAAATCTTTTTCATGCCAATGGCCAGCTATTGTTTGGCCATGAAGGCAGTGTTCGGGGTGGCTCTTCGCTCGTGATCTACCAACCTGACATACAGAAAGGCTACGTTATTGCCGTGAATGGAGAAGGGCCGGCAGTGCCGCAAATCCATCAGTTTTTGGCTAATTTAATTACCCGGCCTGGCGCAACACAACATGTCAGCGAGCAACATCACTTTTCTGAAAAACAGCAGGCTCTGTCAGGTTTTTATCGCAGCATAAATCCGGGTGCCAGCCTTATTGCTCCATTCTCTGTGCTAAGTCCGTGGCAACTTAAAGTAACTGAGCAATCTGCTACTATCGGCCCGATAGTTGGCGCTAAACTGCGCTCGCTCGGAGCTGGCGGTGATAATTACTTTACCCAGTGGCAGACCGGCAAAACAATACTGGTGCCAGCCGAAGACCCGATAGCAGGCGCAGTGATTCATTATGGTCCGCAGACTTTCAAACGTATTTCGGCATTTACTGCCTATGCGCCGCTCTCTATTGTGGTGGTTTGGGTAATACTGACAATAATCGCTTTTCTCTTTGCTTTAATTTGGCTGCCACGCAAATTGCACGGCAAAACTGCCGTACATGCCAGCATACGTTTGCGCAGCTGGCCGCTAATGACCATTGTGCCTTTACTGCTATCAGTTAGTTTAGTGTTGTATGCCAAAGCCAGCCCGGCTTTAACTGAATTAGCAGGCCAAGTCAGCTGGCTGTCGGTCGGCTTGCTGGTATGCAGCCTTCTGTTCTTTATCAGTAGCCTTTGGAGTATGGTTATATGGTGGCAAACACCACGGCATCAGGTTCATCCATTAACATACTGGCACTCATCAATGCTGATAGCGCTGAACAGCCTGATAGCCATTTTTCTGCTGTTTAATGGTTTAATCGGCGTTCGTTTGTGGGCATAACAGCAGTGTAAGCCGCACAAACATTCAACTGACACAGGCAGCTTCGGCTGCCTGTTTTTTTAGCAATAGGCACCTGCTCGCAACACCAACCGCTACTTTTCTTTACTGGCCGGATAATTTACCCCGGGGAAGCTGCCGGCCAGCTCTTCTTCCAGTAAATTCAGCTTTTTGCTGGCTTCACTATCGGCCAGGCCCTGGTCACGAACTTCCCGCAGTATCGCAATTAACCGGCGCCGGTAGTCCCAGTGCCATTCACCACGCTGCTCCCACTTAAAAGTGCGCTGAAATAGCAATATAAAAGCCGGAATAGCGGCTATCCCTGCCGATAGTTTTGTCTGGCCATCGCCGAATATCTGAGCAAATGCCGGGTAACTACTGGCCATAACCACCATAAATAACAATAAATGATTCAGTACAAAATCAAATTTGGAATAACGATAGCGGGCCGTTATTTCACGCTCTATTTCAGCCACAATGGCACTTTTTTCTTCCATAATGCAGTTCTCGCTACACAGCGATGATGAGTTAATTAAAAATAGCACAACCTCAGACACAGAATGCTATGTAAACGGGCTGAATTAACAGCATAAAAGCATCCAACGAATAAGGCTGTCTGGTCCAGATGGAGTAATGGAAGGCCTTTACCCTCGCTTTACCACCACCCCCACGGCGCTATGCTATGTTTAAGTGATGGCAAACCAACCGGTTGGGGATAACTGATGAACCTGATACCACAGTTTGACTGGAATATTGTGGCATTGCACATTCGTGATTTATTAATTGCTTTTATCCTTGCGGTGCCTATTGGCTGGGACCGGGAAAAGCAAGAGCGTACTGCTGGCTTACGGACCTTTCCGCTGGTTGCGGTTGCGGCGTGTGGCTATATGCTGGTAGGCCTGGAAGTGTTAAGCAGTACTGATGCTGAATCGCGGGTGATGCAGGGCATTATTACCGGTATCGGTTTTATCGGTGGTGGGGCCATCCTAAAGAATGTTGTTGAAGGTGAAAACTCCGTTCGCGGTACTGCGACCGCAGCCAGCTTATGGTTAACCGGGGCAATGGGGATGTCTGTCGCTGCCGGGCGCCTTGAAATTGCACTGGTGTTAAGCTTACTTACGTTCGTTACCCTGCGACTGATGACTCAAGCCAAATCAATGGTAGACACCAAAGAAGAAAAATAGCATGGCTTCACGTTACCTTTAAAACAGCAAAATAACGGCCCGGATGGTGGCAATCTCCGCTGATCGATTTGGCAAACGCTTATCGATTGTAGTTCGGTCATTCTGTACTACCCTTAGTTACGTTGTAGCTATTTTATTATCACAACAAGGGAATAAATTTAATTTTCTGGGTCCAGGTTATTGATACCGCCCTGGTTCCACTAGCATTGACACTCTCGCATTTTCTACAAAATTACAGGAGTTTTTTAAATGAAAAAAATGTTTTATCTGATATTGCCATTGTTTGCTCTGGCAGGATGTTTTGAAGGCGCAGACGACGAGCTACCTGAACCACCACCAGTGTTTACCGCGACCCAGACCTTTAATGTCAGCCTGACCGGCCATCAGCAGGTACCCAATGTTGTCACCGATGACATCGCGACTGCCACGGTGGAACTTGATGAAGATTTAAAGCAAATCCGGGCGTCAGTCGATTTGTCCGACATCGACAATGTTGAAGCCGCCCATATTCATGATGGCGATTTAGGATTTAACGGTGATGTTGCCTTTGCATTTACTGCTGACACCAGCGGTGTTTACCGCATTGCTCCGATCGATATTTCCGATGCCCTGATAGCCGACTTACAAAACGGCGAGTGGTATATTAATGTTCATACCACTTCATACCCGAACGGTAAAATTCGAGGCCAGATTGTCAACGATGAGACGGTAATCGTAACCTTTCCCTTGGCAGGCCAGCAAGAAGTACCGGCAGTTGATACCATTGCCAGTGGTTATGCTTATGCCGCAATAGATCAAACCGATTACCAACTTACGCTGACGGCAAGAACCATGGGAGTAGCTGATGCAACGATGGCACATATTCATACCGGCCGGGTTGGCACCAATGGTGATGTACTAGTCGGTCTGGAGGCCGCAGAGGAAGATGGAGTTTGGGTATTACCTGCTGAGACCATGATTGATGAAGCGACCTTTCAGGTGCTGGCTGGCGGAGGGCACTACGTTAATGTGCATACACCTGCCAACCCGGGAGGTGAGCTCAGAGGGCAAATAATTACTGACAACTTCGTGCTTACGACGTTTGCGTTATCTGGCAAACAGGAAGTACCCATGGTAGATACCCCGGCATCGGGTGACGGCTATGCGCTGATCAATACGGATGACTACATGGTCGAGGTTGTCGCGGTCACCACCGGCGTTGATGATGCGACCATGGCCCATATTCATACCGGGCGCATCGGTAATAACGGCGATGTGTTGGTAGGCCTGGTGCAATCTGGTGACGATTTGGGCACCTGGATGACGCCTGAAGACACGCAGATTGACGAAGCCACCTTTGCGATACTGGCTTCTGGTGGCCATTACGTTAATGTTCATACCCCCGAGAACCCAAGTGGCGAGCTACGCGGCCAGATTTTAACCGATAACTTTGTACTGAGTACTTATGATTTAAGTGGCGCCCAAGAAGTACCCGCTGTTGCAACAATGGCATCAGGCGATGGCTATGCTCTGATTAATACCACTAACTTTGCGGTTGAATTAGTGGCACTGACAGAGGGGGTTGATGATGCGACCATGGCACATATTCATACTGGCAGAGTGGGAATAAATGGCGATGTGCTCATTGCGCTTGAGCAGGATGTGACGACCCCTGGCAAATGGGTAACCCCAGACGGAACCCTGATTGACGCCGATATTTTTGCCGTGCTTGCCTCTGGTGGCCACTATGTCAATGTTCATACTCCTGCTTATCCCGGTGGTGAACTGCGTGGTCAGATCCTGACCGATAACTATATGCTGGCAACCTTTGCCCTTAGCGGAGCGCAGGAAGTACCGGCTGTCAACACTTCGGCATCCGGTACAGGCTATGCATTGGTTAACAAGTCACAGCTGACATTGGAGCTCATGGTGCATACGCAGGGAGTGGACGATGCCACCATGGCACATATTCATACTGGTCGGGTGGGAGTAAACGGTGATGTGTTGGTTCCCCTTGTGCAAGTTGCAGGTGAAGCTGGCTCGTGGTTGCTGCCAACGGCAACCCCTATCACTGCAGACATTTTAAACGTGCTTATGTCAGGTGGACATTACGTCAATGTTCATACACCGGCCAACCCAAGCGGTGAGTTGCGGGGCCAGATTATCTCCAACGATAACTTTGCGCTGATTACCTTCCCGTTATCCGGGGCGCAGGAAGTCCCGGCTGTTACCACAGCGGCCAGAGGAGACGGCTATGCCATGGTGAATTTGAGTGACTACAGCCTGGAACTGCAGGTACTGACGTCAGGTGTGGAAGATGCCACTGCAGCACATATTCATACCGGCGTCGCAGGAGTAAACGGCCCGGTATTACTTGGCCTTGAACAAGATGCCGGCAACGTTAACCGCTGGATGACGCCGGCTGATGCCGCATTAACCCAAAGCATTTTTGATGTGCTGGCCGCAGGTGGTCACTATGTTAACGTCCATACCCCAGAATTCCCCAATGGCGAAATACGAGGGCAAATTGAATAATTGAGTAACGTCTCATAACCAATGACTTAATACTGAGCGATACCCAATATAATAATACATTTGATGCGGCATCATCTGGTGCCGCATATTTATTTAAAGAGTAACCGCTTTCAAGTTTACTTCCCCCCTCACTGTCAAAGCTTTCCCAGAGCAGCTTTGATTAAACCAGCAATACGTCGATGGGCGCGCCACCCGCCATGGAACGATTATTGCAGCTACTCCTTACTAATAACCTGACATTGCAGTGATGCATGAATAATATTCACAGGGAACAGCTTTAACACGTAAGGATTACTTACATTATGAAAGGATGAACTATGAAATACGCTAAATTCGGGGCGATGATAATAACCTCGACTATCGCAATGTTTATCATGATGTACCTTAACACTTATGCCATGTCTCATATCTGGTTTAGTGAAACACGCACTTATATGGCCGTTTATATGGGCGCAGTAATGGCAATAATCATGCTCGCTTTTATGCTAGGCATGTACAACAATAAAAAACTTAATGCTGCTATTTTTATTGGTGCAATAATCCTGTTTGCTACATGTCTGTACCTGGTTCGTTCACAAAACACCGTATCCGATGTCTCCTATATGAAAGCCATGATACCGCATCATTCTATCGCGATTCTAACCAGTGAGCATTCCAACATTGAGGATGCACGAGTTCGTGAATTAGCAGATGGCATTATTAAAGCTCAGCGCAAAGAAATTAAAGAAATGGAGTGGTTGATTCAGGATATTGAACAACAGGGTAAGCTCACCACAGAGGCTGCTGCAAAAGCGCGCGCTGTTCCAGAATTTAAAGGAAATTTAAATAAAGGAGATCAGAATGAGTAAAACAGCCACATTATACCGGATGGTAACCGATGAGCATATTTGTCCCTTTGGCTTGCGTTCAAAAGACCTGTTAGAAAGAAAAGGTTTTAAGGTAGACGATCATAAACTGACTTCACGTGCTGAAACTGAGCAATTTAAACAGCAGCATGGAGTGAAAACCACTCCGCAGACATTTATTAATGATAAACGGATCGGCGGTTATGACGACTTACGTGATTACTTTGGTAAAGACGAAGCAGGACAAACCGGTACCACTTATACCCCGGTAATTGCGATATTCGCTGTCGCCGCTTTGCTGACAATAGCGTTCCAGTATTTTGTATCCGGTGACTACGCTTCAGTCCGCACCTTTATGCTGTTTATTGCGTTTTCAATGACCCTGCTGGCGGTACAAAAACTGAAAGACCTGTACAGTTTTACTAACTCGTTTATCACCTATGATTTACTGGCCATGAAATGGCTTCGTTACGGCTACATTTACCCTTTTGTAGAGGCTTACGCCGGTATTGGCATGATTGCTCAGCTTCCGGCATTAGCAGTGGCCCCATTTTCGCTATTTATAGGAACAGTAGGTGCCATTTCTGTGGTAAAGGCAGTTTATGTCGACAAACGTGAGCTTAAATGTGCCTGTGTAGGCGGTGACAGTAATGTTCCTTTGGGGTTTGTATCGTTATCTGAAAATCTCTTTATGATTGCAGGCGGCCTGATTATGCTCCTGTGGTGAGTCTTTAACCACGATGGCAGGCAGCATGCTGTCCCAGCACTTTGCCTGCCACCTCCCCAGGCAGGCGTTACTCAACCGTTAAATCAAATACTGCGTCTACCGTACTAGTAAACTTTACCGTGGCTTGTAAGTAACGGCCCGGCGCTACATCGGCGGCACCCAGCCTGGAGCCGGTTACTTCAATGCGTTCATAGCCACCCTGCTGACGATGAGTATTAGAATTAATACTGTAAATACGACCCAGTCTGGCATCAAACGCACTGGCCAGCGCCTGCGCTTTTGCTTTGGCATTTGCTACCGCCATGGCCGTAACTTTGGTTTGCATTTCGTCGCTGTCAGAAGCCTGCAACTGGATATTGGTCACTTGATTAATTTGTACTTTTAAACCGAAGTTAATTAGCTCATTCAGCTGGTCGATATTTGTCAGCTCTACTTTTATCGACCGCTCTGCACGATAACCGGCTAATTGCTGCTCATTACCGTCAGTATAAATATAATGAGGTTCGGTTAATAAATTGGAAGCCGTCACCCCTTCGGTTTTTACCGCATAATCTTTTAACCCCTCTAAAAACAGATTTACCCGGCTATCAACATCAGCTTTTGCTTCAAGTGCAGTCGCTTGCATGCTCGATACGTCAAAAGAAATCAGCGCTTTGTCGGGTCTGGTGGTCAGTTCGGCGCTGCCCTGCACCGTCACATGGCGGTTTGCCGGCAAACCGTTACTCGCCAATGCGGTAAAAGCGCTAACGCACAATAAAATACTGATGAGTGTTTTCATTCATTCTCCTTAATTATTAATCCTGAGGCTGGTGCTGGCCTCACAGCTGTTTAAAATCGTATGTCAGGCAGCGTTGACAGCATGGATAAAAAATTAGCAAGCGACAACATTTTTTCTCTGCAAATCTTTTTAAAATCCTGTATATTGTCGCACTATTTTCAAACCCTAGCTTATTGAGATTACTATGTCAGCAGATTTATCCTTATACAGAAACATTGGTATCTTCGCCCACGTTGATGCCGGCAAAACCACGACTACCGAACGTATCCTTAAACTGACCGGTAAAATTCATAAGTTAGGCGAAGTTCACGAAGGTGAATCAACCACCGACTTCATGGAGCAGGAAGCTGAGCGCGGTATAACTATCCAGTCTGCAGCCGTAAGCTGTTTCTGGAAAGGTTACCGTTTCAACGTTATCGATACCCCGGGACACGTTGACTTTACCGTAGAAGTTTACCGTTCATTAAAAGTACTGGATGGCGGTATCGGCGTATTCTGTGGCTCTGGCGGTGTTGAACCACAATCAGAAACCAACTGGCGTTATGCTAACGATGCTGAAGTATCACGTCTGATTTTCGTTAACAAACTTGACCGTATCGGTGCTGACTTTATCCGTGTTACCGAGCAGGTTAAAAAAGTGCTGGGCGCTAACCCGCTTATCATGACCTTGCCTATCGGCCGTGAAGATACTTTTTCAGGCGTTGTTGACCTGTTAACTCAGAAAGCCTACGTCTGGGATGAAACCGGCCAGCCAGAAAACTACGAAGTGACTGACGTACCAGCAGATATGGCTGATGACGTTGAAATGTACCGTACGCAGTTAATCGAAACCGCATTAGAGCAAGATGACGACCTGTTAATGGCCTATATGGATGGCGAAGAGCCGTCTATCGAAGACATTCAGCGTTGTATCCGTAAAGGTTGTCGTGACCTGGCATTCTTCCCAACATACTGTGGTTCTGCCTTTAAAAACAAAGGTATGCAATTATTGCTGGATGCTGTTGTTGATTATCTGCCAAGCCCAACTGAAGTTATTCCGCAGCCACTGACTGACGAAGAAGGTAACGAGAACGGCCAGCACGCTATCGTATCTGCTGATGAGCCATTCCGCGCCTTAGCGTTTAAAATCATGGATGACCGTTTCGGCGCCCTGACCTTTATCCGTATTTACTCTGGTGTACTGAACAAGGGTGATACCATCCTTAACTCATTTACCGGTAAAACGGAGCGTATCGGCCGTATGGTTGAGATGTACGCTAACGACCGTATCGACCTTACTTCTGCTCAGGCGGGTGACATCATTGCCCTGGTAGGTATGAAGAACAACACTCAGACCGGCCACACCCTGTGTGATCCTAAGCACCCTTGTACTCTTGAGCCAATGGTATTCCCAGAGCCAGTAATCTCTATCTCTGTAACGCCAAAAGATAAAGGTTCAGTTGAGAAGATGGGTATCGCTATCGGTAAGATGGTTGCTGAAGATCCAACCTTCCGCGTTGAAACTGATGTTGATTCAGGTGAAACCATCCTTAAAGGTATGGGTGAATTACACTTAGATATCAAAGTCGACATTCTGAAGCGTACATACGGCGTAGAGTTAGTAGTAGGCCAGCCACAGGTTGCTTACCGTGAAACCATTACCCGTGAAGTTGAAGACAGCTACACCCACAAAAAACAATCTGGTGGTTCAGGTCAGTTCGGTAAAATTGATTACCGTATCCGTCCAGGCGAGCAGAACTCTGGCTTTAGCTTTAAGTCAACAGTAGTTGGCGGTAGCGTACCAAAAGAGTTTATGCCTGCTATCGAGAAAGGCTTTGCGTCAATGATGTCAACCGGTACCCTGGCTGGCTTCCCGGTATTAGACGTAGAAGTTGAAGTATTTGACGGTGGTTTCCACGCCGTTGACTCATCAGCAATCGCGTTCGAAATTGCTGCTAAAGGCGCTTTCCGTCAGTCAATTCCTAAAGCTGGCGCCCAGTTGCTTGAGCCAATCATGAAAGTTGACGTATTTACCCCGGAAGATCATGTTGGTGATGTTATCGGTGACTTAAACCGTCGTCGCGGCATGATTTCTGGCCAGGAAGCCGGTGTTACTGGTGTAAGGATCAAAGCTGACGTACCATTGTCAGAAATGTTCGGTTACATTAGCTCACTGCGCACCATGACTTCTGGTCGCGGCCAGTTCTCTATGGAGTTCTCGCACTACTCACCGTGCCCGAGCAACGTAGCTGAAACCGTTATTGCCAAAGAAAAAGAAAAGAAAGCCGCTGCTGCTAAAAACTAAGTAGGAAGCGTGCTTTAAAAAGCCCCGCCGGTGAACCGGCGGGGCTTTTTTATTTGTATTAGCAAAAAGACTTCAGTCTCAGATTGGCCCTATGGCATAAGCCTTGCTACAGTTAACCTCTTAACTAATTGAATAATGCGCAATATTATCACTGTGCCTGACAAGGAGTTGCCTATGAGCTCGACCAGTTTTACCCAGGGGGGCTATCCGCTAACAGACGGCTGTTTTGATGAACTTGTTAGTGCCAATGGCAGTATTCGACGCCCCGCCGTTGCTATTGCCCGTTTTATTGATAAACATGGCCCCAGCGAATTAATCAGACGACAATCATTAATAAATCAGACTATTAGCGACATGGGTGTGTGTTTTACTCTGTATGCCGATGGTGACAATATAGACCGGGCCTGGCCACTGGATGTGATGCCACGCACTATTCCCAGCAGCGAATGGCAGCTGACCAGCGATGGCCTGAAACAGCGTTTGCATGCCCTTAATCTGTTTATCGATGACTTATATAATGACCAGAAAATTCTGAAAGACGGCATTGTACCCAGCGAACTGGTGCTACAGTCCCGCAATTACCTGAGGGCATGCCAGGGTGTGTCGCCCCGTTATAAGGCATGGGCCAATATATGTGGCACCGATTTAGTGCGCGATGGCAGCGGTAAGTTTCTGGTATTGGAGGATAATTTACGGGTGCCTTCTGGCGTATCCTATATGCTGGAAAACCGTACCGTAATGAAACGAGTATTTCCGGAGCTATTTGCTGACTCAACTATTTTTCCGGTAGATGATTATCCGCATCAGTTATGGAAAATGCTGGCATCTTTATCGCCGCGTGAGGGTGATGTGCCCTGCATCGTGTTGCTCACGCCGGGAATTTACAACTCTGCTTATTTTGAACATACCTTTCTGGCCCAGCAAATGGGGATTGAACTTGCAGAAAACCACGATATGTATGTCGAGGATGACGTGGTATGGTTAAAAACCCTGCGCGGTAAACGACGGGTAGATGTGATATATCGGCGGGTCGACGATGTATTTATTGATCCACAAGCCTTCCGGCCTGACTCGGTACTCGGTATTCCAGGTCTTATCAAAGCCTGGGCTAAAGGCAATGTTTCTATTGCCAATGCCCCGGGCTCCGGTGTCGCAGACGACAAAGTGGTGTACGCCTATGTGCCGGCAATTATTGATTATTACCTGGGAGAACAGCCCCTTATCGATAACGTTGAAACTTTCCTGTGTCTCGATCCAAAACAAAAAAGTTATGTGCTGGCGAACCTTGACAAACTGGTGGTAAAACCGGCTAACGAGTCTGGCGGCTACGGCATATTAATCGGTCCCCGCTCTACCCTGGCCGAGCAACAAGAAATGGCTGCCGCTATTGAAGCGAACCCCCGCAATTTTATTGCTCAGCCCACGTTAAATCTGTCAACCGCGCCCACTTTGTGTGGTGAGGTGTTAGAGCCACGCCATCTTGACTTGCGCCCCTTTATTTTACAGGGGGAAGAACTGTACTGCACCACCGGCGGTTTAAGCCGGGTTGCACTAACCAAAGGCTCCCTTGTAGTCAATTCCTCCCAGGGTGGCGGCAGTAAAGACACCTGGATCATCAATGATGAGGTATAACCCATGCTATTAAAATCAGTTGAACATATTTTCTGGCTTGGCCGGTATCTGGAGCGGTTAGATAACACGGCCCGCCTGGTCAACGCTACCAGCCATTTGCTGATCGACAGCCATAAAGATACGAAATTCAGCTGGCCGGTATTACTGGATGTCATGGGACTGAACAGCACCAAAGCACTGGATAGTTACCAACTACCCGCCGACGCAGAGCCAGAGCAATCGAGTATTGAAAATGCAGTGATGTCGCATTTAATCACTAACAAAGACAGTACGGTGTCTATTCGGTATACCTGCAGCCAGTTGAAATTTAACGCCCGCACCATCCGCCAGCTTATTCCACGGGATATGTGGGAAGAGCTGAATAAACTGGACTTATTTTTAAAGCAACACTGTCAGCAGCTGCAGGGCAGACAGCACCGTTACAACCTGATGACTGAAGTCAGCCGGCGCTGCCAGATGGTGGTTGGCGTATTAGATGGAGTGATGTTACGCGGTGATGCATTTGACCTGTTTAACAGTGGCCGGCTACTAGAACGCGCAGATATGACCACCCGTATTATGGATGTGCTGGTGTTACAACAACTGCAGCCTACCCAGATAAAACGACCAAAATTTCGCTGGACTTCTATTCTCAATGCCCTGGGTGGCATAGAGTCTTATCATTACTATGTTGCAGAGCAAAGTGGCGATGTCGATGCCATCGATTACCTGTTAACCTATGCTGATTTCCCGCGCTCTATTGCGTATTGCTTAAACCGGGTGGCGGCCTCTGCCAGAACCCTGCCACACAGCAACAGTATTTTGGAGCAGGTACATGCGTTACAGGCACTGCTAAAAGCGCAGCCGCTAACTGATTTATCAACAGAACAACTGCATCAGCTGATTGATAACATCCAAACCGGTATTATCAATTTGCACCAGGTGATAGTAGAGCCAAAGAGCAGCCAGCAAAGCCAGCAGCTGTCAGCCTGACAGGGTTACTCAGGCCAACAAGCTTTATCCCGATGGCAACAGACGTTTATTACAGGAGTCTTATGACCTTAAACCCAGCGCAGCCGGCATGCAACGAACAGCAACACTGGCAGGCGCTACCCCAGTGGCAAACAATGCAACATTGGTGGCAGCAACAAAACGATTTCGCGCTTAACCAGTTGCATAACGAATTGCAGCACCAGCTACGGGAAAATGGTGCTGCGGTCGATCCCTGGCATACCTCAGCACGGCAGCTGGATTTGCAACCCTGGCTGATTGCCAGTGAAGAGTGGCAAACCCTGGAAAATGGCATTAGCCAGCGTCATAAGTTGCTTAACGCCGTACTTGCTGATTTGTATGGACCGCAAAAATTACTACAACACGACATTATTCCTGCCGATGTCATTTACCTTAATGACCATTTTCTGCTGCCCTGTGTCGATCTGGTCGTGGATCAGCCCTGGTTATCTCTGTTTGCCTGTGATGTCGGCCGTAACAGCGATGGCAGCTTTTGTGTTTACAATGACGTCAGCCGGGCACCGGCAGGCCTAGGCCATGTGCTGGAACACCGGCTGGCCTTTAACCACACTACCACTGAGTTGAACACTCAGATTAAAAAAACCCAGTTGGCCGGTTTTTTTCGTCAGTTGCAGCAATTGTTGCAACAACCGGCCCAGAGTAGCGATCAGCAACAGCTGGCCGCCCTGCTTACCCACCAGCGGCGGGATACCGCTTACTTTGAACATGCTTTCTTAGCTAATTATCTGGATATTGCCCTGGTGCACGGTGCAGACTTAATGTTTAAAAGTGGCAAACTGTGGCTGAAAACATTAAGTGGCCTGCAGCCTATCCACGGCGTGCTGCGCTATCTGGACGACAACAGCTGCGATCCGCTGGAACTGGCGCCGGCCAGCAGTGGTTGTGCCGGCATGCTGCAAGGTATCCGGCAAGGTCAGCTTTTTTGCGCCAACCCGCCAGGCAGTGCAGTGCTTGAATCCGGAGCGTTATTGCCTTTTATGGCACAAGCTTGTCAGTTTCTGCTGGATGAACCATTGCAACTGGCCAGTGTGAATGCCCTATGGTGTGGCGATAGCGAAGCGTTAAACCGATTACAACAACAACCCGAGCACTTTTGTATTTCGCATATTGGCAGTGACCGGCAATTTGTGTTGCACCAGTTAAATGATCAAGAGCTGGCGGCATGCTGGCAGCAGGTTAAACAACAGCCTCAGGCTTATATTGCCAGGCAGATACTACCGTTAAGCCAGCTACCCTGCCGCACGGTCAGTGGCAGCTCAGAGCTGCAAGCCGGCGCCTTACGCCTGTTTAGTCTGCTGGACCACCAGCATAACATTTCGGTGTTGCCGGGCGCACTGGGCCGGACGGCTCATGATCCGTTAATCTTGCAAACCGAGCTGTTACAAGGGTTTAATCAACAATTTAATGCCAAAGATGTCTGGGTGCTGGCAGAAAAAGCCCATAGCAGCAGCTTATTGCACAGTGCCAGTAATACCATTACGTTATCGCGCCAGGCGGGCTTATTATCCAGCAGAGTGGCTGATCATTTATTCTGGCTTGGTCGCTATAACGAGCGACTGAATCTGATTTGCCGGGCGTTACGTGCGGCATTACCGCTGCTAAGTGGTGATGATCCGGCGCAGGGCCAACACGATGCCAAAGCCTTACTGCAGTTTTGTCTGCAGGCTAATGGGGCGGATCCCAACCCACAAGCCAGCGTTGAGTCATTACTGGAACCGTTATTTTCTGGCAGCAATCCGCAAGGGCTGGTCGCGGTGCTGAAAAACCTGTTATTTAATGCCCAGTCTGTCCGGGAATACTTCGGTGAGGATACCTGGTATGTGCTAGACCGACTGCAAAGTGCCGTTTACAGCTGGCCAGTTCAGCCTGACTGGCAACAACCGGCATTGTTACTGCGCACCCTCGATGAAATTATTCTTTTGCAAACAGCAATTTATGGCATTAACAGCGAAACCATGACCCGCACCGACAGTTTACGCTTTATGGATTTAGGCCAGCACCTGGAACGGGCACTGCAGACCTGCGGTTTACTGCATTCGGTGTTCTGTCAAACCACTGCCTCGGCAAGTTTACTTGAAGCGCTGCTGCGCATGGCAGATACCCTGTTAACGTACCGCCGGCGTTATCATAGTGCGCTGCACCCCGTACCAATTATCGATTTATTGTTGCTCGATGACAGCACACCGCGTTCCGTGGGCTATCAATGCTCGGTGTTATTACATCAGATTAAAAAGTTACCGCCGCAGCAATTGTCTGCCGGTAACGGTCTGCTACAGGGCAATGAAAGTCAGTTAGCCAGTGAGCTGTTAGCCTTGCTGCAACAAACCGATCCGCAACAGCTGTTTGATCAAATGCAGCGACCTGCCCTGGAGCTGAGTCACCTGCTGTTACAATTGCAACTTCGGCTTCGTCAGTTATCAGACTCGATTACCTTATCGTATTTCAGCCATATCGATACTCACAACCAATGGCAGCGTTTCTGATATGAAATATAACCTGCGTCATCTGACTCAATACAGCTATCCACAGCCGGTAGCCAACAGTTATAACGTGGCATGCCTGACACCCCGTCAGTTAGCCTATCAACACGTTGAACAAACTCAGGTTGATGTTGAACCTTACCCCTCTGAAGTGCAGCAGAGAACCGATTATTTTGGTAACACTCAGCATTTCATTCACTTGCAAAGCCCCCATTTGCAGCTTGCGGTAACCGCAAACAGTATTGTCAGGGTGCTGCCACGGGACAATATATTGAAAATTCAGGATGGTGCCAGCCAGGAGCAGTTACAGCAGCATCTGGCCAGCACTCGCGATAGTATGACACTGCAGGCAAAACTATGCAGCAATGCCAGCCAGCTTATCCCGCTATTGCCAGAAGCCAGGGCAATAATAACCCCCATGCTTAGCGACAGTCAGAATGTGTTGCAGCTGGCCCAGAGCATCAATCAGTTAATTTTCAAAGAATTTCAGTATGATCCCGAGTTCAGTACCGTAGTTACGCCGCTGAGCGAAGTGATAAAGCACAAGCGCGGGGTATGCCAGGACTTTGCGCAGCTGGCAATAGCGTGCATGCGCAGTGTCGGTATTCCAGCGCGTTATGTTAGTGGCTATCTGGAAACCCGTCCCCCGGAGGGACAACCCCGCTTAGTCGGCGCTGATGCTTCCCATGCCTGGTTTGCGGTATTTGATCCGGTGCTTGGCTGGGTAGATTTTGATCCGACCAATAATATACTGGCCGACGAGCAACACCTTACCGTCGCCTTTGGCCGGGATTATGCCGATGTGGTGCCATTAAAGGGCTTGCTGCAAGGCAGTGGTGAGCACAGCCTGACCGTTGCGGTTGACGTTGCTCCGATGGAGTAAAAGAATAACAACAACTGTGTTTAACGTTCTTGATGATTTGCAGCGACACTGTTTAGCCAGCGGTAGCCCAACCAGGCAGCGGCTAACAGATAAGGCAAGCCACCCGGTACCCACATCAATAGTCCCGCCAGTTGCTGATCTGCCAATTGATGCGTCGGATAGTACAGCAGGCTGTCGGCAAAGGTCAGTATGGCACCGAGAAAACCGGTCTGCATCAACGTAAACAGCAACGCCAGCAGCGCCCAGCTACGATTACGCTCGTTACAATTGAGGATTGCCCACCACAGCATCGCAGCACTAACGATAAAGCACATATGCTCCACCAGATGCCACCAGGGATGCTCCAGTGCTAATACATAAAAACGAGGGGTATGCCAGAACCAGACCATAGCAGCATGCAGGTATGCCAAACTTAACGGATAGCCGGCTATTTTCAGCAAGAGCTGCCACAGCGCTCTGCCCAAGCTGCCGGTAGCGGCAGCAAACTGCGCTAACGGCCGGCTAAGCGCCCACATTGGCGGAATAACCACCATAAACAACATATGCTGCACCATATGCGCACTGGCACTGGTTTCTGCCCAATCGTCCAGCGGACCAATAACAGCAAAAGCGCACAGCAACACACTGCTGTGAAACAATAGCGCCTGCGACAACAATGGCGAGCGCATTAGCGAGCCGACACTATACAACAGCCAGAACACGCTCAGCAAAACCACAGCCAGCAGCGCAGCCCAAAAGGTGGCCCCTGCACTTTGAAGCGGATTATGCGCCTGCAGCGGCCAGCTGACAAAGCAGAGCAACAGCGCCGCTATTGTCGAACACCGTAAGACATTCAGGCGCATGGCGCCAATACCAGCACCGGCAAACCGCCGGCGACGGTCGCCACGGCTGCGGCCAGATACAATACGGTACTCACGTAACCAATAAAGCGCTGCGTACTGCTGCTGTCATGAGCCTGATGCTGCGCGGTGCAATATCGTCCACTGCGCCAGGCAAGCACTAACAGCAGCAATATTACCATTATACTAAACGCCGCTAAGCCAATATTAAGCCAGCTGAAAGCGCTTTGCGGCCTTGGCGGCGGTGCCAGCTGGCACACTACCGACAATCCGGCATACATAGCAATAAACCAGATGCTCCAGATAATCAGGCCAATGACAAGTTGTGCCGGGTGGCCCGGGCCAAACCAGCGAGCGGTTGTCATAGCGCAGCTCCCCAGCCTAGTGGCAACAAAAAGAACAATGCAACACTCAGCCAGTACACTGCCAGATAATAAAACCATAGCGGTTTAATGACCTGTGGCTCGTATGGCAAACAGGCACTAACATAGCCGCGGCCGACTCTCAGTGCCTGTAATCCGGTTAAGATTACCGTTAACGTAGCATGGCCAAGCAAGTACAGCAGAATAACCATCAGCACAGCATCATGGGCGCTACTGGTGTAATTCAGTGGCACATCAATAAACAGCAGTAGTAAAATCAGCAGGTGCAACAAACCCAAAGCGGCGCTTAACCACAACTTTTGCTGTAACCGGTTATCATCTTTTTCTGCCAGGCCCTGGCATAGGTTATGAAACAACCAACCGCCGATGCAGGCCGGTAAGCCACAAGCTACCAGCCACCAGACAGATAACGGTCCCGCAGCCGGTGCTGACCACTGCGGGGCGGCAGTCCATAAATAAAACCAGCCAAATAGCAGCGACATATATAAAGCACCATTAGCCAGCAGGGTAACAATCATGCCCCAACGGCCCGGACCATCTAGAGTTTGCACTTCCAGCGGTAACGTATTGGAGTCTGGTGCCGATAGCTTTGCCGCTTTCGGATGTCCGCCGTTCTCCCATCCCCAGCCGAGCAGCACAATAACGGCTATACCAAACGCCACTAAGGCCAATTCATACCAGCGGCACAATAAACTGACACAGACTAAGGCCAAAATCAGCGCAGTGGCTAAAGGCCACCAGGAGTTACCCGGCAACTGCAATATTTTTTGTGGCTGAGCACTGATAGCAGAGGTGCCATAAGTTTCCCGTTTGCCCCGACTGGTATCCGCCAGGCCTTCTTTAGCATCAGCAATACGCCCGGCAAGTTTTGGGTTTTGCCATAGCGGCTCGCCGCTATTCACTTTGGGTAAGCTGACAAAGTTATACTGAGCCGGTGGCATTGCTAACGCCCATTCCAGCGTATCGGCCTGCCAGGGGTTGGCCTCAGCGCGCTTGCCAAACCAAAAGTGCAGTAATAAATCCAGCAGCACCAGTGCCACACCGATGGCCATAATAAAACCGCCAATGGATGACAGCAGATTTAAACCATCCCAGCCCAGGCCGGCCTCATAAGTGTAAACCCGCCGCGGCATACCCAGTAAGCCGGTAAGGTGCATCAGTAAAAAGGTCGTATTAAAACCAGTGAAGGTTAGCCAGAAACCCCAGCGGCCAATGAGTGCTGATGGCATACGGCCCGAAACTAAAGGCAACCAATAATATAACCCCGCGATAAGAGGAAAGAACATGCCACCGACCAGTACATAATGCATATGCGCTACCACAAAGTGCGTATCGTGTACCTGCCAGTTAAACGGCACTAACGCCAGCATTACCCCGGTCAGGCCGCCGCAGACAAATATCATCAGAAAGCCGCTTATCCACAACATGGGCAGCCGGAATACCACCTTGCCCCGCCATAAGGTTGCCAGCCAGGCAAAGACCTGAATTGCGGTAGGTATGGCCACCAGCATGCTGGCGATAGAGAAGAAAGCCTGTGCCAGCTGCGGAATGCCCACAGTAAACATATGGTGCACCCATAGGCCAAAACTGATAAAACCGGTCAGGATCACCGCAATAACTATCCAGCGATAACCAACTATTGGCCGGCCACTGAAAACTGGGATTAAAGTTGAGACAATGCCTGCGGCCGGCAGAAAGATAATGTAAACCTCAGGATGACCGAATAACCAGAATAAGTGCTGCCACAGTAAGGGATCACCACCAGCAGCTACCGTGAAAAACGGCATCCCGGCAGCCCGCTCAAGTTCCAGTAGAATACTGGCCAGAATAAGTGGCGGAAAGCCAAATACGATCATTAACGCCATCACCAGAATATACCAGCAAAATAGTGGCATCCGGCTCAACGTCATGCCGCGGGCCCGACTGCATAAAATGGAGACAGTTAGTTCAATACCAGCCGACATAGCTGAAATCTCAACAAAAGTAATACCCAGTAACCAGAAATCTGAACCAGGTCCGGGCGCAAATTCGCTGCTGCTAAGCGGCGTATACATAAACCAGCCTGAAGCCGGTGCTATCCCCAGCACCAAACTGGACAGTATAATAATGCCGCCAAATAAATAGCAGTAATAACCCAGCGCACTCAGCCTTGGAAACACGAGATCGCGGGCACCAATCATTTTGGGGATCAGATAAATGGCCAGGCCTTCCAGTACTGGAATGGCAAACAAAAACATCATGACGGTGCCATGCATGCTAAACAGCTGGCTGTAGGTCTCAGCAGAAACCAGTTGTTGCTCTGGCAAGGCAAGCTGACTGCGCAGCAGCATGGCCAGCACACCACCTACCAGAAAAAAGAACAGCCCGGTAACCATAAAACGCAAACCAATTGTGCCATGATTTACTGCTGCTAAACTGCCCCATCCCGGCAAGTTTTTCCAGATATGGTGTAACTGACGGCCAATTTCCTGCGCCGATGTACCTGATTTGTTATCAGTCATCGAGGGTTAACTCCTGTATGGATTCTTGCTTCAGCCACAGGGCAAAGTCTGACTGACTATGGGCGATAACAGTAAATTGCATATGGGCATGGCCGACACCACAATATTCGGCGCACTGGCCCCGAAATATTCCTGGCTCCGAGGCTTCAATTCGCAGAACATTAGTGCGCCCCGGCAGTAAATCCAGTTTAACGGCCAACCTTGGTACCCAAAATGAGTGAATAACATCGGCACTGGTTAGCGACAAATGTACCGGCGTATCAACCGGTATATGTAATACATCACTCATCTGCAATGCGTGATCAGGGTAAGTAACCTGCCAATACCACTGATGTCCGGTCACGTTAATTCGCAAGGCATTTTCATCTGACAATGGCATCATCCGTTGCCCCACCGGCAAACCGGCAACCAGCAAAACGATGATGGTAACGGTAGGTAGTACAATACCGCCCCAGATAATCCAGCTGCTGGTTGCACCGACTGGCTGTTTATCTGTTTTGCGTTTTATCGCATAATGCCAAAGCGCAATCAGCGCCAGCAACACGACTGACGCGACAAAAAACATTCCCCACCAAAGCAGTGCAACTTCCGCAGCGGCGGGTCCCTTAGGGTCGAGACTTGAAAATGGCCCACCACAACCGCTCAGGCTCAGTAGCAGGATAGCTGGCCAGAACACTGCTACACTTTGCCGCAAGGGTGTTAGCCGTTTTGTGGTTAGCGCTGCTGTTATTTGTTTTGGAGCTAAAATATGTCGATGGACCCCATTAACAGTCAAATTAAAATTTTTGGCCATCCTATTCATCCCGGCCTTATTCATTTCCCGGTGGCGGCGCTGCTTGGTCTTATTGCCTCTGATCTGGCGTTTGTATTCAGTGCCGATCCATTCTGGGCCCGCGCCAGTTTGTGGCTGGCTGGCGTAGGCGCTGTCGGAGGCTGGCTGGCCAGTTGCGCCGGTATGATGGATTTGCTGATTGTTACTCAGATCCGACGGCTGATCAGCGGCTGGTGCCATGCCATACTGGCAGTGATGTTGTTGTCGCTGGCAACTTTTAACTGGGTTTTGCGCCTGCCAGATGCAGCGGCGCACATTATGCCAAAAGGGCTGTATTTGTCGTTGCTCAGTGGCTTGTTGATTATTGTCACCGGTTATCTTGGTGGCCGGCTGGTCTACGAATATGCGGTTGGGGTCAATGTTGACGACATGCTTGAGGAAGACGCCAACAACTAACACTAGTAACAGGATGATTATAAAAACCATGGCAACTGCTCTTGCTGAGGTTTTAGCAACACCAGCACTACAATACTGATAATCAACAACAGCACCAGCAGCAATAAAGCAGTACATTTGCCGCTGATACTGCTACTTTCCGGCCGTTTACGATAAAGAATAAGTAAACCGGCGGTAACATGACAGGCTACCAGCGCGGTTACCAGCGTCAGTTTTAGCAGTAACCAGTTGTCGAATCGTTGCTGTACTACAAATATTAACGTACCAGATACGATACTGAATAAGCCAGCAGGACTGGCCAGCCGGGTAAACCAGATCCGTTCCAGTGAATCTCCGTTGCCAGCCACTTGCGGCCAGTTCGGTGCCTTGCGCGCCAGCAATATTAATAGAATACACAGCGCCGCGGTCCAGATCACCAGACCGGCGATATGTAAAAACAACAACCACACCATTAAAAGATTCCGTTAGACACAGAAAACCCCACTATCCATTACAACATGCTAAATACATGAGTAATTTATTCAATAGCATTAACTGTAGCAGACATTTTCAGGTGTGTGATATCGGGTAAAATAAGCGCAATACAAGAAACAGTTGAGCCAGCAACCCACCAAGGTCGCTGGCTGAGTGTGATTATTCTGGCAGTACCGTTGTGGCTGTGGTTTTAATCGTAAACACTGTGCAATACAGCACGGGTAAAAATAGCAATGTCAGTAACGTGGCAAAGCCCAGCCCAAACATTATTACCACCGCCAGACTAGCGAAAAACACATCGCCCAGCAACGGGATCATCCCCAGAATGGTGGTAATGGCAGCCATGGCTACAGGCCTTACGCGGCTGACCGCACTGTCAAAGACAGCATCAAACGCGGCCTTACCTTCAAAGAGCTCCAGCTTAATTTGTTCGACCAGCACAATGCAGTTTTTAATCAGCATGCCGGATAAACTTAAAAAACCCAGCAAGGCAATAAAACCAAAAGGCGCACCGAGTAGCAGCAAACCAAAGCTGACGCCGATAATGGCCAGCGGCACGCAGGCCCAGATTACAAGGGCACTGCGCAGAGAATTAAACAGCAGCACAGTCACCACAAACATCATCAGATAACCGAGCGGCAGCGAACTGAATAACGCTTTCTGGGCTTTTTGTTGTGCTTCATATTCTCCGCCCCAGCTAAGAAAATAGCCGGTTGGTAGTGTAATAGCTTCGATATCTGCTTTGACTCTCTCTTGCAGGGCAGAGGCAGTGTCATCTGACAAATTGTCGTTATCCGCCATTACGGTAATCGTACGCTTACGGTCGCGACGCTGGATCTGGGCGTCTTCCCATACCAGATCGAAGCCCGTTACCACCTGGGTGATCGGCACATAACGTTGCAATTTATTGCTGTATACCTGTAAGTCGTATAAGGCATCCAGATTATCACGCTCGGCCAGAGGCGAGCGGGCAACAATAGGCAGCAAATGCGTACCATCCCGATAAATGCCAACGGTGCGCCCCGACATACTGGTCAGCAATACCTCATCAATATCCTGCTTGCTAATTCCAGCCCTGCGGGCCATGGCCTCGTTAAAGCGTGGCCGGATCACTTTTGCCCGCTCGCGCCAATTATCCCGCACGCTAACCGCCCGGCCATCGGCTTTTAAAATTGCTTTTGCCTGCTCTGCCAGATTACGTAACACGTCAGGATCGGCGCCACTGAAACGGGCTTCAATTTTTGCCGGGGTCGATGGCCCGACTTCAAGTCGCAGCAACTTATACTGCAAGCGCGGTAGTTGCTCTGTAATATAGCGCCGGGTTTGCTGCATTAACGGTGCTAGCTGCTCACGCTCATCTGCCCGGATAATTAACTGGCTGTATGCGGCAAAGTTTTTTTCCGGCTGATAGGTCAGCATAAAGCGCTCGGCCCCACGGCCACTGGTACTGGTGACATGGCTGACACCGTCCAGCGTGCTCAGGTAGTTCATCAGCTGCACCGCATCCTCACTGGCATGACGAATATCAGTGCCTTCAGGCTGCCATAAATCGACCATAAAAATGGGTGTATTAGACGGCGGGAAAAACACCTGTTTAACATTGCCAAAACCAATCACTGCTGCCACCAGTAATACCGCTGTTACAAGATAAGTAACCAGCCGGTAGCGCAAGGCTAACAATAACGTTCTGCGATAAACATTGAACACCAGCCCTTGATAAAGCGGCTCTGGTGAGTCGTTGTCGGCCTGAATTTTATCTTTAAACAGAATACTGGCAAAAAAGGGCGTTAGCGTTATTGCAGTGATCCAGCTTAATAACAACGACACCAGTAGCACCCAGAAAAGACTGCCAGCAAATTCCCCGGTCGCATCACTGGATAAACCAATTGGTGCAAACGCTGCAATGGCAATTACTGTGGCGCCAAGCAACGGCCACTGCGTTTGTTTAACAATTAAACTGGCCGCGTCAGCCAGTTTTAGCCGGCGCTGCATACCGATTAAAATACCTTCCGTAATGACAATAGCATTATCAACCAGCATCCCCAGCGCAATAATTAAGGCGCCTAGCGAGACCCGCTGCAGCTCAATATTCATTTGCTGCATAAAGATGAAGGTACCGAGCACCGTTAACAGTAAAATAACCCCGATCAGAATACCGCTGCGTAACCCCATAAATAACAGCAATACCAGAATGACAATTGCCACGGCAGCGGCCAGGTTTACAATAAAACCGCTTACCGAACTTGCCACTTCTTCTGGCTGATTATAGATAGTGTTTAAGGTTATCCCGACAGGCCTGTTGTACTCGAGCTCTGCCAGACGTTGCTTCACCTAACTGCCCGCCTCGACCACATTGACGCCGGCAGAAAATGCGATGCCAAGCGTCAGGGCGTTTTCACCGTTAAAACGAATAAGCTGCTGCGGAACTTCAGCGTTTTCCCGGTATACCCGGGCTACATCGCCCAGATAGATCAGTTCTTTTGAATCCGGGCTGGAAATGATCAGGCTTTCAAGCTCAGCCACCGATTCAAACTCACCAGTTGGATAAATTCGCAACCGATCCGGTCCGACTTTAATCGAACCGGCGTTAGCAACCATGTTCTGGCTTTGCAATAACGCTGACAGCGTTTGCGGCGCAATACCAAGCGCTGTTAATCGGGGCCGGGAAATTTCGACAATAACCTGTTCCTGCTGCACCCCGCCGACCGCCACTTTACCGACACTGGGTACCAACACCAGCTCCCGGCGCAGAAAATCAACATAGTCCCGCAGCTCATCAGCGTGGTAGCCATCGCCGCTTATTGCGTACAAAATGCCGTAAACGTCGCCGAAATCATCTTTAACCTGGGGACTTTTCACTCCTGGAGGCAGTTGCGGTTGTAAATCATTGACTTTATGTCGCAGCTCATCCCAGATCTGTTTCAGTTCTTGCGCCCGGTAGGTGTCTTTCATCTCTACCATTAATTGCGATAAGCCGGCTGATGATACCGAACTGACATGATGAACATAAGGTAGCTGCTGAATGGCATTTTCAAGCGGATAACTGACTTCTTCTTCCACCTGCACTGGCGATGCACCCGGATACTGGGTAATGATCAATGCTTGTTTTAAAGTAAATTGTGGATCTTCCAGTCGGCCCAGCCCCATATAAGACACGATGCCACCAAATAATAATATGGCAGCAAATAACCAGGACGAGGTGCGATACCGGATAAAGTAGCGGGCGATATCCATTATTACAGCCCCCGCTCACGCACCCAGGGCCTTACTTGCTGTCCCTCACTAAGATGCTGGGCACCCGCACTGACGATTTGCTCACCGACACTCAACCCAGCAGTTATTGCGGCACCGGCACTGGTTAAGCTGCTAACCGTCACCTGACGCCGCGCCACCTCACCATCAGCCGGGTTATATACCCAGACAAAACTTTGCTGGCTACTGAGGGCGGCATCATCCGGCATAAAAATAGCACTGGCCGGGATAAATAACGCATCGACATAGGCCGCATTGATTTTACTGACTTCGGCAATAACATTTGCCGTCATGCCGGATAACACATTAAATTCAGTTGGCGTGGCCATGCTGAACACCACTTTAAAGCTATTGGTAGCGGGATCAGCCCGGGTATCCCATTCCCGTATCTGCGCCCGGTAACGGTACATTGGGTGCGAATCAAAAACCACTTCCGGCTGATAGTCAAAATCTTTACGCACATTAGAAATGACATCTTCTGGCACCTGAATGACCACATCTACCTGATCCCGCACCTGCAACTCCATAATCGGTTGCTGTGCAGCGATGTTTTCATGATTTTCTACCAGCAAGCGGGAAATAATACCGGCAAAAGGTGCCTGCAGGACGGTGTAACTTAATGCCGTCTCTGCGGCAGATAAATCGGCCTGCGCCACCTGCAACTGCGCTTTAGATTCATCAAATACCGCCTGAGAGACCAGTTTCTCGGCAATAAGCTGTTCAGCCCGGGCAAACTGTGTCTGGGCAAGCTCGTAGCGGGCCCTGGCCTGATCTAATTTTAACTTAAAATCGGTATCGTCCAGCTGGGCCAGCAGTTCGCCCTGTTGCACTTTTTGGCCAGGTCTGGCCATCAATTGGACTAATTTACCACTTACCCTGAACGTTAAATTAGCCCTGACTGTAGGCTCTACTATCGCAGGAAACTGCCGCACCGCTGCGCCTGAATCACTGCCGACCTGATGTAACTTAACCGGTCGTACTAACGGCTCGGTAATTGCCGGAGCCGGCTCACTGCATCCCGCTAAGATAAACCCGGAACAGACCAGGAGTAATAATGGTGTTAAACGCTGCATAGTAAAGATCCTGAAATCTGTTAGGGCACATCTGACCAGTAACGGCTATTAAACCTTAAAATCAGCCTGCTGACAGCCATTTTTTTGGCTCTGGTTTAAATTTCCAGCAGGGCCTGCTTTAACTGATGTAATTCATCGCGCAGCGCAGCGGCCTGCTCAAACTCCAAATCTTTGGCATGTTGCATCATTCTCTGCTCAAGTTGTTTTATTTGTGCCTGTAGCTGGTAAGGCGTTTTACCTTTAATCAACTTAACCTGCTCAGCCACTTTTCGAAGCGCCGTCGGCGCCGTGGGTGCCTGGCCCAAATCCATCACATCTGAAATGCGTTTACGAATGGCTGTCGGCTCAATTCCCTGCTTAAGATTATGGGCGATTTGCTTGGCACGACGTCGCTCGGTTTCATCGATCGCCCGTTGCATCGAGCCGGTGATCCTATCGGCATATAAAATTGCTTTGCCTTTGAGATTACGCGCGGCCCGGCCCATGGTTTGAATAAGTGAACGGTCTGAGCGCAGAAAGCCCTCTTTATCGGCATCCAGAATGGCCACCAGCGACACTTCCGGAATATCCAGCCCCTCACGCAGTAAATTAATGCCGACCAGCACGTCAAAAACCCCCAGCCGTAAATCGCGAATGATCTCCATCCGCTCTACCGTATCAATATCTGAATGCAGATAACGCACCCGGATTTGATGGTCATTAAGGTATTCCGTCAGATCTTCTGCCATCTTTTTGGTTAGTGTGGTTACCAGAACCCGCTCGCCCAGTTCGGCCCGGGCCAGTGCTTCTGACATTAAATCGTCAACCTGAGTAGCGACCGGCCGTATTTCTATCACCGGGTCGACCAATCCGGTGGGCCGGACCACCTGCTCGATGAGTTCACCACCGGATTTTTCCAGCTCGTATTTTGCCGGGGTAGCGGATACATAAATGCGCTGCGGCGCAATAGCTTCAAATTCTTCAAACTTCAACGGTCGGTTATCCAGCGCCGAGGGTAACCTGAAACCATAATTAACCAGGTTTTCTTTACGCGACCGATCCCCTTTATACATGGCGCCAATTTGTGACACTGTAACGTGCGACTCATCTATAAACATCAGGCCGTCAGCGGGAAAGTACTCCAGCAAGGTTGGCGGTGGTTCGCCATTGCCCCGGCCCGATAAATAACGGGAATAGTTTTCAATACCCGAGCAATAGCCGAGCTCGACCATCATTTCAATATCAAACTGGGTACGCTGAGCAATTCGCTGCTCTTCCAGCAATTTATTGTTGCTAAGTAGATCGGCCCGGCGCGAAGCCAGCTCAGTTTTAATATTTTCTACCGCAGCCAGAATTTTTTCCCGTGGCGTGACATAGTGGGTTTTCGGATAAACGGTATAGCGGGTGACCACCTGCTCTACCGCGCCGGTTAACGGGTCAAATACGCTGATCCGTTCAATTTCCTCATCAAACAGCTCAACCCGTACCGCCATTTCATCAGACTCTGCCGGAAAAATATCAATCACATCGCCTCTGACACGGTAGGTAGCGCGTTGAAACTCAATATCGTTGCGGCTGTATTGCAATTCAGCCAGCCGGCGCAGAATAAAACGCTGGTCGACGATGTCGCCCACTTTTAAATGCAGCAACATTTTCATGTACGATTCGGGATCGCCCAGACCATAAATTGCTGACACTGAGGCGATAATCACCACATCACGGCGTTCCATCAGCGCTTTGGTGGCCGATAGGCGCATTTGTTCAATATGTTCGTTAATCGACGCGTCTTTCTCAATAAAGGTGTCGGTTGAGGGAACATAGGCTTCAGGTTGATAGTAGTCGTAATATGATACGAAATACTCTACCGAATTATTAGGGAAAAACTCTTTCATCTCGCCATATAACTGGGCGGCAAGGGTTTTGTTGTGTGCCATTATCAGGGTGGGTCGATTCACCCGGGCAATGACATTGGCCATGGTAAAAGTTTTACCTGAGCCGGTTACCCCAAGCAAGGTCTGATGAGCCAGTCCGGCTTCCAGTCCGTCAACCAGCTTAACAATCGCTTCAGGCTGATCGCCCGCTGGCTGATAATCAGACACCAATTCAAATGCTCGGGTCATGCAGACTCCTTTAATTTAAATAAACTGACCCGGTTAAACCAGGTGTAGGCAATGGCTGCGGTAAAAACATTGGCAACAACACAACCGGCAAACACGCCGACCACACCAAATACCTTACCGCCGGCCCAGGCCAGTGGCACATAAAAAATAAATAGGCGGATTAAACTAAGCCATAGTGCATTAACCGGCAAATGCAGGGCATTAAAAGAAGAGTTAGTCAGAATGGTGATGCCCTGTAACCCATAAGCCAATGGCACTATCCATAAAAACCAGCGAATATAGCGAGCCACGTCTGCATCGTCAGTAAACATCGCGGCAATAGGCCAGGCCAGCAGCGCCAGCAACACATACACCGCGAATTGCCAGCGAAGAATAAAAAATGTGCTTAGCTGATATGCCTGCTGCACACGCTGTAACTTATCGGCACCAAAGTTTTGACTAATAAAAGGCGGTAAAGTCATCGACAGGGCCAGCACCACTAATGACGCCAGGCTTTCCAGCCTGATGCCAACCCCGAACGCAGCAACGGCAGCCGCGCCGTAACTTGCCATAATCGCGGTTAAAATAGCCATTGCCAGCGGCGTTAGCATATTGGCCCCTGCTGCTGGCATGCCAATTCTGAGGATCTTACGATAGATGGGAATGGCTAAGGCAAACGGTTGCCAAAGTGCAACCAACAGGCCGCGTTTAAACAACAGCCAGATAATGAGGCCGCAGCCCAGTGCCCATGACATTACTGACGCTAACGCTGCGCCTTGCATGCCCATGGCCGGGACAGGGCCGATGCCAAAAATAAAAATCGGGTCCAGTATGGCATTAACCACGCCGCCGCTGGCCATAATTAAGCTCGGTGTTTTGGTATCACCCGATGCCCGTAAGACCGCATTACCCACCATGGGCATCACCAGTAATACTGCACCGGCAAACCAGATCAGCATATAATCCTGAATATAACCTAAGGTGTTCTGTTCAGCGCCTAGCAAGCTGAATAAGGGGTTAATCAGTGCCATACCCAGCAAACTGAGTGCCAATACTAAGTAGGTGGCAAGCCACAAGGCAGCCAGTGAGTCAGCTTGTGCTTCTTTGTTGTGGCCGGCACCCAGAGCTTTGGCAATAATAGCGGAAGTGCCGATGCTAAGACCAATAGCCAGGCTTATCACCGTGAACGTTACCGGAAAGGTAAAACTAATTGCGGCAAGCGGTGTGGTGCCCAACATACTGATAAAAAAAGTATCGACCAGATTAAAGGTCATCAGGGTTAACATGCCCGCAAGGACCGGCATCGTCATCTTTCGCAGTGTCGTCCCGATATTGCCCTGTAATATCTGATTGGCTGGCGGCGCCTGGTTACTCATACATCCGGCCTGCTGGAAAATAAGTCGCTATTGTAGTGAAAAGCACCGCCCCATACCATGGTAAACCCTTAAAAAGCGTGGCATTAGTATAAATACCGCCCGGTAAACACTGCTATGCGACAAATAGTTCACAATTCGCGCCCTGCTTAATTTATGCCACTTTGGATAATTTAACGGGAAATGCCCGGCCACAGCTAGATTCTCATCTTATTGTTTTATATAGACATTATTTTTTTCACTTTGCAGCTTGACCGCCTTGGAAGGCCTACAAAATAAGGCTTAATCACGCTAAATACAGAGTAACGCACAGACTTATCCACAACTTCTGTGGGTAACTTTAATAAAGCCCGTATTCATCAGCTCTGGCAGCGATTGCGGTACGATTATTTCTTTTCGGTCTGCTAATGTGTCTGCTAAAAAAATGCTTGCATGCTGACTTGCCACCTTCCAAAAAAACGCCATTTGCTTAAACAATACGCAAGTAAACCAGACTAAGGCAAATCTGCGCAGCAAAGTGTTGACAGTACCCGGAGCTGGCATTAGTATTGCGCCCCGTTGAATGCTGTTCCCCAATAGCTCAGCTGGTTAGAGCGGCGGACTGTTAATCCGTAGGTCGTTGGTTCGAGTCCAACTTGGGGAGCCAATAGCATCAACAACCGTTACACTTTTCCCCAATAGCTCAGCTGGTTAGAGCGGCGGACTGTTAATCCGTAGGTCGTTGGTTCGAGTCCAACTTGGGGAGCCAATCGCTAAAATTTTTTATCGTTACACTTCCCCAATAGCTCAGCTGGTTAGAGCGGCGGACTGTTAATCCGTAGGTCGTTGGTTCGAGTCCAACTTGGGGAGCCACTACACTCATTTCAGCTGTTTTTCCTGCTATCTGTCGTTATTTATTCCTTTCTAGGTATTTTTTTGATTTAATTAGCTTTCTATTCTTTTTAGCTACACTATATTAAGCGTTAGACAAGGAAGCAATTATGTTTGGTGGTCAGGGCTTATGAAGATATTTAAAACCTTATTAGTGGCACAGTTATTAACAGCAATATTGCTCGCTGCGCTATCTGTTACAGCACTTGTGGTATACACCCAGCAGCTGATTGAAATACGTGAACGGAATGCACGTAATACCATAGAACAAATTTTAACTCATCACCTCTCTGGTGATGCTAAAGTACTGAGCAGACAGTTAGACCGGAGCTTTGAATTGCTAAGCCTGCGGATCAGCCAGCTTGACGGCACCGTATTGCATGAGCAAAACAATGCGCGACGCCCTGCCACTGTGGCAATGTGGGCGCTGCAAACTGCGGGCAGTCAGTTCAGACCGGTGTTAGTGCGCAGCGAAGAGCACGATATTCAGGTAAATTACCAGCTGAACCATCAACCCTTGTTGGCCCCGTTACAAAAGCTTGGCTTTGTACTATTGCTGGCCCCCTTTATTATTTGCTGGCTTACGATATTCCTGACGAAAAGCAGCATCAACCGCAGTTACCGCAAAACATCGCGGGAGGTTAATCAGCTTATTGACGGCTTTATTGAAAATCCGCAAAAAGCAGAACCCAACTGGAATAAAATTCCACCAGAATTTTCAGATATTAACGTCGCATTGCAAAAGCTGGCTAATTACAGCAAAAAGCAATACAGCGAAATGACCAACGCCGCGTATGAGATAGCCGAAGAAGCGTACAAAGATCCGGTAACCGAGTTACCCAACCGCAATCGTTTTGTACAATATTATGAAGATCACTGTAAAGTCTCCAAAGATACCGACTTTGGCGTATTTGCCATTACCCGCTGCACTGAATTACAGAGTCTGAATCAAACCCGCGGTTATCAGGAAGGCGATCAGTACATTAAAGATGTCGCCAATATTGTGCGCAAAGTTGCCGATGCCTATAAAGATGCCCGTTTGTTCCGGTTAAACAGTTCAGATTTCGGTATTTTGCTGCCACGGATCACACCCAAAGAGGCCGAAAACTTTGCCCTGCAACTGCAAAGCCGCTTTAACGAATACCAGAAAAACGCAGAGCTTGATTCTATCGCTTATACCGGACTGGTGACTTATGAAAGTGGTAAAGCCTTAGGCGAGTTGCTGGCAGTTGCTGATACGTCAATTAGTCTGGCACAAACTAAACAAACGAACGCCTGGCACTTACAAAAAGATTCTGCCGGGCTGGAAATGGCCAGCAGCGGCTACGGCAATCAAAACTGGCGTAATGTTATTGAAGATGTGTTAAACAACAACCGCATAGCATTACTTGCCCAGCTGATCCAACCGTCAAACCGCTCGGCAAAGGCGTACTCTGAAATCCTGGTCCGTTTTAAAACCCAGGAAAATCAGGTATTACCAACCGCTTCATTTTTAGCCATGGCGGAAAAGCTGGATAAAATTATTGCTGTAGACCGGCTGATTATTGAAACGGCCCTGACCACCATTAAGAATCGCAACTTACAGGATCAGTATTTTGGATTGAACCTGTCACCACGATGTGTACATGATGATCAATTTGTTATCTGGCTGGAACGTCGCTTATTAAAAGATGCCCACATTGCCGCCAAGCTTATTTTTGAAGTATCAGAATTTGGCTTGCAGCAAAATCTGAAAACCAGCAAGCGCTTTATCGATATGATTCACCGTGCAGGTGCCCGGATTACGGTCGAGAAGTTTGGGGTAGGTATTACCTCGTTTAAGTTCTTCCGTGATTTAAAACCTGACTTCGTCAAAATGGATGGCAGTTATACCCGTCATATTGATGAAGATAAAAACAATCAATACTTTATGCGCCTGATGATTGACCTGGCTCATCGGATTGGCGTAGGCGTATTTGCGGAAAGTGTCGAGACTCAGGAAGAAAAACACATGCTGGAATCCTTATTTATTGATGGCAACCAGGGTTACTATGTAGGAAAACCCGCGCCAATTTAAGATCCGTCGTCAACTGGCAGTTAGTCAGGCGCAATAAGTCTGTCTAACTGCCAGTAAAACCTGACAGCGAGGTTAAACAGCGCAATACCCCTACTGTTTGTTAGGTTGTAACCACTATGACATCATTGCATAATACTCCCCTGTTAACTGTTTAAGCCCTGTACCTAAGCCCGACTATGACCGAATTTTTGTTACTACTAATCAGTACGGTGTTAGTAAATAACTTCGTGTTAGTGAAGTTTCTTGGCCTGTGCCCGTTTATGGGCGTATCTTCGAAGCTGGAAATGGCTATTGGTATGGCGCTGGCAACAACCTTTGTACTGACTCTGGCGTCTATTTGTAGTTATCTGGTGGACAGTTTTCTATTAGCGCCCTTTGACCTGCTTTATTTACGTACGTTAAGTTTTATTCTGGTCATTGCGGTTGTGGTGCAGTTCACAGAAATGGTGGTGCATAAAACCAGCCCTACCCTGTACCGTCTGCTGGGCATTTTTTTACCCCTGATCACCACCAATTGCGCCGTGCTCGGCGTCGCCTTATTAAATGTGAATGAGCGGCATAACTTTATAAACTCGGTTGTTTATGGTTTTGGTGCTGCTGCGGGCTTTTCCCTGGTATTAATCTTGTTTGCTGCAATGCGCGAACGGCTTGCGGCTGCTGATGTTCCTGTGCCTTTTCGGGGCGCGGCGATTGCGATGATCACCGCCGGCTTAATGTCGCTGGCCTTTATGGGGTTCACCGGCCTGGTGAAAGTCTGATGAGTTTATTAACCGCATTGCTGATTTTAGGTGGATTAGCCCTGATTTTTGGTGGGGTGTTGGGCTTCGCCGCCGTTCGCTTTAAAGTCCAGAGTGACCCGTTGGTAGAACAAATTGATGATATTTTGCCACAAACGCAGTGTGGCCAATGTGGCTATCCGGGGTGCCGGCCTTATGCAGAAGCCATAGCCAACGGCGACGAAATTAATAAGTGCCTGCCAGGCGGCGACAGCACCATTCGCAAACTGGCCGATTTAATGGGTGTTGACGCGAAACCGCTAAATGCAGCCCAGACCGTTGCCATTAAACGAGTAGCTTACATCCGGGAGGATGAATGTATTGGCTGTACCAAATGCATTCAGGCCTGTCCGGTTGACGCTATTGTCGGTGCCTCAAAACTCATGCATACCGTTATCGCAGATGAATGTACGGGCTGTGATTTATGTGTTGAACCTTGCCCGGTGGACTGTATCGATATGTTACCCGTAACACCCACCCCAGAGCGTTGGAAATGGGATCTCAACGCTATTCCGATAATTCAGGTGGAGTAACAGGTGTCGAGTTTATATCAGCAAATTCAAGCCGGGAAATTATGGGACTTTCATGGTGGTGTTCATCCACCAACCCGCAAGGCCCAGACCGCCCAGAAGCCAATCGCCGTAATGCCATTACCCGATCGGCTGTACATTACCCTGCGCCAGCACATTGGCGTCGCCGGTAATGTGTTGGTCAGTGTTGGCCAGCGCGTATTAAAAGGCCAGGCCTTGACCAGTGCCGATAATTCGATGGCAGTTCCGGTGCATGCGCCGACGTCCGGCACCATCCTTGCTATTGGCGAGCATACCAGTGCTCACCCGTCTGCATTACCTGAAAACACCATCACCCTGATGCCCGATGGGCTGGAGGAGTGGCGGGAACAATATCCGCTGAGCCTTGCGACCAGCGACAGTAGTAGTTTACTGGAACGGATCCAACAAAGCGGCATAGCCGGAATGGGCGGCGCGGGTTTTCCTGCTCATTTAAAAGCAGGTTTAACTCAGCCGGTCGATTACCTTATTATTAATGCCGTTGAGTGTGAGCCCTATATCAGCGCTGACGATGCATTAATACAGGAAGGTGCCATTACCATTGTCAAAGGTATTGATATCTTATGTAAGTTATTAAGCCCAAAGGCAGTACTTATTGGTATTGAAGACGATAAGCCCATTGCCAGTAACGCATTAAAAGCAGCCTGTAGCCAGCGTGAGCACTACTATGTTCGGGATATCCCGACAAAATATCCGTCAGGCGGCGAAAAGCAACTTATCCAGCTGTTAACCAATAAAGAGGTCCCTGCCGGTCGCCGGCCAATCGACATTGGTATCGTGATGCTGAACGTCGGTACCGCCTTTGCCATCGCCCAGGCCGTACTAGACGACCATCCGTTGTTATCACGGGTGGTCACGGTCACCGGTGAAACCCTGAGCCAACCGCAAAATGTGCTGGCCTTAATTGGTACACCGGTTAGCGACTTGCTTAGCTTTTGTGGCTATCAGCAGCAACACCAGTACAAAGTCATTATGGGAGGCCCCATGATGGGATTTACCCTACCCGATCTGGCCGTACCAATAACAAAAACCACGAACTGTATATTGGCACCGAGTCAGCATGAATTACCGCCGGCAGCAAAAGAGCAAGACTGCATTCGATGTAGTGCCTGTGCCGATGTCTGTCCGGCCAGTTTATTACCGCAACAGTTGCTGTGGTACAGCAAAGCGAAAGACCCGGCAAAACTGGATGAGTACAACTTATTTGACTGTATCGAATGCGGTGCCTGTGCTTATGTCTGCCCCAGTGAAATCCCGTTGGTACAATATTACCGGGTAGCGAAAGCAGAGATCCGTGAGCAACAACGCGAATCGGTGAAAGCCGAACAGGCTAAAGCCCGCTTTGAGGCACGCAATGCCAGACTGGAGCGGGAAAAACAGCAACGTATGGCCCGTAACCAACGATTAGCCCAAGCCAGGGAACAAGCACAGCAAAGTGGTGGCAACAATAATGCGGTGGCAGACGCCCTTGCGCGGATAAAAGCCAAACAAAACGAACAAAGCGCTGTACCAGCAGATCGCGAGCAGCTACTGGCCGAGCGGGAAGCAAAAAAACAGCAGGCCCGGGCTTATCAGGCAGAGAAGGCACAAAGCAAGACACACATTGCGTCTGAGCCTGCGCCGTTAGAGCAGCACGATGCGAGCCAGCAGAACCCGGCAGCAGATGAGCCGGCAAACGCCAAAAGTGCCGCTGTCGCCGCAGCCATTGCCAGGGCCAAAGCGCGTAAAGCCGCCCAAACTCAGGCTGAGCAGCAGGACAAAGTGGCTGAAGCAGAACAAACAAAACAACCTGAAGCAACAGAGCCGGCGACAGCGCAGGCAACGACCGATCCGCGTAAAGCTGCTATAGCTGCAGCGATTGCCCGGGCTAAAGCCAAAAAACAAGCAGATAGCGAAAACCCATGAGTTTTAAAATTACCAGCTCGCCACATAACAGGATCAGCCGCAGTACTTCTGAAATCATGCTGTTGGTGGTGGTAGCCTGCATTCCAGGTATTGTGGTTCAGGCCTTGTTGTTTGGCTACGGAGTGCTGGTGCAATTGCTGCTGGCTATCGTTACTGCCTGGCTGGCTGAAGCTTTGGTGATGCAGTTACGACGCAAACCTTCGTTGCCAAGGCTTAAGGATAACAGCGCACTGCTGACTGCCGTGCTGCTGGCCATTGCCATACCACCCTATGCACCCTGGTGGCTGATTGTCATCGGCACTTTTTTTGCCATTGTCATTGTTAAGCAACTTTACGGTGGCCTTGGAAATAATCTGTTTAACCCGGCAATGGCCGCATACGTCATGCTGTTAATTGCCTATCCATTACAAATGACCCAGTGGTTGCCAAGCATCAGTTTGCAACCAGAATCGTTAAACCTGTTAGATGCGGTTTGTGCGGTCATGACGCAGTACAGTTGCAGTGGCTTTAGCATCAGTCAGCTACAAACCGGCATAGACGGCATTTCCATGGCAACACCGCTCGATACCATCCGTACTGATCTGGCTTCAGGCAAAACCTTAACCGAAAGTCTTGAGCAACCGGTATTCTATGGCATTGCCGGTGCTGGCTGGCTATGGGTAAACCTGGCCTATCTTGCCGGCGGTTTAGCGCTGATAAAACTACGAGTGATTGGCTGGCGAATTCCGGTTGCGGTGTTAGGCAGTTTGTTTGCTTTGAGCCTGCTAAGCTGGCTGGCAGCAGCCGATACCAATCCAAGCCCGCTGTTTCAACTGTTTTCTGGCGCAACCATGTTAGCAGCATTTTTTATTGCCACCGATCCGGTCTCGGCATCGACGACCAATAAAGGACGAATCCTGTACGGTGTTTTTATTGGCTTGATGATATTTATTATTCGTAAATACGGTGGTTACCCGGATGGCGTGGCCTTTGCCGTGCTGTTGGCAAATATGGCAGTACCCTTGATAGATTACTATACCCGTCCCCGCACTTATGGCCATAAAACCAGAGGAGCCGGTAAATGATCCAGCCTATATCAAAAAATGCGTTACTACTGGCCCTGGTAGCATTGGTCTGTGTTGCCATTCTGGGTTTGGTAAACCAGCTGACCCAACCGAAAATTGCCGAGCAACAATTGGCCAACAAATTGGCTATTTTAAATGATGTTTTGCCCCAAAGTAGCGCTAATGCGGCGTTGCTGGCTGATTGTATTCTGGTGACTAACCCGCCGTTATTAGGCCGCCCTACAGCACAGTCGGTATACCGTTTGCGAGGTAATGACAGTGTTAATGCTTTTGTCATTGAAACTACCGCGCCAGACGGTTACAGCGGTAATATTGATTTAATTGTGGCAATACAGCCCGACGGCACGGTGCTGGGTAGCCGGGTACTGAACCATCAGGAGACGCCGGGGCTTGGCGATAAAATTGAGCGGCGCCGCTCATCCTGGATTGAAAGTTTCAACGGTAAACAGGTCACCAGCGAGAATGAGTCTGCCTGGGCGGTAAAAAAAGACGGCGGTCAGTTTGACCAGTTCACTGGTGCTACTATTACACCACGTGCTGTGGTTGATGCCATTTATAAGGCCGGATTGCTGGTACGACAACATCCCGAACTTGCCAGCAGACCAGCAAATTGCGGAGCAAACCAATGAGTGATAACCCAAACAGTATCCGGGAGTTGACGGTACAAGGGCTATGGCGAAACAACCCTGGTCTGGTGCAACTGCTCGGTTTATGCCCGCTATTGGCCGTGACCGGCACGGTGACTAATGCGCTGGGCCTCGGCTTTGCCACTTTGCTGGTACTGCTTGGCTCTAACATAGTGGTGTCGCTGGTGCGAAATGTGGTGCCTTCCGAAATCCGGATCCCGGTGTTTGTACTAATTATTGCCAGTTTCGTCACCGTCATTCAGCTACTGATGAACGCCTATACCTTTGGCTTATACCAGTCATTGGGTATTTTTATACCGCTTATTGTGACCAACTGCGCCATTATCGGCCGGGCTGAAGCCTTTGCTTCCAAGAATGCCGTTCTGCCTGCCGCTATTGATGCACTAATGATGGGCCTGGGTTTTATGCTGGTGCTGGTGGTATTAGGCGCCATGCGGGAAATACTGGGTCAGGGTACCTTATTTGATGGTGCCGATTTACTGCTGGGCGACTGGGCTGCCAGCCTTCGCATCGAATTATTTGCGCTTGATACTCAGTTTCTACTGGCTTTGCTGCCGCCGGGTGCCTTTATCGGTATGGGATTGTTAATTGCGCTGAAAAATCTGATTGATGCTAAATTACAACAACGCCAGAGTCAGGCCGTGGGTATTACCCGGGCCCGGGTAACCGGTGCGGCGCAGTAAAAAGGTCTGGTATTGTGAATAAACAAAAAAGAATTGAAATACTCAGCCGGCTGCGGGCCGCCAACCCAAACCCGACCACTGAACTGGAATACAGCTCTCCATTTGAGTTACTGATTGCCGTGCTGCTGTCAGCACAGGCTACCGATGTTGGGGTTAATAAAGCCACTAAACACTTTTTCCCGGTTGCCCGTACGCCGCAGCAAATGCTGGATTTAGGCGTTGACGGGGTTAAGCACTACATTAAAACCATCGGCTTATTTAACACCAAAGCCGAAAATGTGATTAAAACCTGCCGTATTTTAGTCGAGAAACACGGTGGTATCGTGCCAGAAAACCGCGAAGCGTTAGAAGCCCTGCCCGGGGTTGGCCGCAAAACCGCCAATGTGGTACTTAATACCGCCTTTGGCTGGCCCACCATAGCGGTAGATACCCATATTTTTCGCGTTTCAAACCGCACCAAACTTGCTATGGGTAAAAATGTCGACGAAGTAGAACACAAACTGCTTAAAGTAGTGCCAGCTGAATTTAAACTCGACGTACACCACTGGCTTATTCTGCACGGCCGCTACACCTGTGTTGCCCGTAAGCCACGTTGTGGTTCATGTATTATTGAAGACTTATGTGAGTTTAAAGACAAGACAGAATATTAACAGAAATAATGGGGTTAACATTAAATAAAAAAACGCAAATCAATTTGCGCTTTTTAACAGTACTCTATTTACATATAGCTGTGAGTTAACACCCGCCAATAGTTGCAGAAATCGGGGTGACTGCGCCGGTCCCTGTTATTGGCGTGTAAGTATAGGTCGCATCACTGAAGCTGAATGATACATTTTCAGTTAAACGATTTTCGCCACCTGAACCACCAGTCGATAAGCTGGTAATTCTTATATTATTGAAATCGATGACAATATACTCTATCGACTGCCCTGTTGCAGTATTTGTTCTAACCGCCAACTGACCAGTCGCATACTCTGTTCCGTTTAGCTGCCCCATCAGTAAGACTGGTGAAGCAGAATCAACATACTTAGTAATTGATACGTCTTGAATATTGCAAGATACACCGCCTTTTCCCTTTACATCCGATGAGGCCCCCCAAGACCATGCAAGTACTACGATGTTATCAGGACGAAGTGCGTCTTGTGAGTCACCTTCTATTCCTTCTATCTTCAGGAACATATCGACAGCCGCTGCAGAGCTGATGGCAAAGACACTGAGCAAAACAAGTGTCAGGCTTAATATTACTTTTTTCATAGCAGATCCTTTGTGAAAAAGTTTTTGTGAGTTGGAAATACAGTAATGATGAAAGATTATTCTTAATCTCTGTTTACCAAAACGGTATCAACTGAGAGCCTGTTAAATGCATATAAGACGTCATATTTAACAATTTCTTATATTCAGTATAGACACCACTTTACGAGGGTCAAGGTAGTGAAATGGCCAGGCAAAGAGCACAACGGCAATTGTTTATCTAATCAAAAAGCTTTGGCTTATATCTCAACACCACTCTGATATTCTGAATTCTAAAGTCCTGCTTGTCATTAATAAGCGAAGTCGTTCACATCAAAGCTGCTCCAAAGATCGGTTTATCTGAGTTAGCTGACGTTCGAAGCATTGAGCAATAATAATAAATGGATTCGCCTCCTAAATTGATATTTTGCGTTCCTGTGCTATAACTAAAAAGTTTATTTTTTGATTGTTGCTTATATGAAGTACATGAAGTACATGAAGCACATGAAGTTCAAAAATAAAGGTATCTGATACATTTAACAGATATTGGTTTAACCAACTAAAGGAATAGCATTATGTTTAATTCAATCAAAAAGCTAATGATGACGCTCACATTCGTTTCGATATCATCAATAGCCCTAGCTCAACCGGCCGAAGTTGTAAGTTTTCAAGCTTTATCTTCCTGTATGGATGAAGATGGCGTATTTTTACTTACCACAACAGAAAGACACATGGTTATTACGCAAAGTGCACAAGGTACTATCAACCTTGTTGCTAAGGGTGAGTGTCCTACTAGCTCTAATAGAGCGGTCAAATTTGACAATTACGATTTCAATGTTTCCTGCAATGGGGGCGTCGCAGGTCTGCTACCTTACTGGAAGTATCATATGCGTCCCGACGGTAAGTACACATTGAAGTGTTCTGTAGTGGTCAAGTAAAATTGGCCACGGTTTTATAGTAAAGCCAGTATCTTTTCTCTGACTCATTTGGTGTTAAACCGCCGTTATACTGATGCGGCCTC